>Ga0209210_1000024_pt1 | contig 216513 bp, 195 predicted proteins | sample RifGroA1_FD_183991 | JGI IMG/M metagenome (GOLD analysis project Ga0209210, IMG submission 183991) | Contaminated groundwater microbial communities from Rifle, Colorado, USA - Rifle Groundwater A1 (SPAdes) (version 2) | ecosystem: Environmental > Aquatic > Deep subsurface > Groundwater >... | reverse complement strand
TTCGGGTTTAGGAACTTTGAGAATTATCGAATGAGGGTGCTTGCCCTTTGCGGCTGGAACGGAGTATTCAACCGTGTGGTCTAATCTGACCGCAGGACACACGTTCCCCCTTTAAGTGAGAAGAGCCGAAGAGCCGAAGAGCCAGGGCTTGGCCATGGATGGCCAGGCTTTCGGGATGACTGACAGGGGATTAAAATTATTGTTCGATGGTTCGAACACTTTGACAAATGGTGGGCCATGAAGGACTTGAACCTTCGACCAACGGATTATGAGTCCGCTGCTCTAACCAGCTGAGCTAATGGCCCTCCGAAGACGAACGTAGCACGGGAACTAGTGATTCTGTAGAGGGAAAAAGAAAAGGCGGAAGGGTTGCCCCTCCCGCCTTTCGAAGTAACTCAGCGTGTAAGATTACTTGTTTGCGCCGAAGCGGAAACCAACGAAGCCGGTGACATCGTTGTTTTTTTGTTTCATCGCAAGTGTTGAATCTGCTTTAGGGGAATATTGCTCGGCAAGTCCCATGTTATAGCGTGCGTCGATGATGAAGGCGACCTTGCTTCCCATTGGAATGCCGATACCAAGCCCGGCGGCAACGCCATAATCGAGGCGCTTGAATTCAGCTTCATCGTAGCTGTTCTTTTCTTCAACGTTCGACCTGGTCTCAGAAATCTGGCCAATACCGTTGTTCAAATAACCGCCCAAGCCTAAAGTCAAAAACTTATTCAGGTGCAGGTTGAACATGAGTGGAACCTGAATGTACGGGTGTTTAAATGTTACATCCAGTGACTGCGCTGCGCTGCCATCCGCCGGAGTGAACGTCATGGTCGCATCGTATTTGCGGGTCATGTAAAGAGCACCCAGCTCAAGGCCGACTCTGTTTGAAAGTGGGAACTCGACCAGTAAGCCACCACCGAACTGGGCTTTCCCGGAAGTCGTCCCCGATAAGGTCCCGGGGGCTATAGACGAATCAACCATGTCTTTGTAGGATGGCATTGCCAAATCTGCCGTACCCACGATCGAAAATTTCGCTGCGGCCATCGCCGACGAGACCGTAAATGCTGCGAGAATACTGGCTAATAATAAAAGTTTTTTCATAAAGCACTCCTTCTTGGTTGCTTTGAATTGTTTGATTTCGATTACAGTTTATTTAGTATTTGGCCACTCAGGGCAAAAAACAAGGAAAACCGCCCGCTGGGGTGAAGCGGTGCGTCTATAAGCGATCTAAGCGGAGAGCTATTAATCGACGAAGGCTTTCAGCAGCTTCGCGCGTGAAGGATGGCGGAGCTTGCGCAAGGCTTTTGCTTCGATCTGCCGGATACGTTCGCGGGTCACAAAGAAATCCTGTCCCACTTCTTCAAGCGTATGGTCGGACTTCTCACCGATGCCAAAGCGCATGCGAAGAACCTTCTCTTCACGAGGTGTCAGAGTCGCAAGAACTTTGCGGGTCTGCTCGGACAAATTGATATTCATCACCGCTTCGGACGGGTTGATGATCTTTTTGTCTTCGATGAAATCACCCAGGTACGAATCTTCTTCTTCACCGATCGGAGTTTCGAGGGAAATCGGTTCTTTCGCGATTTTCAGGACCTTGCGGACCTTGTCAACCGGGAGTTCCATCTTCACTGCGATCTCTTCGGGAGTCGGTTCGCGGCCTAACTGCTGAACCAGCAGACGAGAGGTGCGGATCAGCTTATTAATCGTCTCAATCATGTGCACTGGAATGCGGATCGTGCGGGCCTGGTCGGCGATCGCGCGGGTGATTGCCTGACGAATCCACCACGTGGCATACGTCGAGAATTTGTAACCGCGGCGATATTCGAACTTATCAACCGCTTTCATCAGGCCGATATTGCCTTCCTGAATCAGATCCAGAAATTGCAGACCACGGTTCGTGTATTTTTTTGCGATCGAAACCACAAGGCGGAGGTTGGCTTCGACGAGTTCGCTCTTGGCTTGGTCGGCCTTGCGTTCACCGACTGTCAGAGTGTCATAAATTCTATGGAGCTCCTGGATGTCGATCCCGGCTTCCTCTTCCAGGCGGCCGATCTTCTTTTCGACTTCCTCTTCCTGCTGAAGGAGTGTCGTGAGCCTCTGTTCGCTGACTTCGTACTTGCGGCAGAGTGCGGGACGGGCTTCCGGACCTTTTTTGAAGTCACGGGCGAGGTCGCGCATTTCCTTGGAGTCCCTGATGATCAGAAAATCGTAGATTTTTTTCTTCTCGACGAGAACTTCCTTGCCGCGCTCCCAGTAACCCTTGATCTTGCCCGAAAGGTAATTGATCGTTTTGCGGTTGAACGCGATGTCGTGGAAAGCAACTTCGACGTGCCGTTCACGACGGACGATTTCTTTCTGGATCTCTTCGCGCTTCTTCTGGGGAAGTTTCTTGCCTTCCGGGCCGATGAGCTTTTCAGCGGCCTTTTCCTGATAACTCAGAAGCGCCTTTACTTTTGAAATCGCTGTCAGAACTTTCTGCAGATAAACTTTTTCGTCATCGAGTGAAACTTCTTCGTCGACACCACGAATGACATCCTTCACTTTGGTGCGGCCGGTTTCGAGGCGTTCGCCGAGATCGACAATGGCGAGCGTTCCGAGTTTGGAGGCAAGAAGGGCGCGCAGGATTTCAACTTCGCCCTGCTCAATGCGTTTGGCGATTTCAACTTCGCCTTCGCGGGTAAGGAGCGAAACGCTTCCCATCTTCTTGAGATAGAGTTTAACGGGATCGGCACCCTTGGCGTAAGCCACGGCTTCCGGCGCTGCTTCTTCGGATTCTTCCGAAGCAGGCTTTGCCATTCCGAGCGGTGCTTCTTCAGCAGCTTCTTCACCGTCTTCTTCGCCATCTTTCGGGCGCTTAACGGAATCGATGATCTCGATTTCGTTTTCGGAGAGAAGATGCATCACTGCATCGATTTCGGTGGACGTGATCACTTCCAGAGGAAGGAGTTCGTTGACTTCAACGTAGGTTAAATAACCACGCTGAAGCCCCATATCAATGAGTTTCTTGATTTCTTTGTGATCATTCATAATGGTGCTGCTCACTACTCCAGCTGTAGCACCGGAGTGAGGTGCAGTGTCGGCGTCCCTAGGCTTCGTCATAGAAGCTGCTAAACTCCTTCAATTTCCGTTGAACGTCAAGGTATTCTTTCATCAAAATCGCCTGTAACCCCGCGTCCTTTTTGGCTTCTGCCTGGGCGATCGCTATTTTGATCTGCTGCGAAAAACGTGCCCAAAGCCGTCCCAAGGACCGGTCCACCGCAATTTTTATCTCTTCCTCGCTGTATCGAGTTTTCTCTTCCTGCATAATTGCTTCCGTAATACTCGAGCGGGCTTTCGAATCCTGAATGGTGGAGAGCAGGGAGTTGAGCTGCGAATTGCGTTCACCTGCTGCAGCCGGGTTGTCCGTATAAGCTTGAAATTTTTCAGCAAAGTCCCGGAGCTCCGGATGCTCAAAAAGGTCCCAAAGAGCATTGGCTTTCGGGAGATTCTGGGAGGCCCTCTGAAAAGGCTGGCTGTTCAAACCGAGCCGGACCAAGGCATGGATTAAAATATCTTCAGAACGGCCGAGACCATTATGAATGAGGATTGGGACCGGAGCGACTGGCCGGGGCGTGGGGGTGACCGGTGTCGAACTAGAACTGCGCCCGCCCGCTCCGCTGGTCACGCCCATTGCTTGATTCATCAATTGGCGGCTGATTCCGAGGCGATTTTGCAGGGCTTGGACACGGATTTCGCGGCCAACCGGATCTGTATAGCGCACCAGCCACTGTGCGGCCTGCTTGAGTGCAACCGTCTTCTGTTCCGGGCCCTGGCTGGCATACTGGACGGCATCGTCAATCCGGGAATCCAGAAGTGGTTTGGCTGCGGCCAGGATCGTTTTCATCTGCTCGAGGCCACCTGGCTTGGGCTGACCTGTGTTCTGGGAGAAGAGGACTTCATCGGGATCCAGACCTTCGGGCATGGCCGCGCCGTACAGGATCTGCCCGGCTTCCAGTCCGACTTCCATGGCCCGAGCGGTGGCCGAAATTCCCGCCTTATCACCGTCAAAAAGTACGATCACTTTGTCCGCAAAGCGACCGAAGAGCTTCAGGTGCTCACGGGTCAGGGATGTGCCGCAAGTCGCCACCGCATTTTGAAAACCGGCTGCATGGAGCGCTAAAACATCGAAATAGCCTTCGACCAGGATGACTTCGTTTTTCTCCCGAATATGTTTCTGCGCCTGGAACATGCCGAAGGCGAGCTGGCTTTTCTGAAAAACAGTGGACTCCTTGGAGTTCAGGTATTTGGGGCCTTCGCCTTCACTCTTCTCTGCTGAGGCGCTTCCCATCGCTCGACCACCGAAACCCACGACCTTTCCTCGGGTGTCGAGGATCGGGAACATGGCGCGGTTTCTGAACAGATCAAAATACCCGGGACCCGAGAGCTGGGCGTTTTTCTGCGAGGGCTGAATAAGACCGAGCTCAACAGCCAGGGGCAGGGGGGCTTTCTTGGCAACCAGGTGCGAGGCCAGACCATCCCAGGCTGCAGGCGCGGCTCCGACATAAAAAGCCCGGCGGAGTTCTGAACCGACGCCGCGATTCTCAAAGTACTTCTCGACCGCCGGAAGTTGAGAAAGGGTGGAGTGAAAAAAGGCTGCGGCAAAACGATTCAGTCGATAGGCGGTGGCGGTCTTCTCTCTCGCGGCGGCCCGGCGCTTCTGGGTTTCAGGATCATTGGAATCTTCACCGTTCCAATCGCTCGGAAGCGCGATTTTGGCGCGCTCGGCGAGATCTTCTATCGCTTCGAGAAAGCTGATGCCGTAAATTTCTGTCACAAAACCGATGAGATCGCCGCCTTTTTTGCAGCCATAACAATAAAAGAGTTGCTTGCTCTCGGTCACGCTGAAGGAGGGGGAGCGTTCAGAATGAAACGGACAGAGGCCACTGAAGTTGGCACCGGATTTTCGAAGAACTACGTGCTCACCAACGACATCGGTGATGTTTACGGCGTCTTTGATCTTCTGCAGAAGCTCGGCGGAAATCCGGCCGTGCTTTTTAGGGGTGGGATCAGACATCGCGGCTCCTGCTCTTGCGCCGTTTGCTTCGGCTTGTGCTTCGGGCGTTGGCAACCGAGCGGCTCACAAAAATATTTTCGGGGATGAAGAATCGCCATTCTTTTTTTTGGGCTTGGCTGATCCCGATCCGGGGAGAGGTGGCAACCCGCGAGGGTTTGAAACCATCATCGTACACGTAGAGTTTGGGGCCGGTGAGTTTTTGCGTGTTATGCGTCATGCGAATTCCGAAGGCGCTGGCCAGCTTGCCCGGTCCGGAGGTGAGGTCACGGCGTGAGTGGGATTTGCGGCGTCTCAGCATCAGCTCTTCGCCATAAAGAGGTTCGACGGCGCGGATGAGAACGGCTCCTGCGGAACCTCTGGGTTCGGTCACAAAATTCAGCATCTCATGCATTCCATAAATAAAGTAAACGTAAGCAACTCCCGGTTCACCGAACATAACCGAGCTTCGAGGCGTATGACCGCGAAAAGAGTGCGAAGCCGGATCTTTTTCTGAATAGGCTTCGGTTTCGACGATCCGGCCGGCAGTGACACCGGCAGGTGTCCGGACAATCAGGATCTTGCCCAAGAGTTCTTTAGCGACGCGCAGCGTGTCGCGACGGTAGAAATCAGTGCCGAGAAGCTCAGCCTTGGCCGAGACGCTCCCGGACAAGCTGGTTAACCAGTTTCCCATCGGCAAGTCCTTGAACCTTTGGCATCAGGAGTTTCATCACATTACCTATGTCCTTCGGCCCGGCGGCTTTGGATTCGGTGACAGCCCAGTCGACCAGGCTCCGGACTTCTGACTCTTCCATCTGCTTGGGCAGGAAGGATTGGAGGAATTGAAGTTCGGCGGTTTCCTTGGCGACGAGGTCCTCGCGATTGCCAGCGCGGAACTGATCAATGGAATCCTGGCGCTGTTTGATGGAGCTGGCAATGATTTTGAGAACTGCGGCGTCATCGAGGTCTTTGCGATCATCGATTTCTTTCTTGCGAATGGCCGCATGAAGATTGCGAACGAAAGAAAGCGTCTCTTTTGCCCCTGCTTTCATGGACGCCTTCATCATTTCTGAAAGACGTTCTTTGATGGTTGCCATAAATTCTCCCGTGAAATTTGAAAGACTGGAAAAAACGGAGCCTTCACATTGAGGCACACTCAGGCCCATTCTGGGAATGGCTCCGTCCGAAACTGTCGAAACCGCCTTCTTAGAACAGGCTGGGGCGCCCTTTTTTAACGGAGCGCTTGCGAGCGGCAATGGCCTTCTTCTTCCGTTTGACAGAAGGCTTTTCATACGCCTCACGTTTACGGATTTCATTCAGGGTGCCGGCTTTCTCACACTGCTTCTTGAACTTTTTCAGCGATCCCTCAAAAGAGTCTCCATCGCGAATTGTGATACCTGGCATATTGTCACCCCCTTCCGTTTTAAAATAGAGATTCAAGGTTTATATAAGCGTTTCGGCCAAAAAGCTAGGGTTTGCTGCCCCAGAGGGCGACGAGCATCCCGCCCCCACCGGCTCCGGTCAATTTCACAGCCAGTGCTCCCTTTTTATGCAGATCGTCTTCAAGATCGCGCGCTGCAGCAGGGACGAGACCCCAATTGTAAAAACACTCCCGTGCCTTGCTCATGGCTCGGGCAATCAGCTCGAGGCCCCGGGCTTCCTGGCCGGCATCAAAAAGAAGAAGCCCTTCTGTGGCATCACGTGAGGCTGCACCCATGGCTTCATCAATCGAAAGCGCCAGGGCAGGAGTGTCTTCTTTCATCGTTTCCACTTTATGAACACAGTCACTGGTCCGCATCCGGACACCCGTGTCATGAAAACTGAAAGACGGGGTCTTCCGGATTCCCAAAGGCTGGGCACCTTTTGAAAGTGAATAGGAAATGGGCTGAGCTGCCAGAATGACCGCGATGTCCATCCCGCTGCTTCGGCCATGAAACCGGTGCTCGAGCTGCCGCGCAAAATCAAAAACATCGCCCTCTGAGAGCTGCAGCGGTGCTTGCAGCCAGCGTGTCAGGGCGACGCAGAGTGCGGCTGATGAACCCATGCCCGCACCCAGTGGAATTGTACTGGTGATGGAAAGCTTCCCAAAAGGTCTGGGAAAGGACCGATCATTAGCCTGCCAGCGGTCTTCGATTGAACCGAGAAGTTCACGGATAATCGGTGCATGTTCTGCGGGTTCGATGATGAGTTGATTTTCGTTTGACGGGCGAAAATGCAACGTGAGTTGACGATCTGGCAGCGGCAAAGCGATGGCCGTCGCGCCACGCACGACGGCATGCTCTCCGCAAAGAACCCATTTTCCGCCCACTGAGATTTCGAAATCCCGAAAGCTCATGAAATCACCTCGGCGCCTTTGCCCTGCCGGTCGCAAAGCAAAACCGTATCGGGAAAAGCCGTGCGAATTCTCTGCTCCCAATCGGCTGCGGCTTCAAGCGGAACAAGGCAGTGGAGATTCGGGCCTGCATCGAGCGTCACAATCGGGAAAGGGTTTGCAGCTGAAGCCGGAGAATTCAGGAATGCTGAAAACCAGTTCAGAGCCCCGATCGTTTGTGGCTGCCAGTAGGTAAAGGGTGGCTCGGCTGTATGAAAAAGGCTGTGCATTTCCCAGCATTCGCTCCAGGAAAGGCGCGCGACCTGGTTGAGATCGCCACTGGCGAGCGCGGTCTTGAGTTGCTGCGCGCGCGCATTGGCGCGGTCTACACGGCCGGACCACAAGGGGGAGGACTTCACCCGGTGATGGGCTGTACTGGAGGAAACAGATTTCTCGGAAGCTGAAACCAGCAGAACGAAATGAGCAAGCTCCGGGAGTCTGCTTTCGAGCTTTTCTGCTTGTTCATTCTCCCAGAAAACCCAGGGTCCATCGAAGGACCGGCAGGAACTGCCAGACCCCTGGCGCGAAATCGCAGCCAGCAAGCTCCGGAGCTTCGGCTCGCTTTTGAAAGCTCTTGAAAAAAGCTCTTTGTCGCACGCGATCGTGAGAGTCGTTGCAAGGGTGATTGCGGCGAAAGCGGAGGCACTGGACGCAATTCCGGAGGCTGCCGGAAAAGTATTGGCGCTCTTTAAAATGAAGCGTCCGCCGGGCGGGAAGGATTCAAGGCCGAAGTGTTTCAGAATAGCAGGAACTTCCCGGTCGGTTCTTCGGACATGGCTTTGAATTTTTGAAATAGCCTCGTCCTGAAGTTGGGGAACCAAAACCGGGCCGTCGCCAGTCACAAATTCAGGAGCTTCACCAGTCCATTGGAATTCAACGGGCCCGTCGAGTTCACGACTGACTTCGGCCAGGGTGCAAAGCGAATTCAATGTGAGAGAAATACTGGAATTTTCGGGGAGGTTTGCGGAGCCTTCCTTCTTGCCCATGTACTTGATCAGCGCGATATTCGAAGGCGCCCGTGCTCGCCCGATGATTGGATTCACTTGAGTCCCTCATGGTTTTGCAGTCCATCACTGATCAGCACCAGGTTGCGCGCGCGCGCCTCGGCAATAATACGGGCACGATCAGCTTTGGCAGGATCGATCATGAGAAGTATGCCATCAGCCTGAAGGGCGCCAGTACCTTTTATGCCAATGACGCCTGGCAGGGGGCCAAGAACCGCCCGGTCTTCTGCCGTTGCCGGAATTTCCAGTTCACTTTCCGCGAGCAGATCGCCGTAACGGGTGAGCAGGGAACCAAAGACCGGGTGATCGCCCGCTTCAAAAGCGATTTCGGCTTCCTTTAAAACAGTTCTCAATTCATTGATCAATTGAGAATGAGTGACTGGAAAGCTTTGCAGTTTTGCGAGATGCAAATGGGTTGGCACTTTACGCGAGGGCTGTCCTGTTGCTGAGAAGAACAGGAAACGATTCCAATCCAGTTTACCGCTTCCATGAAGCTGTTCGAGCAATAAAGAGGATGGTGTAAAACGTACGATTCCACCTGCCCATTGCGCGACGAGGTCTGCGCCGCTCGGGGGCAGGGATTCGTGCTCCGTGACTTTGCGGTAGGCGTTAAAGACTTCTTTCCAGGATCGGTTCGGTCCCAGAGCCGCACGAAAAATAAGGATGAATTGGGCTGTCGATGCGCCCAGGCCTCCCTGGCCGGCCCACGGGTCGTGGAATTCTCCGGTCAGACCACCCAGAGCTGAGTTCGTGATGAACTTCCCTGCAGGGCTCTCAGGATGGAAAAGTTTTTTTAAAGAGGTTCCGGTTCCGGTTTGCAGCTCAAAACGCGGCCCGACGGTTGCCACCCAGGCGGGGGCTCCGGCCAGTACGGCATACTCACCCAGGAGAAAAGTCTTGCCCGCACATGAAAAGCGCTCCGGACTAGTGAACGGCGGCGGTATCGGCGACACGGATGGCCTCAAGAATTGCCTTGGCCTGGCTCAGGTTGATTCTCTTTTCGACGCGCAGAACTTCCGCCAGGCGATCGCGGACCCTTGCGATTTCGTGAACATCAGCGCCCGCGGCAATGGCGAGATTGGCGGCATGAAGCTGCATGTGACCTTTGACGATGCCGACGGTGGCGAGGGCCTTCAGGGCTCCGAGGTTTTGCACGAGTCCGACCGCAGCACAAATCCGGGCGAGGTCTTCCGCGCGGTTGACCTTCATCATTTTGAGAGAAATGCGCGCGACCGGGTGGAGTTTCGTTACGCCGCCGACGATTCCGACGGCCATGGGCACTTCAATCCGACCCACCAGATCCACTCCGTCCATGTGCCAGTCGGTCACGGGCTGGTATTTCCCGCTGCGGGCCGCATAAGCATGAACTCCGGCTTCCACTGCGCGCCAGTCATTCCCTGTTGCAATCAGGATGGGATCAATGCCGTTGAGAACGCCTTTGTTGTGAGTTGACGCGCGATAGGGATCGGCCTTGGCGAAAATCGCGGCTTCTTCAATTCCCCGGCCCACGGCAGGATCGACGTTGCGGAGGACTACTTCGGCGACCGCAAGTTTGGAATCGACCAGATTTGAGAGGATGCAAAGTCCGACGCGCTCGCCTGTGATTTCTTCCACGCGTGGCTTGAGCGCTTCGCAGACCTGATTGATGAGGTTTGCGCCCATGGCATCACAGGGATCGCAAAGAACATGCAGTACAAGCATTGTCCCATCGCCTTCGGGTCTCTCGATCTCGCGAATTGCGATGTCCCGAACGCCGCCCCCGCGGTCCACGAGAGAAGGCATGCAGGCATTGGCAAGGGCCATGAGCAATTCGCGTTTATCGTGCAAAACTTTGCGGGCAAATTTTACGTTCCGCACATTCGGGAGTTGAACCTGGCCGATGATCAGGCTGCCTTTGGAATAAGTATTGATGGACCCTTCTTTGCGGATCCACTTGGCCGTGGCGCTGGCGGCGGCAATGATCGAAGTCTCTTCAACTGCCATCGGGATCAGTAGATCATGACCATCGATTGTGAAATTCGTGGCGATTCCCATGGGAATGGGGAAGTAACCGACCACGTTTTCGATCAGATGCTCGGCGATGTCATAGGAAAGCGGTTTGCGGCCAGAAAGAGTGTTGATCTCGTCATCACTGAGTTCACAGATATGCTGAATGCGATCGAGGCGTTCTGTGCGCGTAAGGCGATGAAAACCCTCAGTTAAGCGCCGCATCATTTCCATGATTCCTCCTTCTTTCGCAAGTGAGAGGGGGTTTTACACCCGGTGCAAAATAACGCAACACGTAATTCATATTCTTGGAGTTCCATCCAGCGGAGTAAAGGTTTCGATCCGGCCAATGCTGCCTCAAGCGCCGGCTGGGCATAACCGACCCGTCGTGCTCCCAGAGCGATCAGTTTCGCACCATCCAGGCCCGAGCGGACTCCTCCGGAGCCCCAGATCTCAACTTTTTCTGTCAGAACTTCCTTTGCAGCCAGGAGGCTGTCCACGGTCGACTCCCCCCAATTGGCAAAGGTGCTCGCGGCGGCCGCAAGGTGTTGTTTTCCTGCTGTTTTAGCTGCCCGTGTTCCTTCAATTCTGCCCCAGTGGGTGCCACCCAGACCGGAAATATCGATCGCCGCCAGACCCAAAGGTGCCAGACGCTTGAGTGTGGTCTTGGAAAAACCGCAGCCCGTCTCTTTCAGGGCGACAGGGATCCCTTCGCTTTTGAAATCGCGGCAGACGCGACGAAGTGCCTCCAGCGACCCACTGAATTGAGGGGTGCCTTCCGGCTGCAGGACTTCCTGGAGCGGGTTCGTATGCACGACGAGGGCTTTGGCGTCTAAATTCGTGACCAACCTCATCAGTTCTGAGGATGCTGTCTGATCGAGCTGGCTGATTCCGAGATTTGCAAAGAGAACCAGGTCGGGGGCTTCGTCCCGGATTCTATGCCACCGATCGACTTGCTTGGCTTCGAGGTCTCTTCTCTGCGAGCCGACGCCCATCGCCCAGCCGCGCTGATCGCAGGCGAGCGCCAGGATCCGGTTGATCGCATTTGCGTTCGAATGTCCCGCAGTCATTCCTGCCACATAGAATGGGGTTTTGGTCCTGGCTCCGAAACAGGCGGTGGCAAGATCGATGTCTTCGAAATTCAGGTCTGGAATTGCCTCGTGATGCAGGTGAATGCGGCTGAAGCCACTCAGGCCGGTGGCCTGATGGTCAGGGTTGAGTGCGTGGCGAAGGTGATCCTGTTTGCGGCCTTCGAACTGCTGAATGTCCATTGGGCGCCCACCCTACAACTTTTTTGTTTCGGCAGGAAGAGGGAAAAGAGAGTACTGTATTTCTTAACTTCTATGGAAACAGCTGGGCAAAAAGAAAGGCCAATAAACACGTTTGGACAGCGCCAACTCAGGAGGCTGGCCTGGCTGCTCAAGCCGCGTGTCCGCCCTGCGCTGATTGCGGCAATGGTGTTTTTGATTATCACGCAAATTGTGGTGCTTTCGCCCACCGCCCTGGAAAAGCCCCCCTTTGCTGGCTCGGCTCCCCTTGCCCCGGAGATGCTTGTTGATCAGCGCGATGAAGTCCTGGCGAGTGGTATTCCGAAGAGCACGATCGCGGAATATATAGTCGAACGATTTGAGTATGTTGCGACCCGTGAAGGCGAAAAGCAGTGGAAGCTTCATGCAGAGAGAGCTTTTTTGTATAACGAGAAAAAGCTCGTTCATGCCCGGAACATCAAGGCTTTCATATATGACCCGACCGGCAAGATCACCGTGGTGACAGGCAAAGAAGCAAAATATTTCATGAATGAGCGGGATCTCGAAATTTTCGGCAATGTGAACGTGGTTTTTCCGGATGGATTTAATTTGTACAGTTCGTATCTGCGCTATCTTCCGAATAAGCGGCGTATTGAAATGCCGGTGAGCATACCGGTGAAAGGTGAAGGAACAATTGCCGAAGCTGCCGGAAATTACGTTCAGTTCACCAGCAGCGGGCTGGAGTGGAACATGAATTCCTCCGCGCCCGACAGTGACCGGATTGTCCTGCCCCAGGGAGTGACGTTTAATTTTGAAAGCAAACGTTCGGGTGAGGGGGCGACCACCATTGTATCGGATCGAAGTGTCGTTTACCGCCAGAAGCAGCTGGCTCAATTTACCATGAATGCGAGCCGCCCGATTCCGAGTCGTTTTGTCCAGATTACCCAGGACACTCTACACGCCAAAGCACGTACGGCGGATTTGAATTATGGCGATTCATCCAAAATCGTAGAGTACTTGTCGCTTTTTGATGACGTGCTGATCCGGGAATTTGGAAAAGAATCTGCGCTTCAGTATGCGACAGCCGGGCGTGCGGACTTCGACTCTCAGCGGAACGTGATTGTCCTTTCGAAATTTCCACAGGTGTATCAAGATAGTGACACGGTCACTGGTGATATTATTTTGCTGCACCGAGACACGGATGTTGTGGAAGTCCAGAATAGCAATGCTTTCAGCCAAGGGGAAAAGTCTCAGTAAATTCTCATGAAGAACTCAGTACTTCAGGCAGTTCAGCTTCAGAAGGCATATAAAGGGCGCCGCGTTGTAGACGGAGTCGATCTGGAAGTAAAAGCTGGCCAGGTGGTTGGCCTTCTTGGTCCCAATGGCGCCGGCAAAACCACTTCTTTCTATATGGTTGTCGGCCTGATTCGTCCTGATGCCGGCCAAGTCCTGCTTAACGGGGAAGACATTGCGAGTTGGCCGGTTCATCGCAGGGCTCAGGCTGGAATTGCTTACCTCCCACAGGAGGCTTCGGTTTTTCGCAGGATGACGGCAGAGGAAAACATCCTTTCGGTTCTTGAAACCCTGCCTCTCACTGCAGCGGAGCGACATGACCGCTTGAACCAGCTTCTCGATGAATTCAGCATTCGAAAGATTGCCAAACAGAACGCCTATACTTTATCGGGCGGCGAGCGGCGGCGCGTTGAAGTTGCGCGGGCACTGGCCTTGAATCCGGTATTCCTTTTGCTAGATGAGCCGTTTGCTGGAATCGACCCCATGGCAGTTTCGGACATCCAAAGGATGATCCAGGTCCTCAAAAAAAGGGGGATCGGAGTTTTGATCACCGATCATAACGTTAGAGAAACATTGGAAATTTGTGATTTGGGATATTTGGTAAACAGTGGTAAAATTTTTGAGAAAGGGACCCCTCACGAAATCGCGAACAGTCGTACTGCGCGCGAGAAATACCTCGGAGAGGATTTTCAGTTTTGAACGTAAAGAATGCATAATGAAAGCTACAATGAGAGCTAAGGTACAATAGATCCATCATGGCATTAGAGATCAAACAAAGCCTCAGACTCAGTCAGCAGTTGGTCATGACCCCGCAACTGCAGCAAGCGATCAAGCTGCTCCAGTTGAATCGGATGGAGCTCCAGGAAGTTGTCAATCAGGAGCTTATTGAAAATCCGGTTCTGGAAGAAGTGATGGATGTTCCGGAAGGGGAAGCGGCGGCACCAGAGGACAATACTTCACCGGAAGCGCCCGATCCTGAAATGGAACAGCGCCGCGATGAAGATTCGTTTATTAAGGAAACGCCACGCGAAGAACAGCTGGTTGCCAGCAAGGACGATTTCAACTGGGAATCCTATGTTGAGGATTTCAATTCCAACTCGAGTTCAGCGCCGTCAATGCGTGAAATCAATGAAGAGTTGCCCAGCTTCGAAAACGTCCTGACCAAGACCACCTCGCTCGAAGATCATCTGGCCTGGCAGCTTTCGATGGTGACGATCTCCGAACCGGAGAAAAAATTAGGCGAATCGATTATTGGTAATCTGACCGACGACGGCTACTTGAATGCGAACCTCGCGGATCTCGCCCGTGAAGCCGGAATGGAGTTGGAGGACGCGGAAGAGGTTCTCAAGATCGTTCAGAACTTTGATCCCCTGGGTGTCGGATCACGAACACTTCAGGAGTGCCTGGCCATTCAGGCGAAGTTCATGAATCCCCGGCAGCCGCTGGTGGAGCAGATCATCGACAAGCATCTGGGGGATCTGGAACGCAAGAATTACCAGGCCGTCAGCAAGGCGCTCGGTATCCCGCTGGACAAGGTCATTGAAGCCACGAAGTTGATTCTCGAGTTCGAGCCGAAACCCGGGCGCTCCTTCCACACGAGTGATACCCAGTACATAACGCCGGATATTTACGTTTACAAAGTCGGCGACGAATTTGTGATCGTGTTGAATGAAGATGGAATGCCGAAGCTCAGGATTTCACCCTATTACAAGAGCATTCTGGCTTCCGCGCAGAAGGATCAGAACAAAGTCACGAAAGAATACGTGCAGGACAAGCTGCGTTCGGCAGTCTGGCTGATCCGTTCGATCCATAATCGGCAGAAGACCATTTACAAAGTGACTGACGCCATCGTAAAAAGGCAGCGGGATTTCTTCGAAAAAGGCGTGCAGATGCTCAAGCCCATGATCCTCAAGGATGTCGCCAATGATATCGGGATGCATGAGTCCACGATTTCGCGGGTCACGACCAACAAATTCGTGCATACGCCGGTCGGGATTTTCGAACTTAAATACTTCTTTAACTCAAGTATCAACGCAGCCGATGGCAGCGACGCTCTGGCGAGTGAGGCCGTGAAAGAGAAGATTCGTCAGATGATCCAGAAAGAAGATCAGAAGAATCCTCTATCGGACCAGAAGATTGTCGAATTGCTGCGCTCAGACAACATTGACATCGCCAGGCGAACCGTGGCGAAATATCGAGACATGCTGGGTATTCTTTCGTCCGGAAAACGGAAGAAAATCATTTAGGCCGTAGTCGATCTTCAGGAAGCAAGAATCGATGAATTTCAGAGTAGGAGAGAGAGATGGATCTGCACATTAGTTTCAGAAATATGGATACAAGCCAGGCCCTTCAGGTTTATACCCGCGAAAAATCAGAGAAGCTCAAAAAGTACTTTGACGGGCGTATCTCCGTCTCCTGGAATTTCAGTGTCGAGAAACTGAGCAAGGTTGCGCATTGCCGTCTGGTCGGCAACAACATGGATTATTTCGGCGAAGCTTCGACAGAAGACATTCACGCCTCGGTGGACCAGGCGTTGACCAAAATTGAAAAGCAGTTACGCAAACACAAGGAAATCGTGAAGGACCACTTGCACAAAACGCGTGTAACCGAGACCATCCTTCAGGACGTTGCAGAAGAAGAAGAAGAAGAAGAAGAGGAAGAATAGCTCTTCGTTATTCCAGTCTGAACGTTTTCACGGAGCCATCGTCCATTCCTATGGCGAGGAGCCTGGCACTTTCTGAAAAGTCATGCACGTAAAGATACGAGCCATCTCTTGTCAAAAGCGGGATATCCCAGAGCAACTGGCCGTTGAAATCAAAGATTCTGGCATGGCTATGGCGCTCGGCGCTCTCAATGTCGTCAAAGCCGATGATGGCATAATGCTCTGAAACAAAGAAGTTGGATGAGTAACTGGCGTAGGACTCCGCCACGCGATTCCAGTTTTCTGTCAAAGCCTTCTTCCCGGATACTTTCGAATATTGCGCCAGAACGGTAGTTCCGGGTGAGTTCCCGTACAAGAGCACGCTATCGGGAGAGGTAAACTCGAGCTTCTCCATTTTGCCAGCGAGAGGCTGCTCGGCCGAAAGTTTGCCACTGGAATCAAAGAATCCAAGTGAACGCTGGGTGGTCACCGTCTTTTTCTGAGCCTGGTCATAAAGAACCGCGGCAGTCGGTTCTTTTCCGTCCGACACGGCGAGGTCCACGATTTCGCCATTTAACTTGCGTTTCCACTTGGTTTTGAAATCCGGTCCGATCAAAATCATTTCACCGTGGGTCAGCCCCAGTAATATATTTTGTTTATCGCGTGAGAGCTTGAGGGTAAGGACATCGCTGGAGACGGGATATGAAAGAAGCTTTTTGCCTTTCAGGTCGAAAATATCAAATGCGATGTCCGACTCCGCATCTTCGTCGTGATAGCAGAGGATCTTCTGAGCTCCAGGTAAAATCAACGGGCGGCAGGTGGCATTCACGGACCAGAGCTCTTTGCCCAGGGAATCCATGGCGACGAGCTGATCGCCGTGATTGGCCGTGAGTACCAGCTTGCCATCATCAGAAAGGGTTTGGGCCCGGACGGGTGCGGTCTTTTTGCTCCAGAGCTTCTGCCCGGCTTGATTGAAAGTGGTTATGAGCGGAACCTGTGGGTTCGGTGCATCGGCTTCGCTATCCGGAACCGTTGCCAGGAGAATCGAACTTCCATCGACTGAAATATTCAGATCTGAAACAAATCCATCTAGGCGGGTGGACCAACCTTCGGTCCAGGTCCTCTTGGATTCGTGAGGATGCGAACTCTGGCTCGATTTTGATCCGGTAGCGCAACTGGTCAGAAGCAAAACTGATATCCATAAGACGGAGTTTGAGACTTTGAGCATCATGTCTTGAATGTTACAGTAGCGGTACACCCCATGGCAATACGATGCGTATAGCGATACTTTCGAGAAATAAAAGTCTGCACAGCATTCGCCGTCTCCGGGAGGAAGCCCGGAAGCTCAAGGTGGAATGTCTGGTGATCAATCCGTTGGAGTGCCAGCTCGTGGTAGACGGCAACAAACACGATATTCTCGTGGGCTCGGTTGTACTGCCTCGCTTCGATGTGATTCTCCCGCGTATCGGTGCGTCTATTACTGATTATGGTCTGGCAGTCGTGAAGCAGTTTGAAAATCAGGGGGTCCCGGTCCTCAATGGTTCGCTGGCGATCGCGCAGTCACGAGACAAGATGCGCAGTCTGCAGGTGCTGGCCAAAGCTGGAATCCGTGTGCCCAAGACAGTTTTAACCCGAAGCACGCGGGGTCTCAAGGCGGCAGCAGCGCGCGTGGGCGGTACTCCGGTGGTGATGAAGGTTTTGGAGGGAACCCAGGGGCTGGGGGTTATGCTTCTGGATTCTCCAATCGCTATGAGTTCGGTTTTCGAGACTTTAATCGGAATGGAACAGGACGTGATCGTTCAGCAGTTCCTTTCGGAAAAGGCGGGGCGGGATTATCGGGTCTTCGTCGTGGGCAAGCGCGTAGTTGCCGCGATGATGCGCACAGCGCCCGAGGGCGATTTCCGTACCAACATTCATCGGGGGGGCGAAGGCCATCTGGTAAAGCTGCCCAAAAATTATGAACGCATGGCTCTACGTGCCTGCCGGATTCTGGGGCTTGAAGTTGCTGGCGTCGATGTCATGGAGAGCCGGCGCGGACCGGTGATCATAGAAGTGAACAGTTCTCCCGGCTTTGAAGGGATCGAACGGGCAACCGGACTGAATATTGCCGGAGCCGTACTTCGGTATGTAAAACGGGCAGGAAAGCGATGACGCAAATTTCGATAGTGTTACCGGTTGCCAGTCAGGTTCAGCTCACCCGGCGCTGTCTGGATTCCCTGCTGGCTGGGACGAGCATTGCCCGGGAGCTGATAGTCATTGATAATCATTCCACGGATGCAACTCCGGGGGTTCTCAATGAGTACGCGGTTAAATTTCGGGAGCAGGGCTGGGAGTTTTTCTGCCTGAAAAATGCTGAGAACGTCGGCTTCGGACGTGCCTGCAATCAGGGGCTTGCCGCGTCGCATGGAGACTTTGTCACTGTTTTGAGAAACGACGTCTGGCTGATGCCGGGCTGGGACGCGGTTCTTCTGCGAAGAATTCAACACCTTCGGGTCGATATGGTCGGTCCGCATATTGACGAATCTCCTTTTGACCCGGTTCGGATTCGCGAGAAGGCAAGTCATTTTGTTCGCAAGAACCACGGCAAAGTTTCGAAAGACTGGGTCTCGACCCTGATGTTCTTCCGACGCGAGGCCCTGCAGGCGCTGGGAGTTGAAGACGGCCCCTTTGATGAACGTTTCTCCTCCGCGTATGAAGACACGGATCTTCGTTACCGGATGGAAAAAGCCGGGATGACTTACCGGCAGGTTGCTGACTGTTATATCTGGCGTTTTTCAGGTCATCGTGCAGGCAATCGCGAAAAAACGGAAGTCTCTTCGGCGTATGAAGAAGACCTGAAGCTCTTCATTGGAAAATGGGGTTTTGATCCGTTGATGGGCGAAAATACGAGGAAAGCGCGTTTCCACCGCCGCTGGAAAAAATTCAAAAAGGCGCTGGGGCTATTTTGAGGCTTTTTGTACGAGCTGCTCCAGCCAGACTTGCTTTTCAGGTGGCAACCATTTCTTGATCTTCGAATAATCGAGGTTTGTTGCGCTCTCATTTCTGATCGCGCTCAGAACATCATTTGCGTCCAGCTCCGAACCTCGTTCCGCCTTGAGTGCACAGAAAAGTGAAAGTGAGGGGCGAAAGATGCGCCCTTTCGGACCGGTCTGAAGCAAAATCAGCTCGGCTTCCCAGCCTGCAAAACGGTGGAGAAAGAACTCGACTGACAAATTGATGAATTCGGGACCCATGCCCAAATGCTTGAGCGTGAATTGAAAAAGCTGATTCTGAGTCGCGTCTTTGCTGAGTGAGGGATGCTTGATAAAGGCCAAGTCAATGTCTTCAGTCGCGCGCTCGCCGTTATACTGAAGTTGGACCAGTGTTCCGCCTAGAAGAACCCAGTCGCCGCCAATATTTTGACTCAGTTCTCGTAATATCTTGTCTACTTTTGCTTTATCCATGAGGAATTTGCTAACCTCTAGTCATGGTACCTGAGTGCGTAGAAAAGGCCAATCGCGTCCTGTCCGAAGCAGGCGAGGGCGGCATTACGCGTGAAAAGCTGGTCGCGTTCAGTACTATTTCAGCCTTCTGCCATCACTACCCAAGCCGCTCCACGGAGCTGCAGAGAAATCTTCTGAATCAGTTTTCGTGGATTCGGGAACGCGAGATGTCGCGCTATCTCAAACAGCGCAGAATCGCGTTGGTTCATATTCAGAATCAGCTCAACGTTTCTTGAGACTAGTGAACATTCAAATTTCGTTGGGCTCCAACATTCCACGAGGCGTGATCATAACCTTAATTATGAGATTCTATGTTTAAGGGTGCTTCGGCTGTATTTAATGCAGTTAATCTACTTCTTCACGCACGAAGCCAGCACGACGTGAACTTGGTTGCGGTTGATCTTAAATGTTGCTTGGCAAATTTCACTGAAGCCGATTTCGTGGTGGGCCCGGTGCGCGGGGGTTTCGGCGACTGCTTTGACTTGTTCTTCCGGGAACTGTTCGAAGATATCCTTGCAGCAGGATATGAATTGCTTCTCGAGGGAAAGTGCCGGATCCGGTTTGATGAAACCGGGCTTGGAGCTGAGGTTCATAATCAAATTGCCCAGGGCCGCGTCTTTGTTTGTAGCCGCCAGCGCCTCGCTTGTGATCTTGCTTGGTTTTTTTCCGGCTGCTTTAAGCCTGGAGAGCATTTCTTTGTAAAGTTTGCCGGATATCCCATGACCCCGGAATTTTTCATTCACCTGAACAAAGCTAATCGTGATCTTGTCCGTGCCGTCGGCCTCGGGCCAGGTATAGTACTGAATATAACCCAGCTCCGCCGGTTTTGCTCCATTCACGCTTCCAGAAAGGGCCAAGCCGCCGTCCTCTTCCTCGGGGCGCATTCTGAAGCGCTCTTTCGAGAGCTTGAATTCCGGTTTCTCCTTGGCTGCCAAAAGTGACTTGGACACGCAACCGGGATCCGCGGGCCTGGCGTAGGACACGTTCTGCAAAAATATTAATACAAGAACAAAAGTGATCACCTCAGGCCGCCTTTCTTGGCAAGCGGCTCGCCCAGCCTGACCAGTGTCTCAAGACCACGCTCGGTATTGCTCAAGAGATCGGCGTCAGGTTCCCACGCGCCGGGTTCTCCCAGGAGAATGACCGTCGAGCCGCCGAAAAGAAAGTAGCCCTTCTCATCGCCGCGCTCGAACATGACTTCTGACGAAGAATGGGCAGGATGGGTTTGTACAATGCGGCCCACACAGAGGGCGCCGACTTCGATATACGCGAGCCTCCCGAAATGCTCCGTCTGCAGAATCGAAATCTGGCGCTCGTTCGTGAGGAGAATATCATCGCGGTAAGTCAGCGCCGCGGGATTCACCGAATGAAGTTTGCCGTGAGCACGATGAGTTTCGAGCGTCTTGCCCGAGTCGGGGTAATGGAAGCGGTGATAATCCACCGGACAAAGCCGTGCGAGGAGTGCTGGACCGCCGATGAAAGGCCGGGCGCGATCTTCACTTCCAAGAAGTGCGGCGGGTGAAAGCTGGGCTCCTTTGACCGGAAACCGGGAATTCGGGTCCGATTGCGCGTACGCGAAATAGCGGGCTTCACATGGAGCGGGCATCAGCTCGGGAGTTTCGTTGAACTTCCGCTGATTCGGTTTAAATCTCCGGATAAAGAAATCATTGAATGAAAGGAATACACTTGATTCGTATTCGTTCATCGGAATCTTGAATTGAGAAATGAAAGACTTGATCTTCCGACGACTCAGCGGTGAGGATTGGTAAAGTCCGTAAAGTTCGCTCAGGGCCCGGCCGGCCAGAACACTTTCGGCCAGAGCCTGTCCCGGACGGGTTCCATAAAGGAGCTGCACCCAGAGTTCACCGTAAACCTGCTCGACCTCTTCGCAAGCCTTTGCGCGGTTCCAGTAGCGAATTGCTTTTGGCTCGGGATAAAAAATCATACTAATCGAGATAAGGGCCCAGTCCCTGTGCCACGCGAATCGCATCGGCAATCTCGCGAACCGCACCCCAGCCGCCGTGAACTTCAGTTACGTAATGGACGCGCGCCTTCACCGGTTCCACCGCCTGCGGGACCGTGGCGCTGAAGCCGACTTTTTCGATTACCGGAATGTCATAGAGGTCATCACCCATAAAAGCCATTTCGTCGTAAGGAAGTCCGGTGGCCGTCGCGATCTTTTCAAGCGCTTTGACCTTGTCTTCATCGCCGAGAAAGATGTGGGGAATTTTGAGAAATTCCATCCGCGTCCGAACGTCTTTGGAATCTCCACCGCTGATTGTTGCCACCTGAATTCCGGCCTTCATCAGGAGCTTGAGGCCGTAGCCGTCTTTCACGTGGAAATGACGGGTCCAGCCGTGGCCATTCAACCAGAAGATCCGGCCATCTGTCATGATTCCGTCCACATCGAGGATCAGGATTTTAATTTTCTTCAGGCGATTCTGGATATCCGGGGTCTTGAGGAGTTTGCCCTGATCAGTGGAAGGAGTAGGAGGCAGCATCAGTTATTTCTCTTTCGGTAAAAGTTTGGGCTGATTCTTCACCAGCTCGTGAATCGCAAGAAGCTGCCGGACGAACGCACCCACATGTTCCAGATAAAATGCATTCGCCGCATCACTCTTGGCTTCCGGCGGCCGGGGATGGCATTCCATGAACAAACCGTCGGCTCCTGCCGCGATTGCAGCCCGGGTGAGGGATTCCAGGTATTGGCGCTTCCCGCCGGTACTCTTTCCTCCGGGCCCTGCACCCGGACTCTGGACCGAATGAGTTGCATCGTAAATAACCGGTACACCGAACTCCTTCATGCACTGAAAAGAAGTCATATCCACGACCAGCGTATTATAGCCGAACGAGGTTCCACGTTCGATCAGGTAAAACCAGTCACTGATTGGAGCTTTGGAATCCGACTTCTTCTGAACAGCCATGACCTTTTCGACAATGTTCTTTGCGTCCGAAGGTGCCAGAAACTGGCCTTTTTTCACGTTTAATTTGCGGCCATGGCGAAGCGCAGCCTCCGCGCCCGCAATGATCATATCCGTCTGCCGGCAGAGGAAAGCGGGAATCTGCAGAAAGTCGACAATTTGAGCAACCGGCTCGGCTTGATCCGGAGTATGAAAGTCAGTCAGCAACTTCAATCCCGTCTTGGCGCGAATATTTGAGAGAATTGTCAGGCCGGCCTCCATCCCGGGCCCTCGAAAACCATCAATCGAGGTCCGGTTGGCTTTGTCAAAGGAAGCTTTGAAATAAAGATCAATTGGAAGACCCTGGAGCTGTCTTTTGAGCTCCTGTGCAATTTCGAGCGTAAGACCTTCATCTTCAATGACGCACGGGCCGGCGATAAGCGGGAAAAGTCTGGCCATAAAATTCTATCCAATGCCTTTGAGTTTGCGTTGAACCTGCTTCGAGCCGTCACAAACCGCTTTGATGAAGGCGTTGAACAAAGGATGCGGTTGCAGCGGCTTGCTGAGGAATTCCGGATGAAACTGACAACCCAGGAACCAGGGATGATTGGGGAGTTCCACCATTTCGACTAATTCCACCCCGGTTTCCTTGTCGATGTTCTTGCCGGAAACAACCAGACCTTTTTCCTCGATTTCCTTCCTGAAGGTATTTGAAACCTCGAAGCGGTGCCGGTGGCGTTCTGAAATCAGCTCGCGGCCGTAAGCGGAATAAGCCCGGGTGGGTTTGCCATTGTATTTGGAAAGAATTTGGCAGGGATAAGCACCCAGTCGCATCGTGCCGCCCTTATCCGTTACGGATTTTTGGGATTCCATGATGTCGATGACATTCTCTTGAGATTCAGTTTTGAATTCAGCAGAATTGGCGCTTTTCAAGCCGGCCATATTCCTTGCGAACTCAATCACGGCGAGTTGCATTCCAAGGCAAATCCCAAAGAAGGGGACGTTTTCTGTCCGGGCGTATTCGATGGCCTTGATCTTGCCTTCGATGCCACGCTCTCCGAAGCCGCCGGGGACAAGAATGCCGTCGACTGATTTCAGGAGTTCGGTATTGCCGTTTTCGATTTCCTCCGAATCAATGTAGACCATGTTCACCTTTGCGTCATTGGACACGCCGCCGTGGACGAGGGCTTCTGAAAGGGATTTGTAGCTGTCGCGCCAATCCGTGTACTTTCCGACGATTCCGATGGTCACCGTACGTTTGGGCTGACGGATCTTTTCGACCATATTTTTCCATTGCGAAAGGTCCGGGCGACCTCCCCAGATGCCGAGCTTTTCGGCGATCTTCTCGTCCAGGAATTCTTCATGGTAGTAAATCGGCACTTCATAAATGTTGCTGACATCCGTGGCGCTGAAAACATGATCACCCGAAACGTTGCAGAAAAGGCCGATCTTGTCCTTGACGTCTTTGGGGAGCTTGCGATCTGACCGGCAGAGAAGCACGTCGGGCTGTATTCCGATTTCGCGCAGTTCTTTGACACTGTGCTGAGTCGGTTTGGTTTTGAGTTCTCCGGCGGCAGCAATATAGGGTACCAGGGTCAGGTGAACGAAAACGACATTCTCCGCTCCTTCTTCCGTTCTCATCTGCCGGATGGCTTCGAGGAAAGGGAGGCTTTCGATATCGCCGACCGTGCCACCGACTTCAACGATCGCCAGGTCCGCGCTCTCAACCGCTTCGCGGAGATGTTTTTTGATTTCGTCGGTGATGTGCGGGATGACCTGGACTGTTTTGCCCAGATAACCGCCCGCGCGCTCGCGACGGATCACGGCATCGTAAATCCGGCCGGTCGTAAAGCTGTTCTTGCGCGTGAAGTGCGCGTTTTGGACAAATCGGGAGTAATGGCCGAGGTCCAAGTCGGTTTCCGCACCGTCATCCAGAACAAATACTTCTCCATGCTGGAAGGGGCTCATCGTGCCGGGGTCCACATTCAGGTAAGGATCCATTTTCACCATGGTGACTTTGATCCCGCGCTGTTCCAGCAGCATTCCAATTGAGGCGGCCGCTATGCCCTTGCCGATACTGGAGAGGACGCCGCCCGTTACAAAGATGTATTTTTTGTGTTTAGCCATTTCGAGAACTCCTGTCTTAACCTACTTTAAAATGTTCCGAACGTGCTCCAAATCCGCTGCCGTGTCTACGCCAATCGAGTGGAATTCAATTTCCGCGATTCCGATGGGTAAGCCATTTTCCAGTGCACGCAATTGCTCAAGTACCTCCGCCCTCTCGATCGAAGAAGAGGGCAGCGCGCGGAATTTCATCAGCGCCTCGCGCGTATAAACATAAAGGCCGACATGCCGGCGGCAGATAAAGGCTTCACCCGCAGCGGGCTCCGGTCCCCGGCTGTAAGGGATGGGATGACGGGAAAAGTAGATCGCACGTCCGTTCTGATCGGCAAGGACCTTGACCACCGAGGGATCGTGAAGTTCCGCGCTCGATTTGAGGGAGGTCATCACGGTGCCCATCGCGAAACGTCCGGACCGGACGAGTTCAATTCCGGCTTCAATCGCTTTCGGCTCCATGAGCGGCTCATCGCCCTGGACATTCACATAAATCGCGGCGGGAATCTGGTCGGCAACCGCCGCGACGCGATCCGTACCGCTGGTGATTTTGGTTGATGTCAGGACCGCTTCACCCCCGAACCCTTCCACGATATCGACGATGGATTGGTCATCGGTCGCGACCACGATCCGGTCGATTCCGCGCGCGAGGCGAGTGCGCTCATAAACCCATTGGATCATCGTTTTTCCATTGATGTCGATAAGCGGTTTTGCAAAGAGTCGGGTCGACCCGAGGCGGGCTGGGATGACGGCTATGACAGGGAGGGGTTGCATGAACAGAGATTAGTGGAGGTGGCATGGGCGGTCAAGTCACCCGGGCGTCTATATCTGCTTCGACGCAACGAGTTAATGCATCTTTTTCTCTGCAGGGGCGCCTGTTGGTGCTTCGGCTATGGTGACGGCGTTCCGAGTGGCCCGTTTGGAGCTGTACATAGCGTGATCGGCAGCATCGATAATGGCCTGTTTGCTGGAAGCATGATCCGGAAACAATGCTACGCCGATGGAAACCGTGAACCTCAGGTTCAGCTTGTCTTCTTCGAGAAAGATCTGCTTCTCAACCGTGGCTCGAATGCGTTCGGCTACAGTTTTGGCGGTAATCAGATCACAAGGGGATAGCACGGCGACGAACTCGTCTCCGCCATAGCGAAAAACGATATCCGAATCGCGAACCAGGCGGCGCAGGACGGCGCCGAGCTCAAACAGGATTTTCGTTCCTACCAGGTGGCCGTGGCCATCGTTGATTTTTTTGAAATGATCAGCATCGATGAAGAGCACAGCGAAGGAGCGCTTCTGGCCTTCAGCCTGGGTGATCTCCCGCTCAAGGATGTAATTGAGGTAACGGGTGTTATAAAGCCCGGTGGCATCATCCACATAGACCAGGCGATGTACCCCCATGTACTGGTCGATGTTTTTCCCGGTCAACTCGATTTGAGTCCTCAGCATCCCGATCCGACCCTCAAAGGCTTCGAGCGAGGGCGGTGTTTCCGGCGAAAGACAGACCAGAGCATATTTGCGAGGACCGGCACATTGGAAGCGGAAGATGAACAGCCTGGGGGAGAGCTGATTTTTCTCGATGAACTGATAAACACTCGAATGATCCGAAACCGCATCCATGATCCGGTTGCCCTGGACGGCAATATCCAGGACTTCTTCCATCGCGCGACCCTGTTCGCCGGTTTTAAGCGGGGTCGCCACTCGGGTCGCGACACTTTGGTCCTCCGCAATCGCGTAAATCGCAGAATAGGCACAGTCCAGCTCCCGGGCAAAATAGCTTTGAACGATGCTGAAAATTTTCGATAGCTCCAAAGAAGCGGAGATGAGTTGACAGCTGTTCAGGAGGTTGATGAGGCTCGAAATACCGGAATTTTCGCCGAAGACTTCCTTGCGGTCGAGACCGCGTTTGATCGCAAGTTGGAAGGTTTCGAGCTTGACCGGCTTTTTCAGATAATCTTCCGCACCCATTCGAATAGCGGTCACGGCCTGTTCCACCGTGGCGCGCTCGGAGATGACGATCACGCTCGTAACCGGGCTGATCCGTTTGATCTGTTCAAGAAGGGCAAGACCGTTGGGTGCGGTCAGGGGGGAACCCAAAGGCGGATCCAGCACCACCAGATGATAATTCGAGCGTGCAATCCAATCGAGGGAATCATCCGTTCGGCTGATGACGTCCACCGTGCAGTTGGCCACCTCGCGGATCAGATCCGCATAGAGCTCGCTCTGTTTGGGGTCTTCTTCCACCAAAAGCACTCGATAAAGAATATTCGCAAGAGTCATTACGAGGCTTCCTGTTGCCCATCCTCGGAGTTGGCAAGGTCAGAGAGATCGACAGGATTCCCGGAAGAGTCCAGAAATCCTCCGGCGACCCGGACAACCTGCGCTGCTTTGGTCAGACGCTCGTTGAGTTTGGCAGAGTTGTCTTTTTCCCTGGCGTACCGATCCTGCAAAAGGTCCATGTTGAATTCAAGAGTATCAAGCTTCCGCTTGAGTTCCATGATTTTGCTTTCCCGGGCGCCGATCAGGACTTCTGAATCCTTGCGGATGATCTCGAGTTTGTTCTCCAGTTCCTTTTCCCTCACCCGGATCTTGCGAATGTCGGAGCGGACGCGATCTTTAAGGCGCTCGGTTTCATCCGTGGCTTCCTGGACCTGGCCTTCCAGCAATTTGGCTTTATCGCTTTTGGCTTTCATCAGGAAACGGAGTTCAACAATTTCATTCTGAAGCTTGCTGGTTTCAGCGGTCTTGTTTTTTTGCAGATCGTTGATGGATTTCTTCTGGTCCTCAATCAGATTGTAGAGCTCCGTGTTTTTCGAACGCTCTTCCTGAACCTGATCCGAAAGATTTGTGATCTGCTGTCGAGCCGCTTTGAGCTGGGTTGAAAGTACGGCGACATCTTTTTCACGAAGCTGCAGATATTTTTTGATTGTCTCGAGATCAGGAGTATCGGCCGCGCCCCCCGGCACGATTGCATCGCCTTCAGTCTGGGCAAATAGAAACGGCTCAGTCTCCTCTGCTGCAGGCGTACTGTTTGTCTTGCTGAAGAGATATGGCATCTCCCGCACGGCTTCAAGGTCACTGAATTCTGTGGTTTCCCTGGCTACTGGGTTGCTTACAACCGAAGGGCTTGCTACCGGATCCGGCTCCGGAAGAAAGGGCGTGCTGCTGTCCTGAGCATCGTCTGAATCCAGCTCGAATTGAAAGTGGGTACCGGTTTCGGCTTTTGCCGCAGCGATCGCTTCAGCAATGGCGTCGGCAGGCGAGGAGTCGGGCATTGCCAGCCCTGGAACTGTCTCTGAGCCCGGGAGAGCGGAATCAAAAGACAAAACGGAATCAGAGGAGAGTGCAGATTCTGAAGGCAGCGGGGGAGGGCTCAAAGGAGTCTCGTCCGTTTCCGGGCCTTCGAGCGAAATGGAACTCAGTTCGTTTTTTCCGTTGATGCCAAAAATATCCGCGACGTGCTCGATACTGATGGGCCCCGAGGGGGCTTCCAGAAGGTTTTCTTGCGCGTTTTCCTCGAAACCAAAAATCGAGTTGATGATTTTGAAAAGCTGGTCCTGGATGTCGGGATCTGGAGCCGCCGGACAGTGAAGATAGGCATGAGCACCCTGCGTGCTTCTTTGGTGCTCGGCAAACTGGGGATCTCGCCAGATCTCGGAAGTGAGAATCAGCGGCAGGTCGGTGTAGGCGGGATCGGCTTTGAGCTTGGTAATGAACTGAATCCCGGCTTCCGGGGCTGTTGTTCCCGCTTCCCGGTGGACAATAGCAAGGTCCAGACTCTGCCCATGTAATTGAACGAGCTGCCACGCCTCTTTGGCGTTTTCGGGGACGAACACTACATCCCCGCGAGCTTTCCAGCTTGCCAGGATATTGCGCCATGCGTCGATATGAGGATTCAGTAGAAGAATCTTCATCAACATCCTCTTCGGCACTGGAGCGCCATAAGTTGACACTTATTTTATTAGACGATAACGTTTTTAAGGGCTCAGAACCAAAGGGAAACCGGATTTAATTGATTCACATGAAAGATAAGAAACGCAACCTTTCCGATAGTCTGACGGTACTTGTATTCAAAGATAGCTATGCAGCAAGGACGTTTCGGGTCCCGTTGAGCTGGATCAATCGAATCGGCAGCTGGATCGGGCTTCTCGTCCTGATCTCGGTTCTCAGTGGATTTTTGGCTGTAAAATTTTACTGGGCGAGTCGCATGGCCAGTCCTGCACGCGTGCAGGAGCTGGAATTTGAGCTGCAGGATTTGAAGGCATCGCTCATGCCTCAAAAGCAACCCGCCCTCAATGAAGTCGCAAGTCCGGTTCCAGAGATGACGACCAGTCCGGAGGCGGGCACGGAACAGGCCTCCTCCGATGAGGCGAATATCAAACAGCTTTTCCCCGAGGCCCAGCTTGCGAATCCGGATACAGTTCCGATTGGAATTCATTCGCCGAAAGTCGTCTGGGAAGGGAAATCGCTGGCCGTGAATTTCGCGATTCAGTACCGAAATGAGGATGGTAAAAACCAGCAGGGGAAAATCGTGGTGCTCGCCTACGGACCGGAAGCTCTTTTGACTTATCCGGCAGGCGTCCTGAATTTTTCTGGCTCAGGCAGTCTGCTGACGGCCGACAAGGGTGAATATTTCTCGGTGAGCCGTTTCCGGGAAGTGAAGGCAAAATTCGGCCCGGTTGCCTCAACAGATCATCTTAGAAATGTGGATATTTTCCTCTTTGAGAACAGCGGCAAACTTCTGGTTCATCAAAACTTCAAAACCGGGCCGGCCAAAAACCGTGAGCCTTCTCCTCGACCGGCAGCATCGGCGAAGGGGTTTTGAACATGACATCGACTCTTCAGGAAACAGCAATCAACTTCATTGCCGAGGGAACCCGCCTCGAAGGCAAGATGCGTTTCGGTCAGATTTCCCGAGTTCATGGAACACTGGTCGGCGAGGTCATCGCGGAAACAGGAAGCACATTGATCCTCGGCGAAAGCGCAGTTGTTGAAGGCAGTATCGAGGCGGATACGCTTGTCGTGGAAGGCTATGTTCAGGGCGATATTACTGCCTCGGGTAAAGTGCTCATCGCGGGAAACGGACGGGTTATCGGCAATATCCGGACTTCTGCTCTGGTCCTGGAATTCGGAGCTTACTTCGAAGGTAAGTGCAGCATGGAAATCGCGGCTGCAGCGGCAGTCTGAACGGAATCTTCAGAACAGGTCCTTCTGCGAAACCACCCGACTGCTGAACCCACCCTGTCCCGCGAGACTTGCCTTGATCTGTTTGGCATCACCCGCAACCACGACGTAAATCAAATCAGGATTGAAGTGCTTTTTTAGCGCGGCTTCAATTTCAATGCGTGTCAGTGCGTGAATTTTCGGAACAAACTGGTTGAGAAAGTCAGGGTCGAGTCCCATGACATGCCCGACTGTCCAGCGGGAGGCGATCGCACCGAGTGTAGCCGTTCCAAGCGGAAAGCCGCCCATCAGATATTCTTTGGCCGTCTCAATCTCCTGATCACCGATCGGCGCTGTTCGGAGGCTTTTGAGCGCATCGAGCACTTTGCGAATGAGGGGGCCTGTCGTTACATTGCGGGTTGCGGCAGCAATACTGAAAATTCCCAGCTCCCGGTTGTAACTGAAGTTGCTTCCGATCGCGTAGGTCAGGCCCAGTTTGTCCCGAATCACGGAATTCAGGCGGCTGTCAAAATATTCGCCAAAAAGTGCATTAATCACGGCAAGAGCATATTGATCCGGATGATTGAACTTCGGAGCCCGAAAGCCAATGCGGACTTGGGTCTGATTGAGTTCAGGGCGATTAACAATCAAAACCTGCCCGGTCTTTGCCGGAGGAATTCGCTTGTCCGAAAAAACTTTTGCTGTCCTCGGCGGCGCCTCCCCAGTCCAGCTGCCGAATGATTCCAGCAGTTGGGGGCGAAGTGCAACGCGATCCGCACGGCCAACAATCACGAGCGAAGCGTTTTTTGGTGTGAATTGGGATTTATGAAAGTTCACCAGGTCCGCAGGCGTGATTTTCCGAAACTCCTCAGCCGAAACGAGGGCACCTCTGCCATACGGAGTGGCGGCTGTGGTCTGCCGTCTGAAAGCGAGGCTCACCAGCGATTCGCCGGTATCACCGATATGCGACCAGTGATCCAGAATACTGGCATGCTGCCGATTGAACTCAGGCCCGGTCAGATCGGGATGAATTGCCATCTTGGCGAGCAATTTCAGCAAGACCGGTGCATCGGGTGCCAGGCCATGCAGCCCCAGAGTGAAGAACTCCTCATCAGGTGCCGTATAGTGGAACGCTCCCAGTGCTTCGATTTCAGGTCCACGATCCAGGACCTTTGCGAGCAATTCGGTCATGCCCGATTTTCCGGCAGGATCGTCACGAGAGCCGGATTTGAGTACCAGGGCAAGATCCACGAGGGGAAGTTTGTCATTCTGAAACCAGATGACTTCAAGCCCGTTTGGCAGCATCTCGACTTCGGGCGCGGGAAGTCGGATCTCGGGAGTGGCGGCTCTTGAGTTCGTTGCGGTCATGCTGCTCAGCCCTAGAAGGGCAAGAGGAAGAGCCAACACGAGTCCGAGTGCGGTTGCGATGGGAGATCTCATTTTTTACCCGCCTTGGGAACCAGTGTCACGATGGAACGATTATTCGGAATCAGGTATTTCTGTGCGACCCGTTTCACGTCTTCCCGGGTCACGTTCAGATATTTCTGCAGATCACTCGAGAAATCCCGGGAGTCACCCAGGATCGTATGAACGGTTCCGATCAGCTGCCCCAGTCCCTGCGGCGTGCGAATGCTGTCGAGCATCTGGACCGTGAGCTGTCTTACCGCCCTCTGGATTTCCTCTGCCGTGACGCTGTTTTCCTGGACTTCGCCAATCAGTTCGTTCAGGGCGGTCTGAACGCGGGTCGCGGGAACGCCCCCTTTCATAACGGCATTGATCATGAATAAACCGGGGTAGGTCGGAGTGTAGGCCGAACCGGAAATCGTGATGGCCAGATTCTGTTCTTCCACGATGCTGCGATAGGCTCTTGAGTGAGTGCCTTCAAAAAGAATATTGGCCAGAACATCGAGGGCGAATGAATCATCCTTCTCGGCGGAAGTGACATGATAAGCGCTGCTGAACCGTTCAGAAGCCACCTGATCGCGTAAAATCAGCTGACGCTCTTCTTCCTGCTGTGGCTCGGCGGCGAATTTCCGTAAGGGTCGGGGAGCGTTCTTCAACGGGCCGTAATATTTCTGGATCAGGCTCCAGAGGTGATCCGTTTTGAAGTCCCCGACAATGACGAGTGCTGCATTCGCCGGTTGGTAATGACTTCGGTAAAAAGCGGTCATCTGCTCCACATTCAGATTGAGCAGGTCCGGGGCATAGCCAATCACCGGGAACTGATACGGATGGTAACGGTAAGCAAGGGCCCAGAGGGCTTCCTGCATTTTTCCTTCCGGAGTGTTTTCGGCCCTGAGGCGGCGCTCTTCGAGAACCACCAGTTTCTCGGTGTTCAGGGTTTCTTCAGTCAGGGTGAGATTGGCCATCCGGTCGGATTCCATATCCACGACTTTTTCGAGCAGGTTTGGAACAAAATTTTCAAAATAAACGGTGTAATCTCGTGTCGTGAAAGCATTCACTTCCGCACCTTTTGCTTCCAGCTCCCGGAAGAACCGTCTGGGCCCGAATTTGGGCGTTCCTTTGAACATCAGATGTTCGAAAAGATGTGCCATACCGGTACTGCCGCCGTGCTCATCCACCGAGCCAACCCGAAACCAGGTTTGATAGGAGATGATCGGGACCGTGTGATCCTCAACCATGATCACCACAAGATCATTTGAAAGCTTCCGCTGATCGAGGGTGACCTTCGCGCCCAATCCTTCAATTTCCCGCCGACATCCGGTGAAGGCCAGCAGGAAAGCGAAGAGGACGAAAAGCTTCATAACCATTTTTCCTGTCGATACCATCCGATTGTTTGAGTCATTCCACTGCGCAGATCGAATTCCGGCGAGAAATTGAGCACTCGCGTGGCCTTTTCATTCGAGCAGACCCAGTAATCAGGGCGCAGTTCATTGAGCTTATCGAGATTCAGTGGAAAAGTCTTGCCCGTCATTTTGCCAATCCCCGACAATCCCCAGGCCAGGGAAGAAATGACAAACCGTGGAATTCGGAAAACGAACGGGTCACGATCCAGGCATTCCGCGATTGTGGCCAGGAACTCCCGGTAAGAGTGGACGGCACTGGCCGTTAAATAGAATTTCTCACCACTTGGAGCGGCGTCACTGGGCATCAAAGCTGCCTGAATGATTCCGCGGCAGAGGTCTTCAGAGTGGATTGCGCTGTAATACTTCTGACCATCGGGTGAGCCACCCTGAATGATGGGCATCAGATTGCGGGCAACCGTTTGAATAATGACAAAAACACCCTTGTCGCGAGGCCCATAAACCATCGGGGGTCGCACGATCGAAAGCTGAAACTGGTCTTTGTACTTCAAAAGCTCTCTTTCACCTTGCAGCTTGCTTTCCCCGTAAAAGGAAACCGGTTGCTCGGCTTCAGCTTCGGTTCGGGGGGTCTGGGAGCTTGCCGGACCGGCAGCGGCCAGGCTGGACACGAGCACGAAGCGCTTGAGCCCGGGATTCACTTCCGCGACTGCGCGTGCGAGCCTTTCTGTTCCCCAGGCATTTGCTTCAAAATAGGCGTCCCGATCAGGAGCGGCTGTTGCGCCTGCGAGATGGAAAACGTAATCAACGCCAGAAACCGCCTTTTTCAAAGACTCAAAATCCCCGAGATGGCCCTCGAAGCGTTCATAATGCATCCCGTTCAGATTCTTCAGGCTGGAACTGGAGCGCATCAGGGCCCGGATTTCGAATCCGAGCTGGTGGAGTTTCTCAATAAGGGTACTTCCAATGAATCCGCTGGCGCCGGTGATGAGTGCTTTCATAAGGTCTTGAATTTTTTGGTACCCGAGCGCCGGGAAACGTGTCAATAGGGGAATGCGAGAACCAAAATGAGGCTGACGATTTTAGGTTGTGGAACATCAACTGGCGTACCGCTGATTCATTGCAGCTGCCCGGTCTGTAAGTCCAGAAATTCCAAAAATAAACGACTCAGGGCTTCTGCCTGGCTGCAGATCCATGGAAAAAGTTTCCTGCTCGATACCTCCACGGACTTCAGGGCTCAGGCTTTGCGGACGAGGATTCCGCGGATCGATGCTGTTTTTTACACTCATCCCCATGCCGATCATATCCACGGGATTGACGATCTCCGCAGTTTCAATTTTATCCAGAAAGAAAGCATCCCGCTCTACGGGAATCAGTGGACCTGCGACGAAATGCGGGAAAAATTCAAATACATCTTTTCACCCCGCCCGGTGGAGGGAGGGGGAATTCCGCAGCTGACTCTGAACACGATCACTACGGCTTCGAAATCGCTCAAAGTCTCCGGTGTTAAGGTCGTGCCGATTTCCCTGAAACACGGCTCAAGAGAGACGGTCGGCTATCGGTTTGAGTCAATTGCATACCTGACCGATTGTAGTTATATTCCAATCTCGTCAATTGAGAGATTGAGAGGGCTTGAGGTTCTGGTTCTGGATTGCCTCCGGATCGAGCCTCACCAGACTCATTTGAATCTGGAGCAGGCTCTGGGCGTGATCAGGGAACTGAAACCCAAGAGGACGTATCTCACGCATTTGGGGCATGATTTCGATTACGTCAAGACTTCCAAGGCGCTGCCCAAAGGGGTGGCACTTGCATATGATGGACTGAAGATTTCCCTTTAAACAGGGGAGGGGATTTAAATGATTGTCGGTGTACCAAGAGAAATTAAGAATCGCGAAAACCGGGTTGGCATGGTGATCGCCGGAGTTCGTACGCTGACTCAGGCAGGGCACAAAGTTCTAATCCAGAACAATGCCGGTCAGGGCGCCGGGATTTCAGATGAAGATTATCGGAAAGCGGGCGCGACCATGGTCGAACTTGCCAAGGATATCTATGACCGCGCCGACATGATCGTCAAAGTCAAAGAGCCTCTGCCCGAGGAATACCCTTTGCTTCGCGAAGGCCAGATTATCTTCACGTACCTGCATCTTGCGGCCGATGAGCGGCTGACCAAAGCCCTGATGGAGCGCAAGATCGTTGGAATTGCGTATGAAACAATCCAGATGGCAGACAGTTCCTTGCCCGTATTGGCCCCGATGAGCGCGGTGGCCGGACGCATGGCGACTCAGATAGGCGCCAGCTATCTTCAACACGATCACGGTGGCAAGGGTCTGCTGCTCGGCGGAGTGACCGGGGTGCAGCGCGGACGCGTGGTCATTCTCGGCGGCGGAGTCGTCGGTGTGAACGCGGCTAAGATGGCGGCCGGCCTCGGAGCCAAAGTGACGATCATGGACGTCAACAGTCAAAGATTGGATTACCTCGCCGATATTTTCGGAAATGAGGTCAGCACGCTCTGCTCCAACAGTGAACAGATTGAGCGTGAGGTCATTCGTGCCGACCTGGTAATCGGTGCAGTTCTGGTTCCTGGAGCGAAGGCCCCCAAACTGGTCAGTCGGGAAATGATCGCCAAAATGCAGCCGGGCAGTGTGATTGTGGATGTGGCTGTTGACCAGGGCGGATGTGTCGAAACCTGCAGGCCCACCAGCCATGAGCACCCGACTTATACCGTGGATGGCGTGATTCATTACGCCGTTCCCAATATGCCGGGCGCCGTCCCCCGTACCTCGACCTACGCACTGACCAATGTGACGATGAGGTATGCCCTCATGATCGCAAACATGGGCTGGCGGGATGCGGTCAGCAAGGATGAGGCTCTCTTAAAAGGTGTGAATATCCTGAACGGGAAGGTCGCCTACAAGCGCGTGGCCGATGACCTGGGGCTTCCCTATGAGCCAGTTCACGTGTAAGCTTGATTGAGTGGCACCCAAGCTCAGTCCCTCGTTACTCATTGTCGCAGTGAATTCCCTTGTCGCTTTGGGCGCGGTGGGGTTCCTGGGCTATTCAAAACTCGTTTATAAGCGCCCCGTGATCACCGAACACAGTGAGCGTGCCAGACTTGCAAAAGGGCACGCCAGCCCAACCCCCGCGGCCATACCTGGCTCGATGGTTTTTGAGGCGATCACCGTGAATATCGAGTCTTCGCCCGCAGCACCTAAAGCCGCTGACGGAACGAACGCGCAGATCGAAGGCAAATATCACTACGCGACGGTAGGTTTCGTGCTGGAAATTCGTGACGCTGAAAGGAAAGCTGAATTGGAAGAGGCGCGGGCCTTGATCCTCGATAAATTCCTTTCCCTGATTGGACGCAAGAACTTCCGCGAGCTTGCGACGGTTCAGGGACGGTATCTCCTGAAGACGCAGCTCATCGATTCCATCAACCAGATCGCAAAAGATCGCAGCCCCGAAGGCCGCAAAGAGGCCCTCGTGACGAATCTCTTTTTCAGTCAGTTCATTATTCAATAAGCATTAAGTTTGAAAAATATGCCGATCTCGATTCTTTTGACGATCATTTCGCTTTCACTGACTTCCGCCCTGGGGCAACCCGATTGCGGTCGGGATCTGTTTCGACTGATTAAGGCTGAAGAAGGCATTCTGGATTCAGCCATGTCCAAGAACGGTGAAAAATTTTTCAAGCTCGATCCCAACCATTCCGTATTCCGCGTTGTTCCGGACGGGGACCCCTCGAAATCGTATATTCTGAAGAAATACCCTTCCACAGACGACCTGACGAATGACTTGCGTGGACTGGCTGTTCTCCGAAACAACCCGGTTTTCGAGGTGGTAGCCGCCGCAGGCGGAAAGACGCCAAAAACCATGATTCTGAAAGACATCCGTGGAAGGAGTCTTTCGGGAATTCTGGCGGACACAAGTACTTCTGCGGAGCTTCGCACGAAGCTTGTAGCGGACTACACCCGCCGCGTTCGCGAGTTGGAGTCCTTCCTCCGAGGGCGCTATGAAATCGAAAGCCTTCGCTCGGCCGAATCAGCGGGGCGGCTTCCAGGGTTCATGGCGCGTGTCATTGACCCCCAGACAGGTGAATCCATAAAGATCTGGATGAAGCCCGATCAGATCATCATTCCGGAGACATCCACGTCGGAACGCGTTCGGATGATCATCATCGACGCGTACTGAAACGTGATCTTAGAACGCGATCCCGGCGCTTAGCACCGTGGCAAAAACCATGGATACCTGGTTGTCCACTTCCGTGTTGCTGAATTTATGAAAGCCACCCGGGAAGTAAAATCCGAAATCCAGGCCGAAGCGGAAATTGTCATCCCACTGCAGAGCCGCACCGGTATCGAGTTCCCAGCCGAGGGAGCTCTCCTGGTTTTTGACAGCGACTGTATCTGACATTTTGCGCTGCCACATATTGTAGAAGTATTCACCCGCTACAGCGGTCTGACGGGCTTTTGCAAAAACAAAGTCGCCATGAAAAGTCCACTTGTCGGTGCGATATTTCCCGCCGATGTTCAAGTAGCGAGCATTGGTGATAGGATTGTCATAGGGCGAAGAGAGCTGGCTGGCCTCAAAACGGGGATCATTTTGGGTATTGATTCCAGCAAAATTCGCGAGCTGGTAATTGAACATGATCATCCCGAGCTTATAGTTCGGATGAAAGGAGAAGAGTTCCCATTTTCCGGGGTTGGTCACCGGAGCGTTGGGCTGACCAGGGGCTTGTCCCGCACGAGCCAGGAATTCCCAGCTGTCATTGAGCTTCCAGTTCACTTCACCGGCAATTGCGAAAGACGAATAGTCCACGCCAGCAACCGAGCCGGTGCTGATCGGGGCTTCTCCTGAAACAGTCAGTCTGCCGAATTTACGCCGGCCAAAGAGATCCCAGACGTTATAGTTCATGCCTGCGGCGGTGGCGTTCGGACCCAGAAAGCCGCTGAGCGGGTCTTGATCTGCGCCTGCCAAGCGTCGGATAAAGTTCACGCCTGCTTCGAAATCCTCTTCTGGATTGTCATACTTCAGCATGATGGCGTAGTCATTGATGCCGCCAGCACCCGCGCCGGGACGGCAGGGACCGAGCGCGGAAGCGGTGGGTGTTGTGTTTACAGTACCGGCCGGCGCTGCCCCTTGATCATAAACACAGGCACCACCGATGCTATTGCCTGTGGAGTAGGAAACGAAAGCCGGGCTGAACGAGAATGCGCCAAATTTCGAGACCAGCCGGATGACATCGCCGGTGGATTGATAACGATCATAAAGGCCATCACCACTGCTCCAGACCAGACCCAGACCGTAGTTCAACGGCGCGCGGCCAAGATGAACGGTTCCGAAATCGCTCAAAATTTCCGCCCAGTAACGTTGGGCGGTGATTGAAGCGCCTCGATTAAATGTGGAATTGAGCTGGCGCTGATCGCGCGAGTAAGGAGCGCCGCCGCCGAAGAGTCCATAGATCGGATCACCGACCCACCATTCTGATTTGATGTAAACATTGTCATTGATGACCAGCTTGGGGTTCAACCGTAAAAACAAATTCTGGAAATTCGCACTCTTTTGGCCCGAAGCAGGAACATAATACCCGCCGCCACCAAAGCGGGCGGGATCAAAAGTTCCGGAGTTGTCGCTCGAATCCATCGTGTAGTTATGGATCAGGTTTACTTCAGTGCGGAACTGGCCGGTCCAATCGAGCTCAAGCGCGCGTGCGTCTTTGAGAGCCATCAAATTTGCGCCCGTGATCAGAACCAAACCTGCCAGTAAAAACGATAAATTTTTCAAGTGCGTTACTCCCGCCGGTTGTCTTCTTGTTGCCTCTTTACATGTACTTAATCATCCAATTGAGGTATGCAAGGTTTTATTGACCGATCTGAATCCAGTCAAGGAGATAAAATGCGTCTGCGGCGCGTCGTAATTATTCTGGTCTTTGCTGGGGCGGTACTTTCGGTCATGTTTGGCGCTTATCTTTCGACGCTCTATCGGGAGCTAGGCATCTCTTTTACGAAAACAGAGCAGTTTATCCCCACTCGGATCTACTCAGACGCAACCCGGATGACAATAGGAGACCTGCGCGGCCGCCTTGAGTCACGGTTGAAGAGTCTCGGCTATGCTTTTGAAGGCAAGCCGGACGAGATCAGTTTTCTGCTCCATCCGATTGATTACCCGCATTATCTTATTCCCGAAAACCACCCGATCCTTGCTGTTTCTGAGCCTCAGATCCGGGTGGAGTTCGATGAAGCCCAGCAGATCCGGGCAATCCGTATGGGCGAGCAGGAACTTGAGGATTTTTACCTTGAGCCCGAACTCGCGGCCACTTTGACCCGGGGAGCGGAGCTGAAGGAAGTTCGGGAGCTTGTCAAATTCGAGGATATTCCGGCTTTGGTCGGTAAGTCGATCATCGCGATCGAAGACCAGCATTTCATCGAGCACAAAGGTTTTGATCCGCGCGGAATTGCACGAGCCATTTATGTGAATCTGAAGACCCTCTCAATGGCCCAGGGAGGCAGCACGATCACCCAGCAACTCGTGAAGAATCTCACCGCCCGTCGCGGAAAGGATCTCTTCAAAAAAGTGAATGAATTGTTCCTCTCTCTCATGCTCGAAGCCCGTTTCAGCAAAGAGCAGATTCTCGAACGCTACCTGAACGAAGTTTATCTGGGACAGATCGGCAGCCTCGAGGTTCACGGCGTGGCGGAGGGGGCGAAGTACTTTTTTGGAAAACGTCTCGATGAGCTGACTCTTTCGGAAATCGCGCTGATGGCCGGCTTGATTCGCGGCCCGGTTTACTATTCTCCTTATCGTTATCCGGAACGGGCATTGGAGCGGCAGCGCCTGGTCCTTCGCAAAATGGTCGAAACGGGACAGATTGCCGAGGCAGAGATGCAGGCGGCCCTCGAAATGCCACCCCGCCTGGCGCCACCCCAGCTCACCTCAAATAAAGCCCCGTTTTTTGCTGACTTCGTCAAAGCGGAACTCATCCGGCAATTGGGAGATCGTTTCACTGAACAGGAAATTACGCGCGCCGGTTTCCGGGTTTATACCACGCTGGATATGGTCATGAACGCGAGCGCGCAAAAGGCGGTTTCGTCCGGGGTATCTGAAATTGGTAACAAGATGAAGCTGCCCCCGACCGAAAGGCTCGAAGGCGCTCTCGCCGCAGTTGAACATTCGACCGGCCAAATCCGTGCGCTGGTTGGAGGGAGGCATTATGCCCAGTCCACTTTCAACCGCATTCTGAACATGAAGCGGCAGGTGGGATCGACCTTCAAGCCTCTGGTCTATCTTGCGGCCATTCGCAAAGGCAGTGACGCCCAGGGGATTCCCTACGGCCCCGGGCACCCTGCGGAAGATGCGCCCTGGAAGCTCACCTACGATAAGGGGCGACAGGAGTGGGCACCCAGAAATTACGAGAAAACTTATAAAGGCTGGATCTCCTATCGTGAAGCACTGGCTCATTCCGTCAATACGGTTGCGGCCAAGCTGGGTTACGAAGTGGGAATCGAAAACATCATCCAGACTGCAAAAGATCTGGGTATTGAGTCCGCGCTTCCTGCTGTTCCCTCCCTGGCTCTGGGTGTGGCGGAGCTCTCGCCCATCGAACTTCTGAAGGTTTATTCCACTTTTGCAAATCACGGAATACAGGAAGAGCTGACAGTGATTCGCGCAATCCACCAGAACGACGGATCCTTCTTTGCCCGTTTCATCAGCCGGTCCCATCAGGCGGTTGAAGCGGGTGCGGCGGACCTTCTCACCGACATGTTGAAAACCGTGGTCGTCAGGGGCACAGCAGCCTCTGTAAGAAGGCTCGGACTTGAACGTCCTGCGGCCGGGAAAACCGGGACCACAAGTGATCACCGCGACAGCTGGTTTGCGGGTTATACCCCGGAATTGACTGCCGTGGTTTGGGTGGGATTGGACCAGCAGGCACTCGGTGAACAGAAGACCCCTGGGAAGAAAAAAGGCCCCCGGATCGAACTGACTGGCTCCAGTTCCGCGCTTCCGATCTGGGTCAATTTCATGAAAGAGGCTCTCGCCGGAAAACCCGAGACGACGTTTTCGGTCAGTGATCAGCTCACGACAGTTTTGGTTGATCTGAAAAGCGGAAAACAGGCTCAGGATCAGTGCCCGGATTTACAGACTTCACTGGAGCCCTATTGGCGTGAGCACACGCCGCAATTGACTTCGTGTGAGGCTCTCTGGCCGGCTTCGGATGCGGGGACGGTAGGGTTTTAAGAGCAGGAATATCCTGAGCAGGTGCCTAATCTTTTGACAGTCTTTCGGGCGCAATCAAATTCACAAAATTGAATAGCAGCATGAATCCGACCAGTTGGCGTAGGTCCAGAATGCCACCAGCTGGTATGTGGCTTGCTGAATCAGTGTCAAAGCAAGGGCTTTGCTCACTATGAACATTTCATTCAAAAGCTTCGACAAAACCATCGTGGTTCTCCTGATTTCAAGTGTGCTCACCGCCGTGCTGGTGAACATCGATTTCAGTTTCATTGAAGCCAAACTTTATGATTTCAGAATGGCATATGGGATCAGCCAGAGTGCCGATGATCGCATTATCCTGGTGACCATCGATGATGCCACCGTCAAAGCCCTTGATGAGTTTGCGCCGCTCTCGCTGGATTTTCATACGCGATTCCTGGAGTCCGTCGAAAAGCTGAGTCCTCGCGGCATCGGCTACCTGGTTGATTTCAATCAGGTGAATCAGATGAATCCCGAACTGCACGCCAAAGCCGCGCCGCAATTCCTGAAAGCCGCTGAACGGCTTGCGCTCGCCGGAACGCAGATTCGCTTGGGCACGCCGTACGATGTCACCGGTGAAGTTCTTCCTCCTTATCCGCTCAGCGCCCTTCCTCATTCCATCGCTGTCGTGCATCAGGACGGAAATGTTTTTGCGGAGGACAAAGTCACCCGGCGCGCGCTGGTCAATTTCAATGAGAAGCCGGTTTTCCACTCTCAGTTTGCGCGGGATCTCGGCTGGCTCGACACCGAGCGACTCCCCCGCGGTACTTACAAGGTGCCGGAGATTGATGCCGAATACTTCTTCTTCAGGTATCACGGTAACACCACCCGGCGGGCAGGAGCCGGACGTTCTTATCAGTTGATTTCCTTCATCGATGTTCTGAATGGAAGGTTTCCGGTCGACGCCTTCAAAGGCAAGGTGCTGCTCGTCGGAACTCTTACGAAGGATAATTGGAGCGATTACGTCACGACCCCGTACTCCAAAGTCGGATTCACCAACCCCAAGGTGATCGTCCACGCGAATATTCTGGATTCTGTCATTCACAATCAGGGAATTGTCATGGCCCCGGGCTGGCTCAATTGGATGATCGTTTTTGCCGTCGTCACTTTCATTTTTGCCTGGGTGCTGGGCTCAAGTCCCGTCGGTGGCGTGATGGCGACCGCAGGTCTGATTTTTGGGTTCGCGATTTTCGCTCACATGCTCTTTCAGTTCAAAAGCTTCTGGATCAGTGAAGCTCAGCCCCTTGCCGCGATCCTGCTGGCTTACTATCTGGCGGTTCCTTACCGGTTGATCCGCGAGTACGAGAAGCGATGGGATTACCAGCGCAAGAATGAGATTCTGACCCAGGTCGAGCAGATGAAGACCAACTTCCTTTCACTCGTGACCCACGATCTGAAAACACCCGTCGCCCGTATCCAAGGATTGGCCGAAGTGCTTTTGCGTAAAGCCGCAGAGCGCCTGCTTCCGCGGGACGTGGAATCCGTTCACAACATCATTGCCTCAACCGAAGAGCTGAATCGGTTCATCACGAGTATTCTGGAGCTCAGCAAGCTGGAGTCCAACCGGCTGCACATTCAATTTGAGGCCAAAGATGTTAATCAACTCATCGAGCGCGCGGTTGAGGGCTTCAAAGCGCCTGCCCGAGCCCGGCGGATCACGATCAAAACCCAGCTGGATCCTCTTTTTCCGATCCAGCTCGATGCTTCCCTGATTTTCAAGGTCATCAACACCCTGCTGGACAACGCGCTCAAGTATTCACCGGATAACTCGGAAATCACCGTGGAGTCGCGCGAAGTCGGGGAGTGGGTCGAAATCGCGGTCAAAGATCAAGGAATCGGAATGACGCCGGAAGAGCAGGAAAAGCTTTTTACGCGTTTCTACCGGGCCAAAAATGATACGACAACACAGATTTCCGGAACCGGTCTCGGTCTGTATCTCACCAAATTTTTCGTCGAAGCTCATAGCGGACGAGTCGAGGTCCAGAGCGAAAAGGATGTCGGAAGTGACTTTAAAATATTCCTGCCGCTGCAGCAAGGTACCTCGGTAGCCGTCGTACCGGCAAAGGGCAGGTCTGGACCGTTTTTGAACAGGGTCGGACAGGGCTTGACCCGAAAGTTACAGAAGTCGCAGAAGAAGGAGAAGGAGTATGTTTAAAGTTCTTGTGGTTGATGATGATGCAGATTTGAGGTTGTCCGTGGCCTCTGCACTTTCTGAGAACAATTACATTGTTGATCAGGCCAAAGATGGCGAGGAGGCCGTGAACAGGATTCGGGCCTCCCGGTACGATCTGGTTCTGCTGGACGTCAGTATGCCGCGCATGACCGGACTCGAGGCCCTCAAGGAGATCAAGGCGCATGATCCGTCTATTATTGCCATCATGCTGACCGCATTTTCGAATGTTCGTGATGCCGTGGAGGCCACCAAAGAAGGTGCCTACAATTATCTCGAGAAGCCGGTTAAAGCCGAAAACCTCGTCTACATTGTCGACCGTGCGCTCAAGGCGCAGAAGATGATCAAGAATATGTCCCTGTCCGCACCGGTTCTGAAGCTTCCCAACGGAACGGACTTTATCGGGCAGAGCAGTGACATGAAAAGAATTTTCGGCGTTATCGACAAGCTCAGTCGCGTGGACACCGCGGTTTTGATCCGGGGTGAAAGCGGCACAGGCAAGGAACTCGTGGCGCAGGCTCTGCACTTCAACGGCCCTCGTAAAGACAATCGTTTTGTCACCATCAACTGCTCGGCGATTCCGGAAACCCTGATTGAAAGCGAATTTTTCGGCCACGAGAAAGGGGCCTTTACCGGTGCTGACTCCCGCAAGATCGGTAAATTCCAGTATGCCGACGGCGGCACTCTATTTCTGGACGAAATCGGCGACATCACAGCCGGCATGCAGGTGAAACTGCTGCGCGTTCTGCAGGAGAAGAAATTCACCCCCGTGGGTGCCAACCGCGAAGTCGAGGTGAACGTCCGGATAGTGGCAGCCACCAACCGGCATCTTGAGGAAATGGTCAAAAAAGGCGAATTTCGGGAAGATCTCTTCTATCGGCTCAACGTGCTCCCGATTCAGCTGCCAACTTTGCGTGAACGAAAGAATGACATTGATGCTTTGGTCACGTACTTCATCGAAAAATTCAACCAGCAGCACAAGAAAAACGTGACGGGCCTCTCGCCCGAAGCCATGGAGCTGGTCAAAGCGCATAACTGGCCGGGAAACATCCGTGAGCTTGAAAACGTCATTGAGCACGCCTTTGTGATTGAGTCTGGCAACACGATCATGCCGGCCAGCCTGCCTTCCTCGATCACCAGGATTGGACGGCCTGGCCTGGATGATGACGAGGATGAGCTCAGTGCGGGCAATGGCGACCTGGATCAGGATGATGGCGATGACCTGATGGCGGCCATTTCCGTCAGCACAGGAGGTCTGTCACCTCTCAATGTGGGCGGGAAGGGCTTTACCCTCGATATCAATCGTCTCGACTTCCAGGCCAACAAGGAGGAATTTGAACGCCAATTCCTGATCAGCGCCTTGACTGCATTCAAGGGACGGATCAATCAGACAGCGCTGCACGCCAATATCCCGAAAAAAACTCTGCTACGAAAGCTGCAGAAGTACGGGATCACGGCCAAGGACTACTCGGGTAGGATTACTTAGCGTCGATCGCTTTGTCGATGAATTCGACCTTGGCGTCTTTGCGGAGCTTGCCTACGAACGATTGCGCCAGTTCCTGGCGCAGGTCGTTCTGGGCTTTGAGCTCAACATCCGCAAAATCCATGACCTTGCCGAACTTCTTTTTGATGATCTTGATGACGTGATAGCCGTAGCCGGTTTTCACTGGCCCGATGATTTCACCTTCGCTTGCTTTAAAGGCGGGCTCAGTGAACTCCGGAACCATGCGGTCACGACCGAAAAAGCCGAGGTCGCCTCGGTTATTCTTGGCGGATGGGTCTTTGGAGTTTTTCTCGGCGAGTTCCTGAAAATCCGCGCCGGGCGCTTTCGCTTTCTTGAGCATTTCGCGCGCCTGTTCTTCGGTGGCGACAAGGATGTGCTGCGCGTGGACCATGTCCGTGCTGTAACGGTTTTTGTTTTTTTCGTAGAATTTCTTGACGGCTTTTTCGTTCACTTCCGGACCGAGGTTCTTCTGCAGGAGCCGGTTGGCCAGGTACTGCTTGCGGAAACCTTCCAGGGCACTTTTGAAATCCGGGGTCTGGTCGAGTTTCTCTTTTTCAGCTGCTTGCGCCAGGAGTTCCTGTTCAACCAGACCATTGATGATCTGGCGTTTGGAATTCGCATCTTTCAGAATCGTCTCCCGCTGGGCATCCGGGATGCCGGCAAGGGCGGTATCGAGATCCTTATCCGTGATCGCTTTACCATTCACCTTGGCAAGATCCGCAGACCAGGCCGAAGTGGTTCCAAAAATCAAAGCAAGAACAGTCAATACGCCAGCAGCTCTCATATGGTTCTCCCCAATAGTCTTAACCAAAATTCGTCAATGGAAACACTACAAATACGTCTCGAATAGTTTATTATAATGCGCTTGAATTGTATTTAAATCCACTAAGTTCAGAAAACTCGAAAAACTCATCCAAACGGAGATCCCGTTTAAATCCCTGAACTGAGGGGGCAGAAAAGAGGGGCCGTCAATGATCCCTTCCTTGTGTTTCTGGTACAGCAAAGGGATGTCCTCAACGTTCAGCTTTCCGGCGAACAGGAATGGCACCAGGTGAGGCCGTCCCGCCCGGATGGCAGCGCGCATGAAGTTGTAGTTTTCGACGAATCCCTTGCAGTACGAAATATCCTTGGTAAACGGAGCCCCGCCTTCCACGACGCCACCACGGAATATCCGGGTTGCATTATGGATGGACTCGTCTTCTGAATAGCCCTCGGTCCGGTAAAATTCGATCACTTCGAGCAGATTGGCGCCGTCTTCCGCCTTATCAATGGCAAGAATGCGGTCATTGATGTGCCGGGCTCTTCTCGGGTAGGACCGGAAAGTGAAGATCTCCATGATGACTGCCAGGCCCTCTTGGGTAGATGCTACTCGGGGAGGGCCTTTGCCGAGCCATTTGGCAATGTGCTGCCGCTGCCCATTCTGGCTTGTCCCCAGATGTACCCATCCCTCATGCACCTCGAGAATATCGATATCCCGTTCAGAAAATTTCGAGCTATGCCGGATTTTAACGATATCGCCACCAGCAGAGGCTTCCGCAACAATTCCGTCCGAAATCTTCGCGCGCACCGCCTGATCGCCAAAATAATTTTCAAAACGTTCATTGAGGGCTCTGACGACCTCCTCGGCCTCGATCACGCGGGGGTATTCCGCACCCAGAGATTCGTTGTCCAGTCCTCCGAGAATTTTGTAGAGAAGCTGGCCCAGCGAAAGAATCGTGTTTTTGTCGTCAAAAAACTTATCCTTCGGGGAACCATAGAGTTTGCTGCTGTAGCGCCAGAAGTCCGGAGTGCCGCGAGCCAGGAGCAGGCGGATGCAGTCCATGTATTGATCCGAGATAGTTTTAAGCAGTCGACCAATGTCATCTTCGGGCCCCAGAACCCGGTCGATTTCCTCCACAAGATCCCGCCAATCAGCCAGACGGGCCTGGGGGTCGAAACCGAGCTGGTTGCGCTCGTAGTACTCTGGCCCAACGCTTGGCAGTTCCTTGAAACTTGATTTTCGCAGCGCTGTCTCAATCGAATGATCCCACTTGATCGAGTCGAGGACCCGAATCGGCTTTTGCAGTTCGACAATCCGGTGCGAGAGTCGGGCGATTTTTTCCTTATAAGTGGTCCAAGGCATGGGTTGATCTAATTATGTATCGAAACCCTCATCTTGCGCGATGGGAATAGAATGCCTAGTTCAGGTTGGGGTGATTTGTTGCGCTGTATAAAACAAATGGTACCCCCGTTGCACGCTCTCATGGAGCGATCAAAAAGGAGCGCTGAGCTATGGCGGACAAAAATGCGGAACATGGTCCAGAGAACGCAGAGCATGAAATCAGGAAGGCTTACAATCTGGTCATCGAGTCGGGGTTGACGTTTTCCTGGGATCGGCGTCCGATTCCCTGGGTGAATCCGGATGAGGTCAGTACCCTCTATAAAATAGCTTACCAGGCCTTCCGGAATGGGGAGCGTCTTGCTTCAGAACGCTGGGCCAGAACCGCCAAACACCTGGCCCGGGCCTTTTGGCACGAAGCCAAGATCTCCTATCTGGAACCCAGGGCAACAGACCTGCCGTTTCTACAAGGCGCCAGTTCGGAAGAATACAACCTGCATGAACATAGCGACACAACGGAGGACCTGATTGAGTCTGTCGCGGGGCACGTGCCTCCTGGAATGACCCAGATGCCGGATCAAATGCAGCGCTATATCAGCCGGGCTCGAAAGCATCTGCAGGTTCTTGGACAGCCTTACTACGAAAACGAACTTTTACGCGCTGAGCGAATCAAGGCGGCTCATGAGTATGGCCGGGTTCTGGAATGCATGGCTCTCGCTTACGAGGCGGAAGCCGCCCGCAAGAAGAAGGCGGCTTAGATTTAATCTTATCCGTCAAAGGGGGCACTGCTCGTGGGGCCACGGGGGGCCAGACCGGACCGTGAAATTTGTTAAGCGCTTTGGCGGGTCGGTCAACGTCAATGCGTTTATTTCAAACATCAATCTAATCCCTTAAGTCTTTCCAAGTGCTGCCGATAAAATTCCACGAGGTATTTATTTATGTTTTTTAAACTGAGCTTGGAAAAGAAATTGGTTCTGATCTGCGGGCTTCTCGCTTTCAACGCAATTGTTGTCGGAGGTGTAGGTTTTGTCAGCTTTCAGAAAGCGACGACGGAATTTACCCGCCTGCATGACAACTACACCCTGAAGAATACTTTGCTTGATCAAATGCTTCTGGAAGCCAGACGGCTTAGAATCGATATCCGTTCGGCAGCTTTGATGGAATTCACCCTTGAGCAAAGAAAAGCCGCGGTTGAAGACGGAATGAAGGCGATTGACGCGTATCAAGACGCTGAAAAAACATTTTTGAAGATCGAGTCGACGCCCGAAGAAAAGGAATATTACAAAACCGTCCAAACCTCATGGAGTGCCTTCTACAAAGTTTCAAGCGACATGTTTGATCTTCTGGCGTCCGGCAATCAAATGGATCGCGACCGCGCAGTGACACTTTTTCCAGCTGAAGCAAAAACCGGGGCGGATCTTCGTGCTCATTTTCAGAAATTGATCACCAAACAAAATGAGCTGGCCTCGAAAGCCGAAGAACGCGCCAACACGGCTGCTTCACGGGGTTTTTGGATAATGGGAATCGTTTCGATTTCGGGCTTCATTTGTGCGCTTGTTTTCGGAATGCGTTTTGCCCGCTCCCTTTCAAAACAAGTCCGCACAGTAGCGACTGAACTCAACAAGCGCGCGACGGTACTTGCTTCGGCTGCGTCGGAAATCTCATCTACCAGCGTAGAACTTTCGAGTGCCGCAACCGAGCAAGCCGCGTCACTTCAACAAACTGCAGCCAGTGTTGACGAAATGAACTCCATATTGAAGAAAAATGCCGACAATTCGCAGGAGTCCAGTTCCATTGCGCGGGAAGGCCAGAGTGCGGCCGAAGAAGGGAGCCGCGTCGTCGAAGCAATGATTTCAGCGATACAAGAGATTGATCAGGCCAATGAATCGATCATTCATCAGACTGCCGAAAGTAATCGCGAATTTTCCGAAATCATCAAAATCATCGAAGAAATCGGACAAAAAACCAAAGTCATCAACGACATCGTCTTTCAAACAAAACTTCTCTCATTCAACGCGTCCGTGGAAGCGGCCCGAGCTGGCGAGCACGGAAAAGGTTTCGCAGTGGTTGCCGAGGAAGTCGGCAACCTTGCCCGAATGAGTGGAACGGCCTCGCACGAAATTTCGGGTCTCCTTGAAGCCAGCACGCGAAAAGTAGCCGCAATTGTTGAAGACTCGAAAGCAAAGATTACGCGCATTACTGATTCCAGCAAGGCGAAAGTCAGCTCGGGCACAGCGGTGGCACACCGGTGCAAGGAAATGTTGGGTAAAATCGTGAATAATGTCAGCGAAATAAGCAGGATGAGCGAGGAAATTTCGACCGCATCAGCGGAACAGGCCATGGGACTTCAAGAAATAACAAAAGCCATGGGCCAGTTGGACCAGGTCACGCATCAGAACGCCACCGCATCGTCGCAATCTTCGGCATCGGCCGCGGACTTGTCCAAGCAGGCTGAACATCTGAAAGCTGCGGTCAGCACACTTCTTCAAACCGTGAATGGCCAAACGCATAAGCCAGCCGAAATTAACGAGCACATAGGCACAATCTATACAGAAAAAGAGCTGACGCCCGTTTAAGGTTCTTTCTGTCGGGCTGCTCGGCACGGATTTGACGAAAAAAAAGGGTGGCATTTCTGCCACCCTTTTTTGAATTCTTCGGCCAGTGACCGAAACGAATTAACGTTTCGAGTACTGGAACCGGCGACGGGCGCCAGCCAAGCCGTATTTCTTACGCTCGACTTCGCGGGAATCGCGGGTAATGTGTCCGGCTTTCTTCAGAACTGGACGGAACGCGGGATCCACTTCCAGGAGTGCGCGGGAAATTCCATGCTTCACGGCGCCAGCCTGTCCAGAGGGACCGCCACCTTGTACATTGACGTAAATATCCCAACGGCCAACCGTGCTGGTCAGTTCCAGCGGCTGCATGATCAACATGCGCGAAGTGGGGCGGGTGAAATAATTTTCGAATGACCGGTTGTTGATCCGGATCACACCAGTTTCGCCGGCACGTGGACGAAGGTAAACACGGGCGATACCGTTTTTCCTTTTGCCGACTTGGTGAAATTGCTTTTCCATTAACTCTTCTCCTTAAAAGAAACTTACTTTACGGCTTTTTTCTTCGCCGTAAGAACTGTGCGACGGGTGACACCAGCCGGAAGGGGCTGAGGGGCCTGCGCCGTATGAGGATGATCCGCTGTCGTGTAGAGCTTCAGCTTCTTCATCTGATGGCGTGCGAGACTTGACTTGTTGGTCATGCCCCAGACTGCTTCACGAAGTACTTCTTCGGGATTCCGCTGAAGCATTTCTTTTGCCGTCATGGTCTTCAGTCCGCTGACGTAGCCTGTGTGTTTGCGATAAAGTTTGGTATTCAGCTTGTTGCGCGTGAACACGACTTTTCCAGCATTCACGACGATGACGAAATCACCGGTATCCGCATGTTTGGTATAAGTTGTTTTATGTTTTCCGGTAATAACTCGCGCAATGATTGTCGCAAGACGGCCAACGACTTGATCGTTTGCGTCGACGATGTACCATTTCGGGGCGTTTGGACCCGTGGTTTCAAAAAAATGCGGACCGGACTGCTTCGCCTGATAAGTCTTCTGCTGTAACATAGAGGGTTGGAATTACAGGAGCTACGATTTTTAGTCAACGGGTTTTTCGCCTTAAATCTCAACAAGATGTAGTGCCAGAGAATTGACGCTGAAATGGACCCTCTGCAGGGCGGGGCGAAAAAGGTCTATAAGCCTGATAATCTATTGAAATTAAAGCTATTTAGCTGCCGGATTTTCTTCAGATCACACCGATTGAAAAGTGAAATTTCCAGTAATCCTCACCCGGACGGGGAGTGAGATTAAAGCCCCAATCCAGGTTCACCGGACCGACCGGAGTTTGATAATGAAAGCCCACGCCCGCCCCATAACGCATGTCTGCACCCAGAGAGTAACGGTCCGTCAGGAGATTTGCGGCATCCAGAAAGGGGCCGAATTTCATTGCTCCGGAAAATGGCACATCGATTTGTGTCCGATAGTTCACGTACGAAAGTGTTCCGCCGATCTTGATGGAATACTTGTTCAGCTGCTGTTCCCGGAAGCCGCGCAAACTGCTTGGGCCGCCCAAAGTGAAGGTTTTGATCGAAGGAATCGCTCCGCTGCGGATTTCTCCCTCGACAGGTCTTTCCGTATTTCGCTCAATTCCGGTGCGGAAACTCATGAACCAGACTGTATCGCGGAAAAGCGGGATGTAGCCGTCGGACCTGAACTGGAAACGCGTATAGCCCACCGGAAAAAGAACTCTTTGCGAGCCGAGCCAGGGAGCGGCAAGTTCAAACGAAGCCATCGAAAATATTCCTGAACTGGGATTCAGCGGGTTGTCGCGCAAATCCAGCTGAATTCCTGGCAAAATCGAACCAATTCGCAAATCCTGATCATCAAATTCGTCAACGGAATTGAATTGGGTGATGCGTTCAAGATTGTAACCAAAGACGCCCGTGATGTTCGGCGACTTGAGCAATCGCTTTTCAAAAGTCATTCCCAGCGAAATGGTGCGGGCGGAAAAAGAAATATACTGCGAGCTGGTGACCGTGAAAGTGGGACGAAAAGTAAGATCGCGGTTCAGGAACCAGGGCCAGAGATAAGCGAGCTGTGCCTGGCCTTCAATGAATTGAAAATCCTCCACGCGCCGGTTTGCGATCAGTGCAAGTGAAAGTGTGTGATTCTTGCCCCACAGATTTGCGTAGCTGATCTGACCGAATGCCCGGGCGCCCTGATCATTGCGAAAACCCGGACCGCCGGCGATGACACCCGGGGTGCCCTCCTGGACGGAAATTCTGACAGTCTTGGTATCCATGCTGCCAGCTTCATCGAGGGTGCGGATTGATACGATCGAAAATATTCCCAAACGCCGCAGGCGGGCTTCGCTTTCGAGCAATGCCGGTTCGGTGAGAATATCGCCTTCCTGAATCGAGAGCTCCCGGCGGATGACTTCGTTTTTGGTATTGCCGTGGCCCTCAATCAGGATACGCCCGGTTTTGAATTGCGGACCTTCGGAAATATCCAGTCGCACTTCGGCCCGGCGGTTTTCCTGGATATAGCGGACCACATCATTGGAACTTTCGTTCGTGAGTGACATCGCCAGATAACCCCGTGCGCGGTAGGCTGCCTTGAGGTTTTCGAGACCCTCGGTGAACGCAAAAGGGTTCAGGGGCTGTTTTTCGGCAATCGCGAGCATCTTACTGATTTCATCCGGTGAGAATGCCGTCACGCCGTTGAAGGCCAGCTTGTCCACAATTGTCTGATCACCTTCATAAAGGTAAAGGGTCAGGCGGACAGAGTCGCCGGGGGTCGGCGAGGAGTTCACCGTGACAAGCTTGGCGGAAAGATAACCTCTCGATTTCATCCATTCGATCATCAGCTCGGCTGCACGCGAGACATCCTTCGCAACATAGTAACCCAGCTGAACTTGCAGCGGGGCCTGTTTGAAAAATTCCCGCCGCAACTCCTGCCGGGTGAAAACCAGGTTGCCATCAAAATGGATCGATTCAATGCTGATTCGGGGGCCTTCATCAATGACATACGATACATGCCGTTCCTGGCTATCCGGTTTTTCGAAGGTGAAAGGTTCGATTTTCACCTCAGCGTAACCCAGAGCCCGGTACTCGTCTTCCACGCGCGATTTGATCGCAGCGATGTAATCCGTGCTGAAGCCGATCAAGCGCTGCTCCTCAACAAGGGTCAGAAGCCTCGACGGGGGAAAGACGGTATTCCCGCGAAAGCCGAAGGTCACCCGATCTCCGAGATCCACATGGTATTCAAGAGCGACCCAGCGGGCAGCCCGTGGGTTCACAGCCCCCGGGAGGAGCGCCGGCGGTTTTGCATCGGCGACGCGGATATCGTCGACTTTGGCCCCCACGAACTCCTCGACCGCAAGCAGCTCCTTGAGATTGCGTTTGGAAGCAGTTATCCGGTTCTGATCAAAAAGATCTCCCGGTTCAATCTGCGCGCGTGAAGCCAGGGCGGCATCAATCCGGTGCCAGTAACGCTGAAAGGAGTCCGCCCGGATGTTCTCCGCGACAAAACGGATGCTGGCCACCCGGGTGGGCAAACCTTCGTTGATCGTCAGTTCCAGAACATTCTCAAACTGTCCTTCGGGATTCTTTTCGCGCAGGAGCCGGGTCTTGATCGTCACCTGTTCAAAGCCCTGGGCGTTGTAGATGGCCTGGAGGTTTTCGGCCGTTCGGACCACCTTCACGCGTTCCAGGCGGTCTCCGGGATTGAGCTCCATCGCGGATTCGATTTCAGAGCGAGGAAGCGAACTCACCCCGGAGATATCGATTCGGTCAATCGTGATGTCCAGTGCCGCTTTGGGGGGGGCTGCTTCCGCAACGGGCAAAAGAACTGATAATGCGAGAGTCAAAAAGGCGACAACCTTCATTTGAACCTCTTCTGAAATTTCAGATCCATGCCGTAGGATTTCTTTTGCTGGACATCAGGAGATTCATAGTTGTCCCAGACCCCGATGACGGAGAAGCCGGGGGTCACATGGTACTCCGCATTCACTTCCTTGCGGTTGTTCGTGCCGAGGCCGACGGTGCTGCCATAAGAAAGATCGAGATTCTTTCCAATCTGCTTTTTGATCACGATTTTGGGAGCGGCTGCGGTTTCACCCTGGGACTGAGGGCGGGTGATGCTGGTTCCCGTTTGGGAATCGACGGACTCGCCCAGTTGAATCTGGAATCCGGTCTTGCTGTGGACCTCGCGATTGAAATCCAGAGAGTGCAGCAGCAGGGAGGCGGCCTCTCCCTGCTCCACCAGGCTGCGATCCGTGGAACTGAGCCGCTTGGCTTCGTTGGGTGAGATGCCCATGGTGAGCAGCGATAGGATTTCGGATTCAGGCAGTACTGGATTGGAAGTCAACTCCGCACGCCAACTGCTGACCCGGCCGGAGGCATACAGCTGAATTTTCGTATTGTCGACATCGGTGCTGGCCGTCAGGTCGAACAAAGGATTGATGGTTGTGGGATTATCGAAATTGGCGTTTGCGGACTGGATCTGGAACGTCCGATTTTTAAAAATCATTTTGCCCTGGATCAGTCCTGCTGTACCGATGATCCGCGGGGTTTCAATCGTGTTGACGATAGTCACCTTTCCTTTGGCTTCCGCATCAAAAAGATCATTTTGGATGAAAATTCCCCGATCCGCGTGTGCATCGATCTGGAGTTTGAACTTCGGGTAACCGGTTTCGCTCTGGCTGGTGTGATGAGGCATGTATTGTGCCGATTTGAGGCCGCCTGCCTGCTTCTGCTGCATCACCTTTTCACGCAGGAGTCCGGAATCCACGGTAACGCCGCCTTTGATTAAATAAGGTACTTCATGCCCGCTGATATCCAGACCACCCGAAAGCTTCAGGTACTGAAAGGGATAAATTTTCAGTTTGGGGCCGCTGAGCTGCGCGTGAAGTGCCAACTCGGGGTAGCGATCTGCAAAGAGCTGGATGGAGCCGTCGATGCCCACGCGGCCACCCGCGAGGTCCGCTTCGAGGTTCTGCACGGTGACTGTGTTCTGCCGGAGCTGAAACATTCCAGTAATATTCTCAAAGGGGGATTCCACAGCCGCGATGCGAACCGAGCCGCTGTTCAAAATAGTCTTGCCGATCACCTTGGGTTCGCGGATGAAGCCGCCGATCGCAAAGTCAAGCAGGGCCGTGCCGGAAGCCTGCGTAACGGTGGAAGTGAGGAACTCGGTTGCGGAAATATCAATTTCCCCGAGCAGACTTCCCTCAAGTTGAGTGTTGTTGCTGGTGAGATTCAGCCGCGCTTCGCCCTGATTCCCTTTCAGACCGAGATTTTTGAATTCAAAACTTCCGTCTCGAACCTTGATCTGCGTGGGGTGAAGGAGTTCAAACCGCGTATTGGACTTTCTGAGAAGAAATTCAGAAATGGCCAGATTACCTGAACCTCGATCCGCGGCAGCGGACCGGAAGGTCATGTTCATGGAACCGGAAACTCTGGCTTCAAGTTCCGGGTCCTGCGAAAGCATGGGATTCAGCAGCAGCAGTACCGGTGAGTAATCAAAATGTTTGAACTCACTCCGCACGAAACTTTCGTTACCTGGCTTGAAATCATAGCCCATTTCCAGTATTCCCTGCCCGCCCAGCGCCGTACCTTTCGCCGAAACCATGCCCTCCGCTGTGGTGACTGACAACTGACTTGGCGCCAGGGGGGTGCCGCGGACCGAAAAATCTGTCAAACTAAAGAAATTTTCCGATATTATTGTTCCGAAAACACCGCGCCCGGAACTGGAAATGGTGATTTTACCTCGCATGGGGACGTCCAGACGCGCGAAAAAATCCAGATCGGTCAGCACCAGCTGCTCGGTGCGGACATCCCAGTCCAGCTTGCGAAAGGGGTCGTAAGAGATACGGCCGAAGACTTTTCCAGAGCGTTTGCTCGCCATAAAATCGCCGAGATAATACGTACCTTCTTTGTAGCCGCCGGTAAGTGAAAGATTTTTGAACCGCTCTCCCATGTACTCCCAATCCGCTCCTGTTGTTTTGGCAAGTACTTTCAGTTTATCTATTCCCAGGCCGCCGGTGACATTGATGGTTCCGGTGAAGGCTCCGATCAGGCTGTTGGGAAACCACCAGATGTCTTTGGTGAAAGCCTTCATGATCGTGCTGATGTCCTGTACGTAACCTCGTGCAATCTGAAATCCGAGATTGATGGAGTGGGCGGTGCCCAGATCCAGGAAACCAGTTCCGACATAAGGGGTTTTGCCCTGCTCGAGATGGACGTTGGTGAAAAGCAGTTTTTGGTGGTCATCGTCCCAGGTGATTCGCCCTTTCAGCGATCCCAAATCCAGATTCAGGTATGAGGCGCGCTTGAGATCAGCGTCAAAATCGATCATCACCGCTGACGAGGGTCCATGAACAAAGGCATTCAACGTGCCCTGACCTCGAATCGGGTTTTCTGCGATCTCGTGAAGGTCGGCGAGATCGATCGGACCCGAGGCCTGAAGGTCGTAATTGGAATGGGAATCAATCGTTCCGTTGAGGTGCAGCTTTGAATGCGCAAGGGTGAGCTCCATGTTCAGCGGTCTGACTCCCGCAGAATCGATGAGCAGTTCGCCCGCTAGCCGGATCGGTCCTGGAATACTGAGTATCTTGTGAAGTTGCCGGGTCTGTTTGTGGCGCTGGTTGTCGAGCTGCAGGTGATCCATGGTGAGATCACTCTTCGTGTGCAGGCTCCAGGGGCTTTGTCCCCGGGCACCAGTATAATTGAGAAGTACCGTTCCGGTGAGTCGCAGGTCGAGGGGGTAGAGATCTTCGAGTGCTGGTATCGCCAGCCAGTGCAGATGAGCGTGCTCCAGCCGGACGGGAATCGTGAGCTCGCGGATGCTATCGAGCGGGATTTTGAAGGAGCCGGTTTCAATTCTGCCGCCGAGGCCAGGCTTGCCGCCCGCACGCGGTGTCTCAGTCGAGGTGATAACAGCACGACCAACCGAGATTTCCCCGCCTCGGGTGTTCGGAGCCCAGGATACTTCTGCTTCCACCTGGTCCGCTGACCAGTTTTGATAATAGGCCCGCTGGATCAGAAGTTTGCCTTGAGTATGGAGGGTGCGGGTGAGGTCCACCAGATTTCCAAGTGCTTTGCCTTCGAAGCTGAGATCGCCCTGTATCTTGTGTGCTGACGAACCGCTTTTGAGATAACCGGCCAGAACATTCAAAGGACCCTTGAGTTTAACGGCGGCGTCCAGCTTGAGGTCGCTCTGCTGAAGGATGTTGCCGCGTATTTTACCACTCGTTTTAAGCTCGATGCCCTTGTCCAAAACGGCAAATTCCTCGACGTTCACACCCTCGGCATTCACACGGGCAGCTCCGCGGATTTGCTCCAGGTAGGCGGGAATCGGCCAGCCTTTTGGAAAGGTGCCGCGGACGTCCCGTATTTCAAAAACCGTGTCGTAGCCGATTCCCGATTTACTCGCCCACTGTCCAAGACGCAGTGAATGGGCGGTCAATTCGAGTGAAACGGCGGGCTCGGCGAAGGTAATGTTCAGGTGCGTGTCCCGCAGGGCAACCGCTTCCGCGCGGACTTGCAGCAGCTCATCCCATCTCAAATTGAAGGGGCGGTGTTTTTTTTTGACTGTCTCGGGAGCTTTGCCGAAGGCCAGGCGGACATCACCGTTCACGACGGTGACTTCATGAATCCGGATATTCCCGGAAAACATCTGGAATGGCCGAAAGCTGAGATCCAGGCCCTCGGCGATGAGCGAAGACCCAGGCGGCAGTCCGGCAATGTTCCGGCTCGTGACGACAATCCGCGGATTGCGGATGGAAATACCCGGGGGGAAAAGTTTTACGGCGAACTCCGAAAAATCGCCCTCGATGCCGATGTCAGCCGGAAGATATTTGGCAGCGGTCCGCTTGACGATGTTGGCGAAAGGCCGGCTCTGGATAAACCCGATCATGGTCGAAACCAGAACTGTCATGACGATGATGAAAACAACGAAAGGCTTTTTCAACGGGGTTTCCGAAGCTTGAGGCGCTCGGGTACATCCCGGTAATGGGGATCCAGAGCTGCGGTTTTCTTGTACCAGTTCAGCGCTTCTTGCGGCTTCTCCATGGCATCAAGCGCACGGGCCATCAGATAAAAAAGTTCCGTTTTATTCGCCTTGGGGATCTCCGGATCATTGATCACTGACTGCAGGCTCATCACTGCCTCAAATGGTTTTTGATCCAGGATCTGCGCGAAAGCATGCAGGGCGATGCCCGAGACCATCCGCGGATCAGCGCACTCTCCCCAGCCTTGCGCCGCAGTTTTAAAGAGCAGGCTTGCGAGTTCAAAAAGCCCGGTTTCCAGAAAGCCAATTCCGAGATCGACCCGGTCCTGCGGTGATGCGCCCGAAAGCTCCTTTTCCATTTTGCGGCAGAAGGCGTCCATATCGGATCTGTCGGTGAACAGTGAGGGGCTGGCTGAAACACCCAGATTCAGTTCACGATCCAGCTTTTCCAGGAGTTCGTGGCCATTGATGCTGCTGATATCAATTTCTTCGCGGTCAGGATTTGAACGGTAGATTTTTCGTGAACGCTCCTGATTGAAAATCTGCTGAAGTTCCTTGCTGTGAATTTCCTTGAGCAGTTCCGTGGCCGCATTGAATTTGGAGTCACGGGTGAGAACCTGATGAACGAGTTTTTTGGCTTCTTCGAGCATGCCTTCGCCCACCAGAATTTTCGCACTTTCGAAAAGGCTCTGGATACTTTCAGGCTCGAAGCTGGGTACAAGCAATTGTGCATGGGGATCCTGCTCAAGCAGATCCTCGCCCATGTCGATACGAGTCCCCTCAGATTCGGGAAAAGAATTTTTTTCGTCGGTCACAACTAATTAATTTTACTCATTTTTCGAAAGAAACTCTTCCAAAAAATGCGTATCGTAATCAGAGTCCGCGAATTTTCTGCTCGCAAGGATTCGTCGCTGAAACGGAATGTTGGTTTTGATGCCTTCGACGGCAAATTCGTCAAGTGCTTGACGCATTTTGGCGATCGCGTCAGTGCGGGTCGGTGCATGAACGATCAGCTTGCCGATCATTGAATCGTAAAACGGCAGAACCTTGTAGAGATCATAGACGAACGAATCCACGCGAACTCCAAAGCCGCCGGGCAGGTGAAAGGCGGTGATGGTACCGGGCGAGGGCGCCATCCGTTCGGGATCCTCGGCGTTGATGCGGCACTCGATCGCGTGCCCCTGGATTTTGATGTCGCTTTGCTTGAGCTTGAGGACTTTCCCCGCAGCCGCACGGATTTGCTCCTTGACGAGATCCAGGCCCGTGATCATTTCGGTGACCGGGTGCTCGACCTGGATCCGGGTATTCATCTCCATGAAATAGAAATTGCGCTTTTCATCCACGAGGAATTCAACGGTTCCGACATTCTCGTAATCGATCGCGGCACAGAGCTTCAGAGCGGCTTTGCTCATAGCCTCGCGGAGCTTGTCGGTCATGATCGGACTGGGACTTTCTTCGAGCAGCTTCTGGTGACGGCGCTGGATCGTGCAATCACGCTCGCCCAGCGTGACCCGGTTTCCGTGCTTGTCGCAGAGGACCTGGATTTCCACATGCCGGGGGTGCTCACAATATTTTTCGACATACATCGCGGGATTGCCGAAGGCGGCGCCCGCTTCCGAACTTGCGCGATCAAAAGAGGCCTGAAGCTCCTTGGCGCTGTAGACGACGTGAATACCTTTGCCACCGCCGCCCGCGGCTGCCTTCAAGATGACAGGATAGCCGATTTCCTCGGCGGCCACCAAGGCAGCCTCCATTCCCGGCACGGCTGAAACCGTTCCCGGAAGCATCGGAACGCCGGCAACTTTGGCGAGCGCGCGAGCGCGGGTTTTCTCACCCATGTCAACAATATTTTCGGGCGAAGGTCCGATGAACGTGATGTCACATTCCCGGCATAAACGCGCAAATTCCGCGTTTTCCGAGAGAAATCCGTAACCGGGATGGATCGCGTCGGCACCCGTGATGTCGGCGGCCGTCAGGATGTTTGCGATGTTCAGATAGCTGAGCTTGGAACGGGGCGGGCCGATGCAAACGGCTTCATCCGCAAGTTTCACATGCAGGGAATGCACGTCCGCCGTGGAGTAAACGGCTACCGTCTGAATTCCCATTTCCCGGCACGCACGAATCACCCGCAGGGCGATTTCACCACGATTGGCGATCAGGACTTTCTTGAACAGAGGCGATGAGCCCATGAGGTTCTCAGTTCGTTTCGATCACGAAAAGGGGTTCGCCAAATTCCACCGGCTGACCGTTCTCCACGAGAATCGAGATCACCTTGCCGGAGATTTCAGCTTCAATTTCGTTCATGAGCTTCATTGCTTCGATGATGCACAGAACGTCGCCTTTTTTGATCATCTGTCCTTCCCGCGCATAAGGTTCCGCGGTTGGAGCGGGGGCCCGATAAAAAGTGCCCACAAAAGGCGAGGTGACCTGCTTCTGGTTTGCCGAAAGGGCCGGAGCGACGTCTGCGGTCGCCACCGCTGGGGCCGCCGGTGCTGCAAACTGATGAGTGATATGCTGGGGTCCGGCGAAGGCGGGAGTCAGCGCGGAGCGAAGGCGTAGCTTCTCACCGCGTCTTTCCCATTCCAATTCTGCGATCTGGTTGCGAGCCATGAGTTGACACAGCTTTTCGAGGCGTCGCAATTCCTTCTGGTCTGAATCGTCAACCGAGCTTGCTCCTGCAGCAGTTTTGGGCTTGATTCTCATGTTTATTTGTTCGCCTTTTCTACGTAGCTGTAATCACGGGTGTCTACCTTGAGAACATCGCCTTCTTTGATATGGAAAGGAACTTGAATGACGGCGCCGGTTTCAAGGGTGGCGGGCTTGGTTCCACCGACCGTGTCGCCTTTGAAGGCACCCGTGGTTTCCGTCACCTTGAGATTGACAAAAGTGGGCAGTTCAACGCCAATTGGCCGCTCATTGAAGTACATCACCTGGATGACGAGGCTTTCCTGCAAGAAGTCCTTGCCGGATCCAAGCTGGTCAGCTGTCAGCGCGACTTGTTCGTAATTCGCATTGTTCATGAAATGGTACCCTTCTGCATCGTGGAAGAGGTATTGCATTTCCTTCTGCTCGGTATTGGCGCGATCCAGCTTATCGCCGGAGGTGATCGTACGTTCGATCACGTTCTGGTTCAGCATGTTCTTAAGTTTGGTGCGTGTGAAGGCGCGCCCTTTGCCGGGGCTGACGTGTTGGAAATCAATGATTTCAAACGGGACGCCTTCGAGTTCTACCTTGAGACCTTTGCGAAACTGATTGGTTGCGTACATGCAGCATAAGTATCCGAGGCTGCTTTCGCTGTCAACGGCCGGAATCAACCGGAATCAAAACGGAATCAAGTGTTTAGGTGCGGAGCGTCTTATAACGTTCCACCTTTTGAAGCAGGCTCTGCAGGAATTCTATTCGGGCAATCCAGCGGCGCTTGTGGAGTTCGGGATCTTCGTTGATCGCAGAATTTGCGGGTTTTTCAGCGTAATCTCCCCATTCGGTCCCCGGGTCAGTCCGAAGTACGAGCGTTCCCTGCTGGTAGGCCTGAGCCTCGAGTTCCTGGACCACTCTTGAGGTTTCGTTGTCTTGCGGGGCAAAATAAAGCAGCATTTTATAAGCGCTCAGCGCTTCGGCAACCCGCCCGAGCATCAGGCAGGATTCGCCCATGAGTCTTTGTGCGACGAGGTTGTCGGGGACGTCCTGAACAACGGTTTTGAGCTCCTCGACAACTTCGGCGTAAAGTTTCAGGTCAAACAGTGCCCGGGCCAGAGCAACGCGTCCTCCGGCAAATCCGGGGTGGATTCGGAGGCCTTCGCGTGCGATATCAACTGCTTCATTCACTAGGCCGGCTTTCCGATAGGCTTCGGCCAGCGGTGCAAAAACCCGCGACGTGGGATCTTCCTGATATTTTTTCAGGTAAGTATGGATCAGGGGATGATAGGGCGTCGGTTTGGCCATGGTCAGGTGTTGTTCTGGATCATGCCAGCTTCTTTGGGATTCAAGATTCGAGGTGTGATGAAGATGAACAACTCTGATTTCGAGGCGGAGGTGTTGTCGTTTCCGAAGAGCCAGCCCAGAAGCGGGAGCTTGCGAAGGAAGGGGAAGCCGGAACTTGAGTCATTAGTGGTCATTGAATAAATTCCGCCGATACTCAGAGTGGTGCCGCTTTCGACCAGGACCTGGGTATTGATACTCCGGTTGCCGATACCGCTCTGGCCACCGCCGAGCGAAACCGGAACGTCGCGTGCGATTGCAAGGGTCATCAGAACGCTTCCATCGTTCGTGACGGTCGGCGTGACATTGAGACTCAGGTTGGCCTGCTGAACGGAAACACCTGTCGAGGTTCCGACGCCTACCGTGGTGGTAGTCACCGGAACCAGTACTGGCGTGCCCTGAACAATGGTTGCGGTCCCTTTGTTGAGTACGACCGTCTTGGGTGAAGAGATGACCTTGAGCTGGTTTTCAGTCTCTCCCATTGTGAGAACTGCATTGAGTCGCAGGTTGTTCGTAAACATGCTGAAATCAGGTGAAAACGCGAAAGTACCGCCGCCGGCGGACTGGGTTCCCACCGCTGTTCCACTGGCGAAAACCCCGGGTGAGCCGAGCAGGGGATTGATCGGATTGGCGCCATTGAAGCTCGCGAGGTGGGGGGCAGGATTCAGCATGTTGCTCAGACCGATATTTCCTGAAATATTCTTGGCGAAAGATTCGGTTGCCTCGACCACCTTGGCTTCGATCATCACTTGTGGCGTCTGGGTATCGAGCATCTCGATGAGCTTTTTTATTTTTTCGATATTGTCGACCGTGTCCCGGACGAGAATGCTGTTGGTCCGCTCGTCAACCTGGACAACCGTATCCGTCGTGGCGGTGCCGCCGGCCTGGGCGACTGCAAATTTACTAAGAACTATCTGCAAATCGGCCAATTTTGCATAGCTGATGGGGAACATCCGGGTGACCCGGGGGGCCGCGGATTGCGCAGCCTGACTGGCTTTGATTTGTTCCGTTTTTTCGGTTGTGAGATTGGTCAGGGTGGTGATGCGCAGGACGTTGTTGTTGCGTTCTGCCCCCAGACGCATCGTGGTCAGGACGATTTCCAGCGCCTGATCCCAGGGGACATCGGTCAGGGAAAGGGTGAGTTTTCCCTTCACGTCATCGGTCAGAACGATATTGAATCCGCTGGCTTCACCGATGAGCCGCAGCACATCGGCGACATCCACGTCCCGGACATTCATTGAAATCGGCTTGCCTGAGAAGTTCTTGCTTGTCTGGCTTTCAGAAAACTCATCCAACCGGGTTTTAGGAGCGGCGGAAAATTCCGATGTGATGGGCGGTTCACTGTTCGCAACCGCTTCGGGGGTATCGGTGAAAGGCTGCTCTGTGGCTGGCGGGGCAGCCGGGAACGCCTCGGCCGAGTTGCCGGTTCCCGACGGAATGGAGACTTTGAGCGAATTTCCTTCCGCTGTGACTTCGGCGGCAACGAACTCTCGGAGCTGCACCACAATGCGGACCGTGTTGGCCTGGCCCGGGACTTCATAGGGGCTGATCAGGCTTACCTTGCTTTTGAAGGAGGAGGTGTCGATCTTCCGGGTCAGGGATTTCGGGATCTGAGCGTCCGTGATTTCGATTACGAATTGCCGGTCGGGTTCATTGTTTTCCTGCTGCCAGCTCAGCGGACTGTCGCCCGTGATCGTAATAATATTCGGATCAGTCGTTCCGTTGAATTTGATGTCGGTGATCTTGGCCGGGGCAGCAAAAGCATTAGTCTGGGCAAGATAGACGACAAGACTTGCAGCTGCGATCAGATTGTTCTTCATGAACTACCGCCTTCTTTTTTTAAATATTTGGCCACTGTGTTCGGGGGCAATGCCGGGCATTTCTGAAACTGAGGAATCAGAGGGTAGGGGACGTTCTGCACTGCGGTTCACCGGCAGGATCTCCGACGAGACGAGGTGCTCCTCTTTCTGGTTGCCTTCAGCGCGCATCTTGATTTCGGTGTCGATGTTCTCTTCCTGGCCCAGGAGATTGATTGTTTTCTCCCGGACGTAAACGGCTTCTGAAGTGATTCTCCGGACCAGGCCTCTCTTGAGCCCAAGCTTCATTCTCTCCGAAACAAAGAAGGTCTGGCCGTCGGGCGCCAGGAGCATGGCTTTCATTTTTTCGGGTCCGGTGAGCACTCCCACCAGTTTCAAGGTTTCCACCGCGTATTGCTCGAGCGCGTTCTTAGGTTCCAGGTTTTTCTGGACTTTTATCGAAGGCTTCTTGAACGGATCCCGAAGCGAGAGGATTTCATCCGGAATATCGATCACAATCGCCTGAACGGATGGTGCGCAAAGCAAGCTCATAAAAAGAGCGGACGTCAGAATTTTCATGCACCCCCCATATTTTGCCCGGCCGGGGTGGGGCTGGGTGCCGATCCGGGAATCTTGCCCAGCTCATCCGCTTTTGAGCCCTGATAACGATAGGCCTTGATCTGCATGGTTCCTTGCAGCTCCACAATGCGTGCACTGGAACTGCCGGCAGGACTGATCTCGAAATTGTCTACCCGCACGACTTTTTGAAGGTTCGCTAGCCGGTCAAGTAGCACGACCAACTGCACGAAGGCTCCCCGGAACGCGAATTCAAAAGGCTGTTCAACGTAATATTCTTTTTTCGTGGGCTCCATCGGCCGGATGCTCACGACCGAGATGCCGACCCGGCGCGCTTCGGTTGTGGTCAGACGTGCAAATTCGGCGACATCAAGAGTCTCTGAAACAGAGGCCTTGAACGATTCCAGCTTCGTGGCGGCATTGCGCAGCTCCACCCGGGTCGCTTCGAGATTTTTCAGGAATTCGTTCACTATCAGGATTTTGTCCTGAAGTTTAACATTCGTCTCCTTGATGGTCTTTGCTTCGGCGATCTTGGCCAGAAACGCAGAACCCGGATCGGTTTTGAATTCGTAAAAATCATAGCCGCACCAGGTGCAGAAAATGATGAGTACGGGAATCAGCGGGAGTTTGGAAATATTGTCTTTTATCCAATCCATATTATTGCCGTTGCTTGGCCCCCATTTCGAATGCCGCCACCTGGGCGCCGCTTTCATCCTTGACGGTCTGGCTCGATTTCAAGGTGACTTCCATGAACGTGGCATTTTCCTGCAGGGCTTTGATCAAGTCGGAAATCTGGGTGAAATCGACGGCATTGCCTTTCAGAACAATCTCGCTGTCCTTGACGCGAAAGTCGGTCAACCAGGTCTCCGGGGGCAGGGCGCTAGAGAGTGTTTTGAGGATTTTGGAGGCTCCGGCCCGTTCGAGCGTCAGCTTGGTCATTACTTCAAGTTTGGTCCGGATCAGAGCCTGGGCGGCTTCAACCTCAAGTTTATCCTTTTCGTAATTTTTTATCTTCGCTGCTTCTCTTTCAAGTTCTTCCCGTTTTTTATGAAGTGAGTCGATGACGGTCTGCTGGTTCGTCAGCAGCTCCTCTTTTTTGAAATCGAGATAGCCCCAGGCCAGCGAGCCCACGATCAGGACCAGCACCAGTTTTTTGATGACGGGGTCCCGGAGAAGTTCAGCGATTGAACCGAAATCCAGGTTGAGTTTCGCGCCGCTGCTCGCTTTGGCGTCCACTCCTGCGGGTTGTTTGCGGGTAGCGAGATTAATTTTAATCATTGCTGTCCCGCCCGGAGGGCCAGCCCGATTGGAATCGCCGCAATCGGTGCGATGGCATTCAGGTATTCCTGGGAAAAAATTGCGGGATCATAGGAGATCGAATTGAATGGATTGATGATCTGGGTGGGAAGATGAATCATATCCTCAATCACCTTGGAAATGCCCGGTATTTTGGCGCTTCCGCCCGCCAGAAGCACGTAAGAAACGGGCGCTCCGGAAGACGAGGCATTGTAGAAGTCAATGCCTCTGCGAATCTCGGTTGCGAGATTGTCAGCCATGACGTGCATCAGCTCGCCAATTTCCTGCGGCATGGGTCCGCCCTGACCACCCATTTTGAGAGTCTCAGCATCGGCATAAGAAAGACTCATCTGCTTCTGGATTTCTGCGGTGACATTGCGGCCGCCAATTGCAGAATCTTTCGTGTAAATCGGAATTCCGCCATGAACGATGACAAGTTTGAGGGAGCTGGATCCGATGTCCACGATCGCCACGGCTTCATTCGGATTTGAAGGGTAATTCGCTTCGAACACGTTTTGGAGTGCAAAGAAATCAACATCGACCACTTTTGATTTGAGGCCGGCATCTTCAATGCTGTTGATGTAGGAATCCAATACGGATTTTTTCACGGCGACCAGGAGAACGTCTGTCTTGTTGTCCTTGCCACGCGAGAGCATCTGGAAGTCCATAATCACTTCAGAAACATCAAAGGGGAGATATTGTTCAGCTTCCCAGAAAACCTGGCCTTCCAGATCCTTCAACTTGGGAACATCCAGGGACATTCTCTTGATGATCATGGATGTTCCGGAAAGCGCGGTACAGACATTCTTGCTGCCGAGTTTGATCTGGCTGATCAGCGTGCGAATATGGTCACTTACGGCGACGGAGTTGACGATTTCACGGTTCACAATCACATCTTCAGGTAACTGCACAATTCCGAAATGAAGAAGGCGCCAGCTTTTGCCTGTTTTTTTGAGTTCCACGAGTTTGATGGAGGACGAGCCAATGCTCAGACCCACGGCCGAGCCGCCTCCGAACGAGAGAAGATCTGAAATATTTGAGAAATGCTGGGCTAAACCCAGCGATGTCCCCGCCATGGAACGTCGCTCCTATCCTAAATTATCTTAATAATTTTGGCTTATCTGTTGAAAAAGGTCAACCTTCGTTCCTAATCGAAAGAAATTTCTGCCGAGCTGCCCTTCATCTGCAGAATTGAAATCCGATCGAGACGTTGCTCCAGAAGATCCTGGGTCGGAATGATCGCAAAGCCGACCGGAGCACCTGAAAGCGACTCTTTCGAATTTCCTAAAAGCGGATCATAGCAGAACTCCTGAGCCAGGTCTGAAAGGCCCAGGGAATCACCTTGCTGGGGGGTCAAAAGGGAAAGCTCGCTTGCCTGAATCGCTTTTGTTTCGGTAACTGCGACTTCGGGAACTCCAGCCAGACAACTCGGCAGCTCTTCAATCTGGTAACGCAGAGTGCCGTCACCGCTGAAGCGGATCCGAAAGGCTTTGTGCTTGAGCGCCGCCGCCACCTTAAGTCCGCTGATCTGGTGCGCGAGCTCATTGACCGCCTTTAAAGAGGCACGTTTGGGTTGCTGCTCTGAAAGAATAGGAATCGAGAAAAGAACGAAGAAGAGAACGAGGGTCGCCAGGATCCAGAGGCGCTGCCGCAGCTTGATCTTGTGTTCAAGTTTTTCCCAAAGCTCGTAATGATCCCATTCGCTTTTGGACCAGCGTTCTTCGGCTATGTCTGTGTCATAAATTGGAACCATAAAATATCGCCCAGAAGATAATAATACAATCCACCAATCACCAGAAAGGGTCCATAGGGGATTGAGGTTTTCATGATTTCTTTCTCGCCTTTGGCAAGAGCCCAGCCGATGCCTACCAGACTGCCCAGTACGGAGCTGATCAGGATGCTGGCAATGACTCCCTGAGGACCGAGAAACGCCCCCAACATTCCGAGCAGCTTGATATCCCCTCCCCCCATTCCCATGCGGCCGGTGAATTTCTCATATACCCAAGCCAAGAGGTAAAAACTGCCGAAACCCAAAGCTGCCCCGGAAATTGAAACAACCCAGAAGCCCGACGGCATCAGAAAAGAGGTCAGAAGTCCGAGCGCCATCCCCCCGAGACTCAGGACGTCAGGAATGATCCGGTGTTCGAGATCGATGAAAGTAATCGCCACCAGGATCGCCAGAAAGGGCCAATCCCGAACAAAAAGGAGCGGCGACCAGCCAAAGCGGACGTGCGCCGCCAGAAAAAGGAGCATCGTCAGAAGTTCAATAACGGGATAGCGGGCTGATATCGGTTTACCGCAGTTCCGGCATTTACCCCTGAGGAGCAGAAAGCTCAGGACCGGAATATTGTCATACCAGTGAATGAGTGCTTCGCATTCAGGACAGCGGCTTCGCGGACGCACGACTGAGAGGTCATGAGGCAGGCGAACCACGAGTACATTCACGAAACTCCCGATTAAAAGTCCGCTAAGCACTGTCGCAAGATACAGAAACCAGGTGGGATAGAGTTGCATCAGACCTCTTTTACCCGGATCAGAAGACTTGCGAGAAATAAAAACAAGGTCGAAACGATAATTCCGTAAATGACCCCGGCGCTGATCAGTCCGAGGGACGGGGGGAGCCCATACGTCACGGAGAGCCCCAGGTTGAAGTGCTCCAGATTGGGCATCAGTGCCGAAATGAAATTCAGAATCGCGCTGAAACCCGGAGATTTCGAGTGAGTTGCGAGCAGGCGAAGTTCGGAAATATTGTTTCCGATCAGATAAATGCCTACCGTGAACATGAACGTCAGGGAGCTGGTGCAAAAAGTCGAAAAAAACAGGGAGATGCTGGCCAGCACAAGTCCCTGAAGCAGCCCGAAAGCCAGGGCCCAGCCCAAAATCGGGGAGAGCATCTGCGAGAAATTATCAGCAGTGAGGCTCAGAATGAAAAGAAACGAGGTGACGAGCATGAACCAGTTGACCAGCAGAACCAGACCCAGACCGACGTATTTCCCTAAAAGGAACTGCGCCCGCGAAATGGGGTGCGACAAGGCTACGTAAGCGGTTCGTCTTTCGAATTCCCGGTTCAGAAGAGAGGAGCCTGTCAAAGAAGCGATCAGTGCACACGAAATGCTGAGCGCCGCCACTCCGAAATCCACCACGATTCGTTCCGGGTGCGCAAAAGTCATCTGGGCGGCCAGAAAGCCCATGCCCAGAATAATAACGGCAAAAAATATGATATTATAGAGGATCTTGTCGCGAATGATCTCGAGAAAAGTCACCCAGCTGATGGCCCGTATCGCTCTCACGTGCGACCCTCTTTCTGAAACAGCGCCTCAAGTGAAGGCCGAACGGGAAGTACCCAGAGAATTTCCGCGCGATTGTCCAGGAGCGCGCGAATCACCGGCTGCAGTGCCGCTGTGCCAGCCACAAACCCGCGGTAGCCTTCCGGGATCTGACTGTCGAATTCAAAGCCGGGAATCGAATTTGCCAGAAGCCGGGCCTGATCCACTCCAGAGCCGGAAAAGGCGACTTCCGTCCGGGAACTCTCGGCACCGGAAATATGTTTGCTGCTGAGTACTTCTGCGATCGTGCCGCAGCCGATAACCTTCCCGCTCTCAATGAGCCCGACTTGCGTGCAGATTGCTTCCACATCCGGAATCACATGTGAGCTGAAGAAAATGGTTTTGCCTCTTCTGGCCAGCCGGACCAGCAACTCCCGGACTTCCTTGCGACCGATGGGATCGAGACCGCTCATGGGTTCATCGAGGACCAGCAGCTCCGGGTCATGAAGCAGGGCCTGCGCAATCCCGATGCGTTGGAGCATACCCTTGGAATAACGCTTGAGTTCCAGGTGGCGCGGCATTTTGCGGCCCGCTCTTACTGAATTTTCGCCCAAGCCGACCTCTTCCAGGACAATCGGAATCCGGGCATTGATCTCCGGCCGGCCCATTCCGGAAAGGGCTCCGAAATAGTGGAGCATTCCTTCGCCGGTCAGGTGTTCGTGGAAATAAGGGCGTTCGGGCAGATAGCCGATCAGAGCTCTGGCCTCGCGGAGTGCGGCGTCTTTGCCGCTGATTTTCACAGTTCCTGTCACCGGCTTTCGCAAGCCTGCAATCAGATGAATCAGCGTGGTTTTGCCGGCTCCGTTCGCACCCAGGAATCCGAAAATCTGACCGCGGGGCACTTGGAGATCAATCTGGTGCAGGATCTGAGCTTTCTTGAGCCAGAAGCCGGTACGGAAGGCTTGATCGACCTTGATGATTTCAATCATGGGTGTGGGCATCGGTGCCTCCAATTTAAGTCATCCTTCCGTTGAGGTCAATCAGTGTGACCCATGCCGAAGACGGTCATGCGGGGTGTCGTTGAATCGATCATGCCATTTTCGTCAATGAAGAGATCGCCACCGAGCGGGTCTTGACCGGTGATTCCCTGCTGTTCGCGGAACCGGGGCCAGTGCTGGCTGGCCGCGCTGGCCGGCAGTTTCCGGTTTCGCAGGTCGGCCGTGAATTTGTCGTTCAACTCGCGAAGAAAATAGGAGAGTTCCAGGGCCTCATGCTTTTTGACCAGCTCGGCTTTACTGGTCTCATTCGGGGCATTCGAAATCATAAATTTCAAAAGTCTCAGCCCCACTTCGAATTCCCCGTTTCGTTTTCTGAACCGCTCGGCCAGAGACGAGAGGTAGGGAGGAGCGCCGGGAATCTGCGAAGCAAGAATGAAGGAGTCGGCGGCAGCCGGCAGATTCTGAAGTTCGAAGAGCTGGACGTAGGCCGAGAGGAGCGGAATTTTCCATTGATTCGGCCAATACCGTTCACGGAAACTTTCTGGATAGGTGGGCAAAGTTTTAGTTCGGAACTCCTCGGCGCGCTCAAGCAAATGAAGGGCTCCCGCGCCGTCCCTGCGGATCACGGCCAGTAAATTTGCACTTGCATAATAAGCAGTGAAGAAGGCGTTGTCGAGCCGGGTCAATAAATCAAAATTATAAAAAAGGGGAGGATGGGATCCCGCTGCGACTGGTGTGACCGTCGGGTCTACCAGGCAGAGCAGCCAGAGCCAGTCCACGGTGATGGGCAAGTGCCCGAGTGAAAGAATCTTGAAAAGCTTGGGATCGGCATTCTTCCGGTCCACCGACAGTTCAGAAGGTAATTCGATGCTCACGGGAGCGTTCATACGCAGATATGTGTTGAGCTGTATCTGCAACCCGAGCAGACCGAAAAGCGGGACTAAAATCCAGAGTTGCCTATTCAGTATCTTCCGAACCATTTGCGGTATCGATCCCAAGTTTGGTGAGGCGGTAGCGGATGCTTCGGAAGGTGATCCCCAGAAGATCAGCGGCTTTTCTTTTGACGCCGCCTGAATGCGCGAGCGCCTTCGTCAGATAAAGTTTTTCAATCTCGTTGAGTATGGCGTCGAGATTCAGGACGCCTTTGGAAAAATCAGGGGCCGGCAGCCGGATTTCAGCCGAATCGCCGTTGCTGCCGCCTGCGGTTCCGGTGAGACTGATCGAGGAGATTTCGTTTTTCCTTGAAGAGACGGGAACGGTCGGACTCGAGAAAACCGTGAGTGGAAGGGATTCCTTCATGATCAGATTCCCTGCCTCCAGGGTGACCGCACGTTCAATCACATTCTCCAGTTCCCGGATGTTCCCCGGCCAGCTGTGAGCGATGAGCGCTGCAAGCGCTTCAGGAGTGAAGCCTTCAAAAGAACGCTTGGAGCGAGTGGAAATTCGGTGCAGAAAGCTTTTGGCCAGCAGCTCCACGTCTCCGGTACGCTCGCGCAGCGGGGGGGTTTTGATCAGAATGACATTGAGGCGGTAATAAAGATCTTCCCGGAAGGTCCCTTTGGCGACGGCCGCCTCGAGATCACGGTTGGTGGCGGCGATGATCCTGAGATCAACCTTGATATCGTCGTTTCCGCCGACTTTTCTGAAAACCCGCTCCTGAATGGCGCGCAGTAATTTGACCTGCATATTGAGCGGGAGTTCGCCGACTTCGTCCAGAAAAAGAGTGCCGCCGTTGGCCGCTTCGAAAAGTCCCATTTTCTCGCTCACTGCGCCGGTAAAACTGCCGCGCCGGTGACCGAACATTTCACTTTCGATCAGGTTTTCTGGAATTGCCCCGCAGTTCACGGGAATAAATGGTTTGTCCTTGAGCGGTCCGGATTCATGAATCATCCGGGCAACCAGTTCCTTGCCGGTTCCGCTCTCACCGATGACGAGCAGATTGGTTTTGGAACCGGCAACACGTCCGATCAGTTTCAACAGGTCTTTGACTGCGGGGGATTCCCCGAGAATGGTTCGACTCACTTAATCTCCCTGCCCTGAGGCAAGTTTGAAAATTGGAAGATACATGGCCAGCATCATTCCACCGACCGAGCCTCCCAGAAAGACCAGGATGATCGGCTCAATCATTTTGCTCAGACCACCGACGAGGGATTCGACATCGGCCTCATAGAAATCCGCGATCTTCTCCAGCATCTTGTCAAGACTGCCGGTGGATTCGCCGACCTGGATCATCTGATAGGTCATCTTCGGGAAAACCGGAATTTTTTTGATGGACATTCCCAGCGTCTGGCCACCTTCAATATCAGTGCGGATTTTGGCCGTTGCTTCCTCGAGAACTGCATTGTCAATGGCGCAGCGGCAGATTTCGATGGCATCGAGCAGGTTCACCCCTGAGGTGAGCAGGGTCTGAAGCGTACGCGAAAAGCGCGCGATACCCGCCATGCGGATGATCGGACCGAAGATCGGCATGTTGAAAAAAATGCGGTCCTGTACCGCACGACCCTCGTCTGATCTGAAATAACGCAGTAGCAGGAACACGCTGATGCCCGTACCACCCACCAGCACCCCGAGATTGTTGATCATGAAATGCGAAGCCGTGATCACGATCTGGGTCGGAAGTGGCAGTTCCTGGTGATTGCCTTTCAGCATTTCCTCAAATTTCGGGATAACAAAGGCGAGCATGACCCCAATGACCAGCACACCCACGATGACGACCGCCATTGGATAAATCATCGCACCTTTGACCTGCTTTCGCAGGCGCTCGGCATCTTCAAGATAGCGGCTCAAGCGCTTGAGCATGGCATCCAGAGAGCCGGAAGCCTCACCGGCTCGGATGAGCGCGATGTAAAGTTTGGTGAAGGTCTTGGGATGGGCCGCCAGCGACTCCCAGAGATAAGATCCTTTGGATACCCGGTCACGAATGGAACCCAGGACGGCTTTAACCTGCGGGGTTGCGGATTGCTCATGAAGAATGTCCAGGCTCTGCATGAGCGGAATACCCGAATTGATCAGGACAAAAAGTTGCCGGGTGAAAATGACGATCATCTGATGCGGGATGGCTCCGCCGCTGAACACCTGGCCGAGGTCCGAGTTCATCATGTTTTGCTTCTTGATGCGTGTCGGTCGGATACCCTTCTGCCGGAGAATCATCCGCAGATCATTCTCGGTCGGCGCTTCGAGCTTCGAAGTGACTTTGGTCCCCTTTTTGTCTACTCCCTCAAAACTGTATTCAGGCATGCTGTTCCCGAGTTCCTAAGAATTGTTGAAGTTCTTCCGGCATCGAACTGTGGTCCATCGCGTCTGCCTTGGAAACTATCCGTTGCAAGGCGAGATAGGCAAGGGCCTGGTTCATCGTCTGCATTCCGCTTTCGCCTTGGCCGGCCTGCATTGCGCTGTAGAGTTGATGAATTTTGTCTTCCCGGATCATGTTGCGAATGGCCGGATTTGGAATCAGAACTTCACACGCGGCCACTCGTCCCGCTTCTCCCAGCCGGGGGAGTAATTGCTGGGACATGATCGCCTGCAAGCTGAACGAAAGCACGGCCCGGATCTGGGGTTGTTGGTGAGGCGGAAAGACGTTAATGATGCGGTTGATGGATTGCACAGCTCCATTGGTATGGAGAGTTCCGAATACCAGGTGGCCGGTTTCGGCCAGAGTCAGGGCGGTTTCGATCGTTTCAACATCGCGCATTTCGCCGACAAAAACATAGTCGGGATCCTGGCGCAGCACCCGTTTGAGTGCGGCGCCGAAGCCGCGGGTATCGACGCCGATCTCACGTTGATTGATGATGCAGTTCTTGTGCGGGTGCACGAACTCGATCGGGTCTTCCACTGTCATGATGTGGCCGAATTCTTCGCGATTGAGAATATCCAGCATGGACGCCAGACTCGTGGATTTACCACTGCCGGTTGGTCCGGTGACCAGAATCAGTCCGTTGGGCCGTCGAATCACTCGTTTGAGGATCTGCGGCAGGCCGAGACTGTCAAACTCGGGAATGACCATTGGAATCCGGCGGAATACGGCGGCAACGGCTCCCCGCTGGAAGAAGAGATTGCCGCGGAACCGGGACAGGTCTCGAATACCGAAGGAAAAATCCAGCTCCAGATTTTTTTCAAAATCGGCTTTCTGGGTATCCGTCAGAACGGAGTAGCAGAGTTCCTTGGTCTCGGTCGACGTCAAAGGTTCAATTTTCACTTTCACCATTTTGCCGTGGATACGAAACTGAGGAGGGACCCCGTTTGTGATGTGCAAGTCGGAGGCGCTCTGTTCAACCATGGCTTTGAGAAGTGCTGCGAGGCCTATTTTTGCCATTATGTCTCCATCGTCATTGAAAGCGCTTCTTCCAGGGTTGTCTTGCCTTCGGCTGCCTTGGTGATTGCAGCCATGCGCAAGCTCTTCATCCCATCTTTGGCCGCCTGTTTTTTAAGGTCCAGGACGGTTGCTCCCGAGAGCACCATCTCTTTGATCGCCGGAGTCATCGTGAGTACTTCATAAATCGCGATACGACCTTTGTACCCGGTCTTGTTGCACTTCTGGCAGCCCTGTCCCTTCATGCACTTCATCTGTGCGGCTATGGGTTCCGGAACTCCCATGGTCACCAGTTTTTCAACGGGAATGGGCATCTGGACCGCGCATCCCGAGCAGATGGTTCTGAGCAGTCGCTGGGCGACGATCGTGTTGGTTGAAGACACGATCAGGAAAGGCTCAATCCCCATATTCATGAGACGGGTGATGGTACTGACGGCATCATTCGTATGCAAAGTGGAAAGCACGAGATGGCCAGTCAGTGCTGCCTGGACCGCCACTTCGGCGGTTTCATAATCGCGGATTTCGCCGACGAGCACGACATCCGGGTCCTGACGGAGAAGGGCGCGCAACACGGCGGCGAAGGTGAGTCCGATTTCCTTGTGTACCTGGACCTGGTTGATGCCATCGAGGTTGTATTCAACGGGATCTTCAGCAGTCGAGAGATTATCGGTTACCTGATTGAGTTCAGAAAGTGCCGAATAAAGGGTGGTGGTTTTGCCGCTACCGGTAGGTCCGGTGACCAGAACCATGCCGTTCGGGGCGTAAATTCCTTTTTTGAAATCGACCAGCTGGCCGGCTTCAAAGCCGAGTTTCGTCAGGTCCAGATGCAGGTTGCCTTTGTTTAAAAGACGAAGAACGGCCTTCTCTCCGAAGAGGGTGGGCATCGTATTGACGCGGAAATCGATTTCACTGTTACCCTGTTTGAGCTTGATGCGTCCGTCCTGCGGAACGCGGGATTCGGCAATATCCATACGGGACATGATTTTAATGCGGGCAAGCATCGCCCGTTTCATTTCGATGGGAAGTTGCGCGATCTCCATCAGTGTTCCATCAATACGCATCCGCACCCGGAAACGTTTCTCGTAGGGTTCGATATGAATATCACTGGCGGCCCGCCGGATGGATTCGCTCAAAATTCCATTTACGGCCGTAATAACTGGTGCATCCTGATCGGCGGATGTGCCGCCGTCCTGGATTTCGTGGACCTGGACGAGGTCCATGCTCGCGAGCGCTTCAGTATTCTCTTTGTTTCCCTGGAAACTGGCAATTGCCGCGCCGACCGTGGCCGCACCGCCGTAATATTTGGAAAGCGCGGCATCAAAAGCCGAGTAGGAGGTGAGTACCGCTTCGATATTCATTTTGAGACGGAATTTCAGGTTTTCAAAACCTGAAATCATGGAAGGGTCGCAAAGTGCGACGACCAGCGTGCCCTTTGCGGACTGGATCGGGACAATCGCATGCTTGTAGGCGATTTCGGGGCTGATGATTCTCAAAATCGACTGCTCAATCTCAAATTTTTTGAGATTGATGCTGGGAAGCCCGAATTTCTGCCCAAGATAGTAGAGCAACTTGGATTCGGCTAAATGGTTCTTTTCTATCAAAAAGCGGACATAACTGGTCGCCCCACCTTTGACGGCAGTTTCAGCCTGTTCAAAATGGAATTGTGAGATGATCTTGTCTTTGACAAGAAGTTCAGCAAGTTGCCTCGACATGGTCCGCCCTTCAATTCAGTGTGAGAGGGGTAACAATTTTTGTCAAGGCAGCGAAAGACCGAACGTATTTCTCAAGTAAGAAGTTTACGAGCCTCTTCAGAGTCCAGAGCGATTTGCTTTTTCAGACCGTCAATCGAGGCGAAGCGTTGTTCAGGGCGCAGGTACTTTTTAAACCGGACCTCCAAGGTGTTGCCGTAAAGATTCAGGTTCACATCCAGTAAATGCGTTTCCACGAGGGCGGGCAGCTGGTGCTCCGGGTCTGGATAAAAAGTGGGCCGTACTCCGATATTAGTGACGCTGGGATAAGCCTTTCCTTCGAAGATGGCGTTTGAGGCATAAACACCCAGCGGCAAGGTCAATTTATTCTCGAGTTTGAGATTCGCCGTCGGAAAGCCGAGCTGCCGGCCCCGACCTTCGCCCCGGACGACCACTCCCCGATAAAAGAAAGGCCGCGAAAGCAGCGGTTCAGCCATTTCCACCTCGGCTGCAAGAAGGTGCTGCCTGACATGTGTGCTGGAAACGATTTCGCCCTCGAGCCGGTGCGGGGGGACTACGGTCAGCTCCACTCCTGCAGAGTTGCAGAAGGCCTGCAGCGCCGGGATATGGCCCTTCCGTTCTTTGCCGAACGAAAAATCGTAACCGACGACAATGGCCTCGGCGCTGAGCCGGTGGAGAATCAGGTCATTGAAGAACTGTTCGGGCTCGATCGTCGAAAACTCGCGGGTGAAGGGCTCTTCCACGACCAGATCCACTCCGAGTTCAGCCAGAATTTCCAGCTTCTCATCGTAGGTCGTCAGCAACGAGACCGCACCGGCGGTACTCAGCGTGGCTTGCGGATGCGGGCGGAACGTGTACACAACGGAACTCCCTCCTCGCGCGAGGGCTTTGGCCTTTACCAGTTCGATGATCTCCCGATGGCCGATATGCACCCCATCAAAGTTGCCGATCGTAACGACCGGGTGGGGAAGATTATGGGAAAGCTGCGAGATTCCTCTTATGATTTGCATGGCTCTGTCAACGCTGGTTATGCCGGTCGTTGTGTTTCTCAAGTTTCACTGAATCCACCTGGGCCGGAGTGCCGGTGCCTCTCCAGATGGTCGTCTGGTGTTTGCCGTTTCGCACTTTCGTGGACGTGATATCAGCTTCAATGATTGCGTTATAACCATCTTGCGCCGCAAAAAACGCGAGTCTCAAAATGGTTTCGTCGCGGTCGCCGCAATTTTCGACTGTTTCAGAAAGTCTCGCCTTCTTGATGATCGGCGGCGGCCTTTTCTGAGTATTGAAGAAAAAGTAAATATCGTGCGCCCGCTCCATCGTTTCGTTGTAGGCGTCCAAAGCGGCCTTGGCACTGTTTTCGTAACAACTTTGGCAATAATGGGTATGCGTCAGGACTTCCGGAGTCTTCTTCAGAAACGAAAAAGAAGACGGCTCAATGAAAGTCTCACAGTCTTTGCAGACGGGTTCTTGGCATAAGCCGCAAGGCACGGTGGCCCTGTTGGATCGACGGCAAGTGAGACAAAGCTGTTGCATGGAGGTCCTCGCTGGGAGTTAAATTAGCTCAAATAGAGAATTAAAGGAAATGGAGATACTAGTGAAAAACCTGAGCTACCCTGTTCTGATCCTTTTGAGTCTGGTCCTTGGGTTACCCTCGGCGGGGTTTGCCGCTCCAGTCAACGGAGCGAGAAACTTTGGACTGGGAATAGTGTTGGGAGAGCCGACCGGGCTTTCTGCCCAGTATGTCCTTGAGAAGGATCGTAAATTAGACTTTTCGCTGGCCTACTCCTTCAACTCCTGGGTTCAGATCACGGCAGACTATATCTTCATGCGACCGCAGTGGGTGAACTCGGTCCTGAAGCGGAGCTCCCCGGTCAGCGCTTACTGGGGTGCAGGCCTCCTGCTGGGGGTCGTGACGGATTCAAAGAAAGACGGCGACCTGGGGTTTGCCCTCCGCATCCCTTTTGGACTGGAGGGAATGCTCGACATGGAACCCATCGGATTCTTCGTCGAGCTGGTCCCGGGAATGGAGCTGGCGCCGTCCACCGATTTTATTTTCCAGGGTGGCTTGGGTGCCCGTTATTACTTCTGATGCTCAGGTGATGAAGAGCATTTCACGGTATTTCGGCAGCGGCCAGTAGTCATCCGCGACCAGGGACTCGAGTTCATCACTGGCGACACGAATTTCCGTCATTATCAGGGAAATTTCCCGCGACAGGTACTTGGCCTTTTCTTCCTCATTGCTGAAGCTTTCCAGCCGGCTGAGCATGACTGAGAGCGAATTGCGTTTACTTTGAACGGCGCCAATCAGGGCGGCGAGTTTTGTTGCCGATTCCTGCTGGGGGGTGGGCATGTTGGCGGCCTTCGCGGCTCCGATTCCTGAGGCCAGCATCCCGTAATAGGAATAACAAGCGGGGAGGATCTGAGTCTCGATCATGGAGCGGAGTGTATCGACTTCGATCAGCATGTTCTTGATATATCGTTCGATGCGCACGTGAAATCGTGAAACAACTTCCGCTTCCGAAAAAACACCATGCTTGGTGAGCATGGCGATTGCCGCAGGCGTCAGCAGCTGGGCAAGGGCTTCCGGAGTCTTCTTGAGATTCAAAAGACCACGTTTTTCGGCATCCGAGACCCATTGTTCCGAGTAGTTGTTGCCCTCAAAACGGATGGGTTTTGTTTCCTTGACCACATCCCGGATCACCTCAAGGATGGCGGCATTAATGGTCTTGGCCGTCGTGAGTTTGGGCTTGAGCGCCTCCATGACGTCGGAAATTCCATCCGTCACGGCCGCATTCAGCAGGGTAATGGGAAAAGCGGACGATGCGGATGAGCCGACAGCGCGGAACTCAAACTTGTTCCCGGTGAAGGCGAGCGGGGAAGTGCGATTGCGATCCGTATTGTCGCGCATAATTTCCGGCAACCGGGAGACCCCCAGCTTGATGAATTCCGCATCACTGATCTGCTCCGCTGTTCCGCTTTCGATCGAATTGAGAATCCGGCTGAGCATGTCACCCACGAAAACAGAGATGATCGCGGGAGGGGCTTCATTGGCACCGAGGCGATGATCATTTCCTGAGGAAGCCACCCCGGCGCGCAGGAGCCCGGAATGCTTGTAAACTCCCTTCAGGAAAGCGCAGAGGATCAGAAGAAACCGGAGATTTTCATGCGGCGTCTTGCCGGGATCGAGCAGGTTCTCTCCATCGACGGACGGACCACTGCAGGTCACCATCAGAGACCAGTTGTTGTGCTTGCCGCTGCCGTTGATGCCCGCGTAAGGCTTCTCGTGGAGCAGTACCGTGAAGTTATGCCTGGTCGCGACCTTCCGCAGGATTTCCATGTGGAGCTGGTTATGGTCCGTAGCGATGTTGGCTTCTTCGAAAATGGGAGCGAGCTCGAACTGGCTGGGAGCTACTTCATTATGACGGGTCTTGACCGGCACTCCCAATTTGTAGAGTTCAAATTCCATTTCACTCATGAAGGATTGCACGCGGCCGGGAATGCTTCCGAAGTAATGATCTTCGAGCTGCTGTCCTTTGGGCGGCTGGCCACCGAGCAGACTTCGGCCCGACATGACCAGATCCGGGCGAAGGCTGAATAACGCACGATCGATCAGGAAGTATTCCTGCTCAATTCCGAGAGTCGGCACGACGCGTTTGATTTCCTTGTCCCCGATCAGGTGTACCAGCTCGCAAACTTTATGCGACAGAATCTCGCCACTGCGCATGAGTGCGGTTTTTTCATCGAGTGAATGGCCATGGTAACTCAGGAAGACGGAAGGAATGCAGAGGGTCTTTCCGTTCGTATGCTCCATGATGAAGACCGGACTGGAGGGGTCCCAAGCGGTGTATCCGCGGGCTTCAAAGGTGGTGCGCATGCCGCCGGAAGGAAAGCTGGAGGCATCGGGTTCGCTCTGAATTAGCTGGGAGCCGGAAAATTTTTCAACCGGACGGCCGTTTTCTTCCAGGGACAAAAACGCATCGTGCTTCTCTGCGGTCGAGCCGGTTTGTGGTTGGAACCAGTGGCAGAAATGTGTCACTCCGCGGGCCAGGGCCCATTCTTTGATGGCGTGAGCAACGGTGTTGGCGATTTCAGGATCCAGCTTCTTCCCTGTTTCGATGGTGGAGAGGAGCTTGGTGAAAACTTCCTTGGGAAGTTTTTCGCGCATTTTGCGGATATCGAAAGTATTGATGCCAAAGAAATCTGAAATTCTCAGACGTTTGCCGTGGTCATCCCTGGGAGGATCAAATTTTCTGGGGGTACGGGAATTCACTTCTCGAATAGCTTCAAAGCGAGCGCTCGCTCCGGTTCCGATGCTCATAATGGGTCTCCTGATTTTCAATTGAGGGACGGTCTCAATGCCAAATCCCTGCATATTAATATAGCGGATTCAGGGCGGGATTTCAATTTGCTTCAAGAGCGAGAGTTGGGTGATTGCTTTCGTTCAAGCAGCAGGACAATGCTTTTTGCCTCATCGATCCACTTTGAAAACTCCAGGCGCGCCGCTTCTTGCGAAATCGCACCGGCAGATGACGCAAAACGGACCAGGTCGGCAAAATCCAAAGTTTTTTCAATTCGCTCCCAGAGAATTTCTGGAATCTGGTTTTCCTGGACCAGAATCTCCCTGAGTTCCTGGCGGGACAATGCGCGGGCACCACCTGGATGGAGTCTTTCAAGTGCGTCGAAGATCAAGGACTCAAGCAGCTCATAGCCAGAGACCACTTCATTCCAGGGAAGCTGGTCAGAATGCCGAGTGGCCGTACTTGCAAGCTCGCTTAGTTTTTCCCAGCTGCGTGCGTGTGCTTTAGCTTTCGCGTTAAAGCGCCCCTGCGCAGTCGCGCGTCCTTTTTCCAGAAGATCCCGTGCGACAAGCAGGAGGAATACTCCGAGAGCGACAATGGCCGCCCAATAGAACATGCGCCAAATGGGCCAGGCTGTGACCGGGGTGTCAACACCTGGCGGCTTCAGGTAACGGACTTCCTGTTTTTGCTCTGTTTGGGGATCCCCAGAGGCGGTGAGGCTGGGGGCTCCCTTTTTTGGCTGAGGGGCCGGGGCGCCTTGCGAGCCGGGCAGTACATTAATCGTGATCGGTTCGGTGGATCGAGTGATGTAAATTTTCTTGTTTGGATCAAAAAAACTTAGCTCCAGCCTGGGCAACGTCAGCGGTCCGGGGACGCGGGGGAGTAGTAAGAATTCAAAAATCTTGTCACCGACACCCGATTTGCTGGTTTTTGCCCGGCCCTTGGAATCATAGAGTTCCAGTTGATCCGGCCATTTTGCTTTCGGTTCCCCAATTGAAGCCAGATTGCCCCGCCCTTCCACTTTGGCGATCAAAGTCAGTGCCTCATTCGCTTTGACCTCGGTCTTGTCAACTGCGGCAGTCAGAGTGAAATCCCCGACACCGCCGGTGAATGAGGAGGGTTTGCCTTCCTCCGGAACCGGAATGACTTCAATGGTCAGGGTGTCGCTCCTGTCACTGCCGGGCCGCGGCGCCATCTGCTGGAAGAACTGGGTGAACGGATCGTCATCTTCGTCATCCATGCCCCGTTGTGCGGGATAGTAATTGTACTTCAGTGCGATCGGATCAATTTTCAGCTTTCCATTTTGTAAAGGATAGGCGGCATAGCGAACGAGAAGAGAGCGTTTATAGGCGGTGCCGTCCATCACCACCTGGTCAGCATCCATCCGGCCCGAAGTACCCATCACTGGAACCTCGAGATCTTCCCGCAGGAAGCCGTTCAGAGTGGGCCATTTCTCAACCGCGATATTGAAGAGCTGAACGCGCGTGTAGATGTAGTAGCTGACGACAATCTGTTCGCCTTTGTAAGCACGATCTTTATCGATTTCCGCGCGCAAAATGACATTGCGGTGATTCACGGCCTTGGCTGCCCCACGCAATCCCACGCCACTGCCGCCGTAGCCCTTGGGTGCGGGAGTGCCCGCGCCGGCTCCCCCAACCTGGATAGTAATATCAGGGGCGGAGTAGGCTTTGTCTTCCACTTTGATCTGAATGCCTGAAATTTTAAGGTCTCCCACCTTGCGTGGCCTGAGCACTTTGGTTACGGAATGATTTTTGCGCATTCCGAAGCGGCCATTCTCATAATAAGATTCCACAAAAACGCTGCTGTACTGGTTGATCTCGTCAAAATCAGGGGCAGTGAACTGTGGATTTGAAACATTGGCGGAGCCTTCCGCGCGAACTTTCAAGCGGAGCGAGACAGATTCATCGGCCGAGACCTGGTTGCGGTCCACTTCGGCCGTGAACTGGATTTCTGGCTCTTTGGCGAAAGCGGCGAACGGACGGGTCGAGCTGGCCACCAGACAGAGCGCTGCACAGAGAGCTGTGGTGATGAGAGCTGATTTACCAATCTTTCTGAACGCCACTGGAAGTACCCTGTTGTTTCTTTAAACGTTTATGAAGTTCTTTTTCCCGGTTCTTTAATTCTGCCATAACACGCTCCGCGTCTTCAGGGGAGAGTTTAGGTGAACGGAATTGCCGCTTTCTGGATTCCTTCGGCTCTTCGAACTGTTTGGGCTCTTTCTGGTCTTTTTCCTTTTTCTGTTCGTTTTCCTTGCTCTTCTGGTCTTCCTTTTCTTTTTCCTTTTTTTGCTTTTCCTGCTGCTCTTTTTTATCCTGCTCGTCTTTTTGCTGCTGCTCTTGTTTCTTTTTCTGTTGCTGCTGCTGGATCAAAAGTTCCAGATTCTTTCTGGCATCCTCTCCGAGTTGGAAATCCTTTGCCTGATGTGCCTTTGAAATCGCACCGAGATACGAACGGATTGCATTCGGAACGTCGCCTTTCTTGGAAAGGGCGCCTCCCAGATTGTAAAGAGCCTGACCGCTGACTTGGGGGTTGGACTGGCTGAGCCTGGCCGCTTGATCAAAGGAGCGGACGGCCGAGTCGACATCCCCCTCCTGAAGGCGGATGACGCCCTGGTTGAACTCCAGTTCCGGACGAGTCGGGTCAATGGCCTGGGCCGCACCAAAATGCTTTTTAGCTTCTTCTATTTTACCGTCGTTGAAAGCCTCGAGGCCTTTTCTGTTTTCAAAATAGGAATCCAGCGGCACCGCGGATTCCGCCGAGGCGGGTTGGGTCGGCAGAAAGCTTCCGAAAATGAAGAGAACCAGCAAGAGCTTGGCGGGCTTGCGACTCGTGGCGACTGCCAGTTCCAGAAATAATAAAATGACCGCGATCGCAAGAGGGAACTGAAAGCGATCTTCGTGAACGAGGTAACGGCGCTCGGTATACTCCGTGCGATTCAGCGCGTTCAGGTCCGTGAGCATCTCTTCGATTTCCTGCTCATCCTGGGTGGCGTTCCAGTATTTCCCGCCTCCGGCTGCGGCCAGAGCTGTCAGTTGATCGGGTTTAAAGGTGCTGATGACCGGTTCGCCCTTGCGATCTTTTTTGTAACCATGAAGATTGCCATCGGCATCGCGCATCGGAATCGGTCCGCCCTTCTGGGTGCCCACTCCGATGATGTACAATTTGATGTCAGATTTGTTGAGCTCGGCGGCCTGTTCCGTTGCTCCGCCCTCCTGATCTTCGCCATCCGTGATAAGGAGAATCACTCTCGATGGGAACGTCTTGCCATCAGGAACGGGAGCGGTGTCCTCGGCTCCGCGTTCGAGGCCTCTTCTGGCCGCTTCGAGTGCTCCGGCAGTATCGGTTCCCTGGCTGGTGATGCTCTGGCTTCCCAGAATCTCCAGAGTACTCGAAATATATTCGAGATCGTTGGTGAGCGGAGAGGCAATGAACGAACTGCCGGCAAAAGCAATCAGGCCAATCCGATCCCCGCGAAGACGCTCGGCCAGACTGCGAACGAGGTGCTTGGCTTTTTTGAGACGGTTGGGCGAGACGTCCTCGACCTCCATGCTGTTGGAAAGATCCAGAACCACCATGATGTCGAGACCGGTGACATGAGCGGTTTCCTCATGCGTGCCCCATTGCGGACGGGCGAGTGCAAAGATCGTAAAAGCAAGCGCGATCAGAAAAAGCCGGCCCTTGGCCAGCCCAGCACCGGCGGTGAAATCCGGAACGATGGTTGACCAGAGTGGAATTTTCGCGAATTGCTCAAACTTCTTCTGCCGCCGCTTTTCGTGAAACACGAGTGCGATATAGAGACCGGGAATCAACAGGAGCAGCCAGAGCCAGGAGGGATTGATGAATTTCATGGCAGGAGCACCCACCAACCCCGGGCGAGCAATTGCTCGAGAACCAGAATGACTGCGCCGAATTTCAGTGGCTTCTGATAGCGTTCTTCGTACCGGATCTTCTCGTGGGCGATCACTTCGGTCTTCTCGAGCTGGTCGATTTCTGAAAACACCGACTCGAGGGCCTTTTCATCCGTCACTCGATAAAATTTGCCGGAAGTCTTCGAAGCGATCTCCTCGAGCAGCTGGGGATTCAAGGCGTTGTCGAACCACTGGTAAGTTGTGATGGTGTTGCCAAAGGGGCCCGGCTGACGTATCGGAAGGCGAACGCGGCCCTCACGGCCAATGGCAATGGTGTAGACGCGAATCGAATAGCCCGCGGCAAGTTCTCCGGCGGTCGCCGGGTCTACCTGCCCGACATTGTTGTCCCCATCCGTCAGCAGAACAATCACTCTGCTTTTGGCTTTGGAATTCCGGAGGTGCGCAACGGCAAGGGAAAGTCCGTCTCCGATTGCGGTTCCGTCTTTTAGAACGCCGATTCGCGCATTTTTGAGAGAGTCTTTGACCAGACCGTAATCGAGGGTCGGCGGTGCGAGCGTGAACGGCTCTCCGCTGAACTCGACCAGTCCAATACGGTCATTCCGGCGCCCGTCAATAAAGCTCTTCATCACGTCTTTGGCTATGTCAAACCGGGAGCGTTCAGCCAGATCTTCAATGTTCATGCTGGCCGAAACATCGAGGACCATCATGATATCGATACCACTGATCGTGCGTTCCTGTTGCCGGAAGCTCGCTTGAGGACGGGCCAGCGAAATGATCATCAGCCCCCAGCCCAGATACTTCAGGGCGAGCAGTATTTTGACAGGGTTGCGTGACGTGGCTTTTTCCGGGACCGGAAGAGAAAACGAAATTTTGGGCGGCTGATTGCGTTTCACCCACCAGCGATGCAGAATCGGGATCAGCAGAAGAAGGAGGAGGAAAGGCCAGTGCGCGAATCGCATCAGGTGTTCTCCTTGCTATTAAGCCGCGGTTCCAGAATCGGAGCCGGCGCCGGAGGTCGGCGGGTGGTCAGTACCAGTTCGCGTGCTTCCCGCAAAAGGTCGATTCCCTCTGAAGGAATCGGAATATGGTCGGTGAATTTCACCAGATCGAGTTTTTCAAATAAAATCTCGAGACGGTCCAGGGCTGCTTCGGACAGCCGCTGTCGCTTTTCGAGTGCCAGGAGAATTTCCCTGGAGGTGGATTCCAGGGCATCAAACCTGTAACGTCGTCCCAGGTAGGCTTTCAGGATTTCAGAAAGGCCGAAATAATGTGCTTTAAAATGCCCGCGGCTCAGCGGGCCGCCAGTCTCGAGCGCTTTGAGCGCAGCCAGGGCTTCTTCGTCTTCGGGCAAAACGGGTTTGATCGGAGCGACCCGAGCAGGGGTCAATTGTTTTTTCCTGAGCTTCCGGAAAGCGAAAATCGCTCCCACGACCAACGCGATCAGAAGTAGAACTCCTGCAAAAGCAACCCATACCGGGAAGTTCAAAAGCAGCGGCGGGCGAAGAGGGGCGGGTTCGGAGGGCTTCTGATCTTCGGGTTTGATCGAGGAGGCGATTTGCAAGCTGAAGGGATTGGTTCGCGCGAACGCCTTGCCTGCCTGATCGCGAAGCGGGAGCGAAGGAAGGATCAGGGTCCCGGGTTTGAGGGGGGCCGCTTCAAAACGGAATTCCTTCTGGTTCTCCTCCTGCTTTGAAAGGGAGGTCAGCAGCCAGCCCTGTTCCTGCAACTCGGGTAAGGGATCCAGAGTGACTTCGCCGGGACTGATGCCGGGGATTTTTAATACAAGGGAATCTCCCACTCGTAACGCTTCGGGCGCACGGAAGATTTCCACATCGTGCGAGGGCAGGGCGAGAAGCTCCGCTTCGGTAAGCGAGGGGGAAGGTGACGGTGACGGACTGGCTATCGAAGAAGGCAAGTTGACGGGGGGGGCTGCCTGGAGACTCCCGCTCATGTCCGCAATCAGCAGCAGAAGTGCGAGCACAGCAAAAGTGCCTCTGAGTTTACCGGCCATGTCGGCGACCACGCGCTCGAAAAAATCTGACGACCGCGTCTCCATAATTCTGTTCGGTTGAAATTTTTAGCACTTCCAGCTTGCCGCCCTTGAGAGCGGTGACCGTGTCGGTCTCGAATTCCGCACGATACTCCTGATGCCATCTTTTGAACGCATAAGACGAAGTGTCAACGAAGCGCTCCGCGCCAGTTTCGGGATCCACAAGCAGCAGGTGCCCGATCTCAGGTATTACCTGTTCGCGATGATCGCCAATCTGGACAGCAACGACGTCATGGCGGCGGGCCAGGCGTTTGAGTGCAATCGAATAATTATCCGCCATGAAGTCGCTGATCACGAAAACGACGCCGGCATGCTTCATGATCCGTCCAGTGCCATCGAGCGCGCTTTTCAAATCGGTTCCCTTGGTTTGCGGCTTATGGCTCAGAATATCACGGATGATACGCATGATGTGTTGCCGGCCCTTTTTAGGGGGCACGATCAGATCAGTTCCTCCGGAAAAAAGCAGCACGCCCACCCGGTCTCCGGTATGGATTGCCGCGTAGGCGAGCATTCCCGCTATTTCAGCGGCGACTTCGGACTTCAGCTTTTTATCGGAGCCGAACTGTCCCGAGCCGGACACGTCAACGACCAGGAAAACCGTGAGCTCTCGTTCTTCTTCATACTTCTTGATGAGAGGGTCGCGCGTTCGGGCACTGACTTTCCAGTCGATGTGCCGGATATCATCACCGGCCATGTATTGCCGGTGTTCGGAAAACTGCACCCCGTGCCCTTTGAAGTGACTGCGGTACTGTCCGGACATGACATCGTCCACCATCTTGCGCGTGGTGATCTCAATCATCCGGACTTTTTTGAGAAGTTCATCAGGAAGCAATTCTTAGGACCTCATTCTTGGCATGTCTCAAGGCACTTCAACGCGTTCGAGAATTTTTTTGATGAGCTGTTCGCTGTCAATTCCATCTGCCTCGGCCTCAAACGAAACCAGAATGCGATGGCGAAGAACATCGTAGGCCACCGCCTTGATGTCTTCGGGGGTGACAAACCCCCGATGATGAATGAAGGCATTCGCCCGGCTGGCGCGTGCCAGCGATAGAGTGGCGCGAGGCGAGGCGCCCACCTGGATTTGCGCCTTCAGTTCGGGGAGGTCGGCTTTTTCCGGAAAGCGAGTCGCGAAAACAATACCGAGGATGTAGTCCTTCAGCTTCTCGTCCATATAGATCTGCGAGCAGATCTGCCGGGCTTCCAGAATCGTGGTGGGGTGGCAGATCTTGGCCGCTCGGGGTGCTTCCACGCCGGACATGCGGTTTAAAATGGATTTTTCCTCAAGTTGCGTTGGATAACCCACTTTGACTTTGAAAAGAAAACGATCCAGCTGCGCTTCAGGCAAAGGATAGGTTCCTTCCTGTTCAATTGGATTCTGGGTCGCAAGCACGATGAAGGGATCTTCCAGTTTATAAGTGGTCTCGCCGATGGTGACCTGGCGTTCGCCCATCGCTTCAAGCAGGGCACTCTGGACCTTTGCCGGAGCGCGATTGATTTCGTCAGCGAGAACCAGATTCGTGAAGATCGGCCCTTTCTTGGGCGTGAAATCCCCGGTCTTCTGATTGAAAATCATGGTTCCGACCAGATCAGAAGGCAGGAGGTCGGGGGTGAATTGAAGGCGTTTGAAATCGCAGTGGATGATATCCGCCAGCGTCTTGATCGTCAGGGTCTTGGCCAGTCCGGGCAAGCCTTCGAGCAGCACGTGACCGTCGCAAAGAAGTGCCATCAAGAGGCGCTCGATCAGGATTTTCTGTCCCACGATGACCTTGGAGGCTTCTGAGACGATGGAGTCGACAAATTGACTGCGCTTTTTGATTTCTTCCGTCAGGGTCTGAACATCGATATTGGCCATAGACCCAAATCATACCGTGCTCGTTGCGGTTGACAATGGGTCAATTGCCCAGAGTTCGCCGAACCATGCGAAGAAAGTCCTGGAGCTCCCCATTTTCGACTGCTCTGCTCGGGATTTTTAATACCTGATAAAACTCGGCAGGATTGCTGGCCGCGAGAACAAAAAGCTGATCTAAGGTTCCCTGCTCAAGCTGGTCGGCCAGATAGAGGCGCAGCCGGCGGGCCGTCGCGGTGGAGTCAGGATCGGAGCTTTTCTCCTGGAAAAAATCAAAAACAGGCGCAAGTGCTTCGGTCAGGTTCAATTTCTGGTAATCGGGGGACGCGAGAATCTGATCCCTGCGAGTCAGGAATTCGTTCCAGCCAGCTCTGGCCTGAGGATCGGAGTCGATCGCTTGCAGAATGGAAATGCCATCAACTGCCACCTGGGGCTGGTTCAAAAAAGATTGAGACCAGAGGGCGAAAAGGTTTTTGTTCTCCAAGTTCTGATCTTCAGCAAAATTCTTCAGAAAATCACGAACGGCTGTGCTGCGAACGAGGCTGTTCATTTTCGCCGTGTTCTGTCCCAGATACTCCTGGTGCTCACTCAAAACCGCCTGAGCTGAATTCATCAAGACATCGGCAATGCCGAGCTGATGGCCGGCAATCAGAGCATAGAATGCGGATTGTTTGATTGTCTGCAGCTGTTCGGGGGTGGAGGAGTCTATGAGTTCGAAAATTTCACTCAGCGCCTCCCAGGTCAGTACGCGTCCGGGCTCCCGGATCAGGAGATCCAGAACAGCCGGCGTTCCGGGAGCATTTGCCGCTTCGGTCAGCGAAATGAAAAACTCGCGCGTCAGTTGAGCAGGGCCATTGGTTGTGGGTGATTGTTCGGGAGCCAGTTCGCGCAGTAACCTGCCCGGTTGGCGGCCGATTCCCATTTTCACCAGATCGATTGCCACCCTGAGATTGTTCTGGGTGAGCGCTTTGGATGAGCGGAACTGCTTGGGCGAGGAATAGTAGAGTTCAAAAAACAGGTTGCGAAGAATGCGCGTTCCATCGGATCTTTTCTCCGGAAGATTTTCGTAAAGGACATCGATCACCTGATTGACGTTGAAAAGCGCCGTGCGAGTCTTCTTAAGATCGACGAAACTCTTGAGGAACCCCCAGTTTTCCATGGAGTCTTTCATCCGATCAATGCCGTCTTCACCCCAGAAGTGCCGGGTCGGATCGTTTTTGGATCTCCAGTTTGCCTGTCGGCAATCGGGTAGCTCGGGATCGCGGGTCAACCAGAGAAAGAACCGGAATGTCTTGTTGATGTGGTCAACAGCCTGACGAAGGGTTTTTGGTTTTTTTCTCGAATTTTTCGGAAACTTCTCCTGGATTTCGCGAGGCCAGACCTCAAAGGGTTCGTCGCCCCAGGCTTCTCCGATTTCGGCGGTGAATTGCAGGCCGTAATTTTTCCTGAATGCGGGGACGACAATGTCCGCATTGATCAGCACCAGTTCAAGCCGGTCCATGCTATTGACCAGGCGTACCCGCGGTTTGCCGTCCGGCTCATAAATATAACTGATGGGCTGATAATCATTCGAGCGGTCCTTGAAAAAATTGAAAAGCGCGTCACGGGAGAAGTGTGAATCGCGACTTGGACTCGCTCCGGGCTGCAGGGAGAAGTAACCCAGGAATTTGAGGAGCGCATCTTTGAGTGTGTGGTCCGGTGCGCTCTGGGCGGGGTCGGCCATTTTCTGGAGGATCGGATCGAGGCGATCTTTTACTGTCTGGATATTCCACGAATCGCGAGTTCTTCCGTTCACAAGCTCCCAATTATTGGAGGCATTTTCGAAATCGTAAATTACTTCTCGCGCGCGGCGAGCCAGACTCTGGGCATCCGTCGGGCCGTCGCATTCGTTTTTTCTGATTTCTGTTTCGAGAGCCTGAAGATCGTAGGCTTCGCTCGCGTCTGCGGGGGGCTGTGCCGGGGAAGTGGAGTTCTGAAGTCTACGGAAGTAGCCCAAAAGTTGCGTGAAATCTTTATGCCTGAGAATGTCGTTGGCCGCAAATGCCTCCAGCCTTTCCAGTTCCGGGCGTGCTTGCGCGATGATCGGGCGAGCCAGCTTCAGAAGAGGCTCTACGGCATTCTCCCCCTTTTCGCCCAGCCAGAAGGGGAGCGCTTCGATCAGTCTGAATATTTTTCCGCCACTCGCGGTGGCTCCGTCATCGAAGGCTTGGATGAAGTTCCGAACCAGCACTGAGTTGTGTGTCCCGGTGAGCCGGGCTCCCGCGATGAGATCGACGAGCTGAGTGAAGTAGGAATTTCCGTGTTCCGTTTTCGCTTCGTTCAGGAACTCGATGGCTTTGACGTATTCGTCGTGCTGATGATCGCTGTTGATGCAGGAAAGTAGATTTCCAAGCTGTGAGCCAAAGCCCGGGTTCTGGGTATCACTCAGCGGAATATTGAAATCCAATTTGCGGCAGCCGCTGCCAATCTCAGTGACCGGGGGGATATCCTCGAAGTCGACCAGATCCGAAGTCGAATAATCATGCCGAATTTCCGGAGTGAAGGGGGGGGGACTGGTTTTTTCGACTGCGGAGGAACCGGTGGCCGCGAATTTGTGGAAAAGGGTGAAAATCGTGCTGAGCAGATCTTTCATGCGCCCGTCTTTGGACATTTCGGAAAAGAGCCGGAGGGTATCACTGAATTCCGGCATTTCGGAAATTTCAAAAAGAGTGCTGAACGCGCTTTCGTTCATCGGCGCTTCCGCCAGAATCGTCTGGATCAGCTCAGTTAGGGGATGAACATTGTTGCTGTGGAAGCCTCGTCGCACGACATGGAGTCCGGGGGCGAGGAAGGGTTCGCGGGAATCAGCGAACTGTCGCATGCTGGAGATGAATTTAAAAAAATGATCAGGGCTGGTTCTCGTTAACAGTGTGGAAAAGATTTCAAATGCACTTTTGCCATCGAGTTCGGGCGCGGGCTCAAGCATGAATTGCAGCAGGTCAGAAACAGAATCGCGAGCTTCGGGCTTGAGTAGAGTTGCCGTGAGCAGGAGGGAATCCCAGACACCCCGGTCCGTGAATTCTGACAGGAGCGGCAGGAGGCGTTTGATTCCAGTGGAATTTTCGGTGCCGGTATCACCCAATAATTGGAGGACGAGGTCCAGGAGTGGACTTCTGTTTCCGTGTTTCACGGCATTCAGGGCCGAAAGCAACTCAACCATGGGATGGATTGCCGAAGTTTCGGCCAGTTCCAGAAGAGCGGAATAGTTCTGCCCGAGCTCGGGTGGATAAGCGCAAAACGAGTTCATCCAGGTGAGGGTGAGGACATTGTCCTTCTGCAGGAAGGTGGCGGGATCGGATTTATGATCGAGCAGCTCGCGGATCATGAACTGTATCGGATCTTCCACGGAGGCGCCTCCGGACAGACACGGTATCGGAGCTCGCGCATAATGGATGAGCGAAGTGAGGCCGTTCATCATCCGTGCGTCGCCGGCGAGCAGGACTTTCAAAACGGAAGTGGTGCGCGGAATCCGGCTGCGTAGTGCCTCAGGTGAGGCGCCCAGAAGCTGGTCTTGTACGGCAAAGAGATCCTGATTCACGAGCGCACCCAGGAGTTCCTGGGCGAGAGCGGGGTGCCCGGGGTCTTTGCTCTGTAGATAGGCCAGGAGCTGGTCGGTGATTTCGCGCAAAGGTTGCGTGGAGACTTGCTGCTTTCCGAATTTCTGGAGCAACTCGGGGAAGGCTTTGGAAGACGCCAGGCTGAGAAGCGCGTCGAGTGCGCGCGCGCTGTTCCGGGGGGTTATTTTCGTCGAAAGTCTTTGGAGAGCTTTGAGAACTATTCGATCCGATGCGAAAGTTTTTTTCTGTTCCGGGCTCTGCTTCGCGTCATTATTTTCGCTTTGGTCCGGTACGAAATACCCGTCTTTGAGCAGAGCGATGGAGCTGGCGATGAATTCTTCGTTTTCGATGAGCTTTCCAAGATGAAGCAGGCTTTCGTCGAGGGAGCCATCTTCGGCCAGCATCGCGTGAGTCTTCTCAAGCTGATAAAGTCTTCCAGGATTTCTGAGGATATTCCGATTCACAACCGCGATGAGGGATTGCAGTTGGGCGTCTGTCAGACGTGCAACCAGTTGGTGGAGAGCCTCAAGGCCCTGATTGGCGTTCAGGCAGCCCAGGAGTTCGCGGAAGGATTTTGGATCGAGTTCCGGTTTCGAAAGATCGACTTGCGCACAGGCGGGGTTGATCTTGCGGTAGGAGGGGGTGTTTTTTACGCCTTGATCGATTCCGCTGCCAAACATTCCGAGCGAGCACGCCTGAGTCGCGAGGCTCAGAAGCATAAAGACGGAAATTTTTAAGTGCAGCAGGTGACGGTACACAGTGCTCCCGGCGATCTTCCAGTAATATTAAGGCCGAACGAAGTTGGTCAAACTGCGAAGGAAATAGCATGGTTGAGTAGTTTAGTCAGTACAATGTTGAAAATAGGGCCGCTTGAAAATATCTTTAATTACAGCAAATTACGATTAAACAGCGGCGCTTTTGCATAATTCCCCGCAACGGAGAACGGGGCATGGCCACTAATCGCTTAACTGATTGCATGGGATTGCGCAACGGTCGTTACAGAGCCGGGGACGGCCGGCAGTGCGGCTATTACACGCTCACGCCGCCTTCTTCTTCATTTTTTTCTGCTCGATCAGTTCAAAGCGCTGCAAGCGCTTCATGGCCGGACCATTCAGGATATCGCCATTCACCGAGAATCTCGATCCATGGCAGGGGCAATCCCAGCTTTGCTCCGCATTGTTGAATTGGACATGGCAGCCGAGGTGTGTACACGTAGCGGAGACGCCGTGAAGGTTACTCTGCTCATCACGGAATACGGCCAAAGTCTGGTTGCCTTTTTTCACCAGCTGGCCTTCGCCTACGTGCAGATCATCCAGTGCATCCAGCTCGGCGGTTTTTTCAATCCGGTCCTTGATCAAGGTTCTGGGATAATCGACGTTCTCGAGGACAAATTCCTTGAGTGAGGCGATCGGTTTGACTCTCAAGGGGTCGTAAAGCGCCGCCCAGGGGTTCTCAATACCGAGGATCAAATCAGAAATCAGCAGGCCCGAAACGGTTCCGAAGGTCATGCCGTTTCCGCTGAAACCTGCTGCGACGAAGACATGCTTTGAATCGGGGTTCCTGCCGATCAGCGGCAAACCGTCTACAGGTTCCAGAATTTGACCGGACCATCTATAGTCGACCGAGTCGATGACGTAATGTTCCCTGACATAATTCTCAAGACGCCGGAATGCGTTTTCGGTATTCGATTCATTCCCGGTCTTGTGGTCTTCTCCACCAATGATCCAGAGCCCGTTTTGAGAGCGTGTGTAATGATAAGGCTCAGCCGTATCCCAGAAAAGTCCCAGATCCGGGACTGCTGCCTTGAGCCTGACCGCCATTGCGTAAGTTCGATAAGCCGCTAGTTGCGTATGGAGCCTCATACGGTTGACGCTGGGAGTGTGGGTCGCGAAAACGACTTTGCCTGCTTCGATCACGCCCCGATCGGTGATGAGGCGGCAAGGTTCTCCCTCTTTCAAATTCAGAGCGCGCGTATTCTGAAAAATTTGGCAGCCTTCCGTTTCCAGTTGCGATGCCAGGCCCAGGAGGTACTTGCGCGGATGGAACTGCGCTTGCGCGGGGATCATGATTCCACCTTCGGTTTTAAAAGGTAAGGGAACCCGGTCGACCCATTTTGCATCCACGCCGGCCTTCTGGGCATGGCGCAGCTCTTTTTCCAGTTCATGTCGCTGGTGGGAGTTCTGGGTATAGAGGTAGCCCGGGACGTGCAGATAATCGCAAATGATCCTGAGGGATCGCTCTTCAATCCAAGTCATCGCGGCCCGGCTTGATTGGGCAACCAGTTGTGCTCCTTCGGAACCGTATTTAGCTTCGATCGCGGTGTAGCGCGTATCCACCATTTCGGTGAGATGCGCGGTTGTGTGGCCGCTTTCACCCGCGGCAAGTTTGAATTGGTCTATGATTGCAACGGACAGACCGGCTTCTCGAAGGCGAATGGCTGTGGTCAGGCCGGTAATACCTGCCCCGACAATGACCACATCCACCGAAAGCTTTTCGCTGAGAGGTCTGTAGTTGGGGGGGCGTGTCGTGCTTATCCAATAGGGAACATTCAATTTCATTTCCGTTATGCGGAGCAATCCGCATTCCAGTAGCTTGTTAACTGTTTTAATGGATCTTCTGCAACGAATCTTAACAAAAGAAACTTGATACCCGGCTGCTGAGCGATAGACTCAAGGTATGCGGCTTATAACCTTTCCGAAACTTTCCGGTGTCGTGTTTTGTCTTTTCATCTCCTGCTCTCAACTTCAAGCGGCTGAACCCAAACAGGCCATCAGCTTTGGACCGGGACGGCTTCAGGTTCTTGGCTCACACACCGACTACAATCGCGGTATCGTCGCCGCAACGGCCCTCGATCTGGGAATTACCGTGAAGTTGACGCCCAATCCGGATCCGAGTGATAAACGCGTGACCATCATCAGTCATATGACTGGCAAAGATGGCAAGCCGATGGTTCTGAAGTACAAATACGAACTAGGGAAGGAAAAAAAGCTCGGAGGGTGGCAGGACTATTTCCAGGGATTGACGGCGGAGCTCGCCGATCCGGAGACCAAGAAGGAACTCGGTATTGATATTTATCCCCCACGCGGTTACCTCGTTGAGCTGACGACGACTGTTCCGGAAGGTGCTGGCGTCTCTTCGAGCGCGGCTGCCGAAGTCGCCTTGACTCGCGCCTTCCGTGAGGCTTTCGGCTTCGAAAAAGAAATTGATGATGTGATGGTCGCTAAAATCGGACAGCGCATTGAAGGTCATTTTGTCGGAGGCAGTGTCGGCCTCATGGATCAGCTGACGTCCAGCCTTTCTAAAAACGGCAGTTTGCTCCTGATGGATTTCGCCGATCCCAAAACTCCGACCTTCAAGATTGTGCCGAATAAGTGCGATTTTGAATGGGTCGTCTTCAATTCGGGAGTGGCCCATAGTTTATCGAGTGATCACGGGGACAATTTTAAAAACCGGGTCAAGGAAACGACCGAGGATTCCATCCGGTTCCTAAATGAAAGGCGTGCAGCCGCGGGCAAGCCTGCATTGCTCAGCCTGAGTGATTTGAAGATCAGTGATCTCGACAGTGCTGATGTCGCCGCTCTGCCCGAGAAGCTCCGTCGGCGGGTCACTCACATTGTGACTGAGAATGCCCGGGTTCAGGAGGGAGTGGCTGCCCTCATGGCGGGGGACAGTCGCCGCTTCGGGAAAATTTTGAACAGATCGCATGTTTCCTCGCAGAAGAATTATGAAATCGTGGTTCCCGAAGTTCAGGAAGCCTGGAAGATTGCGATGCGTGACAAAGACGTTTATGGCGCGGCTCAGATCGGCGGGGGCTTCGGTGGTTCGATTTCCGTCGCGGTCAAAAAGGGCAAGGCCCAGGAATTCTCAACCCGGCTGGAGCAGAAGTATGCGGCCGCAATTGCCAAGATGTACTGGTTGAAGAAAGCAGAGGCTCCCGAAGGAAGAGTCACCGTCGGACGTAAGCCGTCGGCAGCCAAGTGTTTGAAGTCAGTATTGGGGAATTTATGAGCAAATTCAAAAGCGGAAAATGCAGTTCATGCGGTGCAGGTGCTTGCGTCTGCGTGGGCTGTTTGCTCTTTCTGGCCAATCCTTCGAACTCTCAAGGCGCAACCGATCGTCAGGCTTGCATTTCAACTTTACTGAAACAGGTGGTCAGTAATCCTGAACTGAAGAAAACACCGGAATTCCAGGCCGAGGTGAATCGCCTGATGGGCGTCGCCATCAGGCCGGGGCCCCAAGCCGCAGCCGCTCGCAAGAAAGCTCAGAAATTGCTGCAACTCGATGACGTGAATTGGAGCTATTACTATACGCTCTTTGAGCGAAACGCGAATGCGAGTGGCAGTGGCTCCACGGCAACACCCATGCGAATTTTTGAAGCCGGAGATCAAACTGCCGGACAGCTCGTGGTTTATCCCACCTCCATTGCCCCCGAATCGATTCTCAAGCATTTGAGAATGACGCAGTATGCAGATCTTCAGGCCGGCAGGGAGTCTTACGCCGCCTCGGCCAAAGGTGCTGCGCTCTGGACGAAGAAAATGCAGGCCGGAAGTGGATCTTCGCTGACCCGGAACAGCTATATCAGCAAGCAGCTCGGAGTGGCGGAAGCGAAGGTCAAGATCGGGGCCAAAGGAACGGACCTGCTGGTAACCGTGCCGCATCCGGTGACCGGGAAAAAAGTTCAGATACCTCTGGTGGAAGCCCAGCTTTTACAATCCATTCTCGACATGAAGAAGAATATTTTCGGCGATATTATCTTTCATGACATTGTCAGTTCCGAAACCGCCGAATCCATCAGTAAAATCTGGAAGAAGCCTTCGCTTCTCGATCCAAGTAAAACTTATGAACAGCTGGTGAAGGAAACTCCCGGACTGCAGCGTTTCCAGGAAACCATGCAATCGTACATTCCGTCCCTGGATGAGGCTGGAAGGATTACTTTCTCCCATGAGGCGCCCGGCGGACATGCGCTGTTTGCGGTAGATGCATTGCGAGCGGCTTATAAACCTGAGTTGCGTCCCAAAGTCAGAGGCAAAAGCCTGATTGCAGCTATCAGTAATGGTGAGGATATCAGTGGGACTCCGGACCACCTGATGGTGGGTTGGATGGTCAAGGAGAAGATTCCGATCGCGTTGGTCACGACGGAGAAGACCGTAGTCGATGGCAAGGGCGGCGTGATCTCCCTGGTCCAGAATGCTCAAGGAGATGTTTCGCTGGCGGTTCTGGAAACGGCGCAGGCCGAGGCCGCAGGACAAAAGAAGCTTTTTCAGAACCTGAAGGGTTCTGCGAGCACGAATCTCACACTTTTCAACTATGACGTTTTGGTTCCTAAAATTGAAAAGCTGGTTCAGGAAATCGGTGAAGACGAGTTCATGAAGGTGATCTCTCCGGATCTGATCCGCAACCCCAAGGAGAAGAAGAACGTCGCCGGGCAGATCCAGAAATTCATGCAGCTCGAAGGCGCCATGGGCTCCACCATCATGAACCTCGATCGCTACTGGCGGAAGCATTACGGTGAACCGCTCGTGCATCTTATGAACGTTGACGTTCAGCGCAGGACGGAGTTCTTCTCACCGATCAAAGCGGCTTTCGATTACTACATGCAGTTTCACTCGGATCGATTCATGTTCAATCCCTCTACCATGCGACTACAGAATCTCAGGCCGGGGAAGTTGCCCAAAGTCGCCCTCAGCGATGTGGCCACCGGCGACAAGTATTACAAGGACGTCCAGAATGTTCTCGATTCCTTCAAGGGTTCGAGCATCGCGGATCTGTCTTCGATCTCGGTGGACGGAAGGGTTAAGTTCTCCGGAGCAGTGATGAAAGGTGAGGTGGAAATCGTGAGCCACAGCCCGCAGGTTGTCGACTTGTCAAAAGTGATTCCGAAGAATAAAGGCAAACTGGTCCTGGAAAACGTCCGGATTGAAATTGGGTCCGACGGGGTAGCATCAGTCAAGCAACTGCCTAAGCGCTAGACGCGCCCAGTGCTGCAACCAGGAGTTCGGGCAACTGGGTGATCGACCCCGCTCCGAGGCAGAGAACGAGATCTCCATCCCGGAAATCCCGCAGGACTGCGGCTTGCGCACCTGCAAGGTCGCCTGCATACGAAACACGCTGACCCGGTTCTGAAATTATTTCAAGTGCCAGGGCTTCGGAGGTAACTCCTGCAATGGGTGCTTCCCCAGCAGCATAAATATCAACCAGATGGACAACATCGCTTTGCCTGAATGACGTCAGAAAAGCATCGTGACAACTCAGGGTACGCGAGTAGCGATGAGGCTGGAATACGGTGATGATTCTGCCCGGCCAGCAAGATCGCGCCGCATTCAATGTCGCGGCAATTTCCGTCGGGTGGTGGCCATAATCATCGATGATCACACGCTTTCGCCCCAAGTCCTGCCAGCGAACTTCAAAGCGTCGCTTTACCCCGCTGAACTGGGTCAGGCCCGTTGCCAAGCGGGAGAAGGGTAGCTCCAAGTGCAAGCCAATCACAAGTGCGCCCAAGGCGTTCAGGATATTGTGCCTGCCGGGAAAGTTCAGGCGGACCCGGCCCAGCTTGGTCAGTCTGGAAAGTGAACGGGGCCCTTGGGGGCGTGCCCAGAAGTCAAAGGACTGGGTCATTCCTTCAGACGAAAGAGCGTCTGCAAAATAGTCAGAGTCAGAGTTGAAGCCGTAGGTCGCAACCGGTTTGCTGAATCGCCGCAGACAGCGCCGTACGCCCGCGTCCTCGCCGCAGACTGCGGCAAGCCCTCCGATCGGCAGTTTGCCCACGAATTCCACGAAGGCATCTTCGATCGCCCCAAGATCCCCGTAATAATCCAGATGATCATTATCGATATTAGTGATGATTCCGAAGGTGGCCGGCAAGTGGAGAAAGGAACCATCGCTTTCATCCGCTTCCGCGATTACGTAATTGCCGTGCCCGAGCCTTGCGTTGCCGCCGAGTGAATCCACTTTGCCGCCGACGACGAGAGTCGGATCGAGTCCGGCATCCGTTAAAATCGTGGCCAGCATGGACGTGGTGGAGGTCTTGCCATGGGTGCCGGCGACGGCAATTCCCACTTTTCCGCGCATCAATTCGGCAAGCATTTCGGCCCGCGGGATCACCGGGATGCCGAGTCTCCGGGCTTCCTGGATTTCCGGATTGGAGTCCCTTACGGCCGACGAGATGACCACAATATTGGCTCCGTGCACGTTCTCACTTCGATGTCCGATGGAAATCACAGCCCCCATTCCCGCCAGACGGGTGGTGAGCTCTGATGCGGCGAGGTCGGAACCCGAGATCAGGAATCCCTGATTGAGGAAAAGTTCGGCAATGCCGCTCATTCCAATTCCGCCGATTCCTATGAAATGGAGCCGGCGGTCCGTGGGCTTGAACCCGTTCATGTGGAGCGGCCCTCGGCCTCAGCTCTTGCCTCACAAAGAACCGAAACGATCTGCTGAGCGGCATCCGGCTTGTAAAAGCTGCCGACAGCCTGTTCTTTTTCCAGAATTGCGTGGGGTTCCCTGATCAGTCGTCGGATCAAATCGGCAAGATCCTGTCCTTTTGCTTCCTTCTGGATCATCATCCACGCTGCTCCGGCATTCACGAAAACTTCAGCATTCTTCTGCTGATGATTATCCGAAGCGAAGGGAAAAGGAACCAGCACGGCGGCTCTGCCGACGGCCGCGATTTCAGACAAAGTGGAGGATCCCGCACGGCAGATCAAGAGCGAAGCCTGGGCATAAGCTTCGGGCATGTCAAAAATGAATTTCTCTACCCGGGCCTGCGAAGCAGGAAGATTCAGTTTAGTATATCCTTCAGCAACCCGGGCATAATCCCGTTCTCCGGTCTGGTGAATGATCCGAAAGTTGGGATAAAGATCTTTCAGCAGGGGAATGGTTTCGAGAACCAGCGAATTGATCCCGAGGGCGCCCTGGCTGCCGCCAAACGCAAAGAGCGTGAACGGACTTGCAGTCGCCGGCGGCAGGTGCTTCATGGAGGAGCGGACGGGATTGCCCGTGATCAAAGTACGGCGGCCGGGAAATTGTTTTTCAGTGCCTGGGAACGTGCAGAAAACAGTTGAAACTGATTTGCCCAGAACGCGATTGGTGAATCCAGGCACGGAGTTCTGTTCCAGGATTGCGCTCTTACAGCGCAGAAAACCCAAGCTGCTGAGGAGCCGCGCGGTCATGAGCAGGGGGCCCGATGCATAGCCTCCAACTCCGAGAACTGCGTCCGGGCGCAGTTTCCAAAGAAGGCCAATCGACTTTATAAATGCAAAAGGAAGCTTGAGAATGGTCTTGAGCTTCGTCAGGGCAGTGGTTCCGTTCAAAGCGCCCAGGCGAAGCAGTTCCAAAGGGTATCCTGCGCGCGGAACCAGTTTCTCCTCGATGCCGCCCTGTGCGCCGACAAACGAAACAACAGCATTCGGAAATTTTTTGCGCCATTCATCGGCTACAGCGACACCCGCCAGAATATGGCCACCAGTACCGCCCCCAGCGATGATCAATTTGGGGTCGCTCATCGAGGTTTAGCTCCCTTCTTCAGCGTATGCTTCTTCACAACTCGTCCCGGCCCGCGGCCAATGCTCAGGAGCACGCCTACCGCAGCAAGGTCGACCAGGAGTGCCGAACCGCCATAACTGATGAAAGGCAAAGTTAGCCCCTTTGTCGGAAGCAGTCCGAGGACCACTGCCATATTCACAAAGGCCTGAAGACCGAGCGCCAGAGTAATCCCAGAAGCAAGCAGCATTCCGAACTGGTCGTGGTAGCGTAGCTGACAATCCCAGGCGATTTTGAAACCGCGATGCACCAAATAAACAAATGCGAGAATCACGGCCAAGATTCCCACAAATCCCAATTCTTCGCCGATGACTGCAAAAATGAAATCGTTATGTGCTTCCGGCAGGAAGAAGAGCTTTTCCCGGCCGTTACCCAGACCTACTCCCAGGAAATTGCCGTTATGCAGCCCAACGAAGGACTGAAGGATCTGAAAACCCTTGCCGCCCGGATCGGTCCAGGGATCCAGAAACGTCATGACCCGGTGGCGCCGATATTCGGTTCCAAGCGCGAGCCAGGTGCCTGCAACCAGAGCCAGTCCAAGTGCGCCCAGCAAAAATCTTTTGGGCACGCCTGCGAGGAAAAGCAGCATGAAAATAACCAGGATGATCATGACGGTTGTCCCGAAATCAGGCTGAAGCAGCAAGAGCAGGAATGCCGGCAAGGGCAGCAAAAAATTGGAAAGCACGCCGGCGACGAATTTATGCAGGCGCTCACGTTTTTTGGTGAGCTGATAGGCTACGAAAAAAATCACGGCAAATTTGGCGAATTCACCTGGTTGAAAACTGAATCCTGCGATCCTCAACCAGCGGCGTGCCCCACCGACTTTAACGCCAATTCCCGGAATGGTGATCAAAGCCAGAAGCAAGATCGCAATCCCCAGCATGGGGTAGGCCCATTTGGACCAGCGCCGGTAATCAATCCTGCTGATCGTGCCCAGGGCGCCAAAGCCAATCACAGCGAAGACAAGTTGCTTCTTAATGAAGGCAAAGCCATCACCCGTGCGCTCCTGTGCAAAAATAAAGGACGAGCTGTAGACCATGAGCAAGCCGAAGGCGACCATGGCCAGGACCACGAGCAGTAATCCAAGGTCAATGCCCTGAGCTGGAATAGGCCAGGGACAGGCTTCCACCGCCGCATCGAATAGTTTCGCTTTTCCCGAAATGCGCCGTTTAAAAGCCTCGAAAAGGCGCTTCATTAGAGTTGATTGACGATCTTCTTGAAGTAGTCGCCGCGTTCTTCAAAGTTCCGGAACATGTCGTAGCTCGAGCAGCCCGGTGAAAGCAGGATCACGTCACCGCTGCGGGATTTCTGGAAGGCCAGGAGGATGGCTTCCTCAAAAGTCCCGACAAGATAGGTTTCCGCGTAATCGCCGATGGCCCGATTGATCTTTTCCTTGGCTTCGCCCAGCAGAATCAGGATCTTGCATTTTTTACGAACGAGCTCGACAAGCGGTGTGAATTCCTGGTTTTTATCACGTCCGCCCGCGATCAGAATCACGGGGCTGGCGACGAAGGACTCCAGACTTTTTCGAACACTCATCACGTTGGTGGCCTTGGAGTCATTGAAGAAGTAAACGCCATCCTTCTTTTTCACGAACTCAAGGCGGTGCGCGACACCCTTGAAAGTGTTGATCACGGTTTGAATGGCTTTGGGGCTGACACCCATGGCAAGGGCGGCGCACATGGCGGCCATCAGGTTTTCCTTGTTGTGATCGCCAAACAGTCGGAACTGGGCTAGATCGAAAATTTCTTCTTTGCCCGTCACGCGAGCGACAATTCGGCGCTTGGGGCTGTCGTAATAAACACCGCAGAAGTTTTCGGCAAAAGCGCCGCCGATATTGAGCGGATTGCGGCGGGTGAACCAGATTACCTTGCCCTGGGTCTCTTCGGCGAAACGGGCAACATTGGGATCGTCATAATTGAGCACGACAAAGCTGTTGCGGTCGCAGGCGCGCAGAAGTCTCTTCTTGGAGTGCGTGTACGCCTGCATGTCGGGGTAGCGGTCGAGATGGTCTTCTTCTAGATTCGTGAAAATGGCAGTGGCGGGCGTGAGCTTTTCAGTCAGATCCAGCTGAAAGCTGGAAAGCTCGGCCACGATCGCCTCGGCTTTCAGACCTTCATTGAAATAATCCAGCAAGGGTCTTCCAATATTGCCGCCAACAAAGGCTCCCTTGTCATCGGCTTTGAACATTTCACCCACCAGAGTGGTCGTGGTGGTCTTGCCGTTGGTGCCGGTAATAGCGATCAGCGGTTCTTTCAAGGCAGCGGCAGCCAGCTCGATTTCGCCGGTAATGGGAACGTTCAGCTCGCGAGCTTCTTCCAATGGTTTGATATTGAGCGGCACGCCCGGGCTGACCACGATCAGCTCAGCCGTATGAAACGTCTTGTTATTGTGCTTGCCCAGCTCGTACTCGATCTTCAGATCGGCACAGGCATTGACCGAAGCCTGAAGATCGGTCTTTTGCTTCATGTCAGTCACGGTGACCTTGGCTCCTTGCCGGGCCATGTATTTTGCCACCGACACTCCCGAGAGACCGAAACCGACCACGAGAACTCTTTTACCTTTGTACTTACTCATGCAGCGAGATCCCCTATCTCAATTTCAAAGTCGAAAGCGTGAAGATGGCCAGCAGGATCGAAATGATCCAGAACCGGACAATAACTTTTGGTTCCGCCCAACCCTTCAACTCAAAGTGGTGGTGGATGGGCGCCATTTTGAAAACGCGTTTACCGGTCATTTTAAAAGAGGTGACCTGGGCCATGACCGAAAGTGCCTCCATAACAAAAATTCCGCCACAGATCGCGAGAAGGATTTCGTTCTTGGTAATGACTGCCACCACGGCCAGGGCGGCGCCCAGAGCCAGCGAGCCGACATCACCCATGAAGACCTGGGCCGGGTAGGTATTGAACCACAGGAATCCCAGACATGCGGCGGCAACGGCGCCGCAGAAAATTGCGAGTTCACCGGCACCGGGAATGTGCGGGATCTGGAGGTATTCGGCAATTTTGAGGTGACCGGCGCAGTAGGCAAGCAGCAGGAAAGTGATTGAAGTCGTAATCGTCGGTCCGACCGCGAGGCCGTCCAGACCGTCAGTGAGGTTGACGGCATTTGAAGATCCGACAATCACGAAGGCTGCAAAAGGAACGAAGAAATATCCGAGGTAAAGAGACCAATCCTTGAAGAATGGGAATTTCAGGACTGGAGGGGTGTCCCGGAGCGCAAAGATGATGTATGCCGCCACCAGCGCGATGAGGGTCTGACTGATGAGCTTCTGCCGGCCCGAAAGGCCCTTGGAATTCTTTTTAACAATTTTGCGGTAATCGTCAATGTACCCGATCACGCCGAAGAGCAACGTGGTGATCAGGGCGATCCAGATATTTTTATTCGAAAGATCCGCCCAAAGAAGAGTGGGGATCACAATCGCGATCAGAATCAGTCCGCCGCCCATGGTGGGCGTGCCTTTCTTGACAAGATGAGACTGCGGGCCGTCTGCCCTGATCGATTGCCCCATCTGCTTGCGTTGCAGAAACCGGATGAACGCTGGACCGATCAGCATCGCGAGCATGACACTCGTGATCGTCGCGCCGAAAGTCCTGAAGCTGATATATTTGAAAACGTTAAGGAAGGAATACTCAACGTGCAAAGGATAGAGCAGATGAAAGAGCATGACGGGATGCTACAAATTTTCAAAACCCAATGTCAAGAGAATGGAAGGATTTTCAAGACTTCCGTGGCGATTTCACAATCATCGAGGTGAATCTTGCGGGTACCCCCCGGGGATTGGGGGTCGGCGATGATCTGGTAGTCTTCATGACCTTTTCCGGCGATGACAACCACATCTTCAGCCCGGGCTGCTTTTAAGGCTTTGGTAATGGCTTTTCTGCGATCTGCCTCGATATGCAGGGCACCTCCGTCTTTGATTCCGTGGGCTCCCGAAGCCACTTCCTGGATGATCTGGTCCGGATCCTCAGTTCTGGGGTTATCCGAAGTGATCCAGACCTGATCGGAGATTTCCATCGCAATTCGACCCATGAGGGGCCGTTTTTTTCGGTCTCGGTCGCCCCCGCAACCAAAAACCGTGATCAGCTGACGGGCAGGATTGGTTTCTTGGATGGTCTGCCGCAAGGTTTGCAGCACTTTTTCCAAAGCATCCGGCTTATGGGCATAATCCACGAATACGTGAATCCTCTTCTGCAAATTGTCGGGATTTTCGATTCTCTGCAGCCGTCCCGGAACGAGCGTGAGGTCCCGTACCCCTTTTTGGATCGCTTCGGTTGAAATTCCCAAGCCTTGGGCGAGAGTGACTGCGGTGGCGATATTCGAGGCGTTAAACAGGCCAATAAGCCTGGATTTTACCGGCACACCGGCGATATCTCCACGAATACCGGTCAAATCACTGGTGAACCGTGATTCCGGATCCTGAACACTGAAAGGCAGGATTCGGAATTTCCCATGCCTGTCGGCCTGTCGCTGCGTAAGCTCGTTTACGAGCCGTTTTCCGTAGGGGTCGTCGATGTTGACCGCGCAGGCGGGCCGCTTGCCTTGGCCGGCTGAAAAATCCACGGCGTCATTGAAGAGCATGGCTTTCGAAAGGAAGTAATGCTCCATATTTTCATGAAAATCCTGATGTTCGGGCGAAAGATTCGTGAACGCAACCGCATCAAAGGCCGTGTCTGCGATCCGGTGCTGACAGAGTGAGTGGGAGGAAACTTCCATCACCACCGCCGTGCAGCCCGCGTTCTTCATTTCAGCAAGCAAGCGCTGAAGTTCAACGGAATCGGGCGTCGTGTGGGTGGAGGGCAGGACCGTGTCACCGTAACGGAAGCTCACCGTCCCGATTACGCCTGTCTTGTGCCCGGCCGCCTTGAGAATCGATTCCATCACATAGGTGGTCGTCGTTTTGCCGCTCGTTCCGGTCACGCCCACCACGATCATACTGTGAGAGGGTCGATCATAAAAACGAGCAGCCAGGCTTGCCAACGCCAGACGGGCATTTTCGACCAAGACCATTTCGACCCCAGGAATGGCCGCTTCAGAAACGATGAACTTGGCCCCTCGTGCGATCGCTTCACCGATAAACTCGGTACCCTCCCGGTTGACTCCTGGAATCGCCACGAAAACCGAGCCGGGCTGAACAGCCTTGGAGTTCGAAGTGATTGCTGTGACTTGTTCAGAAAGAAGGTCGGTGAGATTCATATAAATTGATCAAAATCAGTTGGGCGGGACCTGTGCCATGAAGCCGGATTGTCTCATTTTCGGCAAGAGGTTTTTCAAGCTCGACCTGTAAAGTATCGCCTGCTTCGAGAATGCTGGTCTGCTTCTGGTCGGGCGATTCGCAGGTGATGCTGCTGTCGATCGAATAAACAAAATTCCAGCGTCCTGATGGCCGCCACTGATAATCATCTCCGTGAGTCGTGATGACTTCAACGGAACATTCCAAATGACCTTTTCGCAGAAAGAGACTGAAGTCCCTGATGGGCCCTGACAAGAGTTCGCATTCGCTGGGGATGTCCCCGGGAAATTCGTAAAGTTCCAGTGGGCGTAATTCCGCAAAATCCGGTTCTGCATCCTCTTCGAACTGGTGTTTGAGACGGATTCCCTGGCCCTTTAAAATAATCAGCACGCGATCATGGTCGGGAAAGACCGAAAAAGGCGAATTTTGCGCGATTTCAGCGGAACTTAACCGGAACAAAAAATCGGCGCGTTTGAGTTCTGATCCTGGGGGGTAAATCGCGATTTCATCGGTATGACCCAAGCCGTTTTTCCATGTGGCGCGACGGTATTGCTTTTGCTCGAGAACCCTCCAGTCGGTCATTACTGGGGTTCCAAAAGGGTCAGACGGATCGTCTGGCTATCACTGACGCGCTGACCTTCCATGGGAGACTGGGATTGGATGATTCCGGCACCATGCAATTCCAGCTGGAAACGGTGTCCTTGGAGGGCACGGGTCGCCTCGCGGACAGTCAGGCCGATCAGTGATGGCATGGTCCAGATCGGGATTCCCTCGCTGGTCATTCCAGACCACTGGAGATTGCCCGAACTCGGCACATTGGGCAGGGCTTCCAGCGACTTTGCCTGTGAGTTCTTGATCCTATCGATGGTGGATTCCACATTTGCAGTCTGCCTGAGGACTTCACTTTTTTGCCTTTTTGTCTGGCCATCCGATTGGGTCAGGAGGGGAAGTGCGGAGGGAATACTGTAGCGGGTGACCACCGCATTCAGGACTTCGCGGAATAGAGGCGCAGCCGTTTCAGAGGCATAGTAAATTCCGTGGGGTTCCTCGATCGTCGTCAGGATCACGACTTTGGGTTCAACACCGAGAGGAAAGCCGATGAACGAAGCAATGAATTTGGAGCGAGAGTACCGGCCAGATCCAGGATCGACCATCTGGGCCGTTCCGGTCTTGCCGGCAACCCGGTAGCCGGCAAGCGCTGCATTGATTCCGGTTCCCTCGGCTTGCGTCACGCCTTCGAGAGCCTCAAGCACCTGATCGGCAACTTTCTGGGTGAAAATCCGTTTGGGAGGTACGAGTTTGGTTTTATCGGCGGGTATTTTGAAAAGGGTGGGCTGTACCAGCCAGCCCCCATTCAGAAAAGCAGCGTATGCCCGTGCCATTTGCATCCGCGTAGCCAGCAATCCCTGTCCAAAGCCGATATTGGCGAGCGTGAGTGGCTGCCAGGACTTCCGGGCGGGGATACGTCCCGAAATTTCTCCCGGGAACCCAAACTGGGTGCGCGTGCCGAAACCCAGGGCGTGGAGCGTGGAGGCATAGTGATCGGCGCCCAATTTCAAGGCGAGTTTGGCTGCACCGACGTTGCTCGAAACTTTAATCATCTTCCGCAACGAGATCCATTCGAATTTCTCGTGTGCCTCGGCTTCCGAAATTTTCTTGCCCTGAACTGAAAAAGAACCCCGCTCAGCGTAAATTTGATCGGAAAGTTTGAAGCCATGCGAAAGGGCACTCGCGAGCAAGACGGCTTTGAGTGTGGAACCCGGCTCATAGCCATCGGTTGCCAGACGGTTCCGGCGTCGTTCAGCGGGTGCGGACTTCTCATTTGGATTGAATGAGGGTTCATTAGCCATGGCCAGAATTTCGCCGTTCTCGGCATTCATCACGAGCACGCTGCCACTGCGGGCGTTGGCCTTCTGGACACTGTTGCGCAGCTGTTCCTCCACATTGAACTGGAGCGAAGCATCAATCGTGAGCGAAACGTTCTCCCCGTCCTGAACATCTTTCGCGGCGACTGCGTCGATGAAGGTGGGGCGACCCAGGGCGTCTTTGATCGCGGCGACGGAAACCACTCTGCCCCGGAGTGGCTCGTTCATTGCGAGCTCGACGCCTTCAAGTCCCTCCTGGTCGATGTTGACATCTCCCAGAACGTGCGCTGCCAGTTCGCGGTGCGGATAAACGCGTTTACTTTCCTTCACCAGCCAAAGTCCTGCAGGAAGATCCCCTTCGTGATTGATGATCTGCCAGCGTTTCAGGCCTTCGTTTTCCCTATCCGGCATGTGCCGCTTGAGCCAGACGAATTCCTTTTTTTCATTCAGTCGCTGAAGAATTTTGGAGTAAGGAACATCCGTCGCTTTGGCCAGGAGACGTGCAAGGGTCTTTTTGCTGGCGACCTTCATCGGATTTGCGGCGAGACTGTTGATCTCGGCGTTGATGGCCAGCGGTTCCCCGGTTTGGTCGAGAATCGCCCCTCGTCGCGGGCGAATCAGAACTTTGGACTGGAATTGGCGCTTTGCCATTTGCTCGAGCCGCGGATTGGATACCAGCTGGATCCAGCCCGCGCGTCCGAGCAGGGCCGCGGAACCGAGAAGGCAGCCCGCCATTAATATGGAAATCCGCCCTTTTGCTGAGGTAAAGGCATTCTGCGGCTTACTGGCCACGCGTACCTCCTGCTGCAGATCCGGGCAGATGGCCGGGCGAAGGTCCGGCGAGATGGATGATCTGATCCGAGCGGGGTTGCTTGAGATCGAATTTCGATTTTGCCAGCGCCTCGAGCCTGCGAGGCGACCGGAGTGAGGCTAATTTCAATTCCAGCTGTTGCCGGTCTTTTTGCAGCTGCCGCAGAATTTTCTCGGCCTGATTGATGTCGTAAGTAGTGCCGATAATCGAAAGGCGCAGCCAGACGGTGCCCGTTGCCATGATGATCAGAACCGGGATTGCCCAGAAAGGAATCCAGCGCTTCAGCATGAGCCCTCCTTCTCGGCAATGCGGAGCTTGGCGCTGCGGGAGCGGGAATTTCGACGGACTTCCGCCTCGTCGGCTTCCAACGGCTTTTTGGTGAGAACCTTGAAGTTCTCCCCGCGAAAGGCGAGCTTCACCTTTCGATCTTCCAATGAATGAAAACTCAGGACCGCCACTCTCCCCCCTGGCTGTAATTGAAGTATAGCATGCTCCAAAAGGGAATCGAGTTGTTCCAGTTCACCGTTGACCGCAATTCTGAGCGCCTGAAAGGTGCGGGTGGCCGCATGAATGCGTCCGTGTCGCGCGGGAGGGGGAACGCTGCGGACAATCAGGTCCGCGAGCTCGCGAGTGGTTCTGGGTACGCCCGTTTTTCTTCGGACATCCATGATGGCCTTGGCAATTCTATTCGAAAAGCGCTCTTCACCGTATTCAGACAGAATTTTCACGAGTTCCTGCTCGGTCGTGCGTGCGAGAAGGTCCCGGCAGCTGATACCCTGGCTGGGATTGAGGCGCATATCGAGAGGGCCGTCAGACTGGAAGCTCAGCCCGCGTTCCGCATCGTTGAGTTGATCACTGGAGAAACCCAGATCCGCAAGGATCCCCAAAGCGGGCCGTCTGGATTCCTGCAGTATGGAACCGAGTTCGCTGAATTGAGCCTGAACGAGTTCCAGTTGGCCCGTGCTGAGTTCTTTTTCAAAGCGCACCCGGGCCCGGGCGATGGCCTCTGGGTCCTGGTCGATGCCGAGCAGGCGGTGTTTGCTCAAGAGAGGGTCGGAAGCGAAGGCTTCCAGAAAAGCAGCGGCGTGGCCACCGCCTCCCAGAGTGCAATCAATGACATAGTGGGGCGGTGCACTTTCCGGTAATTGACGGAAAGGCGCGATTAAAGCGTCGAGAATCGGTTCGACCATGATCGGAACGTGCACAGTTGATGTCATATAAGTGATGATCTTGGTCAGGATTTTGCCATGGCGGAGCCAATGGTGGCAAGTGGAGTTGATTGAGAGTAGGCTCAATAAATATGGTCGGCTTCAAGCAGTTCCGGGATCAGTGCTGTCTGTCCTATATCCTTTACGATCAAACAGCGGCGGGCCCTCATCGGGGCGTGATTATTGACCCTTGCGTGGCGCTTCTCAGTGATTACCGTGCTTTCGTTGCCGAAGCGGGAATTTCAATCCAGCTGATCATCGACACTCACCTTCATTCCGATCACCATTCCGCTTCCCACGTCCTGAAGCGGGTCTGGGGTGTGCCGATTGCGATGGGTGCCTCCACTCGCAGTGGCAGGGTCGACCGGAAGCTTGTTCGGGGTGAACAGATCCAGATCGGCGAAGTGGCGCTGGAAGTGCTCGAAACACCGGGCCACATGTCCGATTGTATTTCCTTGAAGGGGCTCGGAAAAGAGCAGGAATGGATATTTTCAGGGGATTCACTGTTGATCGGGGGGGCCGAACCTCCCGAACTCGAAGACGCGGATCCGGCTGCCCAATGGGAATCCTTTCGGGAGCATTTCGGAACTCTTCCCGGGCATACCCTGGTTTTCCCGGCTCACGATCCGAACGAGATTTTTTTCTCCCAGATTGAAATTGAAAAGAAAAAGAACCGCCTTTGGGCCAATTCATCCTTGGAAGATTACGTCCAGGTACGGAACGCGCTGAAAATTAAATTGCCTTCACCGGAACTCCGGGAAATTCTCGACTTCAATCTGCTGGCTGAACCCTCCGAACTCCCAGTCCGGGCGCCAGGGCGGCATCGGCCTTACGGTGAACCCAATACCGAGTTCAGCCGCATGGCGACGATCAACATTTCCAAATTCAGGAAGATCCTCAAAAAGCCGGACGAGGGCACTTACTTTCTCGACATTCGCGAACCGGGTGAATTCCTGCAGGAACATATTTCCGGAACCAGAAATCTGCCGCTCTCAGAACTCGGGCCGAGGGTTTTGGAGCTTCGCAGGATGTCTCGAATTTTCATTATCGGGCAGGCGGATTCCCGGAGTACCATGGCCGCGCGAACCTTGAACTACCTGGGAATGCCGGATGTGGTTCTGGTCGAAGGCGGTATTCGCGCGTGGCGAAATGCAGGACATTCAACGAGTGAAGGGAACTGAATCATGGCAACAAAGACGATTTCAACGGTCGTTCAGGAACTCGAACGCCTGGCTCCCGGGGGAACCGCCGAGGACTGGGATAACGTCGGACTCCTGGTCGGGGACCCTGCCTGGAAAACCGCAGGAGCAGTCGTCACGATCGATCTGACCGCGGAAGCGATCCAGCTGGCCAAGAAAAAAAAATTCAAGCTGATCGTCACTCATCATCCGTGCATTTTTCCGAAAAACCGGGGGCTTGCCCGTGTTGTGGGCGGCGAGGGGCGAGGCCTGGGAATGTCCTCGTACGTCTTTGAAGCTTTGCGCGAAGGAGTCGCGGTGATCGCCTGTCATACGAACTTTGATCAATGTGCGCTGGAAGTCGTCGAGTCCGTCTCCACGGGGCTGGGTATTGCTCCCCAAGGGCGTTTGATGGATCACACCCAGGGCTCGCTTCTGAAGCTTGTGGTCTATGTGCCGGAAGGTCATACCGATCAGGTGCGCAAAGCTCTCTGTGCTGCGGGCGCCGGGCAGATTGGAAACTACGATTTTTGCACGTTTGCGATGCCAGGTGAGGGTACGTTCCGGGGAAACGGGCATGCCCAGCCGTATATTGGCGTGCCCGAACGGCTCGAGAGGGTTTCAGAGGTCAGGTTGGAAACCGTTCTACCGCGGTCCCTTCGTCGACCAGTCATTTCGGCCCTGCTCGCCTCTCACCCCTATGAAGAGGTTGCTTACGATTTGTATGCTGTAGAGCAGGCTCCCTTGCAAAAAGGTCTGGTCAGGGGATTGGGCTACGGCTTCTGGGGTGAATTTAATTCGTTGAGACCCTTTTCAGAAGTAGTGAGAAGTGTTAAACGGCTATTCAACGTGAATAGCTACTGGCTGACTGAACCGGCTCCTGCCCGCATCCGCAAAATCGCGTATGTTGCAGGTAAGGGTTCTGCTTTTCTCGACTCTGCCGTTGATCTGGGTTGCGATTTATTTATAACCGGTGAAGCCGGCTATCATCCAGCGGTCGAGAGTGCTAGAAAAGGCATGGCGGTTTTGGAACTGGGACATCGTGAAAGTGAGCGGTTTTTCGTACCGACCATGCAAAGCTGGCTGAAAAATCTGGATTTGCAAATAGTTGGCTTGAACCGGGTTACACAGAAAATTCGTTGATTGATTCGGCTTTTCAGCCCTTTTGGGCATGTAGAAGGAGAAAGAAGTGACGCAAATAGGATCTTTGAGAGAGCAGTTGAGGGCATTGGAGCAGGTTCAGGAACTCGATACGAAAATAGATTCAGTCAAAAAAAACAGAGATGCACTCCCCGCGGCATTAAAGGCGCTGGATGACTCCCGAGCAAAAATAAGCGCCACGATAAATACCAAAAAAAATTCGATTGTCGAAATCGAAAAAATCCAGAAGCAGGCCCGTGCCGCGCTGGATTTGAACAAGGACCGGCTCGCCCGCTCAACGACGCGTCTGGAGTCCGTGCAGAATTCGCAGGAATATTCGGCGGTAAACAAGGAAATTGAACAGCTGAACAAAATGAACCTGACCCTGGCAGATCAGGACAAGAAGGCGACCGCCGAAATCGAGCAGGTCAACAAAGACGTTGCTGATCTTGAAGTACAGCTCGGCAAAATTCAAAGTGATCGGGACACTCAGGCGAGTGTCGTGTCCGGTCAGACATCCCAGTTTGATGATCAGCTGAAAGAGCTCAATCATGAGCGCTCCGCCTTCACCGTGCATATCGAGAAGCGAATTCTCACCCAGTACGACCGCGTTCGCGCCGCCCGCGGCGGAATCGGAATCGTTTCAGCAGTTGCGGGTCGCTGTAAGGGCTGCAACATGGTGCTGCCTCCCCAGCTTTTCAACATGATCCAGAAGTCCAACGAGCTTTTCGCTTGCCCAAGCTGCAACAGGATTCTGTTCTTCCCGACTACCCAGCAGGAGCAAAACAAGGCTTCTGAAGCCAATCCGGCTTAAGAGCCGCAGGAATGAGGGGGCGAAATTTTCTTTTCGTTCTGCTTCTTAATGGACTTTCTGCAAATGCGGAATCCCGTGTTTTGCAGGAACCAGCTTATTGCGGTCCGGAGCGTTTCCTTTCTTCAGAACTTCAGGTGCCGGGGTCCGCTTCAGTCCAGCGCCTGCGTGCTTTCCGGGTTGGGCAAACGACTCTGGCCGGAATGGCAATCGGTTTGTCGCAAGCGCTTGATGTGCAAAAAGTTGCTGAAACGTTTTCTGCCACGCCTGAAGAGAAGTTCTGCACCTGGTATTTGAACAGTGGCAACGAAGAAGCCGAAAAGCTTTTTCATCATATTTACCTCGATAGCCCTCTTCAGATGACCCCGGCCGGGGCTGCAGCGAAATACCGTGAGTTGCTGGAAAGTTTCTTTACCGGCTCGCAATCCGGGGCCAATTTCATCTCCTGCCTGGAAAATCAGAAGTACCTTGCTTTTGGCTGCAATGGACAGAGTCACCGAGGTCCTGCCGTCTTCGGAATGCTGCTGACTTTCAGTGGCTGCAGTCCTGAAAGTGCCGAGCAGATCGTCAACCAGCTTTGGGGCCTGAACGGCGTCGATGTGAAGGTCCGGCTGGCAATTCTGAACGAAGCTTTTGAACTCGGAAACGAGCATCCGGATCTTCGTGCCCGGTTGCAGGATTTTTTTGACTTTTGACTGGGCATGTCACAGTTATCTATGCTATCTCGATAGCAGCGCGGGACGGGCGATCGCTGGCGGACGACTTCAAAATCGTTTGCGGGAGGAAAGTCCGGGCTCCATCAGCAAAGGTACTGGTTAACGGCCAGGCACCCTGAGCAATCAGGAGTGACGGAAAGTGCAACAGAAAACAAACCGCCGCGGTTTCACGACTGCGGTAAGGGCGAAACGGCGAGGTAAGAGCTCACCGCGGTTCTGGTGACAGAACCGGCAAGGCAAACCCTACCTGGAGCAAGGCCAAATAGGGGAGCGATGACAGGATTCACGTCTTGTCACGGTGAGCTTCACCGCTGCTCCCGGGTAAGGCCGCACGAGGTGTCCAGCAATGGGCATCCTAGAGGAATGATCGCCTCCGTGAATTCCAAAAGACTTCGCGAAGACAGAACCCGGCTTACAGTCCTGCGCTAATTTTTTGACGCTATTTCTCGGCCCCCCAGGCTTTTATCTCTATGGCTTGGCCGTTCGGCTGAGCTAAACTTTCAAAACAGCAGTTTTTCCAGTTTTTTATCCAGAGTTCAGGGAGGAACTTTCGATGCAACGACTGAAGACCGGGGTAGTGTTCTTTTCGCTTCTTTCCACCTTGAGCGTCTGGGCCGCGCCGGGGATTCCCGCGGCCCCCGATAAGTATGAACAGGTTCGTATGCACATGCATGGCCTTGTGGCGCAGCAGCCGGAGCGCGCCCGAATCGTCACCATTGGCGAATCGGATTCCGGTCGCGCTGTCGAAGGCATCGCGATTGGCAATGGTCCGGTCAAAAATCTAGTCGTTGCGACCCACCATGGAAATGAATATGGCTCAACCGAGGTTGCCAAGGCTTTTGCCGCTTCCCTGCTCGAAGCACCGATTTCAGGGCAAACCGTGTATGTGGTTCCGGTCCTGAATATCGGTGGCTACAACCAGGGTCGACGGTATGAGTCCTCCATTGACGGACGCTCTCATGATCCGAACCGCGACTACCCCGGTCCCTGTGGCAGTGAAGGACCTTTTGGTTTGAAATCGACAGCGGGTCTGGCCCGCTTTGTGGAACAAGAGGGGATTGTGGGAAGTGCAGCTCTCCATACCTACTCACCGGCAGTGGTTTATCCTTGGGGGTTTTCCACGAACGACCTTTCTACCCCTTACGATGATCTGTATAAGATGCTGGTCCAGGCCGCGACGGTTGAAAGCAAGTACCAGACTGGTAATTCGACCGAAGTCATCTACGCTGCCGATGGTACTTACGAGGATTATGTCTTCTGGAAGCACGGTGTATGGTCCCTTCTTTTTGAACTCGGAAAATCGCATTCACCAAGCCCTGCCGCGGTTCAGGAAATGATCCGGGTGAACGTGCCTGGCCTTCGGCGGATGTTCGAACAGACGCCCCGGGAACGAGCCGAGCGGCATGACTTCACGGGCAAGTGTCTCGCGCGGTTGAAGGCGTTGGATCGCCATGATGAGTAGTCAATTTGCTCTTTGCGGGAACACCCTTAAATGATACAGGGCACCCATGCATTCATGGGGAGTTTCTGATTCGTTGAAGTTGTACAACATTGAAAACTGGGGAGACCAGTACTTCAGTATCAATCCGTCCGGCAATCTCATGGTTCACCCGCGCCGGGGCGAGGGCATGGGCATTGATCTGATGAACGTGATCGAGGAAATTCGATCGCAGAACATGCAGATGCCGGTACTGATCCGCTTTCAGGACGTCATCCGCCATCGCGTGGTTTCATTGAACGAAGCGTTCAAGAAATCCATTGCTGAATTCAGTTACCGTGGCCGTTATCAAGGCGTTTATCCCATCAAAGTGAATCAGATGCGCGAAGTCGTCGAAGAAATCATTGACGCTGGACGCCCTTATGACATGGGTCTGGAGGCCGGCTCCAAAGGTGAGCTTGCGGCAGTCATTGCGATGAACCTAAGCCCTGATGCGCTGATCATCTGCAACGGCTACAAGGATTACGGCTTCATCAAGATGGCTTTGATGGGCGTTAAAATTGGCAAACGGGTGATCATCGTCATCGAAAAACTGACCGAGTTGTACCAAATCATTGCGGTGGCCCGTGAGTTGGGCGTCACTCCTCTGGTCGGAATTCGCACAAAGCTTTCTTCCAAAGGAAGTGGCAAGTGGGAATCGAGCGGCGGTGAATCCGCAAAATTCGGGCTGACCACGCCTGAGCTGCTTCATGCCGTGAACGTCCTGCGTACGGAAGGTTACCAGGATAGTTTCAAGTTGCTCCATTTTCACATTGGTTCTCAGATCACGAACATCAAAACCGTCAAAGACGCGGTTAAAGAAGCGACCCGCGTTTATTCCAAACTCCACAAGATGGGGATGAAGCTTGAGTTCATCGACGTCGGCGGTGGCTTGGGTGTCGACTATGATGGTTCCCGAACGAGCTTTGACAGTTCCATCAACTATTCGATGGCCGAGTACGTAAGCGACGTCGTTTACTCAATCAAGGAAATCTGCGAAGCCGAGGAAGTGCCCGAGCCGAACATCGTCTCCGAAAGCGGACGCGCTCTGGTGGCGCAGCATTCTGTGCTTGTAACTAACGTTTTCGGCAGCATTGAAGTCGGGGCGACCCCCTTCTCGATGGAGGAGACGGCTGACGAAGATGATGTCGTGAAGGAAATGCGATATCTTTCACAGAATCTCACCTCCAAGAACCTGCTCGAGCATTTTCACGACGCACTTCAGCGCAAGGAAGAGGCGTTGAGCATGTTCAAGCTGGGTTTCCTGTCGCTGGAAGACAAGGCTCGGGTAGAGCATCTGTTCTGGCAGATCTGCAAAGTAATTTACAAAAACGCCGCAGGTTCCAAATATGTTCCAGATGAAGTCGCCGAACTGAACAAACACCTGTCGGATCAGTATCTTTGCAATTTCTCGCTCTTTCAGTCCATGCCTGACCATTGGGCAATCCAGCAAATGTTCCCCATTATCCCAATTCACCGTCTCGATGAAGAGCCGATGCGTCAGGCGACTTTAGTGGACATCACCTGTGACTCGGATGGCAAAGTGGCCAAGTTCATTGATTTGCGCGACATCAAAGACACCTTGCAGCTTCATCAGCTTCGCGGGAATGAGCCCTATTTCCTGGGCTTCTTTCTGATCGGCGCCTACCAGGACATAATGGGCGACATGCATAACCTTTTCGGTCGCGTGCATGAAGTTCATGTTTTTCTCGATGAAACGGAACCCGGTGGCTATTACATTGAAGAAGTGATTCGAGGAGAAACCATTGCTGACGTTCTGGCTCCCATTCAGTATCCGGCGACAGATCTCGCCAAGCGAGTGAAAGAGCAGATCGATGCCAAAGCGCGCGAGGGACTGATCAAGCCGAAAGAAGGCGTGGAGTTTGCAAACTTTTATGAGCAAGTCCTTCACGGATATACCTACGGAAATTTTGAGCGCCAGACGCCGTTTCCGCAGTCAGCAGAAACAAAGGGTACAGATACCCTAAACGGGAATAACGGTCATAACGTCAGAATTCTGAGTTAAATTATGCTGGTCTCAAATATTCCGTCTTATTTCAGAACTCGTCGCGAACGGTTGATGAAGGCGAACCCTTCTGCTGTTTTTATTTTCCCGGCGAATGCCCATCCTCTGCGGAACCCCGATGTGACTTATGGGTACCGACAGGAGAGCAATTTTCATTATCTAACGGGTTTTGAAGAGCCGGATTCCATCCTTGTGTTGACTCCTTCGCTTTCTAAACCCGGCACCCATAAGATGGTTCTTTTTGTTCTCAGGCGCGACCTCGATAAAGAGATGTGGAACGGAGAGCGTTACGGGACCGATCGGGCGCGTATGGTATTCGGCGCCGATGAAGCTTATACGCAGGACGAGTTCGACAAGCGGCTACCTGAGCTTCTCGCGGGTGCCGATCAAGTCTTCTATCGCTTGGGAAAAGATGCTGCTTTCGATAAACGAGTACTGAGTGGTTTGGAAATGTTTCGCTCGGCTCAGGGGCGCACGGGGCGCGGCATTCTCGCGATCAAAGATCCCGCTGAAGTTCTCGGTGAAATGCGCCTCTTCAAGTCGGAGGAAGAAGTCGAGTTGCTCCGCAAAGCCTGTGTCGCTACCGCACTCGCGCACAAAATGGCGATGAAGGAAGTCCGGCCCGGGATGAACGAGTACGAAGTTGAAGCTTTGATTGACTATGCCTTCCGGAAGAATGGCTGTCAGCGCATAGGTTACGGGACGATCGTGGCGGGCGGAAAAAATGCGACCTGTCTCCATTACGTCGCCAACAACGAACCACTTAAAGATGGCGACCTCCTCCTGATTGATGCCGGCGGCGAATACAATTACTACACTTCAGATATCACGCGGACTTTCCCCGTCGGGAAGTCCTTCACGGATGCGCAGGCCCAAGCCTATGAGCTGGTGCTCAAATCCCAGAAGGAAGCCATTGCCATGGCCAAGCCCGGTGTGACGATTGCCGGTATCCACCAGCATGTTTGCGATGTGCTGACTGAGGGGTTCATCTCTTTGGGACTGATGACAGGCAAGCGCGAGGACATTTTGAAATCGACCGGCTATACACGGTTTTACCCGCACCGGACGAGTCATTATCTGGGAATGGATGTCCATGACGTCGGCCTTTATCTCGCAAATGGGGAGCCCCGTAAGCTTGAGCCTGGAATGGTTTTCACAATCGAACCGGGTTTCTACGTTCAACCGAGTGATACGGCGGTTCCGGCAGGTTATCAGAATATCGGTATCCGGATTGAAGACGATATTCTGATAACGCCGACAGGATGCGAAAACCTGACGATCTCCTGCCCCAAAGAACGAAATGAGCTGGAAGCTCTCCGGGGCTGAAATTTTTATAAAATGAAATTGGGACCGATCACTCTGGATCATCCGTTTATTCTGGCGCCCATGGCGGGCATGACCAGTTCGCCTTATCGCAGGCTGATGCGGAGGCGTGGCGCTTCGCTCGTTGTTTCCGAACTGGTTTCGGCCAACGGGCTGCATTATGCCGGAGCGAAGAGCCGGGAGCTGCTGAGTTATCACGAAGAGGAGCGCCCCATCGGTCTGCAGATATTTGGAGAGGATACTGGGCGACTCTGCAAGGCCGCCCAGCTGATTGAAAGTCTCGGCGCTGATTTTGTTGATCTCAATATGGGGTGTCCAGTACCCAAAGTGGTCAAAAAAGGAGCGGGTTCAGCCATGTGCCGGGACACGGTCCAGCTTGGAGTCATTCTTTCGGAGTTGGTCAGGTCCGTGAAAATTCCCGTATCCATAAAAATTCGCAGCGGTTGGGACGAAAATTCCAAAAATGCAGTCGAGGTGGCACGCGTTGCCGCCGATTGCGGCATTGCCTTTGTCGCCGTACATGGCCGGACGCGGGCTGCAGGGTACAGCGGGCTTGCGGATTGGGAGTATATAGGAACGGTGAAAGCAAAGTCTTCGATACCGGTGATTGGAAACGGCGATATCACCACCGCAGAAATCGGGGTCGAACGTTTGAGGACCTTTGGAGTGGATGCGGTCATGATCGGCCGGGCGGCGCTGCGGAATCCTTTTCTCTTTGAGCAGTGTTACGCAGCGTGGAGCGGGACGGCCTATATTCCGCCGAAGCAAGAGGATTATCTGAAGCTTGTCGATGAAATGACCGTGCTGTTTCCGGAGTATTACTCGGACCGCGGAGCCATGCTTCATGCCCGGAAATTCCTTGCCTGGTTTTCATCGGGGTTTGCCGGGGCTTCAGAATTCAGGCGGAAGGTCTTTACCCAGACCGATGCGGCAACGCTCTGGTCGGATGCCCGGGTCTTCTTTGCCGAAAATTCAAAGATCGATGACCGCTTCCAGAGTGAGCCGTTCCTGATGGGGGGGCACGGGTAGGGACCGGAGTTAATTGATTCTAAGGCGATGGAAGTAATTGACCCCGTATTTCTTGCGTTGATTGGAATTCAATCGCGCTTGACTACTCTCAAGATGAAGATCCGGGATTTGAAAGACAGAACTAAAGAGCAGGTCGTGGTTGAATGGCGTGAAGCCGAACCAATTTCGGTCGAACTCAGAAGCATATTGATCCGTTTACGTATTCGATAACCGTTGGTTTTGAAATAGCCGCATGTTTGTCGTTTTGCCGGAATGCCGTGGCTCTACTTCTCCAGGAAGTAAATCCCGACCAAATTATTGCGCTTATTACGTCGGAGGCAACTGTATTGATCAGGAAAGCGGCTTACAGAATTTCTGCTTCTCCTCGCGGTTGGGACAAACCCTGAGTCGACTCATGAAGTGGTGTCAATCTAGCCCGACCCGAATACAAATTACAGCTTCGCAACACTTCGCTCGGTCATTCATCTCGGCACAGAATAGTTAAATGCACTGCATGAAGTGGCCGTTCCCAATGGACGTGTTCGCATTTTCAGAAATCTCCAAAATCAAAACCCACGTGCAGTACGCATCCTGCTCTAGGGTGAAGCAACAAAGCTCACCCAGGAAGGGCGGGCACTGAGGGGGAGGTAGCATGTTCAAGAATTACCTGACCTATAACCTGGCTCTGAGTTTTCACCGGACGTGTCTGACACTCGAAGCAGTCCCAATAAAAATCAAAGAACGGCTGATGCAAAGCTCCGAAACGATGATCCATCACTTCGCCCGTGCGGTTCATAGCCGCGACGCAAAGGACGAAGCCAAATACTTGTACGTGACGCTGACCTGTTTGCGTGACTGCAAAGAAACCCTCGAAGAGGCGAAGATCCACCCCGTAGCGCTTTTGCTGCAGTACGAAGTCCTGCATGGCCGACTCCAACAGATTTGTCTGAAGTTGGCCGACAAGGAGCAGGGGCAGCTGCGAATGCTTGGGTGATTTGCGCAGCTTCAAGACATGGGTTAGGCTGGCGCTATGAATTTCTTCCTGATCCTGGGCCTGCTTCTTTCGGTCGAAAACGTGAACGCCCGTGAGTTCACTTATCAGGAAAAGCTGAGCGACCTGGATCAGGTCGTGTCGATTCTGAAATCCGGGTACGGCCCGCTGCTTTACAAAGAGACTGCACAGGGGATCCATATTGATCAGCTGCGAGCGGAATACGCTTCCCGGCTCCTGACCTCCTCGAGTAATGCAGAATTTTATTATCTGCTGGTTCAGTTCGTTGCAGAGTTCCGCGATTCTCACATGGCCGCAACTTTGCCGACGAACATGTTGGCCACCCTGCATTTTACGACGGATTGGGTGGCGGGTGCTGTTGTGATCGACACCGTGGATCGGAGCAAGTTGTCCTATGATCAGTTTCCGTTTGAGCGCGGAGATGAAATTCTGATGATCAATGGAGAGCCCGTTTCAAAATTGCAGAATGAGCTAGTTCGGTATGTGAACGCCGGATCCCCTGAGACAGCCATGCGTAAGGCGGTTTTGGCTCTTCCTGTTCGCAACGGCAAGACCTTTCCGGTACCGTCTGGCAGCATTTCTCTTCTGATTCGTCATCGCAAATCCGGAGTATCTGAAACAGTGCGACTCAATTGGGCTGTGACCGGGGAACCTATCGATGAGCTTCCGGCGCGAGCCCCTTTTTCCATGCCGCCGGTGGATTATGACCTGCTGACCATCGAGGATTCATTTCCAAAAGCAGAAGAGAGCTATCGTTGCGCGGGTTATTCCCGGATTTCAATTCCTGCAGGTGCCACCGTTTTGCGAAAAGAGCCATTTGTTGCCTACTATTACCCCTCGGCCAAGGGTAATGTCGGCTACCTCCGGATTGGTGATTACTTCCCTAAAAATTCTGAAGGCGGCTCTGAATATGAGGAGCGGTTCAGGCAATATGAGCAGGTGGTTTCCGTTTTCCAAAAGGAGACGGTTGGCCTGATTATCGACCAGGACCATAATTGCGGTGGCAGTGTGGATTTCATGCACAAGTTCATGTCGCTTTTCATGGGCAGTAGTTTTAAACCGCTGCAGTTCAGTCTTCTTGCCTCAAAAGAACAGTACGTTCTTTACCGGAACTGGATGTACACGGTTCCCGAAGGTACCGCCAAGCGGCGCAATCTCGAAACGGTATTTGATCTAATCAAAGAGTCCTGGGAAACGGGCGCACCGATGACGCAACTGACAGCAATTGATGGAATGCCAGAAATCGCGTCTAATCCAGTTCATTATACAAAACCCATTATCATCCTGATTGACGAATTCGCCGGGTCAGGTGGTGATGCTTTTCCTGCTCTCATGAAGGGCTATGGCCGGGCAAAGTTGCTGGGTTCCCGAACCATGGGCGCAGGCGGACATGTTCGGGAGTTTCCGCCACTTTACTATTCACAAATTGGCCTTCGGCTCACCAAGTCCCTGTTCTACCGGCCAGATGGAATTCCGGTCGAAAACAACGGTGCGATTCCTGATTTTAATTATGCGATTACCCTGGATGATTTTGTGAGCGGTTATCGGGCTTATAGAAATTTTTACACAGATCGACTGAATGAGTTGTTTTGACAAGCCAGAGTGAAACTCCGGCCAGGGAGAATTCCGTCAGCTGATCAGTGAGTGAGAGGCGGCGTCGAGCGTCTAAGACGCTTGGTTGTTTCTTCTGTGTTGCGGTACCGACGCATGTTTCCCATGCTCACCGTCCGAGGGAATTCTCCCTAGGGCCGGTTCAGATCCTGGTTGCTCTGCAAAGAGCCATTTTTTCCCAGAACCTACTAATGGTTCGTTTGAACGAGGTCAGATCCTGCCCTATTTCCTTGAATTCTTCAAGGTACAACCTGTAAATTGACGCGATACGTTAAAAACAATAATTGCATTGCCCGAACTGTAAAAAAGTCCATGAACACAATGCTTTACCTTGAGTACTCAGGTGGGCTTCATACTTGACTTAAGTGCTCAATAATTATACCACAATGCTCGGTCGGCCCCCATCCGGGGGTTGAAGGAGTTTGATATGAAGTTCAGCATTCCGCTAACGTCTTGGTTCATTTTCGTGCTTTCAGTGGCACCCGGGACTTCTGCGCCCGTCCAGGCAGCCGAACCTTCGGGTCGAAACATCTTATTGTCCGTTGCCTCGGAGCAGGTGGAACATCGAACCGAAGCGTGGACCCAGGATCAATGTACCGTCCTTCACAGCACCATGGCTGGTTTGATGCGCAGTTCGGTGACCACAGCCTGCGTAGGCTCAGGAATTGATTACGCCGCGTTCAGGAAGATCAATGAGGCGAAGGCTTCAAAGGACTTTCACTACCATATCCGGTTGCGGGAACTGGCGAATGGATCGGTCAAGCTGCAGGTTGAAAACTGGAAGACTGATCGTGACGAGACGGATTTTCAGTCTGTCGGTTGGACGATTGATGAAAGTACGCCGGAGCTTCGGCAGCAGCTGGTTTCAAAGATGCTCAACCATGTTGCGGTTTATGATCGAAATGAACGTAAGTTGAAGGAATTGCTCCTGGTCAATGGCCTCATTGAATCCGAAGCGGTCCTGCTCGGTAGCAATGGCGAGTATTATTCCAATTTCCGCAAGGTCAGCTTTGAACAGGCTTATGAGCGATTCAAGAATGAGGGCGTCAAACAGAAAAATTTCCTGAGAACTACGCTCGAAATTTTTGCGACTCTTGGGCTTGGAACCGTGCAGTATTATTTTGTGACAGCTGAGGAAAACGCCATTGATTGGGACTATAACAACTGGAGAGAGTACCGCCAGAAGGTCAGTAGCTTCAAAAGCTGGCGTTTCGATACAAACGAAAGCAAGGTGAACATTGCCCATGCTTTTGCGGGCACCCTGTATGCATGGGCTGCGAGGACCAACGGTTTCAATTCTTTGGAATCCCTGATGTTCGCAATTGCCGGTTCTACGGCTTGGGAATACCTCTGCGAAGCTAGGGAAAAAATCAGCATCAACGATCAAATTGTCACGCCAGTGGGTGGTTTCATAATCGTGGAAGTGCTGTATCAGTTTGGTGAATTTTTCACACGCGGAGGCAACACTCTACCGAATCGCATCCTGTCGACTATTTTCGGAGGGCCTCAGCGGTTCCATGCCTGGATAGATAAGCAGAAGCTGCCCCGGGCCGACCGCCTTGATCAGTATGGATTCAATGCGGATGTCTGGCATCAATTCAATCTGTCGACGGGTTATGTTCAAACAGGTGACAGTTCAGGTGATTCCAGCGGTGGGATTTCTGGTGGCATGGATTTCCAGGTGGTCACCCTTCCGTCCTATGACCAAGAGGGCGCGGGCGCGGTGTTCGTAAAAGATACGGTCATGAGCCAACTGACGGCCAATATCGTGTATGGAAGAACAGGTCTGCAGGATGTATCCGCGCTACTGAAGGCAGTGCTTGCTGCGTATTATCGGCAGGATATCACGCGAGATGAACAGGACCGGCTGAATGGCTACAGCTTTATGATCGGTCCGACGGCGTCGGTGGAGTATCGATCGATGGGTGAAATCGGAGGTATCATCAATGATTGGCACGCCTCAGTTAATGTGATCGGTGCCGGGATTGACGTCATTGCCTACGCCAAGGATGTCAGGGTGCAGATCAAGCTCGATGTGTTTTCTAATTTTACGCTCGTCCGTTCACTCGCGGTCGAGGATTATGCGTCGGTTCATGGCAGAGACGGAATCAAAAGTGTCATGAACGCGCATGAGCAAAACAATTACTATTATGCCTTCGGTCTCACGGCCGGCAGCTCTCTTGCCGTTTCCTACCGTGGTCTGGAGTTGGGCGGTGAGGTCACTTACGGGAGTTACGATTCCATCGAGGGGCTCGATCGCTTTCAGGAGCAGGTGACTCGCGATGTGCACTTGCAGGACAGGTATCTCTCGTTAAAGGCCTGGTTTGCTCATCCTGTTTATCGAAAAAATATTAAAATGGTTTACAGCGTGGAGCGCGTGGAGCGCACAGGGGAAATGGCCGAAATGTCGCGGATTGCGCACGTGAATCGTTACATGGGGCGTCTGGTCTTTCTTTTCTAGAAGAACAGGTGAAGCAGGGATTGGTTTTGCATCGATGTCTGTCTCAGGAGAGCCAAGAGCATTCGCAGCGAGATACTCAGTTTTCTGCTTTGGCATCTCCCTTTGGTGCTGATTTTTACCGGCTGTTATTGGGCCGTTCTGAGGCTGCTGCCATTGCACTCTGCTGGAGCAAATGCAATGGCGGCTCACGCCTGGACAACCCAGCAGAGCGACTGGTCATTTTTGAGTGCAATCGCTGTTCTGCTTGAATATCAGTTTTGGTTTGTAGTGCCTTCCGCCGCTGTTGTCGCCATTGGATTTCTGTTGTTGCTTCGGAAAAATTCTTTGATCGGGAGAGTGTGTGCGCTGACTGTTGTTCTTGGTTCGATTCTCTTCTTTGGAGACCTGTATCCGATCGGCGAACGGCACAGCCTTTACCTTTTTCCTGTTTTGGCTATTCCGGCAGCCACTGCGATCACAGAAATTTTCGAACGGATGCAGCGCAGTTTTAAACTCCAAAACGAGTGGGTAATCGCAGCAGCAGTTATGCTCTTTTTTGCGGCAATCAGCATCGCTACCGTGCAGTTCCAGGAAGCCCGCGAAAGCCATCATTTTCGGGCTGATTTACTTTTTGAACGAGGGGAATGGGCTGCTCTGCGAAACCGGTTGGCAGGATCCGTCAAATCCGGCGATATCGTAATCACCAATCAGCAAACCGCTCATTACCTGAACTGGGAGACTGGCTTCAACCAGGTTCGGTGCCTTGGTGGTTATCTTCGCGCAATTGATATGGATGGAATTACGTTTTATTACGATTTCAGAAATTGGACGAATCCTCGGGCCTCTCTTCAGGCAATTGAAAGTGAAATTAAAAAGCAGGTTTCCTTTCCCTCGACAGCTCAGATCTGGATGCTGCATTTTGGATGGGGTCCTGATCCGGGGATGCTGGATGCGCTGAAGCGCACGGGGGGAGATCCAGACCAGGAAGAGTTCACAAGGATTCTTTTTAGAGGAATGAGATATCCTGGTACCCGCTAGCGTTCGGGTGCTTTAAAGGAGAGTTCCCATCAGACGGCTCAATGGAGTGGGCGCCGAGCGTGCTCGCTTATTTGTTTAACCGGGTGTTGATCACGGCGCATGGTTCGCATTTCTGGCGGTCGATTTTGGAACTCTCCTTTACCGAATGGGGCAGTTGCCCCAGTTGTGCTTCAAACTAAGAGAGTTGTAGCAGTTGTGACGCACTGGGTCAATAGAGTATTTCACTAATTAAGTCATTTATTACGAACACTTAGAGATATTTTAAATTCGAAAGGAACGCCTTTTTTATTGACGCCTAAGGGCTGCCACCTTTGGGGGGTCCGCCCTGTTTGCAGTTGAAACATTGTGTCGCTGCGCTAGAGTCAAAGCACATTCCGGGAGTTGAAATGAATACTGCTCAACAGAAAAAATTATTGGCAACCTTTATTGAAATCATCCGCAAGACATCCGCGGAATTGCCTGCCGACGTAATCGCGGCGGTGAAGAAAGGGCATACAGCGGAAGCACCAGGTTCAAATGCGGATTACGCGCTTCAAATCGTTGAAAAAAATATTGGCCTTGCGAAAGAGAAAAGTCAGCCGCTTTGTCAGGACACGGGGAGCATTCTTTTCTACATTCATTATCCACGAAAACTCGATGGCGAAATCCTGAAGAAGGTCATCACCAGGGCCGTGATCGAATCCACCAAGAAAGGCTACCTTCGCCAAAACAGTGTGGACAGTCTGACAGGTAAGAACAGCGGTACCAATGTCGGCCCCGGATCGCCTTCGCTGCATCTTGAACCCTGGGCTAAAGATTTCTTCGATGTGCGCCTTATGCTCAAGGGAGGCGGCTGTGAGAACGTCGGGATACAGTACAGTCTGCCGGATTCCCGTCTCGGTGCAGGACGTGACATAAATGGTGTGAAAAAATGCATTTTGGATGCCTGCCATCAAGCGCAAGGCAAGGGCTGTGGGCCCGGTATTCTCGGCGTAGCCATTGGTGGGGACCGCGGGAGCGGCTATCTGGGCTCCAAGGAGCAGCTGCTCCGAAAGCTCACGGATAAGAATTCGAATACCACGCTGGCAAAACTGGAGAGCGAATGCCTCACCTCAGCCAATGAGCTCGGCATCGGCCCCATGGGCTTTGGCGGAAAAACAACACTGCTCGGCGTGAAAGTGGGGGCGTTGAATCGTTTACCTGCTTCGTATTTTGTCAGCATTTCCTACATGTGCTGGGCCTTTCGCCGCCAGGGCGCGGTGCTGACGCCCAAGGGCGATATCAAGAAGTGGCTTTACTGACTTAGGAGAGAGTTTATATGTATCAACTGCAAGCTCCGTTTTCTGAAGAAAAAATCCGTGCCCTCAAAGTCGGCGACATGGTGGAAGTGACCGGAATCATCTACACTGGACGTGACGCTGTTCACAAATGGCTGCATGACGGAGGTGAGCCGCCTTTCAGTTTCCGCGATGGAATCATCTATCATTGCGGACCTGTGGTCGTGAAAGAAAAGGACAAGTGGGTCGTCAAGGCTGCGGGGCCGACCACTTCAATTCGTGAGGAGCCTTATCAGGCGGACATCATCCAGAACATGGGGCTGCGTGCGGTGATCGGCAAGGGCGGAATGGGCGAGAAAACTCGGCAAGCCTGCCAGAAATTCGGCTGTGTCTATCTCCATGCTATCGGGGGGGCCGCACAGGTTCTCGCTGAATGCATCAAGGAGGTCGTCGATGTCTACGGCTACGAGCAGTTTGGCAGCCCCGAAGCCATCTGGCAGCTGAATGTGGTCAACTTTCCGGCCGTGGTCACGATTGATTCCCACGGGGAATCTCTTCACAAGGAAGTGGAAGCCGCCTCAAGCGCAAAGCTGGCGGAAGTTCTCGGACGAATCACAAAATAATTTATTTCCTGCCGGCTTTTATTTTCGCCGCGAGATGGATGCGGGCCTCGCGTCGATGTTGCGCTTCGCGGTAACGCCGTTGCTCATCAGGTGTGACGGCTTTTAACGGCGGAACCGGAATGGGTTTTCCCTTTGAATTGATTGCTACAAAGGTGGTGTAAGCCGATGCGGTATGTGCCGTTCGCCCGGTGAGAAGATTTTCGGAATCAACGCGCACACCGATTTCCATTGAGGTGCGTGAAACAAAATTCACCATCGCCCGGATATGCAGTACGTATCCCACTTTAACAGGCGCCAGGAAGTGAACTGCATCGAACGAGGCTGTGACCACAACCTGTCTGGCATGCCGTCCGGCCGCTGTTGCCGCGGCGATATCAATCCAGCTCATGATTTTTCCGCCGAACGCGGTTCCGAGGGTGTTCGCATCTGAGGGCAGAACGAGCTCCGTCATAATGACAATGGAATCCTGAGGACTTTTTGCGCTGGTCTTTCTTTGGGTCATTTCTTTACTGTTCACTTCGAATGTCTCCGAGTCAACCTCGTCATTTTTTTGACATCCTGTTCTCGAAATTAGCTGGGCCTTTGTCGCACTCGCTCTATAATGAGACGGGGACCCTTGCGGGTCCGGTCCATGGAGGGACAGATGCGCGTATTCAAAATTATAGCGACTTTTGTCATGCTTTCGGCTCTCGGCTCGTGCTCGGGTCCGCAGTTTCGCCCCGACCACCAGAATAGAGACCTTGCCGGCGAGTTGAATACGGAAATTCACGATCCGGAATTGAAAGCCGAACTGGAAACCTTCAAACTACTGTCGGAAGAGGCTCTGGTCTGGCGTGCGCTCGCCATTGAATTTTATAAACAGGTCAAAGACGCGCTCGAAGATGACGGCCATATCAATCACGCCGAGCTTCTGCTGCTCCATCAAAATGCTGAAAAGTATCTGTCTTTGCGCGAACGAATCATGAAAATTGCCGAGCGCCGTGAATGGCTGTCCAGCTCGTTGACCAAAGTCACTTATGAACCGGGAGCCGGCACGCACTTTTCGAAAAGAATCGGGCATCCCTGGCGTCGAGCGTTTTTACCGACAGAAGTGCAAACAGTTGTTCTTGATCCGACCGACCCACAAGGTGAGAAGGCCCTCACGGAACTCAAAATCTCCCTTGCCGCCGCCATGCTGCTTTTGGACAATTATGTTTACGGAATTTACCCGTATTTTCAGAATAAGCACATCCGCTATCTTTTGAACCGTGATTATTCCAGTACGCGCGGCAAACTGCAGGAAGTAACGGCAGAATTCGTGAAGGCCAGTAATCGCAGAAAAGTCGCCAAGGCCATTGCGGTGATTCACAAGGATCTTCAATGGCGCGCAGAAAATAACAAGGTACCACAGACCAATGATGACTTTTTTCTTGAGCTCCTGGTTTCCGAGAGTCCGACCTACCGACATGTCGTGAGTACGGGGAAATTTGGAGGTCCCAACTCAATGGATTATATCGAGGGGATCATTCAAGGCGATCTGCGCCTGACCCGGAGGAGTTCGAGCTTCTATTCAAGTAAATTTTTCGGAAATACTTTAGGCCTTGTGCAATTCAGGAAAGGGAAGCTGAAGAAGCTCCCCGAAACCGAGAAGCAGGGAATTGAAGCTGCGATGAAACCACTGGATATCCTGCTTGAAAAGACGCCGTTCCGACTCACAGACCGGTTTATCCCCGGTCATTGGGGGCATGTGGCGATCTGGGTCGGCAATGAAGAGGAGCTCAGGGCGGCGGGTGTCTGGGATCACATGGCCGTAGTCCCTCATCACGAGGCAATTCGTTCAGGACGAAGGATTGTCGAGGCTTTGCGCCCTGGTGTGCAGGTAAATACGCTTGAACATTTCCTGAATATCGATGATCTGCTGGTGCTGAGGCACCCCACGCTCACAGCCGAGCAGCAACGCGAGTATCTGATCCGGACTTTCGAACAGCTCGGTAAGGAATATGACTTCAACTTCGATGTGGAAACGGATCGCAAGATCGTCTGCTCTGAACTGGCTTATGTTGTATTTCACAATATCGAATGGCCCACTCAGCGAGCGCTGGGGCGCTATACCATTAGTCCGGATCACGTAGCGATCAAGGGCTTGCCTGGCGGACCGCTGATACCGATCATGATCTATCATAATGGCGAGCTCTTGCCCGACGATCATCAGGGTAGTCTGCAGGTTATGCTGAAGATGCTGCTCGAGGAGAAGTACAAAGAGCTGAAAGAATATCTGGGGAAACGAGAAGAGGCACCTAAGGACGCGGCCGTATTTTACAAAACCTTGATGGAGCTGAATCACCATGAAAACGAATAAGGACCTGAGAATGGTTTCGTCCATGGGATTGGTGGGTGTTGCGGTAATGGCAATGCTGGTTGCACAGGGCTGTGCCCGGGCACCGATACGCCAGAATGAAACGGTGATCCCGTCTTCCGAACAGCTTCGGCGCAACCCTGCTGCTTCTGCGTTCAAAATCTTCGATGAAGCGGATCTTCAGCTCTTCCAGGACCTCTTTCAGTTCAACACGCATGGCAAGCAGTTGAAGTATGTTGTGCGTTCCAAGCTCTGGACCAGCATGGACAAGCACTACCTCAAAGAGAAGGTCCAGCAAGCACTCCAGCAGGCAATTGCAAAAACGCTGGCGATGGACGGAGCCGCAGGCGGTTTGCTCGGCAAACTGAAGAAGAATTTGACCGAAGAATTCCTGAAGGAGTTTGTCTACACTCTGCAGGTTTTCAAGATTTTTAATGGAACCATCCAATTCGATCTCTATTTTATTCCAGATCAGGACTCGCCCGATGATTACTCCAATGAATATTCAAGTAATCGCCTGGTCCGGCTGCAGGAAACTGGCTCATTGCGCACCCAGCTCAACGAAGAGGAAAGCTGGACAATGACCGGGCAGCTCGGGAAAGCTTCCCAGAAATTGATTGAACTCAATCGCTCTTCGGGCTCCCAGCCACGGCAACTGTATGCGGGTGGAGCGGTTTCCGTTTATCTGAAGTTGCTCGATATGCGCTGGAATCCATTCAAACCGATCCCCAATCCTAAAAAGAACGCTCTCAAAGGTTTTATCCGTTACCGCAGGTATTTCATTCACGACGGCCAGTTGGCCCCGGCCTCCTGCAAAACGGACCGGGTCAGTATTGAGAAAATCGAATGGTCTTCCGGCAAGCAGCAGGTGGATCAACTCCTGACAGTCGATCTCTATAAATCTTTCAATTTGGCCGCCATGGCGCCGACTGCAGAAACGCTTGAAATATTTCCCGGTCGATGGTTGGCTACGAATCAGGGGCGCCGAGGACTTCTTCCGTCCGGGTTTCTCGGTTTTAAAAATCACGAATGGGTAGGGAAGAGCCTGAAAACGGGCTACGTTTACGTATCCGGCAAAGCAAGCGTGATGGGAGCGCCCAGTGTATTCGACCAGCGCCTGAATTCCTTGGTCTACAGTTTCGGAAAAAAACGGTTCGATGCCGGGCTTTCGTCCCTGAGCGGGGATGTGGTACCGGATGCTCCGAATGCGACTCAAGATGTCACCTACGGATTGCTGCAGGATTGTCAGGACTATTTCACGAAAGCGCTCTCTTTGGGACGGGTCACTACTTCAATTCATGCGAATTCGGGAGGCGAGCAATGAAAAAGTCCACTCTTGCCTTTCTGACTTTGACATTTGTTTCAATTGAATTGTCTATCCTGCAGGCCGCAGCCAGCGCTTCGAACGTGAGCATTCAGGACCGGATAAAAACGCAGGTATTCTTTAAAAACGCGTATCCAGCAGTTTTCGGAAAAGCTGAATACGGCAGTGTGCAGAAATTCAGTGCCGCACTGAAGAGTGCACCGGCCGGAGTTCGAAAACAGGCGGATTTGCTGATTGATGAACTCGATGCGGTTCTGCCGTACAAAATTCTGATGCCGCTGGTTTACTGGAAGGTGCTTGACCCCAAGCCGGATCAGCTGGCAAAAGTTCTGGCTTATCACGCGGCGAATCGCCTGCTGATCTTGCGCGACTTTCTGGATAATCCGCTGCAGGGTGCCGACGGCCAGAAAGCAGAAGTATTGGAGTATTTCAGAGATCTTTTGAATGCCCCATCCGCGACCAGTCTGGAATACTTTGAGAAAGCACATCCCGGTCTCACCAGTCTGAGCCGCAAGACTGCCGCTATCGAAGATCCTCGGGAGTTTGCCCGTAGAATTATCAGCACACGTCTTTATGCCGAAAACTTCCTGCTACGCTTCCCTTACCTCAGGGATTTTTCGACCGGTTGGTTCGGATATATTCCTGGCAATAAAGTTGAACTGATCAGTGACAACGACCGGAGCATGGAACGGATCCAGTGGTTGAATGACCGCGCCATCTTTGCGGGAGGCAAACTCGACTGGAATGCCCCTTACATGTTGATGGATGGCCCGGACGCCCATATCATTTTCAAAAATGATCCGATCTTCAAGAAAATCCGGGAGTTGGTGGATTCCGCACATGATTCCATCTTCATCGATATCTTTCTCTGCGGTGGCACGATGGGTGGCGCCTTGGCGCGTTACCTGATCGATCAGGCGCTGTTGAAGGCAGCCGCAAATCCTGATTTCCGCGTTCTGATTCTTCATGACTTCGCGACAAACTATAATATGAAAGACGAGATGATGCCGGTTTTCGAATACATCCGGGACCGCATCAGGAACGAGCCGGCCGTTGGCCGGGTTGTTTCTTTGCTTCAGGCGAATATTCAAAGACATCCTCCAGGAATTCCCTTCGGAATCACGAATTTGATCCCCAAAACGGATGCTGTTTTCAAAGAAGTGGAAAAACGAAATACTTATTTTGAATCCAAAATCGATCACAGCAAGGTGATTGTGGTGGATGCGAATTCAGATCGGCCCCAGGCCTATTTCGGTTCGAAAAACTGGACCGATCATAGCGGTGGCTATTATTACGATAATGCGTTGTATGTGGCGGGTCCTGCCGCCGCCCTGGTGCAGGCGGCTTATTGGGACGATGTGGATGCCGCACTGACTCGTGATGAGCAGGAAAGAAAATGGTTCTTCTTCAAGGAGCAGGGTTTTGGAAACGACGGATATCTGTCCCGCCGCAAGGAATTGCTCGACTGGTTCCAGATTGCCCGGTTGGAATATCCGATCGCAGGAAATCAGCCGGTGAGACTGGGCGAGGCCAATGTGGACGGTGTCATTAAAGACGTTCGGAACATGCTGATCGAAATGATTCAGGGTGCGGAGCGGCACATCTATATGGAGCAGCTCTTCATTTATGACAAATACATCAATGATGCGCTGATTAAGCGCAAAATTCAGAAGCCGCAGATCGATATCCGGGTCCTTGCCGATCACAATGGCAACTTTGGCTTCGGTGGCTTTCCGAATACGATGTTCGTGCGTGAACTTGTGGCCAACGGAATTCAGGTCCGGGCCCGACGGACCCTGGGGGTGACGGCAACCTTCCCGAATGGTGAAAGCCGGACTTATCATCAGGAGAATCATCGCAAGATCAGCTCGTTTGATGGCAAGACAATGATGGTTGGTTCTTCGAATCTGAATCCAGACACTCTGCAGGGCAGCTTCCGGGAATTGGGTGCACAGATTTTCGATCAGGAGGAAATAGCGAAATTTGAAAACTATTTCGTCGCCGACTGGTCCAGTGAAGAGCAGACGCAGGATTCGGAAATCGACAGTTTCCGATTCACCATCGGGAAAACAAAATTATCTCCGGAGATATCAGCACTGATTAATGACGTGGGTGCGGTGATCGTTCGCTCAAAAGATTTGCTCGAGGGCCGGTATTGAAGTTCAGAATCCTGACAGGACTGGTCCTCTGCAATCTGATCTGGTCAGCACACCCGGTCATGTTCAAAATCATACTGGGACAGTTCAGTGCACCTGAGTCAGCCTTGCTCAGATATGGGAGTGCGCTCATCGCCTTCGTTCTGGTTTGGCTCATTTTCAATCTGCAGAAGCCTTTTGCCCTCGTATTCTCCCGCTCAGGCTTTTGGAGCATGCTGACTCTCGGTGCTCTCACTTTCTGCATCGCTCCGATGCTTCAGATGGTAGGTATTGATAAAAGCCGGGCGACTGACGGTTCTCTGATCACGGCTCTTGAGCCGCTCACTGCGGTTTTGCTGGCTCGAATTTTTCTGAGGGAGCGACTCGGCCTTTCCAACGTTCTGTCAATCGGTTTGGCTCTGGCTGGTTTTGTTCTCTTGTCTGAATTTTCGATCGATGCCCGGGCGGCCGGTAATTTGTTGATACTCGCCTCCTGTGTTCTGGAAGGGGCATATTCCGTTCTAGGACGGAAATTGCTTGAAAAACACGGTTTGGTTCCTCTATTCGGCTCCTCACTCCTGCTCGGGGTTGTGGCGTTGCTCGTAACCGTCACTATTTTGTCGGAGTCGGGGGGGGGGGTTTCAGGATTCGGTCATCGCTTGGCGGGAGTTTCATGGCAAACCATCGCTGCGGTAATTTGGGTGGGGCCTGTCGGAACTTGTGCTGCCTATTTTTTCTGGCTGACTGCACTGAAGCAGGTCCCGGTTGCCAGTGTTGCGGTGACTCTTTTTATTCAGCCGCTTCTGGGAGCCCTGTGGGGGAACTGGTTTATGGGAGATCGGCTCAGCCTGATGCAGACTGCGGGTGCCATCTTGATTCTGCTCTCCCTAACTCTCCCTGTTCTTATATTGAATCTTAGATATGAACGGCAGAAATTGATTTAGCTTTGGGGCGCGTTACGGAAAAAAGAAATCGTCAGAGTCATAAAATTCAGCTTGCCGTACGGGAAGAGACGTTCCTATACTTGACCCATTGGAGGGGGAAATGGACGTCTCCGAAAAAAATGAACTCGAAGGGCAGCGGTTATTGGATACCATTGCCACGTTGACCGGATTACCGACTACGCTTGCACACGAAGAACTGAATACGATCCTCGAAAGCACAGGTCAGAATTCAGGCGAAGTGACTTTGGAGAGTTTGAGAGCAGCCATGCTTGAATATCTTCAGACCCTGAATGATGACATGGAAGCTGGATCCAGCAATTCAACGCAGTAAGTGACTGCAATCGACCCACCGAAGCATTCCGGGCGTCAATGTCGTGACGCTTTTCAGTTGCTTGACTGATATATTTGAGCATTAGCTAAAAAAATTGAAATAGCTCAGAGCAACAATTCTCTAGACCATATATACTGTCTCTCAGGTCGTATTTTCGACAGGAGGCGCTCTTTCCTATGCTTATCAGGTCCGCACTGCCACATGTTCCTGCAGATTTAATCCGCCCGGATCTCGTTGGGTTTGAACCGGGACTTCTTCCTCGCAGCAATTACATTCCCAATCCAATCGTGATTGAGCAAACTGCACGTGGAGAACGGCAGTACGATATTTATTCGCGTATGTTGCTGGATCGAATTATTTTTCTGGGGACCGAGGTCAACGACACGGTTTCGAATTTGCTGGTTGCTCAGATGTTTTTTCTGGAATCTTCCGATCCGGATAAAGACGTTCAAATGTACATTAACTCACCGGGTGGATCCGTCTATGCCGGCCTGGCAATCTACGATGTCATGCAGTTTATTCAGTGTGATGTCTCTACCTCTTGTATCGGGATGGCCGCGAGTATGGGAGCTTTGCTTCTGACCGCAGGTACAAAAGGCAAGCGCTTCAGCATGCCCCACAGCCGGATCATGATCCATCAGCCGCTCGGTGGCGCCAAAGGCCAGGCTTCGGATATCGAAATTCAGGCCAAAGAAATATTATATTTAAAAGAACGGCTGAACGGGATTCTGGCGCATCATTCAGGTAAGCCGATAGAGCAGGTCCGGAAGGATACGGACCGCGATAACTATTTATCAGGTAAAGATGCTGTCGAGTATGGCTTGATCGACAAGGTTATCGAAAAGCGCGGCGGCGGAGCGGTTTAAGTTTTGAAGAGGAGATAGGGAAAGATGGACGGAAGAAAATACGGCGATGGATTTGGCAATCTGTGTTGTTCTTTCTGCGGAAAGAATCAGCGGGAAGTCAAAAAACTTATTGCCGGGCCCACGGTTTACATCTGTGATGAATGCATCGAACTCTGTAATGACATTATCGCCGAAGAGGGGCAGAAGGAAGTTCCTTCCCGGTCCTCCCAGGCGATTCCCAAACCCGGAGAGATCAAGCTCACCCTGGATCAGTACGTCATCGGCCAGGAGCGCGCCAAACGCGTTTTGTCCGTTGCGGTTTATAACCATTACAAGCGTATTCAATATCAGACGGAGCGCAAATCAACCAAGGAAGCCAAAGAAGGCGTGGAGCTCTCAAAGAGTAATATTCTTCTGATTGGTCCGACCGGTTCGGGTAAAACGCTTTTGGCCCAGACTCTCGCCAAACTTCTGAACGTACCTTTTGCGATGGCTGATGCCACTACCCTGACGGAAGCCGGTTACGTTGGTGAGGATGTTGAAAACATCATTCTGAATCTATTGCAGAACTGTGACAACAATGTCGAACGTGCGCAGAAGGGGATTGTATACATCGACGAAGTCGACAAGATCTCGCGCAAAAGCGAGAATCCCTCGATTACTCGCGATGTAAGCGGTGAAGGCGTTCAGCAGGCGCTACTCAAAATTGTGGAAGGTACGATTGCCAATGTTCCACCTAAGGGCGGAAGAAAGCATCCGCAGCAGGAATTCGTTCAGGTGGATACCTCCAATATCCTGTTCATCTGCGGCGGTGCCTTTGTCGGACTGGACAAGATCGTTGCACAAAGGAAGGGCAAGCGCAGTCTGGGTCTGTCAGCCAATATTACTTCCAAGGCGGATGAGAATGTTTCGGCTTTGCTTGCGCAAGCTGAACCCGAGGATTTGATCCGCTTCGGCCTGATTCCGGAATTCATCGGTCGATTGCCAATCGTGGCCACCCTGGAAGAGCTTGACGAAGGAGCTTTGATCGAAATTTTGACCAAGCCCAAAAACGCTTTGACTAAACAATACACAAAACTTTTTGAGTACGATGGCGTGGCTCTCGAATTTGAACAGACCGCGATTGTTGCGGTTGCAAAAGAAGCCATCAAACGCGCCACCGGAGCTCGCGGCCTCCGCGCGATCCTGGAACAGGCGATGCTCGAAGTGATGTATGACTTGCCGGCCAAGACGAACGTCAAGAAGTGCATTGTCACTCAAGGCGTGATCCTGAAAGGTGAGCGTCCCGTGATGGTGCTCACGGACGGTTCCGAGTCTGGCAAAACTGGTGATAACAAAGCCGAAAGCGCCTGATCGTTCTGAATGCCCAGTTCAACGCTCAAAGCAGTTTGCCTTGGGCTGATCCTTTGGGTGGGGAGAGCGAATGCCGCATTGCTGCCGCTTCCTCTCGCGTTTTCCTATGAGCAGGTGTCTTTCCCAAATTCGGCAGTTCCGGTAACGGTACTCGCTGACTTCTCGCGGGTAATGACGACTGAAGGATATGTGGTACTCGATTCGAGCAATACCGGGAATATTCCGGTTTTTGGTGTGGACCAGGTCTACTCCGATCCCTTGAGCCGGCAGGCAGTTTTCCTGAAATTCGACTTAGAACCCACTGACCGTATGCTCGTCGGCGAGCTTCGTTCGGTACCGGGTGATATCCTGGTTTACCATTCGGAGCGACGCCGTGGCTCTCAATATGCACTCGTTTTCTACCGCTTTGAACCAGAGCGGGCCCGACAACTCGTTTCGCTGCTGAGAAATAGCGTGACAGCACGGGCTTATGACATTCCAGGAATAAACAAAGCTCATGCATCGGAGCCGGGCTGCGCAGCTTGTGGAGGGCTCCCGCAGGTTCAGCGGCTTGGGGGAATCAATCACCTGAATGATAATCTGAAAGCCAATCAACTCGGCGGAAATCTCAGTACCTGTGCGGGAGATCTGCTCAAAGGAGCCTGGGCCAGCACGGGAGGTGCGGTTTCTGCTATCGCCAGCGCGACGGTTCAGTTTACCGAAAATCCGGCAGCAAGCTTTAAAAAGCTCGGGCAAATGATGGAGCAGATGTGGAAATTCGCCTCTCATTTCCCCTCAGAAATCAAACGCGTCTGGCAGGGTTTCTCCGGTTTGGATTCCGGCATGCAGGCGCAGGTGGCCTGCGAGTTTCTTGGCAGTCTCGGTACGGATGTGGTTCTGGGGATCGTGACTGCGGGAGTTGCCTCAGTGAAATGGCCTCTCTTGTTAGCAAAACTCGAGAAATTTGCGCAGAAATTGAAGCGGCTGGATAAACTGATGTCTTATCTCAGCAAGTCCGCAGATCAAGCCGTTCAGAAGCTTCGCCAAGGCGTCTTTCGCCGACTGGCCGGTGAAATGGATGAAACTCAGATCAACGCAATCAAATCTTTTTCGGACAGGGATCTGATGGATATCGCAGTGGGAGCAGCTTCATGCGGTATATAAATCTAATAATAATCATAACGATTTTCCATGGTCCTGCTGCTGTCGCGAAAGGTCCCGCACCATCCTCTTGCAGTAAGTGGGCGAAACTCGCGGAGCAGATCGAACCCAGGAGTTTCTTTGAGCAGGCCCGGAAGAAATCCGTTGAAGCCAGGGAAGCTGCAAAAAATGGAATAAAAATACCGGGCGAAGTCATTTACGAACAGCTGGACACCTTTGACCAGGCCCGTAATCTTGCGTTCAACTTTCCGCCAGGAGAAAGCCTCGGGATCAGTTTCAGGGACTATTCCAGGCTTGACCGCTTTCAGGTGACGATGGACAGCTCATCCCTCAAAGGCAAGTACGTCGGCTGGAAGCAGAAGTTGCCGGACGGGTCTGTGGGCGTGGTCCGGTTGGATTGGGAGCCTGGGCGAGGTGCTCATTTCAACCTCGAGTACGAAAAAATCCCCAATAAAGCGAACCCCTCAGTCCGTGAGAATTTCAAGGCGGCCATTCACTTCAAATGTCAAGGCCGCCCATGCACGGAGGCCGAAATTCTGGCTCTCGCCAGACAATTCCAGCCCTGAACGAGGGCAAGAGAGCGTCAATTTCCCGATAGCAGCGGAAGCGATGAGAAATTCCGCGCAATGGTTTACATCGCTGCTTCGAATGTGCTGTAGTTATGTAAGGAGAGGGGGATTCTTCAGGACGCCCCCTGCCACAACAGCCCCGAAAAGCGCAGGGGCAGCCAAGGAGGCGGCGAATGAGCAAGAAGAGCAAAATCGTAGTTCCGTTATTGCCACTGCGGGATGTGATCATTTTTCCTCATATGGTTGTCCCATTGTTTGTGGGACGCGAAAAATCCATCAATGCTCTCGAGGAATGCGTCAACAAGAAGCTCGATTTGTTTCTCGTGGCTCAACGCCAGGCGACTACAGTCACTCCGGGTGAAAAGGATATCTTCGAAGTTGGCACTTTAGGCACGATTCTGCAGATTCTCAGACTTCCCGACAATACTGTAAAAGTTCTGATTGAAGGAAAAAGGCGCGCGCGGATCCTGGGTTACAAGGAAACTGACCGCCTCATTGAAGCGGAGATTGAAGAGATTCCGGATGCTGCCGAAGAGGGCGTGGAAATCGAAGCCATGGTCCGCTCGCTCAAGGGAACTTTCGAAAATTATGTGAAGCTCAACAAGCGCATCCCGCCAGAAATGCTCATGAGCGTGAATACCGTGGAAGAACCTTCGCGTTTGGCGGACCTGATTGTTGCGCATCTCAATTTGAAGCTCGAAGACAAACAGGAAATTCTTGAGCTCAAAGAACCTTCCAAGCGACTGGAAAAATTATTGGAGCTCATGCAGGGAGAAATTGAAATCCTCCAGGTTGAGCGCCGAATTCGCACTCGCGTCAAAAAGCAGATGGAGCGTTCCCAGAAAGAATACTACTTGAACGAGCAGATGCAGGCGATTCAGAAGGAACTCGGAGAAAAAGACGAATTCAAAGTCGAAATCCAGCTCCTTGAAAAGCAGATTCGCACAAAAGCCATGTCCAAGGAGGCCAAAGAAAAGGCTGTTCGTGAGCTGAAAAAACTGAAGATGATGTCGCCCATGTCGGCCGAAGCGACTGTCGTCCGAAATTACATTGACTGGCTCGTCACCCTGCCCTGGGGGGAGTTCTCGGAAGATCGACATGATATCAAACTCGCTGAAGAAGTCTTGAACGAGGATCATTACGGCCTCGAGGAAGCCAAAGAACGTATTCTCGAATACCTGGCAGTCCGCGTGCTGACTGAGCACTCCAAAGGCCAGATTCTCTGTTTTGTCGGACCTCCAGGCGTGGGTAAAACCTCTCTGGGTAAATCAATTGCCCGAGCCTTGAACAAGAAATTTGTCCGCTGTTCACTGGGCGGCGTTCGTGATGAAGCCGAGATCCGCGGGCATCGTCGCACTTACGTCGGCGCACTGCCGGGTAAAATAATCCAGTCATTGAAGAAAGCCGGTTCATCCAATCCCGTATTTCTTCTCGATGAAGTCGATAAAATGAGCATGGATTTCAGGGGAGATCCGTCTTCGGCTTTGCTGGAGGTTCTTGATCCGGAGCAGAACATTGCGTTCGGGGATCACTACATGGAAGTCGATTACGATTGTTCCAAGGTGATGTTTGTTCTGACAGCCAACAGCCTTCATACGATTCCGAAGCCGTTGCTCGATCGGATGGAAGTCATCACAATCTCCGGCTACACGGAACCGGAGAAGTTCAATATCGTGAAAAAATATGTCGTTTCCAAACAGATGGAAGCACACGGTCTCAAGGCCGGCGACGTGGAAATCACAGACGAAGCCATCAGTTCTCTGATTCGAAATTATACGCGTGAGGCCGGGGTGCGTAATCTCGAGCGCTCGGTAGCGACTGTTTGCCGCAAGACCGCTCGCAAGATCGTGGAAGCCAGAAACCAGATGGAAAAATCCGGCAAGAAAAAGGCGGATGCGCCGCAGGTCTTGATCCGGGTGACAGCCGCAGATCTGGAACAGATGCTCGGCCCGCCAAAGTACACGGTGAGCAAGGCCGAGGAGGCGAACGAAATCGGTTTGACGAACGGCTTGGCCTACACCGATGCCGGCGGCGATATGCTTCAGATTGAAGTCAGTGTGGTTCCAGGAAAAGGCGGTGTGAAGATCACCGGCAAACTGGGTGAGGTGATGCAGGAATCCGCCGCTACAGCAATGAGCTATGTCCGTTCTCGGGCTCAGTTGCTCGGGCTCGACAAGGATTTCTATCAGAACATCGATATCCACCTCCATGTTCCCGAAGGCGCCGTGCCCAAGGACGGGCCTTCTGCCGGAATCACGATGGCGACTTCGATCACGAGCGCGCTTTGCAGGATACCGGTCAAAAAAGACATTGCCATGACAGGTGAGATCACTTTGCGGGGCCGTGTCCTGCCGATCGGCGGCTTGAAGGAAAAGCTGTTGGCGGCCAAAATCGGAAATATTAAGACGGTCCTCATTCCCAAGGGAAATGTTCCGGATCTTAAGATCATTCCCAAGGAAATTACTGAAGGAATGACTATTATTCCGGTTGAACATGCGGACGAGGTGCTCCGGGCAGCTTTGGAATTGACCGATCCCGACAAATTTCTGCATAAAGCGGATGAGGCACTTCCGATTCCGCCTCCAGATGCCGTTAAAGAGACGCCTCGGGCGATCAAACATTAGAATTCTGCGTTGCAGCAAAATTGTTTTTTGTTCAATATTATCCGAGGTTATGCCGATCAGCAGGTATGGCTTGGAGTCCAAAGAACGCAATAGGCTTGTGTAAAATCGAACTCGTCTTGATCTTATTGCTCGCCACCCAAACCGGGTGGGCAGAGGATTCTGGATCCTGCCCGGAGCTTAAGAAATTGCTGACTGACGTCATTGCGAGTGGTGATCCGGTCCTGAAGCCCAACATTGGGTCGGGTGCAATTGATGGCGGCAAAGCTGAGCTCACGCCTGCTGCTCAAGCCAAAGCGCTTGCGACTGCGGACAAGGCGGGTGTCGTATTTAAATTGAATGCAGGCCCGACCTGGCGGAACAGGGTCGGCCAGATCACTGCAAGAATTCGCAATGGACTTCGAAATCTTCAGGATCATACATATCCCATTATCGCTTTGGACGACGCAACCCCGGTCCATGCCCATGCCTTGGCCGCGGACGCTTTTCAAAGGCTTACCGACGAACAGAGGGCACTCGTCAATCTTGAGTCAATCAAAGTGGATCTCTTTGAAACTTTGAAGAGTGTCGAGAACTACAAAATTCAAATGGAGCAGTTTATCGACCAAAGTGCGACCACTACGGCACAGGTTGAAGCACTGGAACTCTGGTTGAAGAACAATCCTCATGCGAGAAATTTCACGCTGGAACTTCCCACTTTGCGCATCGAAGACGGAAAGCTGGTCGAGGGTATCGAAAGGACGATATTTCCGGACGACATCAGCGTTCGCATCAAGATCAGGGAACTTAAGCGCGAACTTCGTCATCGCCTCGGGTTTTGGCAACTGAAACCGAACGGGGCCCAGAAACTTGCAGTCGATCAGGCGATTAAAATCAAACGACTCGAGACGTTTCGAAGTGAATTGATCCGGCAGGAGCTTGCAAATAAGGATCCGGCCAAAATGCTGCCGGATGATTTGAGAGATGCGGTAAATCGGATTAATGCTTTATACGATCCTGCAATTCCGGGCAAAATAAAACAGGAATTGCGTCCTCCCGGTTGGGCCGAAGAGCAGTTAAAAATATTGCAGACGCATGCCGAGCTCAAAACTTTCGTTCTGAAGGCTGTCCCGTCGAATCTGGAAAAAGCCGAGCAAAATAAAATCGTTCAGTTCGTGAAACAGTTGAAGCCCGAAGACAAGCAGGCCCTGGGTATTAATAAATTTGCGAATGCTGTGGGGCTGATTTCGCGCTCCACCTGGATTACGAGGGTAGTGACCGCGACTACCTCAGGCGGCGGCCTTCTGGCATCGGCGTACGAACTCAAGTTCAGTGATCGGGCTGCAAAGGAGAAATGCGCCTCTTCGGAGAGTGAAGATGTGTTTGTCACCTGTGTCCGGGAATATCTGGTCAGCAAGTTTGCCGGCCGCTTCGCGCTCGTTGAATTGGATAAACTGGATTTAATCAATGGCGAAGGGCAAATCAGCGACCCCAGGATCGTTAAAGAGATCAAAGACGTGAAACTCAGGCGGGCAAAGTATCTGAAGAATCAGAACAGGACGGCAGAACTCGATGATGCCACCCGCCTCAGCATCCGTGAAAATGGCATAAGCGAAGAAAAGCTTCGGCTTGATCTCGTAGAGTCTAAAGCCGACGAGGACTTTAAAACTAGACTCACGGCTCCGGATTCCTACTTTGCCCAGAAGTTCCCGAGCTATTTTAAAATTGCGAAAAGCCAGCTCGAGCAGGTTGCGAACGTTCCTTTTGGAAGCGAGAAGTACTTTGAAATTATTACTGAAATGAGGCGAAAAGCTCCGACTTTGACGGATGAATTTGAATCGATTGCAGATGAGCGCGATCGTTTTAAGACATTTGGAACTTCTTCGGCGGGCTCTTATGATGAATATTTTCCTTCCCAAAATCAAAGCCCGGGACCGAGAATGACTCGAAGAGGGCAGAACCGTCCGACTGGCGGACGGTCCAGAATCCCGGATCATTTTCCTGGTGATGGTTGGAATGAGGTGCCCCAAAACAGCGACGGAACCATTCCCGTTCCTCAATATATATTCCCGACTAAACCAAACAAGTAATTCATTTTACATTAGGCTTGACGGCCGCATACCTCTCGTCTATTTTCTCAATCCTTCGCGCTCTATTGATTTGAGTCGCAGAGCGTCTGTTCGCCCACCTTGCGCGAACGGATTGCAGCAGGTTTAGTGTTGGATTTTGGCCGTAATTAGTTCGAAGTAACTTGTTTTTGAAAGGAATGCAGTTCATGCCCACAATTAATCAGCTCATTCGGAGGGGCCGCTCTTCCAAAATGTGGAAAACGAAGTCGCCCGCTCTCCAAAGCTGTCCTCAGCGCCGCGGTGTTTGTACCCGCGTTTATACAACCACACCGAAAAAGCCGAACTCTGCTCTTCGCAAAGTCTGCCGCGTTCGTTTGACGAACGGGTACGAAGTGACATCCTATATTCCAGGTGTTGGACATAATCTTCAGGAACACTCGATCGTCTTGATCCGCGGAGGCCGTGTGAAGGATCTCCCTGGTGTTCGTTATCACACTGTTCGCGGGACGCTCGATACTCAAGGCGTCGCCAATCGCAAGCAGAGCCGTTCAAAATACGGAACGAAGCGTGCCTCAGGTGCTGCTGCTCCTGCTGCCAAATAAACTGATTAAGAAGTAGAGGTTTAAAATGGGTCGTAAGAAATTTATTCGTAAACGTGAAATCCTCCCGGATCCTAAGTTCAATGATGTGGTGATCGCCAAGTTCATCAATTCGTTGATGGAGCGTGGCAAACGCTCTTTGGCGGAATCCATCCTGTACGGTTGCGTTGACAACATTCAGGAGCGAACCGGAGAAGATGGTCTTAAAATCTTCAAAAAAGGTCTTGAGAACGTGAAGCCGTTGCTGGAAGTGAAATCCCGCCGTGTCGGTGGTGCGACCTACCAGGTGCCGATCGAAGTCAAGCCAGCGCGCCGTCAATCACTGGCCTCCCGCTGGTTGATCGATTCCGCTCGTGGCCGTCCGGAGCATTCGATGGCAGAACGCCTTGCTGCGGAACTCATCGAAGCTGCCAATGGTCGCGGCGGTGCGATGAAAAAACGTGAAGACGTGCACAAAATGGCCGATGCCAATAAGGCTTTTGCCCATTATCGCTGGTAATCATCAGCGGGATTCAGACTTTCTGAATTCTGTATTCTAGAATTTTGGAGCGCCTGGCAAAAACCAGGCGCTCTTTTTTATTTCCGGACAAACTGGTCCGGTTTTGTTGTATATCGCTCTTATGGCCGACGTCGCACTGAACAAAATTCGCAACATTGGAATCATGGCACATATTGATGCCGGCAAGACTACGACGACCGAGCGTATTCTTTATTACACAGGCAAAACGCATAAAATCGGTGAAGTTCATGAGGGTACAACTGTCATGGACTGGATGCCCCAGGAGCAGGAGCGTGGGATCACGATCACGTCTGCTGCGACGACCTGCTTTTGGCATGACCACCGGATCAATATCATCGATACGCCTGGACACGTGGATTTCACGATTGAAGTGGAGCGTTCACTTCGTGTTCTGGATGGGGCTGTCGCTGTTTTCTGTGCAGTAGGTGGAGTGGAGCCACAGTCCGAAACGGTTTGGCGGCAGGCGGATAAATATCATGTTCCGCGATTGGCTTTCGTAAACAAGATGGATCGGGTTGGCGCGGACTTCTATGATGTCCTTTCTCAGATGAGGTCCAGGCTTGCGGCGAACCCTGTGGCCCTGCAGATCCCCTGGGGAACGGAAGACACCTTTCACGGCATCATAGATCTCATCGAAATGAAAGCCCTCGTCTGGCATTCGGAAGACCTCGGCGCGAGTTTCGAAATCAGCGAGATTCCCGCTGAATGTGAAAAGTCTGCCCAGGAGTACCATGACAGGTTGATTGAGGTCGCAGCCGAGTTTGACGATACCTTGATGGACAAATACATTTCAGGGGAGAATTGTTCTCCTGATGAAATCCGTGCTGCGGTCCGTAAGGGGTGTCTTTCTCTCAAATTGGTGCCTGTGCTCTGTGGTTCCAGTTTCAAAAATAAGGGCGTTCAGCCCATGCTCGATGCCATCATCAGCTTTCTGCCTTCACCTGTTGAAGTGCCCCCGATTGAAGGTAAGGACCCTAAACATGAAGATAAAACCCTGCAGCGCAAAGCTGATATCGAAGAACCTTTTTCTGCACTCGCCTTTAAAGTTCAGAACGATTCCTATGTCGGTCAGTTGACCTATTTCCGGGTTTATTCCGGCAAAATCGAAGCAGGATCTCAAGTTTACAATCCGGCTAAAGGCAAGCGTGAGCGGCTCGGGCGCCTGCTTCAGATGCACGCGAATAAACGCGAAGACGTGAACGAAGTTCAGGCTGGAGATATCGCGGCGACTGTCGGTCTTCGCTTCACAACTACGGGGGATACCTTGTGCAACGAAGGGCATCCGATTCTTCTGGAAAAAATTATTTTTCCCGAGCCCGTTATTTCAATCGCAATCGAGCCGAAGACCAAAGCGGATCAGGAAAAACTCGCAAACGCCCTGGCTCGGCTGGCCATGGAAGACCCCTCCTTCCGTGTGACGATCAATGACGAAACCGGTCAAACTCTGATCAGTGGAATGGGCGAACTTCACCTTGAAATAATCGTGGATCGAATGAAGCGGGAGTTCAAGGTTGAGGGAAATATTGGGCAGCCGCAGGTTTCCTATAAAGAAACGATTTCTGGATCAGCCGAAGCCGAGGGTAAGTTCGTCCGGCAGAATGCTGGCAAAGGACAATACGGTCATTGTGTAATCCGCCTCAATCAGTTGCCTCGGGGTAGCGGGTATAAATTCATTAATGAGCTTCAGGCTGGAGTAATTCCCAAAGAATTTATTCCCGCTATCGACAAGGGAATTTCTGAATCCATGTTGGGTGGTATTGTGGCGGGATATCCGGTCGTTGATCTCCAGGCTACCCTGGTCGGCGGCTCTTTCCATGACACTGATTCTACCGAGATTGCTTACAAAATTGCCGCTTCGATGGCTTTCAAGGAAGCGGCCCAGAAAGCAAATCCGATATTCCTGGAGCCAGTGATGAGTGCGGAAGTGGTATGCCCCGATGAGTACATGGGCAACGTGATCGGGGACCTGAACGGGCGCCGGGGCAAAATCATCAGTATGAGTGTCCGGCATGGAATGCAGGTCATCAAGGCCGAGGTGCCGCTGGCTACAATGTTCGGCTATTCTACCGCTCTGCGCTCTTCATCTCAGGGCCGTGCCTCCTATTCGATGGAACTTTCGCGTTACGAGCCCGTTCCTTCTCATATTGCTGAAGAGATCAAAGTGAAGCTGGGCATCATTTACCGCGCTTGACTGACCGCCTCCGGTAACCCAATTGACGTTTCTTGGTCGCTCGGATATTGAGTAGCCATCTTTCGAAAGGGGATTAATTCGATGAAAAATTTACTAGTGATATTGGCGATTGCGATCGCAGTCAGCGGTTGTAAACAGCGTGTAAAAATTATTAACGGTGAATTGCCTGAAGGCATGGTTTCGCATGCCTCGAAGTTCATGGGCGAATATGCAGGTGATCTGGATGGACGCCCAATGCACCTCACTCTGGCAATGGAGGGTAATAAAGTGGTTCTTTCCAGTTCTGCTGACTGGCTGGATCAGGGCTGTTCTTCCGTAACGGGCGATCTCAAAGAAGTGTACGTTAAGAACAAAAAAAACGAGATGATTCTGTCCAAGGCTGTTTTTTACTTCGATGCCGGTCAGTGCTCTGCCCAGGTTTGGGGGCGCGAGCTGGAACTGAAGCTGAAAGACAAGACTCCTCTTGCTCTTAGTGTATCGATTTTTGCCCGTACCGAAAGTTATTGGAGTTGCTACGGTCCGCGTCCATATCCGTATGTCGAAGTGGCAGATCAAAGCATTGATCCGAGCTACGTTCCTGGTCCAGGGCATCCGGGCTATAATCCTCCCCATTACCCGAATCCTTACGATAATTGCCGAAATTACTTAGATACCTATGTTCTCAGCGGCAGATTCAGCAAAATCCAGTAAACTGTTGTTTAATGTTTTTTTTGAACCGGGACGGCCAAAAGGCTTGTTCCCGGTTTTTTTTGCCCTGAATTCCTGTCAAAAAGCTGACAAATCGGTGCATTACCCGCAGTCCCGAGCGGCTGTCAGATTTCAAAGCAAAGGCCTTGTCTTTGAAACGATTCCCTTATATATACTCGATTTCTTGTTTCTTAATGTTGATGTTTGGGAAAGATTGCTTTTGCGGAGTCACATCCCGCAAAAGGGAACTTCCCGAAGTAAAATAATGCCTGAAAAGGCCTATTTTTGAGGAGATGTGAATATGGCTTTAGAACATAAAATCCGGATCAAGTTGAAGGCTTTTGATCATCGTGTTCTTGATCAATCCGTCTGGGAGATCGTGAATACTGCGAAGAGAACTGGCGCTACCGTGCGTGGCCCGATTCCGCTTCCGACTGTGATTAATAAGTATTGCGTTCTCCGGTCGCCTCATGTAGACAAGAAGTCCCGCGAACAGTTCGAAGTTCGGACTCACAAGCGGCTTTTGGATATCCTCGAGCCAACGCAGCAAACTGTCGATTCTCTCATGAAACTCGACCTCTCTGCCGGCGTGGACGTGGAAATCAAGTCCTAACGGGCGCACTCGTAAGGGTGTTTTGGGAGTAAGTCGATACTGTCTGCTGCATGCTACTTTAAACGGTGCTTCCCAGCAGAAAAGTCGATGGAACTCAGCAAACTACCGCATGAAAGCATCCGGCGGCCTCTGTTTTAGATGTTAAAAACAGGGCGGCTTCCCGGTGATGCTGTGAAGGTGGATTGTCAGACAGCTAAAATGATGGGCGAACTAGCTTCGCCTTGGAGATAACTATGGATAGTAAGCCTGAAGCTCAGGTAGACGCCGGTACACAAAGTGCGTCAAAACCGAGCAGCGAAAGGGTCGCCTACAAAGGCGGCATTTTGGGCGTGAAAGCCGGAATGACCCAGGTCTTCACTGAAGCCGGGGATTCTGTTGCTGTAACCGTCATTGATTTAAGTCCTGCCGTCATCACTCAGGTGAAGACCCATGAGAAGAATGGTTATCAAGCCATTCAGATCGGCATGCTTCCAAAGAAGGCAAAAGCCGCGACCAAGCCCGAACAGGGTCACGCGAAAGCAGTGAGTGCCTCTGGATTTTATCATTACCAGGAATTTCGTCTCGAATCAGACGACAAGCTCGATGGCTTGGTCGTCGGTTCCGTTCTTTCCCCTGAGTTTGTGAAACCGGGCGATCTCGTTGATCTCACGGCCATGAGCAAGGGTAAGGGCATTCAGGGCGGCATGAAACGTTTTCATATGGCAGGTGGTCATAAAACCCACGGCGCATCGGTTTCGCACCGGTCGCTGGGTTCCATCGGTAACCGCGCTGATCCCGGCAAGTGTTTCAAAAACAAGAAGATGCCGGGAAAAATGGGGCATGAGAAAGTTACCGTTCAGAACGTGCGCGTGGTTCGCGTTGATCTGGAGAATCAGGTTCTCCTGGTAAATGGCAGTGTTCCAGGGCCAAAAAGCGGGATCGTTACGATTCGTCCCGCAGTGAAGCACGCGGAGTAAAATATGGCTAAATTAGATGTTATCAATTTAGAAAATAAAAAAATCGGAAGCATTGATCTCCGCGACGACGTTTTTGCCGTGGATGTGAATGTAGCTCTGGTTCATCAGGTTCTCAAAGCTCAGCTGGCGGGGCGCCGTCAGGGTACTGCCAAGACCAAGACCAAATCCGAAGTTCGTGGCGGCGGCCGCAAGCCGTTCAAGCAAAAAGGTACTGGTAATGCCCGCCAGGGTTCTACCCGTTCACCTTTGAATCCGGGTGGTGGTCAGTCTTTTGGTCCGCAACCTCGTTGCTATGACCAGGCTACCCCAAAAGAAATGATGCGCGGCGCTTTACGCTCCGCTCTTTCGGATCGCGTGAAAGCGAAACGCGTGCTCGTGATGGATGAATTTAAACTGGAAAACGTGAAGACCAAAGTTTTCAACGAGATTCTGAAAAAGAAACTGCAGTTGGACAAGGTTCTGATCGTGGACGACGCAAACACCAATCTCGAACTTTCCGGTCGTAACATTCCGAAGGTCAAGGTCCTTAGGACTGAAGGCATCAATGTTTACGATATCGTGAAACATGAGTGGGTTGTGTTTTCGAAACGCGCGGTTCAGGCGATTGAAACTCGTCTGGCGCCGAATAGCTGAGGTGACTTGTGCGTAGTGTTTACGATGTAGTTAAAAGACCCATTATCAGTGAAAAAAGCACGGCGCTCGCGGAAGTAGCGGGACGTTATGCTTTTGAAGTGGCTCTCCAGGCTAATAAGCAGGAGATCCGTGACGCCGTTCAGCACCTTTTCAAGGTGAAAGTAACGGAAGTCCGCACAATGGTAGTGCATGGAAAGATGAAACGTGTTGGCCGGTTCGAAACGAAGCGGTCTAACTGGAAGAAAGCTGTCGTGACTTTGGCCGAAGGCCAGAAGATCGATTTCTTCCAAACGAAGTGAGTTGAATTATGGCGATTAAGACATTCAAACCTACTACCCCGTCCCGGCGCTATATTTCGTCAGCAGACTTCTCGGTTTTAACCCCGACCAAGTTGCAGCCGAAAAAGCCGAAGAGTCTTACGGCTGAACTGCGAAAAAGTGGTGGTCGCAATCAGTTCGGAAAGATGACCGTCAGGCATATTGGCGGCGGTCACAGAAGAAAATACCGCGTGATTGATTTTCTACGCGAAAAACGCGAAATCCCAGCCAAGGTGGCATCGCTCGAGTACGATCCAAACCGTACCGCCTACATCGCTCTTTTGAATTATGCTGATGGCGAAAAGCGTTACATTCTGGCTCCCTTGGGTTTAAACGTTGGTGACGCAGTTCTTGCCAGCGACAAAGCAGATATAAAGCCCGGAAACAACCTCCCTCTTTCGGCAATTCCGGTTGGTACTCTGATTCACAATATTGAGCTAGAGCCCGCAAAGGGCGGAAAACTTGGCCGGACTGCCGGAAGTTACGCTCAGTTGATGGCCAAAGAAGGCGAATACTGCCAAGTGAAAATGCCCAGCGGCGAGATGCGATTGATTCACTCCCGTTGCCGCGCTTCCATTGGTCAGCTTGCCAATACCGATCATGAAAATATCACGATCGGCAAAGCAGGAAGAAGCCGCTGGCTCGGTATCCGTCCCACCAATCGCGGTGTTTCGATGAATCCGATCGACCATCCTCATGGTGGCGGTGAAGGTAAGGCCTCGGGCGGTGGGCATCCACGTACGCCCTGGGGTGTGCCAACCAAAGGCTATAAGACTCGTAATAATAAGCGCACCGATAACTTCATCGTGAAGCGGCGCAAGTAAAGGAGAGTGAAAAGTGGCTCGTTCAATTAAAAAAGGCCCTTTTTGTGACGAATATCTGATCAAGAAAGTTCAGGTAGCCAGACAGACACAGGATCGCAAAGTGATCAAAACTTGGTCGCGCCGTTCAACGGTGCTTCCGGATTTTGTTGGAATCACTTTCGCCGTTCATAATGGCAAAAAATTCATTCCGGTCTATGTGACCGAAAACATGGTCGGACACAAGCTCGGCGAATTCTCTCAGACCCGCATGTTCCACGGTCATACTCCGTCGGACAAAAAAGCGGCAGCTGAGGCTGCACCAGCAGCCGCAGGTAAGCCTGCCGCAGCAGCACCCGCGGCCAAACCTGCAGCGCCGGCGAAATAAGGAGTTAAGCCATGCAAGTCAGTGCAAAACTAAGTTCAATTCGGATTACCCCTCGGAAGATCGGTTTACTTGCGGATGAAGTCCGCGGCAAAGGGATCAACGAAGCATTAACCTATCTGCGTTTTTCGCCAAGAAAGCGTACGGCTGAGGCTCTGTATAAGCTGATCAAGAGCGCCGCCGCCAATGCAGACCAGAAGGGAACGGTTGATGTCGATACGTTGTACGTCAAAACGATTCTGGTGGGCCAAGGGGTGACGATGAAGCGTTTCCGTCCACGCGCGAAGGGATCCGCGTTTAAAATTAACAAGAAAACCAGTCACATTAGCGTGACGCTCGCTGAAAAATAAGGCTGGAGAGGAAGATAATGGGTCAAAAAGTTAATCCGATTGGATTTCGAATTGGGGTTACTCGGACATGGGACAGCCGTTGGTTCAGCAAGCGTGATTACGCCAAGCTCCTGCATGAGGACCTTGCCCTTCGCGAGCACCTGAAAAAGAAGCTCTTCGGCGCAGGCATTGCGCGCATTGAGATCGAGCGCGCTGCGAATAAGGTGAAAATCAATGTTCATACCGCGCGCCCTGGTATCGTGATTGGCAAGAAGGGTGCTGGAGTCGAGCAGATCAAGGCTGATGTTCAGAAGCTTTCTAAAAATGAAGTGTTTCTCAACATCATCGAAGTGAAAAAGCCCGAAGCCAACGCCACCCTCATTTCAGAAAACGTTGCTAGCCAGCTTGAAAAGCGTGTTGCTTTCCGTCGTGCGATGAAGAAGTGCATGACTGCAGCATTCAAGCAGGGCATTAAGGGAATTAAAATCCGCGTTTCGGGCCGTCTCGGGGGCGCCGAAATCGCACGTACCGAATGGTACAGCGAAGACAGCGTGCCTCTGCACACTCTGCGGGCGAACATTGATTACGGTACAGCTGAAGCCCATACGACTTACGGTTTGATTGGTGTCAAATGCTGGGTTTATCACGGTGAGACTGTCACATTAAAGAAGCAGGCGGCTGCTGAAGCCAAAGCACTGCAAAAGGAGTAATGGACCATGCTGGCACCAAAAAGAGTTAAATGGCGTAAGCACCAGAAGGGTAAGATGAGGGGCAAAGCCGATCGCGGTGGGACCCTCTACTTCGGTGAGTTTGGTTTGCAATCAACTGAGTGCGGAAAAATTACCTCCAAGCAGATTGAGGCCTCCCGTGTGGCCATGACCCGTTCCGTTAAGCGCGGCGGGTCAATCTGGGTACGTATTTTTCCAGACAAGGCTCTCACCAAGAAGCCTGCTGAAACACGAATGGGTTCGGGTAAAGGTAACGTCGAAGAATGGTGCGCGGTAATCAAACCGGGTCGGATCATTTTCGAAATGGGTGGCATCACGAAAGTGGAGGCTTTTGAAGCGCTTCGCCTGGCCAACCATAAGTTGCCACTCCGTTGCAAGCCGATCAGCAAAGAAACTGAAGCTCTCGCCAAGAAGGCGGCGGAAGTAAAAAAGGCTGCGGCCAAGGCTTGAGATCAGAGAGGTAATGAAAGTGTCTACAAAGCGATTTACAGAATTGAAGAACTTGTCGAAGGACGAACTGACCACGAAAATTCGTGAGACGGAAGCGGCTCTTTTTGACAATAAAATGAAACGCGTGACCGGACAGTTGGCGGATGCCTCCACGATGTGGAAACTCCGCAAGGATTTAGCGCGGATGAAGATGCTCGCTGGCCAGTCGGCTCAGAAGCAGACGGCCGGAGGTAAATGAAAATGGTAGTTGAAAAGAAAAAAGCTGCGCCTGCGAAGGCAAAGGCTGAAAAAGTGGAAAAGAAACCGGCCGCAGAAAAAATCGAAACTGTAGCGGTGTCTGTATCTGGTGATTCCCGTAATGCCCTCCAGAAACGTAGGATCGTGGAAGGCCTTGTCGTGAGCGATAAGATGCAGAAGACCATTGTTGTGAAAGTGGACCGCCGCGTGCGCGACACCATGTACAAAAAATACGTGGTTCGTTCCCGTCGTTTCAAAGCTCATGACGAGAAAAATGAAGCGAAAATTGGCGATCTCGTGACGATCGTTGAGTCCCGCCCCTTGAGTAAAGAAAAGCGCTGGGTTCTCAATTCGATTCTTCGTCGCGCGGGTCAGGTTGCTGAGATCAACGTCTAGGCAAAGAAAGTTGAAGGAGATTTGTTATGATTCAGATGCGTACTCGTCTTGACGTTGCCGATAATTCGGGAGCCAAGTCTGTCATGTGCATCAAGGTCCTCGGCGGAACCCGGCGTAAATACGCCAGTGTCGGCGATGTGATCGTGATCACCGTGAAAGACGCGATTCCGAATGCAAAAGTAAAAAAGGGTGAAATCCTGAAGGCTGTCATCGTTCGTACAAAGAAAGAGATCAATCGTAATGACGGAACATACATCCGTTTCGATGCGAACTCCGCTGTGCTGATCAATGCTCAGAATGAACCGATTGGAACCCGTATCTTTGGGCCAGTAGCTCGTGAGCTTCGTGCCCGCGCTTTCACGAAAATTATTTCGTTAGCGCCTGAAGTGCTGTGAGGTTGAATTTATGATTACGGCAGGATTAGCAAAATTAAGTATTAAGAAAAATGATCAGGTCCAGGTCACTGCAGGCCGGGATAAGGGCAAAGTGGGTAAGGTTCTGAATGTGAATCTTAAAACCGAGCGAGTCACAGTTGAAAAAATCAATATGGTGAAGCGCCACACGAAACCCACTCAGAAGAACGCCCAGGGCGGGATTCTTGAGAAGGAAACTCCAATTCATTATTCGAACGTTCTGCTTTATTGCACCAAGTGCGCCCGTGGCGTCCGCCACAGCCATAAAACGGTGGAGAAATCAGCTTCGAAGAAGAAGGGCGATGCCAAGAAGCTCGTAAAGATCAGGGTTTGCAAGAAATGCGGAGAGACGCTCGATGTCGCCAAGGCGTAAGCCTGGCGAATCAAGCCTAAGGAGGAATTTGTGGTAGCCGCAAAAGACGATACCGATAGCAAGACGAAAGATTCAGTAGAAGCCGGTGCTGACGATGCTGCAAAGGCAGCAAAAGCAAAAGCAGACGCCAAAAAAGCTACTGCTGATGCTGCACGAGCAAAAGCGAAGAAAGCAAAAGAGGAAGCGGCATCCGCTTCTTTGAAAATCGCTGCGCCCGGTGAGACCAAGGTTTCACCTACTGCCGTGCCTCGTCTGGTGACTCATTATCAGAAGAAGGCCGTGCCGGCCCTGATGAAGGAGTTTCAGTTCAAGAATCCGATGCAATGTCCACGGATCACGAAGATTGTCATCAATTGCGCCGTCAAGGAAGCAGTTGCCAATCCAAAGGTTCTCGACGGTGCATTTGAAGAGCTCATGTCAATCAGCGGTCAAAAGCCGGTGATGACACGGGCAAAGAAAGCCATAGCGGCTTTCAAAGTTCGTGAAGGTAATGCCGTGGGTGTCATGGTTACGCTTCGCCGGGCGCGTATGTACGAATTCCTGGATCGCCTGATGAATGTCGCTCTCCCTCGCGTGCGTGACTTCAAGGGTGTAAATCCCAAGGGATTCGACGGACGTGGAAATTATTCGCTCGGCCTTCGTGAGCAGATCATTTTCCCGGAAATTAATTACGATAAAGTTGAAAAAATTCGCGGTATGACAGTGACCATTACAACCACTGCCAAGACCAATGAGCATGCGCGTTCGTTATTAGCCGAACTGGGCATGCCCTTCCGTAAATAAAGGAGAACGATCTTGTCTACGAAGTCCAAACTCGAAAAGATAGGAAAGAAGCCGAAATTTCAAGTCCGTACTCGGAATCGTTGTCCGTTGTGTGGTCGGCCTCGCGCTTACATGCGTAAGTTTAACATGTGCCGTCTGTGCTTTCGCGGTCTCGCGCTCAAGGGGCAGCTCCCCGGCGTGACGAAATCAAGCTGGTAAGGATTTGAAGAGGTTATTTTTATGAGCATGACAGATCCAGTTGCCGATTTATTAACCCGCATTCGTAATGCGGCAAAAGAAAAGCATGAGAAATTGGAAATTCCGGCTTCTCGTCTTAAGGCCAATATTGTTCGCGTATTGAAAGAGGAAGGTTATATCAAGAACTTCCGTTTGATGCGTGAAGAAGGAAGGCCTGTAATTAAGGTTTACCTGAAGTACACGGATGAAGGGAATAGCGTCATCCAGGGGGTGCGCCGGGTGAGTCGACCTGGTCTCCGCCGGTATTCCGGTTACGAAGAAATGCCACGCCCCCTCGGCGGCGCTGGTATTGCAATCGTATCCACCTCCAAAGGGGTGATTACGGGCCACAGGGCGCGTACCCAAAAGCTGGGTGGCGAAATTCTTTGTGAGGTTTGGTGATCTATGTCGCGTGTAGGAAAAGCCCCGATTAAAATTCTTCAGGGCGTAAAAGTTGATATTAAAAATGGAAACGTCAAAGTCGAAGGGCCTAAGGGCAAGCTCGCTCACATTATCCCTAATGGCGTTACCTGTAAAATCGATAACGGCTCCATTATTCTCACCCGAGATGATAAAGTGAAAAACGCTGCAGCACTTCATGGGCTGACTCGTACTCTGATTCACAACATGGTGCACGGAGTGCACACCGGTTTCAGTAAGGAATTGGATGTGGTCGGGGTTGGATATCGCGCGGCCATGAAGGGCCAGTCACTGTCGCTCACGATTGGGTACTCCCATCCAATCGACTTCAGTCTTCCTGTCGGAGTTACGGGGAAGGTTGAAAATAACACCCACATTGTGGTCAGCGGAGCTGATAAAATGTTGGTGGGTATGGTGGCCGCGAAAATCAGGTCATTCAAAGAACCTGAGCCGTATCAAGGCAAGGGTATTAAATACACAGACGAGCATATCATTCGCAAGCAGGGTAAAGCTGCTGGCGCGAAATAGGAAGTTACAATGGCTACTAAGATCCGTCAAAAGACGTCAAATAAACAGGTGGTTCGGTTCAAGCGCAAGCTTCGGATTCGTTCTCGCGTTGAAGGAAATTCGGAACGTCCAAGACTTTCAGTCTTCCGTTCGAACCAGAACATCTATGTTCAGCTGGTTGATGACGCCAAGGGTCATACTTTGGTTGCCGCTTCTACTCTTGAAGAGGAATTGAAGGGCAAAGTCGCAAGCTCGATCGCAGGAGCAAAGCAATTGGGAAATTTGATTGCGAAGAGAGCGCTCGCGAAAAATATTTCGCAGATCGTTTTTGATCGCAGCGGATACCTTTATCACGGTCGTATCAAAGCTTTGGCGGATGCAGCTCGTGAAGGTGGACTCAAATTTTAAGGAATCGTTCGTTTAAGTACAGGAGAAATTCATGGCAGTAGATAATCGTCGCGGGCAGCAGGAAGATAGTGAATTTGAAGACAAGGTTATTCACATCAACCGTTGCGCAAAGGTGGTAAAAGGCGGCCGTCGTTTCAGTTTTTCGGCTATCGTCGTTGTTGGGGATAAAAAGGGGCAAGTCGGAGTTGGACTTGGTAAGGCCGGAGAAGTTCCTGAGGCGATCAAAAAAGCCGGCAAGCAAGCCAAGAAAAACCTGATGAGGGTTCCTATGGATGGAAAGACGATTCCTCATGAGATCATTGGCCGCTTCGGCGCCAGCCAGGTTTTGATGAAGCCGGCTCCTGAAGGAACTGGAATCATCGCGAGCTCTTCGGTTCGCGCGATCATGGAAGTTGCCGGAATTCAGAATATTCTTACAAAGTCCATTCGCCGCGACAACCCTCATAATGTTGTTCGTGCGACCTTGGCAGGATTGAAAAATCTGCGCAACTTTGCGGATATCGCAAAGGCACGTGGCAAAACTGTCGGCGAAATTCTCTAAGCCGATAGATAATGGAAAGGTGATTTATGTCAGCAGCAACAAAGAGAACGATTACGATTCGCCTTGTGAAGGGATTTGCCAGCTGCAATCCTCTCCAGCGCGCCACGGTCAATGGACTTGGTCTCAAAAGAAGAGAGCAGGTTCGGACTTTGGAAAATACACCCTCGGTACGCGGAATGATTAAGAAAGTTCTGCATCTTGTGGAAGTTGTGTCGGAAACGCGCTAATTAAAAGACCTGTTCGCGCTCCGGGGCGAGTGTGGATTTGAAGGTTTGCCCCATAATTCGAGATACCCAGCAACGCTCTCACGAGATGGATGGGTTGAAGAAGGCCGTAAGGCCCTGACTAGGATGAGTCAGTGAAGTGTTAGGAGAGTATCATGTTGAAGTTAAATACGATCAAGGCACAGCCAGGCGCCACTCACAAACGCAAGCGGTTGGGGCGTGGTTCAGGTTCAGGTCACGGTCCGACGGCCGGTAAGGGTGATAAAGGACAGCTCGCGCGGAGCGGTGGCAGTGTTCGTCCGGGATTTGAAGGCGGTCAGATGCCTTTGTATCGTCGTATTCCGAAGCGCGGTTTCAAGAATTTTGCTCGTCGCTCGAATGCTGTTTTGAATGTTTTTGAGCTCGAGAAGCTGGATCCGAAAGAAATCGCTGTGATTTCTCTAGAGACTCTGACTGAGTTGAATATCGTCAAGGGCCGCCATGATCGTCTTTCGATATTGGGGACCGGAGAGCTCACCAAGGCTTTCGAAGTCAAGGCGCATAAGATTTCAAGTTCTGCACAGGAAAAAATAAATAAAGCCGGCGGAAAATGTGAAGTTCTGCCTATTCCTGGAAAACAGAAAAAAGCAGCAAAAGTTGAAGACAAGACCTAAAAGCTAGGCGGTTGAGTAGTTCACTAAATAGGGAGTGATACTGAAAATGTCAGGCGCTGATGGAATAGTTAAGATCCCGGAACTTCGTAAACGCATTCTTTTCACGCTGATGATGCTGGCAGTTTACCGCATCGGTGTGCATATCCCGACCCCAGGAATTGATGGCGCGGCTTTGGCGACAGTCTTTGCCAATATGAAGGGAACGATTTTCGGATGGTTCAATCTCTTCAGCGGCGGGGCACTTGAAAAATTCAGTATTTTCGCTTTAGGCGTAATGCCCTACATCAGCAGCTCCATTATTATGCAGCTCCTGACTGTTGTGTGGCCTTACCTGCATGACCTTCAAAAGGAAGGTGACCAGGGCCGAAAGAAAATTACTCAATACACGCGCTACGGAACTGTTCTTCTTTGTCTGGTACAGGGCTATGGAATCGCAGCCGGTCTGGAACAATATAATAACCCATCCGTAGTACTTATACCCGGCATGGCTTTCAAAATCATGACGACGATCACCCTGACCGCTGGAACAGTGTTTCTGATGTGGGTGGGAGAGCAGATGTCTGAGCGTGGTATCGGTAATGGTATTTCGCTGCTGATTTACGCTGGTATCGCAGCCGGAATTCCCTCGGGAATCGGCGGTACGGTCAGTCTTTACCGCTCTGGTGAATTGAACCTCTTCAAGATATTGCTGATTTTGGCAGTGATTGTTGGGACGTTCTTTGTAATCATCTTCGTCGAGCGGGGTGCGCGCAGGATTCCTGTTCAATACGCAAAACGTATTGTCGGGCGCAAGGTGTACGGCGGACAGAATACGAATTTGCCGCTGAAAGTGAATACCGCAGGCGTTATTCCGCCTATTTTCGCTTCCTCTTTGATCATGTTTCCTGCAACACTGACTACCTTCTTTCCTTCTCCAACGATGCAGAAGCTCACTGGGATGCTTCAGCCGGGCGGAGTACTGTATAATGTCATGTTCGTGGGTTTAATTATTTTCTTCGCCTTCTTTTATACAGCGGTCACATTCAAGACGGACGACGTTGCTGAAAATCTCAAAAAATATGGCGGCTTTATTCCTGGTATCAGGCCAGGACAGCCAACAGCCCAATACATCGACTATGTCCTTTCGAGAATTACCATGGGCGGAGCAGTATATATCTCTGTGATTTGCGTGCTTCCAAGTTTCCTGACGGGTGCGATGAATGTTCCATTTTACTTTGGGGGCACCAGTGTTCTGATTCTTGTTGGTGTTGCCTTGGACACGGTGGCGCAGATAGAGACGTTCCTTCTGACTCGAAATTATGACGGCTTTATGAAGCACACCCGTCTCAAAGGGCGCGCGGCTTACTCATGATCCTCGTATTTCTTGGCCCACCAGGCTCTGGAAAAGGCACTCAGGCTAAGAAACTCGCAGCCATGCACCAGTGGCCCCAGCTTTCGACAGGTGATATGCTCAGGGCAGCCATAAAGAAGAGAACACCGATTGGTATTGAGGCCGAGCGCTACATGCAGGACGGCAAGCTCGCGCCTGACTCTCTAGTGATCGGTTTGATTCGTGACCGCATCCGCGAACCAGATTCCAAACCTGGGTTCATCTTGGATGGCTTCCCAAGGACAGTTACTCAAGCTGAGGCGCTGGACCAGATGCTGACTGAGTTGAATAGAACAGTAGATTTAGCAATTCTCTTTCAAGTTCCTGATCAGGCCCTAATTCAGCGGCTCTCGGGTCGCCGCACGTGTCTCAATTGCGGAGCGATGTTTCACACTGAAACACTTCGTCCAAAAAATGAAGGCACTTGTGACACCTGTCAATCGCCGCTCGTGCAGAGAGAAGACGATCATGAAGGAGTGATTCAGAAGCGTCTGAAGATCTATCATGAAGCTACCGAACCCCTTGTGGAATACTACAATAAAAACGGCAAGTTAAAGATCATAAATGCATCCCTTGAGACGTCCCAGGTGAATGCACTTGTCGAAAAAACCCTGGCAGCATCGGCCCAGTAACTGAGGAATTGAATTGTGGTTTCTCTGAAATCTGAGCGAGAGCTGAGTATGATGCGCAAAGCGAGTTCTTTCGTAGCGCGTATTCTTGATGAAGTCGTCAGCATGGCTGAGCCGGGTGTTTCGACTTTGGCATTGGACCAGCTTGCTGAAAGACGCTGTAAAGAGCTGGGGGTTATTCCCGCTTTCAAGGGATACCATGGGTTTCCGGGGTGCGTTTGTATTTCTTTGAATGATGAAGTTGTGCACGGAATTCCATCCGCGAAACGGATTCTGAAGGATGGAGATATCGTTGGGTTGGACTTCGGTGTGAGTTTCCAAGGGTGGTACGGGGATTCGGCCCGGACAATCGGGATCGGGAAAATTTCGAAGGAAGCTCGCCAGTTGATGGCTGTGACCCAGGAAGGGCTGAAAAAGGGTATAGAGCAATGCCATGAAGGCAAGCGGGTTTTCGACATCGGCCATGCGATTCAGAATTATGTTGAAGGCTTTGGATACAGCGTGGTAAGGGAGTTCGTTGGTCATGGAATAGGTAGCGCACTGCATGAAGAGCCGCAGGTGCCAAACTTTGGTCCAAAAGGCAAAGGAATGGTACTTAAGGCCGGGATGGTGTTAGCTATTGAGCCCATGATAAATGCTGGCAGTTTTGAAGTGAGGGTCCTCAGCGATGGCTGGACGGCAGTCACGGCAGATCACTCGCTTTCTGCTCATTTTGAGCATACGGTGGCGATTACGCCAAAAGGGCCAGAAATTTTGACGATTTGATTTTACGGAAATGGCGTTGCTTGAGAGAACATTGCGTTCCGGTGGCGATTATTAAGGAGTTGGTGAGGCAGTTATGAAAGTTCGAGCATCAGTAAAGAAAATTTGTGACAAGTGTAAAGTGGTTCGCCGTAAGGGCGTGGTTCGCGTGATTTGTGAAAATCCGCGGCATAAGCAACGGCAGGGATAATTTTTTAAGAGTGATTTAGCTCTGAAAGGAAGGTAGCAAGTGGCTCGTATCGCGGGAGTGGACCTCCCACGCAATAAGCGAATGGAAGTGGCGCTGACGTACATTTTTGGTATTGGTCGGCCAGCAGCGAAGAAAATTTTGTCCGAAGCGCAGATCGACTTGGGTAAAAAGTCCGATACGCTCACGGAAATTGAAGTGGCGAAGATTCGTGAAATCATCGACCGCGAAATGAAAGTGGAAGGCGATCTCCGTCGTGAGACCAGCCTCAACATCAAGCGCTTGGTGGACCTCGGCTGTTACCGGGGAACCCGTCATCGCAAGAGCCTGCCTGTGCACGGTCAACGGACGCATTCAAACGCCCGTACCCGCAAGGGGCCGGCTGTCGCGATCGCCGGTAAGAAATCTGTTAAGGCAATGAAGTAAAGGTAGTGAGTATGTCTGAACAAAAAACCGAAGTAAAAAAAGAAACGGTATCCCCAGTAGTGGCAACACCCGCTGCAGGAGCCGAAGGTGAAGTGAAGCGCGTCAAGAAGGGTAAGAAAAATGTTTCCGCAGGAAACGTTTATATTCTTTCCTCCTTCAACAATACGCTCGTCACGATCACTGATACGATGGGCAACGCAATTTGCTGGGCAAGCGCCGGAGGCAAGGGCTTTCGTGGTTCCCGCAAAAATACACCTTTCGCAGCTCAAGTCGCTGCCGAAGATGCTGCTCGCAAAGCTGTGGAAAACGGCATGCGCAGCGTGCAGGTATTTATCAGCGGTCCAGGTGCAGGTCGTGAATCCGCACTTCGTGCACTGGCAGCGGCCGGGTTGCGCGTTACTTTCATTGAAGACGTTACACCCATTCCTCACAATGGTTGCCGTCCGCCGAAGCGTAGGAGGGTCTAAGTCATGGCTCGTTATTCAGGATCTGTTTGCAGGCTTTGCCGTCGTGAAAACCAGAAGCTCTTTTTGAAGGGCGATCGTTGTACAACCGACAAGTGCGCAGTAGAGCGCCGTGCGTATCCACCCGGTCAACACGGCCAGGGGCGTATCAAGTTTTCGGAATACGGTCTGCAGCTTCGAGAAAAGCAGAAGATCAAAAGAATCTATGGAATGCTCGAGAAGCAGTTCCGGAATCTTTTTGAAAAAGCAGACAGCATGAAGGGGATTACCGGTTCGAATTTATTGTCGATGCTTGAGCGACGCATGGATAATGTGGTTTTCCGAGCGGGTTTTGCTAATTCACGTGCAGAAGCCCGTCACCTGGTACGTCACGGTCACTTTGCTGTGAATAGCCGCAAGGTGAACATTCCTTCGTACATGGTCGCGAAGGGTGATGTGGTTGAAGTTCGTGAAAAGAGCAAAAATCTGGCGAAGATTGCCGGAGCTCTTGAAGCGGTGAAACGTCGTGAGATTCCGCAGTGGATCGAGCTTGATCCTGCTGCGCAGAAAGCCCGCGTTCGTGATCTGCCGACACGCGATGATATAACGGCGCCGATGGAAGAGCGTCTGGTCGTCGAGTTGTATTCTAAATAGTTATTGGTTCGGCCTTATCGTTGGGCCGGTTTATTAATCTGAATTCTCCGCATGGCTTGCGAGTGAAGCGGTTTTTCCAGAAATTTGTTTCTAGCTGGAAAATAAGTTCGTGAGCGAGGAGATTACAGGAGAAAGTCTATGTTGGAAAAAAATTGGCGTGATTTGATCAGACCCAAGGCACTGGATGTTGATAAAGAAAGTCTTTCGACTTCTTACGGCAAATTTGTCGCAAAGCCACTTGAGCGCGGTTTCGGCCTTACATTGGGTAATTCCCTTCGTCGTGTTTTGTTGTCGTCCCTTCAGGGTGCAGCAATTACCGCCGTTAAGTTTGACGGTGTTGTGCATGAATTCACGCCCATTCCGGACGTGAAGGAAGATGTTTCTGAAGTCATCTTGAATTTGAAAGAGATCCGCTTCAATCTTTTCGCTGAACAGGCCACTCTGGTCATCGACAAGACGGGCCCATGCGAAGTGAAGGCTTCCGATATCTTGGCTTCTGAGCAGGTCCAGGTTTTGAACCCCGACCAGCACATTGCCACCTTGGGAAAAGGCGGAGTGTTGCGCGGTGAAATCACTGTTGCCCGCGGTCGTGGCTATCGCGCTGCCGAGAACAACAAGAGCGAAGAAATGCCTGTTGGCTGGATTCCGGTTGATAGTTTCTTCTCGCCGATTCGTCGTGTGAACTACACGGTAACTCAAAGCCGTGTCGGTCAGCGCACCGACTACGACAAACTCACTTTTGAGGTCTGGACTGACGGGTCTGTGGCTCCGGAAGACGCAGTCGCCCTCGGCTCCAAGATTCTGAAGGATCAGCTGTCTGTGTTCCTGAACTTCGAAGAAGAAGCAGAGCCGGTTGCTGAAGCGAAAGAAGAAGGAAGTGCGCAGTTCAACCCGAACCTCTATCGTTCGGTTGAAGAACTGGAGCTTTCTGTGCGTTCAGCCAATTGCCTGCAAAACGCGAATATCAAGTACATTTATGAATTGGTTCAGAAGACCGAAGCCGAAATGCTCAAAACGAAGAACTTCGGACGCAAGTCGCTCAATGAGATCAAAGATATTCTCTCTGAGATGGGTCTGAGCCTGGGCATGAAGCTCGATGGATTTGTAGCGCCGTCGCAGCCGCCGAAACCAGCTGATTCCGATGTCGATGAAAATCGCATCATGAGCGATCGCGCCAAAGTCCAAGAAGAAGAGGACGAAGGCGGAGATCTGGAAGATTAATAGTAGAAGAGTTAAGGAGTAGTTTATGAGACATAGTGTAGACGGTCGTAAATTTGGCCGTAATACTTCGCACCGCATGGCCATGTTTCGCAATATGGCCAATTCGGTGATTGAAAAAGAACAGATCGTTACCACCGTCCAAAAGGCGAAAGAAACTCGCCGGGTTGTGGATCGCCTGATCACGCTGGGTAAGAAAGGTACAGCGGCAGCACGCCGTTTGGCTTTCGATCGTACACGCGATGATGATGTTGTGAAGAAACTCTTCACGACTCTTGCTGAGCGTTACAAAGAGCGTAATGGTGGTTACACCCGCGTTTTGAAGGTCGCTGATCGTCGCTGGGGCGATGCTGCTGAAATGGCAGTGCTCGAACTGGTCGATCATCCGGAATTGGATCGGAAGCGTAAACCGAAGGCGAAGGCCGAAGGTAAAGACGCTGAAGGCAAAGAAGTTCAAGCAGCAGGGGTGAAGGATCCCTTCAACCGTTTCCGCAAGATCTTCAAAGACAAGTCCAAGGTCGGTCCGGCAGCTGGCAAGGCCTCAAAGGCTTCCAAAAGTGGCGCGGCTCGTAAGACCCCGTCAGCAGGTGGCGGCGGGAGCAAAGCAGGCGGCAGCAGCTGATCTGATCCCGTATTCAAGAATTTCAAAGGGCGATAGAAACACCGTTTCTATCGCCCTTTGATTTTTCCTTTGTTGCTTTTGCTCAGTCGCTTAAATCTGCGAAAGCCAGATCACGATGCGGGTTTTTCCTGCTGGAAGCGACTTGCGGGACTTGTTGCGATACCAGGCGAATGTTTCAAGGCTGCCTGCTTTAGTGAGCCCCTCAGGCGCCTTGGCGGAGATTTTCTGCAGCTGGCGTTTGATACTTGAGATAGCTGAAATGGGTACCAAGAGATCGAACTGGATACCGCCTGGAGCTTCGATGCCGCCTAGTCCAGGAGTGTCCCTGGAGATCTTGAGTTCAGAGAGTATCTGAACAATTCGATTGCGGATTTCTTTCGGGGAGTCGGTTTTGAGAATAAAGCGCCATATTTCCGAATTCCCAACACTGATGTCCTGGGCTGAGTCTTGTGGTTCGGCTATCTCTGATTCCCCATCGTACTCTGCGTTTCCGCCGTCGACTTCCTCTTCTATCCCAGCCGAGTCGGAGTTCCCTGTTTTGCCTTTGGTCAAAACCGGGAGATCGCCTGCTGATAACCCGTCTGGCGCGCTTTCACTGAAAGTATCACTGAATTCCGTTACGTTTCTTTCTATCTGTCGTTCGTAAAACATGCGGAGCCTGGGGCCGGCGGAAATACTGAGGAGCACGAGAAATACAATTCCGGTGCCCTCGAGGGTGGTGCGGATATACCACGGAAGAGTTCGCCAGCGTTTTCGGAGTCGTTGGACACGCGTTCGCCGTAAATCCCGGGAATCCATCAAAAGCTCATGGTTTTTCTTTTCCTGCGGGACGGCGATTCTGGGGGAAGTGGCGATTGAAGATAGAATGATCCGGAAATGCTTGAGCTCTTCGCTGCAGGGTTCACATTCAACGAGGTGGGTCTCGATCTGCTTCTTGTCTTCAGGTTTCAAAGTCCCATCCAGAATATCGGAGGTATGATTACGGATTTGAAAGCAGTTCATTTGTTGCTCCAGATCCATTTTTCAAGTGATCGCAAAGCACGATCACGGCGGGATTTCAGGGATTCCTCGGACAAGTTGAAAGTGGAGGCGATTTCAGAAAAAGGTAAGCCATATTTCTCCCTCATCAGCAGGAGCAAGCGGTCTTCAGGTTGGAGTCGCTGAAAAAAAGCGGAAAAATGCTTCAAGCGGCTCGCAGATGAGGCAAGGGCATCCATTTCGATTTGGTTTGAGCAGGAGAGTTGGGTATCGAGTTTTTCGTGAACGCTTAGAATGTGCTGGCAGGCAATCTGAAATACCCAGGAGCGCTCATGGATTTGAAATCGATCGGAGGTTTTGGTTTTTTGGAGAGTTTTTAAAATAGAATCAAAAACCTGCTGTGACTGTTGCAGGTCGTTAAGGGTGGACTGACAAAGGTCAAAAATCAGATCCTGATAAATTTGGAACGGCGAAGGTCCTTTTTGTACACTCAAGATGACTGGGGCTCCTTACTCGGTCTATTTCTCTTCTGGATCGACGTGTTGTACGCTTAGATAAAGCTTCCACCGTTCGGGAGTTTTGGCTAGCCCGAATTGCAGATTTATAGAAGGAAGCCAGTTGGGCTGCTGTGGTTTGCGGATCAGCTGTATTCCTGCTTGCGCGGGTGTTCGTCCACCTTTGCGCTGATTGCATTGCTTGCAGGCAGTTACGATATTTTGCCAGGACTTTTGCCCGCCCTGCACAACCGGGATGACGTGATCCAATGTCAACTGTGTCTTGCTGAACTTGCCTCCGCAGTACTGGCAGATATGGTGATCGCGTAAAAAAATGTTGGCACGTGAGAAGCGAACCAGCTGTCGTTTCTTTTTCAGGGGGACATAGTGCAAAAGGCGAAGGACGGCAGGGACTTTGATGCTGACGCGCACGGAGCGGACTTCCTGCTCCGACTCCTCAATTACTTCCACTTTTCCTTGAAACAGCAGTTGGATAGCTCTTTGCCAGGTCACTATCAGGAGAGGCTCGAATGAGGCATTCAGCACAAGGGCGTGGCCCATAAACCTATTATAAGGCTTGAGATCATGAACCTGCAACTTTTGCTGAAATGCCACCATTCTAAGCCTGCTGTTTGCTTGAGTTAAATCGCAGCGTTTGGGCTCGTTATGGTCTGCAATGGCTTCAAATTTAAAAAGGATACAGACGGAAAAACTGAGCTATGATAAGGGCTTAGGATGCCTATGCGGATTAATCAAAAAATACAATGTATTATAGCCGGTTTGCTCATATCGCTTTTGCCAGCTTGTGACTCAAAGCCACCCAGCAGCACCCTGCCTACCCGTTCAGCCCCTGCTTTTGAGCTCAAGGATGCCATGGGCAAGGTTTATTCCCTGCAAGACATCAAAGAACCTGTAATCATTGTTCACTTCTGGGCGAGCTGGTGTCCTCCGTGTATTGAGGAAATTCCACGTTGGATTGCTGCAGCCCCGGCTTTGAAGAACGTACCCGTGAAGCTCGTTGCAATCAGCGTGGATGAGTCCTGGGAGAAGGCCCTCAAAGTTTTTCCAGTTTCGAAACTTGCGCCCAATATGCTGCTCCTTCTGGATCCCAAGAGTGAAGTGGCGGGAAAATATGGCACGCACCAATTCCCGGAAAGTTATCTTCTGAACCGCGAACGGAAAATTGTCGACAAATGGATCGGATCTCAGGATTGGACCGGTTCGATGGTACGGTTTGGGATTGCCAAAAGCCTCGCAAATCCTCAGTGAGTTGGACGGATTCCGATCGTGTCCAGGGCTTCCAGCACGAGCTCTGAAACGGATAAGCGTTCTTCCTGTTCTTCAGCGAGTCCGGGGGTGCAACGGGTTGAGGGATGTCTGTCTGCGAAAAGCGTGCAGCAGTCGGCGGCTGGTCGGATCGAGGTTTCATAAGTGCCCCAGCGCTGGGCTTCAGCAATGATTTCTTCCTTATCCTGGCAGGTGAGAGGACGAAGAATAGGGATCTTGGCCACACTGTTGATCGTGGTGAGATTATCCAAAGTCTGACTTGCGACCTGGCCTATGCTTTCGCCGGTAACCAATGCGCTTGCCCCGATTTTTTTGGCTAATTGCTCGGCGATCCGGACCATCATGCGGCGATAAATGATCGTGCGTATTTTGGGGTTTGTGACCAAAGCGATCTTTTCCTGAATTTTGCCGAAGGGCACAACATGGAGGGGCAGCGGTTCTGGCTGATATTGATTCACAAGCCGTACAAGATCTTCCACTTTGGCCAGGGATTCCTCTCCCACAAACGGCGTGCCGTAAAAGTGAATGAAACCCACAGCGCACCCTCTTCGCAGGCTGCGAATCGCAGCTACGGGCGAATCCAGGCCCCCAGACATGAGTGCGAGAACGAGGCCATTGGTTCCCGAGGGGAGCCCGCCGGCCCCTTTGTATTTTTTGACCCAGAGGAACGAGTGGTGAAAGCGGATTTCGACACCGAGGGTGAATTCCGGGTGGTCGAGATTAACTTCAAGTGCGGGGTGGGCATCTTTGATTGCGCCACCGATGAAGTGGTCGAGTTGCATGGATTTTTCGGGCAGTGCTTTGTCGCTCCTTCGTGTCTCGACCCGGAAGCTTTTGGGTAAACCGTTTTTTGCCACATAATCTGCAAATTCTTCCAGTGCCGCTTTGAGCAGCTCCTGCTTATCTGTCTTCACGATCCGGATCGGGCTGATTCCAGTGAGTCCAAAGACACGGGAAAGTGCCGTATTGACCGTGGTACTCCAGGGCTCGTAAACGATGATACGACCGTGTTCCTTGGCAATTCTGAAATAAGGCGACGGCCTTTCGGGACTGCTGAGTGCGCGGGCAAGGAGTTTCCGGGTATTTTGGATCAGGCGTTCCTCAAACCAGCCGCGGTTATCTCCCTTCAGGGCGACCTCATGGTAGCGAAGCATGATGGCGCGGTCTTGAGCAGGATGGGGTTCGGTCATGAGTTCTGCCTTTTTTGAATATTTCCGGAGAGCTGGTCAGATCTCAAAATCGAGTCTTCAATTGCTTGCGCCAGAGTATGGATGTCTTCACGGGAAGTCCTGTCTGAAAAGCTGACCCGGATTGCCGAGGTCTGAAGAGCGGCGGTGGCCCCCAGAGCAACGAGAACGGGTTCCAGTTGGGTTTTGCCGGCGCTGCAAGCAGAACCTGTGGAGACCAGACAGTTCCGCTCCTCGAGCAGTCTTGCGAGCGGACCGGCCTGGATTCCGGGGAAACTGATGTTGACGATATGCGGAACAGCGAGAGCTGGTGAGTTCCAGTGAATACGTGAATTCCTGGTTTTTTGCAGGAGCCCACGGGCGAGCAGTTGTGCCTGGAATTCCTGGCGCAGGGCAATTGTGTGCTGGGTGTAACGCGAGCGTTTTGCCAAAGTCATCTGGGCTGCAGCATGAAACCCTGCAATCAGTCCTGCATTTTGGGTTCCCGAGCGCAAACCGGCCTCCTGCCCACCGCCCCAGATCAAAGGACGCAGGGTCTTGACCAGCTTCCTGTTCAGCAGGATCAATGCGCCCACCCCTTTGGGACCTTCGATTTTGTGCGAGGAAATGGAAACCATATCCACAGCCGAGCCAGAATGTGGCAGCTCCACGCGTCCGAAGGCTTGAATTGCATCCGTGTGAAAATACGACAAAGGAGCCTGGCTTTTTACTTTCTGGGCTAAAGACTCAATTGGGTAGAGGGTTCCCAGGATGTTGTTTACCAGATGAATGCTGACGAGCTGAACATCCGGGCCGAGAAGCGCGTTGAATCGCATTTCATCAATCTGGCCTTCCGGCGTTACGGCGATCGGATTTGGATCAAATCCGAAATCTCTCAAGGAACTCGCCGTCTTGCTCACAGCTGAATGTTCAATTGCCGAATAAAGGATTTTTCCGAGCGGGCGAGGCGATTGCTGCGGGATGGATTCTGAGTTCTTCATGGCCGTACTCAGACGAGTCAGCGCCGGCCCATAAATAGCGAGGTTATCGGCTTCGGTGCCGCTGCCTGTGAATACTATTTGTTCAGGTTCGACCCCGAACGACTCGGCGAAAAACCGGCGGGCCTCGCGAATGACTGTTGCTGCCTTTTGTCCATACGCATGGGCAGAAGAAGGATGACCGAAGAACTCTGCCGAAAAAGGAGCCATTCGAAAAATTGCTTCTTCACAACAAGGAGTTGTGGCTGCGTAGTCAAAGTAAAGCGGGTGGGCCATGGTCTTAACAATTCCGGGTTGGGGTAACCTTGTGACCTGCCTAGAAAAACGACAGGTCTGACCAGAAAATAGATCTACTGTTCAATAATTGTCCAGATTAATCCGATATGAGGTTGGGAGAACATTCATATGATTAATTGGGAAGAGCTGAAACACATCCATGTCATCCGGAAACTGGAAGAGATCCTGGGCCAGTGGTTCCATACGGATATTTTCTATGTGGACGACCGTGGGCAGGTTCGGAACTATGATCCAACCGATCGGCAGCGCGAGTTTCGGAATCCCTTATGCGCCCACCTTCTCCCCAAAGATAAAGGACGCGAGCTGATCATGAAGGCGGTGACCGAAGCGAACGAGCTTGCTTACAAAAGCGACCAGGCGCATCTGACCATGAGCGGTCCGCTTGGTATCGAACAATTTGTAATTTCCCGGATCACAATTGACCAGGACTATCTCGGAAGTGTTTTTGCTTATTCCTATATTGATAATCCGATCACTCCTGAGGATCGTGAAAAAGCCCGTGCCGCCATTGAGCTTCTTGGAATGGATGGAGAAATTTTTGAACAGGCCCTTTCCCGCCTCAAAGCGCTCAATCCAGCTGAGAAAAAATATTTTTACGAACTCGTTGATCTGGTCGCACAGGAGATCGTGGCATTCCATACGGAAATTTCAAAGCGTGAGGAGCGAATCAGTGCTTTGAACAATCAGTTGGGCAGTCGTTACAGTTATGGTTCGATGATTGGCAAATCCAAGCCGATGCAGGACCTCTACAGCATGCTTGATAAAATCAAGAACTCGGAGGCCACGGTTCTCGTTCAGGGTGAGAATGGTACCGGTAAAGAGCTGATCGCCCGTGCGATTCACTACAATTCACCTCGTCAAAACTCTCAATTCGTCACGGTGAACTGTTCCGCGTTCAATGAAAATCTGCTCGATAGTGAATTGTTCGGACACGTGAAGGGATCCTTCACCGGTGCAATCAAGGACAAAAAAGGCTTATTTGAATCCGCAGACAAAGGCACGCTGTTCCTGGACGAAATCGGAGATATGTCGCCCACGATGCAGGTGAAGCTCCTTCGTGTTCTTCAGGAAGGCACGCTCACTCCTGTGGGCGGAACGGAACAGCGCAAGGTGGATGTTCGTCTGATCGCGGCCACCAACAAAGATCTCAAAGAGATGATCGAGCTCGGTACGTTCCGGGAAGATCTTTATTATCGTATTAATGTCATCAATCTCGTGGTGCCGCCGCTTCGGGACCGCAAAGAGGATATTCCGATTCTCGTTGATCATTTCCTTAATCGTGACTGCAAGGAAAAAAATCTTCCGGTTAAGAACTTCGCGAAACGCGCAATGGAAAAGATTTTTGATTATCCGTGGCCCGGCAACATCCGCGAGCTCGAAAACGAAGTGGAGCGCGTCGTGGTGCTCTCGGGCGATGAATTGAGGATTTCCATCGACGTGCTCTCGCAACGGATCCGCGATTTTGGCGAACAGTCAAAGGTCCAGGGTGTTCGGGTTGCAGGAAAGTTGAAGGATGCCTTGGAGGAGCTTGAGCGAACCATGATTCGGGAAGGCTTGCGCCGCACTAACTGGAACAAAAGTCGGCTGGCAAAAGAGCTCGGTATTTCACGGGCGGGCCTGATCATGAAGGTCGAGAAGTATGGACTCGATAAGCGGAAGATCGCGCGAGCCGCTGGCGAAGCGGCTTAATTCCTGAGTTCAACGCCGAAGGGATAGCGCCAGCCGTGGAATTCATTTGAGGTGTCTCGCCCGTCGCTTGAACTGCTGGATCTGGAAAAGCCAAAGTAGACCCGCATGAGCACGGTGAGTTCCCCCGTGGGCTTCGGTGACAGAACTCCATCAGTCGTGATGAATTGCGCGGCAGCAGCCAGGCCCAGCGAAAACTGCGGAGTGACAGGCCAGAGAAATCCGCCTTCGCCCAGGAAGGCTCGCGAACCTGGTGCTCCTGAAAAAGCATCCAGACCGGGCATTGGTCCTACGCGTCGCCAGACGAACGGTGCGAAACCTGCGCCCACAAAGATTCGGCTGAGCTGTAGTCGGGCGATCAGATACGGGGCCTGAATCGCATAGTATTCCATTGAATTCACCGAGCCCGTCACCGTCCGGTGCTGTAGTCCGATTTGGGCTTCAGCAGGAATCGCTCCTCCGCTGAAGCTGTAGCCAAATGAACCATTCAGGGAAAATCCGCGATCCAGGATAGATGGTGTTCCGGTAAAGAACGGTTCGCTGTTGCGAATTTGGGCGAAGCCCCCCTGAAACTCATAATAGAATGCCGAAGCATGGACCGGGTATTCGGAAGCAAGCAGTGCCAGAATAAGGCCCGATAAAAGACCTAAGCCAGGACCTAAGGTGTTCAGAGGGCGTACGAGCCTGTTCATGAGGAGATGGTACCGCGCAGGGGGGGCGAGGTGCAAACTGCGCTTTTAGTAATAATTCTAATCCAGATCAAAACCCCTTTAACACCGCAAGATTAGGGGAGGGCGCGAGTTAGGTTGCGGAAATTGACGCGGTGCGATAAGCCTTTGAGGCGATGAACAATGCAGGAAAAACAAGTATTTGGACGAAATGCTTTAGCATGAGCTTCTTTGAGCTCATGCTTGTGCTGCTTTTCGTAATTCCAGGGCACCTTCAAGCAGCGGAACCTGAACGGGAGCCCGAAAATCTGGAATCCTGCCTGGGACAGGAGACACTCGCTTCCATCCGGTCTCAACTTCGCGAGATGGTCATCCTCAGTGAGCAAAATGCAGTGATGGATAGCGCTTTAAAAAGCAGCATCTATTCTGCCCGGGTCCGAAAATTAAATAGAGATCTGCTGAGCCTCAAGAGCGCCGATACGGCGTTGAAATGTCTGGGACTGAAAGTAAAATGGAAAACGCGCATTGCGCTCGAGGATCGAAGAGCCGTTCGCAACTCGTTGCTCTTGTCCTATCTTCTGCTCGATGAAAGCATGTTGCCGCGAGTGCTTTCAGATCTGGACTTATCGCCTCCTGTTTTCAGGGGGCGCGTCAGTCATGTCACGAAGGTAAAAAATTCCTTCTTTTTCACCAGGGGTGCCGCAGGTGTGTATTGGCCTCCAAGCCGGAAAATCGGCTATATCGATCGTTGGGTTGCGAACGGCTGGGCTCTGGCTTCTTCGATCGATCAAGTTGAATTCGCGTTACCCGAGGAAGAAGCGGGAGGTGAGCTTTATACAATTGGCGGCGATACGCCGTTCACTCATTGTTCGCCTTCGCACGGCGGCGCCTCGCGCGTGATTTTACATGAATATGGTCATTCCATTGATCACGCCTTAGCCGGCTATTTCACATTTTACTCGTCAGGAGCGACTTGGAAGAAAATCAAAGCTCATCGTGAAGTGGAGTCACCGTATGGACAGACTTCCGATGCCGAGGACTTTGCCGAGAGCTTTGCTTCGTATCTGCTGCAACCCTTGTTCAAATGCTACGCTCCCGCAAAATATGAGCTTTTCTCAAGCTTTGTTCTTGTGAGTCAGGACGTTTATGGCTCCCGGTTGCCCTATGAAGGCGTGAACTGCACGGACCCTTTGATTCAGTTCCTCATGGAACTCAGGACGGAATGGGTCGCAAGGGCAGCTGAGCGCTGTAAGAAATAAGATGTAATTACTGTGCCCTGATTTTCTTCACACCGAGCAACCCGGTGATCACGATCATCCGGGTCATCGGGCGCCGGCCGTTTTGATCCTCGGTGTACGCAATCCAAAGGTCGCCAATCCGTTCGAGAACGGCGTAGAAATCACCATAAGTCATGAGCATGGCGTTCTTGAGATAACGAATCCTGATCCTCCCGCCGGTTTCGCGGTCCAGATGCCTGGCAGAAACGTTGATGATCTCGATGCTGAACTCACTGTGGCGCATGAAGACGACGCCCGAGCGAAGCTGTGCAAGTGTCATGGTCTGCGGTTGATCCACGCCATAGGTCTCGAGGTCTTCTCCGGCGCAGGAATAAGCGGCGCCCGTCAAATTGTTGGATGGATCAACAGAGATATCAAATTGGCAGTCAATTCGAGGTGAGGGGCCACTACTCATCGCGAGCAACTGGATACGATCAGCAAAAGCCGGTGCGCTGCTCAATAGAAGCGTTGAGATGGCAATAGCGGAAGAAATGTTTATCCAGATGTTTGATTTCATTGCAATTTCCTAAGGAGCTTGCTTATAGCGCTGCGTGTCAGTTATTGCAATTGATAAAATGGCTTTAGCGATGATTGACGGGAACTTTCTCTACACAGGCCACGTGTTCTGGAGTCCCGATGCTTTTAGCCACTTCGGTGATTTGAACCGGATGATAAGACTGGGTGAAAAATTCCTTTTTCAAATCACGTACTCGCGCCTGTGCTTCGAGGACCGTCTCGGCCGTGAGCTTTCCGCCTTCCAGAGCGTGAATCAGCGATTCGTAAGCATGCCTGGCGCTGGCTTCTGAGCGGTAGATCAGGAGGTCACATCCTGCCTGTATTGCCAGCCTCGGAGCGTCCTCGGCCCCAAAGTTGTCGGTTATCGCTTTCATCTCCATGTCATCACTGACGACCACGCGGGAGTAACGCATTTCTTTGCGTAATAGCTCCCTGAGAGTTTTGGACGAGAGGGTTGCCGGGAATTCCGGGTCCAGATTGGGATTTAAAATATGGGCCGTCATTACCATCGAGCAGTGCGATTTAAACGCTTTTGCAAAGGGCTTCAGTTCCCTGTTTTTCAGTATTTCAAGCGGTGTTTCCATGCGGGGCAAAGCGAGATGGGAGTCAGTGACGGTATCGCCGTGTCCGGGGAAATGTTTCACGCAAGCCTGCACGCCATTCACCAGATGCCCGCGAAGAAAACCGCTGGCCATCTTTGATACGATTTCCTCATTCGACCCAAAAGAGCGATTCCCGATTACGGGGTTCTTGGGATTGCTTGCGATATCGCAGACCGGAACAAAATTCAAATTGACGCCAGCAGCGCGCAGCTCTTTTGCCATGACTTCAGCAATTTCAAAGGCCAGCTTGGGAGAGTTTGTTGCTCCGATGGAAGCAGCATCTGGAATCCTTGAAAAGCCTTTCTTGAACCTCTGTACCCGTCCGCCTTCATGGTCCACCCCGATCCACAACGGAAACTCGCTGGTACGGCATTCCTGAATCTGGTTGGTAAGCTCAGCGAGCTGACTTGGGATATCGTAATTCTGCGCGAAGAGGATCGTACCTCCGATGCGTGCCTGGGAGAGAAAGGCCGCGGTTTCGTCCGAGAGTTCGAAACCATTGAAGCCGATGAGGAAGAGTTCACCTAACGCTGATTTTGCAAGATCAAGAGTGGACATCCCCCTGATAGTAGCGCAACAGGCGCGGTTTTGCCTACGGCTGTTTTTTGGCCCGAAGCTGGTGAAGTGTCAAGCGTTCGGAGATGAGCTGAAGTGCAAGAATCATCAGTACCAGCGGGAGCCCCGTTGCTGCCGCGATATGAGGTGCTTCCACAAGGTAATCTCGGCCTTGCAGCAGTAATGAGCCCCAGGTCTCCTGTCCGAGTGGCGCTCCGATTCCGAGGAATGACAACGTCGCTTCGGCAATCAAGGCATGGGCAAAAAGACTCGGAGCTTTCACAATGCAGAGATTGATCGCGGCAGGGATGACATGATGAAACGCAATTCGTGCGAAACTGGCCCCGAGGCTTCGACTTGCCAGTATAAAATCCTGCGCCAGAATTTCCTGGGAGCGGGCGAACGTCAGGCGGATCAGACCTGGAGCGCTGCCAATCAGAAGAGCAAAAATCAGGGTTCCCCAACCAGGGCCGCGAACTGCGGCCCAGCCGAGGGCAAATAAAAGAGGCGGGAATGCTAGAAATGCGTCAAGGATTCTGGAAAGAACCACATGAAAATGTTTCGGTCCCATCGCAACAGAGCTGCCAATCAATACTGCAAGAAGGCACGAAAGCAGCGTGATAAAAATTCCAAAGGCCGTACTTTTGAATGAAGAAAGAAGCGTAATAAACAGAAGATTGCGTCCGTAACTGTCGTAACCGAAGGGAGCCTTCCATTCGGGTAACTGGAGCATGGCTGAAATATCAAACGAGATTGAGCCACCGAGCAGACCAAGCAGTGCTGAGGCGGATAGCCAAAGGCAGAGCCATGAAATGCTGAGAAGCAGGGCACGATCGCGGACAATATTCATTCTTTCCACGGCGTCACCCTGTTTTGCAGAAAATCACCCCACCAGTTTCCGAGCAGGCAAAGAGCTGCCGAAAAGAACGCTGTCGCCTCGATCACCGGATAATCGCGACGCAAAACTGACGATACGAGAAGGTGTCCCATTCCTCGCCAATCAAAGATGATTTCGGTGACAAAGGCGCCGGCAAGAAGATGCCCTGTCTGGGTTCCCAAATACGCCAGAAGCGAACCACTCACGGGTATAAGCCCATATTTGAAAAGTACGCGCCACTCCGGAAGTCCCCGTGCCCGCGCTCCCCGCGCCGAGCCGTTCAGCAGACTTTCGCGAACCCGGGAACGGATGAGGCGGGCCCAGAGTCCGGAAAAAATTAGGGCAAGGGTGAGTGCTGGGAGAAAGACACTGCCGCTGATTGGAAAAATCGGCAGCCACACGGAAAAGCAAAGCATGAGCAGAGGACCGATCCAGGGTGCGGGCAGTGCCGCACAAAGGGCTCCGTACAAGGTACAGATTCGATCAATTGCACTGCGAGGATGATTCGCGGCGAGCAGCCCCAGCAGCAGACTGATGGGAAATCCCATCAGAAGCGTCAAAGAGCTGAGAATCAGCGTGTTCACAAAACGTTCGGCAACGACCGGGGCAACCGGGCGCTGGCTCAAAATGGATGTTCCCAGATCTCCTCGCAGCGCTGCACGGAGATCACCCATTAAAGCCGGGAGAAAGGGTTCATCCAGGCGCAGGGCTCGGTTCAAAACGTTGCGATCAATTGTGGTCCCGGTCTCCGCAATCAAGGTATTCAGCGGGTCGCCTGGCAAAGCACGGATGATCGCCCGGGTAGCAGCGAAGATCACCAGCAATATCAAAACGGCACTGAGAAGCCGCGCGGCAGTCGAAATCATTTTAAAAATTGAAGAGCTTTCTCTTTGGTCGATTTTTCGGCAACGGTTCCGCCACCCGACATTTCGATCCGGACCGCCACCCCGGTGTCATCGACCCACCAAGTGCTGGGAAGATCCTGGAACACAACGGAAAGTTTCTGGGTCTTGGTTTCGATTGCTGTTTTATCGGGTTTCTCAAGCCGGGCTCTTCCTGAAACAGGCGCAAAATTCAACTCAGGGTTGTCCTCAATAATTGCGTAAAAAGACGGGTTTTTGCCATTCTTGAGTTCCGGAAGCTTCTTGGCAAGCCAGAGCGGAAAAAATTGGGCGAAAATGGTATTCGGTCCGACAGACCGCCTGACGACGGGGAGTTCTTGCGAACCCTTTCGGACTTTGACCTGGAGCATTTTTCCATCCTGGAGGGTACCGTCAATGTTGAGTTCGGTTGTTCGATAGGTTGAATGAAAATTGAAAAACAGGGGCGTCAGCTGGGAATTGTCCTCAGAGAAGGCTCCCAGCTGTTCTTCATTGATGAAGTCTTCTTCTTTCTTCCAGACATGACTCTGAAAGAACAGGCGACCCTGTTTCAGTTCGACTCGTTCGTTGTAGTAGCCAAAACGAATTTTATTGTTGAGGGTCATTGTGTACCAGGTATCCCGGATCAACCGGTCTTTGTTTGGAGGGGAAGCAAGCGAGGGGCTCAAATACGCTGCTCCGAATAAAGCCAAAAAGATCAGGGATTTCATGGTGTAAAGGTTAGTGGAAAGCGGCGACCGCTGCAAGGACAACGTGATCCTGTATTTCATCTAATTCAACCATCAGGACGTAAACATTTCGGCTGGGTATTCCGATAATAAGAGCATGAGAACCAAGCCTTGGCCGATCGTTATTTTGGCGTGTTTGTACTTCCTCGGACCTGTTTTCAACAGTCTAGCGGGAGCTTGGCTGTCCAAGATGGGTTATCTCTCCTATTTGAAGTCGATCTTTGCCCATGGCAGCCTGACCGATCTGTTGACTATCTTTGTTCTTTATCCATTGGCTGGACTGGCAATCCTCGCCATGAAGAACTGGAGCTTTGCTGTTTATCTGACCGCCATGGCCATCGGTACTTACGGCAATTATTCAGACTGGCGCCATTACTCGGACATCTTCACTCTTCCTGTTTTCATCGCGACTACCTTCGTCAATGTGGGGCTGGTCAGTTATTTTCTGCTTCCGGCGGTCAGGAGCGCATATTTCAATAGCCGTTTACGCTGGTGGGAGTCCAAACCCCGTTACCAGATCCAGTGTCCGGCTTTGTTTCAGGGGCAGGCCCGACAGATCCGATGCACGATGCTGAATCTTTCGGAGGGCGGCGCTTTCATCAAAACTCCAAGTAAGGTGCAGCAGGGTTTTGAGACGACACTGTTTTTCAAGTTTCTGAATATTTCGGTCGCGCTGCCGGCGACCGTTGTACATGTTCAGACGCGGGGAGTGAAAGGTCTGGGACTGCAATTCCGCCATACTGATGAGACAGAAGATCAGCTTCGCGAGATCACCGATGCCCTCAGAACTTTTGGAATGAAGGAACGCGCGCAGGAGGTCAAAGGCGATAACCTGAAACTCTGGACCCTTCGACTGCTCCGGACCGGCAAAGGTCTGGTTCCGGAAATATCGGGTAGCCCGGAATCAGGGGAAAAGACCGCCAGACCAAAACTGAGGTTGCTTGGGCAGTATCGAAAACAGAAATCCAGGAAATCCGAAGATAAGGCCGCTTGATGCTGAACGCTGAAAGAGATGATTCATGAGCAGCCTAATGGCAAGTGGCGAATTCGTCCTGTACGCCGCTTACGCTGCGGTCTTTTTTGGTACGGTGATTCTTGCCCGGATGCTTCTGCGAGAGCAGGAGAGCCGGGAAGCGCAGGAAAATCTGGCGGAGCTCGGCGATCGCAAAACCCGCAGTTTCCTGGTCAGGGTGACCCGGCCATTTTTCAATCAGTACCTAGTACCCATGATCCGTGGCAAGCGCTTCTGGGACAGCCGGCGCCTCTGGTACAAGCGGAAACTGGTCGCTGCGGGCTTGCGTGAAGAGTTGAATCCGGATGAGTTCATCGCGTTTAAATTTTTTCTGATCGTGTTTTTCCCGCTGATCGGCGCCTTGCTGAAGGCGGGCGAATTCATTGATGTCGAGTGGTACATGGTTCTGGGGAGTGGAATTGCGGGCTGGTTTTATCCTGATTTCTGGATGAAGGGGCGTCTGCAGAAAAGACAAAAGCAGATACTCCGGGCCATGCCTTTCATCGTGGACCTGCTGGCCCTGTCGATGGAAGCCGGCCTTGATTTCATCGGTGCGATCGGGAAAGTTGTGGAGAAAGCCAAAACGAGTCCGCTCGTGGAAGAATTCGGCCAGCTTTTGAAGGAAATCAAAGTCGGTTCGTCGAGGCAGGAAGCGCTTCGTGAAATGGCGATCAGAATTGATATGCAGGAGGTGAACTCCTTTGTTGCCATTCTGATATCCGCGGATCAGATGGGGGCATCCATCGGCAAAATCCTGAGACAGCAATCCGAGCAGATTCGGAACGAGAGAATGTTGCGGGCGGAAAAAGAAGGCGCCAAGGCTGCAACAAAAATCATGATTCCGATCGTCTTCATCGTACTGCCGGCGGTTTTGTTAATCATCATGGGCCCGTTTATTCTCAGCTTCATGACCGGTGGCGGAGAATAGTCTTCAGCTTGATCAGGCCGCGATCAGTTCGACCGTGCTCGCCTGAGGGCCGTCTTCTCCCTGTTCCTCAGAGAAGCGGACCTGTGAGCCCACTTTCAGGGCGGTAAAATCATCATTGAGAACACTATGGGCATTGAAATACACTTCCTGGCCGTCTGATTTTGCGAGAAATCCGTAGCCGTCTGCCGGCGATTCAGCTACCAGCCGGATCACCTTGCCGTAGGCGGGCCCGGCCTGAGGCGCCGTATGGATCCTGATACGCCGCTGCTGGATATAATCCCGCAATTGTCTTTCGATCGCATTGAAAGCGTCTCGTATCGCGACATAAACATTCGTGTGCGCGGTATTGCCTCCATCCCTCGACCGACTGTAGACGATCGTGCCCCCGGGAACCCGTAATTCAACAGTGACGTAATAGATATTGCCCTTCTGGTGCCGCTTGGTTGCGTTTCCGATTGCAACGTAGCAATCGATGATTCGTCCATAGAGCTGATCGAGCTTTTTCACCCGGTGTCTGACTCGAGCGGCTACAGCTTCTGAAGCAGGGAAGTCCGGAAAAGCAATCTTTACAGGTATGCCCATCTTTAACCTCGTGTATCAAGATGGGCTGCAAAAAGGATGCACTCCCGCGAAGGCCTAAACCTCAACTTCGTACGGTCGTTGCTCAAAATACTCTAATTTTTTCTGCCAGATGCCGATAAGACAGTGATGTATTCCACCCGTTCGCCGTTTTTTATTGCTTCAGCGACCCTATTGACGGTTTTGTCGATCTGTCCCTCTACAGCAGCAGCTGCCGGAGGGGGCTTATACGCGCCAATTATGGAAGCGGGCGTGAACTTCCATGCGGGCAATACCGGCAAAAGCATCACAGGATCCAACGAATATTTCATGACCTTCCGCGCGGAAAGCCGCAAAGGAATCTGGCGGCCGAGCATTGCCGCTGATCTCGGGTATGCGATGGGACAAGCCTCAATTGGGACGGAAACCCCGACTTTTACAATGATGGGTGCAGGATTCCTGGGTGGCGTTCATTTATTTCCCTTCTCCACTGGCCAGTTCCAGCCATTTTTTGGGGGTAGCGGGGTTTTGGCTTGGAATTTTTTGAAGTTAACGGCTCCTCCGACGGGGGTTGAACCACAAACTCAAGGACTTTCGTTGGGTTATGAAATAAGCGCCGGGGTGGACCTTCGTTTTGGACGGGCCGAGGGAAGCGCCCTTCGGATCCACGGTGGTCTTTGGAATGTTTCGAGTTCAGTGGCAGGTGTGTCCGGATTTTTGCTCACAGGCTTCCGCTTGAGCCTGGGTGTGACCTACTAAGATTTCGCGACAAAAATTTCGTCGATTTTACAAATTTCTCGAAGATTTTTGAGGAATCGGTCGAGTTCGGAAAAAATGCATTCCGTCAAGGCCTTGGTGGATTTTTGCTACGCGCCAAGTCTTATACTGGGCCTTAGATACTCCTCAAAAAGACAAAAAACCTAAGCGAGACCGAAAGCTAACGCAGGCCTCAATTGTCCATTCATGGTGTAGTGGGGGAGGGGGTACCACAATCTGTAGTGGTGTTTTTTGACAGACCCAAAAAAAGAGTTCAGGCTGAATCCATAAGCATGTTAAAGAATATGCCCCCGGGAAAACGCCGGAGCAGACCTGAGCAGAGATAGCGAAAAAGTATAATTTTAGGAATTTGGTGATGAGCAGTAGCGGAAGTTCTCGCATTAACGATATGAAAGACAACTTGGAGACTTTGCATGGATAAGCAGTCAATTCACACCCAGGACGAGATGTTGTTGATCAAGCGTGGCAAAAACTTAAAGACGGCTGGTAATGGCAAGCCCCAGAAGTCAAAAGTTGGTGTTAATCGCTATTTCACTGAAAAATTGGCGGAGCAGGGTTTGAAACCCCTCGACGCTGTGCCCTACATGAAGTCTTCATCCAAAATCAAAGATACTGACGGCCGGACTGTCTTTGAGATGAAAGATGTGGAAGTCCCGGCAGCCTGGACTCAGCTCGCGGTGGATATTCTGGTTTCCAAATACTTCCGCAAAGCCGGCGTGCCTGGAACGGGGCATGAAACTTCAGTCCAGCAGGTAATCATCCGTCTGGCCCGGACCCTGGCTCAGGCTGGCGAAAAATACGGCTATTTTGATGCCGCCTCGGCCAGTGTTTTTGAAGACGAATTGTCTTACCTCTTGATTCACCAGATCGGCGCTTTCAATTCGCCAGTCTGGTTCAATCTCGGTCTTTCCGCGCAATATGGAATTGAAGGCAGTGGCGGCAACTTCGCCTGGGATCCGCAGGCCATGCGAGTGGTTGAAACCAAAGACGCCTATTCCCGTCCACAGTGCTCAGCCTGTTTCATCCAGTCGGTCGATGATGACCTGATGGGTCTTTTCCAGCTCATGAAAAATGAAGCCAAACTCTTCAAGTACGGCTCGGGAACTGGTACCAATTTTTCGAGAATTCGCGGTCGTCAGGAGACCCTTTCGGGTGGTGGGCTTTCTTCCGGTCTGATGAGCTTCCTGGAGGTTTTTGATAAAGGCGCCGGCGCAACGAAGTCGGGCGGTACCACTCGCCGCGCTGCAAAGATGGTCTGCCTGGATATGGATCATCCGGAAATTGCTGATTTCATCAGCTGGAAAATGCGCGAGGAGCGCAAAGTTGCGGCTTTGATCGCAGCGGGCTACAGCTCTGATTTCAATGGTGAGGCTTACAAGACCGTAAGTGGGCAGAATGCCAATAATTCTGTACGCATCACGGATTCCTTCATGAACGCCGTGGAGCATGGGGCGAAGTGGGAAACGCGCGCACGCACCAGTGGCGAAGTGGTTGATACCTACGAAGCCCGGACACTTTGGAAGATGATTGCAGAAGCTGCCTGGTCTTGTGCAGATCCAGGTCTGCAGTTCGATACCACTATCAATGACTGGCATACCTGTCTTGATTCAGGTCGCATCAATGCTTCCAACCCATGTTCGGAATTCATGTTCCTGGATGATACGGCATGCAATCTCGCTTCCCTGAATCTCGTCAAGTTCCTGAAAGAGGATGGCAGTTTTGATATCAAAGGTTTCCGTGAGGCAAGCCGTACTTTCAGTATCGCGCAGGAAATTTTGGTTGGGCTGTCCAGCTATCCAACCGAACAGATTGCTGAGAATTCGTATCGGTTCCGTCCGCTCGGATTGGGCTACGCCAACCTCGGCACACTCCTGATGCTCAAGGGAATCCCCTATGATTCGAAGGAAGGGCGCTCCTGGGCCGCGGCAATCACCGCGATCATGTGCGGTCATGCCTATGCAGTCAGTGCGGAAGAAGCCGGAGTCATCGGTCCCTTTGACGGTTTTGCGGTGAATCGCGAATCCATGCTCAAGGTGATCGCCAAGCACCGGGATGCCGCATACAAGCTCGATGCAGACACGCTTCCCCCCGAGCTGGCGCAAGCGGCCCGCGAAGATTGGGATCTTGCCCTGAGCCTGGGTGAGAAAAACGGCTATAGGAACTCGCAGATCACTGTTCTTGCCCCGACCGGCACCATCGGGCTGCTGATGGATTGCGATACGACGGGAGTCGAGCCCGATTTCGCGCTCGTGAAATTCAAGAAGCTCGCGGGCGGCGGCTATTTCAAGATCGTCAATCAGTCAGTGCCAATGGCTCTGAAGAACCGTGGCTACACGGACTCTCAAATTGATGAGATCATCGGTTACCTGCTGGGTACCATGAGCTTGGATGGAGCCACTCACGTGACCCGGGACTTCCTGAAATCCAAGGGATTGACGGAACCCGAGATCGCGAAAATCGAAAAAGGCTTGCCTGGAACTTTCGAATTGACCAGCGCGTTCACACGTTTCGGTCTCGGGGACACGCTTCTGAACCGCATCGGTGTTCCCGCGGCAGAATATGAGAAGCCCACCTTCTCATTCCTGCGCTGGGCCGGGCTGACTGAAGCACAGATCAATGAAGCGAACGAAATCATTTGTGGAACGATGACAGTCGAAGGGGCTCCTCATTTGAAGGAAGAGCATCTCGCGATCTTCGATTGTGCCAATAAATGTGGCATCAAAGGTACGCGCTTCATTGCCCCTATGGGTCATGTTTCAATGATGGCTGCAGTGCAACCCTTCCTCTCAGGTGCTATTTCAAAAACTGTGAATGTTCCGCACGAAACGACCGTCGAAGAAATCCAGGACATTTATCTGCAGGCCTGGAAAGGCGGACTGAAGGCGATTGCGCTTTATCGTGATGGTTGCAAACTCTCGCAGCCTCTGCTGGCCAAATCAGAAAAGAAAGCGGAAGAGCCGGCTAGAACTGAAGTCAAAGCGGCGGCTTCCATAGCACCAGTTACGGCGGCAGTTTCGTCTGAGCCGGTTCGTCGCAAACTGCCATCCAAACGTACGGGTTTCACCCAGGAAGCGAATGTGGCCGGTCACAAGGTCTACATCCGCACGGGTGAGTATCAGGACGGACATCTCGGCGAAGTTTTCATTGACATGCATAAAGAGGGTGCAGCCTATCGTGCAATGATGAACTGCTTCGCAATATCTGTAAGCTTGGGACTGCAGTATGGAGTCCCGCTGAAGGAGTTTGTGGACAAGTTCACGTTCACCCGCTTTGAGCCCTCAGGTATTGTGGAGGGCCATGCCAATGTGAAAATGGCGACCTCGATCGTGGATTACATCTTCCGGGTACTCGGGATGGAGTACCTGGGGCGAACGGATTTTGTACAGGTGAAGCCGTCGGTCGATCTCACAGCCGAAAAAGGCGCGGCGGCAAAGGTTTATCCCAAAAACCCGTCCCAACTTTTTGCGACTGCCGCGACTTCAGTAGCAGCATTGGCGTCTGCCGCTTCGGCAAATGGCAGCGGAACTCTTTCGGGTCATCTTGCCGAGATGATGGGGGATGCTCCTCCGTGCGATGGTTGTGGTCACACGACCGTTCGGAACGGCGCATGCTATAAATGCTTGAATTGTGGCAACAGCATGGGTTGCAGTTGATTTAAATTCTTAAACAGGCCAGCTCAAAGGGAGCCGGGCTTCGAGCAGAAGTCTGGCTTCTCTTTTATGAGCGGTCGGAAGCAGTGGGAGCTCAATGCGCCAGGCATGCAGCCAAAGGCGATCTGCAAGCCTTCCTTTGTAAATCAAGTCCCCATCTATCGGCCAATTCACGCTCGCCAGATGACAACGGATCTGATGCATGACTCCGGTCCTGATTTCAATGAAAAGATCCAGTCGGCGTGCCTGCTCATCAATGACTTTGACCTCTTGGATGAGTGTTTTTGCTGCAAGTGCTTTGCCTCGTATTTGACGAAGGGCCGCGGCGTTGTGAATGCAGATCATCTTTTTTGAACTTTTGGCTGAGTGGCCAAGTGGAAATGATATTTCGCCCGGAGGGAGAGGGTCGGGCGGAGATATTGATCCGTCCTTTTGTTTCGGGGAGCAGATCGCGCGGTACCATTTACGAACCCGATCGGTTTTCCAGTGCTGCTGAAGGAAATCAAAGTATTCGTTTGTTTTTGCGAAGACAAGGAGGCCGCTTGTTCCGGTGTCCAGCCTGTGCAGAATCCCTGGCTCAAGCCCCCCGCGTCCGATATTGCGCAATCCCGGGAAATGGGCCAAAGCGGAATGGACGGCAGTTCCGGTCTCTTCACTGTTCAAGGGAATCGAGGGCATCCCGGCAGGTTTGTTGAGTACAAGAAGTTTGGAGTCTTCGTAGATAATCATTCTGGGCAGTCGCTCAATAATCCGGAGCCATGCAGGCGGTGTCCGGGTTTCCGGGTTCAAGGTGGGCGCCAAGATTTTTGGAGAGGGGATCACTTGCGGAAAAGCCGGATTTCAGTTTGACGTTGGCTCCACAGCAGCCCTGACTGGGAGAAAATTTCCCGGTTTTGCCCCCGCCCGCGTCATAGGTCACGATGCAACCATACGTACTGTCGCTTACAAGTGCCTGTTCAGTCCAGAGGGCGTCAGCCAGGAGCGGGAATTTGGGCCAATCCACGGTTCCGCTGCTTGAGCCTACGACAGTTCGGTCGCACGTCTGGTCTGCGCAAAGGGGTTCAGTCGTGGTGTCTGTTTTTAGCAGGTCGACAACAAAGGTGTTCGGATGACGGGCAACACCCTGGAGAATGCTATCACCGAAATTGTCCGGGCAACCGCTGGCCAGTTTAGCCGGATAATTGGAAGGTAAGTTCGGTATCGTGGGGGTGCAGGCCGTGCTCGTTGAGTTTTTCACAACATGGGAGGTGAAGGGAGATACTGAGCCCCAGACGGCACTGTTCACTGTGGGTCGAACGTCAATCATAGGCACATTATTGTTCTGGGTGGGGTAAGCCTCCGCACACCAGGCAATATTTCCGGTGTTGGGGTCTTTTGCAAAGTGCAGCGGCGGGTCGCGAAATTCTGGGTCAGGTTTTGGAGCGCAGGCCAGGAACTCGGTATCTTCCACATAGTGAGGTGCCCAAGGCTGGATTGGTCGGATATAAGCATGCGGGTAAACGGGATTCGCAGCATTGACGGTAGCAATCGAAAGCACGGTATGATCTGAGTTGAGAACCGTGAGCGCAGCTGAGCAGGAGTTCCGGGTGTCAGTATTGGGAAATTCTATTCCGTCGATGTTCTTGCCACGCCAACTCGAGTTATTGGTTGCCACGTAACCGGGAAGAATATCTTTGGGATATTCATTCGCCCTTGGGGCGGGAATGCCCGTGACCCCTGAATGATCGAAGAACGAGAATGGGCAGGGTTTCGGACCGCGCATCGTGAAAGGTTTGGTTGTGGTAGAGCTGCTCGGACCTTTTACGGGGCGATCCAGGACATAGACGGTATCAGTCGATTGGGTCTGGTCCATGGGCGCGCCATTAGTATTGAAGACCTGGGGGTAGAGCGAAATATATCTCCTGAGTCGGAAGGTGGGGCGCTCTCTTTGCGCTTTATCAAAGAAGCTCGGACAAGTTCCGTCTTTATTCGGTTTGGCAGCGAAGCCCAGGCATGAATTAATGAGACCGTCTCTTGAACTTGATGAACCAGTGGCAGTTTTAAAACAGCGGGAACCCTGGGAGGTGGGATCTGTTCCGTTGGAAACTTTCGTGAAAGCTTCGACCCCGATCGGAAATGACTCCGTATGATCCAGCGAGAGTGCGAAGGAAGTATCCAGAGGCCAGGCATTCGAAAGGGCTGCGGAGGCGCCTGGGAGGTATTCCTGGACCTTTGGGCAGATATAGCGTGCATTACCCGGATTAATACTTCCGCGCTCACTGTCGCGGACATAAAGATTGTAATAATACGCTTGCGAGGAATTCTGAATGGTATCGATTCCGTAGCAATCATAAGCATTGGCGGTGCCATCCGCTTTGGTCAGGCAGAAGCGGCTGGCCAGTGGGAACTTGATATCCCCGCTGTCGGTAGTGGCTGTTGCGAGGAAACTCGAGATGGACATTCCGCGTTTGAATTGCTCGTAACAAGTGTAGCGCAGAATATTGTCGAAGTAATGGCCCTGCTGATCCTGAAAGGAGCCGCTCACGGCAGAGGTCGATTTAGTCATCGTGATGGTATTTACGGTGAAGACGCTGTTGTTTCCGGCAGCAGGAGCAAGAGTGATGCTTAGAGGAGTTCCATCGAGAATTTCGTTCGTATAAACAGTTTTGTCTGGAGAAGCGCAGGTAACCCCATAGGGCTGGACTGCCGTCACTTTGGTCTGGATATTCCGTTTTACAGGAATGTTTGTTCCTGATGTTGAATTGATTTCCTGCCAGGAAAATTTGCAGACACAAGGTCGGGTGGCAGTGGTGGTGCTGTCAGTGGCACCTGAGCAAACCGTCTGAAGCGTGGTTGTTGAGCGGGTATTGTCAAAAGACAGTTGGGCCGTCCCGGCTTGAGTGCCGGTCCCGGAGACATCAATATTGACGTTGACGAGGTAAAGCGAGGGGCCCGTACTGATCGGGACATCACTGGCTTTGGCAATCGGTAAAGTTTTGGGGAGCTTGGACGTGGTACATCCCGCCGCCGCGATCAGTAAAAGTGAAAGTAAGAAAACTCTGTTCAGTCTCATGGGTCCTCTTGCCTATTCAGGTTGAAGCGCACAAACCGGGAATACGCCGGGCCGGTTTGGATCTTCGGAGTTAGGGTCACTGTTTTCTCCTGCATCATGCAGTTTCAGTCCGTAAATAACCCGTTTGCTTGGAGCGCAATCCCCCGGGGTTGCGGGATTCAGCGGATCGGGTGAGAGGCAGTCTCCGGGCAGAAACCGATATGGAGTGTAAACGTCAGAATCGGCGATGGATGAATTCTGCATGGTGCTGGTCATGACCGTGGGAGGGGTTACGACAAAGAGGTAATCCGTCTGACCCAGATCTGAGATGTTGGGAATGTTTTCGTAAGAAAGATTCGAATCAAAGGGTACGCCCCTCGGTGCGGTGCCCGCATTGTTCAGCTCGCAAAGATTGAGCGGATAGTCGGGAGCCCCAAGGTTACAGGAACCATTGATCTGAGCGGGTTGCCAGATATCGGTCCCAGCACCGAACATTTCGTAATTTGGAAACTGTGCAATTGAATTTTGGCTCGAACAGCCCGGACTGGTCTGGCTGGCGCACGCATCCACCTCTGACAATCCCTGGAACTTGACGCACAGACCGCGGGACCCGGTTGTTGTTGTGGACCAGATCGCCCGGGCAGCAAGTGTGTTGGGGGCCCCGACAGCCTGCAGCCCTTTGCAGTCTCTGATGATGGAAGTATTGTCATCACCGGCGACAGAGTTGCCGGGATTGCACGCAATGTTCTGAACGTTTAATAAAGCAGTGCTGCGAGGGAATTTTGGCACTTCAAAAGCTTTTCTGAAAAGCCAGACTTTCACCCATTTGTATCCGGGAGGAATATTGGTCACGGTGTCGGGACAGGTTTCTCCGTTGGATGTCGAAACGGGACTCGCTCCGTAACCCAGAGGGGGAGTGCCGCCGGCGGGTGAAATGGTTTCGGGTGCGATATAGGCATTCACCGGGATTGAAAAAATTCCGGTCTTCGCTTTTGCAAGATAGAATGTCGAGCGATCGTTTTCACTGCCCTGAGGCGGGAAGATCCGGATACTGCCCAAGGCATCGGGAGCCACGCTATAAACAGACAGATCAATCCCGGAAGCCGAATTGGACGAAGAAGGATTGGGTGGACAGCTCCAGTTCGGAAGCTTCTTGCTTGCAAAAATCGTGTAAGCGCCGCCAAAGTTTGAGGTATAGAAGTTCCTCGGAAACGAAATCCTCGGGTCATCCGACTGGATCGGATCATAGATGCTCGGCTCAAAGAGGTGAGGAATGGTTTCGATTCGACGGCACTGATACCGCTCTGCTTTGACAAAAGTGGAGGCATCCACAGGGTCCAGGCCCGAAATTGCCTGAGTGACTTTGACTTCATTCGAAGTGGCTTCATTAAAGCTGTTCAACATGATTTTTATATTGAAATAGGCAATAGAGGCCGGAATCACAGCGGTATTGCAGCGAAGCATGTCGTCTTCAACGTAGTGAGGGACTACGGGTTCGACACGGCTGTTAAAATTGGAATCGATGAAGCTGAAGATGCAGGAACAATTGGGTGCCTCATTGTCAGTTCCCCTACAGAAACTTCCAATGCTGCCGGAACCATCGCCGATGAGATCCAGGGAGCCGGAGCTGTTGACGCTCGTCATCACCTTGGTCAAAACCATCATTCCGGAATCAAAGGATGTCGGATCGCCGGTTTCTGAGTTGGTCTTGGTGTTGCTCGTGATTCGTCCAAAATTGGTGGTGCATGCAGCGCTTGTCAGAAATAAAAGACACAAGAAGGCACTCACACCGACAGCGGTGACTTTCGTAGATTTCCCCGGAAAAATCTGGTTTTTCCTTAATCCCACCACTTCAAAACCCTCTTACCTTTAAATGTGCAAGCCTCATGCAAAGATCAGAACCCGTTTAAAAACAGCATTCCTGATTCGAAAATCCTCTCTACAGCTGTCTACGTCTTGAGCGGGGTACTTTCGGAAACTGCTGGGTTTCTGCCAAGTACTCGTCTCCACTAGCCTTATCGGTCGAAACAGGGATCTGTATAAGGGGCAGGCACTGATTGATGCTTGGACGGAGTAAGTTGCTGAAATTAAAATGAAATAATCCGAGACCTGTTTCCAGTACTGTGTCAGCGATAACCCAGTCTGAAGACACTGGCATTCATGAGAATGGCTGACCCGGAATACCGCTCAATCCGAATGCGATCTACATGGGGATCCAGCGCCAGTGGAATCACCACCTGTTCGTCAACGGGTTCGCCGATATCCGGAGCAAATACGGAGATACTCTGGGCGATTTCTGGATATTGATCTTGATCGGCAAACAGGAGATGTCTCGGCTGCGTGAAGGTCCTCTGTTCGTCGCCGGTTTTACCGGTGCGAATCAAATGAACTTTGAATATGGCGGCCTCACTTTGCTGCACGTAATTGGACTCCGGAGTCGTGTTGTTCGTACCGAGCGGGAAAAACGAGAGATTCAATAAAAGGTTTTCGTGCGGGCCAAGCAGTGAGCGATCAATATCAATGTAGGCCCCTCCGGCTCGCAGTTTGCTGATGCTGGGGTCAGTCGAGGCACTCGGGCCTTGCCCTCCGCAAGATTGGTCGAGCATGGTGTAGTAACCAGTGCTGTAACCGGTCGGGGGAATGAATATTCCGGCCGCATGACTGATTCCGGTCAGGGGAGGTGCGACGGCAGGATCCGTCGGAAGATTTCCGAAAGTCTTGATCAGCGTCCAGTGATAACACGGAGTACTGGAGTCACCGATATCTACGGTTCTCTTCCCGCTCCAAACTTCGGGAGTAGTGTAGGTGCCGCCGGAATATTGGACGGTCTGCACCAGAGGCGTGCCAGTCATGTCATAGCCACCGACCATGATGAGTCGCCTTGCCAGAGGATCAAAGGCGAGAGTATGACCATACCGCGCACTCGGGTTTGAGCCCTGCGAGCAGGTCGCAATGCGGCGCCACTCGCCATTCGTTTCCGCGGGGACGCCCGTCCAGGTCTTGGTTGGGGGCTGGTATTCGTAGGTGTAGAAGTCCGAAGTGGCTTCGAGCAGATTACTGTAAGTGACCGGTGTCGTATTGCTCTCACTCTCTTTGAAGGTGCGACCGCCGTTCAGAATAATGAGGTCCCGGGTGGAGTCGTAAGTGCCTGCTCCCATATAAGACCCGACCTGAGCGGTGTCGAAGGTTGCTGTCGGCGATTTTTTGAGCCACCGTCCAACATAACCGGAAGTCGGATTAGGAGAATCTGGATTGTTGGTTTCATCGAAGAAATCACAAAGGCCCGTATCAGCGATCACGGGCGAGACGAGAGGGGTGTCTTCCAGTGGGATTTCTCCGGTGCTTCCCGCACAGAATTTATACACCGAGTTCAGTGTATGGAAACGACCATCCTTGAGTCGTCCGCCGAAGAGAAATACTTCCGGAAGCATGAGCGGGGTGACGGTGCTCGTTGCATCATGCGTGGGTCTGGGCATTGTGCGCGTGACCATGATTCCACCGGCAAGAGGGGGCGGAGAAAGCTCAGAAACTCCGGCTTCGGGCGCGTTGGCACTGAATGCCTGCCTTCTTTCAAATTCATTGCTCGAACCCCAGAGGGTCTGCGCGGCAGCGTAGGCTTTCTCCTGTGCAACGCCGCCTGCGGAAGTTTTATAGCCTTTGCCGAGAAGTGTGACGCGATTCCAGGTGCTGGTTTTGAAATCGTACATGAGGGTGTCGCCTAAAGTGGGCGCGACAAAGTACTGACCCGTAGCGGCGGTATTCGGATCGAGAAGACCCATCTCTCCACCGAATAAAACGGCTCTTCTGACCGTAGCGCCCGTCAGAGTGGTGTAATCCAGACCAGTCATGGCTGCCAAAGTCCGGGCTGGAAATTCTGTCATCTTCTGCCATTGACCGGCACCCGCATTCGCCGTCGGATCAAACATCCAGCGATCCGTGAAATACGAAGGCTGGTTGCCAGCGGTCATTCCGCCCTCCATGAAAATCCCGAAAGAGCATGGCATGGTAATACCGCAGGTGCTTTCTCCGTTTGCGCCATATCCTCCGGCAGGCAGGCCAGTCGTGCCGCCTGGGTTGCGATTGTAATAGTTCGCTTCAACCATTCGATGGCCCTGTCTGGCACTCGGGCAAGCCGGTGAGCAGGAAAATTCTGAACTGGAATTGAGCTGGCGCCAGCTGAAAGTGCAGCTTCCGACAGCCGCGGTACAGGCGCCTGAGACGGTCAGTTCCCAGGTGTCTCCACTCAGAAAGGCTGTCGTTGGGCTGTAGCCACCAAAGAGGTAAAATTTCCGCGTCACATGGCTGAAAACAAGTGCTCCGTTTCCGACTGCACGAGGGAGAGTGCCGGTGAGATCCTGTTTGACCCAGGTCGGTACCCCCACATTGTTGTAGAGGTAGTAGATTGTCGCGGCCAAAGCGGGACTCGCTTTGTCTTTCATTCCTCCCCAGGCAACCATAATCACATTGCCGTCGCCATCGAGACCGCGAGCAGCGGCCATTCCTGCTGCTTTAGGCGGCACCTCGCCACCGAAGGGCTTAGCGACAGCGCCCGCCAGACTTCCAAGAACGGGAGTGGAGGTGAGCGAAAGCGAGAGGCCTGGATTAGCAAAGCTGGTGCAAGGCGCGCTGCTGTTGGTCAGATAATCCTTGCAGTCCGCGCCGCCGAAATAAACGATGTCATTCGTGCTCAGGGCAAAACCGGGGAGCAGGGTTGAACCGCCATAGAACGGCACTGTCAGTCCTCCCCCTTCGGCGATATTGGCCCAGTTCACAGGCGCTTGGGCGATCCCTGCCAGATTATCAGGTACACCACCGAAGTTTCCGGAGATATTCTCAACGCCTCCAGTGCGCTTGGAAATCATCAGTGCTCCGCCATCTACCGGTGTACTGTTTGAGGTTGTTGCTATGTCGAATCCACCGGCGGACAGAACGTAACCCGCACCTGTAACGTTATTGCGCAAGCTGGTTGCTGCAAAGTTGCTGGCCAAAACAGCGTCTCCAGCGTTGAATGGCGGCAGAAACTTTGAGGCCGCCATCGAATTATTACTCATGAGTTGGGAATGATAACTGTCCAACCATTGAACCAGGTCATTGTCGGCTCCGGTGCCGACCAGATCCACATAATCGGGTCCGTAAGTGGGATTGAACTTATGCAAAGTGGAAGTGACCCCCGCATTGCCTGCCCCACCCTGAATCATGACCCGATCCGTTACGTCGATAACCCCAGCAGGGTTTCCGTTTGTCGTCATTGCATTTACAGCCATGCCCTGCGCAGCTGAATATCCGAAAAGCGCTTTGCCAAGCGGAGATTTTGGAAGATAGTAGGTGGATTCCTCACTCGTGTCGGGATCTACAAAAATATCCTTCATTGTCAAAAGGGAAGAAGCAATCGCCAGATTGTTGGTGAGCGACCAGAGTTGCGTCCTGAGATCAAGTGACCACGTATCGGCGGTAATCCTTCCCAAAGCACCACTTGCACCAGCATTCAGAACCGAGGACCCGCCCACGATAATAAGGTTCTGTGCGCCGGGTGAATATGCAGCGGCGGCACCAGCCAGCCCTTCCGGCCCGCTGTAACTGTAACCACCGCCGAAATTTCCCCAGGTGGAAATCGCTTCTGTGGCCGAGGTCAAGCCCGGGACCAGAGGATTGGGTGGATCAGTTGCGGCAGAAGCCGGGAGTGTGTCAATGGCCAGAGCCAGGGTGGACCGGGCGCAGGAGTTATATCCGAGTGAAGAATCTGCTTTGAGTAAAGTCCCGCAGCTGACGGAATGAGCCCGGGTAGCGGCTGTATCAGAAACACTGGAGCCCTGAATTCCTCCCACGAGAAACAATGATCCCCCCATGTTACTGGAGACACCGCCGATCGCACCGTAATCGAAAGTTGCGCAGTTGGAAGAAGGCGGGGATCCGGGATTACTCTGGTAGGAGCAGGAAAGGGCAATGTTTTGTGAGCTATTCGTGTTTGCATCAGTCAGGTCCACTGAGATGTTCGCGATGAAATCGGGGTGAATCGTGCGGTTTTCGTCGTAGATATCTTTGGGAAAGCTTTTTGGGGAGTAACTCGAGGAGTTCTCGGTTGTTGCAAAAGGATAAAAATATGTTTTGGCGTCCCCCGCACAGCTGGATTGCCGCTCCGGGGCCGTGAGCGAATAAAAATCAGCATAGTGAAATGAAACCCGAGCGGCTGTCGCCATTCTTGAAATCAGGGCCTGTTCCTGTCCAGGGTTGAGAGTTTCGACTGTGATGGGCACTGTCTTGGGGTCGCCAGCACAAGCCTGCAGAAAAATTATCGCAAGCGCGCTCGGTATTTGCGCGGCAGGAAAACTTTTGCTGAGTGCTGCTCTGAAGTGCTTCAAAACCCTCTCCTAAATTCGGTAAAAAGTGATTGACTGGAAAACTGTCCCCGCACAGAGGGGGGTTGATTCGCCACAGACACCGATGAACGCGTTCCAAGCTCCGTCCAGATCCGCCGGTTTCAATCTCGATTTGGTCCGACTGATCTGAAAGAGATTCAACGTGCCATCGGAAGCCAGGGGCAGGATGACCTGTTTCGATTGAACTTCTCCGCCGGTTTTTAACGTTGTCTCTTCAACATAGCCGGTCATGCGCGGAATCAGGGTCATGAAAGGTTGGGGAACAGTACTGGAACCTGCACTCCTGAGAAAAACCTTCCAGCTGAAGTCCGAGCAGTTATCAGCAGAAAAATTGACCCCGCTCATGCAGGACTTCGGATCGCTTTGGAATTTGTGGAAAGAAGTCGCCGAATATTCAATCACTGCGAGAATATTTTCGTGTGCCGCGAGCTTCGCGGTGTCGCGGCTGAAGTACGCCCGGATATATATCCCATCCGTAGCGCTGCCGTCGCCGTCATTGACAGAAAGAAGGGTGGCAGCAGAGGTGCAGTCCACTTCACTGACGCGGTAATAAGAGCCTGGCGCCGAACAGACCTTGTTGCCACCGCCAAAAATGCAATTGGACAGATTCACTTCCTCTGCCGTGGCGAAACGCGCACATTTGTCGTAGATCGCTGCAGTATTGCCGGTTCCACTAATTCCTACCTCGACGCCGGTCAGCCAGGGGGGAAAGGCGGACAGGACGGTGTTATCCGGACGAAATACGCGCCTGGCAGCGAAGCCCTTGCCTTCTCCGGGAGGCGTTCCGGCACTGGGAAAGGAATCAAAACTCCCATTAGTCGCGTCTATTTTGAAAATTACTTTCGCCGCCTTTTCGCCGCCCGGGTAATTGAAGGTCGGACTTGGTGTTGCGGTGATGGCATTCAGCGTGGATTGCGGTGGGGTAGAACTCAGGCAACCTGCCAAGAGCAGAGATCCCGTACAGCAGAGTCGAAGCAGCCGAAGCGTAAAGATCGGAGTGTAAACAGTTCTCAGTTTCATAGAAAGCCCATTCCCTCCTTGGCCTTATCGGCCAGAGTGAATAAAAATCTGACACCCCTTTGGCTGGAATTCGCATGTCAGATATTTGGCGTTCAGTATTTTTTGGAATCGAGCCAGATATTCTGCAGTTTGGGCAGGCGTGGGTCATTGGGCGCGACATCCTGCGCATAGCGATAAGCGCTAAAAACCATAGGTTTCGCGGTGATCGACCAGTCGCTTTGTTTCATCGCTGCTGCGAGTTTGAGAAGGAGCAGGGCGGTGCCACCGAGATGATAATAGCTGTCGAAAGATCCCGGGTCGACGGTGAGCTTGGAAAGAAGCAGTGCCTGAATTTCAGCGAGGTTCCGAATAGTGGCTTCCGAGGCGTTGCCGGCAAGAATTTTTCCGAGGTCAATCCCCTGGAGTTGCCGGTCAATCCACGCGCGCCCTGGATTCAAATCATTCGAAACGCGTAAACTGCCGATTGCGCGCTGGAGAGTCTGTTCGGCCTGGGCTCCTTCCGCGTCTTTGGTCCCGTGCAGGATGAAAGCCTGGTGTGTGCCATTCGCTGTGATCACCACAAACCGGCTTTGGAATCTGGTGGAATTTTCGGCACGAAGGTAAAATCCCTGCGCCTGCTCGGCTGCTGGAAGCGACGGGTTTTCCACGACAAACCAGCGAAGGGTCCAGAGTTCGGGCTGCAGTTTTTCCATTTCCTGCAGATGTCTTGAAAGAACTTCGTCTCGCAAGCCCATGCAACCCCAGTCCAGCAGCGGAGAAGTCCAGGTGGGGCCGAGACAGCGGCGCAGGCGCACGCGTACGGCGAGTGTGGATTGATCTTTTGGGTCGGTTCGATGCCCGTCGGGAGTCTTGGGTCCTTCAAAGGTCATTCGGATACCGGGGCTGCGCCAATTGGCCGTGATTCCTTCCAGAAAGACCTGCGGAGGGCCTTTTTTATACGGCACCGCATGAAAAACCGGCTGCTCAGCGAAGGTTTTGGGCCAAGCTCCCAGAGAATAATAATAAGGGAGTACCTGCCAGGAGATTCCTCCTTCTGAGCTGCCTGCGGCTGGCATAAACGGTTGGATCTTCCAGAGTTCCGATCCGAGCCAGCGGGGATTGCCGGCATAAGTGCTCTGCAAAATAAAAAGTGCCAAGCCCCAACCGCTGAGCGTCAATAAAATGCCTCTGAGGCATTGCAAAAGTGTGCATTTTTCAGCCTGGAAGAGTTTCCAGTGTCGACCCTCCTGGTCAGTCGGAAGCATGCGTAAAGACCAGGCCCGCTCTCCCAAGGTTCTTCTGGTGAAACGTTTTTGGACAAACCCGGCAGAGACGAAGAGCATGGGAATCCAAAGAAGCCAAGTCCAGTGCGGTACCGGAGAAACGCCTGAAATTCGGAGGGCGCCGAAAAACAGACAGAAGCTGAAGCCGAGATCAGTGATGAACGCGGCTACTTCCAAACCAACTGATGCCGGACGACTGTAGGCTGATGGGCCTCTTACTGAGTTGCTCATTTGACTCCTATCTCATTGAGGTTACACTAAAAGTAAGGATTCATCATCATGATCAAAGTAAGTCGTCTGAACGGGAAGGAATTTGTCCTTAATTGCGACATGATCAAAACCGTCGAAGCCACGCCCGATACGGTGATCACTTTGCTCTCGGGCGAGAAAACTATGGTTCGTGAGAGCGTGGATGACGTGATCCGCGCCACGATGGAATATAAAAGGAAGATATTTTTTGGCCCCCCGGAGCGCCAAGCCAGCCAAAACAGCCAAGGTGGAGAGAGTTAAATGGATATAGCATCAATACTTGGGTTCATCATAGGCATCAGTGCAGTTGTCGGCGGACAGGTTCTCGAAGGTGGGCATGTCTCGCAGATCATGCAGGGCACAGCCGCTTTGATCGTGTTGGGCGGAACGGCCGGCGCCATGTTGGTTTCATTTCCGGTACAGGATATCAAAAAAGCATTCCAGCTTCTTCCCCTGATCTTCACCAAAGTCGATATGGATGTTCGTCCGACGATTGATGAAATCATCCGGATCGCAACTATTGCCCGCAAAGAAGGAGTCCTTGCGGTTGAAGGCCAACGTGAATCCATTGTTAATCCACTTTTCAAAAAGACTATCAAGTACGTCATCGATGGTTTTGAACCCAATACGGTCAAAGAAATCATTGATACCGAAATTTATCTTGTTTTTGAAGAGGAAGAGGCTGCAGGTAAAGTCTGGGAAGGGACCGGTGGTTACTCTCCAACGATCGGAATTATTGGAGCCGTTCTGGGTCTGATTCACGTCATGTCGATGTTGAATGATCCTTCTAAAATCGGTGAAGGTATCGCCGTCGCATTCGTCGCCACCGTATATGGCGTCGGTATCGCGAATCTCTGGCTGATTCCCATGGGAACAAAGATCAAGCGAAAGGCTGCTCAGCGGATGTTGACCAAAGAAGTTGTGAAATTGGGTGTAGTCGGGATTCAGGAAGGTTTGAATCCTCACTTTCTCCAGGAGAAGCTCGAAGTATTCGTGGAAGAGCACCTCAGACGTTCTGATGACGGTGGAAAGAAGGAATGAGAAAGAAACACCCTGAGCACGTCAACCTCGAACGCTGGCTGGTTTCTTACGCCGATTTCATCACGCTGCTTTTCGCGTTTTTCGTGATCATGTACGCCATCTCTCAGGCGGACATGTCCAAATTTCAGAAAGTTGCAGCCAGCATGAAGGCTGCGTTTGCCCCCACGGGACCGAGCGGAATGATTGATCTGTCGGGGAGCGCCGGTGGCGCAACCCTGAAACCCTTCGAGGACATTGACCGGGCTGGGGGACGGGCGCAGAATCTGCCGGCCGGGAAAACCAATACGGCGGCGGATCAGGATCCCGAGCTTCAGGAGATCCGTGAAGCACTGGAGGAATCCATTTCCCTGGATTTCGGTTCGGCGGATACTGCTGAGAAACTGCAGATGCAGTTTGACAGCAGGGGCTTGATCGTTCGGATGGCTGCCAAGGATTTTTTCAATCAGGGTTCCGCGATCGTTCATCAGGACCTTCGGCCAATTCTGGATCGAATCGGGCGAGCACTCAGCAAGAGCACGCGAATATTCCGCATTGAAGGACATACGGACCCATCTGAGGCAAAGACGGGCGGATTTGCGAGTGCCTGGGAACTTTCAGCGGCCCGCGCAGCGTGGGTTGCCAAATATATGATTGAACGTTTTGCGATTGACCCCAAGCGGGTCGGCGTTGCGGGGTATTCTTACTTTAGGCCGCTCAGTTCCGGAAAAGACGAATTTTCCAAGGCCAAGAACCGTCGCATTGAAATCGTCGTCTTAAATAATCAATACCTGGGTAATTAAAGCTTTCAAATCGCATAGTTGACTTGATGCGTTAGTGCGTGTACGGTCCCTCTCATGAACAAAGTTTGCGCCTCTTTTCTGCCCACCACCCGCCAGGAAATGGATGAGAAGGGCTGGAAGGAAATTGATGTCCTTCTGGTCTCGGGTGATGCCTATGTGGATCATCCGAGCTTTGGCGTGGCTTGTCTCGGGCGCGGGCTTGAGGCCTTGGGCCTGAAAGTCGGAATTGCCTCGCAGCCGGATGTCCTTGAGCCCGCAAAAGGTCTCGCAAGCTTGCGGGAGATGGGTCGCCCCAGGCTATTCATCGGGATCTCTTCCGGTACCGTTGATAGCATGATCAATAATTATACTGCGAACCGCAAGACGCGCTCCGATGATATGTACTCTGAAGGCGGACGGGGCGGCAAGCGTCCCGACTACGCGAGCGTAGTGTATTCAAAACTTGCGCGCCAGGCATTCCCCGATACTCCGATCATTGCAGGTGGAGTTGAACCGTCGCTGCGAAGACTTGCGCATTATGATTACTGGCAGAACCGGATCAGGCCTTCCATTTTGCTCGATCTTGAAGTCGATTTTGTCGTCTTTGGTATGGGGGAGCGGCCCAGTCGTATTCTGATGGAGCAGCTGGGCCGCTTGCAGGGGCCGGTGAGCCGTCAGGACCCCGGAACGCAGGCCGCATTCGAAAAGCTCCGCCAGCAGCGGGGATTCGCTTATCTCACGACTCGCGAGCAGGCACGTACTCTTGAACCGCGTCTGACTCTGCCTGGTTTTGAAGAAGTTCGGGATGATAAAAAGAAGTTTGCGAAAGCGGCGTACCTGACAGAATTCGAAGCGAGCCCATTCAACGGCAAGCGTCTCGTGCAATATCACGGATCCAAAGCGGTCGTCGTGAACCCGCCCTCGTTGCCGTTGAGTACGGCTGAACTCGACGCGATTTACGAACTCCCATTTACGAAAAAGCAGCACCCTCGTTACAAAGAGCGCATTCCTGCCGCTGACATGATCCGGTTCTCGGTGACCGGAACGCGAGGTTGCTTCGGCGGCTGTTCTTTCTGTGCGATCACTTTGCACCAGGGACGCGTCGTGCAGTCCCGTTCAAAAGAAAGTATTCTGAAAGAACTGGGTGCCTTACCCAAGCTTGAGGAATTCAAAGGTATCGTCACGGACATTGGTGGACCTACAGCGAATATGTACGGTTTGAAATGCAAAGGGCCCGAAATTCAAAGCAAGTGTCGCAAACTTTCGTGCGTTTACCCCAAGGTCTGCCCACACCTTCAGTCCGACCACGCCCCTCAGATTGAATTGCTGCGCCAGGCGCGCAAAGTGCCGGGGATCCGCAAGGTCTTTATCGCTTCCGGACTCCGCTATGATCTCGCTCTGGCAGATCAGAAGTCCGGCCGGGCATACCTCAGGGAACTTATTGCGCATCACGTGGGGGGGCACCTCAAGGTGGCTCCAGAACATCTGGATTTCGAAGTGCTCAAACTGATGAAGAAACCTGGCCCGGAACTCTTTGAAGAACTTGCTGATATCTTCGAAAAGGAATCGGCCGCTGCGGGCAAGGAGCAGTTTCTGGTTCCTTATTTCATCAGTGGCTTTCCCGGAAGTACCCATGAAAAGATGGAAAAGATTTTCGGCTATATGAAAGCAAGGGGCTGGAAACTCCAGCAGGTGCAGGGTTTTATTCCCACCCCCATGACACTGGCGACCGCGATGTATTGGTCTGCCATGGACCCGGCAACCCGGGAACCGCTTTTCGTCGCGAAGGAATGGAAAGACAAGAAGATCCAGCAGGCGCTCTTGCAGCCACACAAGGTGCATAATCGGGAAGTGCTGCGCCAGTACCGGTTTCATTCGAAGCCATCGGCCAAGCCGCGTTCTGGAAAATAATTTTTGTTGCTCAGTAATGAAACCAGGTCAGCCAGCCGTAGCCGATCGCAAGCGTCACTAGGGTTACTGGAAATCCAACTCTGAAGTAATTCCAAAATGAGATATGAACACCGTCTCGCCGGGCACTTTCTACGACGATCAAATTTGCGACTGAGCCCAGAACTGTCAGATTCCCTGCAAAAGTGCTCGACATAGCCAGCGACAACCAGGCATCTTCGCGCAGGACTTCAGGAATGATCGGCATCAGAGGTTTAAAAAGCAGAACGGCCGGAACGTTGCTGACCAGATTGGAAAGAACGGCGGAGGTCAGACTCAGGAACCCGATTGGATTTGTCGTCAAAAAAGTCCAGCTCTCCGGATTCCACCGGTGAATGACATGGATTTCAAAGGCGTGAACGACCACGAACAGACCCGTAAACATGACGAGCAGGCCCCAGTCGATTTCCTGATAAATCCTTGCTGGTCGAATCTGCCCGAGAACCAGAAACAAAAATGCTGCTGCTCCAAGAGCAACCAAGGCTATCGGGAAGCCTGCGAAAAATAAAACGACAGTGGCCAGGGTCGTGAACAACGCAACGTTGAAAACACGTCCGAGCATCCGTGACCTCAACCCTTCGCTGACAACTGCACGCTGTCGCAGGGCCGGGTGGGTGGAGCGTAGCTGTCCCCGGTACAGGTAAGCAATGATCACGAAGTCAGCGAGCAGGCCTAGGAGAGCCGGCGGAAAGAGCTTGAAGGCAAAGCGGGCATACGCGATTTGTGAAAGGCTGCCGATGATCATGTTCTGCGGATTGCCGATGATCGTACCTGCTGAGCCGATATTGGCTGCAGTGGCCAGCGCCAAAAGGAACGGAAGCGGGTTCAGCTGCAAGCGTCTGCAGAGCTGAATCAGGAGCGGCGTAAATGCGAGACAGATCACATCGTTCACGAGGAACGCCGACATCACTCCCGAAAGGGCGACTGTCAGGGCGAGGGCCGCCACCGGGTCGATAACCGTGTCAAAGAGCCAGGTCCCGAGTCGCTCAAAAAAGCCGGATAGCCGGAGGAAGGCCACCAGGATCATCATTCCGAACAGGAGAAGTAACGTTTCGAAATTGACTGCCGCGATCGATTCGGTCAGACCCAATGCGCCTGAAACGAGCAGGGCGGTTGCGCCAACAAGTGCGATCGTGGCCCGATCGAGTTTCAACCCCGGCCATCTGCCGGTCGCGAGCCCGAAGTACGTCATTCCACACAGCGCAATGCTCAGCCAGAAATTCATCATTTCGAAAGTTCAGCGAAGATCTGTGCAGCCGTCAGACGGTCCGCTCCGAAATCCCAGTCCAGCCAGAGATGCTTTTTTTCTTTCCACCATAGCCACGATGATATTCCACTGAATGTCGCTTCCGGCGGCTTTCCGAAAGCCAGCAGGTAGGTGAAAAGTGCTTCGTAGTCCTTGGCGCGAATCTGCTTTTCCATTTTTCTGTTCACGACGACCTGGTGAATGGCGTTTCTGAATACCTGGAACGCGGCAGTGGACTCATGGTAATTCAGCAGTCCCCAGGGATGCGATCTGTCATACCGTCGGAACAGGGCTTCAATAAACTGTACGGACCCGGAGAAGCCCAGTGAATCGTTGAGATTCATGTAGTCCAGTGAAGAGTTCGGCAAGCGTGCGGCTCCCTCGAGGGCTTCCCGGAAAAGCGCCTGGCTTTTTGAATCCAGCTTTTCATAAAAATCGGCAAGATCAGGCAAACGTCTAAGGAAAAGGCCAAAATTGCCAAAAAACTCACGACGATAGCAATCGATCTGAATGCTGGGGCGGCCAAAAACATCATCTGGACCGAGCCCTCCGCGCTCTTTGCCGCAGGATTCGGAAATTTTGTCATGAATCCGGTTTGAAAAATTGAAATTCGAATACATGAAAGCAAAGAGCTGCGTGGTTTCGTTCAGATCCAGGATTTCATCACCATTGGAAGCATAAGTGAACATGCTTCCTTCCCGGAACCGGGTTTGAATCATCAGATAGTTGTTCCTTTTCGGATCAAACATCTTCTTGGCAAACCCGATCTGCTCGATATCGCGGAAGGAATTGTAGAATTCCTGCAGGGTGACGCCGCGGCGCCCGGAAGCTCTGGCGGAATCCTCGGCATACGACGAGATCACGATATCCGCGAATTCGTGCAGGAGGTGCACCTGTGACAAATCACTGAAGGAATGCCTGCGCAAAGGAACTGCGACCGAGAAATTGATCTCGGATTCATCCGCCTGGAAAAGCGGCGGGACTGTTTGGATCAGTTCGCGGATTTTTTCGACTGCTGCCACTGTTGTGGCCTTGGGATTGTCGAGTTGCAGGTCTCTTGCAGTGAAAAGGAGTTCCTGCGGATAATACCCCAGAGTGCTGTCGCCGTTACCCCTCTGGCGCTTGAGGGTTTCATAAAGCTGTTCGAGAAACCTTTGTCCCTCAGACCAGCGTTCCAGAAGTTCTGATGCACGCAAGAGCGCCGGCTCACCCAGTCCGATCGCGGCCCGACCCGAAGGGCCGAAATCCGGCCCGGCCAGGGCACGCTTAATGAGCGCTCGCATTAGGGCTTTGAGGATTTTCCGGTTTTTAATTGTCGAAGGTAAATCAGGGGAAGGTAAGAAAAGTTCAGAGGGATGGAGCGCGTCTACAAGATCATCGAGGGCATTGAAAGAGATGACCTGCTCAGGGTGTCGCTGTGCGGCCGCAATGAGGAGCTGAAAGGCTTCCTGGGTCAACCCGACAGCGCGCTCCCGGCCGGCTCCCGTCAAAACTGTTTCATAATTGAGCTGCAAGGTGGAGGCGCGGAGCAAAACACTGTACCACTTGGAAGCGGTTGTCAGGAACGTGACCCATTCATTGCCGTAGATCCGGTCTCCGGGCGGCGCGATCAGCAGGGCTTTCACTGCACGGATCAAAGGCATTCTTTCATGAATGCGTGCTGAAATTCCCGAGCCGCCCGGCAGCATGCCTTCGATGGCTTTGCGCAGCTCTTCGAGATGAGAAATGTGATAGGGGTGTCCCGTCTTTTCCAGGGTGCCACCGATCATCTGGGCGGCGCTTTCCAGAGCGGAACCCGCAGCATCAATGACAGAGGCATTCTGTCCAATAGCCCATTCAGGGGTGAGCGGCATGAAAGGCTGCAGCAGGATCATCTGCTCATTGAGTACCTGAAAGAATTGTCGGGTCCGTTTCAGCTCTTCAATAGTGAGACTGTTTGAGGATCCTCCGAGGAGGGTTTTCTTGAGCTCCATTAACTCGTTCATCAGATTGTCGCTAATCCGCTTGTCTTTCAGAAAGTATTTTTCGAGAAACCCCCGAAGTTCAGTGGATTTGTACACGCCGGCGTCGGCCCCACGCGTGCGCTCATAAAAGAGCTGCAGCGACTTATCGAGGCAACGCCAGAAATCGGAAATTTCTCGTGTGGTTGAATTTCCTTCGAAGTAGCGCCCGAGGGCTGAAGCGGTGTTGCTGAGACAGCCTGCTTCTGAAGGGCCCAGTTGAAGCGCGGTTTCGGTTTGCGGTGCCTCCCGGAAATGGAAATTGCACGCGCTGAGGCCGGAAGCGGCGAGGGTTAGAATTGCGAAGCAAAGAGTGTGAAATTTAGAAAACATAACCGACTCCCGCGTAAACCCTGTTATTGACCTGATACCGGCTGATAAAGGATTCTTCGGTGATTCTGTAGTGATTCAGCAGCTCGGTCGCCAGAAAATCAGCGCCAAAATTGACCTGCCACCGTTGCAAGGGGGTGAAGCGGAGCTCGTTCATCCAGAGTGCCCCGTCCTCGATGGCATCGTAGATCACGCGCGAGGAAAGACTCAGGTTTGAACCTGGTTTTCCAAGGATCACCCGAAGCGGTGTATTGACTCCGAAGCGAAAGGCGCTGGCAAACGGATATCGCGTTTCAAAGACGCTGCTGCTTGCGGCATCGCGGCCGACATCCGGGGCGTTGCCGCCCAAACGACGAAGATAGCCCAGATCAAAACGGGTTCGTTGAGCCGGAGACCCCAATTGAAAATAAAAGGAAGAGCCCGTCACCAGCGCCGGACTGGCAGTCTGGGCTGTCCAGTTATAAGGCACGGGCTCCAGAACGGGTTTTTCGTAGATGGTGGAAATGCTCAGGCCACTCTGTTCCAACTGATAGCCTGCTTCGATTGCTGAGAGGTGGTGATAAATGATCCGGGGCCTGATGGTTGCTGGCACCTCGATTGGGGGAGCGACATTGAGATAGGCATCGTGTCCGAGCAAGAGCTGATTCACTGGCTTGTATCCATAGGCAGCAGAAGCCCAGGCTCCCTGTTCCTGCCCGACCCGCAGTCGCACGGCAATGCTCGGATGGAGAATCATCTCTTTGACGGGAGGTATGTCCAAATCGTAGCGAATCCGCGTTTCTTGATCAAAAAGCGCAATCTTTGAACTCGGCGGAATGAACCAGGCCGTTGGCGATTGCAGTTCTCCATTATTCACCGCTACCGGCACGCCGCGTTCTGGAACAAAGATCGGAGATGCGAAGCCGAGCAGCTGGAATCCGGGTGCCCTGATTTTTCCAAAAAAACCTGTAAGCCCGGAAGACTCTGGATGAAAATAATCCCAGCGAAAGCGTGGCTGGAAGAGGCCCAGTTTCCATTGTTCATCCAAGTGACTCCAGTCTTCAAGTTTCCTTCCAGCATGCACCTGTACTTTGGAATTCAGATTCGCAGACGTTCCGAGAAAAAGTTCGGTAACCTCCAGATAGGGCTCGACCTGGGATCCGAGGAGCAAACGAAGATCTCCTGCGGCGCTCCCTTCCAGCACCGGTCCGGAAAGGGAAGTTTTTCCCTTTGCGTGCAGGGATTGAAAGGTGGACTCGCGTTCCGAGCTCGGGGCATAGAGGTAATTCGTTGCGCTATAGTTCAAAGCGGCGTCGGAAGCTGCATATGTTGATTGGGAGGAAAGGATAAGAAGACCGAACACTGACGCGGACGCGAGAGTTCGGACACCGGAGGGCAAAGAGGTGCAGCGGCATGACATTACCTTTGGAATCAAAGAGATCGCCTCCTAGCGCGCCACCATACCACAGGCCTAGGAAACGGCAAAAAGAATTACTATATCAATAAGATCGGGTAATGAAACGCTTTTCCCCGTCCAAACGCGGGCGCGCTTGAATCAGAGCTTTTCGCCCCAGTGGGGTACTCGTTGATCCCGTGCCGACTGAAAATTTGAAACGAAAGACTTGGTGGTCTGGGATTTAAATGCGCCACTCGGGGCATACCAGGGCTGTTCCACTTCGATGGAACTGGAAACCGAGAAGCGAAACTGGGACTCGGGTTGAGCCGTGACTTCCACTCTTTCTGTTACTTTTTTCAAATAGCTTGCAGTGCCGGTGGCCTCAATGTCTTTGGAAGCGGAGGCGTAGACAAAACGATCTTTGCGGTCTGTCGCGAAATGGACGTCAGAGCGAATGGTGACGGGATTTCCATCATTTTCAAGGCGCATCGAGAGGTCGTACCGAATGCTTGGCAAATCAGCATAAGTTTCTGAAATCGGCCCTTCATGAATGGTCGTTCCCTGGCCGACCCTGTCTAAAAGATATTGATCGAGATTTAGAACCCTGCCGCCCGGGGCGCCCACGGTACATTCCGAAGTCAGGGCGGCAGTGAAAATTCCGTTCTTAAGTTCGGGTGTCGAGAGCCATTCAGCGGGTTGGCAGTTCCAGGCGATGGGCGTTGCGGTGGTATTCAATATTCCGAACAAGAGCAAAGAAAGAAAAGACTGCATAAGCTTAACCTCCTGAAAAAATGGCGACTCCGAAGGGATTCGAACCCCTGACCTGATGCTTAGAAGGCACCTGCTCTATCCATCTGAGCTACGGAGTCGCAATTGTAAAAGTTAAAGCATATTTGTCCGAATCAAGCCACGGCAGTCTTGATTGTGGCGCCAGAAAATTGCAAATCAGATTTCAGTATTATATAAGTAATTGAAATTTAAGACTAATCAAAGAACCTGCAGGGCTACTTTCATGAATTTTTTTCTGAGTTCGGGCGACGCACTTTGATAACGCCGGATAACTTCTCGAAGTTGCGAATCGCGGGCAGCGAATGTAATGGCGCAAGCATGGCCCAGACTCAGAGTTTGTGCTTGTTTTCTTGATCCCGGTTCAGAAACGAAACTTTTAAAATCCGATCGAATCGTGAGGTTGGCGGCACGGAGTTCTTCAAGTGGGATCTTCAACGCAGAAGCCAGCAAGGGGAGTTTTTCCCAAGGGAGCGGTGCCCGGCCGTGTTCAATATTTGACACGAACTGTACGGAGCAACGGCAAGCCTTGGCGAGATCGAGAAGACCCAAGCTCTTTTCGAGTCTCTTCGACCGAATTAAATCACCCAAGGGACCAAAAGAACGGTGGTCGTTGGAACGACCTTTTGGACGGCCACGTTTCATAGGGATGAACTAACGTGCAGGCCGGGCTTTGCCAACCGCATTCTGCGGATAACCCCTACCTTGAAAGGATCTTTATATTTCACATGCATATGGCAGTTTTTTACTGTTATAGTTTTCAAAAGGGAATTTTATGAAAAGTCAAAAGTGCAAAGACTACTCTCACGCTCAAGCCACCTAATGAATGCCTTGGATATAAAACTTTGGGGAGTGAGGGGCTCCTTTCCCGCCCCCCTTTCACCGGCGCTTCTGGATAAGCGACTTCACGATACGGTCGCGGGCTTTCTGGAGAAGTACCCCTCGGGTTCAGTTGCCGATATGCATGCCTATTTCAAGGCTCTGCCCCGGCATGCCCATACGGGCTTTGGCGGCAATACGACCTGCGTCGAGGTGGGGAGTGGCTCAAGCAGAATCATCATCGATGGTGGCAGCGGTATCCGCTCCCTGGGTTATGAACTGATGGCTGGTCCCTGTGGAAAGGGTCATGGCGAGGTCCACATTCTTTTCACCCACGTTCACTGGGACCATATTATTGGCCTTCTGTTTTTTACCCCGATCTTCATTCCCGGGAACCGAATTCATGTCTACTCAGTGGATTCGGATCTGAAAGATGTTTTTGAGACACTGTTCAAAAAACCATTCTTCCCTGTGCCTTTGGCGCAGCTGGGCTCAATCATCGAGTACCACCGCCTGGAGCCGCGTAAGCCCGCCGACATCCAGGGAATCCAGGTCACGCCCTACCAGCTGGATCATCCAGATCCCTGCTGGGGTTTCAAATTCGAAAAAAATGGAAAAGTTTATTCCCATTGCGTGGACACTGAATGCACGCGGGTGACACCGGAAGAGCTTGGCGCCGATTTGCCTCTCTATCAGGGTGTGGACCTGATGCTATTTGATGCCCAGTATACGCTGATGGAAACCATCGAACGGGTGAACTGGGGGCATGCGGCGGCATCACTCGGTCTGGACATCGCGATGAGAGAGGGAATTCGGAAAGTGATTTTCATGCATCACGATCCGGCCTCTTCGGACGACAAAATTGCTGCGGCCGAAGCTCAGGCGCGCCGCTATTACAAAAACCAGTTGAACTCTAACCGGCGTGACTCAATTGCCCGGCTAAGCGAGGTGGACTGGTCTTTTGCCTACGAAGGTATGCACCTGAGTCTTTGAATTTGGGAATTCCGCTGGTCAGGCGCCCCCTCTGTGTCCGCGCGAAGCCGCACCGCCTTTTCTTCCGATGTTTGCCATATGTTCCTTGTTTTTGGAAACACTGAGGCCGCCCTTACGGCCGATCTGCGACATGTGTTCGCGATTTCTGGAAACGGCCAGGCCACCTTTGCGCGCAACTTCGCGGCGGGTTCCTTCGTCCATGGCAGCCGTGCCCCGGCGCGATACGGGCCGTTCCTCTTTTTGTCGCTCGGATGGACGCGGCTCTGTACCTTGTTCCTTGAATTCCTTGAATTCGCCCGAGGGTGGGTTGTCCTTCAATGTTTCGTCCTTTTTGTCTGGCATATGAACCTCCGATGCTCCTGAGTCCGCTTCAGTGAATGGTTGATGTGAACTGATGTGCTGTCAGGTTGTGCAAGCGATATTCCCGGCGCGGATTTTGGAGACATAAATACCAATCATGCGAAGTGCAAAAACAGCGCAGCCTGTTCAACCTGTTCAAGAGGTAAAGCAGCTCGCAACAGACGATTCGGAATTGGCTGCCCGGTTTAACCGTGTACTCGAAGCAACTGTCGAGGCGATGGAAAGATCCGGGGTTCGTTATGCCTTCATCGGAGGGATTGCCTCGGGAGGTCTGGGTCGACCCCGCTCAACGCGCGATATTGATTTATTTGTTCGGCCCGAGGACGCCGACGTCACTTTGCGTTCTCTGCGGGAATCGGGCTTCGAAACTGAAAAAACGGATCCAGCCTGGCTTTTCAAGGGGTTTAAAGAGGGAATACTGGTTGATGTGATTTTCAAATCCAAAGGTGAGATCTATCTCGACCAGGAGATGCTTCGCAGAATGACCACCGCTGAATTCCATGGTCGCCGGCTCAAGCTGATTTCACCTGAGGACTTGCTGATTATCAAAGCCGTCGCCCATAGCGAATTGACTCCCGGGCACTGGCATGACGCGATCGCCTTGCTATTTCACGCCCATCTTGACTGGGATTATCTCATTCAACGCGCGCGACGGGCACCGAGAAGAGTTCTGAGTCTCCTTTTATATGCGCAATCAGTGGATATCGCGGTGCCGAATTATGTGATCCGAGATCTCTTCGATAGTCTCTTCGGGGAAATCGCAATGCGCGGGCGAACGAAGAAGATCAAAGAGCATCGTGCGACTCAAGATCTGAGTACCGAGGATCGGCGGGACGCCGAGCTTGAAAGCCGACGACTTTCTGCCCGCACCGAAGCCGTCAGGCACGGACCACCCCTCAGTCCAGCAGAAAACCATTCAACCGTCAGTCTTCGGATGCACGAGCGGGCAACAAAACAGTATGAAGTGGGGCATCTGCGCAGAAAAATCGCCGAAGATCCGCGAACGCATGAAATTGATATCCAGATCGAGCAGGAAGGGGACCGGTTGCTTTTGACGGGGCGGGTCTGTGGTTCCGAGCGCAGCGAGGCGATCGAGAAACTCGCACGCGAGTATTTTCCGAAGGCTGAAATCGAAAATAAAATCAAAGTTGTCAGTATAGAAGAGCCGCCTGATACCGAGGTGCTCACGTGATCCGGATTGCGGCTACGGCGGATATCCATTTCAACAGAAATTCGCTGAACCGGCTCCGGCCGTACCTGCACGGGCTTGAGGAACGGGCTGACGTTTTGCTGGTGGCTGGTGACCTGACGGTAGCGGGTCTGCCTGAAGAGGCCATGGTCGTGGCCAGAGAACTGAGTGGCGCCCGCGTACCGGTTGTCGCGGTACTCGGCAATCATGACTATCATCAGAACAAGCAGCGGGAGATTGAGACTATCCTTCGCGATTCCGGCGTTATCGTTCTGGAAGGCAACAATGTTGTGCTGAAGGTCGGGAAGCATTCGGTGGGAATTGCCGGAATGAAGGGTTTCGGCGGGGGATTTTTCGGAGCCTGTGTTACGGAGTTCGGCGAGCCCGAGTTAAAAGCATTTGCCCGACATAGCCGGATTCAAGCTTCCATTCTCCGGCAATCACTCCTTTCGCTGGATACGGATTTCCGGTTCGCCCTGACTCATTATGCTCCCGTAGAAGGAACCCTGCTCGGCGAGCTCCGGGAGATCTACCCCTTTCTGGGCAGTTACCTATTGGCCGAAGCAATTGATGCTTGCGGGGTGCAGGCCGGGTTTCACGGTCATGCCCACTCTGGCACTGAAAAAGGGCAGACCAAAGGGGGCGTTCCCATCAGGAATGTAGCCCAGATGGTGATCGGGCATGCTTACAATGTATACTCTTTTGAGCTTCCCGTTCCTCACGTGACTGGGAGTGATTTCAGGCCGCTTGAAAGCCCGACACAGAATGCGGCATCTATGCTATGAATGTAGGATGTCCAAGGCCGATGAATACTACAGTCTTGACCCGGAACTGTCCGACCCAAAGCGGATCAAGAAGGAACGCGACAAAGCCGCGCAGCTTAAAAAAACGCAGTGGTGGCTGACGCTTCTGAACCAGGGGCTTTGCCATTATTGCGGCCAGAAGTTCACGTCCCGGGAGCTGACTATGGACCACATCGTTCCTCTCGCGCGTGGTGGGACGAGCACCCGGGGAAACATTGTTCCGGCCTGTCGGGAATGCAATCAAAAGAAGCATCTCCACACCCCTGTGGATCTCCTACTCAAATGACCGATGTCACTGAAAATTATTTTTTTGAGCTGACACCCGAGAGGGTCCTGGAGGCGGTCGAAACTGCAGGGCTCCTCTGTACCGGGCGCTGCATGGCGCTGAATAGTTTTGAAAACCGGGTTTATGACGTGGAGCTGGAAGGTGAACCCCCAACCCGTACAGTCGCGAAATTTTACAGACCGGGGCGTTGGACAGAAGCTCAGATCAGGGAAGAACATGAATTTCTTTTTGATCTTCAGGCAGAAGAGGTTCCGGTGATCGCGCCGGTTTCGTTCCTCGCAAGCGGCCAGGGCAATGACAGCGGCACGGCAGGACTCTCGACCTTGCACCGGACTCCCACGGGAATCTGGTTTTCACTTTTTCCCAAAGTGGGCGGGCGCGCTCCGGAGGAACTCTCGGACGATCAGTTGCTCCGGATCGGCCGACTGCTTGCTCGAATTCACAATGTAGGCGCCCGGAAGGACGCGCCCCATCGCGTGAAAATCGGCCCTGAGAGTTACGGAATTTCCAATCTGGAGTTTTTACTCGGCAACAATTTCCTCCCTTTGGATTTTTCCGGGCGCTATGACAAGGCAGTCCGGGAGATCTGCGGTTTGACGCGCAATTTGATGGAGAATGTCACGTTTCAGAGAATTCATGGGGATTGCCATCTCGGCAATCTGCTCTGGAATCAGAACGGCCCTTTTTTTCTCGACTTTGACGACATGGTCCGCGGACCCGCTGTCCAGGATTTATGGCTGCTCGTTCCAGGACGGGATCCCGAGGCCTTGCGACAACGCAATGTCTTGCTCGAAGGGTATACGGAAATGCGCGTTTTTGATCCTGCAACATTGCGCCTGATTGAACCTTTACGCGCGCTGCGTTTTGTTCATTATGCTGCATGGATTGCGCGTCGTTGGCAGGACCCCGCTTTTCCGCGGGCTTTTCCCCATTTTGGAACGCATCGCTACTGGCAGGATGAAACCGAGGATCTCGAGGAACAGTTGCGGTTGATTTCTTGACTGCATGACCGTGTTTCGCATAATATTTTGGAGTGAATTTGAAGCATTTCGCTATTACGGCCGGGATGGCTGTATTGAGCTTGTGGCTCCCGCAGGAAGTTCGTGCGGCCCGGCAGGCAACACTACCGGAATTCATCCCAGCCAATCCTTATTCTGAGTTCTACGTGGACGAAGCGGCGTCGCAAACCGATGCGATCACGATTGATTTCTGCGCCGAATGGAATCCTGAATTTCCGTGGAACGGACATCGCTGCTGCCGGCAGCCGAAATCCAAGAAGAAGATGCACTGGAGAGAGCGAAGGCGTGGCGGCACGGTTTGCTACGCGGAACGCTTCAAGGCGAACTTCTGCGAGGAAATGACCGCGGACCAGCGGGGTTACTCCGACCAGGTGGCGAGCGGAGAGATTCCTGATATTCTCAGTTTTCTGGATGTGGAGATGACTCGCTCGCGCGGGCAGGCTTACTGCACCGTCAATAACGGCTTTCTGGCTTTCGGGCGGCGGCTGATTCCCACTGACGAAAACCGAATCAAGCTCCGATTTCCTGGCCGTTGCGTGGAATTCGGTACGGATCCGATGATCGGTATGCTGGAATGGTTGGGTCGCAGGGTCAATTCCGGGTATTCAGCTCCGGAAGTGAAAGGCGTTCATCTGCTTGTCGGTGACATTTCATCACCCAAGGGAGGATGCCTGGCAGGACGCAATGGACTCCGGGGACATGCCTCGCATACTTCCGGACAGGATGTTGATCTGGGCTTTATCTCTGCCTACGAGAACAAGGAATCACCGAATTCATACGTGAAGCATTTTGACGGAAAACCGAACTGGTGGTTCATGAAGCAGGTTTTCCGGAATCCCTACGCTTGCGTGAAGGTCGTTTTCCTGGATCGCACTCATATCCGAAAATTGGCTAAAGCAGCGCGAGGTGACGAAGACTGGCAGAAATTCGGGCGGTTTATCAGGCACTCAAAGGGTCACCATAATCACTTTCACATCCGGATCGGCGACGGCCCCGGACCAGCAGGTTGTCAGGTGGATGCGCATCCTGAACTGGAAACTGAAGACAGTGTGCCCATGGAAGTCGAGTTGCCGGATGACGTTGATGCAAACCGGTTACCGGCCGGCAAGATTCTCAAGACGAGTTAGCTCGCGAAGTTCTTTTTCCCCAACCAGCTGATGCCGGCGCACGAGTTCCAGAATTGAAATACCTTCGGCCAGTGCTTCCTGGACCAGTTTTGCCGTGATCTCATAGCCGAGTTTCGGGCTCAATACGGTCGCGATCTGGGGAGTACTCTCGAAATAGCGGAGCATGCGTCCTGTATTGGGCCTCATTCCCTCGATCGCATGCGTCCGGAGGATACCCAGACTGCGCGAGGCGATATGAGTCGCATCGATCAGGGAATGCGCCATGATGGGCATCATGACGTTGAGTTCAAGCTGTCCGGCCTGACACGCGAGCATGGAGGTCTGATCCAGACCGATCACTGAGAAAAATGCCTGATTGCACATTTCAAGGACGGACGGATTGACTTTCCCGGGCATGATGCTGCTGCCAGGCTGCACCGCCGGCAGAAGCAGCTCACCGAGTCCGGTGAGTGGTCCCGAGGCGAGGAGTCTCAGATCATTGCAGATGCGGGTGATTTCGACCGCACACAGGCGCAGCATGGATGAGTAAAGCAGTACTGGCGCCTGAGATTGCATCGAATAAAACAGATTGTCTGAAAGGGAAACGGGTTCTCCGGTCTGCGCCCGCAAAGACCGGATCATCAGGGTTCCGTATCCAGCCGGTACGGTAAGGCCCGTCCCCGCCGCACTGCCGCTGATTCCGAGAACCAGCAGGTTTCTGCGGCCCTCCTGGAGCCAGTCCGCACATTTTTCAATACTCATTGCATAACCGGAGAGCTCCTGGCCGGCACGCATCGGCACCGCGTCCTGAAGATGTGTTCGGGCGGATTTTGGAATTTTGTGCCACCCTCTCGCTTTTCGGGCGAAGGTCTTCCCGAGCTTCTGAAGCTCCTGGAATAAAGGTGCGGACGCCTCCAGAAGTGCCAGACGCATTGCTGCGGGAAAGGTATCGTTGGTGGATTGAGAACGGTTCACATGATCATTCGGGTGAACGGGGGAATTCGAGCCTTTTGGTTTTCCAGCCAGGTGGTTTGCAAAATTCGCAATTACCTCGTTGATGTTCATGTTCTGGCTGGTTCCTGCTCCGGCCTGATAAATATCGACGGGGAAAAGCTCTTTCCATCTGTCTGGAGGGAGGTGCAGGATTTGATCGATCGCGCGGGTGATGGATTTAGTGCGGGACTGATCCAGTACGCCACACCTTCGGTTCGCTTCGGCTGCTGCTTTCTTGATTCTCAGAAAGGCCCGGATCAGCGTTTCATCCGCAGCTCTGCCGGAGACCGAAAAATTGGCAATTGCACGGGCGGTCTGTGCGCCATACCAGGCATGCGCCGGAATTTGAATTGTGCCGAGAGTGTCTTTTTCGATTCTTGATTTTTTCATAAAAATCTCCGCTAAAAACCAGGCCCAATCCAGCATACTTCGAATTCAAGGCGATCAACAAATAAAGTGCATGAATTGATTTCATTGATTCGTGTATTCATCTCAAAATCTATTTGCCTACTTGGCTCCAGATATGCAAAAAAGCGGATCGATGCTGAATTTGACGCAGGGACGTTCAGAATGAAAATACTCGTTGTTGAAGACGATCAGTCTGTACGGGAAACTCTCGGAATGGTTCTCGAGGCCTATGATCATCAACCGGATCTGGTTGATGACGGGGAGCAGGCTCTGGTTTATCTCGAGAGTCATTGGCCCGAGGTCATGCTCCTGGATCTGAGTTTACCTGGTATGTCAGGCGAGGAAGTTTATGCGGAGATCCGGCGCAAATTCGGTCGGGTGCCACCCACCGTCGTCGTTTCTGCAGTTCAACAAGGAGAAGAACGCGTACGCGGTCTTCCGGGCGCACTCTTTCTTCCGAAACCCTATACAATCGATGATCTCGCAAAAATACTCGAAGATGCTGCTAAAGCCCGGCGGGCAGCCTGAGCATTACTGGTAACTGAGCTCTGCGGAAAGCGCTGCGTGATCGGATAGTGCATTCCACGGATCTCCAGTGAGGCATTGTGCAGACCTCAGGTCCATACCGCGAAAGTAAATCCGATCCAGTTGCAATGTGGGGAGCCAGGCCGGAAAGGTGCGTGCATGGTCACCTTCGGCTTTCTGGAAAGCCTCTGAGACGTTGAGTTCGTTTTTCAGGACGTCCGAGGCCCGGGCTCGCCAATCATTGAAATCTCCTGCAATAATCACTGGTTCTATGTGCGGCACATGAGACTCAATTCGCTCACAGAGCTTGAGAATCTGCCGCTTTCTGGCGCTTTCAAAAAGTGCAAAATGGACACAAATGGCATGAACCGGGACTGCGTGTCCGGGAACATCAATGACGGCATGCAGGAGGCCTCGGTGCTCCAGACGAGTCATAGAAACATCGATATTCTCCGAAAGGCGAATGGGATATTTGCTTAATATCGCATTTCCATGATGGCCGGCAGTGTAGACAGCGTTTTTCCCATAAGCGTGATGAGGCCAGATCTCATCCGCGAGGTACTCAAATTGGGGTTCGGTTGGCCACTCTTTGATCGCCTTGCTATGCCCTGAGTGCTTGCCCAGGACCTCCTGCAAAAACACCAGATCTGCATGCACTACGCGGATGGCTTCCCTGATTTTGCCCAGCACGAAGCGCCGATTCCCTGTCGAAAACCCCTTATGGATATTGTATGAAAGAACTCGTAAATATTTCTTTTTCATGGTCGCTCGTATTTGGCCCAGCGGGGGGGGGGCCGCCGAGGCAGTCTTTCAAAGAGCAAGTCCCAGCTGAACGCCAAAAATGACATTAGAAGAAATGCGAATAAAAGAATTCTACCCATTTCAAACGAGATCCCGCCGATCCCAAATATGCCCAGGATCAACCCTCCTACCGCCACAAGAAAAAACAGCACTGCGCTACTTCCCATAATGAATAACCTGCTTTCGTTCCCCCCGTTGATACGCATTGCGGCAGAGGGCTTTCAGACAGCTGGAGCAGCAAAGGATGTGCCCAAGATTGCCTTTATGTTTTCAAGATGTTAGCTTTGCATACAGTCGAGGGATTAGAAATGAGATACATCCGTTCACATACCTGTGGAGAGCTCCGCGATCAGGACATCGGCAGAGAGGTAACGCTCTGTGGTTGGGTTGCAAAACGCCGTGATTTCGGCGGGCTAGTCTTTGTCGATCTCCGCGATCGATATGGTTTAACTCAGGTCGTTTTCGATCCCGCAGAAAAAGATTCCGCTCCTTCTTATAAAAAAGCTGGCGATTTACGCAGTGAGTACGTGGTCTGGTGCAAAGGACGGGTTCGCGCGCGCCCCGAAGGGATGCGCAATTCCAAACTTCCCAGCGGTGGCGTTGAAGTCGTTGCGTTGGATCTTGCAATCCTTTCTGAAGCCAAAACACCGCCATTTGCGATTGATGACGAAGTCGATGCCGCGGAAACCCTGCGTTTGAAATACCGGTACCTCGATCTGCGTCGTCCCACTTTGCAACGGAATCTGATGATCCGGCACAAAATGCTTTCGATTGTCCGCAATCATCTTGATTCCGAACAATTCATCGAGGTCGAAACACCGATTCTTTACAAATCAACACCCGAAGGGGCACGAGATTTTATCGTGCCCAGCCGTCTGAATCCGGGCACTTTTTATGCCCTTCCGCAGTCGCCGCAGACTTTGAAGCAGCTGCTGATGATTGGCGGCATGGATCGTTATTATCAGATCGCCCGCTGTTTCCGGGATGAAGACCTCCGTGCTGATCGGCAACCGGAATTTTCGCAAATCGATATTGAAACGTCTTTTCTCGACGAAGAGGCGTTTTTCCCGATTCTCGAATCCATGATCGCAAAACTTTGGAAAGAAATTCTCGGGCAGGACGTCAAAACGCCTTTCCTGCGGATGCCGCACGCCGAAGCCATGCAGCGGTTTGGAAGCGACAAGCCGGATGTGAGGTTCGGCCTTGAATTGCAGGATCTTTCCGTGATTTTCTCTGACAGCCAATTTCAGGTTTTCAAGGGAGCCCTGGCCGTGAATTCGCGTGGCCTGCGAGGTTCCATCCGGGCGGTCGTTGTTCCGGGTCAGGCTGAGAAGTTTTCGCGCAAGGACCTCGATGGCCTGCAGGCACATGCAGCCAGCTATGGGGCCAAGGGACTCCTGTGGATGAAGATTCAGCCCACGGGTGAATTGCAGTCTCCTGCGGCAAAGTTCTTCAGCGAAACTGAAAAAGCCGCGCTCTTTCAGAAGCTGGCACTCAAGCCGGGCGATCTTGTTCTGGTCGTCGCCGACGCCAAAAATAAAACGGTTTTTGACTCCCTCGGGGCAATTCGACTGGCAGTCGGTGGGCAGCTCGGGATGATCCCCAAGCCGGGAGAAGGCCAGCCGGCTTTCCTGTGGGTGATGAATTTTCCGCTGCTCGAGTTCGATGACAAGGAACAGCGTTATTACGCCTGTCATCATCCGTTCACATCACCTCGACCGGAGTTCTTTGAGGACTTCGTTCGGGGCACAAATCTCGACAGGATTGAAGCCTCTGCTTACGATCTCGTTTTGAACGGGGTGGAAATTGGCGGAGGCAGTCTTCGGATTTACCGGCAGGATGTGCAGCAGGCCATGTTCAAACTTCTCGGACTCACCCCGGAAGAAGCCAAAGCCAAATTTGGGTTCTTTCTGGAAGCGCTTCAATATGGAACACCTCCGCATGGGGGAATTGCGTTCGGTATTGAACGTCTTTCGGCTTTGCTCTGTGGAGTAGGCCCGATCCGGGATGTGATGGCTTTTCCGAAAACGCAAAAAGGTTCGTGTCTGATGTCCGAGTCGCCGTCCGAGGTCAGTCCGGAACAACTGGCGGAGCTTGCTATTTCGGTGACCAAGACGATTTCCCGGGACTGAAACCGGGGAGACTGTGAGGGAAAATGGCTGGGGAACTCCTGAATTTTTCGTTTCGCACGCGCGCCGATGCGCTTCGTAAATTTCGAGAACAGACCTTCGATTTGCTGGTAATCGGCGGGGGAATCACAGGAGCCGCTGTTGCCCGGGACGCGGCCATGCGCGGTCTGAGTGTCGCTGTGGTGGACAAACAGGATTTCGCCGCTGGGACTTCCTCCAGGAGCTCAAAACTCATTCATGGAGGCCTTCGCTATCTTGAAAATCTGGAATTCGGGCTGGTATTCGAGGCGCTCAAGGAACGTTCTCTGCTTTTGAAAACCGTTCCCAACATGGTTCGTCCTCTTCCTTTTTATTTTCCGGTTCACGGCGGAGATCGTCCGGGAAAGTGGATGCTGGGGACTGGAATGTGGCTTTATGATCTGCTCGCGATGTTTCGGGCTCCTGGTTTCCACAAAACCCTTTCGAAGCGGGATTTCCTCCAGGCATTTCCATTCCTGCGGTCGGAGGGGTTGAAGGGTGGTTTTCGTTATTTTGATGCCTCGATGTGGGATGATGTCCTGACAGTTCAGGTTCTTCGCTCGGCTCATGAAGCGGGGGCCGTTGTCGCCAATTATGTTGAGGCCATTGCCCCCCAGTGGAAAGGGGACCGGATTGTAGGTTATCGCCTGCGCGATCTGGAAAGCGATCCTGGCGAGGGCGAAATTGATATCCGGGCCCATCAGATCGCCGTCTGTGTCGGTCCGTGGACGGATCTTCTGGGGCAGACACTTTCACGCAACTGGAAGAAGTGGCTCGCGCCCAGTCGCGGAGTTCATCTTGTATTTGATCTCAAGAGAATTCCCGTGCCGGGAGCCATTGTGATGAACAACCCGGAAGACAAACGCATTTCTTTCGTTATTCCACGGCCCGACTTTGGCAGCGGAGTCGTGATTGTCGGGACTACCGACGGACCTGTTCCGGAAAGACCGGAAGATGTTCAAGTGGAAAATTCGGACGTGAGTTACCTTCTACGACTGCTGAATCGGTATTTTCCCGCGCTCAAGCTTTCGGTGGATGACATTGTGAGTGCTTACGTTGGCGTGCGACCGCTGGTGGGGACCACCGTGACGGGTGCTGGAGGACTGCAGAAAGTCAGTCGCGAGCATTTCATTGGTGAAGGACCTGGCGGTACCGTCATAGTTGCCGGCGGCAAATACACCACCCATCGGACGATGGGAAAAGAGATTGTTGACTATGCTTTGAAGCTTCGGAAAAAGCAGGCCGGTATCGGTGCGGTCGAGCCTGTCGGAAGCGACCTGGTGCAGGCCCATACGGAACGTCCGCTGAACCAGAAAGCAACTTACGAAGCGATGGCGAACTGTACGAAAGAAGCAGCTGCCAAAAAAATTGAAATTCCCAAGGAGCTGATCAGCCGCTACGGAGCGGATGCGATTTCTATTTTGGAAATTGACGCTGCTTCCTCCTCTGTTTACGGTACGGAGGGCTGTCCCGATGGCTTTCCTTATCTGGCTGCCCAACTGAGATACGCGATTCGTTCTGAAATGGCGGTTCATCTGGATGATTTTTATTTGCGCAGATTGCCTCTTTATCTTTCGCGTGCCGATCACTGCCTTCCGTGGGCCGAACAGCTCGCTCAAGTCTGGGCGGAGGAAACAGGCCAGGGGCCGGCGCAAGCACGCGTGGAATTGGAGCGGCTCAAAGCCGAAATCCAGCTTCGATCGGCATGGAAGGCTAGGCTTTAAATGCTCGATCAGTACACCGTAGTCCTGGGGCAAATTTTGCGACCGAACCCTGGGAGCCCGGTAAAGTAGTTGAATTGCTCAGGAAGCGACGCACAATAAAATGAAAATTCGAGGCCATAGGACCTCCGTGAGAAGCTTTTGGTACCACCCAAAAAGATTCCACGGAAAGGAACCCGAT
>Ga0209210_1000020_pt1 | contig 229208 bp, 193 predicted proteins | sample RifGroA1_FD_183991 | JGI IMG/M metagenome (GOLD analysis project Ga0209210, IMG submission 183991) | Contaminated groundwater microbial communities from Rifle, Colorado, USA - Rifle Groundwater A1 (SPAdes) (version 2) | ecosystem: Environmental > Aquatic > Deep subsurface > Groundwater >... | reverse complement strand
AAAGGCGAACAGAAATCTGCAAGCAAAGGCGAACAGAAATCTGCAAGCAAAGGCGAACAGAAATCTGCAAGCAAAGGCGAACAGAAATCTGCAAGCAAAGGCGAACAGAAGACTGCAAGCAAAGGCGAACAGAAATCTGCAAGCAAAGGCGAACAGAAATCTGCAAGCAAAGGCGAACAGAAGTCTGCAAGCAAAGGCGAACAGAAATCTGCAAGTAAAGGCGAACAGAAATCTGCAAGTAAAGGCGAACAGAAATCTGCAAGCAAAGGCGAACAGAAATCTGCAAGCAAAGGCGAACAGAAATCTGCAAGCAAAGGCGAACAGAAATCTGCAAGCAAAGGCGAACAGAAGTCGTCTGCTTTCAATCAAAAATCAGCGCAAAAGAATTAAATTCGCTGTATTTTCAAACACTAAAGAGGCGGCCCATTGTATTGGTGCCGCCTCTTTTTTTGCCTTTTTAATGTTCCGGGAGTCTTGCCCGCTTGATAAAGAATAGGTATGGTAAGACTCAATTAATTAAAGGGGACTTTTTATGAGCGGAATTCTCGATACCGTACTGCTTTTTGCCTTACCAGCATCCGGAAAGTCTGAAGTTCGCAAATACATGGCGAATTTGACGCCCGAGCAATGCCGGAATGATTTCCGGATGGGCCTGACTGTTCAGCTCGATGATTTTCCCTATGTTCACGTTATGCGCTGTATCGATGAAGAGCTTCAGAAGCGCAGCCAGACGCGTTTGTATTTCAATTCCTCCGACCGTCCGTTCATTGATCCTCGTGACTGGGGTACGTTGATGCAATTGATCAACGAAGATTATGCTGATTTGCTGGCTCACAAGACCTATCAGCCCAAATCCGCAGCCAGTCATCTCTTTGACCGGTTGGAAAATGCTGCCGGTAAAGTAGGTTTTTCGGGTCGCATTTCGAAACTCGATTCCACTGTTCGCGGCGCAATTGCTGATGTTCTTGAGAAAGAATGCAGAGCGCTTCTGGAGGAGAAGAATCAGAACTCAATGACCGATCTGACCGGCAAGACGATCATTATTGAAGCCGCACGGGGTGGAAAGCACGGTTCGAGCATGCCGCTGCCAAGTCCTTTCGGATATGCCTATTCAGTGCCCCAGTTATCTGACGCCATTCTGTCGAAGGCCCGAATTCTTTATGTCTGGGTCACCCCGGAAGAGTCCCGTCGCAAAAACCAAGAGCGCGCTAATCCGAACGATCCAGGTTCCATTCTCCATCACGGTGTTCCGATTGAAGTTATGATGAATGACTATGGTTGTGACGATATGGACTGGCTGGAGAAGAATTCTACCAAGCCGGGCACGATTTCGATCCAGGCGCATCAGAAGTCTTACCAGGTGCCGATTGCCCGTTTTGACAATCGCTCCGACAAGACCACCTTCGTGCGAAAAGAACGCAGCCAATGGCAAACGGATGAGGTGAAAAGCCTGCACGACGGCCTGAGTGGTGCTTTGACCCGTTTGGCTGATTTCAAGGCGTGATTAAACATATTGAATACAAGTAATCGAAAATAAAGCTATTTTATAGTTGACCTAAAAGATCAATTATATTGACGCCGAGCGGTTTGCCGTGTTAAACCTCCATTTATTGATCGGGGAGTTCCATGCTCCTCAGAATGTTGTCCTTGGAGGTTGTGATGTCGATCAAGTGGAAGTGGATGAGTCTTTTATCGTTGGCTGCGGTTCCTGGCGTCATTTCAATTGCTCTGGCCGCAGCAACCCCAGCTGCACCCCCCGTGGATGATGTTATTCCGCAGGAAGAGCTGCAGGAAGAAGCCGGACTTTTGGATGATTCCAGTTCCGCTCCCGATCGTGAGCTCCTGGTTCGCGTATCGGGTGAAAAAGGGATGAAAGCCCTTGCTGAAAAGCGCCTGCAGATCATCGTGCATAAATCCATGAAGGAAAAAGGTTATCAGTTCATGAGTGTTCAGGTCGACGGCGTCGAAGTGAGCACCTTTCCTGTTTCAACTGCTTATGAACGGAGAGTCACCGGGAAAAGTAAGCGGACTTATATGGCATCAACGCCGAACGGCAGCTTTTTAATCGATAAAATGCAGCCCAAAAGATTTTCCAACCTCTGGCAGGTCAATCTTTATCATGTACTGATGTTCACTGGTCATTACGCAGGTCGCACATTAGTGGACGGTGGGGTTTGGATCCACGCGACGACTCCCGATCATTTCGCTGAATTAGGCGCACCGGCTTCCGGCGGTTGTATACGCATGCACCCGAACGATGCTGAAACTCTCTACAAGCTGGTCAGCTCTTACGGAATGCAGGAAACCGCAATTACCATCATTCCTGCGCCAGGTGAACCTCAGGTCCCCAGTAAGCCAAGGAATTTGCCGCTACGCTAGTTTAGTTTAGTATTAATTCCCTAAGGAATAGCTCCCGTTTTCCGATAATCCTCACATGACTTACATGATTGAGGCTGAGAAGGAATTTGAGCGGCTGGAGTTCCAGGCAAAGATGCGGAACTACGACTTCCGTAAGGAGCTCAACCACTTGGAAATTGCTGAACGCGCCCAGATTGTGGATGCGGGTTCGGGCTCCGGTGTTGTTTCGCGTTATCTGGCAGAAGCGTATCCCCAGTCCTCAGTAACTGGTTTCGATTTTTCTGAGCTGCGGGTCAGGCAGGCTCAACGCGCTGCCACTGGCTTATCGAATCTCTGTTTTAAGACGGCTTCTTTGGACCGTCTTCCGATTTCGTCTGCTCAGGTGGACCTGATCGTGTGCAGATTTGTTCTGGAGCATTTGTCTGCAACCGAGCAGAAAGCCGTTCTCGATGAATTTTATCGATGCCTGAAGCCCGGGGGGCGCATCATTGCCATCGATGTGGATGGGTGGTTTCAGAATATCTATCCTTCGACCCCGTGGATTGATGAAGTCGTTGCAAAATGTAATCGAGAAAATCCGATAGATCTTCGCGTAGGCAGGAAGATTCCGACATTACTGGAAACCTCAGGTTTCAAAGTGCTTCCGCCCAGAATCGAACTGATGAATTTTGAGGGCGAGGAACTCGAGCACGAAAAGCAGTTGATCCGATCGAGGCTGGCCCAAGCCGCGCCATTTCTGAATGAGTTTCTTGAATCCAATGAAAACGTCACGCGCTTTGGAAACGATGTTCTGCACTGCCTCAATAGCCAGAATTCCGTTTTGTATTACTGCAAGTTCATCGTGACTGGTGTCAAACCCGATCGCGTTCTGCGATCCTTAACCTGAGAGATTCTATGTCAAACGTTCACTATCTGAATCCACCTGGCTCTGCCCAGACAATTTCCTTTTTAGGCCGGGAGTTTTCGGTCTTCATCATCGAATGTCCTTACGACAATTACTCCTTGCCGGAAGTTCGTGAACTCCTGCCTCGGGTGTTTGAACTTAAAATCCGGGGATATCAGAAGGAGCATCCATACGGTATTCTGCCTGTGGATAGTTACGACCAGGTCGGCAATCATATTCTGGTTGCCGAAAAGCTCAACGGAAGCTGGATTCCGAGAATGGGCTTCAAATCTGTCACGGCGCAGAGATGCCTGCTTCATCAACTGAATTTTCCATTGCACAATTATCTCAAGGGAGCGCCTCCGGAACACCGCCTTGCTGTGGAAGCCCTTATTTCTGAACACCTCGGGTCCAAGCAGAACCTCGGCTATAATGGTTCGTGGACAATGGATCCGGAACTTCGGCGGGATCCGGAATACCGCCTCCTGCTCAGAGATCTGACTCGGGCACTGCTGGTTCACTATTACCGCGACTACCAGATTCCGACGACCTCCGCCTTTGCGGTGATGCGCTTCAAGGTTCATGAAGAAAAGATGCTGCTGGGCTGGGAGTATATGAAAATCGACGGACAGCCATTACCGACTTTTCAATGCGAATCATTCTTCCGGGAGAATGTGGCTTTCATGGAATGGCGGCAGCCTTCGAAATTCGCTTTGGAAGTGGCCGAACAGTACCGGGAGTTCTGGGATAAGCGGATCACGCTTGGAAAAGCCAGGGATATTTCTGAGTCATTCGGAATTGCCGCCTAGCTTACCGGAGTTCGAGTTCCGGTGCGCGCTTCTTGAATGGAATCACGTGAGCTGAGGCGGTTTCCGGAAATTGAATTTCGTATCTGCAGCGGGAGTCTCCCTGCCAGATACAGGCGGTCTTCCGCACCGAGGAGTTTCTAAATCCGAGGTACCTCGGCACAGAACTCGTGAACCCAGTCCGGAGCGCGCACATGAGCGGATTATGCATTTCCTCGACCTCCGGAACATCGGGGTTCGGGTACCCGCTGACTGTGCAGCCTTGGTTCGAAATAGTCTCGATAGCCCAGATAAAATTCGCTTCGATGTATTTGCCCAGGATCTCGGACACTACAAATTCGTGAACTGTGCGCATTCCCTCCTGCGTTCGGATGAGGGCTCCCACTTTGCTGCTGGAATAGGTGTTGAAGGAGTGGTGACCCATGTCCACGATTGGCTGCAGGTCATTTGTGTAGCGGTGGACAAAACTGCAGATATCACTCGCCAGGCGGACATTCACCAGAGCATCGTCATTGACGAGGGCACTTTCCTTGATCTGAAATTTCCTGAGCAACATGGCCCGGGTCTGCCAGCCGTAGCGCTCTTCAACATAATTCAGAAAAGTTTTTGCGGAACGCATCCGGCTCATGGCTTTCAGGGCGTAGCGCTCGGGCAAGAGATGATCCTGCCCGCCATGGTGCAAGGTGAGACTTGTGTAATCAATCTGACCATTAAATAAGGCTTCCACCCCGATGTGCAGATGCTCGGAAAGTGAAAGCGCAGAAAGGATCGAGATATCCTTGCGCCCCGCTTTATGGGCGAGGAACTCCCGCTGAGTCATCTTCAAGAGCTCGGCCAGCTGCGCGTCTGAATAATTCTGGGTGATCTGGATCCGTGCAAGAGTATTCCAGAGAGCTCGCGCTGGAGTCGGGGCTTTGCTGTTTCTGCTGGAGTCGTTTTTGCCTGAAGCCATCTATATTTTAAACTCCTCCGCGACATGCCTGCCCAAACACTCAAGGAACGACTGATCAAAAGGCCCCGAAGTCTTGATTTGACCGTATGTTCCGGCCATCGGGCAAAACGCGTGGCCTAGGCCCGGAAACGTTTGAGTCAAAACCAGTGCCGGAAAGCTGCGGACATCGTCTTTTACCCATTGGCTGGCCACTTGGGCATCTTCATCGGCCTGATAAACGTATACAGGACAGTGGGTGTTGCTCGCGACAGTTTTGAAATCCGGAAGTGCGAACATGGACTCGGCCCAATCACTCAGCGGGGGGTGACGCCCAAGCTCAAGTACCGCTTGCAGCAGTCCCTGATAGTAAACGGTGCAGCCCGCTTCGAGGGAAATTTGGTTCTGAGTTCCCAGCAGCTCCTGGACCGAAGCGCGCGTGAGCGGCAGTTCTCGAATATTTTCTCTTCTGAAATCTTCATCGCAGATGATTCCATCACCATCCAGATCCAGGGTTCTTCGCAGCAATTCCACAGGCCAGGTGACGAATTGATACTGCAGGATTTCAAGAAAAGGTCGGGTCAGTGGTGCCAGCAGGAAAAGGGAATCGACCGCAGCGGTCTGCGCAGCCAGCGTTGCGACAACCGCGCCTTCGCTGAAGCCCACAAAGCCGGATTTGAGACCAGGGAAGCGGGCCTGAAGATTGCGCAAGGCTGCTCGGGCGTCTTTCTGAAGGTACGCGATTGTTTGTTGCCGCAGAAGGGAAGGATCGTCTACTCCTCGTTTTGAGTAGCGGAGCGAGGCTATACCCTTCTGGGCCAAGATATGGGCGATTTGTCTGCTGAGGAGAGGCTTTTGGCTCTGTAGTCCGAATCCCAGAAAATCACTGCTGATATCACCATCATAACTGACATTGCCGCTACCCTGGAGAATGACAACAGCGCCCATGGCGGGGCTTCTTGGTACTTCCAGAACCGAGGTGAGTCTGGTCCCGTCATCAGTGGTGATTTCGTGTATTTCTTCGCTGATCACGAAATGAAATCCTCGACTTTTTTATTTAAGAATAGGAGACGGCTAACGCAGTGCATGTATTCTGTCAAGTTGAGGCTATTGTTGTCGGAGACCTGAGCGGCAGCTGAACTCGAAACTCGGTTTGGAGCTCGTCTGAGCTGAAATAAATTCGGCCCTGATGGGCTTGCACGATTGTCTCGCAGATCGAAAGACCCAGTCCGGTACCGTTCTCAATTTCTTTGGTTGTAAAGTAAGGTCGAAAAAGCAGCCGTTGAAGGGTCAGTGGAATGGCCCGACCGTTATTGCGAACCGTAAAAATTGCATTCGGCCGACCAGAGTAGGCCTGATGCTTGTGGTGAGAAAGCTCCAGTGCAATTTTGGGGGTATCCGCGTGAACAGCGGCTTCCATTGCGTTTTTGAGAAGATTGATGATGAGCTGCTGAATCTGAATGGCGTTTCCGGTAACCAGGGTTGCTTCATCTGGGGTACGGAATTCAATAATAATGTTTCTGTTTCTGAACTCGTAAGCCAGCAAAGCATGAGCAGCGCTGATCTGCTCCAGTAAATTGACTTCGGTAAATTCACATGGATCATTTCTGATCAATTTTCGGAATTGTGTCATCAGCTCCGTCGAGTGCAGAGCCGCCTGGTGAATCGTTCGGGCCATGTTCTGGGCCATAGCGGTATCACCCGCTTTTTTTTCGGAGAGCTTTCCGGGGATCAGACCAGCGAGACTTGCAATCGTCTGAAGAGGTTGCCCAAGTTCATGAATGAGTGAGGAAAACAGGGATCCTGTCGTGCAGAGTCGTGATAAGTGAAGCAGCTTTCTGCCGCTGAGTTCAAGCTCTTGGCGGGTGAGGCAAAGTTGCTGCCGGATACTCCGGGTCTCAAAATAGCAGAAGAGGCCAAAGAAGATGGCAGCAAAGGCGACTGTGAAAGCGATAATGATGAAAGGGTACGTAAATTCCATATGCAATCCAGTGCTGATACTGAATTGTTGCCGAATCAAATCTGGATATCAATGAAATAATCCAAAAAGAATATTTACCGGGTCTGCGAAAACTGCAGGTGCATCATGCGCTTGCTTTCGAATTGAGCTGATAAACGCAGGCCTCGTCACCTGAATAGGTACAGCAGGTCTCAATGACCTTCAGTCCGGGCATGCCGCGATAGGCGGAGATGTTTTCCAGGTAATGCCGCCTCATGTCGCAAAAATCCCGATTCGCAAGCGAGGGATGGGAAGCAGAAATGTGAGAAAGAGGCTGGATCGAAAGTTCCAGGTGATTCTTGCTGCTTTGCAAAATTTCATAATTGAAATCGCAGTCGTAATGACGAATGTTGCGGATATATTCCTGGATGAGGTCCGAAGAGTTCTGTGCCTGGTCATAGCAGGTTTTCAAGCCACCGTGAAAAACTGGATTGGAAGCAGAAGCGGTGAGGACGGCGAGATCTCTCTTGGTTGCCAGTTTCTTTTCAATCAGAACGGTAATCAGGTCGAGAGAGAATTCAATTCCGATCTGATTATCGAGGTGAACAAAAAAATCCGGTGCCAGGCCATAGCTCTCAAGTAAACGAAGATATTTTGTGCTGCCCAGCTTCTGACGGGCAAAGTCCAGTAAAGGGAGCAAAGCGCGAACTTTGGTGCCACGGCTCCTGGCATACTGTTTGGGAAGCTTGAAGCCGTTTTCGCGCTGATCGTCCCGGAGTTTTGCAGGAACCATGAAATCGATGAAACCGGTTTTCAGGGATTCGTAGGGAATATTGACGAGATCGCAAAAATGAAACCATAAGATCGCATCCGGAACCATTTGTCCGGTCTCGAGTTTGGAAAGGTAGCCTTGGGTGACTCCCAATTTCCGGGCAACGTCCACCTGCTGAAGGCGGCTCGCTTTGCGGGCGGCTCTTAATACGTAACCGACCTGCAACATTTCGTCTTGTTGTTTGGTTGCAATCATATATAAAAAATAGCGCTTTCCTGCCCCTACGTCAATGCTGCACGAAATCAGGGTGTGGTGAAATTGAGGTTGGAATGGGCGTCGTTTGCCCACGCATCCAGGAAGTGTTTTCCGGCAGCCGTTTTGGGACTGTACGGAAGTTCCATGTCCATTGCTGCTTTGGGAATGGCATTGCCGTGCGCATCTACCTTGAAGGCTTCGCGGGCAAAATCATCAATCGGTGCATCGGGGGGGTAGCGCACTGATTTGCTGAAATGAGGTTGCGACCGGAAGGGGTTGGTTGCGTCGCCGATCGGCTTCACGCGGACTGTGCTGCCATCCGGATGGGCGTAAACCACCATGGTAATGGGTCGCCCATTCGGGCCCAGTACGGGCGCTTTGGTTTTAAAATCTCTGACAACGGTGTTGATCCGGTGAAAGCCACGATTCTTCAGAGTAACATCGATCTTTTTGGGTGAGAGATTCTCAATTTTGATTTGACGGATTGCCCTGCCATAAACTTCCCCGGAAGGAAGTTTTCTTTTGCCGAAGTCCTTGAGTGCTTGTTTCACTTCAGGATTCAGAGAGGATTTCCATAATTCCCGGGGGTGATGCTCCGCCCAGTCCCGGAAACGCGAAGCCCCAGTCACCGGGTCCCGGGTGACCGCAACAGGCACGGCCGTGATCATGGAGGAGATCTTGCGGTAAATTTCGGTGGATTTCAGGTACTGAATGAATTTTTTGATGATGAAAGCAATCGCGGTCCCGCCAGTCAGGACGGCAACCAGAGTCTGGGTTCCTATTTGGGAAACGAACCCGCAGATGATCCTGGCTTTCTGTTCAGGAGGCAATAAGAGGAAACCCTGATGAATCCGAGCGGCTTCATTTTGAAAATCGGTCATGAGCCGATAAATCGTTTGGACGCCGCCTTTGACTCCCTTCCAAAAAGCAGCAGGATTCTTGATGAGATCCGCTGCCATGATGATGCCGCCGAAAGCTCCGCGTCCAGCACCTCGCAGAGCCCCATCGAGGCACGGCCAGGCGAACTGGATGGTTTGAGCAAGACTGGAACGATTGGCACCTAGTAAAGCTTGTTCGAGTGACTGGGTGTTTGAGCGGTTCAGCACGGGTGCTGCCCTGCCGTCGCAATAGGGGCAATCCGCAGCGAATGCAGGAGTGATCAGCCAGTCAGTAATAGTCCGGCGGGTAGTTTCAACCAGATGAAAGCGTTTCAGCAAAGAGGCCAGCCGGGTGATCTCCAGTTGGGAGTAGCCTGAAAAGTAAAGGATATTAATCGCGCCATCGCGCCCCGGACGAAAGAGCGTGTAATCGCCCGAGGGGCTGTCGGACGCACTTCGGGGAATGTGAAATTGAAAACCGGCCGGGAGAGGTGCATTTGCCGGCCATTGCTTCACGTAAACGGATCTGCTGAGGTCATCGCTGGAAAATACCTGGTCAAGTTCAAGGAAGGGGAGATTGCCTGCTCGCGATCGATCGAGCTCGGTCATTCCATGAAATTCAAAGAAATGAGCCAGTTCCGTGAGATCCCAATGGACATCACCCGAGCAGCTTGCCTGTGCCGGAATGAGGCATAAGAACAGCAGAACCCCTAATCTGAGCATACCCTAATGATAGAGCAAAAAGCTCAAGCATGCCAGAGTCGATCAAGATAAAAACTGCCCTACCATTTTAGTTGATGGTAGGGCGTTGTCGATGCGTATTAGTTTGATTGCGAGCAGTCCAGCGGCTGACGGGCACCACTGCGCATTTCGATATAACTATCAGTTCGGTCTTTGGTATCGCCGAAATTGATGTAAAGCATATCGATTTCGCCGCTGTTCTCTGCACCGAGAGTGGCATACTCAAAGCCCTTCACCTTATCGTACTGACCTCGGAACAGAACGTTCTGGACAGGGTTCGGGCGTCCCCTCACGCTTCCCATCTGAACGGCAAGTTTTCCGGAAGCCGCAAAAGCACCTGACTGTACAGGTTTAAGCTTCAGTTGACCGCGGATGCTAACTTGGTAGCCCATGTTTGGACTCCGGCATTCCACGGACTTTGATTTTCCGGGCGCAGCTTGCGCGAGGACAGGCATGCTCATCAGAATCATTAATACTGCAGGGATTAAATTTTTCATTTGTTTTCTCCAGTGGCGAATGGGGTATCACGAGTTATGTTGCGGTGCAACATAAAATATAGGCTGAAATAGTTTAAAGAAATCAAGCACTAAACAGGCTAAAAGCTCTACGCAGATTTTGGGCACTCTGGAGCAGGACCTCTTTCGGGGAAACTTTTTTGATCATTGCAACTTTCTTGGCCACCAAGAAGATATCAGCAGGCTCGCTGAGCTGGTCAGGGCTGTCGGATTCGATGACGAGCTGGTTTAGATTCAGGCTTGTGATCGCTTTTTCAATCTGCCGGTTTCCCTCCCGAAGAACTGCTGCTCCAATTGAAATCAGTAGCCCGAGATCAGTGTAACGGTGGGCAAGATCGGCTGAGCCTGAGAACGAATGAAGGATTCCAGACCATTCGGGGTGCAACCGTTTCAAGAGTGCGAGTGCGGGCTCGTGAGCTTTGACGATGTGAAGAATCAACGGAAGCCGCGCACGGTGGGCCAACTCGAGTTGTTGCTCAAAAGCCTGGAGCTGCAAGGGATGGGTGCTTTCTGGAAATCGGGGCAGAAAATCGAGGCCGGTTTCTCCCAGGGCGATCGCGTCTGCAAGCGCTTGCTCAAGTAGCGTGAACGCTCCTTGAAACTCAGTTTCCGTATGGGTCGCCACCCACCAGGGGTGCAGGCCGAAGGAGCAATGAATCTTGCCAGGAAATTCAAAACGAAGCGCTTTTTGCCTGAACCAGTCTTGCGGATCAATGCCGCCCTGAATGAATTCCGTGATGCCCTGGTTTTGTGCACGCTCCAGGATTTCTTCCCGGATCTGATTGAGTTTTGGTTCTGCCAGGTGGCAATGGGCATCTATGAAGGAGGTCAGCGAATCGCTCACCCGTCAGCAGCTCCCTGCATCGCCGTGTAGAGTGAAAAAAGTGAGAACGCGAAAAAACTCGCAGCAGCTGCGACTCGAATCCAGCGCATTTTGAATTTGCCGGCCATTTTTTCGCCCACCAGGACGGCCAAGGCATCCGTACTGGTCATTCCGAGAGTGGTCCCGAGTGTCACGCAGATCGGATTGGGAAAGGCTGCGCCCAGGGCAATTGTCGAAAGCTGGGTTTTGTCGCCCAGCTCACCGATGAAGAAAAAAATAACAGTGGTCCAATAGGCTCCGAGCCGGCCGGGCTTTTGCTCCGCTTTTTCTTCATCATCGTCCGCTTTAAGCGTCCAGAGACCGAAAAGAGCAAAGAGGATTGCCAGCGCAATCGCCAGAACATTCGGGGGCAGGGCCGTCGCCACGAGTGATCCAAAGCTCGACGCGAGACCGTTACTAAGCAGGCTGGCCGTGAAAATTCCCGCAATGATCGCCCAGGGCTTACGGAACCGGGCAGTCAGCAAGAGGGCCAAAAGCTGCGTTTTGTCCCCCATTTCGCTCAAAGCGACGAGCCCGAAAGAGCTGAAGAATGCTTCCATAGGGGCCGAAATCTACCATAGGGTCAGCAAGCGCGGTATTCTTTTTCCCGTTGAAATGTTAGACCAAAGCTTCATGAAGACCTCTCAATTTATTTTCGCCGTATGCCAGGTGGGGGCGGAACCCGCGCTGAAGCAGGAAGTGACCCGGGCGCATCCGGACCTGCGCTTTGCCTATTCACGTCCTGGTTTTGTGACCTTTCGTTCTGAGAAGGAAAAAGTGCTGGCTCCGGGGTTTCGGCTCAATTCGGTGCTGGCTCGAGCCTATGGGATTTCCTTTGGACAAATAGGTGGCAAAACAGGTGCAAAAACAGAAGAGAAGGCTTTAACCGCTCAGCAGCGGGCAGAAAGTATTCTGGCCTGGGGCCGGGAGTTTGCTCAAGAAGCAAGCGGAACGACAGGTCGCAAAGCGGCTTTGAGGCTCCATGTCTGGGAACGTGATCGTTTTCCTTCCGGTGAAGAGCCGTTGAATTTTTCGTATGAGACCTGGAAGAATTCCACTTCCACGCTGATCCGCAGAATCGCCGAAGAACAGAAAGTCTTGTTTCCAACTCCCGTTTTTTCGCCCGAGGAGGCGCCTGCGGTCGGGGACTTTGTCTTGAATGTGATCGGGATTGAAGAAAATGAGTGGTGGCTCGGATTGCATATTCATTCGGAAGCTCATTCACCTTTTGCCGGCGGTCGGCCAGGGTTGGTATTGCCTGCGGAAGCTCCCTCTCGCGCTTACCTGAAGCTGGAGGAAGTACTGCTCTGGTCCGGTGCTGAACTCAAGCCGGGCGATGTTGCGCTCGAGGTGGGGAGCGCTCCGGGCGGAGCCTGTTACTCGCTTTTGAAACGAGGCCTGTCGGTCATCGGTGTGGATCCGGGGGCCATGGATCCTGTCGTGCGGGCCTACACTAAACCCATTATCCCGCTGGGGAGCTCCTCGAAAGTCCTGAGGGGTTTGCCCAAGAACTGGTTTCGTCACTATCAAATCGGCATCGCCGATCTGATGATTGAGGATCTTCCGGTTCCAGTGGATTGGGTGCTTTTAGACATGAATGTTGTTCCGAATATCTCGCTCGCTGCCGTCGAGCGGGTCATTACGCATCCGCGAGTGCAAAAGCGCCTGCTCGGGGTGTTGCTCACCGTGAAAATGAATCGGTGGATTCTTGTGCAGGATATTCCGCAGATGATCGAAAGAGTGCGCGCGATGGGGCTCACTGATGTTCGCGCGGCGCAGCTTTCCAGCCATAAGCAGGAAATCGCGATTTATGGTTTCACAGAGCAGGGTAAAGCGCGGCGAAGGCACGGCAACTGCTAAATACCGTTCGTGACCCGAGCTCTTCTCCTGCTCTGTTCTGTTTTGCTGATCCAGGCCTGTGGCAAAGCTGTCCCCGAAAAACCCATTGCCGATAAGCCGGCTTGTATCGCCAGTTCACTTCGTGCGGAGCAATTACGTTCGAATCTCGATGGCTTTGATGAGGAAGTCAGAGTGCCGCTTGCGGCAAACGACAAGACCACTCTGCGCATCAAGCACCCAAGCAGCACCTCCCGTTCGGAGAATGCAATCCTTTTTGTAACGGGAGTCGATGGGGGCTTCATCCAGCCGGCTGACCAGATTTACGGCCGAATTGCATTGCGAATGGCCGAGCGGGGGATTCCCTCCGCCTTCGTGCTTTACCGCACGCCCGGTGAGTTGTTGCCATCGCTCGCTGATGCAGGTGCAGCGGTGAATTATCTGAAAAAGCAGGGGGCCAGGAAAATTTCAGTTCTGGGGATGTCCTTCGGAGGGGCTGTAGCGATCCAAACTGCGATACGAGTCCCTGAGGTTGCGCTGGTTGTCCTGTTTTCCCCGCAAGGTAAAGACACGGAGCCCGTTGGAGAAATGAAAAAACAGGGGCTCCTCATTCTTCATTCCGTCGATGACGAAAACGTGCCCTATGATTCCTCGGTCGATCTTCTTGCCCGGGCCCCGAGAGATATTTCCAAAAAACTGGTGACGCTCCAAGGTGCTCTGCATACCCTGGACGGCTATTCGAGAGAAGTTGATCCCGTGGTGAACTCCTGGCTCGATGCCTTTATGCCGGTTGTCGCGGCAGAGCCATCAGCTTCGAAGTGTTCGTGACTTCCAGATTGCAAAAATAGCCGGATAAACCAGGAGCTCCATCGCAAACGACGTGATAATCCCTCCCAACATGGGCGCGGCAATCCGCTTCATCACATCGGCTCCCGCATTTGCGGTACTGCTCCACATGATCGGCAGCAGAGCCATGATGAGGCAGGCCACTGTCATCACCTTGGGGCGCACTCGTTTGACGGCACCTTCATGGATCGCATGCTTCAGATCCGCAAAATTCTGCAGCTTGCCGGCCTCTTTTGCCTTGGAGTAGGCGATGTCGAGATAAAGCAGCATGAAGATCCCGGTTTCGGCATCCACCCCGAGCAAAGCAATCAGTCCGACCCAGACGGCGATGCTCATGTTGTAATTGAGGAGATACAGCAACCAGATTGCGCCGATCGCGGAAAAGGGAACTGCCAGAAGAATGATTCCGGTCTTGGTCCAGTTCCGGGTATTCGCGTAGAGGAGCAGAATGACAAGCAATAAAGTGAGAGGAACAATCCCCTTGAGGCGCTCTGCGACCCGGGCCATGTGTTCATACTGGCCACTCCAGGTCAGAGCGTAACCAGCCCGGGGCTCGAATTCCTTGGCAACCGCCTCTTTGGCGTCTTTGACGTAAGATCCGAGATCCCGTCCGGCGACATCAATGTAAACGTAGCCGGTGAGGAGTCCGTTTTCGTCACGAATCATCGAAGGACCTTCGCGCATTTCAAGTTCCGCCACCTGACCCAGGGGAATTTGCGCCCCTGAGGGGGTCGAGAGCAAGACGTGTCGGAGGTCATCCAGGTTGCTGCGGAAGTCCCGGGCATAACGGAGTTGGATCGTGTAACGTTCCCGGCCCTCGATTGTTTTGCCGATGGGTTCACCGCCGACGGCCATCATCAGGCTTTCCTGGGCCTCATTCATTCCTATTCCATAACGGGCCAGCTTCTCCCGATTGAAATTGAAATCCAGGAAGTAGCCGCCGGTGACTCGCTCGGAGAATACGGAGCGGGTCCCCGGAACTTTCGAAAGAATGCCTTCCAGTTCAATTCCAAGATTCTGGATTTCGTTCAGATCTTTTCCGGAGACTTTGATTCCTACCGGTGTTCGGATGCCGGTCGTCAGCATGTCAATGCGATTGCGAATCGGCATGGTCCAGGCATTCGTCTGACCCGGGAATTTCATCTTGGAATCCATTTCAGAGATCAGCTCTTCCCAGGACATGAACCTCGGCGTGAAGATCGTGAAAGGACTTTGCAAAATTCGGGGAAGGAAGGAGTACCAGCGGTCCTTCTCTCTCCATTCTCTCTGGGGCTTGAGCACGACGGTAGTTTCCATCATCGAAAACGGTGCAGGGTCGGTGGAAGTGTCGGCGCGCCCCGCCTTTCCGAGGACCCGGTCGACTTCAGGAAAAGATTTCAGGATTGCATCCTGCTTCTGGAGCAGGTCCTGTGCTGCGGTGACCGAAATACCCGGCATGGTAGTCGGCATGTACAAAATAGTGCCCTCATTCAAGGGGGGCATGAATTCCGAGCCCAACCCGAAGTACGCGGGGATGGTCAGGACGAGGGCTCCGGCTGCAATGACAAGCACTTTCTTGCGGTGATCCACAACCCAGTCCACCATCGGTCCATAGATCTTGAAAAGAAAGCGACTGATCGGGTGTTCCTCTTCTCTGTACATTTTGCCGACGAGTGCGGTGTTCACAACCGAAGTCAGCCACCGGCTCCGGAATTTGAACGGCTGGACACGGGTCAGATAGACCCGGATCGCCGGATCCAGCGTGATGGCCAGAATTGCCGCGACAATCATGGAAAGATTCTTGGTGAACGCCAGGGGTTTGAAGAGTTTTCCCTCCTGCGCTTCCAAAGCGAAGATCGGGATGAACGAGACCGCAATGACCAGCAGCGAATAAAAGCTCGCGGGCCCGACTTCCTTGATGGCCGTGATCACGACTTCAGCGGGATCTCCTTTGCGTCCTTCCCGGTCCCATTCTTCGAGATGCTTGTGCGCATTCTCGACCACCACAATGGCGGCATCCACCATGGCACCGATGGCGATCGCAATTCCTCCGAGGCTCATGATATTGGAGCTGACCCCCAGCGCGCGCATGAAAATGAAACTGATGAGAATAGAAAGCGGCAGGGTGATGATTGGAATCAGGGCACTGGGAAGATGGAGCAGGAAAACAAGAATCACGACGCTCACGATGAGCATTTCAAGCTGGAGTTCGTGGGTCAGGGTCGCAATCGCCCGGTGAATCAGATCCGAGCGGTCATAGGTGGTCACCACTTCCACTCCGGGAGGAAGTGTGGGTTTGAGCTCATTCATCTTCCGGCGCACGGCTTCAATCACGGAACTCGCGTTCTCGCCGTAGCGCATGACGATGATGCCGCTGACGACATCTCCCTCGCCATCCAAATCCGCAATACCCCGGCGCATCTCAGGACCGATCGAGATCTGAGCGACATTCTTCAGATAAACGGGAATGCCGTTTTCGTACGCAAGAACGATCTCGCCCAGGTCACGCGTGTTCTTGATATAACCCCGCCCGCGGATCATGTACTCGGCTCCGGAGACTTCCAGTACCCGGGCGCCGGTTTCCGTATTTCCGTTTTTGATCGCTTCGGCGACTTTCAGGAGAGGGATTTTATAGGATAAAAGTGCGTTCGGATTGATTTGGACCTGATACTGTTTCTGAAACCCACCCAAGGCTGCAACTTCCGCAACGCCGGGAACCGTCTGTAGATGGAAGCGCAGATACCAGTCCTGCAGAGAACGAAGTTCAGCGAGTGAGTGCTTTCCGGTGCGGTCAACCAGCGCGTATTGGTAGACCCAGCCGACACCCGTGGCATCCGGACCGAGTTCGGTGGTGACCCCTTGAGGCAGCTGCGGAGTGATCTTGGAGAGGTACTCCAGAGTCCGGGAACGCGCCCAATAGGGATCAGTACCGTCTTCAAAGATGACGTAAACATATGAAAAGCCAAAATCAGAAAAGCCGCGGATGTCTTTGACTTTCGGGGCGCCCAGCAAACTGCTGATGATGGGATAGGTGACCTGGTCCTCGATGATGTCGGGGCTGCGGTCCCAGCGTGAATAGATGATCACCTGGGTGTCGGACATGTCGGGAATTGCATCGACTGGAATGGACTGCAGCGAGTTCCAGCCAACGATCGCCGCGACTAGCGTCAGTGCGATGACCAGAAAGCGGTTGCGTGCGGAAAACTCAATTATCCTCTCAATCATTGAGCACGATCCGGGGAGTGGTCCGCGTGTGAAGGTGCTCCGGCTGCTACGGCCTTGAGTCGAGATTCGGAATCAATGATGAAGTTGGCACTCGTGACGATCACGTCTCCGGCTTGAAGTCCGCTTTCGATGGCCACCCAATCACCGACGCGGTGGCGTATCACGATCAGGCGGGGATCAATTTTTCCATTTTTTGTTTTCACGAAGACCCAGCTTTGAGTTCCGGAATCAAGAACGGCATCCGACGGAACGGCGATTTGCTCGCCCAGCGGTACCCGGATTGAAGTGTCGACATAAGTTTCGGGACGCAGGGTCAGCTTGGCCGCAGGTACGGTGATTCTGACTTTGGCGGTGCGGGTCGCAGGGTTCAGGACGCGATCAACAGAAACGACAGTTCCCGAAAGGGGTTTTCCGGCCAGGAATGTCGCGGAAATCTGAGCGGTGAGGCCCGGCTTGATGAAAGGCAGATCCATCTCGAAAACTTCCGCATAGACCCAGACATTTTCGCCGGCACCCTGCAGAAGCAGGGATGGGCTTCCGGGTTCGGCTTTGCCCAGAGCCAAAATCTGTTTGTCGGAAAGACCTAAAATTTTAAGTCGGAGTTTGGCGGATTCGACCATGCGTTCGGCGGAATGACGGACATCGGCGAGAGGTGATTCTTTCACGCGTGCGAGCTGTTTGAGGGCCTCTTGATATTCAGACTGCGCGGTATAGAGCTCCGGATCGAAAGCGACACGACCGGGTGCCCTGATCTCGCGGAAGAGTTCCCGCTTTTCGACTAAACCTGTTTTCACTCCGATCAGCTGTTCACGTTCCAGATTGAGTCTGAAACCCGCGTGTCCGAGCGGAATCGTGGAACCCTGTTCCGCTGCCGAGCCGGACGTATGTTCCTGATGTTCAGCTTCGGATTCACTCAGGATCAGATCCATTCCACAGATGGGGCAACGACCCGGTTCGTTTTGGCGGATCTGTGGATGCATCGGACAGACGTAAACGGGTTTTTGGACAGCGGCGGAAATAGCGGAAGGGGAAGGCGATGCTTCAGGGTGAGGTGTCTGGTGATTGCGCGTGCAGCCACTCAGCTGGGCCGCTAGGAGCAAAGTAAGCAAGGTGAAGAGTGCAGCCAGTTTCATAGAATCTCCTTGGGAAAGGGCAGATCACTTTTCGAACTGTTGGTAACGGCTTCGAGTTCGGCGACCGTCTCGGCGAAATCCAGCAAAGTCCTGTAGTAGCCGATTCGCACGCCGTAGAGTGCCCGTTGGCTGTCCAGAAGTTCCATCAATCCCACCTTGCCCGCCCGGTAAGCACCTTGGGAGGAATTGAACGTGGAAGTCGCTTGGGGAATCAACGAGGTCTGATCAATTTTCAGGAGAGTATTCTGCGCTTCAGCCCGGGCCGAAAGTGTCTGGACGCGGGCTTTGAGCTCGAGTTGCGCCTGGAGCTGCAGCTGTTCAGCATTTTGTCGGCGGGCCAAAGCACTTGAGGTTAAGCTCGTCTGTTGTAAAGGGAACCAGAGGGGAATAGAGGCTTCCACCCGAAAGCGTGACTCAGCGGTACTCGCCGCGCCGAACTGCTGCTGATACATGACCCGGAAATCAGGCAACCAGCTCATCCGGGCAAGATGTTGTTCGGCATTCATTTCCTGGGTGAACGCGGCTGCACGCAGCAGACTGGGAGAATTCTGTACTGAAGAAAGGAATTTTGCATTCTTGTCGACAGCATTCAGTTTGGGGGGGGAGAGCTCCTCAGAGGGAATTATCAGCGGGGGCTCATCCGAAACGTCAGAACCCAGTAGTGAGGCAAGCTCGGCCCTTGCGGCGGCGCGTTCCTGGCTGTTCATGATGATTTCGGCATTGGCGCGGGTTTCTTCTACGTGCGCTTTCATTTCATCCTGTTGAGTTACGGCGCCGGTGGCACGCCGGGCCTCCGCATTTCGCGCGATTTCGCGAGTGGTGTTCAGTTGGGCTTGCAAGAGCGAGTGAATGCGATCTAACGAAAACACCCGGAAGTAGGCGGCAATCAGACGTTTCCGGATCTCCAGCTGCTGAGAACGGAGTTCTGCCCGGGAGCCGGCCGCCCGGTGCTTTTGCGCGGCGCCCATTGCGAGATACTTGGTTGGAAACTGAATGTCCTGCGAAACCATCCACATATTCATGCCGAAGTCGCGCTCATAGCCGACCATCGGGTCGGAGAGGAAATACTGGGAGCGGGTCTTCTCGTGCTCCGCTTCAGCCATAAAAGTCGAAGCGGCAATCTCATGATTCGCGCTCAGGGCGATTTCCAGCGCGGTCGAAAGCGAGGTCTCCGCCGCGGAAACAGGGGCAATGATAAAAATCGCAGCAGAAAGTATAAAGAGGGCAGCGTTCATGCGGAACAAATATCATGTGCTGCGAGGTCCTGCGAGAAATTTACAGCAGGAGGTCTTACTGCGTTTTGTCGCTATTTTCGGCCCTTCTTGTCTTGCCCTTCGTACTTTTAACAAGCCGCAAAATTTCCGTGGAAGTATCTGCAAAATGCACGAAAGAAATATCTTCCTTTCTCAGTGCGCCACTCGCGATCACCGTGTCGTCGAGCCAGGTGAACAGGTCTTTCCAATAATCCGTACAGGCCAGTATCACCGGGAATTCGTGCACTTTCCCGGCTTGAATCAAAGTGATTGTCTCCGACAGCTCATCCAGTGTTCCGGTTCCTCCGGGCAGAATCACAAAAGCCGAGGAGTATTTGAGCAGCATCATTTTGCGGATGAAAAACGAATTGAAGGTGAACGCCTGATCCAGCCAGGCGTTGGGTTGCTGTTCGTAAGGAAGAACGATATTGCACCCGATGCTCAGTCCGTGTCCGGATTTCGCTCCGCGATTGGCGGCTTCCATTAATCCCGGGCCGCCGCCCGTAATTGTGGCAAAACCTTCGCGGGCGAGAGCGGCGCCGATTTCCGAGGCAAACTCCGCATAACGGTGGGACTGGGGAAAGCGAGCAGAGCCAAAGACTGTCACCGCAGGACCGATGCGGCGGAACATCCAGAAACCTCGGATGAACTCCCAGCAAATCGGCAGCAGACGAAGCACTTCCAAAAAAAAGTTATAATGACCGGCAAGAAATCGGGTCTCAGTACGTTTATTCATTTCATTAAAACCGCAGCGAAAATCTAGTGAAATAGACAAGTTTCGTCAACAATGATAAACGCGTCATATGCGAATCCTTCTGCTGACTCCGCCCATGACGCAGCTGAATACCCCTTATCCTGCGACCGCTTTTCTGAGTGGCTTCCTGCGGGAGCGGGGGCATGAGGTTGTCCAGGCGGATCTCGCGCTGGAACTCGCATTGAAAATCTTTTCTGCCGAAGGGTTGCGGCGCATTGCCGAAGAACTGAAAGGTGGACGAGGTTCGGTCGTCCGGGCTTTTTTGCGGGAAAAGCAGACTTACGTTCGCGTCATCGATCCGGTATTGCGCTTTCTGCAAGGGAAAGATCCTTCGCTGGCCTATCAGATCATCAACGGGCGTTTTCTGCCCGAAGGGCGCCGGCTTGCGGCGCTCCAGCAAGAGTCTCTGACCTGGGCTTTGGGTAGCCAGTCGGTACAGGATCTGGCGAAGCATCTGGCCAGCCTTTTTCTCGATGAAATCGCTGATGTGATTCGGGCTGGAGTGGATAACCGGTTTGGGCTTGCGAAGTATGGGGAGAAGCTTGCAGAAAGCACGGCTTCTTTTGAACCGCTTCACAAGGAATTGCAGAAGGCTGCAAAAGCGAAGGGAACTCTGATCGATGAGTTCCTGGAAGAGCTCGTGTTGGCGAGCGTCAAAACCTTTCACCCGGAGTGGGTCGGGGTGACGGCGCCTTTCACCGGTAATGCCTACGGAGCGTTCCGGGTGGCGCAGATCCTTAAAAAATTTGATCCCTCGCTGAAGATGATTTTGGGTGGCGGGTATGTGAACACGGAGCTCAGGGACTTATCGGAGCCAAGGGTCTTTGATTATTTTGATTATGTCACGCTCGATGACGGTGAGTTGCCGTTCCTGCAAATTGTTGACGCGAATTCCGGATCGGTAAACTCCGGCCTTTTGCGTACCTATGTCCGTGAAGGTGGCAAGGTCAGATTCATTCCTGGAAAGGAAGCGGAGCGCCTGAAGAGTGAGGCACTGCCCGCGCCGAGTTACCGGGGCTTGAAGCTGGATTCCTATCTTTCATTTGTGGAAGTACTCAATCCCATGCATCGGCTCTGGTCTGACGGCCGTTGGAACAAGCTGATGCTGGCCCACGGCTGCTATTGGAAGAAATGCGCGTTCTGTGACACTTCGCTGGATTATATTTCCCGGTACGAGCCCAGTGCGGCCCGACAGGTCGTGGACCGGATGGAAACGCTCATCGCCGAAACGGGACAGACCGGTTTTCATTTTGTGGATGAAGCAGCACCGCCGGCACTATTGAAGGCCATCGCGCGGGAAATTTTGCACCGCAAACTCGTGGTGACCTGGTGGGGGAATATCCGGTTTGAAAAAGCCTTCACTCCGGAACTGGCCTCCCTTCTGGCCCGCTCCGGTTGCGTGGCGGTGAGTGGAGGGCTGGAAGCGGCATCGGACCGGCTCCTGAAGCTCATGAGAAAAGGTGTGACCGTGGAACAGGTGGCTCAGGTTACCCACGGTTTTGCGAGTGCCGGCATCATGGTTCATGCTTACCTGATCTATGGTTTCCCCTCGCAGACTGTTCAGGAGACGATCGATTCACTTGAAAGAGTGCGCCAGTTGTTTGAAGTGGGATGTCTGCATTCTGCTTTCTGGCATCAGTTCTCGGCAACAGTTCACAGTCCCATCGGACGGAATCCCGCGGAGTATGGAATTCGTATCCAGGCAGAGGTCTTAAAAACGCGAGCTGTATTTGCCAGGAACGATCTCAAGTTCACGGACCTCAAGGGCTGCACTCCCAAGCAGAAGCAAGTCCTCGGTAAAGGACTGGAAAAGGCCGTTTTCAATTACATGCATGGCGCCGGATTTGATTTGCCCCTGAATATCTGGTTTCAAGGGAAAGTTCCGAAGACCACTCTTTCCGGATCTGAGATCCGGGGGGTGCTTTCTATTTCCACTTGAGTGGGATAAAATCCTCGGAATGGCTGAAAATCCAAGAATTCTGATTATTGTCCAGCAGGAGCGCGATCCGGTGCTGGAAGAGCTGAGCTTATTGCTGAAAGTCGGCACTGCAACGGGTATTCAGGTGATTCGCTGCAACTCACTGGCCGAGGCACCGCTTAAGATTGATGAAGTTCGGCGTGCTGTCCTGCTTTCCGTGATCTCCACCCCAGAGCAGCTTCGCGAACAGCTCGGGTTCACTCATGCCATCCGCCCTTATATCGAGGACGGAAACGTCGTTTTGATGGCCCTGAACCGGCTGACTCATCCGGATGTTCCCAAGGTCCTCAAGCGGATGGGTTACGCCGACGTCATTTCTTACACGGCGATTCGTGCTGCAGGCCTGAAATCCCGGCTTTTCGTTCTGTTCTCGGAATTCGAGCATCCTGAAGTTTTTTCTTTTGATCCCTTCGGAAGAGCGCCGGTCTGGGGACCTGTTCTGGACGTGGAACCCGAATGCGAATTCATTGAGCCGCTCACAATTTCTGAAGACTGCTGGTTGCTCCGGCACCCGGATGATGTCCGGATTGTGCGCAGCCATTGGGTCATCAAATTAGTGGGGCCGGGGCCGGTGGTGGGCAAATGGGCCCGGATGGAAGCTTCGTCGCAGAAATCCGAGGAGCATTCGGTCTGGCAGTGGCAGCCCAGAAATGCCCAGGGGGAGCTTCTCGCTGGCGAAAAAGGTTCTTGGGTCTTCTGGGGGAAAAGACCACAGTTCGAAGACCTGAGCTGGGTTTTTGTCAGCCGCAGTCCCAGGCTTACTTTTTACAAAGACAAAATGGCTGCGGGCGATTTTTTTGCGCTCGGGTCGGATCGAAGGCTCCACATTGCCAAGAATTCTGAAGTCGCCCTGGTCAAATGGCCGGCCATCCAAGCTTCGGTGCTCGGCGATCAGAAAGCCGCGGGTTCCAGGCAGCGGGCCAAAGTGGATCATCTTTCGCATTTTGTTCTCTTGAACCAGATTCAGAATACGCTGGCTCCCAAAAAAGACCTGTTCAGCCGGGCAGAAGCGCCCCAGAGCCGGCTGAATTTGCTGCGGGAACTGCAAGGGCTCAATGCAAAGGCCCAGTTGTGGACGCCTCAGCAGAAAATCCGCTTCAATTCGCGACTTCTCGAGAGTAATCCAGAGAGGAACCTACTCCGGCTCTCGCTGCCCAAAGGCAGGGAATCCGAGAAATTGCTCAAGGAGTATGCCGCGGATCCCACGCTGAAAATTTTCGTGAATATCAGTCTGGTCCGGGGAGGAGTGTTTTTTCTCGGAGAGATTTCGGAGATTCTGAAACCGCAGGACGAAATCCAGGTGCGGGTTCCAGATTCATTCTATGAAGTTCAGCGACGACAGTATTTCCGGCTCGAGCCAATCAGGGAAAATCCCTTTTATGTATCGATGGGCAATCGATCCTTGAAAATTGAAACTCTCAGCGCAGGCGGAATCAGTCTGGTTTCAGATGCGAAGGATCTTGAACTCTTTGCACCAGGGGCTGTGATTGAGAAGATCCGGTTTCAGATCAATGGCCGCAAAATCCAGTGTGAGGCTGAGGTCCGGTGGTCGAAGATTCTCGAAACTGTCCCTGTGGAGACGAGTCTGATAGTTGGAATTCAATTCAAAGGCCTTAAATCCGCCGACCAGCAGCGACTGAATCTTTTTGTTCTGGAAGCCCGGTTTGATTACCTCAAGAACCTCGTGGCGCCAGCACTGAGCGATTGAACTCAGTCTCCGCTTTTGGAGTTCTTCGGCTTTTTGAGAATTGTCTGACGGCGGGCGGCCACGTTCTTGGTCCGGTGCTCATTCAGAATATCATCGATGGCGCGAAGCTCATCTTCCAGCTCCCAACGCGCCAACAGAATTGCAGCCATTTCTTCGTGGGTATCAGGAGCTTTCATGGTTTCGTGCACCCGAAGCTTGTGACGGATGCCCAGAGAGCGTTGAATCAACTCCAGCTTCTGATCACGTTCCATAAAACTTCTTTCTCGGGCTCCCACGCGGGGTCATTTAAGTTGTTGTCGCAAGACGTAGGGGAGAATCCCACCGTTCTTAAAGTACTCCAATTCATTCGGTGTGTCGATTCTTGTAATCACTTCAAATTGCCGTGCCAGACCTTCTGTGGACTTGACCCGAACAATAAGCCTTTGACCGGGCTGAAGCTTCTTGAGACCTTCGCTATTGATGATATCGAAGGTTTCTCTACCCGTCAGGGCGAGAGAGTGGGAATCATGCGCCGGCGAGAATTGCAGGGGTAAGATACCCATTCCAATCAGGTTTGAACGGTGGATCCGTTCGAAGCTTTCGGCGATGATCGCCCGAACGCCAAGCAGCTTTGGCCCTTTGGCAGCCCAGTCGCGGGACGAACCCGTGCCATATTCCTTACCCGCGACAATGATCAGAGGCACTCGTTCCTGCTTGTACTTCATGGCGGCATCGTAAATCGTCATCCGGGTCTCTTGCGGCAGGTGAACCGTCAGTCCTCCTTCGACACCGGGAAGCATGCGGTTTTTGATTCGCACGTTTGCAAAGGTACCCCGGACCATGACTTCATGATTGCCCCGGCGTGAGCCATAGGAATTGAAATCCTTCGGAGCAATCCCGAGAGAGGAGAGGTATTGCCCGGCCGGCGTGTTCTTGCTGAAGGAACCGGCCGGAGAAATATGATCCGTGGTAACGGAATCTCCGAGAAGCGCCAGAACCCGGGCGTTCATGACCTCCTGGACCGGCGAAGCGGTGCGTTGGATTTCGTCAAAAAAAGGCGGTTCCTTGATGTAGCTTGAAGCCGGATCCCAGGAATAAAGTTTTCCTTCCGGTGCGGCAAGCTTCAGCCAGTGCTCGTCTCCCTTGAAAACATCAGAGTAACTTTTGCGGAACTGCTCGGCTGAGACATGCTTGCGGATCAACTCAGCAATTTCCCTGTCCTCCGGCCAGATGTCTTTCAGGAATACGGGCTCGCCGTTCGCGTCCAGGCCAAGCGGATCGCGCGTGAGGTTGATATTGATATTGCCGCCCAAGGCATAGGCGACGACCAGTGGCGGAGAAGCCAGGTAATTGGCCCGGACATGAGTATTGATCCTGCCCTCAAAATTCCGGTTCCCCGAGAGCACTGATGCTACCGCGAGATCTCCGTCAACGACGGCGTTGCTGATGTGCTCGGGAAGGGCTCCGCTGTTTCCGATGCAGGTCGTGCAACCGTATCCCACAAGATGAAAACGCAAGGCTTCCAGGTACGGCATCAGGCCGGTGTCCGTCAGATAATCTGTCACGGCTTTAGATCCCGGGGCGAGGCTGGTTTTGACCCACGGTTTTGTCTGTAACCCCATTTTTACTGCATTCCGTGCGAGAAGTCCGGCGGCAATCATCACTGCGGGATTGGAAGTATTGGTGCAACTGGTAATCGCCGCAATCACGACTGAGCCATGGACCAGGCTGTAGCTCAGACCATCAGGTTGGCGGATTGGGATTGTTTCACCGAGAGCTCCCAGGGAGGCGTCCGGATGAACGTTGGCGAGTTCCGGTGCAACCGTGACCGGGTTTCCGCCTTCAGTAAGCCAGCTGGCCATCGAGTCTTTATCCAGATTACGCAAACCTTCACCGAGGATGTTCACGAGAGCTTTTCGGAAGGAACCTCTGACGTCGGAAAGCGCGACCCGGTCCTGGGGACGGGCGGGACCCGCCAGACACGGTTCGACGGTGGCAAGATCCAGTTCCAAAGTATCGCTGTATTCCGGTGTATTTCCGGCGTCTTTCGCATCAAACCACAAACCTTGAGCTTTGTAATAGGCTTCCACCAGCGGGACGTTGTCGCCCCGGCCGGTCAGACGCAGAAACTCAGTCGTCATTTCATCCACCGGAAAGAGACCACAGGTGGCGCCATACTCGGGAGCCATGTTACCGATCGTCGCGCGATCCGCAAGAGTGAGGCTGGAAAGGCCCGGTCCAAAGAACTCCACAAATTTTCCGACCACGCCTTTTTTTCGCAGCATCTGAGTGACCGTGAGCACCAGATCGGTGGCCGTTGTCCCGGGTTGCAGTCTGCCTATCATGCGGAAGCCGACGACTTGAGGGATCAACATCGAGCACGGCTGTCCGAGCAGGGCGGCTTCGGCTTCAATTCCGCCCACGCCCCAGCCCAGAATGCCCAGACCGTTGATCATCGTCGTATGAGAGTCCGTTCCAACGAGTGTATCGGGGTAAACCCAATTATCTTTTTTAAAAGCAACCTGACCGAGATACTCGAGGTTGACCTGGTGGCAAATACCCGTAGCGGGAGGGACGACGCGGAAATTTTTGAAAGCCTGCTGTCCCCAGCGCAGAAAAACATAGCGCTCGCGGTTGCGTTCGAATTCAAGCTTGGAATTGTTCCCGAGAGATCCGGCTGTGCCGTATTGATCCACCTGGATCGAGTGATCGATCACCAGGTCCGCCGGCTGAAGCGGATTGATGCGATCGGGATCGCCTCCCAAGCGTTTCAGAGCCGAGCGCATCGCTGCAAGATCCGCTACGGCTGGAACACCAGTGAAATCCTGAAGCAGGACGCGAGCGGGCATGAACTGGATTTCGTGCTCGGGTGGGGCTTTGGATTTCCACTGGATCAGGGCTTCGATGTCCCTGGGCCTGATCATGACCCCGTCCTCATGACGCAAAAGATTTTCCAGCAGAATTCGCAAGGAGTAGGGAAGGTGCTCCACTTTGAGTTTCTGGAGTGAGTGGTACTGATAGGTCTGATTGCCCACCTTGAGTTCGGAAAGCGTTCCAAAACTGTTGCTCACACTGTTTGATGCTTCTTTTTCAGACATGCCCATTACCTCGTTCGCGAAAGCCTAACCTAAATTCGAAACGAGTGAAAGGCAGTGCAAGGAATTCCGACGAATATCGCACGTGTTTAATGCGTTGGATTATCTTCGTCGCCAATCACACCAAAGAGGTTCTCGCTGTCAATCTGTGCGGCAAGTTCCTGATAACTCGTCTTTGCCTTGCCGGAAGACCACGCGTCAATTGCGCGGAGCAATGCGAGATTCGTGTCATGCATGACGTCGAATGCCGTGGCCAGACCATTTGCAAGAATATCCAGATTTTTGGTGCCGCGAGGATCCGCGGAGGTTTGTTTGCGGGCAAAATAGTCCGTATTGAAATAAGTGTACGAAGTGCAACTATTGAAGAAATAGATCTGATAACGGGAAGGGTCCGGAGTGATTTTAAATTGTTCCGTACTTTCGATATCCGCCAAGTCCAGGTGCCCGCCCAGTCCGGAATGTCCGTCATAAATCATGACGGAAGCCTGCTCAAGTGCGCTTTTGTACAGGTGATGGAAAGCGGCGCTGTTTTCGTCGATTCCCGTCGGACCAAAGAAGAGCCGGATGACCAAGGTTGCTTTTGAGTTCTTCTTGGTCAAAGTTTCAAGGTACGGGAACGGAGAAGGTCTGAAGCCGAGCATTGCGGTGATTTCAGTCCGGGTGGATACGCGGGAGGTGAACCCCAGGTTGACGAGGCTCTGACGAATGGCTCTGAAGTTCTCTGAGTTCAGGTCGGCGGACTTCAGAGGGTTCTTGATGCTTGTTTCCTCATCCATGCCAAAGAACACGGCAATTTGAATCGTTCCGTCGCGGCCGGCCAGGCGCTCATAATCCGGGTAGGTCTTTACCGTATTGCGGATGCGCGTGACTTTTGCATCGATCCGGTCGAAATCCCGACCTTCTTCCAGTTGGCATCCCGGCTGATCGGGATTCCAGAAGTACCAGAAATCGTCTTCACTGTTGTAATGCTCATCTGTGCAGGGATATTCGAGCTTTCCGCGAACTTTGGTGATGGCCTTCTTGTAAATGGTTTTCGGGTTTCTCGGAAGAGTGACCGTGTACTGGTTGCCCGCCTGATTACCGACGACCATGGTTCCGGCGTAGTGATAACTGGCGATGAAACCGGCCGATACAGGCTTTGCCGGCAGGACCTGGATTTTCGTGATGGTATGATTTTCTTTAGGCGCCGCACTAATGACCGCTGCACTCAGTGGTCCAAAGAGGTGAGTCACCTGGGCTTCAATGGCGTCATGCGCCTGTTTGGGGGTGGGCTTCACTTTTGTTCTGATCTGAACCCGGTAATCGAATTCCACAACTGCTTCACTGTTGCCATGTCCCGTATAAAGGTTTGTTTTGGTATTCTTCGGGGGCTTTTGAACTTGAGACAACTCAGGAGCGCAGGCGGCTGCAAGGCTTGCGATCAGAATGGCAAGGAGAGGTGGAAAGTTTTTTTTCATAGTTTGCTCCGTTCAAGCTCGCCTTTCGTATCAGAATTGACAATAGGCGTCAACTCAAGCGGGTTCGAGTGTGTTTATATAAGTACTTGAATTTAACTAATAATATTGAATTGACGAAGCAGGGTATATCAGGCTATGACGCTATGCAATATATGAATCAAGATGTCGCAATTCCTGCAATTCTGAATCAACGCCTGACTTTGGAGGCCTTCTCGCAACTCTCTGGGAATCTGGGGGGCTTTCCTTTCGTGAAGGTGGTGATCGATCGTGGGAAGTCAGCCAACATTGCCACAGCGGTGAGCGCTTCGGAGCTGACGATTCATTTCCTGAATAACGATCGTTACAAGTTCCATTCTGACTATATCGCCGAACAGATCCTGGGCATCAGTGCCGAGGAACTCGACCAGAACATCGATGAGTTCAACAAGAGCGTGTATTTGAACCAGGAGCGCCGGTTTTACCTCGGGCTGGTTTCGCTCCATACGAAGGAAGACCGCTTCTTCAGTCTCGAAACAGTTGAAATCGACAACATGGATCGCGATATGCTGCGGTTCTTTTTTAAAACGATCAAAAATTTTCTCGATCTGGACCTTGCGGTGCTTTTCAAGCCCGCCAATCACCTGCAGGAAAACATTCTTTCCACGATGCCCGCAACAGAGATCCCGCGTGTCTATTCTCACGAGCTCTTTTCGACTGCCCAGTTCGTGGCCCTGAACCCCGGTGTGGCCCGTGGACGCTTGCGTGCCTTCGCCAATGAAGAGGAATATAAAAAGCAGAAGGCCACCATCGAATGGCATGATATCGTCGTCATGCACCGGGTGCCCGATGATATTCCCCGGCTCTCCGGCATTATCAATGCCAATCACACGACACCCCTTTCACATACGAATGTTCTGGCTTCGGGCTGGCAGATTCCGAACGCGATCCAGATCGGCATCTTTGAGCGGATAGAAAAAGAAAAATTGCAGGACCAGTGGGTCATGTATGGCGTCGACCTTAATGAGTCGATGATCTCGCTGAGCAAGATCGAAAAGCCGACCGCAGCCGCCCAGCGCCCCGCGTGGAGTGTGCAGCGGGTGAAACTCGAGGAGCCGGAAACTGCCAACACCCCGATCGCGGAGCTCAAGGATCTCCGGATGAGTGATCGTTACCGCTATGGAACAAAGGCCGCCAATATCGGGGAACTCAGATATATTCTTGAAAAAGGTTCCGAGCGGATTCTCGGATTTTACAAAATCAAAAGGCCGCCGCGGCAAAATCTGCTGCCGTATCTGGCCAGTGCGATCGGCCAGTCGGAGACCGAGGAGCTCGGTTCGATCACCCGCCGCGCCAACGAATACCTGCGGCAGGTGATTCAGATCCCACGTGGTCTGGCGCTGCCCTTCGCGATCCAGCAAAAATTTTTGGAGTCCTCTCCCCGCATTCAGCAGACGATTGGCAAACTCAAAATGGCACTGGAACTCAATGCCCGCGAGGTCGATTCCCTCTGTGTCACGCTTCAGACTCTGATTCGGGGCACCCGGATTCCGGATGCAATCCGTGACGCGATTGACGCGCAGATCGCCAACCACCTGGCCGGAGTATCGAGCTTCGTGGTGCGCAGTTCCTCGAATGCCGAAGATCTGGACGGCTTCTCGGCGGCAGGAATTTACGAGTCGATCAATCATGTGACGAGTGCCCAGAATATCTTTGAAAGCGTCAAAGAGGTCTGGGCTTCGCTCGTTTCGCCCCGCTGCGTGCGGCTCAGGCATGAAGTGGGGATTTCAACAGATGATTCCTACATGGGAGTCATCATCCAGGAGGAAGTCAAAGCGGCACTCGGCGGGGTGCTGGTCACGTCCAATCCCATGGATCGCCGCGACTTCCGGAATGTCTATATCAACGTGTCGACGCAGTCAGTGAATCAGGTCGTCAGTGGGGAAGTCCTTCCTTACCAATATCTCTTCAATACGGTGGAAGGGGGCGGGCGCACGCTTTCCATCGGAAACGCGCAGCAGGACCTCGGAGCTGAACAGAAAGGGATGCTTCAGAAGCTCGCGCTGGCGGGACGGCTCCTGCAATCCCATTTTTCACCTGATTATACCTTCAGCATGCCGATTGATATCGAGTGGCTGGTGAACGAAGAGGGGATTCATATCCTTCAGCTGCGGCCCTACTCGAAGTAAGAAATGCGAATGCAGGAATCTAACGCTGTTCAACCCGGCAAGCGCAGCAAAGCAGAGAAGGTGATCCGGCTTTTTTACGGCTTCCAGTTCTTCTTTGCTCTACTGCTCTGGGTGCCGATCTTCTATGAATTTGAACATCGGATCGGGCTCAGTGATCCCGAGATTTTCAAAATTCAGAGTTTCTATTATCTGGCATTCTGCCTGCTCGAAATCCCCACGGGGCTGCTGGCGGATTTTCTGGGACGGCGTACCTGCATGCGTGCCGGTACATTGATCGTCACGGCAGCGAATCTGATCCCAGTATTTTTTCAGTCCTTCACGGGCTTCATGGTTCACTTCTTCCTCATCGCGCTGGCGCGCTCCCTTGTTTCTGGAGCGGCGAGTGCCTACCTTTATGACACTTTGAAAGAATGCGATGCCGTGGAGCTGTACCGCAAGGCGGAGGGTAATGCGCGCGCGCTCGCTTTGGGTGGAAAGGTCCTGCTTTGGGCGGGGGTCGGGGCTCTGATGGAATGGCAGCTCACACTCCCGTACACCCTCACGGCCCTGGCCACGGCGATCTCTGCCGTTTACGCCTGGCGGATGCCCCGGGAAGCCGTGAAGCAGGAGGCTTTGGACAATCCCTACGAAAAATTCCGGCAGCTGGGCAGGATTTTCCCTCTTTTGCTGCGTTCTCCGAGAGTGTCCCTGGTCATTGTCCAAGGCGTTGCGATTTTCGTTCTTTCGCGAGTGGCGCAGGTGGATCTCTTTCAGCCCTATCTCAAGACCCTGGGGTTCACCGCCGCGAGCTTTGGAATCATCATGGGTGCGTTTACTCTTTTCGAAGCCTTGGGTGCTTCTCATCCGGACTGGGTTCGCAAGCTACTCGGGCGTTTGTCTCTCGGATCTGATTTGAGCTCCGTCTATGTTCTCACCCTGTTTCTCTCAGCCTGTCTGGCCTTCATGGCAGTTTCAGGACCTTGGGGTGGCATCTTCTGGCTTTGCCTTCTTTCGCTGGCAACCGGCTTTGCCTACCCGATTCAGCGCCAGCTCATGAATGATGTCATTCCGGATTCGCGCTATCGCGCGACGTTTCTTTCGTTCGAATCGATCATTGATCGCGCGGGTTCCGCAGTTTCCGCCGGTTTGATTGGAAGCTTTGTGGCGAGAGGCGAGGTGGGCAGGTTTCTGCTTCTTTCAGCAGGTATCAGTTTCGCGGGAGTGCTCGTGCTCCTTGGAGTTTCCTGGTTGGGCTTTTTATATTTCGGTTCTGAAAAATCGCGCCGATAAATTTGACGCCAGGCGGCAAATTAATTGTCGCAAAGTTTTGCCAAATACTTTGACAGGACTAACAGTGTCATTTAAAAAATTAAGATTGATAAACTCTTAATCTTTACCTGGAACTCAAAGGAATAATTCAATGCGCAAGAGCACATTCGTTAAATGGATCACCGCGCTGGCTATCTTTGCCGCTCACACGCAAGCATTTGCAAGTGAAGCCGAGCTGAAGATCCCGGAACTCAATGTTACCTATAATTTCTTCGGAACGGATGTTGCCGGTACGACAATTCTCGGGCTCGGAATGATTGTTTCGCTGCTGGGAATGGTTTTTGGTTTTCTGGAATTCCTGAAGATCAAGAAGCTCAGGGCTCATGGTTCAATGCTGGAAGTTTCGCATCTGATTTATGAAACCTGCAAAACCTACATGCTTCAGCAGGGAAAACTGCTGCTCCTGCTCGAAGGTTTCATCGGCATTTGCATTTTTTATTACTTCTTCGGACTCCAGCACATGGAGCTTCCACGGGTGCTTCTGATCCTGCTCTGGTCGGTACTCGGTATTCTGGGTTCCTACGGAGTGGCCTGGTTCGGTATCCGCATCAATACCTATGCGAATAGTCGCACAGCGTTTGCCTCCCTGGAAGGCAAGCCCTATCCGGTGATGGACATTCCGCTTCGCTCGGGCATGTCGATCGGCGTCCTGCTGATCTGCGTGGAACTCGTCATGATGATTTTTATCCTTCTATTTGTTCCGAAGGAAAGTGCTGGAGCCTGCTTCATCGGTTTTGCAATCGGTGAGTCGCTGGGCGCCTCCGCTCTCCGTATCTGCGGCGGTATCTTCACCAAGATCGCCGATATCGGTTCCGATCTCATGAAAATCGTCTTTAACATCAAGGAAGACGATGCACGTAATCCGGGCGTGATCGCCGACTGTACCGGAGACAATGCCGGTGACTCGGTTGGTCCCACGGCCGATGGTTTTGAAACTTATGGCGTGACGGGCGTTGCCTTGATCAGCTTCATCGTGCTGGCTTCCGGTATGACGATGGATGCGGATGGCAAACTGGTCCTCATGTCCGGCGGAATTGAAATCCAGGCGAAACTGATTGTCTGGATCTTCGCCATGCGTGTTCTCATGATCGTCACTTCGATTCTGTCTTATTGGCTGAACGGTGTCATGTCCAAGGCGCTTTACGGCAAGAAAGATCGTTTTGATTTTGAAGCACCTCTCACCTCGCTGGTATGGATGACTTCTCTTCTTTCGATCGCAGTGACCTACGGGGTCAGTTACTTCATGATCGGCGATATGGCCGGTGGCATGTGGTACAAGCTTTCGACGATCATCAGTTGCGGAACGATTGCTGCTGCAATCATCCCGGAACTGACCAAGATCTTCACCTCGTCCAAGTCCCAGCATGTTGCTGAAATTGTCGCAGCCTCCCGTGAAGGTGGCGCTTCGTTGACCATCCTCTCGGGGTTGGTCGCGGGTAATTTCGCAGCCTTCTGGAAAGGCATGACCATGGTCGGCCTGATGCTGGTGGCCTACAAGACCAGTGCCTACGGCTTGGATCAGTTCATGGCTTATCCTGCCGTTTTTGCCTTTGGTCTGGTGGCCTTCGGCTTCCTCGGCATGGGTCCTGTCACCATCGCGGTCGACAGCTATGGCCCGGTGACGGACAATGCGCAGTCGGTTTTTGAATTATCTCAGATTGAAGGCCTTCCAGGCATCAAGGAAGAAATTCAGCGCGATTTCGGTTTTGTGCCGAACTTCAGCAAGGGCAAAGAGCTGCTTGAGGAGAATGATTCCGCGGGTAACACCTTTAAAGCCACGGCCAAGCCCGTCTTGATCGGAACAGCAGTGATTGGCTCCACCACAATGATCTTTTCGATCATACTTCTTTTGAATCTGAAGCTCGACCTGCTTGATCCCCGCGTCTTGCTGGGCTTGATTACCGGCGGCGCAGTGATTTACTGGTTCTCCGGGGCTTCCATTCAAGCTGTGAGTACCGGTGCTTATCGCGCAGTGGAATACATCAAGGAGCATATCCGCCTTGACAGTACGGCCAAGGCTTCGATCAAGGACTCCAAAGAAGTCGTGAAGATCTGCACGCAGTACGCACAGGCCGGGATGCTCAACATCTTTGGCGTGATCTTCTCGTTCACGCTAGCTTTTGCCTTCTTTGATCCGACCTTCTTTGCGAGTTATCTCATTTCGATCGCAGCTTTCGGCTTATACCAGGCCATGTTCATGGCGAATGCCGGCGGCGCCTGGGATAATGCCAAGAAAGTGGTCGAAGTGGATCTGAAGGAAAAAGGCACTCCGCTTCATGCCGCAACCGTCGTTGGCGACACCGTTGGCGATCCTTACAAAGACACCTCCTCGGTGGCTTTGAACCCGATCATCAAGTTCACGACTCTTTTTGGCCTGCTCGCTGTGGAAATCGCAGTAGCCGCTCAAGAGACAGCCTTCTACCTGGGAATTGTGTTGTTTTTCGTAGGCTGCTTCTTCGTGTACCGCTCGTTCTACGGAATGCGAATCAGCGGTATCAAAGTCAAGTAACGCAACCGACTTTGATTCAAGTCACTAGGACGCCGGCACTCCGCAAGGATGGCCGGCGTTTTGTTACAAAAGAGCATATTCAAATTAAAAAAATTTAATCGCAAAAACAATGACTTCCGAGCATCGGTCCTCTTGACTGCAGAGTGAGTCATACCCATTATAAGTGACAATACGAGGTATTCAAAAATGGCGTGGTTCAAACGAATTAGTCTTTTCCTGCTCGTCAATTTTCTGGTCATTATTACGATCAGCGTAATTCTGAAGCTCCTGGGCATTCAACCCTATTTGACAGCCTACGGGATCGATTACGGCAATTTGATGGCATTCTGTCTCGTCTGGGGCATGGGTGGAGCATTTATTTCTCTCGCTCTTTCACGGATTATTGCGAAGTTCGCAATGGGCGTGAAGGTGATCGCCCCGGATACCCACGATCCTGCCTTGCAAGACCTCGTTCAAATGGTTCATCAGCTTGCCAAAAGTGCGGGGCTTCCTGCCATGCCTGAAGTCGGTATTTACAATTCTCCGGAGGTGAATGCTTTTGCCACTGGACCGACGAAATCCCGCGCTTTGGTCGCCGTTTCCACAGGCTTGCTGCAGAGAATGCATCGTGCTGAGGTGGAAGGCGTTTTAGGTCACGAAATCGCGCATGTTGCCAATGGGGACATGGTCACGATGACTCTCATTCAGGGCGTCGTGAACGCGTTTGTCATGTTCCTGGCCCGGGCAATTGCTTTTGCGCTCGCGCAGGCCATGCGCGGAGATCGCGACGATCGTGGCGGGGGAATCGCATTCGGTTCTTATTACATGATTCAGTTTGTACTTGAGATCATTTTCATGATCCTTGGCTCGATCGTCGTGGCATCTTTCTCCCGCTGGCGTGAGTTCAGGGCGGATCAGGGAGGGGCCCGGTTGGCCGGGCGCGATAATATGATCTCCGCGTTACGTGCCTTGCAGCGGACCTTTGATCGCGTGGACCCCCAAGCGCAGCCGTCGATCCAAGCCCTTAAAATCTCAAGTCGTTCGGGTGGGATTATGAAATTGTTTTCGACTCATCCGGCCTTGGAAGAAAGAATTGCCCGGCTCGAACGACGGACGGCCTGATCCGGCCTCTTGCCTGTGGTTCAAGTTTTGATATTATTATAAACTGTGTTGTTCCACTTTCTAAGGAGATTTCATGGGCAAGAAGTTGTATGTGGGTAATCTTCCGTTCTCAATGACTGATGATGGTCTTCAACAGATATTCGCGCAGGCGGGTACGGTCGAAAGCGCCAAGGTCATTCAGGATCGGGATTCAGGTCGGAGTAAGGGTTTCGGTTTTGTGGAAATGGCAAGCGAGCAGGAAGCTGCGGCGGCGATTTCCAAATTGAATGGCACCGATTGCGAAGGTCGTCCTTTGACGGTTTCTGAAGCTCGTCCCATGGTTCCCCGCGAAGGCGGGGGTGGAGGGGGGCGTGGATTCGGGGGCGGCGGAGGCGGACGAGGCGGATTTGATCGCGGTAATCGACGCTAAGCGGTACTCAGTAAAAATTGGAGCGGGATCCGTCTTCGGGCTGATCCCGCTTTTTATTTTCGGCCGCTGGACTTCTGCCGTTCCAGGGGGACGTGGGATTTTTTCAGGGTTCCGTCCGGATGGAATTCGCTTTTTCTGCAGCCATTCTTGTCTTCTGCTGAACGCGCCAGCTCAAAACCCGGCAGCGTCGCATATTGAATGACCCGCGCAACATGGCGCTGAACGATGCAGCTTTTGAAGAAAGTCACTTTGTCAGTGCGTCCCGAAAAGTCCTGGAATTCGAGATTGTCCGTGTTCCTATTGTATTTCCCGGCCCAATAAAGTGACGAGATCAGCTCAGGTCCATAAAAGGCGTTCCAAGTCCCGGCGGACGCAAACGATTGCGGCGTCAGCCGAAGGTACCAGCCTACGTTGGTGACGATCCTGGAGCCGGCATTATAAATAGCATCAGCCAGAAGCCAGCCTGCATGGAGCGGGTAGGCTCGTGAAGGAAAGGGGCGGCGGCAGGCACGTTCATAGGTTTGCCCTGGCGCATAGGACTGAATCCCACGCATCGCGGGAGGAACTTCATTGTCAAAAAGAATCTTGAGTTGATTGGCTTTGGCCGGAATCGCTGAAGCAAAACGGGAACAGTTCTGGGTGAAGGCGCGGACTATCTTGAACCGGAGCTGCTGTTCGGACGGAGTCGCTGCAGGAAAGCCTGGGACAACTTCCTCGAGGCGAATATCCGCCAGATGCTCAGGGCCCATCCGGTAAGGCGGCGTGCCGTTGAGACGGGTGAGGCCGATTTTATAAAAAGGGCGGGCCAGCGTGGTCTGCAGCAAAGGGCTGGAGCAAACCGTCCGGGCTGAATGGGTTTGGCGCCACTTCAGGGCGTCTTCAGTAGGCCAGCCGAGCTCGGTCTGCGTTGCCGGCGCTTGCCTCTCGGCCCAGTTGCACCACTCAAGAACATTGAGCTGGGCAATGCCGCAGGAGAAATTGCTCCCGTCCTCAGAAATGCCGAGATCCGCCATGAGCGATTCCTGCATCAGGGCTCCGACGATGATCTGAGGCGGGACGCCGTATTCTTCAGAGGCCAGGTAAATGGCTTCGCCTTTCAGATCAGAATCCCGGGCTCCTTCGACTCTCATCCAGGCGCGCTCCAGCGTGATTTCTGAGAACGAGCCGGGCCGGAGTTCTTCGCGGCGAAGAACCTCCTCAGAACGGCAATGTCCCAGGGCTTTGGCGCGGGGACCTGACCAGAGGGCAGTCTCTTCAGGGGTGAAATCGGCAGGGAAGTCCTTGGTCGGGTCTTTGACCCGGGAGAGGTCCGGGCAACCGAAGGGAGATTTTTGCTGGATGATCTCTTCAACGCAGCCTACGGGGGGCTGGGCCCAGTCAATTACGGCCGTATTTTCAATTCCGTCCATGTAATCGGTGCTGGCCAATGAATAGACGGGTAAACAAAGGAACGATAAAAGGATTCCCAAGATCTTTTGAAACATACTGCTTGCCCCTTTTGGGCCCAAAATAGCAGAACTTCTAAAAAAATTGAATTTGTTATCGAGCTCTGTGTGTTAATTCTGAAAAGAAACGAGGTATGTCATGAGCCTGCATAAAACACCAACAGAAGCACTGAGTTGTCTGCAATCCGGCCACAGAGTTTTCATTCACGGCGGAGCTGCGACACCGTTCAAGCTCCTTGAGGGCCTGATTGGCAATGCCAAGCGCATCCGCGGTGTCGAACTCATCCACATCCATACCGAGGGCAAGGCAGATTACGCGAATGAAGAATATAAAGACAGCTTCCGCATTACCAATCTTTTTGTCGGCGCCAATATGCGCAAGAAGCTTGATTATGACCGGGTGGATTACCTTCCCTGTTTTCTTTCTGAAATTCCGATGCTTTTTCGTTCCGGCAAGAGACCGATAGATATTGCTTTGATCCATGTCTCCGCGCCGGATGAGCATGGCTTCTGCTCGCTTGGGACCTCCGTGGACGTGGCCCGTACGGCAGTCGAAGTCGCCCAGATTGTGGTGGCGCAGGTGAACAAGCAAATGCCTCGCGTTCATGGTGACGGGTTTATTCATATCAGTGAAATTGATCACTATATCGAAGTGGATGAGATCCTTCCCGAGCATCGGCCTGCACCGCTGCGAGAAGACGAGAAAGCGATTGGCCGTTTTTGCGCGGAACTGGTTGAAGATGGTGCGACTCTGCAGACCGGGATCGGTAACATTCCTGATGCCGTGCTGGCCTCTCTCACGGGACACCGCAATCTCGGGATTCATACTGAGCTTTTTTCAGACGGACTTCTGAAGCTTTTGAAATGTGGCGCCGTCAATAATTCGAAAAAGAAGGTTCATCCGGGCAAGACTGTTTCCGGTTTCATGATGGGAACCCAGGAACTTTATAAGTACGTGCATAATAATCCCTCGGTCGTGCAGCTCGATATCACTTATGTGAATGATCCGGCCGTGATCCGGCGCAACCCCAAAGTCACGGCCATCAATTCCGCAGTAGAAGTGGATTTGACCGGACAGGTTTGCGCGGATTCGATCGGGCACCGAATTATTTCCGGAGTGGGGGGGCAGATGGATTTCATCCGGGGAGCGTCCCTTTCTCCAGGCGGCAAGCCGATTATTGCCGTGACTTCGCGTTCCGCCAAAGGGATCCCCAGGATTGTGCCGGAGCTCAAGAGCGGAGCGGGCGTCGTGACGACTCGGGCCCATGTGCACTACGTGGTGACCGAGTTTGGGGTGGCAGATCTTTTCGGCAAGACTTTGAACGAAAGGGCTCATGCGCTGATCAATATCTCGCATCCCGACGATCGCGAAAACCTGGGCCGTGCCTGGCGTGCTCAAGGGGCCTTGCGTTAGTCGCGATTCGCGTTCAATATGAGCGATAAGATGAACAACGACGTCAATGAGAATGATCTGATCCATCTGGGTTCGTCGGAGTACAATGAAGCCAAGCGTCTGCAGGCCTTGTTGGCCGAGCGCGGCGTTTCGCTTTCTTTACTGCGCAATCCCGAAAATTGTTCAACCGGCTGTAAGATCACGGTTGAAGTTTATACTTCGCAGGGGGATCTGGACAAAGTCCGCGAGTTCTTCCGGGAGCAGAAGACCAGAGCTTTTGACGGACTTGCTGTGGACGAGGCGCTTCTGGATGAAGTTTACGATCCGGAGAAGGGGACGGCGCGCTGTCCCGCCTGCGCCACTGAATTTTCCACCACGCTCCAGGAATGTCCCGATTGCGGGCTGGTTTTTGCTTCTTGAACCCTCAAGAATGAATAAACGCAAAGTCATCGAGCAGGTCGTCGAATATCTCCGGGAAGAATTGCAAGAAGTGCACAGTACCGCCGCGCCCGGCGCACCGGAGCGTGCAAAAGAAATCGAACAACTCCTGCTCATGTATCGTTTCCTGCCTTCCCGTGAACTCCAAAGCACCGACGTGATCTGTCCGGCTGCCCTGGTTGAGCTGGAACTGAATGCCAGGCGCGCTTTTTATTTCATAGCCCCGCGAGGCGGAGGCCTGGTGACCCGTGTTGAAGAGCAGGCAGTGCAGGTGGTGACGCCTCAATCGCCGATCGGCGGGGCGATTCTGGGCAGGCATGTGGGGGATCTGGCCGAGGTTCGTCTGCGTGACGGTTCCCTGCGGCAATATCGGATCATCTCGGTGAGCTGATTGTGACTGAAGGCTTTCTCTCAAAATTGATTCTGAAACTGGAAGCCTTCATCGACCATGCTTGGGCGGTCCCGGGACTTGCGCTCATGGCCGGGCTTGATCTTTTCGTCTGGGTGATTCCCACGGAAGGAATTTTGATTTCGAGTGTGCTGTTGCGACCCAAACGCTGGTGGTCCATGACGCTCTGGTTGACAAGTGGTTCCGCTTTTGGGGCGTTGCTCCTGGCCTTTGTGACTCATCACCTGGGACCTTTGGTTGTGGAAAGTCTTTTTGATCATGCTCTCAGCTCGCCTTCCTGGCATCAGATGGAATTCTTTGTGGGCCAGTACGGAGCTCCAGCTCTGGCCTTGATTGCCATCAGTCCCTTTCCCCAGCAGCCTGCGGTCCTGATTGCGGCGCTGGGCGGAATGCCCCTTCTCGACATTGCAGCCATGATCTGGTTGGGACGATTTCCCAAATATCTTTTATTTGCCTGGCTTGCGTCCTATGCGCCCAAAGTCCTGCTCAAGTGGAATTGGGTGCGCCGGATGACTGCAAACGTTCTGCCGCGTGCTTCCGATTCAAACCCAAAAAGAGTTTAAACAAGACCAGGAGAGAGGAACAGTCGTTGCATCTTGCCCCATGGGTTAACCCGGAGGTGTCTAGTGGACGAGCAACAGTCAGCAGCGCGCGAGTTGGATGAAGCGTTGGATCGGATAAAAAGCAAGATTGACGGCAGTGCGGAAAGTCTGAAAAGCCGTATTGGCGGCACCGTGCATCAGATTGAGAGTGTCATCGATAGTGCGGACCATCTTTTGGGCAGTCTGATTGAGCGGGTGAATACCACCGCGACGCAGACGCGTGACGTCATGCATTCTGCAGAAAAAGTCGCAGAGCACCTGGAGGATCCTGTCGGTTGGGTCCGCAAATTCCCGATGGCCGCTTTGACCGGAGCGCTCGTGGGGGGGCTGGTGCTCGGGCTCCTGGTGAGACAGGAACGCAAAGGGTTCTTTTCTCGCCGTGAAGGTCGCCTGAAAATCGCGCCGTAATTATTTTTTGATCAGCAGCGTTCGCAGTTTGTATGGGCTCTCGAGCACCCGGAATGCCTCGTAACCGGCTGCACGCAGCTCCTCAACCGCTTCGGTCGCAAGTTCACAATACCTCCCGCGGCAGACGACATAAACGGGGCTGTTCTTGGCTGCTTGCTGTTTGATTTTGTCCAGGCTGTCTTTCAAATTGTCCAAAGGAATTGAAAGAGCTCCCGAAATAGGCGTGGCCGACGTTTCCTTGGAATCCCGTATATCCAGCAGGACGGCTTTTTTGGCCTGAACGGCGGCAAAAATCTGCTCCGCTGAAAGCGGACTGCGGTACGAAGGGTCATAAAGCCGCTGTTCGCAATCCACAAGTTCCGGCGAAAGCGTATGACCAAACTCCTGCAGACTTTCCCAGATCGCCAGCACAGCGGGTGAACTCAGCTGGTAAACCCGCGTCAGGCCATGACGAGTGGAATAGACGAGGCGTTCCTGGGACATCTTCTGAAGGTGCTGGGAGGTGTTCGCGACCGATTCGCCGCCGAGACGCGCCAGCTCTTCCACATTTCGAGGCGCCTGCGCCAGAAGCTGAATGATTCGCAGCCGGGCAGGTGAGCCCAGAACATGGGCAATGTGGGCAAGTTTTGTAAATATTCGAAGTTTAAGACCCTCACAGTTCGCTGAAAGAGGCGAAGCCTGACGTTCAGCTTTTTTGCCAGAAACCGGAGCGGATGATTTTTTTGCCATGTTCCCAGTATTCAATAAAATACTTGAATTATCAAGCTTCGCTCTTGCGCAGTCCCCACCCCTTCAGGTTATAACAATTCGACATGGCAAGTCATGAGCGAAAGCGCCTCCGTGTGGAAATCAGCGGAACGGTCCAGGGAGTGGGGTTCCGGCCTTTTGTTTACCGGCTGGCTCAAAAGGCCAGTCTGGTTGGATTCGTTTTCAATCACGACCAGGGGGTCACTGCCGAGGTGGAAGGATCAAGCGCTGCTCTTGAGAGATTTGTCGCCGATATCCGCGTCTACGCACCGCCTGCCGCTCACATCAGCTCTCTTGATGCCCAAGAAATTCCTCTGGTTTTGGATCAGGAAAGCGTCTTCTCCATCCGCCCCAGTGGTCAGACCAGCTCCGAAAAATTCGTAGCCATCTCGCCCGACCTGGCGCTTTGCGAGGAGTGCCGAAGCGAGATCTGGAACCCGCATAATCGACGTTATTTCTACCCTTTCACCAATTGCACCAACTGCGGCCCGCGTTTTTCAATTATCCGGGATGTCCCTTACGATCGACCTCTCACGACGATGGCCCAATTTGAGATGTGCGTGGATTGCCAGGCTGAGTATGACGACCCCGCAGACCGGCGCTTCCATGCCCAACCCAATGCCTGTGCCCGCTGCGGACCGCAGCTGAGTTTTTCTGAAATCCCCGCGGAGCGCGATTCGCGCAAGTTGATCCAGGCAGCCGCAGCGCTGTTGAGAAGCGGGCAGATTCTCGCTCTGAAGGGAATCGGCGGCTTTCACCTGGCCTGCGACGCCTTGAATGAGAACGCGGTTCAAAAGCTCAGGCAGCGCAAAACCCGGGAATTCAAACCGTTCGCCGTCATGTTTGGGACTCTCGATGCCGCACGCCGTTACGTCGAGCTTTCGTCCGGAGATGAACAGGCCCTGAGAACTCCCGCTGCACCGATCGTTCTTGCGCGAAAACGCGCCAGCGCTGACACCAGCGCGCTTTCTGTCGCCGCTTCCGTTGCGCCCGAAAACCATGAGCTCGGGGTGCTGCTTCCTTATTCTCCCTTGCATGAGCTTCTGCTGAATGTTTTTGAAGGCCCGCTGGTGATGACCAGTGGAAATCGCAGTGACGAGCCGATCTGCCAGACGAATGAACAGGCCCTGAAGATTTTAAAAGATATTGCCGACGGCTTCCTGCTGCACGACCGCGAAATCCACGTTCGCTGCGACGATTCGGTGCTCCGGGGCGAAACGGTCTTTCGCAGAAGCCGGGGCTTTGCTCCTCAGGCAGTCGCGTCGCCGGAAGCGTTCAGCAGCAGCATCCTGGGCGTGGGTGCGGAGCTCAAAAACACTTTCTGTCTGAGCCGCGCTGGCAGGCGAGACATGCTTCTCAGTCATCATATCGGAGATCTCGAAAATCTTTCCACTCTGGAGTCTTTTGAAAATGGGATCGATCATTTCAAGAAAATTTTCGGTATTGAACCGGCCTGGATTGCTCATGACCTCCATCCCGATTATCTGAATACGAAATGGGCGCTCCAGCAGACCCAAAAGTTGATCGGGGTCCAGCATCACCACGCCCATACGGTGGCTTGTATGCTCGAAAACGGCTCTCTTGAGCCGGTCATTGGTCTGGCGCTCGATGGTACGGGGTTTGGAACCGATGGAGCGATTTGGGGTGGAGAGCTGCTCGTGGCGGACGCGCGGGATTTTCTGCGGGTCGGACACTTGAAAAGAGTCCAGCTTCCAGCTGGCAATGCGGCCCTGAAGCGGCCGTGGATGCTCGCTCAGGCCTATTTGAAAGAAGTTTTTCCGGCTTCCGATTGTAATAAAGAATTTGCAGAGCTGACCTGTTTTTCGGCCGTGCAGCAATCGGACCGGGTGCTCTTGTCGCAGCTTCTCGATAAAAAGCTTCGAACTTACCCCAGCTCCAGCTGTGGTCGCCTCTTTGACGCTGTTTCTGCCTTGACCGGTATAGTTCGGGAAGTTCATTACGAAGGTCAGGCTGCCATTGAACTCGAGCGGGCTTTGCAAACAGGGGCAGCAGACCGGTCGGGAGACAGGTCTGGCGCAAAAGCGTATGTCTTTGAGATCGGAGTTCCTGAGTTAAAACGACCTGCCGAGATCGACTGGCGCCCGATCTTGCAGGATATCGTAAATGACCTCCGCAGCGGGACGGCTCCAGCTTTGATCAGCTGGAAATTCCATGAGGGGCTCGTCCGGGCATTTGCTGATTTAACTGCGCAGATATCTACGTTATATCACATCAGTACGGTAGCGTTGAGTGGGGGTTGTTTTCTGAATGAATTTCTCAGAAGGCGACTCACGAATGAACTCCGGCAAAGAGGTTTGAAAGTTCTGGTCCCTCGTGCACTCAGTCCAGGAGACGGCAGTATCGCGCTCGGGCAGGTGATCGTGGCAGATCAAATTGTGAAAGGTAAGAGCTCATGTGTTTGGCAATACCAATGAAGGTGCTGGAAGTGAACGGGACTGTGGGGCAGGTGGAAATTGGAGGCGTGCGCCGAGCCGTTGATCTTTCGCTCGTTGCCGGCGTGAAAGTCGGCCAATTTGTTGTCGTACATGCGGGTTTTGCGTTGTCTGTGACGGACGAAGACGAGGCCCAGAAGACTTTGGAGATTTTCGCGGAGATGGCACGCCGGGTTGCGGAAGCCGATGCTGCTGCCGGAAGCAAAGCGGGTTCTGATCAATGAAGTACATGACCGAATTCCGGAACTTTGCCGCCGCCCAGGCCCTTTCCCGCGAACTGCACTCACTTTGCACCGGGATCAAAGAGATCAAGATCATGGAAGTCTGCGGCGGGCATACAGCCGCGATTTTTAAATACGGTCTCCGGGATCTTTTACCTCCGAATATCCGGCTGATGAGTGGTCCGGGCTGCCCGGTCTGTGTCACGTCCAATTCTTTCCTCGACTACGCCATGGCCCTCAGCCGCGAGCCTGATGTGATTATTGCGAGCTTCGGAGATCTTCTGCGCGTTCCGGGCTCCCACTCGACCCTTCTTGCCGAGAAATCAAAAGGCGGAGATATCCGCATCTGCTATTCGTCTCTCGATGCTCTCGAACTGGCGCGGAAGAACCCTTCAAAGAAAATTGTTTTCCTTGGAATCGGTTTCGAAACCACGGCTCCGACCGTTGCTGCGGCGATCAAGCGGGCGGAGGCGGAGGGGCTGAAGAACTTTCTGGTCCTCAGTGCTTTCAAAACCATGCCTGAAGCCATGAAGGCGCTCCTTCAAAGCGGTGAGCTGGCCCTGAATGCATTCATCTGTCCGGGGCATGTTTCGGTTGTGACGGGGTTGCGGATTTATGATTTCATTGCCCGCGATTTCAAAACTCCCTGTGTCGTGACGGGCTTTGAGCCTTTGGATCTGCTGCAGGCGATTTTGATGATTGTGCGGCAGCTCAAGGATGGCCGGTCAACGGTCGAAAATCAGTACACCCGTGCCGCTTTACCTCTAGGCAATCCGGCCGCTCAGGCACTCTTGAACGAAATTTTCGCTCCGTCCGATGTGGAATGGCGCGGTCTGGGAGTTATCCCGGGCAGCGGTCTGGGAATCAGCGATGCCTATCAGGCCTTCGATGCGCAAAAGGTGATCCCTCTTCAGCTCGAACCCGCGCGCGAACAACCCGGCTGTATCTGTGGTTCAATCATGAGAGGCGTAAAAGTTCCCACGGAGTGCAAATTATTTGCAAAAGCCTGCAATCCCGAAAATCCCAAAGGGTCCTGCATGGTCAGTGATGAAGGCAATTGCGCCACGTATTACAAATACGCCCGCAACAGCCGCACGACTGTAATTGAAAATGAGGCAGGCACTTCATGAACATTGAACTGAAGAGTGAAAAACTCAGTCCTCAGATCACACTGGCTCATGGAAACGGCGGGAAGCTGACCCACGATTTGATCCGGTCGATGTTTGTCACGGCATTCTCGGCCGAGGCATTGTCGGCCGAGGCATTGTCGAATGACGCGCTTTCAGAACTGGCCGATTCCGCGAGACTGAAATTGCCGGAAGGCGAGATTGTTTTCACGACGGATTCGCACGTGGTGAACCCGCTGTTTTTCCCCGGGGGTGATATCGGCAAGCTCGCGGTTTGTGGCACTTTGAATGATTTGGCCGTGATGGGAGCCAAGCCACTCTACCTGAGTTGCGCCTTGATCATCGAAGAAGGTTTCGAAACTGCGCTCCTCAAGAAGATCATCGACTCCATGGCCGAAGCCGCGCGACAAAATGGTGTGCGGATCGTGACCGGCGATACGAAGGTGGTTGAAAAAGGCGCGGCCGACAAACTTTTCATCAATACGGCAGGGATCGGCGTGGTCCTGCCAGGTGCTCCCAAGGGTTTGAAGAGCTTTCAGGCGGGAGACGCTGTTCTGGTGAGTGGCTCTCTTGGGGATCATGGAATTGCAATTTATGCAGGACGCGAGGGGATCTCCCTGCAAACAGACCTGCAGAGTGATTGCGCCTGCATTTTTCCGCTCGTCGAGATCGCCCTCAAGATCTGCCCGGAACTCCGGATCATGCGTGACCCGACCCGGGGAGGATTGGCCACGACTCTGAACGAATTTGTCCAGGGCGGCCGTTTTGGAATTGAACTGGACGAACGTTCTCTGCCGATTCGAGATGAAGTGCGCGGAGTTTGCGAAATCCTGGGCTTCGACCCGCTTTATGTTGCCAATGAAGGCAAGCTGGTCCTGGTCCTTCCGCAAACCTCCGCTCCCGCAGTGCTGGAAGCTCTGAAATTGCATCCCTTGGGGCGCAAGGCAGCCGCCATCGGTCGCCTGACGGAGAGGGCTCCGGGCCGCGTTTATCTCAAAACCGATATTGGCGGCGAGCGCGTCCTGGACATGCTGGTCGGCGATATGCTGCCCCGAATTTGCTGAAGGAAGCACCTCATGCACGAGCTTGGCATCGCCCAAAACATCCTGAAGATTTCTGCTCAGGAACTCAGGCAGCGGAATATCACCCAAGCCGTGGAGAAGGTGGTCCTGAGGGTGGGGCGCCTCAAAGCGATTCTCCCTGATTCCCTGACCTTTCATTTTGATGTTCTGAAAAAGGAATTGCCGCAATTTCAAGCGGCCGTACTTGATATTCGCCAGATTCCGGTTAGAGTTTTGTGTACGGGATGTGCGCTCAGGTTCACGGTCGAAGAAATGAGTTTTTTCTGCGAGCACTGTGGCGCGCCACTTTCCGTCGAGTCGGGAGAGGAATTCTCGATCGATAGCATCGAAGTAGCCGATTAGTCGTTGGCTCTTATTCAGGGAGGAATGGACATGACCCAGTCAGTGAAGCGAATTGCGATTTCAACGGGTGGGGGCGATGCCCCCGGCCTGAATGCGGTCATTCGTGCAGTCGTCCTTTCGGCGGTGAAACGTGGCTGGGATTGCGTCGGAATCCGGGACGGTTATAACGGACTCCTGATGCCGGAAGAATTTCCTAGCGGTGGCGTCATTCAACTCACGCGCAAATCGGTCCGGGGGATCACTCATCTGGGCGGCACGATCCTGGGTACAACTAACCGGGGCAACCCGACCAAATTTCCGGTGAAGGGCGCGGATGGAAAAATCATGGAAGTAGACCGTTCCGACGAGCTGATCGAGGCGCTTCAGTCTTACGGCGTGGATTCGCTTGTATCCATCGGGGGAGACGGATCGCTTTCGATCGCGCATCATTTATTTCAAAAAGGTTTACGGGTCATCGGTGTTCCCAAGACGATCGACAATGATCTGGATCGCACGGTGGTGACCTTCGGTTTTGAAACCGCCGTCGCTTTTGCAACCGAATGCCTGGACCGGCTTCATTCGACGGCCGAAAGCCATCATCGCGTGATCGTCGTCGAAGTCATGGGCCGTTATGCAGGCTGGATTGCCCTGAATTCCGGAATCGCCGGCTCGGCAGATGTGATCCTGATCCCGGAAATCGCGTATGACCTCAACAAGGTCGCTGATAAAATTCGGGACCGAGAGCGCCAGGGAATCAATTATTCGATCATCATGGTGGCTGAGGGCGCCAAACCGAAGGATGGCCACCTCAGTGTGATCGAGCACGAGATCGGCCGCGCTGAGCGTTTGGGCGGCGTGGGCGACAAAATCGGTCGTGATCTTCAGAAAGTGACCGGCAAGGAAGTGCGTGTTGTCGTTCTCGGGCACCTTTTGCGCGGTGGCAGCCCCGTTTCTTTTGATCGCTTGACTGCTCTGCGTTTCGGCGCCGCCGCTGTCAGAGCAATTGACTCGGGTGAAAACGGCGTGATGGTCGCTCTTGATCCGCCTGTGGTTCGTTATGTGCCTCTGGCTGAAGCCACTCAGCGCATGAAGACCGTGCCGCTGGATTGCGATACCATTCTGACTGGCAGGGATCTTGGAATCAGCTTTGGCGATTAAAATTGCCGTTGCAGTCTGGGGACGGTTTTTGAACAGTTTCGTCCAAAGCTCTGATTCGGCGTTGTTATTGCTCTATATCCGAGCATGCACCTGAACAGTTCAGCTCGGCTCCCCACTCAATGCTTCTATTCTGCTTGTCCGTCATTTTCGCGAGGTACACCGTTCGTTCAGCCAGATTGAATCAACTGCCCCAGGCTGGTATGGCAGTTTTTGATCCGTTCCGCCAGCTCAGGAATGCCCTGCAACGTCTTCCCCGACGTTTCCAAAACCTGAAGCTTTGGATTCACTTGCAGCATGTTTTTACGTAAAAGTGGCAAATTCGTTTCTGCTGCAATAGCTAAATCAATTTTGTTTATTAGTCCGATATGGGCAGCTCGGAACATCAAGGGATACTTCAGCGGTTTGTCTTCTCCTTCAGTGACACTGAGAAGAACGATATTGAGATCCGAGCCCGTATCAAATTCCGCCGGACAAACAAGATTCCCGACGTTTTCCAGAAGAATAATATCGAGCGGTTCCTTCTCGATCTCCTGGTACCCACCCGCGACGACATGAGCGGCGAGGTGACAATCTCCACCAAAGAATTCAGTGCAGATCTGCGCGATCGGAATATTCAGATGTTGAAGGCGTTCAGCATCGCGGGTCGTGGTGATATCTCCCTCGATCACGCCTATTTTTAAGCCGCTTTTTTGTAATTCTGGAATCAGCTTCTCCAGCAGCCGAGTTTTGCCCGAGCCGGGCGCGCTCATGAAGTTCACCATGCATTGGCCACGAGAATGGAGCTTCTTGCGTAATTCATGGGCAAGCGTTTCATTTTCTTCAAAAACATTTTTAACCAGTTTGATCTCCATCCGGCAGTTATAGCGATTTCAACCAGCTGAGTCCAATCTTCAGTACCGGTCGTGGAGCAGACAACGCGATCCGTCTTAAAAGTTATATACGAACTGCTAAAAGCATTCCTTTAAGTGAGTCTCTGGTTTAAAGTACCCCCGTGAGCAAAGCCCGAATCATGGTCGTAGAGGACGAGGTTGTGAGCGCGATGGCACTCAAGATGTGCCTGGAAGCGTTCAGTTACACGACGTGCAGCATTGCTGCCAATGGCGATGAAGCCCTGTCGATTGCTGAAATAGAACGCCCGGATCTTGTCCTGATGGATATCAACCTCCCGGGGTCACTCGGTGGCGTGGATGCTGCACGCGAAATTTACAAGCGCTTCCAGGTCAGCTCGATCTTTCTTTCCGGATATCCGGAAGAGGAATTAGGGGTTTCCCTGAAGGACACGGGCTACGCCGGGTACCTCCTTAAGCCGTTCGATCTCAACGTGCTTGAGAAAATGATCGATCAGGCGCTCAGATCTTGATCTGTGATCCGATTTCGATCACCTGATCCGCAGGAAGGCTGAAGTATTCAGCCGCCGAACGGGCGTTTCGTGACATGAAGACAAAGAGTTTTTTACGCCAGAGCGCCATGCCGCTGTCTCCGGTGGTCACAAAAGATTCGCGCCCCAGGAAATAGCTGATCCTCTTCCGCTCGATTCTCAACCCGGAAGCTTCACAGCGGCTCAGAATTTCATCCATTCTGGGGTTTTCCATATAGCCATAGCGGGCAATCACTTTCACAAATCCGTGCTCAAGATCCGTCACGCGTACGCGTTCCATCATCGGGATTTCAGGCTCATGTTCCGTAATGACGGATACGAGAAGCACCTGCTCGTGCAGGATTTGATTATGTTTGAAATGGTGCAGGAGGACGGAAGGCGCAATGTCTTTCGTCAAAGTCATGAAGACCGCGGTCCCTTTCGCCCGGGGAGGAGGGGATTCATCGAGCTTTTTAAAGAATACATCGAGCCCGACCGCAGACGTGCGCATCCGGTCGGCGACAGATGTGCGTCCCCGTTTCCAGGTGGTCATGATGGAAAGAACGCAAATCGCGATGAGCACGGGAATCCAGCCACCGGCGGCGAGCTTCACGAGATTGGCGGAGAAGAACGAAATATCGGTGATCAGAAACACCAAGACCAGCAAACTCACGGGAACGAGCGGCCATTTCCAGACGTGCCGGGCTACGAGGAAGAACAGGATCGAAGTGATCGTCATCGTGCCGGTGACGGCGATGCCGTAAGCAGCCGCGAGCCGGGTGGAGGAACCGAACGCGATGACAAGCGCGATGCAGGAAACCATCAGGAATAAATTGATCTTCGGGACGTAAATCTGTCCTTCCTGCTCGCGTGAGGTGTACTGGATTGCGGTTCGGGGCAGGAAGCCTAGCTGGACACTCTGGAATGCAATTGAAAAGGCCCCGGAGATCAGCGCCTGGGAAGCGATCACGGTTGCCGCCGTGGAAATGAAGACGAGCGGATAAATCCACCAGCCGGAGACCAGCGCAAAGAACGTGTTGCCGAGCGCCGCTTCGCCGCGTTCCAGAATGACGGCACCTTGACCGAAGTAATTCAGAAGGAGCGCCGGAAAAACCACGAAGTACCAGCCAGCGCGAATCGGCTTTTTTCCGAAATGCCCCATGTCGGCGTAGAGGGCTTCAGCCCCCGTGATGCAAAGGACGACAGAGCCCAGAATGAAAAACCCTCTCCAGCCGTGTTCGGCAAAGAACTGCACCGCATAGAGCGGATTCACCGCATTCAGGATCTCTGGCCTGCGCAGGATCCATGGAATTCCGATTCCAGCCAGAGTCAGGAACCAGATCAGGGTTGTCGGCCCGAAAATGGCACCGATCAGGCCGGTTCCGCGTTTCTGGACCGAGAATAAAATCAGGAGAATGATGATCGTCAGTGGAACGATGAAAGGTTGAAAGGCCGGCGTGGCGACTTCCAGGCCTTCGATCGCGCTGAGAACTGAAATAGCAGGTGTGATCACGCCTTCTCCGAGCAAAAGCCCGGTTCCAAAAACCCCAAGCACAATCACGAGAAAGCGCAGGGCCGTGTTCTTCTGCTCGGTGAACTTCGGCAGCAGCAGCGCCAGGAGTGCTGTAATCCCGCCCTCGCCCCCTTTATCCGCTCTTAAAATAAAACTCGAATATTTCAGGACGATCACGAGGGTCAGGGACCAGAAAACGAGGGACAGAATACCGAGTACGTTATCGGGTGTTAAGACGAGGCCGTGTTCTGGATGGAAACTTTCCCGAATTGCGTAAAGGGGAGAGGTGCCGATATCGCCGAAAACCACGCCGAGTGCGCCGATGGTCAATTTGAAAACTGACCTGTCATGAGCATGAGGGTCAGGGTGCGCGTGTGATGAATGGACGGCCATTTCCTACTTCTTACCCAACGGGGCTTTGAGATCAATTGCAAATATTCGAAATAATGAGTTATTTTTAAAATGTTGACGATTTTTGTCAAGTTTTATATTCAGTCTGCGATGAACGCTTCGCTTTTTCCGGATCATTTGCCTTCGCCGCCTTCGCGGCGCTCTTGGCACTCGCGGTTTTTGTGGCTTCCGCAACTGGGATTTGGTCTCGGCCTGGTCCTCAGTTCGCAGCTGGCCTTTGGTCCACAGCTCTGGGCAGCCGTAGCCCCGAGCTCCCATTTGAGTTTGGGCGCCGAGCAGTTTGCGCGCGAAAACCGCGCAGATCCTAAAGTGGAACTCAACCTGTTCTGGGCAAGTGAGCAGAACAACAGAGAACTCAGACTTTATTCTTTTTTCGAAAGCGGTCAGGGCGGCGACAGAAGTTTCGATCTGGATCGGGCGGTCGTTCGGGTTCCCACGACCAGTACCTCGGCGGGCGGGTACTTCTGGCTGGGGCGGACTCATCCCCTTGAAGAGGGGGCTCAGGGGCTCCCGGTCGAAACCACGAGTGCCATCGGCGCCCACTGGGTTCAGAACCAATCGGACGCACTCAATCCCCGTGCCTCAGGCTGGATCGGTGCCGGCTGGAGCGGAAATTTCGAAAAATTCTCCCTCGATGCGGCGGCTTCCCCGCTCTTTTTGCCCTCGTTCGGACCCCGCCTGGATCTTTCCGAAACTGATGCCGTATCGGGTTCCCGTTACGCCCGGTTACCGCCCCAATTCGTGAACAGCAAAAGAGCGCTCGTCGCGATCCGGTATAAAGTAGAAACGGGGAGTATCAAAAACATCGTTCTTCAGCATCAGGCGTACGTGGCCTTCGGCAAGCGCACTGAGCTCGGGACCTTTCGTTTGCTGGGGTGGTCAGCCCCTTCGCCCGATCCGGAGTTGGATGTTTCGGATATCATTCGCGTGAACTCTGAAGATGCCAATGCACTGGTGACGGCAGCTCCGAGATTTCCGCGGCAGAATTTCGTCGCTTTTCAATGGAGGTTTCAGGGGAAGTTTCAGGGCGCAAATTCCAGCACGACACCCTTGGCAGTTTTCGAAAGCGCTTACGAGACGGGCAAAGCGAATCTTTCCACTTCGCTGAGTGTCCGTCTTTTGAAGTTCCTGAGACTGGGCGTGCTTCAGACCTCCGCTCTCGGGCAACAGGCCCTGGCCTCCAATCCGGCCCTGGATTCTGCAAGTTACGCCGAGGATCTCGTCTGGACCGAACTCTCGAGTTCTCTGTTTCAGCAGCGGCTCAGGGCTGCTTTGCGCTGGGAGCAGCATTGGACTTCCGACCGGCAGGGCACCTGGGTCCGCCCGCTTTTGGAGTACTCTCCTGAAAAACGCCTCATTCTTTTTGCACAGGCCAACCTGCTCGCAGGTCAGGCGGCAAGTTATTTCGGCGCCTGGCGCTCTCTGGATTCCGTGAACACGGGGGTGAGTTACCTATGGTAAGGACCAAGTCCGCCCTTTTCTACGCGGTCGCGTCCTGTCTTCTGGTGACTTCCATTTCGGGTTGCTCTTTGAAAAGGTTCTGGGGCGAACCGGCGGCCAACGGAGGCGTGATCGAAATGCCGGCCTCCACCGGTGAGTGTCGCCCTCTCAGCCGTATTCTGGAAGCGGAAGACGAGGAGTCCCAAGCGACACTCAATTGCTGGGCGGGAACGCTGGAGCAGATCTGGACCCGGATTGCCGGGCGCGAGCGTGACGTGCTTTCGAATGACGAAATCAATGTCCTGGTCAAAAAGGGAATCCTGACGTTCGGCGGCGGGATCGAAAGTGACCAGGCGAAACTGGTCGGGATCCGCAGGCTCCTGGGGCTCGGCAATTCCCTGCACCGGAGCGAGTTGAAGTCGTGGATCGATTTGTTCAAATCCAAGCGCGTGGACCTCCGGCTGCTCTACTCGAATTATCAGCTTCGCTCCCAAAAGCTGCTCAAATTGCAGTACTCCGACATCGCGCTTGCGGCTTCGGCTCTCGGGCCGGTTCTCCAGAAGATGAACTGGTCGATGAGCTCTGCCGAGCTGAGTGCAACACTTCTGGGCGTCTTGGACGTGAAGGATCCGGAAGTGCGCAAGATGTTTGAGCCGGCAAGTGCGCTCGCTATCAATTTCCTGAATTCCATATGCCCCTCTTTTACCGCCAAGGACATGTGGAGCACCAGTGAACTCGGTACCTGTCTGGTGAAGGGAACCCAACACTTTGCGGTGGGTGCGGCCTGGTTTGAATTTGTTTTTGATCCTGTGGACGTGGATTATTTGCTAATTGCGAAAGCCCGGGATGGACTTGAGGCCGTTTATCCGCGGGTGGAAAGCTGGTTCAAAGACCCTTCCCTGACGAAGTTTGCAGTTCAACGCGTTCTGGATTTCAGTCTCGCGATGGGAGTGACACCTCCGGAGAGCCTGACACGATCTCTGGATATCCTGAGCCGCTTCAACGACAAATCCAGTGGCGATTTTTTCGATCCCACGCTTTATTCCAGACTTTTTGGAATATTCGCAAAATTTCAAGATGAACTTCTGGTCAGCATGGAGCCTTTCATTCGGGCGCAGCTCCGAGGGGCTTGCGCCAATGCCCAGGCCGAAAACTGGCACACGTGCATACTGGACGTGCCGAGCCGCTTCGCTCGGGCGGAATTCCCGCTCCGACGCGCTTTGCAGATCAAGAACGTGCGCTACGGGATGAAGGTGGATCCCTTCAATGGAAACCGGTTCTCGTGGATTCTGTTTTACGATCGGATTGCCGCAGAAATGATTACCGCCTTTGCCGGTTTCAGCAAGGACGGCAAGAAAGAGACCGTGATTCGCTCTCAGCTCGGGGATGATTCGGACCCAGTGGTGCAGCTGATCAGTGGTGGCCTGGAATCGTACGAAACCGTGCGTGGGTTCATTGTGAATATCCAGCGCAAGATTCAGGGCCTGCCGTTCGTGGATTCCAATACGTTCCAGAAACTGCGCTTCCTGAATCCCAAAGGCCTGGCCCGGCTTGTGACAATGACCAACCAGCTTCTGGTTCAAAGGTCTTTTGAAGACCGCAATTCCTTCGAAAAAGCAGCGGCCATGTTGACCAATCTTTCACCGGAATCTCCGGTTTATCTGGACCGGCTGGCGCTGGCGGCTGTCCTGAATCTGGTCGACAGTCTGGGGGCCTACAAACAAGTCTACTTGCACCATCTCCAAGCGATCGATTCGCGCGATATGCGCGTCTGGTCCAAGCAGGAGGAACTCGACTCGGGTGTGGATTATCTGATTTCCCGTGAGGATTTCCGGCAGTCGCTCTCAGAGTTGCTTCGGGATAATTTCCCCCGGACGTTTGAGAGCTGCATGGAGTTTCATTTTGAGACCTCCTGTGCGATCGCCTTTGATCAGATCCTTCCGGATGTGGACGGCAAGCCCGGTTTCATCCATCTCGGGGATCTGGACGCGGTCACGATCATGGCCTCGGCAATGGAAGGGCTTTTTGACACCTGTGATCAGTCGGGCGACGGGAAGCTTTCGTGGTCTCTGTTTGATGGCAATGACGAGCTGGATTGCGCCTATGTCAAAATCAAAGACACGATCAAACGGCTAATCCAGGCCCGGATTATTTCGTCGTCCAAAACGGAACGCGCCGGGATCAACTTCCTGCTCGATTTCATGAATGCGAATGTCCTGACACGCGCCATGGGCAAGGCTTCGCTGATGCGCGGAACCAAGAGCAACATGATCGTGAACTGGCCCTTGTTCTGGATGAACCGGGATGCTTCGATCGGGTCTGTGTACGGCCTGCTTGCGGACGTCATAGATCATGACGAGGTCAATCGGCTGCGCAAGCAGCAGAAGCCGAACTTGAGTTTCTACTAGGCTGCCGGAATGCGGCTTGCAGTTTTCCGGGCGGAGACCCCATGACAAAATCAACCGGCATGCCAAAATTACCCAGTATTTTTCAAAGCTCTCCGTTTCAAGGATATCAGAGCGGAGATGAAATCCCGCTCGGTTCGTACGCTGCGATTTTAGGCGTTTACAGTATGCTTTTGGGAACGTTCATTTTTGATTCGGCCAAGAATGATTCCAAAAAGCTGAGATCCCGAGACCTGATCCTGCTGGCGGTCGCGACGCATAAGATTTCGCGAGCCATCACAAAAGGTGCGGTGACGGCTCCTTTGCGCGCACCATTTTCGACTTACAAAGAAGACCTCGGTTATGGGGAGATCAATGATAACCCCCGCGGAACTGGCTTCAGGCAGGTCGTGGGAGAGCTTCTGACGTGCAATTACTGCATGAATATGTGGGTGGGACTGGGAGCTCTTGCGGCTTTGCAGAAATTTCCGAAGCATTCGCGAATTCTGCTCAATCTCTTTGCTGCAGTTGCTGGTGCTGATTTTCTGCATGTTTTATATGAAGCAATCCGGACGCAGGAAAATCTGCTGACCATCGAAGAAGAGTTGCGGGAGAACCATAAGGGAAAATTTCCAGTAATCGACACGGGGACGACGGCCGCTTGATCAGAAACGTAATCCAAACGACCCCTGCCAGATTCGTTCAGCTTTGGACTGGTAGATGGAGTTCAGCCCGATTCCCCAGGTTCCAGTGTTAAAGACCATCCGGCGTGCGTCAAATGTCGCACCGGCTCCCCAATAACCGCCGTAGATTCCGCCCTGCGCTTTGAGTTCCCCACCACCGAAGCGGACGAACGAAACGTTCACGCCCGCGCCCAGAAGCGCGCGCAGTTCAGGCACAGTAGTGATGCCGTGCACGTAGTCCCAATTGCGGGGCAAGATATCGACCGGAATGGGTTGGGGGCCAGAAATCAGGTGAATACCCAGGAAGTAGGCTCTCGCGAAGGTGATGGATTTCCACCGATGGTTCAACGTGGTTGCCTGGAGATTGGAGCGATACGAAGACGCCTGGTAATCCACCGAAGTTCCAATTTGTGTCTCGTGATGGGCGGGGGTTTCAATTCGGAGGCCTACGTCCGTTCCAATGATCTGCACGGTTTCCTGCTGCTGGGGGACCTGCTCCAAAAGGTCGGTGCTGATGCCGTCGATTCGTTTTCCACTTCCCATTCCGGCAGTCACCCCCAAGCGCAAGCGCAGTGCGGAATCATAGAAGGCACTTTCGATACCGGTCGAAACACTTCCCATGCTCAGGACCCGGGCATGAAGTTCGGAAACGACAGGATTCTCGGTCATGGCCCAGGAAGTTCCTTCTCCGGAGGCTTCAAAATAAAAGTCATCGAGGCAAGTTCTGATCCTGAGTCGCGCGAAGGCATCCTGATTGTCGCCGTAACGGTCACGAAGCGTGCGCTCCAGCCGAACAGGGCTGCCGCGTGATCCGTCGAGGTCCTGAACAGCGTTCCAGAAGTCTGTCGACTGGGCCGCCGAAAGTTCGACGCTTGAACTGAAGTGCTCACTCATCGCAAACGCGAAATGATTCGAGGCGAGCAGGGGCAATAAGAAAAGCAGGGTCCAAGCCGCGCCTGCTGATTTCCTGCCGCTCTTAAATTTGTCGTTCTTAAATTCGAAAAATAGACCACTGCTCACCTGGCCCTGCAAAGCAAGCCAAGTGCCATGGGAAGTTTATGAAAATACATTGGTATTACAGGATTAAGCCTCAGGTCCGGGTGTGCCTTGACTGACCAGGCCCGGACGACTGTCGAAGGGCTAGACAGAGGAGACTGAGTTTTCTGCGGTTTTGTTCGGGATTTCAGAAATCGGCGCTTGGCTTCCGTCTTGCTTTACAAGGCTGCGGAGTGGAGTGAAATTGGGTAATCAATCCGTGAAAAAGTTTGCAGTGGTTTTCGGTCTCGGGCTGCTGCTTTTGCTCTCGGGCTGTTCTTCCTCGAAAAATTCGCGGACGAGTGCTCTTGAATTCGCACACGATCTCCTCGATCAGAAGCAATATAGCGATGCAGTACCGTTTTTAGCGGATCTGCTGCACGATTATCCCGGCGATTTGGATGTGGCGTCACTGCTCGCCAACGCTCATCTCGGGAGGGCCGGAATCGAAATTTTACCGATCATCACGGCGGTGATGGGCGTGCAGGACGAAGTGCCGCTTAAACTTCACCAAGAACCGGTCTGCCCGCGGGGGGCGGTCGAAAATCTCACCGAGCTTGAATATGATTGCCTGATCTACCGCTTTTTAAAAAGGGCGCCCGCTGCGGATCATCCGGATGTGCTGGCGGCGCGTGATCTCTTTCGTAAATATTTTCCCGACGCCGCGAAACAGAGTTCCAGTATCAATTTCGTTGCCGGGTTTGCGGAGGCCGCTTCGGCTCTAAGCAGGCTCAAGATATTACTGAATGCGGATTTCGTCGCCCAGATGGATTACGGAGTGAAAGTGAATCCCAAGCTCTTCCCGTACGATCCGGCGATTCATCATTCCAAAAGTCTGATTTCCGAAATCAACTGGGGCCTCGAGCGGTTCCGGGGTTCGTATAGCCGGTTCACCAGTCTCGTCCAAAGCTTGAATGGCCAGGCCTTATGGAAGATCGGTTCGCAGACTCTGGTTTTTGACGAGTCGATCAAGACTTCCGATATTTTAAGATTTGCCGCCGCAGTTGCCCAGGAGAAGACCTTGCCCTTGGACAAATATTTAAGTGAGGTCGCTACTGAAAATATGGGTGAGATGAGTGCGGGGCTTTTGGAAATCATTAAGGCTGCAAGTCCAGTTCCGATGATGGCCAGTACCCTGGGTGGCTACGCGCTTTCGGTGCATTTTGGTAATTACCTGGCAGGTGTTTTGGGAGCGATGGCGGAATCGCTTGATAAGGATGTAGAAGTCACATTTTTTGAACTCGCCTGGAAGAATCCCCCTCTCATTGTCCGGAACTTTCTAGCGGCTGCAGAGAAGTCCTGGGACATCGAGTCCGGGGCGCCTTTGCTGAGTTATTATGATGAGACGGAAGCCGCCTGGATGGATCTGAAGGGAATTCTCAATGACTGGAAGGCGTGGCTGAATGACGATATGGAGCCCGAGACCAAGTCCGCAACGTTGAGTGCGATCACTGCCGACGCGGCCCCTACTCATGAGCAGCTATTGTTCCCGAGTGAGTTCGATCCGCCTCAGATTACGGCCTGGGTACAGAATGTGATGGGTTTCATTGCCTATGAGCTGACAGGCTTTGGAATGCTGCCCGGTGCGCCAGCTCCTTCTGGTTTCTCGACACCGGCCATGGCTCTCCTCATGCCCACGCAACTGACAGAAGCCACAGTTTTACTCGAGCGCACGGATGTCTGGATGACGGCGAATTTTTATCCGATGAAGACTTGGGTGAGGACTTACTAGGATCTATTTGATGAAGCCGGGGTAAGCTGCTAATTTCTAGCGATTGATTTTAAAATCCCGTTTCACCCTGATCTTCATTTCCGCTGCACTTCTATCGTGCACGCACGCTTTTGCGAGCCCTTCTGTCTGGCTTTCCGGCGCGGCCGGTCCGAGTCTGCTCAGCGAATCGGGGTTCCACACGGGACTACATCCGAGTATCAGCCCATTTTTAGGCTTTGAAGCCGCCTATAACATCCGCGATGTGCTTTATATGGGAGGCTTTTACGATTTGAATTTGATGTCGGTAGAGAAGGGGAACTCTTTGCAAGGCGCAGATCTCCACTTCCTGGGCTTTCAGACCCGGGTGCGTCTGGCCCGACCGCAGGACTCCAGCAGCTTTATGGATATCAAGATGGGGCCTGCGCAGCTGAGGACGCAAGGGGCTGCCTCGCTTTGGGAGTTGGGTTTTGGAGTGGCGTATTCGTATGAGTATCCGTTCTCGCCCGGTCTCAGTATGGGTATCCGGCTAGGCTACCGGTTGATTCATTACGAAAGGTCTGCGGGCGAGTTGTCGCTGGGCTTTCTTGAATCAACAGTGCTTCTGAGGGTTGGGTTGTGAGGAAGGCTCTCATTCTCATGCTTTTATTGACCCTTGCAGCTCCTTCCGTACAGGCAGAGCAGTATTACCCGTTTAAACATGGGTACTATGGGTTCCGGGACCTCCTGCGCGGCGACAATCTGACTTTGATGGCGGTGGGCACGGGCCTCACTTTGGTTTCGCTGGGTTTTGATGACCAGATTTACAATTATTTTGACAGGAAGTCCTATTCAATAGGGACTGTTCCCCGCGAATCCGCAGCCCTTTTTAAACGCGAAATGCTGCCTTCGCTGATTGCGTTGGGCACCCTGACATATGGTTTACTGAGTGATCGTGAGAGGGAGATCGGTTCCGGCCAGGCGCAGTTTGAAGCAATCGGCTACTATGTCGTTCTGGTCGCTTCGATGAAGTTCCTGACTTTCCGGAATGGCCCTGGAGGCGATTCGCTCAGGCATGCCTTCCCCTCAGGACAGGTGGGCTTTGTGACGGCTGGGCATCTGACGCGGATGTATGGCTGGGCTTATGGCTTGCCGGTTCTGGCGATCACTTCTGCTGGTTTTGTGGATTACACGTTCCGAGGTGTGCACTGGATGTCGGATATGATTTTCGGGAGTGTCTTGGGATTTGCGATGGGAGCGGCCTTTGCGGATCACCATATTTCTGGGGAAGCGGACGCAGTTGAAATGACTTCGATCATGGCCTATCCGATACTCAGCACGAGTGCGGATTCTGGTCGGAGTTATGGGTTGGGGGTCCAGGTAAGGTACTAAAGGCCGTACGATACCGAATCAATCGGACTGGATTGCAGCGCAGAAAAGTTGCAATATCTAATCGGATGAGTGACGATTCAGCTGAAATCGCACATTCCTAAGTACTGCCCTCGATCAGGGCCGAGAATAACTCTATGACTCAGATGAAAAATTTGATTTTGTTGTTACTGCTTTGCTCCGGATTGCTTATCTCAACGGCTTTCAGCGCGGGATTTAATCAGGGAAATCTGGGCGAGGGGCCAAATGCTAATATGTTCCAAGGGGATTCATATGGCAGTCTCTCCGATGCCATGCGTGCTTATCAATCTTCTCGGAAAGCTCCGTCTGTTATGGGGCGACCACTGAATTTTTCGGATAATCTAAACAAGGCTACAGGCGAAGATAATACTCAGAAATCATTTCAAGCTGAATTTGAAGTACCTCCTCCAGCGCCGAATCTTTTTCAGTCTTTTGTTCAAAAGACAACAGGAGTCCTTTTACCTATTTTCGGACAGACTTTATTCAATCGAGTGAATACATTTGCTGAGCAGCAGTCTGCCCCGATTCCAGCTGATTACGTAGTAGGTCCAGGAGACGAGCTGCTTCTAAAAATTTTTGGTGCATCGGTTGATATTGATCAGCATGTTTTTGTCGATCGCGACGGTATGATTATATTACCGAAGGTAGGACCGGTTTCGGTAGCGGGAATACGCATGAGTGAGCTTGAAAAGCATCTTAAGCACAGAATTAGTAAAGTTCTGAGTAATTTTCGACTTTTTGTTTCCATGGGACAACTTCGCGGAATCGAAGTTTATATAATCGGACAGGCCCGGCATCCAGGTAAATACGTTGTCGGAGGTCTGAGTACCGTGATTAGCGCTCTCTTTTCAACAGGAGGACCAAGCAGTACTGGTTCACTGCGAGCAATTCAACTCGTGCGTAGTGGCAAGGTGATTGCTACGGTGGATTTATATGAATTTCTGACAAAGGGCGATAGCTCGAAAGACCGACGACTTCTCAGTGGAGATGTTATTAATATTTTGCCAGTCGGTCCGATGGTTGCCCTGAAAGGTGAGCTCCCGTCACCCGCGATTTTTGAGTTGAGTCGTGCACCGAATGCGACTTCGCTCAGGGATATCCTTTCTGCCGCCGGAGGAGTGGCTGCTCAGACAGCGCCTCAAAAGCTTTCGTTGGAACGCTTGGATCCGGAAAAACAGAAGCCTCTTGTGGTGCAAACGTTGGCTTTGAATGAGGAGGGCTTGAAGACGCCGCTCAAAGACGGAGATATCCTGACTTTTTTTCCAATTAAGGCAGATTTCGAAAACGCTGTCGCATTGCGTATTCTTGATGAAGATATTGTGAGAGTTCCGGTTACCGCTAGTACTCGGATCAAAGACGTGCTGCCTACCCGCGAAGCAATGTTGACGAGCGGCTATTTTTTGCGCCGTTTTGGTATTATTTGTAAGCCAGCAGAGTTGGATACTATCCGGACAAGCGCTCGTGCAGGCTTAAGTAATTCGCAAGCAGTGCAAAACCCATCAAAAATTCAAAATGCGCCTTCTGGGCAAAGCCAGGCGCAAAGCCAAATGCCTGCTCAGAACACAGGAACGCCTCTGCCGATGAACTGCTTTCCGGCTTCCCTCGATAAAGATTTGTCCAAGGAAGTCGGAGGCGAGAATGATATCAGCCGGATTAGGCGCTTCAACGGAATTGATCAAATTAATTGGGAGCATGCAATTATTGAACGTCCAAACCCAATGGAGTTCACGACGGAGATAATCCCATTTAATTTAGGGAAAGCTATCGCCGGCGATGAACTTAGTAATTTGTTGCTGCAGCCCGGAGATGCAATTACGGTGTTCAGCCAGCAAGACATTGCAGTTCCGATTGAGCGCCAAACACAAATTGTCAGAATTCAAGGTGAAGTGAAAGCGCCCGGAGTTTACCAGTTGCAGCCCGGTGAAACGTTAAAAGCTTTGGTCGCGCGCGCCGGAGGCGTTACGGCTAATGCTTATAATTATGGGACGGAGCTTTCGAGGCAATCGGTGAAAGTTCGACAAAGGGAGAACCTGAATACCATCATTAATCGTCTTGAGGCGCAACTCTCTATGGAGAGCGCCAAAGCACTTGCAGGAGCAACTCAAACAGCCGAAATATCGCAAGTATCAGCAATAAATGAACAATACACACGAAGTTTTCAAGCAAAAATCGAACGTTTGAAGCAAATGATGCCCAGCGGTCGCATTTCGCTTGAGATGGATCCTTCTGAGCCGGAATTTCCCGATTTTAAATTGACTGATGGAGATGAAATCAAAATTCCGACTGAGCCGGGGTATGTATCAGTGGTCGGTGCCGTTCTGAACGAGAATGTGTTGATTTTTCATCCGGGTCGAAAAGCATCGAACTATCTTGATGTTGCTGGTCTGGCAGAGAATGCTGAAACCCACGAAATATTCATTGTCAGGGCCGATGGATCAATTGAGCCTCCGAGTGCAAAAAGAGCCAAGGTATATCCAGGAGATACGATTGTAGTTCCTGAGAAATTTTATAAGGAATCCGGGTATTCGATTTTCATGAAAGGACTTAAGGACTGGACGCAGGTTTTCTTTCAGCTTGGGTTAGGTGCTGCAGCAGTTCATACATTGAACAAATGATCGGGTGGCGGACAAATGGGTGATCCAATGCATTCTGGAGCATATGAAGAGAGAGCGCAGTTTATCGAGCTGTTAACTGAGTTTGGGCATGACTGGAAGGTGGTATTTGGGATTCCATTTGGGCTTTGCCTGATTGCTGCGGTAATAAGCTTCCTTCTTCCGTCTCAGTTTACAGCAAAGACGATGGTGTTGCCGCCTCAACAACAGCCATCAGCTGCGACTGCGATCTTAGACCAACTTGGGCCATTAGCGGGCATGGCCGCAAGCGCTTCTGGTTTGAAAAGCCCGAGTGATTTGTATGCAGCCTTCCTCAAAAGCGCGACTGTCCGTGATAGTTTAATTACAAAATTCAAGTTGCAAGATAAGTATGGCGAAAAGCTGCGCTCCGATGCACATAAGGTATTAAGTAAGCATATCGATATCTCAGTGGATAAGGTATCAGGATTGATTTCGATTTCTGCAACCGATCGGGATCCGAAATTTGCAGCGGATCTTGCCAATGCTCACATGGAAGCAATGCAGGGATTGTTAGGACGACTTTCACTTTCTGATGCCCAACAACGGCGAAAATTTTTTGCCGAGCAGGTGAATTCGGTTTCTGAGAAGCCATTTCGAGATGTACGAGTGCAGGAACTGATTTTAAGTTCAATGATTCGCCAGTATGAACTGGCCAGAATAGATGAAGCTAAGGAAGGTCCGTTATTACAGCAGGTGGACGTCGCGACGCCCCCGGATAAGCGTTCGAAACCGATGCGTGGACTCATCGTATTGATTGCGGCATTAGTGGGGCTTGTAATTGGTATAATTCTGAGTTTATTTAAGCAGGCCGTGCGTCAGACACGGAGTAATCCTGTCGATAGCGAGAGAATGGATAAACTGCAGGAGGCTTGGGGTTCCGCCTGGCGGGCGATGATGGATTTAGGAAAAAGAAATTCTAGCCGGCGGCATGTTTAAGGTGATTCATTATCTTTGCTGATAGTTGTTTAAGTAGCCCTTTAAGCGACTGGTGGTGAATTAGTAGAGTTAAAAAAAACATTAAAAAACTCACCCAGAAAAACCGCGGTTCTCCGAAAGAGGCAACAGTAGCCTGCACAAGCAATAGTAGAGCTGAAAAAAGTAATTTGGGCAAATCAACTTGAATGGACACAAATTTGTTCAATTCTAAAAAGCGATAGCCAACGATAAAAGTATACGAGGCGAAACCCGCAACAGATGCTCCCAAAATCCCGAAGGGTTTTATCAGAAGTATACATAAAACAACATTGACCATGGCTCCGGCAATAGTAGTTCTCATCGTGATTGCATTTCTTTTGGCCGCAAAGAAAATGGTGCCTATAAATGCGGAGTAACAGCTGGCGACTGCTGCTAAAATCAAAAATGGTGAATAAATCCAAGCCGAATAGAATTCACCGATTAACAGTAATTTAGACAAGTACGGAGCTAGCGCAATCATCAAAGAGCCGAATATAAGTATTAGCGCAGAAACGGATTTGAATACTTCAGAATAAAACTGATCGCGCCCATTTTCATCGTATGTTGCAGAAGCGGAAATCTGCCACGATTGCTGAAACATGGTCGTTAGTAAATTTACTGATGCGGGAAGTTTGCTTGCAGCGGTAAATAGACCCGCAGCTGCAACATCGCGATACTCCAAAACAAAAAATCGTCCAGATACATTAATAAGCCACCAAGAAATTAGACCCGGAACGAGTGGTAGGCTAAATGCGCACATTTGCTTCATTAGCATGCGATCAATAGCTGTGTACCGAATCATCGAATACATTTTTCCAAAAAAGAAAAGAACGATAATAGAGAGCAGGTTCGAAAATATGATTGCCAATAAGTAACCTGTGATTCCGCTTTTATTGTAAATGAGCAGGAAATAACTGAAAATCAAAAGAGCAAACGCATTTAAAACGCTGCTAAAGAAGAAAAGCCGGATCTCATTAATGCCTCGGGCAAACATCCCCAGAAGCTGCCTTGTTGCGCTAGTAGCGTAAAGAAAGCAAAAGCAAAGTGCAATATTGTTAGAAAAAGATGAGACAAAGAATGGATAAAGAAAAAAAACAAAAAGAACTCCAATTATAACTATAGCCAGACCATTGCTCAATATAGCAGACTTTGATGAATTTTTATCGAGAGCGTAGCGTAATGCTGATTCGCTGATACTCAGAGTAAGGATCGGTACAAGTAACTCAGTTGTGCTATTCAATAGTTCAACAAAGCCGAACTGTTCTTTAGACAGAACAGATGTATACAAGCTGAGCAAAGCAAACTGAATCAGCTTGGTGATTGTTCCTGATACTCCAAATATTAAAGTATTTTTTGCAAGATTATTGGATTCGCTCATTAGGCCGGTTGTCTAGTAAGTTACGCCAAACTGGTTTAGCCAAAGTTTAATTTTTTCGTAATGCACCGGTAACGAAGTGGAAAAAGTTGAATTAATTTTGTATCGGAGTGTTTCGATATCATGACGTGGAATAACTATAGGGCTATTGCTGCCGAACATGTTTACAGTTCTGTAGTCTATGGATAATATTACAGCTCGTTTCTTTTGCTGAATGGCGTAGACTCCTCCATGAAGTCTATTTCCAACGTAATCAATTTGTCCTTGCAATAGTTTTTGATAACTTATCAGATTTGAGGGAATTATTGTGATCTCATCTGTGGCGTTTAAACGTTCCAAATACGCGATATCCTGAAATGCTTGCGGCCAGAAATACAATTTGTTGTAATTCCGACCGAGGATTTTGATCATTTCTCGGTCGCGTGCTTCGTCTGGGGTGTAATGGGTTAATGTGAACACGACTTCATCGCTCTTGCTGGTTGGAACCTGAGCAAGGTGTTCCTGGCTAAGTCCCCACATGGTTACACATCCCGTATTGAGTGCCCTAAATCCCATGTCTTCTAAAAATACTTTAGTGGCTTCATCCCTGACGCTGTGAATGAAGGATTTAGACAAAGTTCTCTTATAGAGGAGTCTGGTATAGAGATTGGCTTTTGTTGCGTTCTTTCCAAGGCCAACGCCAAGGAGGATTGCGTTCTTTGCTACTCCGGTATTTAGTAAGTCAATGTTCCAGTTGGGTAAGGGGCGCAGCATGTTTACGTAAAGCAAGTTAGTTCCGCAAATAAATTGGTAATCAACATTCCGATAAGCACTAAGTTTTTTTCGAAATAAAAGATTCTGAAGGATTGAGTGACAACGTGTATGTGTGGGGCATTCATAAACGCAAGCCTCATTTAGCAAGGGCCCTAAAGCAATAAGTGCAGAGTCATAAATCACTTTGTCGCCGATGTTCATCGATCCAAGAGCAGTGTTGAATAGTAGTATATTTTTCATGAGTGTCTTTCTAGAATAGTGATCCCCAATAAAAGTTATAGGGATAAACGCGGTTCCAGTCAGGTCGGTAATATTCAATCACACAGTCGTATGAAGTAAATAATAATACCACAATCAATATTGCTAATCGTGAATACGTCTTGTCCTTTATATAATGAAGAGAATTTGGAAGATAGATGATGGAAAATACCGTGAAATACGCGGCTGCTCGATCGAGCAAGTTAAATTTAAGTGAGATTGCGCTGATGACAACACCAATCAGCAATATATTAGTCGTCAAAAAGCCGTCTGGTATTTGATGGATATTGTTCGGCATAACGTACGAATGAGGTGAGTTGTCTTTTTTGTGGTAACCGACAAGAAATCCCAATGCGAGAATGGCTGAAAAAATAATTAAATTTGCGATGGTTGCTAGGCGCGTGTTCATATTTAGGTAGTCGGACCCAAGGTAATAAGCAAACCGAGAAAATGCAGTCAACAGAAGGCTAAAAAATTCGTCAAAATAGATAAGAATGCCGACAGTGACAATTGCTACAAAAAGTAGTGATGTCTTTTTTAACCGGAAATAAGATGCTGGCCATATAATCAGGAATGATAGTGCGGTGATGTGAAATGTTGAGGCGCAAAGAACAGAGATGATGAACCAAGTGTGCTGTTTTTTGTTAAATAGATGGTAAGCGAGCAAACAAATTAGTATTGCAAATGTGTGTCGAATACTGTTTACCGAAAGTGAGAAATAACGTAGCAGAAAAAAGAGCAAAGTACTCATCCATACCATATTAGAATACTTGTAAATAAATAGAGCAAATCCCAACATTGAAATTACGCTCGTGAAAATAAGGAGAATTTGGGGGTTCGGTGAAATTGCACTAAGAATCTTATTCAAATATAAATATCCAGGTTCATATCTTTCCATAAGGAGTGATGTGTCGGTTATTCCGGCGACTTCAGAAAAAAGGACGCTATAAGCCGAAGTATCATTTCCTACACTGCTTGACCGAAAAGCTCCTAGAAAAGCGAAAGAAGAAAAGACTAGAATTAGAAATGTGAAGTCCTTCGTCTTTGAGCTTCCGTTAAAATAAGTAAAAAGAGATGCGATAATAATGAGCGAAGTAATAACTAGTGTTGTGATCATTGTTACTTGCTCTTAAGTATTAGACTTGAGTAGAAAGTTTCGAGTTTATTTGCCTCTTCGCAGATGTCATATCCAACAAGTCGGTTGCTCTCATGAGTGCCTTCGCGCCTGCCGTTATGAATCGACAATGAAATCGTTTCGGACCAGAGACTGGCTTTCTCGCTCAAGCTTAAGTAAGTTACGTTTTTCGTGATAGCAGCCTCTCTTGTTACTGAATCAGAAAGAACACACGGCAGGCCGGAGGCTTGAGCCTCAATTGCTACCAAAGGCAGTCCTTCAAAAAAAGACGGCAGAACGAATGCATCCATAGCCTGAAACAACTCGTTTACATCGGTTCTGGTGCCTAAAAATAATACTTGCTTGCTAAGTCCGAGTGTTTCCACCTGTGAAGATATCTCACTGGATAGCTCGTTCAGTGGGCCGACTAATAGGAGAACTGAGTTCTTATTGGTTTTTGCAAATTCAGCAAAAATTGTTACTAAAAAGGAATGATTTTTTTGAGGGGCAAAACGGCCTACATGGCCCACTACTAGTTTGTCATCGATACCAAGTTTGGTTCGCACTTGGTGTCTAATATCTTTGTCGTATTTGAAGTGGTCGCAATCTATTGCGTTGTTCATGATGTACACTTTACCGCATTTTGCCGTGTTTTCCCCAAACAGAAACGCTGCAGCAGCCTTTGAACAGGCAAAGAGAATCGTTGCGTATTTCGTTAATCCCAAACAGAGAATAAAATTTCTGAGGCTTCTTGTCTTGTGATCGGAATATTTTGTGGCGTGAGAATGAGCAATCGCGTGTTGAATTCCATAATAGCGAGCAAGAGGAAATACCATGAACGCTATGTTTACTGAGTGAAGATGTACGGCAAGATAGTCTTTGTTTTTGCAAAAAAATCTCAGATATTCAGAAAAACACTTGATGCTATTTTTAATTGATAATCTCGGAAAGATATAGACGTTCGCACCCAAGGACTTTACCTGTTCGTCGAATAAACCGTTTTCGCTGGTTGCGTGTAAAATAAAATCAAACTGAATCTTGGTTTTATCAATGTTCCTGTAGTAGTTCAGTAGTACTGAGCCAACGCCACCTTGGGGGCGGCTGCCGATAATATGAAGTATCCTTGGGGGTATTAAATTCATCTTCCTGTTTGGCTTTCGGAGTTAACGGCGAACGGATTATCTAGTTATCTTGTAAGTTCGGTGAAAAGCTTTTGTTTTGATCTTTTTTGTAGATAGAAACTAGCAACTCCTCTAAGAAACCCATAACCATAGCCAAAATGGAAAGCGGTGAAAATAAAAGGCAGGATAGGTAGGTAGAGTAATTGGTCTAATCTGCGACAAGCATGTATTGTGGCTAGGGCTGTTCCGAGAATGTAGCACGATAATAGCGTAACAAGGGTGAGTTGTGCTGTTTTGGAGAAAAGTGCAAGAAGGCTAAGTGCAATCAGGCTGAAAATAAAAATGCCCGGAACGAGATGGCGGATCGAAGCGGGTGTTTTATGTTTCTGAATGACCCTGACCTTCCAATATCCGTACTGCATATACTGTTTAAATAAGGTTAATAAAGAAGCGCGAGGGTAATACCACGATTTAATTGTGGGAGATTGCCAGATCTTTCCGCCAGAGCGCACAATTCGGAGATTTAGCTCGTCGTCTTGGTTGCGAACAAAAGTTTCGTCAAACAGTCCAATAGCCTCTAATGTCTTTTTTTTCCAGCACCCTAGGTAAACAGTGTCCACCAGACCTTCGTACGCTAACGAGTGCGAGCCTGCTCCCCCTGAAGAAAATGGGGACTGGAATGCAAGAGCGATAGCATTTTGTAGATAATTAACGCCTTTTGCATGCCATGCGCCGCCCACATTGTCGGCACCAGTAGTATTGAGTTGTTGAATGCACTCACTGATATAGTCAAAGGAGTACTCGGAGTGAACGTCCATTCTTATAATTATCTCACCTTTTGCAGCGCGAATTGCATGATTTAATGCCGCGGGTGTGGTGCGATCCGGGTTGTCAATAACTCTCAGGTGGTCGTATTGATCAAGAATGTTCTTCAGTTTGTCTCGTGTTCCATCATCGCTCATGCCGTCTGCAATGATTATTTCAAGGTCAATGCCAGTGAGCATTTGGTTTGAGACAGACTTTACGAATTGTTCGATATATTCTACTTCATTGCGACAAGGTACTATAACTGAAACTTTTTGTACGCTCGTGTTCACTGTGAATTCTCCCTCGTAAAATCAAAATCGAGTGCTCCGAATATTGGCAACGCCGTTGGCAGCATTTTGTAATCACATTAATTTCGCATTCGTTTGCGGTATTCGCAATGATCAAATCGGGCTTCAGTTGTTCGATAAAGCGAGCAGCGATCTGTTTTCTTGCTGCGCAGAGACTAATGTGCTTAATTTGTTTTCACGAATGGAACTACTATGAAAAAGCGAGAAATATTTTTGCCATTTTCCCCCCCTCTCATTGGCGAAGAGGAAATAAAGGAGGTCGTAGCGACCTTGCGCACAGATTGGATCACAACCGGGCCGAAGACCAAAGACTTTGAAAAGCAGTTTGCCTCTTATGTGCAAGGACCGGGCGCCTTGGCTCTGAACTCCTGTACTGCCGCTCTTCATACCGCACTCGTGACCCTCGGTATTGGCGCTGGAGACGAAGTCATCTCAACCCCCATGACCTTTGTAGCGAGTGCCAATGTGGTCGAATATGCCGGCGCTCGGCCTGTTTTGGTCGATGTTTGCAGTGATACCCTCAACATTGATCCAGCAAAGGTCGAAGCAGCCATCACCCCTAAGACTCGCGCAATCATACCAGTCCATTACTCAGGTCACCCAGCGGATATGGACCCGATCCATGCGCTGGCAGCCAAACACAAATTGACCGTCATTGAAGATGCCGCTCATGCAGTGCCCGCGAAATATAAGGGTAGGTTCATCGGCTCTGGCCCCAATCCCGTTGCTTTCAGCTTCTACGCAACCAAGAACATGACAACCGCAGAAGGCGGTATGTTGACGGCGAGCCCCGAGTTCCTGGAGCAGGCGAGAGTGGTCAGTCTTCATGGAATGAATCGGGATGCTTGGAAGCGATATCAGCCGGGCGGTAACTGGAAATACGATGTCGTGACCCCAGGTTTCAAATATAATATGACTGATATTCAGGCGAGTCTTGGGCTCTGGCAATTGAAAAAACTTCAGAGCTTTCAAGCGCGCAGACGAGAAATCGTAGCACAGTATCAGAGAGCTTTTGGCGATAGTCCTGCTTTAGAGATCCCAGTATTGCGTCCCGAGGTGGAGCATGCCTGGCATTTGTACGTGCTGAGGCTTCGGGCTGAGGCGCTCAAGATCGAAAGGGATCAGTTCATTGAAGAGCTGACCGCGCGAAAGATCGGGACTTCCGTGCATTTCATTCCCGTACATCTCCATTCCTTTTACCGTAATAAGTATGGATTGAAGGAAAGAGACTTCCCGGTCACTTTTGACAACTATTTACGAATGCTGAGCCTGCCGCTTAATCCGAGAATGACTGATCAGGATGTTGCTGATGTGATTGAAGCCGTTCTGGATATCGTCACTCAGAATCGGAGATGAGCTGCAGCATGCGACGATTTAAGGGCGTTAAACGGGTATTTGATTTGCTCTTTGTGATTCCTGGTCTCATCGTCTTGGTACCGGTTTTTGTAGGGGTTGCGGTATTAATTAAGCTCGAGGGTGATGGCCCTGTTTTTTTTCGGCAGACTCGGGTGGGGTATAAGGGCAAACTCTTTAAGATCTGGAAATTTCGAACCATGTACGTCGATGCCGAAAAGCGTGGCCTTGGGATTACCGTAGGGCAAGATCCTCGAATTACGAGAGCGGGGAGGGTGCTTCGCAAGTTGAAATTAGACGAGTTGCCCCAGCTTGTTAATGTTCTACTTGGGGAAATGAGCCTGGTCGGACCAAGGCCTGAATTGCTGCGTTATGTCGAAAAATACACCGATCAACAGCGAGCAGTATTATTATACAGCCCCGGTATAACCGACCCGGCATCGATTCAATTCAGAAACGAAAGTGAGATCCTGGCCGGGGAGTCGGATCCTGACAAGGTTTATATCGAGCGGATTATGCCCGAAAAGATTCGCATTAATTTGCATTACGCTACTCGCGCCGGCGTGTTTGATGATCTAGCTGTTATTTTCAAAACCATTTTTGCAATTGCCCGTTGAGATTGAGATAAAGCGCTGGGTACATCGGCAGTCACGCTGTACGGAAACTTTAAAGGCCGGTTGTAGACGTTTCTTGATGATATTTAATTTCAGTATAACCGATCAGGTTTAACGTTTTTTCGTAACGCCTGTCGCATTGCGCCGAAATACACTCCAAAAGCGGGGTGCTAATCACATACATTCAAAATTTTATTCAACTGTTTTCATTGAAAAAAACTTCACAAGAACGTATTTTTTTGGACCTGGGTATTTTTCGCTTTTTTAGGAGAGAGAGCCAAATGATTGAACGTTGTAAACGCGTAGGATGGGAGCATTTTGTCATCGATGCTTTTCTGATGGTCATATCTGGTTACGCCAGCGCCTACGTTGTTTTGGGTCATGATCTATTCAACGCGCGCCTCGGACTGATCACCGCTTGGATATTTTTGTCGATACCAGTCCGTTTTGCTGTTTTTGTCCTGAATGGGGTTTATGATTCCATCTGGCGATATACTTCCTTAACGGACGCAGTCAAACTTGCTTCAGCACTGTTTGTTTCCGGGCTGGTTCTTTTCACGGTTTATGTCTCTTTCTACGGTTTAGGCAGACTCTCCCCGTTCATTTTTATTATTAACATGCTTCAGCTCCTGGTTCTTCTGAGCGCGGTACGAGTGGGGCGGCGTATTGTTCACGAGCACAGAGCGCGCAAGAAGCGTCGCGACAAAGGGCGAGCTACCCTGATTTATGGCGCTGGGGTCAACGGTCGCACCCTGGCCTCCCGCTTTATGATGGATGATGCACTTCGCTCGGAAGTCATCGGTTTCATCGATGATGATCAAAAGAAAATCGGGCACATGATCAACGGAGTCCGGGTGCTCTCCTCGCGTAAAGACCTGGCCAAGATTCTTTCGCAATACAGAGTGGAAGAACTGGTCATCGCCATACCCAACCTGCCAGGCGAAGCGGTCCGCGAGACCATGCATATCTGCAAAGGCTTCAGTATCCGCCCGCGCCTGATGGCGAGTCCCCGGATGGATTCGCGCGATACCATTGACTTGGTTCGTGAGGTGGCGCTCGATGACCTTCTGGCCCGTCCCTTTGCCAGTATCGATCTAAGTGCCATTCGGGAGTATTGCCACAAAAAGCGCGTTTTAATCACGGGGGCTGGCGGTTCGATCGGAAGCGAAATTGCGCGCCAGGTATTCGAATTCAGGCCTGAGCGTCTCATGATTCTGGATAGTTCCGAGTTCGCTCTTTACCTGATTGATCAGGACTTGCGCGGCGGCTCGAGCGATATCTCAACCGTCGCTCCGGTCCTCGTTGATCTCAAAAACCGCGCGTCTTTGGACGCGGCCATGAAGCAACATCAACCGCAAGTCGTATTTCATGCGGCAGCCTATAAGCACGTGCATCTCGTCGAATACAATCCGGCTTCCTCCATTTTGAACAATATCGGTGGGACCTGGAATCTCTTGGAAGCCTGTCAGAGAGTCGGGGTCGAAACCTTTGTGCAGATCTCCACCGATAAAGCGGTCAATCCAGTTGGAGCCATGGGCGCCACCAAGCGTGTTTGTGAGCTGATGGTGAGCCGGGTGGGACAAAAGACCGGTAAACGGTATTGCACCGTCCGCTTTGGTAATGTGGTTGGAAGCAGTGGCAGTTTGCTGCAGCTTTTGAAAAAACAGATCCGCAAGGGCGGGCCGATCACCATCACTCACGAAAACATGACTCGTTATTTCATGCGCATTCGTGAAGCTGTTTCGCTCGTTCTGAAGTCAGCGAGCATCGCGCAGCCCGGTGATATTTGTATTCTGAAGATGGGTGATCCGATCAAAATCCTCGATATCGCAAAAAGTCTCATCATGCTCCTGGGAAAAAAAGAGAGCGAAATTCCGATCGAGTTCATCGGCGCCCGGCCCGGCGAGAAGCTTCATGAGGAGCTTTATCTTACGGGCGAAGAAATCAGCACCGAGCATCCCGATATTCTTGTTTTGCCAAAAGGGGCGCAGCAATCCATTACGCCCGTTCAGCAAGGGGCTTCGCTTGACACCGCAATTGCACAGTTATTGGCTGCCGCCGAAGATGAAGAGCGTCACAATATTGTGAAAATGTTGCTCGCTATCGCGCAGCCGGCCGGGTTTTCAGCTAAAGCACTCATCACGGGATCGACCGGCCATGAGCTTTGTGAACAGGAATTGCGGGCAGTTCGCTAGTAGCTTTAAGATTTGCTAAAAAAAAGTACAGTAAGATCAATTATCTATGAATATTATCGCAATATCTGACCAATATAGTAATATATTAATAAGGGATAGTTTATGGGGGTGGGGGATGAAAAGTACAACACGTTTTATCTTTATTTTCATATTGCCAATAAGTTTGGTCATTGCCGGTTGCGAGCAAAGGGTTGAGCTTGAAAAAGGTCAGCTCACGGACAAAGGGTCTAGTTTGTCCCAGCTGGAACCTTCGGATGAACCGGGTGTTGACCCTATTATTCCAGAAGTCGGGCCAGATCCAACCGCGACGCCCAGCCCGAGCAATACCTCCCCCCCGATCGTTTATGAGTTTAAAACTGATACCTTCCAGATTCTGAATCGCACGAACAAGACGGTCACGGTCCCTCAACCCGTGGACATTCTCTGGGTCATCGATAATTCCGGCAGTATGGGAGACGATCAGACGAAGCTGGCCACTGGCTTTGCGGATTTTGCGGGAGCTTACCTGACGGCTCAATATGACATTCGGACAGCCGCAATTACGACAGATGTTTATCTGGCTGGGAATACCTCGAATTCAGCTTATGGTCCCAATAAGGGTGCACTGTACTCCCGTCTGCTTCCCGGGTACGCGGATGGCAAGCGGCCCGGAGTTTTGACCGGTACCCGTTCAGGGGAGCCGATCATCAGCACCCTGATTCCCTCTGGCTACTCCCAGGAGAGTTGGACCTCGCATATGAGTTCAGTTTTCGCGATCAATGCGAAACCAGGCACGACCGGCAATGGTAATGAACGAGGGATGCAGTCTATCGATAAATTCCTGCTCGATAACGAGGAACGCCCGGAATGCCGCCAGGCCACTGTGACAGATAGCTCCTGCCTCTTCCGGAAAAATTCGGCTCGCGCGATCGTGATTGTCTCGGATGAAAACGACAGTTCCACTTTTCCGGGAGCGCCGGTGGGTAATTCTGTTCTGGATGCGGTGGTGGATTTCAATACCAGCTACGGCAAAAGCCGGATGGATAATTTTTTCCTTGCCCTGGATTCGACCGAGGGTGTTGCGAAGGTGAACCCGAATTACTTCGTCAGTGCCATTATCAATCCGGTACTGACGTCGCCGAGCAACTGCACGACTTCAAGCTGTGCTTCCGGTAAAACCTATAATGCTCTGGTTAACAAGATGAAAGCAGCTTCGGTCAATGCACTGTCTTCGTTTTCATCGGTTTACGACATCACCTCGGCAAGCTACAGCGGAATTCTCAGTACGCTTGGACAAACGATCATTTCGAACGTCAGCACCGTCGTGCCGGTCTCGGCATTCAGTCTGAGCGCTGCGCCTGTGGCAGGCCAGGCGATCAGTGCCCAGATCCTCTCGGACGTTGGCGCGGTGCTTTTGAATGTGCCCGCCGCAGATATCGTCTTGACGGGAAATGAGGTTCGGATCCGGAACGTGGATTTCACCACTTTCCCGGTCAGTGCGAAGATTGCTTTCACCTATGCGCTGATGCCGTAACCAAAAGCTGGGGCTTATGGCGTTGGTCCGTTCCGGGGTAGATCGAAGTAGAAAGTGCTTCCCGATCCCGCTTGACTTGTGACTCCAATCTTCCCCCCGTGTAATTCCATGATCCGTTTACATATGAATAACCCAAGGCCGAGGCCGCCGGCTCGTTCTTCCGTGTCAGTTGAGCCTCTTTCGAAAGCCCCGAACACTGCATGCAGTTTCGATTGTGAAATGCCTGGCCCGCGATCTTTAATAAGTACCCGTATCCTGTCTGTTGCCTCTTCAAGCTCGATATCAATTCGTGACCCAGAGGGGGTGTACTTAATCGCATTGTCGATTATGTTTGATAAGACTTGAAAAACGCGCTCGCGATCAAAGTTTGCCTCGACAGCATGCCCGGGGTGGTGAAATGTCATCGATCGAGACGGTGCTTGAAGCCGGAAAATATCCAGACATTCAGAGATGAGCGGCACGATGTCTCCGAACTGCTTCTTCAGAGTTAATCCACGCTCAAGACGAGAAACATCCAGGAGATCAATTACGAGAGAGGATAGCCGATCTGTCTGCCTTCTGAGTCGAGCAATGGTTTCTGATTCGACGGGGATACCTTTCTGCAGCTGCTTTTCAGTGATTTGAAGGAGTAGAGAAAAGGCCGTTACTGGTGTGCGTAACTCATGGGCCGCAATGTCCAAGAATCGCGACTTCAGGCGAGATGTGTTCTCAGCAGCCGCTTTTTCTTTAGATAGTCCCAACAGGAGCTGCTTGCGAGCCGAAATATCTGTAAAAAGTGCGGCAAGCTGGCCTGACCTTTGAGAAAACGCTGCAACCGAAAACCAGGTATTCAACGAGGGAATCTCAACTTCAAAGCGTTCTGCGGGACTCCCCGATGCAATTCTACCGAATTTAATAATTAACTCCGTAGCAGGGTGATCGGCAATATTAGCAAGTTCAGATCCCTTTTTGCCGGTCGGATCCTGAACTCCAATCATCTCGCAGAAAGAGGCGTTCGCATCGATGACAGAGAAGTCAATCGGGTGCGCTCGATCGTCATAGATCAGTTTAGCCAAGACAAAGCCGTCAATCATATTTTCAAGCAGTGTCGCGCGTTCCTGATTCGTTTCGGCCAGGATCTTCTGCTTCAGCAATTCTTCGCGAATTTCTTCGGCCGCCTTTTGATCGGTAATGTCGCGGCTGATCCCAAAGATTCCAATGACGGTCTTTCCATCTTCTCCAAAGACGGGCCATTTATTAGTATTGACCCAGCGACGAGCCCCCTCCGCGTCATAGTAGGGGTCTACTTTGTTAATCAGAGGTTTGCCTTCCTGAAATACCGGAAGTTCCTCTTCATAATAAATTTTGGCCGTGTCGGGCGGAAATATTTCGAAATCGTGTTTCCCGATCATCTCGCGCCAGTGTTGAAAGCCGCAGATCCTAGCGAGCGTCTGACTGCAGAAGCGAATGCGGCTATCCTTATCCTTAAAGTAGATAAAGTCGGTCGTCGTTTCAAGTATCGTCTGAAAATCTCGATACAATTCTTTTAGAAGGTTTTCAGTATGTGGATCCATGTTGAGCCGTTCTCTTCTCGGAAGTCTTAATGAAAACAGCAAGGAGCAGGCCAGAATACAAGCAGACCTTGCAAAATAGCTGGCCTGAACCATGCAAAGATATCGGGTTTGGTGATTTACCAGCAGCAAGGAGAAATTATGAATCGAAAATATGTCGATTGTCGTGAGCAACTAAGTGAATCCAAATGTTCTTTGAGAATTTCAGGTCTTGAGGACGAGGTCGTTCGCGCGTCCATCGAGCATGCGGTTTCGGTTCATCGAGAGAAAGATACACCGGAATTTCGGGAGGAAGTGCGTAAGAGTCTTAAGGATGAGCCTCAAGCGCAGTTTGAGAAGAAGTCCTCAGCCGCTTAGGCAAGAGAACTGCATCTTGGGCCGAAATGAGCGGCACCGGCCCAATCGATGGTTTAAAATGGAAGCGCGCGATATGTGGGATATGCCCCGCTGGCTGTTGGGTGGAAATCGCGGGCGGCGAAAAAATTGAGGATATCCGACCGGACCCATCACATAGTCTGGGGATGATTTGTCGACGCGGGCAACACTCGGCAGACATTGTCTATTCCGAGCACCGGCTGAAGTATCCCCTGAAGCGCAAGGGACCTAAGGGATCATTTGAATTTGAGCGGATTTCCTGGGACGAAGCTTATGACACGATTTGCGCCAAGCTGAATCAATTCAAGCAGGAGTCCGGTCCGGAAACGGTTTCTATTTATACGGGGCGCGGCGCATTTGAACTATCGCTTTGCGACATGTTTCAGCCCAAGGGAGTTGCTGTCTCATCCGCCTCAAGCGTACTTTTTCCTTTCGGATCTCCGAACACGATGGGGGTCGGGGCGCTCTGCTATGTTTCCTACGCGATGATCGCGCCACATGTCACTTTCGGTCGCATGCTTGTGAACATGTTCACCGATATTGAACATGCCGAAACCATCATCGTCTGGGGAGCAAACCCGGCCACCGATTCTCCCCCGATGGACATGATTCGTCTGGAGGCTGCAGCCAAGCGCGGTGCTAAGATCATTGTTATTGACCCGAGACATACCGAGACCGCGTACCGCTGCGGGGCCGAGTGGCTTGCGATCCGGCCGGGAACTGACGGGGCCTTGGCCCTTTCCCTCATCCAGGTCATGATCGAAGAAGAATTGTATGATCAGGATTTTGCGACGAGCTGGTGCCACGGATTCGATGAGCTGGGCAGATACGTCCAGCATTTCAGACCCGAAGTGGTCGAGACGATCACTGGCATTGCGGCCGCAACGATCCGCGATCTCGCAAGACGGATCTGCCAGGCAAGCGGTTGCGCACCCGTCATGTATACGGGTTTGGAGTATTCAAATAGCGGCATTCAGGCAATCCGCGCTGTACTGACGGTCTGGGCGCTCGCAGGTCAACTGGATGTGCCAGGTGGTCTGGGCTTAGCCATGCTGAACACTCACTTTCCGATCAGTCGCGCATGCAATATTGAAAATCCAAATCTGGACCGCGCCGTCAGCCGTGACAAATTCCCGATTTACAGCCTCTACCGGGGTGAATCCCATGCCAGCGGCCTGATCGATTCCGTTGTGAAAAGTGATCCCTACCGGATTCGTGGTTTGATTATCCACGGTGCCTCGTTGCTGACTTCCTGGCCGCAAACCCAGGTCTGGAGAGAGACATTATCGAAATTGGAATTCCTCGTCTGCATCGATCGTCAACTGACCGCGGATGCCGCATACGCCGATATCCTGCTGCCTGCAGCAACGATGTTTGAGATCGATTCGTACATGGTCTATGGCCCGATCTTCCGTCTTCGCGAAAAGGTCATTGAACCTGTCGGAGAAGCCAGGAATGACTACTTGATCATGGCTGAGCTCGCGAGACGACTCGGCTACGGAGAACGCTACCCGCAATCTGAAGAGGAGATGATCCGATTTGCGCTTCAGGGTTCGGGCTACAGCCTTGAAGACGTAAAGGCTGCGGGAGGTTGGGTCAAAATCCCGACGCCCATGATGGAATATAAAAAATGGCAAAAAGGGGGGCTCAGGCCCGATAGAAAGCCTGGGTTTGATACTCCCACCGGAAAGTTTGAGATTCTATCGACTCTGCTTTCCGACTACGGGTACGAACCCTTGCCCAAATACACCGAGCCCAAAGAGGGTCCGCTGGCCAGCCCCGAAGCAGCCAGGAGTTTTCCCCTGGTATTTAATTCCGGGTCGCGACTGCATACCGATTTTCGTTCGCAGCACCATGGAATAGGCCCCCTCGTCCGCGAAGCTTCCGAACCATTTGTGGAATTGAACATCGACGATGCGAAAGATCGTCGAATCCAGGATGGGGATCAGGTGGAGGTGCGTACAGCGCGAGGCGCTGTTCGGTTCCGTGCGCGTGTCACGGACGATATCGTGAAGGGCGCAGTCGAGTGCAATATGGGCGGCGGTACACCCGTCGGCCCAAAGGCGTGGCGGGACTCGAATGTGAACGAGCTCACTGATATGGGCAATTACGACGAAATTTCAGGCTTTCCCGTTTACAAATCCCTCTTATGTGAAGTCGTGAAAACAGAGGCGGGATCCAGTACCAATCACCTGTCCCGCTCACGCCCACCCTCGGTTGTCGCGGCAGATTCCGGAGCAGCCTCTTTGAAACGGCGGATCTATCTTGATAACAATGCCACAACAAAAATGAGTGACGCGGTACGGGCGGCGATGTCTCCGTACTTCGATTCACTATTTGGCAATCCGTCGAGCATTCATGGTTCAGCGCGCGAAAGCGTCGAGGCGATTGACCGCGCCCGACGCCAGGTTGCGAACCTCATCCATGCCAAGCCGCGGCGGATTATTTTCACGAGTGGTGGATCGGAGGCCGATAATCTTGCTCTGAAAGGGGTGGCGCTCACAGGTAAAAACAAAGGCAAGCACATCATCACCAGCAGCATTGAACATCCCGCTATTCTAAAGACCTGCAAATTTCTGGAAGAATTCGGATATCGAGTGACCTATCTACCGGTCGATTCCGAAGGCAGCGTGGATCCGGCGCGGCTTGCTTCCGCCATTACGGATGAAACGATTCTCGTCTCCATCATGATGGCCAACAACGAAGTGGGGACGATTCAGCCGATTCGCGAGCTCTGTTCGATCGCGCACGAAAGAGGAGTACTTTTCCACACCGACGCGGTCCAGGCTGTCGGGAAAATCAAAGTGGATGTGGAAGATCTGAATGTGGATCTGCTGAGCCTCTCCGGGCATAAGTTTCATGGACCCAAGGGCATGGGTGCACTGTATGTCAACAAGGCCGTCTCTTTGGAACCTCTCATTCACGGTGGAAAGCAGGAGGGCGGCTTCCGCGGAGGGACGGAGAATGTTCCGGCAATCGTCGGAATTGGAAAAGCCGCTGAGCTGGTCCTTGAGCAGTGGTCCGCGTCTGATCACATGAGAAAACTCCGTGACAAGCTGGAGTGCGCCATCATGACTTTGATCCCGGGTGCAAAGCTCAATGGCCACCGCCAGCTCCGTTTAACCAATACGTTGAACCTCACGTTGCCGGAGCTCCGAGGCGAGTCGCTCGTTATCGCGCTGGATCAGCATGGAATTTCATTATCGTCCGGCTCTGCCTGCAAATCAGGATCTCCGGATCCAACGCATGTTTTACTTGCCATGCAGCGCAGCCGCGAGGAAGCCCATTGCGCGGTCAGATTTTCGCTGTCCCATGAAACAACCGAGCAGGACATCGAGAATACTATGGCGGCGTTGCGCACAGTCTTGAAGGAAATGGAAACCACAATCCGATTTCTTCCGTGCAAATGAAACACGCTCACCAGACGCGTCGGGTCACGACGGGTTGCCCCTTGATTCTGGCTTAAACTGTGCAGAATTTTTTATTTATGGTGACATTCTGCGACGACGTTTTGGCAGGACTGCAACTTCCTCAAAAATCCATACCTTCAAAATATTTCTACGATAGACGGGGTTCAGAACTCTTTGAAGAAATCTGTAATCTCAAGGAATACTATATTTTCAGCAGTGAAGTGGAGATCCTGACGGCGAGGGCGCCCGAACTCACACAGGTCACTGGTCGGAAGTGCAACCTGATCGAACTTGGCAGCGGATCAAGCGTAAAGACAAAATTCCTTCTCGATCAACTTGAGAGCGGTAGCGCATACGTGCCGGTCGACGTCTCGCAGGAACTTCTGGAGGAAGTCACAAGAGATCTCAGGCTGACCTATCCGGAACTGAAAATCCACCCCGTTGCAGGCGATTTCTGCTCCTCTTTGGGGCATCTCGCGGAAGCCTGCGACAAACGTCTCGGAAACGCGTTGTTCTTTCCGGGCTCCACGATCGGGAACTTTAATCCAGACAGCGCCGAAGACATCCTTCGTCGCTGTCGCGAACTGGCGGGGAAAAACGGATTTATGATAATAGGTGTGGACCTGGTCAAGACGAAATCCGTCCTGGAGGCCGCTTATAATGACTCACGAGGTGTAACCGCTGCTTTTAACCTGAATTTACTGACGAGGATGAATGAAGAGCTTTCCGCGTGCTTTGACCTTTCGACTTTTCAACATAGCGCCTTCTTTAACGAGAAAGAGAGCCGAATTGAGATGCATTTGGTGAGTCTCAATTCCCAGACCATCCCCATAGCGGGTCAGCAAGTACACTTCGATCGCGACGAGACGATTCATACAGAAAACTCCTATAAGTACCGACCCGAGGATTTCATAAAGCTGGCGCAAAAGTGCGGCTTTTCGGCCCACCTCGGTTGGACGGATTCAAAAGGTTACTTTTCGGTATTTATTCTGAGTAGTTCGTCTGAATAGGAAGCACCGGTCAAAGAATTCGAGGATCACAAACGCAATCTGAAAACTCCGGTGAACAAACGAATGTCGAAAATACTGTCGTCACTATAGCGTTGCCAGGTAACAGACGGGGTGAGGATAAATTCTACGTCGCCCTTTGAAAATCCAAAACCCAGCATTGGAAAATATGAATAGAAGTCAGTACTGCTATTTAAAGACCCTATTCTCTGAGTATGTAAAAACCCGACATTTACTCCAAGTGGACGAAAATGGATGACATCAGTAAGGGGAATGGTGGCTGTGGCGCCGACTAAAGCGCTGATTGTCTTTGTGTCATCCTCGCCGGAGCGATCATCTAAGAGCCATTGCGCGTCAATCATCCCGTTCAGTTCAAGAAACGAAAATACACTGTAGCTGTATGTGGGCCCGGTTACATTACCGACGCTAAGACCTAGAGTGTGCGGAGCTTGATTCGTTTTCTCATTCCATGTTGATGCCTGAGAGGGAGACATCACAAAAAATAGTAGTGTTAGAGAAAACAAATAAAACGATTGCATGCGATTTCCTCATATATACAGCAATATTTTGGTGCCTAGGGCGGGAATCGAACCCGCACGCCCCTTTCGGAAGCCCAGGATTTTAAGTCCTGTGCGTCTACCAATTTCGCCACCCAGGCACGAGTGCAGCAAAACACTGCCATAGACTCATTTAGTTTTCAATCGGGCAGTTTCAGTCAAGCTGTGGTGCGTCGACTTTAAAAAAGAGGCTTGGGTTTCATTGGGTTTAAAAGATGGGATTTTGAGCCCTGATTGAGTAATCTGCCGGGTATGTCCAAAGAACTTGGGTTGGCCTGGATATGGATGCGGTCGTCTCAGTGGATGGCCCGGAAGGTCCTCGAGCAGGTCGGCTTCCGCTGGGAGTTGCGGCGAGCAGGGGATCTGAAGATCGGCCTTTGGCGCAAAAAGTTTAAGACCCGGCCTCTCGCACCCCTGGTCAGCCTCAGGCGGATCGTTTTAATACCCGGATTCGGGGACTCGAGCCTTTCGTGGTTTGGGGTGATTAGTGCTCTTATTCCTGTTCTGCGCAAGGAGCATGACGAACTGGTACTTTTTGAATTTCCGGGATTTTTAGGGTTCCTGGCAAAAGAAAAATCTTTTGACTCCATGGAGCACCTTTCGACCCGGGTATACGAGATTTTGGATACGTTAGGCCCGCGTACTCTTATCGGGCATTCGCTCGGAGGCTGGCTGGCCGCCCTTTATGCCGCCGATTGTGGTTCGGGAGCGAGGACCAGCATGTCTGGACCGGATAAACTAATTCTCATCAATCCCGGTGGGGTGATAACGGATGAACTCGGAGGTCGGAACCTCAAGGAATCTCTCAGAGAGGTCTTCGGTTCGGACCCCGAGAAAGGCGTCCAGCTTTGGCGCAAACTCATCTTTGGCAAGGAGCCCCTTTGGTTTCCCGTCTTTGCGTCAGAAATGCGGCGGTTCCTCACTCGGCGGGAAACCCGCGAGTTCATCGAGTCCGTTGGGGACGAGTACCTGCTCATGGAGAAATTGGCTAATATTCGAGCAGAGGTTCGCTTCGTCTGGGGCGAGTTGGATGCGCTCTTCCCTCCCGAACTGGCAGAGGTCTGGATCAAGCATCTGACAATTCAGCGTGAGGAGCAGCATCTTTCCAAGCCCTTTGCTCTCATCATTCGGGGAGTGGGGCATAGCCCGCATATTGAAAGCGCTGTGAAGACCACGGCGGCCTTGGCAAGAGTCATGGGAAATGGGACTGCCACGGAACCCAGAGGCAAGCTCAGTGCCCGCTGGTGGCGCGTGGTAGGGGTTCCAGAGCTACCGGATTAAAACTGCCCTCCCAGTCTGGGGCAGTTGATCAATACGGCCGGTAAAGAACGCAGTTCAAGCGCAAGGTAAGCTAAGGATCGTGCCAAACCCGTGGCTTTACTCGGTTAGGACCTGATTATGATAATTCAGATAAATATACAGGTGATCTTCAAGCCGGTCGATTCGCTTTGTGTATTCCATGTCCTGCGAAATAGCCGGCTGACATGAGCACGGATCATCGCGCAAGTGTGATTGAGCGAAAACAGCGGATCAAATCCGCCGCCCTTCAGTTCGCCTTGTCCAACAACACATTCGCGTCGACCCTTGGTTGTAGAACTGACCAAAGTGTTGGAATGTGTATGATCCATGCGGGGTACTTTGGATTTTGATCTGTAAATATACAGGCCGCAGGAGCCAGTACGGGATCAACCTGTTTAAAAATCTTCTGCGCACATTCGGGGCGTTCATCTCGTCTCGGACCGTACCTTCTGACTGAAACCGCGGCCAGTAGCCCCTTTGCTGGCATGGAGCAGGCGCTGATGGCCAGGATCTTTCGAGTCTTAGGTTCAACAATCAAGGGGATGCTTACGGGCAGACACTTGGACCTTTCGAAAGTCTCCATTTCATCAAATTGAACAAGGTCGAATTTGGTATTAGAACGCACGAGAGCCTGCAAAAACTGCTGATGAGTCAGACGTGCTTGTGCTGCCAAAAACCGGAATTTGCGTTCCACGGTTTTCCGTGAAGTCTTGAGAACGCGCGCGAGAAGGAGCGATTACAGATCTTACATTGAAAACGTGCGATGTATTTGGAATCAGAGGATCTAAAAAAGAAGCCCTTTCGGACCAAGTGAACGAACGGTGTACCTCGCGAAAATGACGGACAATCAGAATAGAAGCATTGAGTGGGGAGCCGAGCTGAACTGTTCAGGTGCATGCTCGGGTATAGAGCAATAACAAAGCCGAATCAGCGCCTTAGAGGAATTATTCAGAAATCGTCCCCAGACTTGGAGGGCAGTTTTTACTTAAACGACACCAAGTGATAGTTCTTCTTCCCCTTGCGGAGCACGAGATAGCCCCCGCAAATCAGTTGCTCTGAACGGACCATGAAGGCTGGGTCATTCACGCGTTCATTATTGAGGTAAATCCCGCCGGCCGTAATGTCCTTTCGGGCGGCCCCTTTGGATGAAACAAGTGCGGCATCCACGAGTAAATCAATGAGTGGCACTCCCGAGCTGAGAGCGTCTTTGGGACGGGCACTGTGAGGTGCTCCGCTCAGGACATCGAGCAAAGTGCGTTCGTCGAGTTCACGGATCGAGGCACCAAAAAGAGCATGCGAGGCTTTTTCGACCCGGGCAAGTTCCTCTGCTCCATGCACAAGCTGGGTGACTTCACGCGCAAGCCGGATCTGAGCTGAACGTTTTTCGGGAGTGGTCTTCGTCTCTTCTTCAAGCGCGAGAATCTCGTCTTTCGAAAGGAAAGTGAAATACCTGAGATACGTCCCGACGTCAGCATCCGGGGTCTGAATGAAATACTGATAAAACTGGTAAGGTGAAGTCTTATGCGCATCCAGCCAGATCGTGCCGGATTCGGTTTTCCCGAATTTGCCGCCATCGGCTTTCATCACCAGAGGGTGAGTCATCCCGAAAACTCCCACATGCGGCCCTTTGATCTTGCGGATGAGGTCCGTGCCGGCCGTGATATTTCCCCACTGATCCGAACCGCCGAGCTGGAGCTGACAGCCGAGCTTCTGGTTGAGATGTAAAAAATCATACGCCTGCAGGAGCATGTACGAAAATTCCGTATACGAAATGCCGTGTTCACGATCTTCCAGGCGCGCGCGAACGGATTCCTTGGCCATCATGTGGTTAATCGTGAAATGTTTGCCGATATCTCGCAGAAAATGCAGAAAGGACATGTCCTTCGTCCATTCGGCATTGTTCACGATCTGGGCGGGCGAAGGGCCGGATTCCGGAAGGAGACGGGAAATCAGGCGGCGAAGGCCGGCGACATTGCGGGCCAGGGATTCGTCATCCTGCAGGGAGCGTTCGGCCGTCTTGCCACTGGGATCACCGATCATTCCAGTCGCGCCGCCGATCACGGCGATGGGCTTGTGTCCCGCAAGTTGAAAGCGGCGCAAAGTAACCAAAGGAAGCAGGCTCCCGACGTGCAGGCTGTCGGAGGTCGGGTCAAAGCCGCAGTACAGGGTGAGTGACTCGCGGTTGAGCACGGTGCCCAGCGTGTCGTCCGTCACCTGTTTGACGAGATTGCGGAATTGAAGATCAGAAAAAAAATCGGACTTGGGAGAATTCATAGTCTGAACATAACTCAATCAGCGCCGAAGGACCAGACCCAGCCTTTGTCTAAAAACGAATGCTTACTTCGAGCCAGCGCGTTGCTTCATGAGAACGTGGTAGGCCGGACCGTAATCGCCTTGAAGAGAACCTTCATTCACGTGGATATAGCCCACGAAATTAGCTGAAATGAACAGCTGCGCGCACCAGAGCACGCCCAGGATGGCTCTGGCATTTGCGACCGGGCGTTCGCGCAGAACGAGATAGGCCAGCCAGACAAATTCCAAGGGGAAGGTCACCATCATGTAATAGCGCCGGATATTCACCGTCGTGCCCGTGAGCAGAAGACCACAGCCCCAAAGTGCTGCCGAAATAGCGACCCACGCCATCGGGCCTTTAGGGAAGAAGATTTCCCGCAGCGCCTGACGGTTGAAAAACCCATTCCGGATGAAAAATCCTACCAGTGCCGTTCCGAAAATCCAGAGGGCCAGCGCAAGAATCGCGAAATGGGCCACACCGGTCAGGTACGAGGGATGTCCGTTGATAATCGGATACCGGACAAAATCAGAAATCTGATGCCAGAGCGAAGAGCCGCGCATGAGTCCGAGCGGATTACCCAGATGCAGGCCGAGGGAATCGGTGATCCAGAAAACCCAGTATTTGAGTTGAATCGCCTCTCCAATGCCAGAGGTCATAGCCCCGCCCATAGGCCTTTTTAGAACGGCCAGAAACCAGGGAATTAGGGGGATGGCACCGACGGCGGAACCGATGAACCAGGCCTTCCAATGCGTCCGGGTGAGCGGAGCGGGCTTGTAAACGGCTTCATGCAGGAGTGTCCAGACGAAAAATCCGCCGGCTAGAAAGAAGCCGCTCATGTGAATCTGACCCAGCCAGGCTCCGATAAAGCCCCAGACGAGAGCGCCCCAGACATCGTGCCTCTTCCACCAGCCCATCAGCATGAGCATACTGAAGAACGGCAGGAAGGGTTCAGGCCAGAGTTTGCGTTGATAAAGAATGGCAAAGGGGTTGACCAGGGCCAGAGCGCAGGCCCAGAGCCAGGGTTCCTGCTCATTTTTTTTCAGAAAACGGGTCGCAAACGGAATAATGAGAAAGATCCCCAAGACCGCAAAAATTTGAAGCGCATGAGCCAGCGCCGTGGGCGTTGTGGCATTTGAGATTTTAGCCAAAGCGATGAAAACCCAGACGCTCATCCCGGGATTCTGCAGGTAAACTCCCGAGGGCATGCCCATGACCGGCCAATCGGTCACACCCCGGACGATCTGGGTTTGCTGGAAGTTGTATTCCTCATCCTCCTTGTATTCCATGTCATTGACATAGACGACGCGCAGAAGAATCCCGGCGATGAAAGCGATGAATAAAAATATCTTCCATTCTTTTGAAAGTGATCTCATGCGGGGTGATCCTTCTTGAAGAGGTGATTTAGCATGTCAAGCGCCCGGTATTCCGTAACCCGGGGGGCAACGTACGGATCCGCGTGCTCCCATTCATTTGCATCGGCGCGCAAGGCGGGATGAACGATGACTTCGGTCGGGACTTTCTGCTTTGCCAGCGCTGTTGCAAAGGTGCCGAGATCCAGGAAATGGCGTTCTTTGGGGTAAAAAAATGCAAGAGGCCTCAGTCCGAATGTCTTGAAATCACGTCGCGCAAAAGTCGCCAGGAGTGCCAACGCCCAGTGCCGTGAAAACCAGAGCGCACGCGAGTAGGGCAGCCTGACCTGCGTGATCTCTGCTTGCTTGAGAATAGCCTGCAAAGCACCTATCAGGCCTGGCACGACATGGATATGGTGATGACCATCGAGGTACTCAATTTTCTCCAGGCCTGTTGCCCGGAGCCGGGCAAGTTGCGCGAGCAGTTCCGTGCGGACGTATTCGCGAAGGTCAGACTTGGAATTGGAAAGCAGCCAGTCTTTCAAAAAAGCTCCCGGGCTGGGATGGCGTTTGCCGTAAGTGAGGTTATAGTGCAAGCCCAGGGAAACCTGACCCTTCTTTTGAAGTGCAAGGAGCGCAGCCAGTTCATGCTTCAGGAATTTTCCATCCGCCATGAGGGAAACCCGACGAACAACGCCTTTTTTTATAAGTTCCAGAATTCCTTCGTTCACGCCACGGGAAATTCCCCAATCATCCGCACTGATGAATAAGTCGCTCGAACTCAGATTCAGTTGCGGGGCATACGCCCCGTGTTTCAGGCGTAGCGCGAGAAACGGCAGGCCGAGCAGGATGTGCAACGTTTCGTGAAACATTCTTGAGACCGACTTTTCCTGTGCAAGGTAAAGCGTGACCGGAAGTTCGGTCTCGGTGAAATGATTCGCCCCGGCAATCAGACTGATCTCGAGATCAAAAAGAAAATCTGGAGATGTCTGAAGTCCGAAAACGCGCTCGGCAAGCCGCCTGGTCATGACCAGAGTGCCGGAATGGGTATCGGTTGTCTGGACCGGAAGCATAACGCGGACCAGGCGATTGAAAGAAAGTCCGAAGCGATGACGTTTGTGAACGAGGGGTAGCAGTGAAACCGGGATTTTAAAGCGGGTGCCCTCCAGTCTTCGGTTGGCGCGCACGAGCGCAGGCCCACTGGAATTCTGGTTCAGAATGTTCAACGCTCGGTCGAAGAACTCGGGCTCGCATGGTTGTTCAAAATGGAAAAAGAGCAAAGTCCTTCCTTTAGATTCCAGGAACCCCCGGCGCAAGGCGTAACCCCGGCCGTCAAAACCGGCCAGTGGCAGAATGATCTTACTGGGTGAATCGCCCTGCCCACTCAGGGCCCTTTGGGTTGCGCGGAAGATCGGGTGCAGCTCACTGATCCGGTTGCCATACGGAAGGAAGAGGACTTCGGCTTTCACGCCCCAGCGTGCCCGGGCGTATTCCAGAAGCTGGTTGCTCAGATTTTCGGCACGCACTGAAGATTCCGGACTGATTCCGGAGGCATCCAGACGAATCGGAACGAGCAGAGAAATATCAAGGGTCGGCTTTTCGGGTAGTTTTTCCCAAGGCCCGATTCGGCGCATGGAAAAGATCGAATAGAGCGTTTTGAGCAAGGGCGAAGGCAGTGAATGCCTCGATGCCTGGCGAAATACCGCCAGCCCCAGCAGCACGGTGGCAAAAAATGGTACGGAAGCGCGCTGTAGGCCAAAGAACAGGGTGTCTCCCACGATGTCTTTGCCGGGAAGCGACAGGGTCAAAAAGCCAAAGCCCAGAACGAAACGCTCCAACTGGAACTGACAGCGTTCACCGGTTGCGGTTCTGCTGAAAGCGAGGGCCGCCAGAGCCGCAACTGGAAAGGCAAGCATCGTCAGGGAATATTTGAAAGTCTCGGGCATGAACCAGAGATACGGAAATATGCCGGTAGAAAAAAACAGGACACGTCCCAGCGATCCCTTGGGTCTCCGCAAGAACCAGAAGGCGATCAGTCCAATGCAAACCGTGAGCGCAAGGCTGAGAAAGATCCCTTGCGTCTGAGGCGCGGTGAGCCACCCTGCTTTGACAGAGCGAAGTAAAAAACTGTTGAGAGACTGACTCCCGTAATGGGAGGCATCGTAGTAAACCGAGTCATTGACGACAATCAGCTGCCAATCTTTCCAGAGCTGAATAAAGCGGGTCAATGTGTTCGTGAGGGTCTGACTCTTCATCCAAAGGGCCAATCCTGTGATCAGATTCAACCCTATAAAAAGGCTAACCGCCGCCTTCAGACTCCGCGTCCGAGCCTGGGTGCGGCCACTCGTGAAAAGCGCGAAGAGAAATCCTGGCCCGATTTTCAAGAGAGAGGGAATGAACAGACCCATGCCTGCCCAGGCAAAACGCCGGTAAGTCCAACCATAAAGAGCGACGGCATACCCGAGAAACATGACGCTTGAGATCTGGCCAATCGTGAAGGTATCGAGGCAGAAACGAAGAATGAAAAGAAAGGCAAACGCAGTCAGAGCGCGCGAGTTATTTCCGTTCGAACGGGGCATTCCCGAGGATCTGCGACAGCAGGCACCCACCAGGGTTTTGTGAAGAAGCCAGAATCCCAGGCCAAAGCAGAGAAGCTGAATGAAATACCAGGCCAACTGTGCGGGTTGAGAAGGAAGAGCGGTGAAAATCGAGAAAAACGGAAGCGTCAGCGGGACGTAGCGGAAGGGGGACGCCCCATCAGAAAGATCGTAAACTTGGTTGAGCTCTCCTTTTGTGAAGTGCCCGGCTGCTTTGTAATAAACACTGAAATCCGTATAATCGGATTTCTGCAGGACTTTGTAAGCGTAAAGCGGGGTGACCAGCAGCGCGATCAGAAGTGCAAGTCGGACCAGGAATTTCATACGCCGCGCTCGCAGATGAAGAGAACGTCAGAAAAAAAGATGCTGCTGCAGCGCTCGGAGCGGACCTGGAAGCCGGCTTCCCGGAAGAGGGCCTCCCATTGCGCGGTATTCCGAAAATGGAGATCTTCGCTTTTGGAACGGGTGAAACCAGTGGAGGTCGCCAATTTTTCATAAAATCGGTTCAAACTCGAAATGATTCCTGCCTCCGGCTCCACTTCGCGAACCAGTAAACGTCCGCCGGGCGCGAGGGCCGCATAAGCTTGGTCGATCAGTTCCTTCTGCGCCGCCGGCGGGAAGTAATGCATGACATCGATGAGGGTTATGCCATTGAATTTCTGTTCGGGGAATTTCATTCCATTCACCCTAAAGCGCAGGTTGCCAATGTTTTTCGCCGCCGTTTCGGCGAGCCGGATCCGGGTTTCATCGTGATCAAAAGCCGTGACCTGACAGCGCAAACGAGTCAGCGCAATGGCTTTGGCCAGTAGCCCATGACCACAGCCCAAATCGAGAATCGTCCCTGATTTCGGGAGGTGCCGGACCATTTCCAGATAAGGCGTCAGATACCAGCGGGCGTTCAGGAAGAACCGGGTGCCTAAGCTGCAGTTTTCGTAACCGGAGAGAATCATCGAACCACTGACTTTGGATTTTGCCGCCGACCCGTAGCGACCGCGAAAGTGCCGGTAAGTGATCCGGGCCAGCCAGTAGCCTGCGAGAATGGATTCCCGCAGGACGCGAACCGTGCTTTTTTCTGAATTCAAATGCAGAGTCACCGGCAATTCGGTGTGCAGGAATCCCTGCCCCGCCGCAGTCATGAAAAATTCGAGATCAAAAAAGAAGCCCGGACAGACTTGGGCGCCAAAAGCTTTGAGGGCCAGGTCCCGGGACATCGCCTTGATTCCCGCCTGCGTGTCGGTCGTATGAATGGGAAGTAAAAAGCGCACCACGCGGTTAAACCAGAGTCCCAGGCGATGCCGGGCATAGGCGAGATGGAGCAGGGTCACGGGCATGTGGAAGTGGCTGTTAGGGAGTCTGCGGTTCCCTGAGACAAGATCAACTCCCCGACGCAGTTCCACGGTGGCGCGCTCGAAAAAGTCGAGTTCATAGGGAAGATCGGCATCCGTGAAAAAAATGAGGCGACCGCGCGATTGTGCAAAACCTGTGCGCAAGGCGGCACCTTTGCCAGGAGGGGAGAGATGCGGAACGACACGAATTTGCGAATAGCGCCGGGCCAGAGCCTCTGAAACATCGATGGAATGATCAGCGGGGTTTCCGGCAGCGGGATTGGGGATGAGAACGATTTCAAAATTAGATCCGAACTGTCTTGAGAGAAACGCATGCGCCGTCGAAACAGTATGCTCCAGAACCTCACCGGCATTGCGAGCAGGGATCAGGAGAGAGACTTCAACGGGGGGCTCTCCTGAAGCGAACTCCAAACAGGGAAGGTCCTGGATTTCCTGCAAAAATGCCATATATGTAAACGATTACCGCAAGTTGCCTATCAACGCACTCACTATATGGGCAAAATGGAAAACTCTTTAGTAATTACTTCGCATATCCTCAAGCAGGTCGCGGGCCGCGAACCCAAAAGCAGGTTCAATACGAATGACCGTCTTCCAATTCTTCGAGCTTCAATTTGCGACCAAAGCGGTAATAAACCCAACCTTGATAGCCAATGACGACCGGCAGAACCGCAAGCGCAATGCCAAGCATGATCTTCAGAGTCAGGGCGCTCGAGGCGGAATTGAAAGCCGTGACATTGTACATCGGATTGATGCTCGAAATCAGCGTATTCGGGAACATTCCCACGACGCCAAAGAGTGCTGTCGAGCCAATTGCCAACGCTGATGCTGTAAACGCCGGCCAAAGCGAACGGCGCGCAAGAAAAACCCGGGTCATGATGAACGCCGCTACCGCAAACACCAGAATGAGGAAGAGCCAGGGGTGGTTCAGGTAATTGGTGAAAAGGTCTGTCCGGTAGGTGCTCGTCAGAAGGAAGAGTACCACTGTAATGATGGACGCCGGCCAGAAGGTGCGTGCCACATGCAGAGCTCGCTCCAGAAGGTCCCCTTCAACCATGATCGCAAGCCAGAGCGCTCCGTGAACGATGAACAGAGTCAGGAACAAAACGCCGCCTAGCAAGGCATAGGGATGAAGGAAGTCGATCAGCCCCCCTTGCAGAACTCCTTGGGCATCGATCGGGATTCCAGCAAAGAGATTCGCGAAAAACACGCCGAGCAGTACGGCAGGGGCCGCGCTCCCCACAAACAGGCAGCCGTCCCAGATCCGGCGCCAGCGCGCGCTGTCCACCTTGGCTCTGAACTCGAAGGCGACGCCACGAAAAATTAACGCAAAGAGCAGAAGCATCAGGGGAATGTACATCGCGCTGAACATGGTCGCATACGTCCGGGGGAACGCTGCAAACGTGACCCCGCCGGCCGTGACGAGCCAGACTTCGTTTCCGTCCCAGAACGGGCCCATGGAATTCACGATCAATTTGCGATCGCCTTCACTGCGGCCCAGGAAAGGCAACAATGTCCCAAGCCCGAAGTCAAAACCATCGGACGCGAGATAAATCGCCCAGAGCAATCCCCAAAGAATAAACCAAGTAGTCTCAAGCATGGGACCCTCCAGTGGCTGTATTCGTCTTTTTCTCTAATTTCAGCCCGCCGGTAAAATCCGGCCCGCGACGTGCTATTTTAAACAGCAGATAAAAATCCACCGCACCCAGCAAACCATAGACAAAGATGAAACCGATCAGGGTCACCAGGACATAAGAGGAGGGAATGATCGAAACAGCATCGCGGGTTTTCATCAGGCCATAAACAATCCAGGGTTGACGTCCCATTTCAGCAAGGACCCAACCCAGTTCATTGGCAAGATAGGGGAGCGGGATTGCATAAACACAGATCTTCAGGAACCACGGGAACTCACGAATTCGCTCGCGCATGACTACAGCAAAAAGCGATATTCCCATCATCACCATTCCCAAGCCCACCATGAGCCGAAACGTAAGGAAACTCACAAGAACCGGGGGGCGGTCTTCGGGCGCCCATTCCTTGAGGCCTTTCAGTTCCGCAGTGATGTTGTTCGTCGCCAAGAGGCTGAGCATTCCGGGAACTTTCAACGTCTGAAAATAATTTGTGGAATTTTTTTCATCAGGCCAGGTCAGTAGATACATTGGCACACTTTTTCCGGTTTCCCAATGGGCTTCCATCGCGGCGAGCTTCGCCGGCTGGGTATCATAGAGAATGGACGCATTCATGTGACCGAGGCCAATGACCAGGAACGCGGCAACTGTCGAAAAGATGGAAGCGATCTTGAATGAACGTCCGAAGAAATCCGTATTCTGTTCCTTCAGGAGATGCCAAGCCGAAATACCCATGACAAAAAATCCGCCGACCATGAAACAGCCGCCAAGGACGTGCACAAATTCATAAACGGCAAAGCGTTGTGTGACCACAGCCAGGAAATCCACCAGTTCAGCCCGACCGTTGCGAAGTTCATAACCGACCGGATGTTGCATCCAGGCGTTCGCTGCGATGATCCAGTAAGCCGACATGATGGACGCAAGCGCGACGATCCAAATCGAGACGCAGTGGAGTTTTTTGGAAATTTTGTTCCACCCAAAAAACCAGACCGCAATGAAAGTACTTTCCAGAAAGAACGCTACCGTCGCTTCGATCGCCAGCAGGGAGCCAAAAATATCCCCGACATAAGTGGAATATCGCGACCAGTTCGTACCAAACTGAAATTCAAGGGTGAGGCCCGTGACAATTCCAATGGCGAAGTTGATGAGGAAGAGCTTGCCCCAGAATTTCGCCATCTTTTTATAGATTTCATTCCCGGTTCGGACCCAGTAGGTCTCCATGATCGCGACAATCAGGGCAAGGCCGATTGTCAGCGGAACAAAAAGGAAATGAAACATTGTCGCTACAGCAAATTGAATTCGCGACAGGGTAAGGACGTCCATAGGTCAACCCCCGGTGATTACAAGTTGAGAATATCGGAGTATTCAACGGAACTTATTGGACTGCAAGGGTTTGTATAGGGAATGGAAAAAAATGGAGCGGGAAAAGGGGTTCGAACCCTCGACCTCCACGTTGGCAACGTGGCGCTCTAAACCAACTGAGCTACTCCCGCATTCCAGGGAATTACCGGTTATTTCTCCGAGGTGCCGAATCTCCTCAGGTGAGCTGTAGCAGTAACCAGTGAATCTTGTTTAAACCGTTCTCTTGGGTTCCGTCAAGTAGAGTTTTGCGATGGTAATATTCTGGAAAAAAAGTCATGTACGAGGAAAGGAGCCCGCTTAGGTAATGAAAATTTATACAAAAAGAGGAGATCAGGGTTCAACCGGTCTTCTGGCCGGAGCCAGTGTATTCAAGGATCATCCCCGCATTCGCACCTACGGGACATTCGATGAACTGAACGCCGTATTGGGGTTCGCCCTGGCGGAAGTCATTCCTGATATGAAGCTCGAAAAAAATCTGCAACGGGTGCAAAGCGAGCTTTTTCAGTTGGGTTCCGAACTCGCCACCCCGGCAGGCAAAGCTCCTCCGATTCGCCCTCTGGATGCCGAGCAGGTCCAAGCGCTCGAAATCGAAATCGACGAGATGCAGGCTGTTTTAAAGCCGCTGGAGCACTTTATTCTCCCAGGGGGGGCGCGTCTCACGGCAGCCCTGCACCTGGCTCGAACGGTTTGCAGAAGAGCGGAACGGGAACTTGTCGCTTTACATCATGACGAGCCGGTCCGGGCCATCGTACTGGAGTATGTCAATCGTCTGGGGGATTACTTTTTTGTCTGCGCCCGGTACTCCAACAAGCTCTTGGGTCAGGAAGATACTCTGTGGGTTCCTCGCTGATACCGGCGGATATTCTGGATCCACGGACTTAAAAAAAGCAGAAACGTCAAACCGGTACAGAAAGCAAACCAGCCGAACCAGTCGCCCCATTTTATCATGAGGGTTGGAATAGGTTGGATGATGGGAATTTTGGAGTTCATGACGGTGGGAATCCCCCAGGCAGTGGTCTGGACGATTTCTCCATCCGGCAAAATCAGCGCGGAAATCCCGGTATTCGTACTGCGCAGTTGAGGCAGGCGGCTTTCAATGCTCCGGAACGTGACAAGGGCCAGATGCAGCTGAGGTTCACCCCAGGGACCGAACCACGAGTCGTTGGTGATATTGAGGATCATCTGACTGCCTTTACGGGCGGCCTCAATGATGTAATTTGGAAACAAGGCTTCGTAACAGATCACAGGGCTTGCGAGGACTTCCGGGAGAGAACCACTCGAACCGGCTCCTCTTGCCGGATGCACCGTGAGAATGCTCGGGCCAGGGCCGCGGCCGAAATTTCCAACCTGAGGGAAGGTCTCCCGCAACCAACGGATGTAACTGGCGCCTGGAATATACTCACCAAACATCAGCAGCATGTTCTTGTGATAAACTTGAATGTGATTTTCATCACCCCGGGTCATGCTCGCTTTCGTCAGGGCGGGGGGCAAAGCTGTGGGGGGAGTCAGGACAAAGAATGAATTGAAGTCCTTGCGCCCATCGTGATCATAGCCTCCGAAAAGCAGGGGGATCTTGCGTTCGGCTACAAAGCGTTCGACTTGGAGATCCCGCCCGAGTTCATCTGCGGTCTGAGGAGTGCGGAAAGTCGAGGGATAGGAGGTTTCAGGCCAGATCAGAATATCGGGTCGGGGACTCATCGCCAGCGCCCGATCTGATAAATCGAGCATCGTGCCGATCACGGATTCTGCCGCATCATGCAGACCACGTTCAGCGGCAATTTTTTCAATATCGCCGATGTTCCCTTGGATGACACCGGCCTGAAGATAACCCAGAGGCTTGGCCAAGGCTTTTTCCAGGACTTTCAGGCGAACTGAGCCGTAGCTCCAGGCGCTCGCGCAAAGAAGGAGGACAAGACCGAGTTGTGGCAAAGCGGCATTGAGGGCGGGCCAGAAGCTTGGTTCTCCGCGGTTTCGGATGCGCTCAAGCAAGGTAAACAAAGCATAGTTGGACGCAAAGATCAGCGTGGTCAGAAGATGCGCGCCGCCAAGATCGGCGGCCTGCCTGAGGTGCCGGGCGGAAAATAAGGAATGGCCGAGAGTGTCAGTGAAAATTTTTGGAAGAAACCAGTCCACGCCTGCATAAAAAAGCGTGAGTCCCAGGAGGAAAAATGCTCCACGCCAGCCATGCCGGGTGGACTCCGGGAAACGTTCACGTAGAAACCAGATTCCCGGACCCATGGCGAGGAATTGTGGTTGCCCGATCAAGCCAAAGAGCAGAAGGGCGAGGATGCTGAAAACCCAGGGGATGTTTCCAAACTCATGAAGCACGGAGGCAACCCAGTGGAAACCGAGCACCGACATCAGGAAGCTCAGCCAGATTCCCTGGACCCAGGCCGCTTTCAAGGAACGGGCGCGGGAAAGTGCAAAAAGCCACGGGATGAGTGCGACCCAGATCAAAGGCGCGAAACCCCAGGGCGGAAAAGCTAAAACGATTAAAACTGCTGACACGACAGTCAGGATGTCCGGGTAAGAGAACTTTCTCATTTCCCATTCATTCTAGTAAAGACCTGGCTTCAAATCTAGTCTCCAAATCCAGGTGCTTCAACAAATTGCTTCATCAAAGAAACAGGACGCCTGGTGAGGAACTCCGTGCTTCGTGCAGGTGAGAGGCGACCTTTGTCGGCAAGAGCAAGCAAGGCATGGTAAGCATTGACCCGCCCGCCGGTGGCGAGTTTGTTGGCAAGCTGCGGAATTTTGTCGACTGACGCCATGATCAAGGCTTTGAGCTCGGCGGGTTTCAGAGCGGGGTCTTTGGCGAGGAGAAGGGCGGCCATTCCGCTCACGAAGGCGGTCGCCTGCGAAGTTCCTGTCATGTATCCATACCGACCGCCTGGAAGCGTGCTGTAAATGTTTTCGCCTGGAGCTGCCACATCCACCTGTCGCTTGCCCCAGTTCGAAGAGGGCAGAAGATTGTTCTGAATGTCAGTGGCTGCAACGGAAATCATGTTCGGCAGGCGATACGCCGAGGGGTAATAATAATTCTGGGCGACGTCGGTGTTCTGCCTTTCGTTACCGGCTGCAGCAACAAAGAGCACACCATGAGCTTCGGCGCGCTTGATGGCCAGGTATTCCTCTTCCGAAAACTCCGGTCCGCCGCCACTGTAATTGATGACCTTGGCTCCATGATCAACGGCATAATTGATGGCTTTGACTGTGTTGGCGAGATTCACGGCTCCGGAATTCGCATCGGAGAAGTATTTGACAGCCATGATTGAAACGCTGTGGGCGACACCGCTCACACCTGATTTGGGGTTTGAAACCGCGCCGATGATTCCGGCGACATGGGTTCCATGTCCGTGATCATCGATGGGATTTGCGCGATTGACAATAAAGTTCCAGCCATAGACCGGAGAGTTTCGATTGGTTTTGTCATGCCAGATATTCCTGGAGAGATCGCGATGGGTGGTGTCGACTCCCGTATCAATGACTGCAACCACGACATCCCGGCTGCCTTCTGAGATTTTCCAGGCATCCACCGCCTGAATATGGGAGCGGCTGCGTGCGGAGGTATTGGACAAACCCCAGTTTTTGAACGTGACTTGTGGCCGCAGGGGGGGGGTGAAACCGAAGACCGTCAGGCTCGTTAAGCTGAGCCAGGTAATCGCCGACGACCAGAGAGTTATTTTAGCTATGCCGCTACGCATATAACCGCCTTTTCAACTTCAACTTTATTCAGCACTGTTTCTCGTCCGGTGGCATTTACATGAACCGAGAGACGTTCGCAGCACCCACTAAGCAAGCGGTATGCCTTCGGTAAAAAAGGGTCTATTTTATAAAGCGTAATAATTTCATGTATTTGATAGTGCAATTTTCTGGGCGCTGCTCAATCATTGGTGGGTAGACTGCCTAAACTTTAGACACCTGTGTCTATTTGGACTGTTTTAGTAAAGTATTCAGACTTACGAAATTTTACCGATACGTAGGCATGGGTCTTAGTAGTCTACTTAATCGCTCATATATTGTTCTGTTTGGGGTGGGGCTCTTTTGCGTTTCGCAGGTTCTACCTGGAAGCTCCCTTGGGGCTGAGCAGATAGACCCTCTGCTGAAGAAAGCGCTTTCCATTCTGAACAGTACTTCGGGCGGCAAGCTTCTTCTCGAAAAAGCAGTGATCCTCTGGGAAGCCAAGACTTTGGACGAGCTCAGTCATCACCTGCGCTGGAGTTCCACATCACGAACTGATGCGGTTTTGACCCGTCAATTTGATCCCATGACCGGCCAGGAGACTCGTAGCCGCGAGGTGACAATTTACCTCAAAAGAACCACCTCGATGCCGGATCTGGTTCTGGATATTGCGCATGAGATGGTGCACGCGACTTCGCGCCCAGCCTGGGATCCGTATGACCCTGCACTGACGGCCGGAAAATACATCTGGACAACCCTGGAGGGCGAGGGTGGCGAAGTGGAGGCGGTGATTGCAGAATGCCGGATCAGTTCTGAGGTTCCGTCTTTTCAGGAAATTTACAAAAAACGCTGCAGTACATATCTGGATAGCAGCAAGGCTCTGGTGGACCGGACCAAGGTCCGGCAGGATTTTTATCGCGTGGGGCGCTGGAATAAGGAACTCCTGCGGGAATTGGGGCACGAAGTGGTGACCTTGCCTTTGCTGACTGCGGATGAACCGCGATTGATTTCCTCCACCGGCAGTACGCCTTACCCCGTAGCCCTACTCAGGGAATACCGGGAACTCACACAGGTCGCTTGCGAAAATTCCAAAAAGCGTATCGAAGTCGCAGCCCATCAAACAGTGGGTCGATCGCTCGCTTCCGAAACGACCACGCCGGAACGGGAGAATAAGGATTTCCTGCAGCGCCGGTGCAAGAGCCGAACGTTTTGAGCTGGATTTTTCTGCTGTATTTTCCTGATCATATTTTTCTGGTCATGCCGAAAATGAAAATTCCCGGTGCAAATTCGATTTTTTCGAGCACGGAGAATCCTGTTTTCTCATAAAAAGGAACTGGCGCAGCACCGCAAAAGACATGAATGCCGGGGATCTGCTTTTTCTTCAAGACCTCGAAGAACGTCTCCTGAAGTTGGCGTCCCAGGCCGCTTCCGCGTGCACTCTCGTCCAGGTTGATATGAAGGTGGGCGGGGTACTCCCGTTTTAAAATTTCATGTGTTCCCTTGGAGAAACGCGCTTCCGGACCTTTTTCGAGGAGGAGGGTCCTGCGAATAAAACGGCGGGTGTCATTGTTCTTCACGAATGATCCTGAGAAAATCCGGAGGAGGAGAGAGGGGGTGAAAAGCAGGGCTTTCTTGCAGTCCAAAATCGCGGAATTCGGGCAACCCGTGAGGTAGCCCAGCACTTGACCATCGTTTTCAGCAACGAAGCACCAGTCTGAAAGTAGCTTTTGATAGGGTCCGACCCAGAGCTCGCCAAAAAAGGGCCAGCGCAACGGGTCGATGGGTTTGCCGGAGTTTCCGGTCTTGCAGCAGATCTCTCGAATGGCAGCCCAGTCTTCAGTACGGGCGCGACGGATCGAGGGGGGCAATGAGCTCATAGTTCTTCATCAAGCAGCTTTTGGTGAACACAGGAGTCCAGGGCCGGAGGCTCAATCATACGAAGTGTGAGTGGCTTGAGATGATAAATTCCTGCTTTGGACAGGGTTGTGGAGCCGTCGCGTCCCGTGCCGGTGAACAGGTCGATCCGGTCTTTCTTGATTGCGCCACCCACGTCGTCAGCGCGCCAGATACCGTCGTGAAGGCTGCCGTCGGGCAGGACCATTCCAACCGTCTCTTCAATCTTGACGGTGGAGCCGAGCGGGATTTGCGAGGGGTCCACAGCAATGGTGTGAAAGGGGACCAGTTCACAAGTTCCAACTCCAAGACCCCAGGGGGCATCGGTAAACAGATAGCGAACTTCCTTGTCAACGCGGCCTGCATAATTCACGATGCGACCGTTAATGAGTTTGCCCGTGCCTTCGATGTCGAGGGCTTTTTTGAACCGGGAACTGACTTCGGCAATGACATTGCCTTTCATACTCCGCAGGACGGTGTCCGTCGGGTACTGCGCATAGTCCGCTTCAATCACGACATAATAATAAGTGTTTCGGAATTGTCCGAGCATCTCGGGGCGCTCTGAAAGCTCAGCGCCAGCATTTAAGGAAGTACTTGAACCCAGCATTATTAACATGGCGAAGATAAACGTCATATTCGCGGATGATCTGTTGAAAATGACAGACTTGTAAAGCGGAATATTCAAGATAAAGGCACAAAGCGTCAGTTGAATGTTTTCTGTTATTATACACGCTACTTACCCGCTTGACCGGCTCCGCGCATGACCTATAGTCGAGGGCATGCACACCCATTTTTTAATCCTGTCTTTGTTATGTCTATTTCCATCCTCGGGAGCGACCGCGGCACCGTTCGGAAATGACATTGTTTATCAAATCATCACGGATCGTTTCGAAGACGGGGATTCTGGTAATAACTGCGGTCAAAACGATCAGGGACTGACTTCTGAGCAGAAGGTGATCAATCAGCGGACGTGCGACCCAAGTCGCAAGGACTGGAACCGGTACTGGGGGGGCGACTTCGAGGGAATTCAGAAGCGCTTGGGATATCTCAAAAGCCTCGGCGTGACCCAGCTCTGGATCAGTCCCATCGTGGAAAACGCGCGCGGTTTTGCGGTCGGAGATGGTACGCTTAAAACGTCATACCACGGGTTCTGGGGACGGGATTGGTTCAGGCTCAATGAGCATTGGACGAAGAAGGGGACTCAGGATCTGGATTCCTTCCGAAACCTGGTTGCTGCGGCCAAAGAGCAGGGGCTGGGCGTGCTGGTCGACACGGTCGCCAATCATACGAGTCCTGCATTGGATGCGGAATACGGTGCGCTGTACGAAGATGGAAAATTCCGGGCAGACGCCTTGAATTTTGCCACCTCGCCTGGGGGATCTTGGTTCCATCCATACCCTTCGATCCGCTGGGATCTGGCAGAGGCTCCTCTCGATAATGCGGCGAAGATCGGGCTTCTCCGGGATTATATTTTTCAGCACCTATTGCGAACGGGAAAGGTAAACGTTTCTGAGCGCTTGGCTTTTGATAAAAAAACAGCGACCGAGCTGCAAAGCTACATGCTTCAGAATTTCATGCTCGCGGATCTGGCCGATTTTGACGAAACCAATCCCAAAGTAGCCGAATACCTCACTCGTGCGCATGAGCAGTGGCTGGATTTCGGAATTTCCGGCTATCGCGTCGATACGGCCCGGCATCTTCCACAAACGTACTGGCGGAAATTTGTGGACGGTCTGGAAAAGAAGTCCCCCGGTATCAAGCTCGTGGGTGAATGGTATGGCGGTGGGCCCGGTAATGCGGATTCCATGGCGTTTATCCGAAGTACTGGAATGACGATGTTCGATTTTGCGCTTCGCCGGGAGTTTTTTGATCTTTTTCTTAAAAAGAAAGATCTGAAGAAGTTTGCCGCGTTTCTTCAGTCGAGTGTGGATCCAGCCAAGGGGACGGACGCGGCAGGGGATCTGGTGACGTTCATCGATAATCACGACATGCCAAGAATGCAGGCGGACGGGGCGAACGGTGCTGACGTGATGCAAATGCTCCGGTTGATCTTTGCCGTACGCGGGGTGCCTTGCATTTACTATGGTCTTGAAAATTTCATTTATACGAAACAAGAAGGCGGGCGGGACCCATACAATCGGGATGCGATGGTCTTCACTCCTGAGGAGAAAGCTCCGGCACAGAAGCTGCTCAAATCCTTAGCAACGCTTCGCCAGACATTTCCGGAACTTCGTTCGGCCGTGACCCGCATTCTGGTTCAGCAGTCCGAGGCCCTGGTGTTTGAGCGCGGGGAACGCGGAAAGCTTCGAATATTGGTCAGCCGTGCGGACCAGAATGGCATTCCAAAATCCGCGAGAAAAGCTCTTGCTGGTTTTCAAGAACTCAAACTTTTCGAGAGCGGAAAGACTGAGGGCAAAAGCGCGTGGCAGGTGAGGTACTTTAAGTAGCCGTCAGGCATTCTCGTGCTTCTGCTGATTAGTAGATAAACAAATTTCAACAGATAGGCTGAGTTAGGTTATGTTCCGTACCATTTAGGTCGTTTTCTGATTTACGTGACGAATTCTACTTAGCTTTTGCTGCCGAGCTTTCCAGTATCTCGTCAGCCAGGCCGGGGGCCTCTGACAGCGATTTGAGCTTTTGGTCATTTTGAGCAGCATTAAACTGTTTGCACCCGCCGATATCAATTGCATCGCGCAGAACCGGGCGAAGTTTTGCAATGTATTGCAGCTCCTGCTTGTACAAGTCGGTATGCAAACTGGCCTCTTCAGCCTGGAGTTTTAATACCTTCGCAGTGGACGAGCCAAACGTATACAGATCTTTTACCCGACTCGTAGTTGCTTTCTGGCGTGCCGCAGTGATTACGCCATGCGCTTTATCCATATTAGAAAAATACATGCGGGATGCGATCATCGGATTTTTCGGAATGGGCTTGCGGTACTTATCTTGAGTATGCGCGTTCCATCCGTGAACACCCAGTGCGGAAAAAAGTACGGCGCCAGTCATCAATTGTGATCCAGTATTGCTTAACGTAGATACTGGAACTACTGCTGCCTCAAGTACAATTATATCAGCGATGAGTCCTGCCCAGGCCCCCGCCAAAAGACCAGTTGAGAGAGCGGCTTTGCTATAAAATGCAACCGACTGGGCGCCTCTGGCATCCGATTCCAGGCGTTTGATATCACCTTCCCAGAGGTTCAAACCGATTTTAGCCACTCTTTCTCGCGAATCCAATTTTTGGAGCGCGCTAATCAGATCAGATTGCGAGCACCGCTGTTCACCTGAAAACGCTGCAGGGGAGGTCAGAATGCTACCGAAAGCGACCAGGACCGCGGTGATTCGTAATATTTTCATATCCTTTTAGCGAGCAAGTATTGTGCCTCGTTTTGTTGAAGTAAAGCTGAACAGAATCAGTAAAGGTAACCTACGACACATGCAACTGGATTAGGCACTCTGACAAAAATCGTACTGGCCTCCGCAGTGACCTGCTTGCATTTCAGATAAGACTTTCGCGCCGATCCACTCTGGAGATTTTGTGTTCCGGTATTCGGAATTTCGAACTTAACAGCTAAGGCTGCTTAAAAACTCTGCGGAAGCAATTCCGGTTTCTTGCACTGAAGCTTGACCATGAGTTCACTTACAGCAGTGGCTTCGGATTTGAGTTTGCTGACGCGGTCACGTTGAGCGCGAACTCCGGCTGCGGTCGAACCGAAGCAGGTGTTCTGCATGTATTTATAATCGTGGCGATTAATCGTTGAATTAAAAGCTTTGCAGAATTCCCGACCCGCTTGAACATGGATATCCGCGGCGTACCAGGTGTTTCTAGCCTGCTCCGCTTGGGAGCAGAGGTCGGCAAGTTGCCCGGAGGTTGCAGGGGCGGGGCTCTCAACAATGCTTTTGTGCTGCTTTCCGAAGCTCTTGAGGCGCGACTCGCTCAGGCGTACTTTATAGGCAACCCAGGACTGCCCCAGACCTTTACGTCCCCAACCGCGGTCACCGAAAATAATCTCCCGGACTTCGCTCAGTGTTGAAAGAATTTCAGACGTCTCGATGATCGCACCCGAGGCAAGAAGTTCCGACAGGAACTTCTGCCGCAACTGATAATCTTCTATTTCCTTTTTCTTCTTATGGAGCTGTTCTTTCCATTTTAGGTGGTTCGCCAGAATGGGGTCGTCTTTCACCTGAAGGTCAATTAACGCGAGCGTTTTGAGGAGGATCTGCTCCAATGAATTCATCCACAGGCCCGCTCGTGCCGTGCATTCAATGGGCTTCTTCGCATCGTATTGATTCGAGCGGTTCAACGTCGTATTAAAGTACTCAACCAGTGCCAAGTCGTTTGCGACGCTGGGAGAGCCGTCGTTCTTAATAATGGAAAGCAGACGTTTGCCGGCAGAATCAAATTCGCCTTTGGAGATTTTCTGGGTCACCAGGAAGCACGAGAAACCATTGTCTTTGACCGTCTCCACTGAGCTGCGGATGGATTTGAGCTTCTTGAGATCTGCTTCAGCGGCCGAAGTGGCCGCATAAAGTTCACCTTCTGGTCGGGGCGGTTCCGAAGCAGCCAGGATCTTCAACTGCTCGGTCGCCTCTGCCAGTTTCTTCTGGATGTCGGTTTCTTCCGATTGCTGCAATTGAATCAAAGAGCGAACGGTTTCATTGAGCGAGTAATAGCTGCAGGCGTTCTCGATGAAGGCGCGCCTTTGATCCCCCTGTTCCATGTCGATTCCGTTTTTGGCAAAGTGCTGGATCACCGTCTTGATTGCCGACCCGGTGACCATCGTACCCATTGCCCAGGGTGTTGCGGCCGGACCTCCGAAGAGAAGGACGTAAGGAGTGACCGCATTGATCGTATCGATGAATGCATTCAGGAAATCGCCGGTGGTGAGGAGAGTTTTGGCGCATTCATCGCGCAGGAGTGAATTGATCGTACCGAGACTGGAGATGGCTTGGATGGCGGAAGCTTTTCCTTTGACGACGTTCTCCTGGACGACAGGATCCCCGAGTGTCATGAGCTGGTCCGCGGAGCTGCTGAGAGTCTGCGTGGCTTCTTGCAACGAAGCCTGTTTGGCCGCGCATTGCGAGGGGAGCTTGATCTTGACCGAGAGCGCAGTCACGGCTTCGGACAAGGTCCTGTATTTAGGATTTGAGAGGGGACAGCTGGGCCCGGCTTGAACGGAAGAGGGTGTCAGCGACAGCATCAGGATCGGGACTAAGGCGAAGCCCCAGAGCCAGCCGTTCTTTCGATTCTTGTCAGCAATCACCATGCGGCATTCCTCCTGACGCGTTGCATTATATCAGGGCGAATAGTGATCGACAAGTATAATAAGAGCTTCTGAATTCAGCTAGTTACACTAGAACGTTCGAAGTCTCTACCAGCCCTCATGCCCCTCAAAAAAGGTGCCCCCTGTCGTGAATTTGCTCTCCACTGCGGCTAGGTGGGGCAGGTTTGGGACGGTGAAGACTATCCGGTACTTTTTGCCTTTTTTCAGACCGTAAATCTCGCTCCGCAGATCATGAGGGCCGTCGTAATTCGTTTGGGACCAGGGCTCAATTCCCGGGGCTTTGCTGTTCTTTACGAAAATTGCCATCCGTAACTTGAGGTTGCCAGCCGTTGAAAAGTTGGTCAGCACTCGGAACTCTGCGTGAGTTTTTCCAATGTTACTGACAAAAACTTTCATTGCCGGTCGAGGAGTAATGAACCGAAGGACAGCGGCATCCCCGATGGAAACCGTACCTTGCTCAGCATCCACTGTTTTGATCCGGACAGTGTAAGCTGTTTCTGGTTTCAGCTCGGAAAGAGAAATAGAAAGATTCCCTGTTTCAAAAACTTCGGCCTGGTTTGTCGAATTCGTCGAGCCGGGCGAATCTTCCACGAGATGGACTTCAAAAGATTTTCCACTTTCTGCCGCATCCCAATCAAGCTTGATACTGTCACTCTGAAGGCCCACACTGCGAAGGTTGAGCACGTCTTGAGGAATGATTCCCGGCGGGGTGCCGACCACCCGAATGAGAGGTTGGGAATAGCTGCCATTGCGGCTTTTGGCACAGGCAATCAGCGTGTACGGCGTACCGGAACGGAGGCGGACCAGATTGAATTTGGCTTCGTACAGCTTTCCATTCAGGTGACCCGAAACTCTCCATCTCAGTTTGTCGCAGGACAATTGTGGATCATCTTCGGTGATCGCATCGAAAGTAAAATCCACCTCGTCGGGGCTGCTCATCATGATGCTGAGCTGGGTGGGCGCTAGCCTTGTGATAACCAGATCCGTGATTTCAGGAGCAGTGGTCGTAAAAGTGGTGGTCGTGCTGCTTACTTTTTTGCCGCGGGCATAAACGCAGAGGCGGGCGGAGTAGGTGGTATTCGCAAGGAGATGATCCAATTTCGTCTGAGGCTTCAAAATGCGATTACCCCCACGCGGGCATTCTTCCGGTGCGGTGTCGCCCTGATCGACGGCGAGCTGATAAGACAAGGCACCGGGCATGGCGGACCATTCGAGAAGAACACTGCTGGACCTCAAATTTTGAATACTGATGAAGCTTGGACTGGGTTGCGTCAGATCTGTGCAGGCTCCTCCTTTGGAAGCAGCCTCGATGTCCAGAGTTCCACCTGACCAGATTTTATCCACGGAGCCCTCCGGCAGGAGTTTGGTACAGCCGGTGATTCTCGCGATGATCTGGGAATAGGATTCTTCGGGATAAATGGATTTGAGGAGCGCAACAGCACCGGTGACCATGGGTGCTGCCATCGAGGTGCCGTTCAGCCTTTTGTACTTGTCTGAAGGGCTGGTGCTGTAAATTTTTTCGCCCGGAGCAGCCAGATGGACGGAGGTTTGTCCGTAATTCGAAAAGTCGGAGAGTTCGCCCGAAGAATCGATTGCACCGACCGAAATGATATTGTCCAGATCAAAAGAAGCAGGGAAGCAGGGATCATAACCGTCATTATCCGCTTCTTCGTTTCCAGCAGCAGCGACGACGATCACGCCAGCACTGCGGGCTTCAGAAATGGCATCGTATAAAGGTTGCTCATAGCCGGGGCCACCCAGAGATAAGTTGATGACGGCGGCCTTCATGCGAATGGCGTATTCAATCCCCTGAACCACACTCGAAACAGTTCCGGCTCCGTCCGCATCCAGCACGCGAACGGGCAGAAGTTGGACATTCCAGTTAATTCCAGAAATCCCGAGATTGTTGTTTCCAACAGCGCCGATAATTCCGGCAACATGGGTTCCGTGCCCGGCTTCGTCGATTGGCTCGGCATCGAAATCATCGAAATTCCAGCCATGGACGTCATCTTCAAATTCGTTCTCATCATTATCAATTCCATCATCAGGGATCTCGTTCGGATTGGTGAAAAGATTGGCGGCCAGATCGGGATGGGTCATGTCTATTCCGGAATCCACGATTGCAACCACGACTTTTTTGCTTCCCGTGAAGCCTTGGGCCCAGACCGGAAGCACGTTCACATGGTAGCTTGAACCGCCTGCCATGTTTTTAGGGCGAAGAGCCCATTGGCTAACATAATCTGTGTCATTTAAAATATCGGGCAAAACATCGGGGATCGGCTGGACCAGGTGCACGAGTGAATCGGGCTCGACATATTGGACGCCGGAAATTGCGGCGATCTCTTGAGCAATACGCTTGGGGTCTTTGCCATTCGTGTCCACGCGCAGGAGTTCAAATTGACGGCCGGTCATCAAGGACCGAATGGGTTCATTCTCATTTATGGAGCCTTCCATGAGGCCACCTAAAATACCCTGGTTTTGCTTTCCCAAAACGGTAAGAATTTTAGATAAAATCGCGTCCCGGGTGGGAAATCCGGAATTTGTGACTTTGAACGAATGTCCAACTGGAGACTGGGAGTGGGTTTTGATTTTGACAATTAGCCCCGGTTTTTGCCTGGGCTTCGGTGCAGCTGAAACCGGTGCAACCATGCAGAGACAAAGAACCAGTGTTGGAAGCAGGAAAATGAAGCGAAAAGGCATGGACAAACTCCAATGGATTCAGACGAGTAGCTATTCAAAATCACGCAGCATGTCAAATTCAAAGAGGGGCAATATTGGGTCTGATAAGGTATATTATGTTAACCAAATTCTTCGTGTGCAGGAGTTTCGGTATCCGTTAAAATATATACGACAGGAGTATGCTTCCATTGCGGCTTCAAATCAGCATTTTAGCAGTTGTGATGAGCGGCTGCTTGGTTTCGGATTCAGTTTTCGCCGAAAACAAATGCCTAGCTCAACTCACTTCTGCTTTTCTAAAAGCGACCAGGACCCCGACCGAAGATGAGCTGATTCAGGACGCAGTTAAAAACCGGCGTTTCTGGTTGGATCCGAAATTAAATGTCCATTTCGAAGCGAACCCCGAACTGGTGCCAGCCCTCGCGCGTCACTGGTACGAATCCGAAGCTCTTCCTCAGTCGGTTTACCCAAAGGTGGTCAGCGCCGTTGGGAAAAAACGTGCTCATCTCATGCTGGATCCAAGGATTGTCTGTCGAATTGACCAGTTCCTTGCCTGGAGTACCACGTTTCTTAAAACTCATCCTGAGGCGACCGCGAATGAACTCCGCTCTTCTTTTGCTGCGAGTCTGGGTCAAACCAAAGTCTTCCGGGGAATGAGGCTTGGAAGCGCGGTTGAGGCGGCGCAACTGAAGTCCCAGGGAATACTTGCCTCAGGCCTTCGAACTCAAAATGAGCAGTATCTCCGAAATAAAATGAAGCTGGAACTCGACCCAAGCATCATTGATCACAAAAAAAAACAGGACCACCTGCTCGGCTTTGGAACTGACCTGCGGAACCGGCAAATCAATCGGGGTTTGGACCACTCCATGCTCATTTCAACTTCTGATTGGATCGAAATCGCAGCATCAGTTGGATATCACCATCCACAGGCCGTAAAAATGTCCCCTGCCGGCCGTTTGTATCTTTTTGAAATCGATATCCCGGAGTTTGAGCTGGTCCGTAAAGCTGGCCCGCTTTCCAGCGGCCACGCTTATCGCAAGGGATCCGGAAGTTATCAGATCGGCAACAAAAGCATTGAATATGACGAGTTCAAAGTCGAGTCATTTATTCCTTATGAGATTCGGCCCGAATGGATCAGCAATGTGCACCATTATCAGGACGCACCGCCTAAATGGGAGTTCAAGCGCTGATCTTCACGAGATTTTGCATTGAAAAGCCCCTCAGGGTTTGAAATACAAGGTAAATGCTAGCCAAACGAGTCCAACATCTAGAAAGCTCCGGAATCCGTCGTCTTTTTGAACTCGGCCTGAAGATGAAAAATCCTGTCGATTTGTCTTTGGGACAGCCGGATTTTGATGTCCCGCCAGCAGTGAAAAAAGCTGCGATCGAAGCGATTGAAGCCGGTAAAAACCGCTACACTCCAACGGCCGGAATCCCGGAACTGCGAAAGGCACTTTCTGCAAAACTGAAGGCCGAAGGCGTTCTGACTCATCAGAATGTCATGGTTGTTTCGGGTGGTTCTGGCGGCATCAACCTGGCGCTCTTTGCGATTGCCGACGAGACCGCGGACGTCTACCTGCTGGACCCCTGCTTTTTAACCTACCCTCAACTCATTAAACTTGTCGGTTCAACGGCCGTCTATGTCTCCACTTATCCTGACTTTCGCGTCACTCCAGACGGGCTTTTAGCTGCGGTGAACAAACGTGAAGCAGAGCTTGCGGCGCAAGGAATTGCACCCAAACGAAAAATCCTGATCTTCAATTCTCCGGGAAATCCGACAGGCATCGCGTATTCAGCCGACCAGGTAAAAGCTTTGGCACTGCGTGCCCGCGAGCTGGAGTTCCAGGTCATCAGTGACGAAGTCTACGACACGTTCAACTATGATCAGAAACATGCCAGCTGGGGCGAGTTTGATGATCAGGCGATCGTGATCCGCGCTTTCAGCAAAACGGGCGGTATGCCAGGCTGGCGTATTGGTTATGCAACGGCTCCCACGATTGTTTTTGATCAGATGCTCAAGCTTCAGCAGTTTACTTTCATCTGCATCAATACACCGGCCCAGTGGGGCTGTTTGAAATTACTGGAAACCGATATTTCTCATGTGATCAATGAATACCGAGGCCGTCGCGAACTCATCTGTTCGCTGCTAGACGAGGCGGGCTTCAAGTACGTGCGCCCGAATGGGAGTTTTTTCATCTTCCCATTTTACCCGGTTGCCGATGTGGCCCGTTTCAACCAGCTTTGCATAGAACGCGAGCTTCTGGTTGTGCCCGGGGAGCTTTTCTCGAAACAAAATACCAACTTCCGGCTTTCGTTTTCAGCCAACCCGGAAATCCTCCGCCGTGGGGTGAAGATCCTGTCTGAGATTGCCAATGAGCTGTGTTGATTGTTAAAAAAAAGGGGAGTCGACGCTCAATCGACTCCCCTCTTCTGATTTCAATTTTAATTTTTACTTAAAATTGGCGGCAAACCAGTCTTGCTTCGTTGCAAACATAGTTTGTTTCGTAATGGAAACAGCTCGCACGTGCAGCTGCTGCTGCGGAGGCAAAACTGTAACCGGTCCCGACGTATGAGGTGCGGAACGTCGTCACGGTGCAGGAAAACTGCTGGTAAGAAGGCGGATAATAAGGAGGATAGGCGGGCGGATACGAAGGGGGGTAATGGGGGGGCGGGTAATGCGGAGGATAAGAAGGTGGATAATGAGGAGGGTAGCCTGGGCGATGATCCCCTCGCCCACCGCGGCCGCGATCATCCCGTCCGCCTCTTCCGTCTCCACGCCCGTCTCCTCGGCCATTGCCGCGTCCGCCGCGGTCATCGCGTCCAAAGCCTTCGGTTGAGACGGAGTCCTGATCGTAGGTATACTCTTCGGAAAATTCCTGGGCCTGTGCGGTCCCGTAGCTAAATGCAAAGAGCCCGGAGGCAAAGCCTGCGACGAGTAAAATTTTGCGGTTCATTTTTTTCTCCTGGTAATTGTTTAAACCTGCTGCGGCATTGAGCAAGCGCCATTCCAATTGTGCTGAGTCCGAGATGCCATGAGCTGCTCTATATTGCAGTACAGGCTCGGTTTTCAGGTCGGAACCAATAGCTGGTGTCCTGATGACTCCAGATTTCCGGGGTTGCCATGAAATTAGGGATCACATTGTTGAGGCTCTGTATCACGCAAAGAAGTATGTTAGGTCTTTCGGATGAAAAAAATATCCTTTATCACTGCAACCCTGATGGTCATCATGAACTTACTTTCAGCTCAAAGCACCTTGGCCAATTCCTATCCCAACGCGATTGCGCCTTTGGAAGCCAAGAGATTATTGGATCAGGGCTCCGCCGTCCTGATTGATATCCGCGAGAAGTCAGAAATTGCACTGGGAATGGCTGCGCCGGCTCTCTGGTATCCCAAGTCCACGATTGATGCAGATCTGGAGGGCTTCCTTGCCTTTTTGGCGACACATTCCGGCAAGGAAATCATTCTCTACTGTCGCTCCGGCAATCGCGTTTCCGCCGTCATCAAGATGCTGACCCCTCGCGGAATTCATGCGTGGAACATGGGCGGATTCGCCGCCTGGGTGGATGCCAGGTTGCCTACAAAGATTCCTCAGTTTGCTTATTGAGCCAAGAACATCTGGATTCTGCGACTCACGCAGATGTTCTTGATCGTTTTGTCGAAATCAAAAAGTTTCTTCTTGCGGATCAGATCCTGATTTTCAGGGCTGAGATAGAACGCTTTTACATCACGGACAAAAGCTGAGGGGTCCTTGGGTGTGAGATCACTTTCGACCGCGACTCGCCAGAGCTCCGGAATATCGTAATACCTGGGACTGCCTGGATTCCTTGCATGCTCTTCAAGCATTTTCTGGCGAATAGCCAAGAGCTGACCCTCGCCATTAAGCGCTTCCGGGATGAATTGCTCCGGCTTTAGGAACAAGTCATGATCAAAATCCCGCAAGAAAAGCGGCTTCTCGTTTTGAGCCTGATACAGTGCCCGAAAGGTACGGCCGTTATAATCGCTGAACGGATGAATGGATAAGAATTTCTGATATTTTCCGTATCCAGTCGCGCCAGAGTCAGATTTTTCCACGGATTCAATCAAAAACCCAAGTACTTTGCGCGTCAGCTCTGAATTTTCAAGCGTGCCTGCCGCCTCAGCTGCCCGCAGTTCAGTAACCAGCTCGGGACTGAGAAGATTCTCGAATTTCCGGTAAGTCTTGGCAGAGGGATATTCATGTCTCCCCAGATAAAGACGCTGCTTTTTGCGTGCTGTGGGATCAGGGATTATTTCGACGGAAAGATACGGGTTGGCTTCCAAAGCCCTCTTTTCGAACTCTGTAATCCGGTAATATCCTTTAGCTCCAACCATGATGTCACCACCGGCAACAATCGGGGTATTGCGGATATCTGCTGAAGGATTCCCGGAGAGGATTCGATTGATACGCAGCTTCTGCTCGGTAGATCCTTTTGCAATCCCGTCGGGAGTTTTTGCCGTTGCTTCAACCCAGCGCTCCAGAAGCGGCCGCTGTCCGTCTGTATCGTAACGCCTCCAGGGCTCTCCGGCACCTTGAGCGAGCTCGAGCATCAGGTCGTTATAATCGATGAATTCCATGGCACGCGCCAGCTTCTGGCCAAATGGATCGAGTTTGAGAATGTCGGGTATTGCTTTTTCCGTGGGATGAAACTCGAGCAAAGATACCTTGGGTCGATGGGGCGCTTTAGTTCCCAGAATTGACTCGAAATCCAACCCGAGCTGCCGTCCTGTCCGGACAAGATATTCGAAAGTAGAACTGTTCATTTTAAAATCGGGGGCGGATTCCCGGATTTTTTGACTCAATTCTATTGTAATTTCGGGTCGGAAGTACCGTGCCAGTTTGGGCCCGAGGTCTTGCCGCGAATACAGGTAATTCAGAAACTGATTCCAGATTTTTGCTCTTTCTTCCGGGCTGAGGGGCAGGCCGCGGAATATTTTAACAGTTTCGGGATGCTGTTTTTGAACTTCCGGATGGTTCAGGTCGATGAGTCCGTGGGTTTCGAGCATCGCCAATTTGGAGAGTTGCGTGAAAGCGTTGGATTTGACAAAGTCGTCAGTCAGAACGGGTTTTATCGATTCCAAGGCGCTCGGATCAATGAAATTGAACCAGGTGTTTGAGTCATATTGAAAAAAGCTGTAGCCGCTCTCTCGAAGCTTGCGGGCAAGCTCGATTTTATCTTTAATTGTTTTTCGCGGGTAGGTACCTTTAATGCCCTTCAATTCTGAAGGCAGGTCCACTGCCACCACGTGCGTGCCAAAGCCGCTGGAATCCAGTGAATCGAGAGATCCATAATACCCCCCCCCTGCAGCCTGACCTTCAAATTGGGTAATCAGGAAATCCAACTCCCCGGAGTCCACCTTCCCCTGCCCAAGCCAGCGCTTGGAGTCTTCTTCCTTACTCCAATGATAAAACCGGGAGCCCTTCTGGGCTTTTACGGTTTTGCCCAGAGTGTATTTGACGGGAGCGGCACCAGAGCCGTCGGTTTCAATCGCAATCACCTCATCGCCTTTTATCTCGATCGAGATTTCGGCCCAGGCCGACACGCTCACCGAGGAGATCAGAAAAAGCAGGTTCAGAAATATTTTGCGTTTAAATTCCATATTATTGCTTAAAGAACATCTCGATCCTGCGGCTCACGCAAGTTTTTTTTATTATGATGTCAAAATCAAAGAACTTCTTCTGGTGGATCAGGTTTTGGTTCTCAGGATTCAGATAAGACGCTTTGACTTGCCGGACAAAATCCGCGGGATCTTTGGGCTTCAGTTCGCTTTCGACGGCGACACGCCAGATTTCTGGGATGTCATAATATTTGGGAGATGCGGGATTTCTCGAATACTCTTCCAGCATCTTCTGCCGGATTGCCAGGAGCTGTCCTTCGCCATTAATGGCTTCGGGAATGAATTGCTGGGGAGCTAAAAGTAAATCATGGTCAAAATCTCTCAGAAACAGAGGCTTCTTTGAGCGCCGTTGGTAAATCGCGCGAAAGGTCCTGCCATTGTAATCCGCAAAAGGATGAATCGACATTTGGGTTTGGTAAAGTTCCAGGCTCGTTTTCATTCCAGTGTGAGACTCATTCAGGAGATGACGGAGTACTTTACGCGTCAGCTCCGGGTCAGTCAGTTGCCCGGCTTCTTCTGCTGCACGGAGCTCAGTCAACATGTCTGACGAGAGATGGTTTGCAAATTTCTTATAGTTCATCGCCGAAGGGTACTCATGCCTTCCCAGGTAAAGACGTTGCCCCGGGCGAGCCGAGGGATCAGGAATGATATCGACCGTCAAATAGGGGTTGGCTTCCAAGGCCTTCTTCTCAAGCTCCGTGACCCGGTAATATCCCTTGCCGTTGATGATGGTATCGCCTCCTGCAACGACCGGTGTCCCTCGAATATCAGCGGATGAATCCCCGGAGATGAGCCGATGGACGGCGAGTTTCATCTCAAGCGAGTCATTGGATAGGTCTTTCAGTTTGGGTCCCGTTGCTTCAATCCAGCGATCTAGAAGAGGCCGTTGCCCGGGCAGATCATAGCGGCGCCAAGGCTCACCCTTGCCTTGAGCCATCTCCAGCAGCAGGTCGTTGTAATCGATGAACTCCATAGCCCGCGCAAGTTTCTGCCCGAATGGATCGAGCTTGGAGATGCTGGGCATATCTTTTAGTTGTGGATGAATTTCTACTAAAGGCACCTTGGGCCGATGCGGAGCCGTGGCCCCCAGGATCTCTGAGTAATCCAATCCGAAACCGCGTCCTTGCCTGATGTAGCTTTCATAAGTCCAACTTGTTCTGGTACCCAGTTCAGCGGCAGAGCGGCGAACTTTGTCAACAATCACGGCTTGAATCTCAGGTCTGAAATACTGAATCAATCTCGGCGAAAATTCGCTACCGGAAGTATTCATGCCTTTCTCTACTTGGCTCCATACCTCCTCTTTCGACTTTGAATTGATCGCCTGACCGAGCAGGATTTTGGCAAAAACACGATGCCTCTTCTGGACCTCCGGGAGACGCAGGTCAATGAGCCCCCGTTTTTCGAGTGCACTGAGCGAGATCCACTTGTCAAAGGCGGGGGATTTTAGAAAATCACCTGAACTCACTGCAGCGGTGGTCTGAAGGGCTGCAGGATCAATGAAGTTGAACCAGGTGTGGAGGTTATAATTCAAAAAGGAAATTCCTTTTGCGCGGAGCTTTTTCGCCAGTTCGATTTTGTCGGTAATCAAACTTGGATAGGAACCTCTCACTCCTTTCAGGTCGGAAGAAAGTTCGATTGCAATAGCATTCTTTCCGAAGGACATTGAATCCAGCGGGTCTTTCGATCCGTAAAAACCACCGCCCGCCAGCTGTCCTTCGGGCTGAGTAATCAGGAAGTCCAGCTCCCCGGAATCCACTCTCCCCTGTTTCTTCCAACGCTGAATGTTTTCATCGGAACCCCAATGATAAAAACGGGTGCCTTTATTAATCGTTGTGAGTTTCCCGAGAGAATACTTTTCAGAAATGCCGCTTGAAGGAATCTTCTCGGTCACAAAAACCTCATCCCCTTTGATCTCAACGAGAATCTCCGCCCAAACTGCGGGAGAAAAGAGAACAGGGAGTAGAGAAGCGAGCAGAAGATAAGGGCGTAGCAGTACCTGGAATGTCACGATTACTTTTCGACAAAAAGATCGCGAAACTTAAAGCAAAGTTCGAAAGCGATTCAGTTTTTAACGCTATGTGCCGATCCATTCAGCAGATCAGTCGTGCTCCGGCCCTTGATGAACCAGACATCGTGAGGCGATGGCCAGAAATTCTTGAATTCGTCGGCAGAAATCACCCCTTCTGAAGTGATTTCGACCCCCTGTTCAAGATAAATCGCGCGGGCCAGGACCCCTTCCCATTCGCCCTGATGAAGACTGAAGAACTGCGCATCCTGATAATTGGAGTTGGCGAGCTTGGAGGCGTGCTCGACCAACGCTCCGAAATCCGCATACTGCCTGGGCAGCCCCCATTGAAGACAGGGATTCTCAGAGACAAAGGGGAAGAAAAAGCAGAAGAGAGGCGGCTTGCCTCTGGGGGCTTTGCGCCAGGCGAATTTCAGGAAGTCATCCGCGAAACACTCGATCTGTCTCCCTTGTTTACGAAATGCCTGAGCATAGGCATTGGCGTAATCCACGCGCCTATAAAGATTCCAGTAGCGGCGGAGGCTGTCAATTTCGACGCCTTCGAGCTGGGCATTCTGAAAAAAGTCAGCAATGGAAGCGAGATATGACCAGTTCCGGCAGCCGACATCGAGAACCAGATTCTGGCGCTGGGCTTCATCCGGCGAAAACGCTCTTTTGAGCACCAAATCATAGAACTGGCGCTCTTTGAGCCGGGCTGGTTCCTGGGGCTGAACCGTGGGTAAACCTGAGCGAAGCTGCCAATTGCCCCAGAACCGATGGCGAAGCTTCAAGCTGATCTGATTGAGGAAACTTTGAGTTCTCTCCACCGGGTATCTCCACCCTCATCTTCAACAAATCCCTGTCAGAATTCAACCACTTATCTCGAATAAAAATAACAAGCTGCATCCATGATTTTTTTCTCGCCAACAGGTTCTTTGAACAGGTATCAAGAACCTCCTTTTAAATTCATACGGGGAAGTGAATGACCAAGATCGACCTTCGGTCTCTGCTGCTCTCAGCGGCAGAATCCGCCGGCTCCCAGTCTCATGCGACAGAAGAAGCGTCGCGTGCTGTTGAGCCGAACATGCAATCTGAAATACTCGGTGAGTTGCAGCAATCTCCTGTGGATCAGATTCGTGCACAGATGGCGGACCTCGTTGCTGCGAAAACGAGTGTCTCTGAATATTCCGGGGATACAGTTGTCACGGAAATCTCCTCACCTTTCTCGTCCGTGCTTCCCTCCTTACTTGAACTCAAAACTGATATTCTGCAAGAGCTCGAAAATCATGTCAGCCGCCTTTTGACGCTGAACCCGAGTCGGCGTGAAGCCATCGCAAACTATCTCGATAAGCTGGCCGGTGGATCGTCCGGTCCGGGAGCTGGCAAAACTGCGGATCCTGCCGGAGGCTTGCGGCGGTGGGTGGAGGAATCCCGCTCCCCTGCTCAGACCGCGGCGCTACACCGCTATTTTGAAGAGATCGCCTTACTGGTGCTCGGGCAGGTTCTGCTGCTCAAAGCCTGGTCGGATCGCGGCATCCGGGCCTGGACACGAGCAGATCTTAATAATTTGAATTGGACTCTGAGCAAAGCTTTGAAACCGATGGTGCCGCTGGACCGGGAAGGCTGGCAGATCACCCGCCCGAACCTTTATTCCTGGTACGTTCCAAGTATTCCTCTTCAAGAGCAGATCTGGTCCCGCTTTGATCCCCTGCCTCTCGCGAACGAAGGCCCTACCTGCCTGGCGACTTTGCTGAATTCCTATCTGAGCTATCACTCCAAGGCGAGCCACGTTGTCCGCGCGGGGTTTGACCCGCGGTTTCTAAAAGCACTCTGGGACGCCACAGGACGCTTCGGTTTGGACGGGCAAGCTGAGCAGATTCAGCCTACAGTTGTCCCTCGCAAGCGAATTGCGTTCAGTCCGACCCTTCGTGATGGGACTCTGGTCAGGACCGGCCCGGTCTCGATGACCTGGCTTGGCGCTGAAGAATCACTCTTTCTTTTACTCTCGGCAGAATTGGCCCAACTCTGGTGGGGCCCTTCTTCCCCCCCGCTCTGGGCAGTTGGCAGTGGCCTGGAAGCTCATTCACGTGATCAGCTCTCTCTCGGCCTGGGGCTATCCAAACCTTCCCTCATGTCCAGGATCGCGGAGATCGAGTCCTGTGACACAGCTTTTGTGCTGGAAGAGAAAACGACACGGGGCCAGGGACGCGGGCTGGATGCTCAGGCCTTCCGGGAGCAGCTGGAAGCTCTTCCTTATTTCAAGAAACTCCGGAGACCCGGCACCACGCTCGGCGCTTTGCAGGCATGCGTGGCTTTAAGCAAACTTCGTCCCGGAGGCGTCCTCTGGTGGGCGCGTGAAGAAGCCATTGGGGCAGGCGAAGGCGACGATGTGCTGAATTTTCTGCTCGACCGGGCGAAAATTATTTGTGAATGGGATTTTTCGGATATCCACCATGCCTTGCCTCATTCGATGGCCATGGTCATGGCGCTCTTCCCCAAACACCTTTACCTGCTTGCGCGGGAGCCCCGGATCGAGGAGCGTCTTAATCACCGTCCTCTGCGCCTGTCTGTGCACGGAAACTTGCGCAGCCATGTCGAAATTCCGCTTCTTTTCCAGGATGCCTTCGAACGAGTGCAGCAGGCTCCCAGCACCTCAACATTCTACGGCCATGGACAATGGAAGACGCAACTTTCGAAAAGCCCTACCCCCCAAAAAGACTGGGCCGATCACTGGCCGGATGCAGTCTGCCAGAATACGTTGCGCTCGATTGAAGCGCTCCGCGGCGCCTCCCTGCCGCTGGCTCATGCAGTGACCGTCCGCAAAGCTCCAGAGTCGAATTGCTCGAAGCTCTGGAGCATGGATCCAGCCCTATTCGGGTTCTGGATTGATTCGGCAGTCGAGGGCGGCAAGAGAAATCTGGTCATACGCCCGTTACCACGCTTGGAGCAAGAGGCCACCGGTTCGGGCTTTGTGATCCTGGTCTCTGATGAAAGTTGGATTGCCCCCCTTTCTCTTTACCTGCAATCCGAAGGTATTCAGCGCTGGCTGGACCACCATTCTGAACGCAAAGCCGGACGCTGGATTCTGGACGAGCAAACCGTTCGGTTCCTGCCGGTGCCGAAAACACTTTGGCGAGCACTGGGCGTATTTGGTGAGGCGGAAGCTTCTGAAGCCACGCCTATGCTCGCCCGTCCCCTTCCGGGCGAATGGGAGAAGCTGTCTTCAGAAATGTCTTATAAACCTCGTAAACTCAGGGAAGCGCTGGTTTCACTTCCAATAACGGATGAGCTTTCGCGGGAAATCCATTCAACGGTATTTGTCCGGGCGGCACGGATCATTGAACAGCTTCGGCATGCCCAGGATCGGATGGCTTCGGTTGTCCTGTCTTCGGGGACGATCAATTGGGCCGGTATTCTGAGCATCCTTCCCAAATCAGAACCTTTACTCATCTCGATGCACCCCCTGATCACGGTTTCCGGAAATTTGCCGCTTCATATTCCGATTTCAAAAATTGATCTCGTCAAGATGCCGGCTCCGACCCTGATGTTCCTCACAGAGATTGGGTTGCACATGCGCCTGACGTCGGACCATCCCCGGATTCTCGAGGTCATCGCCCAGCAGCTTGAAGGGATTACCCATCCGACTTGGAGCGAGATTGTGGAAAATGTCCGGGTGCCCCGCCGAATTGAACTCGCAGAGACAACTGCTTCAGACATTCTCAAATCCTATGGCGAACAGGTGACCCGTGCCGGCGAACTGTTTGATCTGCTCAGCGCCTGTCAACTTTATTGACAGAGTTCTGCCCAAATTTTTGATGTGTCATCGGGCACACTTCTTAAAATAATTATTGTTTCCAGAGACTTACTTAATTTTGACTCGGTCCGCTGCTTTGGCACCTGACCTGCAAACTCTACTCTCAAGACGAGTGGCAAGACGAGTGGAGAAATTATGAAGTCCCTAAAGCAAAATCAAAACAGAGTGAATTGGGTGCCCCTCTCATTGACTCTCACCGCTTCGGTTCTTCTCACCGGTTGCGGTCAGGGCAAAGTGGCAGTCACCCGTGATGATGCTGTCACCCACCGCGAGCCGCAACATCAAGTCACGCCCATGGCTGCCGGGGAACCTGGACCAACCGCAAATCTTGGCTTTTTTGCTCCCCAAATCCTCAGCCAGCTCATGGGTATCTACACCGGCACAATCCAGGGCTGGGCTTTGAACGGAGACGCTTTTTCCCAGCCTTTTTCCCTGACTCTGACGTCCACCCAGCAGAACGGAATGACCATGGCCTACGCCACCTTTCAAACAGGTGGTGGCAGCGATACCACTCCGATCAGTTTCACGTCCTGGGTCGCACCCGGATTGACGGGAATGTACGTCAACAATGTCGCGACATACAGTTTTGTCACCCAGATATTGGATATTCCCAGCATCAGCGAGTTCCCGGTAGCGATCGAGATTATTCTCGCGCTCGGGGGAACTGGCTACACTTTTGTTCCGAGGCAGTCTGCGATTTTCGTCAAGGACTGCAGGTTTTCCCAAGGCGTCGAGTGTAATAATGATTTTCAGGACGTTTGGTTTCTCGACGATTTAGGAAAGCGCAACTAACACCCATCCCAATATCCCGCCGGGCCCCGTTCGTTAGAAATTCGGAACACGGGGCCCGACCCCCTCTCACTTTTAAAATGGATTCACCTCTTCCAAAGCTTCGGTTACACTGAGGCTGCATGAAAGAGTATCCCTGGCATCTTCCAAGCGCTTCCGAAAAGCACCAGCAATGGTTCCGGAACATCATCGATTTCAATGAGCTGACGCTGATGTGGATGGACGATTTGCAGATCAAACCCGAACCCCATCTTCTGTCCCGTGGGCATGCGGCTGACGAAGTTGTCCGTGATTTGAATACGCTCCAGAGCCTTTCTGCCCGCAGTTTCGAAAGTCTTCTGGATGAAAACTCGCCCGACGAGCTTTTGCAGCGGCTGGACCACATGGTCTGGTCGGTTCAAGGCTATATCCTGAGCAACCTTCTTGTCCGAGCCAAGAATGCGGCGGAGAAGAGTTCGCTGCTGGTCGTCCTGGAACAGAGTTCCTGGAAAAACGGCAGAGCCCTAGCGGAGAAGCGCTGGGCGGGGCTTCCACCTCAGGATCTTGAAAAACTCCAGAGTCTCCAGGGCGCTTTGCGCGACACGCAGGTGGGCACGGAAGGTTTCCTGACCAAGCGGTCGATGGCATCGAGTCTGGACTTTGAATTGAAAAGTTGTCCGCATCAGATTTTGTATATGGAAGTCTATCCCGTTGCCGATCTCCTTTGCCGGCTGCACACGCATTGGATTCGAGGATTCATTTACGCACTCAACCCCCATGTCACGATTGAACACAAGATCCAGCAGCCCCGCTGCCTTCATTCCTGGACCTACCTTTAATAAATCTATGATTGAAAATCTATGACTGCTTCCGAACGCTATTCCCGCCAGATCAGTCTTCCGGGGTTCGGTACGTCCGGTCAGGAGAAACTGCGAAACTCTTCCGTCCTTCTGGTCGGCGTGGGCGGTCTGGGGTCTCCTCTGGCGCTGTATCTGGCAGCGGCGGGAATTGGCCGGCTGGGGATCATGGATGATGACCGGGTCAGTCTTTCGAATTTGCAGAGACAGGTGCTCTTTGATTCTGCGGATCAGGGCATGCCCAAGGTTGAAGTCGCAAAACGGCGCCTGAATGCCCTGAACCCTGAAGTCGAAGTCATCACGTATTTTGAACGATTGCGGCTTGAAAATGCAGAAGCCCGGGCTGCAGGTTACGATCTTCTGATTGGAGCCACTGATAATTTTGAATCGAGAGTTCTTTTGAACGATATCGCCGTTCGCTCGGGCAAGCCTTTTGTTCACGGATCCATTTCTGAGTTTGAGGGCCAGGTATCGGTTTTCTATGCAGCCGAAGGGCCCTGCTACCGCTGTCTTTATCCGGAACCCAAAGCTGCGATCAATCAAGGGGCACCACTCGGAGTGCTTGGTGCTTTACCCGGCATTGTCGGCTCGGTGCAGGCGTTGGAGGCTGTCAAGTGGCTCGTGCGCGGGAGTTTTCGGGATTCGATTCTGGAACCGCTGATTGGCAAGCTCTGGCTGATTGACGGAACCACGATGGACACGAGGACGCTTATTTTGAGGCCACGCGCCGGTTGCCGGTGTCGATCTCAAGTTTAACGGACAAAACACCAGCGTCCGGGGTTGCAAACTGGCTGGCAATACTTTCTGATTTGGAGCCGGCCTTCGCAAGCAGGCGTTCCAGATCGTGACGTAAAATGACAATGACCAGATCCGCACCGAACCCCCCACTCTCAGTTGTGAAAGAAATCACGACCGGCAGCGCTGTTTCCGTAGCAGGAATCTGGGCCAGGCGAATACCGTACCGGAACCGCTTCCCATTCGGGAAGCGGGTGGATGCGTCCATTGAACCGCGCTCCAAAAGTCTTTGTGCGTCTTCGCCCGTCAAGCGTACGCGGATGTTTTCATCTGAAAATTTGATATTCATAACTCACCTTTTGGACAGCTGGTTTGCAATCGTCTGAAGTCCTCCGGACTGTTCACATTTCTAAACGCGGCGGCGTCCCGCGCCGAAACGTCCAGGACTTTTGTCCGGCTTGTTTTTAGAAATTCTCCAAAATTACGAACAGCATCGGGTGTAGCTGAGTGGGTCAACCGATAAAGGGTGTTCAGTAATTCTGGTATGGGACGAAAGGCCAAGGGAAGAACTGACGCCTCGAAATGAACTGCATCCAGCTCAGGGTCCTGATCCAGCTGAGCCACGAGAGACTCGAGTTCCGGGAGTTTCAACGCCGGCATGTCAACTGGCAGGACCAGAAAGGTTTTGGTCTCCAAACGAAGGCCCGCTTTTTGTAAGGTCTGTAGGACTGAGGCAATTCCGCCGAGCGGCCCGAGCAGGTGGAATTCCGGGAGATCGGTGATAAAAATGGACGAAGGCAGACTTCCTTCGCGGGGCTCCCCGCTCAGAACTACCGCAGAATGAGCGAGCCCATGGGCGAGCGTTTCGGCGCGATTCAGAAGGGTCGCGCCTTCATACATGAGCAGGCATTTGTCAGATCCCATGCGGAGGGAGCGGCCGCCCGCCAGAACAACAAAGATTCGCCGGGCTTGCGTGAAGGCAGGAATATGGGCCTTTGTGAACCCGTTACTCAGCATGAGTTCTCAGCGAGTGCCCAGGCAGCCACTGGCTTTCGCCATCCTCGTAATGTTCTTTCTTCCAAACCGGTAAGCGGGTTTTGATTTCTTCCAGTGCTGTGCGCGAAGCTTCATACGCTTCCGCCCTGTGAGGAGCTCCTACCGCGATGATCACACTGGCCTCTCCCACTGCCACTGGACCCGTGCGATGCGCGATCGCGATTTGTGCGCCCGTGCGGGAATGAATTTCGGTGCAAATCTGCTTCAGGACTTCCTGAGCAAGGACGACATGGGCGTCATACGTGACCGCAAGGACGGTCTTCTGATTGTGTTCGTTGCGAACCAAACCGGAAAATACGAGGACCGCTCCGGATTCCGGGCGGGAAATGCGTGCAGCCATTCCAGAAGGATCCAGTGGATTGGAAGTGATCTCAGTCCAGATGTTCACTGTTCAACCCCCGCAGACCGGAGGCAGAACGGACAGTTCAAGTGCGCGATCCAGAACGTCCCCATCGGAAAGAACCCGGCTTTCATCCGCCACTGCGCTTTGCTCAAGAAGTTCCTGGTCCTCTGGGGAGGGAAAGTCAGGATTGGAAAGTTTCAGAATCTCACCGATCTGTGAACGTGCCGCACCCGCTGTCAGTCCCTGAGGTACGGGAAGCTCCAGTTCGGCTTTGCCTTCGAAGTACTTTCGAAATGCTCCAAAAAACCGAACCCGGATCCGTCTTGATTCATTCATTAAAGAAACTCCCGATCAGGTGACAGGAAATCATCGCCCCTTTTTGCAATTCTTGCGCTGCGCTTGGCAGAACTGCCCAGGCATTCGCCTCCGCCAACGGTCCCACACGGAAGGACGCCTGCCCCTGCAGGATGCTCACGCCGAGTTGACCCTGGGAATCCACCAGCACCCTGGCTTTGAAAAAGCACGTCAGACCCTCCGGCTTGCTGACTGGCTCCAGTAATACCGCTTGAAGAGCTCCTTCCGGGGCCCGCTGACTGATTGCCTTCAGGAAGGGCTGTACAAAAAACCGGACACCGACTGCGGTCGAAACCGGATTGCCCGGTAAACCGAAAAGAACAGTTCTCTTGCCGAGCTTTTTGAAATCAGCAAATAGCAGGGGTTTTCCAGGTCGAATCGCGACTTTGTGAAAACAGATGCTCGCCTGCATTTCTTCAAGGGCCGGTCGGATAAAGTCAAATTTGCCCATGGATACCGCGCCTGTCGTCAGGATGATGTCTGGAGCATTCTCCCGCAAAATACGTTCAAGAAGCCCACGGAACTCAGCAGAATTATCCCGGATGATTCCATGAACCCGAACCTCGCAACCCAGGGCTTCCAGTTCAGCTTGAAGAAATGAAGCAGTCGAATTGCGGATCTGGCTCGGGGCCAGCAATTTGCAGTTCACGTCGACGAGTTCGGTCCCGGTAGGAATCACCGCGACTGTGGGTTTCTTGATGACATTGAACCCGGTCAGGCCCATCGCGGCCAAGGGGAGAAGGTGCCGAGGACGAAGAAGCGTTCCGGAAGCGAGTACCTGCGTCCCGATGCTGAAATCCTCCCCCGCCCGGCGAACATGATCTCCGGCAGAGGCGGCCCTCTGGATTTTGACCCGGTCCGAACCTTTCTCGCGAATGGCATCTTCGACTTTGACGATCGCATCGAAACCCTGTGGTATCGGGGCACCTGTCATGATTTCGCAGCAAACCCCAGACGCCGCTTGAATTCCGTTGATGGAATCCCCGGCCGCAACCATTCGGACTACTTGCAACTCGACCGGCTTGATGGCATCGGCATTGATCGTATCTTGGGCCCGCACCGCAAAGCCATCCATTGCAGAATTATCAAAAGCAGGAATATTTTCGGGGCTTGAAATGGATTCCGCAAGAACGCGCCCCGGGCAGTCTTCCAGCAAGACGCGTTCGGAATTCAACGGCAAGTCCTGGGCAGCTGAAAGAATTCGCGCCAGAGCTTCAGAATAAGCGAGCATCTTTTAATGTCCCCCACCCAAAATCATCTGATGCGCATGTGAAACAATCGGCAGCACAATCTGCATTCCTTCACGAACCGCTTTCTCGCTACCCGGAAATGCAATGACCAAGGCCTGGCCCACCTGTACCGCTTCTGTGCGGCTGATCCAGGCCATCGGCGTTTTAAGGCTTCCTGCGGTCCGGAGCAGTTCTCCAATCCCGGGAATGACGCGATCGCTGATCTTCGCTAGTGCTTCCGGTGTGACATCGCGAGCACTGAGGCCGGTTCCACCAGTGGTAAAAACTATGTCGGCTTTTTGTTTGATGGCAAAATCAGAAACCGCTTTGACTATTTCGGTCACTTCATCGGCGACAAGCGCCTGTCCCAGCAAAGTGCCACCTTCTTTTTTGACCAGTTCCATGATTGCCGGACCCGATCGGTCCTGGGCCTCGCCCCTGGAGCAGCGGTCACTGACGGTGATCACCGCGATTTTCAATCCGGTCAGAAGTGAAGTCGTCGGAGCTTCTGTGTCTTTGGGAGGTGCTTCAGGATGAGTCCAGAAGCCGCTTTTGCCGCCTTCTTTTGTTTCCAGATGAATGTCGGAAATCCAAAGCGCCGCATTTACGCCCTTAGTCAGGTCATAAATTGAAAGAAGCGCGGCATTGACGCCGGCAAGAGCTTCCATCTCCACTCCGGTTTTGGCAGTGGCAATTGCCTCACAGCGCGCGAGAACACTCCAGTCGTTTTCCTGAAATTCAAAAGACATCCGGATGGAATCAAGACCGAGCGGATGACAGAGCGGAATCCAATTGGAGGCATTCTTTGCAGCCATGATGCCGGCGACTTCAGCCAGCGCAAGCACATCCCCCTTGGGAAGTGTGTGCTCCCGGATTCTTTGAAAGGCATCAGCGCCAACGAGGATTTTGCCACTCGCCACGGCCCGTCGGCGGGTCGTATGCTTTGCACCAACATCAATCATTTTGAAACGGGAATCAGCCGCCAATGGAGGCAAGGTTCTGTGTGCTGCCATAATGACCCTCCAGCAAACGATGCGATTGTTGCTTGGCTCCGAGGAGATTAGTGACCGCCAATTGCAACTCCGGCAATTGCTGCGCTGATTGCAGGAAAGGTCTGAGTGAATACTCCCCTTCTCCGAAAAGGCAAAGTCTCAGGGCTCCGCGGGCACTGACCCGCAGGCGATTGCAGGAAGCGCAGAAATTCTGGGAATAAGGCGTAATCAAGCCCACCGTGCCCACGAACTCCGGATGACTGAACACAGTTGCGGGACCCATGTTGAGACGGGTTCCGGGGGTGACCTGCTGCCAGCCTTGCGCCAGAATTTGCTTTCCGACGAGATCCGCCGGCAGATGCCGTTCCGCAAAGAATTCCCTGTTATCCGAAGTCTGCATCAGTTCGATGAAGCGGATGCTGAGCCGTTTGTTCCGGACAAGTTCGAGATAGGCCGGAAGTTCTTCGCTGTTCAAGCCTTTCAGAAGAACGACATTGATCTTCACGGATTCAAAATTCTGAACCAGCGCGCTCTCCACTGCTTTGAGAACATCCGCTGCACTTGATTTGCCCGTTATCGCCTCGAACTGGTTGGGTTGCAGGCTGTCGACGCTGAAATTGATGGCAGTCAAACCGGCAGCTTTTAGAAAAGGAAGGAGCGGCAATATTTTATGTCCGTTCGTCGTCAGCGCCACGGCTTCAATTCCCGGCACACTGGCAACGGCTTGGATGATACTGATAAGGTCCTTTCGCAATGTGGGCTCTCCGCCAGTCAGGCGGACTTTGGAAACGCCCATTTCGGCGAAGCCGCGCACGAGATTGCGGATCTCATCAACGGAAAGGGGCTGCTGTTCGGGTTTGGCACAGCCCTCCGGCAGGCAGTAAAGGCAACGAAAATTGCAAAGCTCAGTAATGGAAAGTCTGAGATAGGAAAACTGCCGTTGAAAATTATCAGTCAACACTTGGATTTCCTCTGCAAGGCAACCCGATCCAGGTACCTTTCGAGGGCGCAGGTGATCACAACCGCATAAAGCGAGCCGAGCAGGACGTCGAGAATATAGTGGTGATTCAGATAAACAGCCGCAAAGCACATTGTTACATAGAAAAATATGCTGAACGCGCGGAATCGTCCAAATTTAAAAGCAAAATAAACCGCTTGCAGAGGATACGCAACGTGCAGCGAGGGAATCGCGCCAAAGACATCGGCGGAACGGCCGTACCACTCAGTGAAAAACTTGGTTCCCAAAAGCTCGTCAAACCGCACGCAACCGGCGGCGTTGGCGAGCGTGTCCATCTTCGCCGGACCGAAACCATGCAATGCCACGTACCAGGGCGGAGCGGCTGCATACCAATAGTAAGTCGTATAGCCGATCAGATTCACCCAGAAGAACGACCACATGTACCGGGGGGCGAGTTCCTGAATACGATCTGCACTGAGTTTCGGAGTGCCCGTTCGGCTCGCCCAGAAATAGAAATAAGCGCCGATTGCCGCGAAAATTGGAACAAAACTGATGTAAAAAAATCCAGTGATGAGATCCAGAATGGGATTTGTGTGAAGTTGAAACCACTCGTTCGGAGTCAGCCGTCCGGTGGCTGTTTCAATTCCAAACCATCGCAGGTCAAAGAAATAGGGTTCTTCCACATGGACCGGGCCGCGGATGTAGTCCCCATAGAATCGTTGGCTGTCATAAACAATTGCGGTGGCGAGTATCGGCAGCAGAAATTTATAAATATGGTTCAGACCTCGTCCGCCATAACTCCCGACAAGGATCACCAGTCCCCCACTGATGTGATCCGAACGAAAGCCGTTCAGCAGGAGCAGGAGCGACCAATAGACAAGAACAAAAACCAAAGGTGCAAATCTTTGGGTCTGCGTGCGCTCCGCCCACCACTTGGTCCATTCTTCTGGGTAACTTTTAAGGGTGACGGCAAGTGTGCGTGTGAGTTGAGTGATCATGTCAGATCCTGTCAGCGGGCAAAAACTTTTACAGGAAATCCTTTTTGGCGGATCTCTTCTGCAAAAGCCTCCAGCTCCTCTCTTTTGACCGGCTCGGCATCCGGAAAAGCCGGTTCGCGGTCCACTGTTGTGATAAAAATCTGCTTGGGTGCGATTTTAACGTAGGCTCTCAGAACCGCTTGTCGGTTGGCTTCAGTCCAATTTGAAACTTCCGGGCTAGAACTGCAGTTCCAGAAGAGTGACTGAATCATGGGTTTGGAAAGTCGTTGAATGCGTTCAATATGCGCCTCAATCGATCCCACTGACGCAGTTGGACGATTCAAGCGCCTGAACAGGTCATCAATTCCGCAGTCGAGCTTGATCCAGGCTTCGTCCAGCGCATTGCAGCCCTCAACGACGGTGGCCCGGTTGAGTTCCGAACCATTGCTCAGGCAGTTGAAAATCCAGCGGCCGTTGACTTTTTTTCGTAGCGCCAGAATCGACCGGACAATTTCCAGGAAGTCAGGATGCGCTGTCGGCTCGGAATTTCCAGCCAGAGTGACAGAATCGAGATTGGGATGAAGGTTCAAGGCGCCAGCAAGTTCCTCTAAAACCTGGTTGACGGGAGGAAGTTTCTGACCTTCCACCGTTTCGGTGGATTCCTTGCGCGAACCAAAACCGCACTGACAGTAAATGCAACCCCAGGTGCAGATCTTGGCGTACGGATCCCCAAGATTAATCCCAAGGGAGAGTCCGTGACGACGACTCTGAACGGGTCCATAGATTGCCGGGCAATGTTTTCTCAAGTTCATACTCAGGAACGGCCACTATATACAGGGTTTGCCTTGCGAATCAACCCTTCTGCCGCACCACGGCGGCACAGTCTCTTCAAACAATGCGGGTTGAGTTAGGATTTGAAGTACGGTATCGAATCTTACTCAGCGCTCACAAAGGGAGATCAGCCGGCATGAATTCAACAGAACTGGGACACCAAATGCTTTTAGGTGACGAGGCCATTGCCCTTGGGGCGGTTCACGGTGGAGCTAGCTTGGCCTATGGTTATCCGGGAACGCCGTCGACTGAAATACTGGAGACATGCTTAGGATATGCGAAGGTATTTCCCAGATTCAAAGCCACCTGGTGTACAAACGAAAAGACCGCCTACGAACAGGCTCTTGGGGCCTCTCTCGCCGGTCGCCGCGTCCTCGTCACTATGAAGCATGTTGGCTTGAACGTGGCTGCTGACCCCTTCATGAGTTCCGCCCTGGTTTCGATTCATGGTGGACTTGTGCTCGCTGTGGCGGATGACCCTGGAATGCACAGTTCCCAGAATGAGCAGGACAGCCGCTACTTTGCTGATTTCGCCAAGATCATCTGTCTGGAACCTGCTGACCATCAACAGGCCTACGATATGACCAGAGAGGCCTTCGTTCTTTCTGAAAAATACAAGATGCCTGTGGTCCTCCGGATTGTAACCCGTCTCGCCCATAGCCGAGGGGTAGTCCTCCCCCGCTCCGCCTCAGCGATCAATTCCGTGAATAAGGCGCAAGATCCTCAATCCTGGATTCTTTTGCCCAATAATGCCCGACGGCAATGGCATGAGCGCCTGACTTCCGAAGCCACTCTTAAGAATGAGATCGAAACAGGCCCTCATAATCAGCTTTCGTTGGCACCCGGAGATGACGTTTTGGGAGTGATCACCACCGGCACTGCACGGAACTATTATCTGGAAGTCGCCAGCGAGCTGAAAACTCCAGTTTCTCATCTGCACATCGGAGCCTACCCCTTGCCTGAACAAAAAATTCAGCAGCTGCTCGCAGGGGTGAAGAAACTCGTGATTTTCGAAGAAGGCTATCCCTATCTGGAGCGCCTGATCCGGGGCGTGGGGAACTCAAGTCCAAAACCCATTTCAGGGCGGATGTCTGGAGAAGTTCCCGCAGACGGCGAACTCAATCCGGACATCGTTCGTGCGGCTCTGGGCTTATCTGTTCAAAAAGGGCTTTCTGCCCCGGCAAGCTTCACGATTCCAGGACGTCCTCCGCAACTTTGCCCCGGCTGCCCGCATATCGACAGCTACGCCTCCATCAAAGAAGCACTCAGCGCATTCGGTGTGAGTCTGGTAACGGCTGATATCGGTTGCTACACTCTCGGTGCGATGCCCGAGTACAAGGCCATCGAAAGCTGCGTCTGTATGGGCGCGTCCATTGGGATGGCCAAAGGGGCTTCCGAAGCGGGGCTGCAACCCGTGGTCGCCGTAATTGGGGACAGCACGTTCTTTCATTCCGGCATGACGGCTCTCGTTGATGCTATTTCCGCCAATTCCAATATCACGGTGATGATCCTGGATAACGAAACGGTCGGAATGACAGGAGGGCAGACGACGATTCTGCCTTCAAACGGGATGCAGACACGAATTAAAGACGTCGTACTGGGTCTGGGTGTCAACCCCGAGCACGTCCACGTCCTGCACACTCATCGCACACAGGTTCACGTGAACTCCGCCATCATTCAAAAGGAGATCGAGTACCAGGGGCTTTCGGTGATCATTGCCGTCCGTGAGTGCATTGAAACAGCGAAGCGGAAAAAGGTGACCTCATGAAATGCGATCTGATTTTTGCAGGTGTTGGAGGACAAGGCGTGCTGTCAGTTTCGGCGGCAATCGGGACCGCAGCACTGAGTGAGGGATTGCACATGAAGCAATCAGAAGTACACGGAATGTCCCAAAGAGGCGGGGCAGTGACTGCCGCTCTCCGGATTTCCGATGTTCCGGTTCACAGCCCGCTTGTTTCCAGCGGTTCGGCCCAGCTTCTGCTGAGCATGGAGCCTCTTGAGGCTCTCCGGTATCTTCCTATGCTTTCTAAAGACGCAACTGTCATTTCCGCAATGGCTCCCGTCAAGAACATCGGCAATTATCCCGACCTCCAAGAGATCTATGCCCAGATCCGGAGCTTGCCCAAGGCTTTCCTGATTGATGCCGAGCAACTTGCCCGTGAAGCCGGCTCCGTCCGGACCTCGAACATTGTGCTGGTGGGAGCGGCCTCAAAATTCCTTCCAGTTCAGGCGGATTCACTCGTTCAAGCGATCCGCAGCCTTTTTGAGCGTAAAGGCGAAAAGATTGTCGAAATGAATTTGAAGGCATTCCAGCTGGGTCGCGCGGCTGCCCATTGAGGTCGAGTACTTATGAATTTTACGGCGATTGAGTCAATTCTGAATAAAGCCCGACAGCAGCAGCGAATGTCCCTTCTGGAAACAGAAGGAATGGAGATCCTCAAAGCGCTCGGAATACAGGTCCCTCATCGGATTTTGCTCCGAAATTCTTCCGAGCTGAATTCTGAGATTTTGTCCGGCCTGCAGGGCAAGCTGGCCGTCATCAAGGTTGTATCTCACGAGATACTCCACAAGAGCGATCTGGGCGGGGTCAAAATTGTTGAAAACCGGATGGACATGGTGCGGGACGCAATTCTGGACATGGAGCGGCGTTTTGCTGAAAAATTCAAAGTAACTGGATACTCCATCAGCGAATGCATTCCCTATGATTCGTCACTGGGAAACGAACTTCTCCTGGGTATGCGCTGGACTGAGGATTTCGGCGCAGTAATCACGCTCAGCGCGGGTGGAATCTTTACAGAATTCCTGGCTTCCCACTTCCGGGAAGGTCGCGATGCAGCCGTCCTCAGTCCGAGTGCCGGCTCTGAGAAAAGCCTGGCTCAGGCTCTTTCTCAAGTGGCCGTGGTTCAGCTGGCGACCCGGACTCTTCGCGGGCAAAAGCCGCGAATCGCCCTCACTCAGATCACGGAAGTGGTTCAGCAGTTATTTCAGATTTCCGAACGCCTCATGCCTTCGGAAATAAAGGAATTCGAAATCAATCCCCTGGTCATCTCAGAAGGAAAACTGATTGCGCTCGATGCGCTGGTGACTCTGGCGCATGCCCCTGCTTCTGCAACAGCCCTTTCGATCCGCCCCGCTGAAAAAATCCGTAACCTCCTGGAGCCCCGCACGATCGCGGTCATGGGGGTTTCAGAAAAAATGAATCCGGGACGTACGATCGTTGAAAATATTTTGCACCAGGGTTTTGATCCATCCCGACTTTATATCATCAAACCCGGGATGCAGACCCTTGCCGGCTGTCCCTGCGTCCCTAGCATTTCAGCGCTGCCCGGAAAAGTGGATCTTCTGGTGCTCGCGGTTTCCGCCAAGCAGATACCAGACGCGATCACCGAAGTGGCGGCCTTTGAGAAGGCCGAAAGCGTGATTGCGATTCCAGGAGGTCTGGAAGAAAAACAAGGAACTCAAGCCATCGTTAGCAGCATGAACCAGGCGCTTGAGAATTCCCGTCGCACGACCTGGAAGGGGCCTGTGATCAATGGTGGGAACTGCCTGGGCATCCGCTCGGTCCCGGGGAAATACAATACGCTCTTTATTCCACCCTACAAACTCCCGCTTCCGACCGGCCCCGCAGCACCGCTTGCGTTCCTCTCCCAGAGCGGAGCTTTTGCGGTTTCAAAATCAAGCAAGCTCGGAGCAATCAATCCAAAATACACGATTTCAATCGGAAACCAGATGGATCTCACGGTCGGGGATTATCTGGATTATCTGAAAAGTGATTTGGAGATTCAGACCTACGCGGTTTACGTCGAGGGATTCAAGGCGCTGGATGGTCTCAAGTTCATCAGAGCCGCCCGTGAAATTGTCAAAAGCGGCCGCACGGTCATTCTGTATCGCGCGGGACGAACCCTCGAAGGTGCTCATGCTTCTGCCAGCCACACGGCTTCGATTGCTGGCAATTACGCAGTTACCCGTGGGCTCTGCCAGGAAGCCGGTGTCTTGCTTGCAGAAACCGTCGCTGACTTCGAAGACCTGACAAAGATGTTCGTGTTCCTCGGCCCCAACCGTCATTTGATCACAGGCCGGCAGCCCCGTCTCGGCGCGATTTCGAATGCCGGCTTCGAATGCGTTGCTTTTGCAGATAATCTGGGGAGTTTCACCCTGCCCGCTTTTGAAGGTACTGCTCAGAGGGCTCTTGAAGAGTCTTTGGATAAGGCAGGGCTTTCTTCCATCGTCGATGTTCACAATCCGGTGGACCTCACGCCCATGACGAACGATGCCGGTTATGACCGAGTGATCCGCACCGTACTGACGGATTCCGCGATGGATGCGGTGATCGTCGGAATCGTCCCGCTCACTCCCGCTACAATGACCCTCAGTATCTCACCCGCCGAACACTCCGAAGACCTCATGCATCCAGACGCGCTGGCGTTGAGACTTGCGCGGATCAAGAAAGAATTCACCGCAGCAGGAGCAGGCAAACCCTGGGTTGCGGTTGTGGATGCGGGGGAACTCTACGACGCTTTTGCCTATCAACTCGAGCGTTTTCAGATTCCAACCTTCCGGACCGCTGACCGGGCTTTACGTATCCTGAATGCTTATTTCATGACTTCCCGGTAGCATTTTTCAAAACGTTCCCACATGACTTTGTCGCTTCCCGTATAACCAATACTCAAGCGCAAAAGCCCCTGCGAAAGGTGCATCTTCTTCTGCGCATCTTCCGGAATTTCACTCGACGTACTCACGGCGGGGCAACTCATCAGAGTCCGGGAGAATCCGAGAGATACGGCATAAAGGCCAAATTTTTCTTCCTGAAGTCGTGAAGCGAGTTTGGCTGCACGCTCTTTAGTCCCGCAGTCCACCGTGACCATGCCACCAAAGCCATATTCCGGGTGCATGATGGATTTGATAAGCTCGTGATGAGGATGACTCTTGAGCCCGGGATAAATCGTTTTGACGCCCGCCTCTTCCATCTTGATTGCAAGGTAACCCGCTGAACGGGAATGAGCAGCCATCCGGATGGGCAGATGATCGAGCCGCAGATAGAGCTCGTGCGCCACCCTGGGATCCATGACCGGTCCCATTAGCATGACGACCCCGTGGTTCAGATCCACCAGGTCGTCGATGAATTTGCGGGAGCCAACAATCGCACCGGCGATCAAATCGCTCGAACCCGACAAGTACTTGGTACAGGAATAAACGACGACATCAGCACCGAACTCGACCGGTGCAACCTGAACAGGCGTGAAGGTATTATCCACTACGAGTTTAATGTTCTTTTTTTTTGCCAAAGCACCGAGCGCTTTCAAATCGCTGATACCGAGCAGCGGATTTGAAACAGTCTCGGTATAGATCACCTTGGTATCGGGCCGAATGGCTTTTTCAAACGCGGAGACATCATCCGGATCTACAAACGTGACCTGGATTCCACGATTCGGGAAGATATTATTAAAGAGCGCATAGGTTCCGCCGTAAATGGTCTGGGAGGAAACCAGGTGCCCGCCTTGGGGCATGAGCTGCTCCACCGCCGAAGCAATGGCCGCTATTCCGCTTGCGACACCAAGCGCCGCTTCCATTCCCTCCATGGCCGCAAGCTTTCTGCCGAAGGCGTTGACGGTGGGATTGGCATGGCGGCTATAAAGATAGCGATCGGGAAGCTCGCCCCGGAATGCCCGCTCCATATCCGCCGGATCGAGAAAAGTCGAAGTCGCCGCCACATCGATGACTGGAACTACCCCGCCTTCTTCGCCAAAGTGCTGAATATCCCGAATTGCCTGTCGTGACCGTTCCATAGCGCCTCCTGCTGTTGCCCTTGTTAAAACAAAAATACCACATCAAGGCCCCAGCGGAAGGTGCTAATTGCTGTTCGACATGCTGCAATAAAGAATTAGGCTGCTTTTTCCTTCTTTTTATCGCTTTCGATCAGCATTTTTTCAAATGACTCACTTGCGCCCTCGGTGATCTGGATGGGCTTGGACTTGCTTTCTGCGGCTTTGGGCAGGGCGACTCTCAGGACACCGTCCTTGTAGTTGGCTTGTACTTTTTCAGCATCGACGGCAGAAGGGAGTGAGAATATCCGCTGAAAAGAACCATAGAATCTCTCGGTCGCATGTCTTGCGGATTTTTCGCGGGTTTCTTCCTCCTGTCTCTCTCCTGAAACAATGAGCTGGTTGTCTTTCACTTCAATCTTGACGTTATCCTTGGAAACGCCGGGCAGGTCGAAACTGAAGAGAAAATGCTTGTCTGTTTCCTCCAGATTGCAAGGAGGTGAAAAAACCAGCGGGTCTTCACCGAAAGACTGCTCGTAAGGACTCATGAAGTCCCCGAACATGCGGTCCAGCGTCCGCTGGAGTCTTGAGATTTCGCGAACCGGGTTCCAAGCTGCCTCCCGGCGCCAGATATCGGGCAGATGACGATTGGCCATAGAACACTCCTTTTCAATAATTCCAGATTTATGATGCATTTGAAATGCCTGAGGTGCCGGTCAGATTTGGTAGAATATCCCCGGTTGAATTCCCCAGCCGCTTGGGTTAGAACTCCCAAACATCTCAAGAGCGGCCTCACATGCGTCCCCATCGTCTAGAGGCCTAGGACGGCGCCTTCTCACGGCGTAAACCGGGGTTCGAATCCCCGTGGGGACGCCAAACAAAAGAGTATCCGCCTCCTTTTTGATGCTTATCGCGTCATCGCTACTGATTGCCCGTTTAATATTCTCAGTACATTGTTTTTGAAACACCTACAGCGAGCGGTGGGGATTCGACGTGCGTAAACGCCTGCCTACAGCCCTGAGAGCAACGAGATCGCAGAGGCATTCGTGAAATAATGGTCCCGCTTTTTACTCTGTCCCGCCTTTAACTCGGCCTAGCTCAAAATTGCCTTACATTCAGCGAAAAACGCTGATGGAGCATTTGAGTAAAAACATTATAAACAGAATCTTTTCACTTATATCAAAAGCAGTTTCTTGCAAAAATACTGCCCGTGTCTGCTTAATTTAAACACCGCGTAAATAAGAATTGCGTTATTACCAGACTTTTCAATCTACTTGATTGCGTGCTCTTATGCCCTTCCCTCGGGACCTCGATTGGCTTAGATTCGATATGTGCCTATCGCCCGCGTAGCCCTGAAAACTGTCCTGCCCTACACGGTCTTCGCAAGCCTTTGGATTGTTTTTTCCGACAAAGCGCTCGAGAGACTCGGATTGGTTGCCGAGCAGATGACCACGTTTTCCATCGTCAAAGGCCTATTTTTTGTTCTGGTGACATCGCTTCTTCTTCTCATCCTGATCAGAGGCCAATTGCGTGCGATCATTTACTCAGAGGAGCAGCTGAATTCAATTATTTCTCATTTGCCTGACGCCATTGTTCTCATCAGTAAAGCTCGAGAAGTCATTCATGTAAATGAAGCGGCGAAGACGCTTTTCGAAATTGATTCCACTGCAAATGCCAATTTAGAAATGACAAAATTCTTTTTCAACTATTGCACGTATTCCTTAACCCATCCGGAAGGGGGTCCAATTGAATCAGCGGAACGCGCTTCCGAAAGAGCTTTAAATGGTGAAATCATCCGCAACATGCCTTCGGTTCTTCACCTCCCCTCGGGTAAAACAATTCACCTCAGCGTCTCCGCCGCACCTGCATCCATGCAGGAAAACCAGATCCAAACCGTCGCACTCGCCATCCGCGATGTCAGTGAGCTGCGCCGGCTCGAGGGACTCCGGGACGAGTTTCTCTCCAACGCTGCCCATGATCTCAAAACGCCGCTGTCGGTGATCAAAACCAATACCCAGCTCTTTCATCGTCTGGGTGAAAAGTGGGACAGCACAAAGCGAACCGCTCTTCTGGAATCCACAGACAGGCAATGCGACAAGCTGACCACCCTGATTGAGGAGCTGCTCGACTCCGCGGCTTCCTCAGAGGGAATGCTCAGACTCAATCGTTCCTCATTCGATCTTGCACGGATGATCCGGGAGGTCAGCGCTAATCTCGGAGCAATTGCTTACCCGGTCAACATTTCAGTTGAGTCACCTGATCGGCTTGAGGTTTTCGCCGATCAGCAGAGAATCGAGCGAGTCCTGACAAATCTGCTTCAAAACGCGGTAAAGTATTCCAAAGATACGGGAGAAATCACGGTCTGTCTCAGAGCCGTGGCTTCACAGGCCCGCATCGAAGTGCGGGATACCGGAATCGGAATTTCAGAAACTGATAAGCACAGGGTTTTTGAGCGATACTTCCAGGGAAATGCACGGGCGCATCGGCAGCTGGGAGGAATGGGCCTGGGACTTCACCTGAGTCGGCAAATCATCGAAGCCCACGGCGGCAAGATGAACTACACCAGTCAATTGGGAGTGGGCTCGACCTTCTACTTCACGCTCCCTTTGGGAGGATCTCCGGATTATGACAATAACCGCTGACATTGTACTCGTCATTGAAGACGATCCTTCTCTTGCAGCCTCCATGGAGATGCTCCTTCGGGCGGCTCAAGTCGAAGTACTGAGCGCGGGCAATGGTCTTGAAGCACTCCAGTTACTCGAGCACCATAAACCGGATCTGATTCTGCTCGATATGAAGATGCCGATCATGGATGGTTGGGAGTTCGCAAAGTTATTTTATCAGAAATATGGGCACACCATCCCGATCATTGTCCTGACTGCAGCCGAAAACGCCGGAAAGAGAGCGGAAGAAATTCAGGCGGATGATTTTGTGAGCAAGCCATTTCAAATAGATGAACTTCTGAAGAAACTTTCCAGATTTGTGCGAGTAGAGATTTTTTAACTGATCTGCAACTGTGTTCCTCACCACTCGGTCGGAAAATAATCTTTCAGGAAATTTCCCCACGAGTGCTTGCCAGTCAAAAGACCTGAAAAGAAGGGATCACAAACGCGCGCCGCTCCGTCTACAATATCCAGCGGCGGCTGGAAGTCATGCTCTTCCTGCTTGCGCGCGGAGATCGCTGCCGGGTCTTCATCCGTCACCCAGCCGGTATCCACGGCATTCATGAAAATTCCGCTTTTCGCGTAATCACGCGCCGAGGTCAGAGTCATCATGTTCAGCGCCGCTTTGGCCATGTTCGTGTGAGGATGTTTATCCGTCTTGGTGTGCCGCGCGAACTTCCCTTCCATCGCCGATACATTGACGATGTGCTTTTCGCCCGTAGGGTGCCGAAGCATCAGCGCTTTGAGCTTGCTGCAAAGAATAAACGGCGCCACGGAATTCACCAGCTGGACTTCGAGCATTTCAGCCGTCGGTACATCTCCCAGCGTCAGGCGCCAGGTATTGATTCCGCGTAAATCCACCTGCTGAAGATCGGCATCCAGCTTGCCGGCCGGAAATAAGGCTTCGGACGCTTCGGGATCATCACATTGATAGGGAATCTGTGAGAGCTCAGCTGAGGAAGTCAGCCCGAGTACTTTTGGATCTCGCCCATGCCAGCTCGAAAGCCAGGTCGTATCGCCACTCGAGGGATGATTCGCACTTGTACTACCGCTCGCGGCACTAGGCCCTGTCAGGGCAACCTTGCAGGCCTGATGATTCAGCAAAAGCGCTCGTGCATCCGCAGGAAGCTCCTCATGGGCCAGCTTTTCAGTACTCATCAGATGGGAATAGAATCCGGGTGGCCGTCTGACGGTTTGCGCAGCATTGTTGATGAGAATATCCAGGCGCTCATAAGTCTGATTGACGAACCGAGTGAAGGTCTCAACACTGGGCGAATGGCGGAGATCCAGGCCATGGATCTGAAGGCGTGCACCCCAGGCCGCAAAGTCCGGTTCACGAGCATAGCGGATGGCGGCATCCTGGGGGAACCTCGTGGTCACGATGACCCGTGCCCCGGCTCGAAGCATCATCAGTGCTGCCTGATAACCAATCTTCAGTCTGGCGCCGGTGATCAGGGCGACCCTGCCCTGCAAGGAGGCGGTTTGAAATCTTTTCTCATAATTGAAAGGTGCGCATTTTGGGCACATGGAATCATAAAAAAAATGAAGCCGGGTGAATTCAGTTTTGCAGACGTAGCAGGCCCGAGGGTGCTCAAGCTCGCGCGCGGGAGCTTCATTTGTTTCGGATTCGAGGGCCAATACGCGAGGCGGTGGAACGAAAACCGAATCCAGTCTTGCGGTGCGAATCTCGGCGGAAGCGCGAACAAGCCGGTCCCGATTCTGCTTCTGCTTGCGCTTCTCACGCCGCAGAGCCTTCAGACGGCGGGTTACTTCCGTGCGTTCCGGATGAATGGTTCGTCCTGCTGAGACCAAGAGCCGGAGTCGATCTTCTTTTGACAAAGATGAGAGGATAATGGAGTCGCCGGCCAGGGCTTCCATCACGCGAATGCAGTGTTGCAGGTCTTCCTGGGTTATTTTCTCCATTACGGGGACCCTATCAGAAATATTCAGTGACCGCATTCCCGGAGATAAATGTCTTCCACTTCTTTCCGGGCCCAGGGGGTTCTGCGAAGGAAAGTCAGGCTCGATTTCATGCTCGGATTGTTCTTGAAACATTTGATCGGAACAACCTGGCCGAGCTTCTCCCAGCCGTACAACTCCACCAAGCGGGTGACAATCATTTCCAGGGTGACGTTATGCAACGGATTTTTGGGCTGGGGCTCGGTCATTCTTGAATAATTATGATTATTGATTGCCTTTGACCGAAACCCAGTCACCAAAGAACCAGGAGTTCTTGATCAGATAACGGGTCTTTGTATCGAGCGCCCTGAGGGTATAGACGTCATCACGGCCGTCCACAGTTTTCTGTGAACCGATGACTTCAAAGGTTTCTTCTTCGTTGGGACCGAGGCGGGAAGCTTTTTTAAAGGTCAGCTTGAAAGAAGCCTGCTTCTCTTTGTAGGCGACACCGGTTTCGGCGCAGTAAACCTGGGGATGGTAGCAGGAATTCATATATTCGTGGCACCGGTTATAGCACTCCTGCCCCCATGCAACACAACCGCCATGACTGTTCCAAACCTGACAATAATTGCTGCAGACCAGATTGCATTCGGTGTAATAGCCGCAGGAGGAGTCGGGACCCCAGACCGTCCGGGTTTCGTAACGAGAGCAATAGGTACGTCCAAAGGGAATATTCATGTAAACTTTGATGGATCTTGGAGTGCTAGCGGTCCTGACCAGAATCGCTTTGTCTGTATCAATGGAGACCTTATTGCTGTCGAGAACCACGCGCTTGGCGACATCCCCTTCGGCAGCGAAAACCGCTCCTGAGCAGGACAGCATCAACCCCATAAAGCCAAAAATACCGGCAACAAAAAACTTCATAAAGCTCACCCCTTTGTAGACTTCCTTCTAAACGCTGGGTGCAAGGAAAGCAAGCGCCTGAATGGATTTTTTATGCTCTGCAACATTTCTCAGTTTCAGCCAGTACTCGCATTGCGCAAGCTTCGGCAGACTATCAATGAGCGGCACGAGAATCCTCATTGAATGACCGAGCAGCTCGCCGGACAATGAGGCGAGGTAAGTTTCTAAAATTCCCTCTCTTTCGGACTGAGACAGGGAAAGCAGTGAAAATTCCAGTGGTTCATAAAGAAAGGTCCGAAACACTTCAAGCTTTTGAGCTTTTCCGAATTCGTGGAAGCCAGCAAGTTCCGCCCAGTTGTCTTTTTGCACCAGGAAATTGATCTTCAGTCCCAGACTGCTAAGCGACTTCTGGATGCGCCGACGGTCATACTGAACCAGAAGCTCAAGATTCTTCAGAACGACTTCCAAGCTGCCACCGCGAATCAGCGCATAGGTCTGGGGATTCAGGGAATCAAGACTGACGATCAAATTTTTTACAGGGATCTTGTCCAGAGCGGCCTCGATCCGCTGATTGAATTTCCAATGGCCGTTCGTCGTGATCGTCCACTGGCAGGCCGGATTGATCCGGCTGATGAGATCAATCAGCCGATAAGTGTCCTTCTGAACGAAGGGTTCTCCGGAAAGCAACTCCACCTCCCTGACATGCGGAAGCAGGGCTTCGAGCTGCGACCAATAACGGGGCTCGCTATAAAGGCCATTGGGCTTTTTCCAGACATGGCACATTCGGCAGCGAAGATTACAATGGCCGTTCAGGTTCAAACCCAGGCGCAAAGGAGGAGCGGACTGCCATTCAGCCGGCGACACCAGGGGGAAAAGCGTGTTGTAGCGCGGACAGAGATGACAGGCACGATGCCGGGTTTCTGTTTTACAGGTCTGAACCTCACCTTTCAGAAATTCCCGGCGCCAGGAACGCAAGCCGGGTCCGTTCCAAATTTCGAGCAGCGAGCGTTCCATAATCGAGCCGACTGAAAAGTCGCTGCCCTTGTGCCGGCAGGAACCCACCTGACCATCCGGCTCGAGAATCAAGGTGGAAAAAGGCACAAGACAAAAATCATCTGGCAAACCGCGCAGGGCGAATTCTTTCTGGATTTCTTGGGGCGACAGTCCAGAAGCTGCCTCGTCTTTCACCATTTGGAAAACCATACTCCGTATGCTAACTTCTGCGCAATCGACAAGATTTCTCGAATTATGTTTAAAAAAGATTCAAATTTTCCCGTTCTTGCTGTCGAAATCGAAATCAATCCGGACTGCAACAAGAGCTGTTCCTATTGCCCGAACTCGATTCTAAAAAGAAAAGCCTCCCGCCCAATGGACGAGAGGCTTTTTCGAAACATCCTCGAGCAGCTCCGGGGAGCGGGATACAACGGGCGCATTTCTTTTCATTTTTACAATGAGCCCCTGCTCTGTGCCGAACTCGATCATTTTGCGGCGCTGACCCGGCAAGCACTTCCGAAGTGCTTCATTGAGCTTTATACAAACGGAACGCTGCTCACGCGGGAGCGTCTCGAAAGCCTGCTCCGTTCGGGCGTGAGCAAATTCACGGTTACGCGCCACCCCGGTTCCGGGGACTATCCGTTTGAGGCTTTGCTGGAGACGCTGGCACTCGAAGTACGGACGAAAATCCGGTACCAGATGAGCGAAACGCTGCTCTTCACCAATCGCGGTGGTCTGATGAAGGACGTCGGAGTTTGCTCGGAGAAGCCGCCACTTCCGCACCCCTGCTTCATTCCCCATTCCGCGCTCGTCATCACGGCCGAGGGAAACGTGATTCCCTGCTTTGAAGATTATGAGGAGCAGAATGTCATGGGCCAGATCACCGGCCAGCCTCATGAACCCACTCTGGTTGAAATCTGGAATTCCGCCAGATACCGCAAGTTCAGGGACTCCCTCAAGAAAGCCGGAGGCCGACAGGGTCATCCTGTTTGCCGCGACTGCAACTCTCTGCTAATAATACCCTGATGTATTTCATAGATGAAAAAGAACTCGACGCGATTCGGGCGGTTTTCGAACGCAAGCGGCTTTTTCGCTACCAGCCAGATGAAGGCGGCGAATGCGACCTTTTTGAGCGCGAATTTGAGCGCTACCTGCCGGTTCCTCATTCCCTCCTGGTCACGAGCGGGACCAACGCCCTCATCGCAGCTTTGAAATCCGGAGGCATCGGTCCCGGTGATGAGGTCATCATCCCGGCTTATACCTTTGTGGCGACCGCTGCGGCCGTGGCCCAGGTCGGGGCGGTGCCGGTCATCGCGAATATCGATGAGACTTTGGGAATCTCCCCTTCCGATATCGAGGCGAAACTTTCTTCGCGCACCCGCGCGCTTCTCCCCGTGCACATGGACGGGCTGGCTGCGGATATGAATGCAATCACCCGGCTCGCTCAAAGCCGGCAGCTGCTCCTGATTGAAGATGTCGCCCAAGCCATCGGCGGCAGTTTCCAGGGGAGAAAGCTCGGAACCCTCGGGGACTTTGGCTGTTTCTCGCTCAACGAAAACAAAAATATCTCCTGCGGTGAGGGCGGGATCGTTACGGCGACCAGTCGCGCCCGTTACGAGAACCTCTTCTGTCAGCACGACGTTTCGGCGCAGTATAATCCGGTCAAAAGCAGATTTTTCGTTGAAACCCGGCCTTTCCTGGGCAGCTCCATGCGGATTTCGGAAATTTCCGGAGCGATCATGCGCGTGCAGCTTTCACGACTGGACGAAATTCTCAGGCTCTTGCGCGAACGCAAAGCGATTTACCGCGAAGCGCTGGCCGGACTCAGGCAGGTCCGTTTGATTACCGGTAATTGTTCCGAAGGCGATTGTGGCTCTTCCATTCATCTTCTCTGCTCGGACCCCGGTTATGCCATTCAAGCCGGTCAGGCTTTAAGGAACGCTGGTTATCTTTTTGCGCCTGTTACCACGCGACCGGCGCATGCCGCCTGGAAATGGCTGCCACTTCTGGACAAAGAACCGGCGCCGCGCGGGCAAGCGCCGAACCAGATGGCTCATTTCCTTCAATCGGTCGACGTCCTGACCCGCGTTTTGAGACTTGAGACCGATATTCATAAAAGCCTGGCGGCAACCCAGACGGACGCGCGGAGCGTTCGGCACATCTTGGAGAGCCTATAAGCGATGCAAAGCGATTCGGGCTCCTCGTTCATCGGGCTTGGCAAAACCCTCTTCAACTCCTCGGTCGCGCGCATCGTGGCGCCGGAAACAGACGCTCTCAACCGTGAACCCGAAATCGACCTCATCCTGACAGAACGACTCAATCGCAAAAAAGCCTCTGGCGCCTGGCCTGAGCAGGCACTTTTGCGCCTGCTAGGAAATGCGCCGGAAGGCGCTCTTGATATTGCCGAAAATCGCGATGTCCTGCATCCCGCCGAGTGGGAAAGATTTCTCAATCAGCAATTTCCTTTTGCAGAATATTTGAAGAAGCGCGGCCTGGAACTGTTCAGCAGTTCAACCAATCCTTCGGTCGCCTTTGTCCCTCACCACCTTTGCCATGCCTCGGCAGCGCAGCTTTTTTCACCCTTTGATCGTTCGATCATCCTTGTGATGGACGGGGCCGGAACCCGTGCTGCGGATTTCCCCTCCGGACATCCCGAGATCCGGGAATTCGGACCACCGGGCGGGGCCGAATCACTAGCCCACGAAGAATATTCCGTTTACCTGCACGACCTTAAATCGCTTCGCTGTGTTTACAAGAGCTGGCAGTTCTTCAAGCCAAGCCGAAGGCATCCCAGCCATCACTTCAGCGAGGGGCTCGGAACGCTGTATGAAAAATCCGCCGAGTATATTTTCAAGGACAAGCGCGCTTCCGGAAAAGTCATGGGGCTGGCATCTTTTGGAATCTCAACTCCCATTCACAACCGGCAGGAATTTCTGGATGTGCTGGACTGGAAACGGGCTTTTCAGGGCGGCGGAAAAGAACGCTGGGAAAACTCCGGAGAGTTCAGCCATTACGCCGACCTCGCGGCCAGCATTCAGAATCATTATGAGGAAAGTCTCCAGCAGATCGCGTCCCAGCTCCGCGACCGGTACCCGGAATACCGGCAGCTGATCTTCACCGGGGGCTCGGCCCTCAACTGCACGAACAATATGAAGATGCTCGAGGCCGGGTATTTTGATGAAATTTACACGCCGCCGTTCCCCGGTGATGAATGCATTGGACTCGGTGCTGCCGCTCACCGATATTTCAAATCAAGCGCAACTGGCTGGCATGCCATGGGCCATAACCAGCAACGCTCGTCTTTTGGTTCGCCGGCCTCCGTGCCAACCGAAAAAGAAATTCTGACAACCTTTGCAGACTTCCAGCTGGAACGTCCGTCGAATCTGGCTGACCAGTGCGCCGAGATGCTTGCAAATGGTAAAATTCTCGCCTGGTGCCAGGGACGAAGTGAGTGCGGCCCGCGGGCCCTGGGCCATCGGAGCATTCTCGCCCGACCTGACCGCCCTGGAATCAAGGATTACCTGAACCGCTCCATTAAGTTTCGCGAAGCCTTCCGGCCGTATGGCGGGAGTTGTCTGCACGAGAAAGCACCGGAATACTTCAAGGTGCCCAACGGATTCAACAATCCCTTCATGTCCTTTGCGCCCGAGACCCGGCCTGAATACCGCAAAGCCCTCGCTGAGATCACACATCAGGACCTGCGGTCCCGCGTGCAGACCGTCCGGCGTCCGGCCAATCCGCTTTTTTATGATCTGATTGATTCCTTCGGTCAGAAAACAGGTCTCTTCTGCCTGCTCAATACGAGCTTGAACGTCATGGGCGAACCCATTGTCGAAACCGCTCAAGACGCTCTGCGGTTGCTGACCAGCACTCCGGTAGATGGTCTGATCATCGGAAATTTCCTGGTGCATAACAATGGCTGACAAAACTCCGGATTCGCTTCGGCATACCGTGGTCCTGACTTCTCGTGAGAATTTTGTCTGGCACAGCATGCAGGAGATCATCCCCGCACTCGAGCAGCTCTGGGTAGAAGCAGCGCGCCCTGAAAGGCACCGGGTCTCGGTTTTGAATGCAGACGAAGCGAGCTTTTCGAAAATCCTGCAGGCGTGCCTGAGCGCCGACCAGATCGTTTTCACCTGCTTTACCGTCAAGCTGGCCCGGATCGGTCAGCTGCTGCGCGAAAAATGCTCTCTGGATTGCCGCTACATTCTGTATCTCCATCAGCTGGCGACGATCGGCTGCTGGCCCCTTCATGAATGGGGTCTGGCGCAGGTTTTACGGAGCTCCGATCTTTTTCTGTCCAGTTGCCGCAAAGACGCCGACACCCTGAAACTCAGCTTCGCAAGCCCGGATGTCCGGGTACTCCCGTTCACGATCTTTGATTTTCCGGAGACAAGAACTCGCGCGCGGGCCTCATTTGAGCCTGCCACGCCGGTTTCTCTGATTTATGCCGGGAGAATTTCGGCGCAGAAGAATCTGCACACGCTTCTTCAGGCGCTGAGTCTCCTGGCTCTTCGAAGGCCCGAACTCGAATTTAAATTGGATATTTACGGAAGCGAGGACAATCTGGGTAGCCCGAACATGGGGCTCGAATCCCGCGGCTACGCGCTTTTTCTCACGGAGCTCAACCACCGGCTTGGGCTCGAGCACCAGGTCCGCTTCGGAGGAATGCTGCCACGCGAAGCACTTCACGAGCGACTCTGGAGCAAACCCTGTATTTTCATATCCCCCAGCCTCCACTCAGACGAGAATTTTGGAATGGCGGCTTTTCGCTCTCTGTGTCTCGGCAACCTTGCCGTTCTCAGTGACTGGGGTGGGCATGCTGATTTTGACCAGTGTTTTCCAGGACAGGTTTTCTACGCCCCGGTTCGAGAGTCCAGCGCAGGGCCATTTATTCATCCCGAGGAACTCAGCGCTTTGATTTCCGAGGCTAGCAAAAAGGCTCGCACGGGTTCATTTCAACTGCCCGCAAACTACACCCCTTCTGCAATCAGCGAAGCACTTTTGAAAATCGCGCTCGAGCCGAAGGCCAAATCCGCCCCCTTGCAGGCGACTGATACCTCCCGGGCACTGCTGGCAAACCGGAAGCATTACTTGAACGATTCCCCGAAAATGTCCAAAATCTTTGCCTCTTATGAGGACCCACTCGCGAAGCTCTTCTTCAGGGCCTATGGAATGATTCCAAAACCAGCTACAACGGCCCCCTCCCCGCTCGCACTCGTTCCCTGGGCGCAACGAGAAAATGGTGAAATCACGATTGTCGATCCGCACCGCGGCAACTTCAGCTTCTCCAATATTGACAAGGCGGCCGAATACGGGTTTGCTCACCACTCGTCATGCTGAAAATCCATCCCAACGATCTGGATAGCGATGTCTGTCAAACGAGCATCGATGTCCTTCGCAATAAGGTTCAACTCTGGCTTGCCGCCCGCCACCCGGGCGAGCCCGTCTATTTCCCCGATGACCAGAGCGCCTTGCCGCTTCCGCAGAACGATCAACCGCTGAATATTGTTTTTTTCGGCGGATTTCTGCGGCGTTTTCTGGAATCCGGGAACTGGCTGCATCCCGGTTTTCGCATCTGGGTTCTCAGCCGGGCGGTTCAAAACACCTTGGTCAAACTGCTGGGCTTCTCTCAAAACCAGATCGGGATCATTCCCCGCTATGAACTTTTCGGTCGACAACCTGAAACCGCCCCCTTCATCCTGCGTCGCCCCACTCAATGGGTCTTTGCCGGACGGCTGTCGGCAACGAAGAATTTGACCATGCTTCTCGCCACAGTCTCAGCACTGCAAACCCGGCATCAGCTCCCGGTCGAACTCCATCTCTCAGGGGAATTTGACGAGGAGATCCACGAAGACCGGGGACGGCGCGAGCGGGGTGGCTATCACGAACATCTGATCGCCTTCAGCACCCAACTTCCTTGGACCAAACCTCCCATTTTCCACGCCCCCGCAGCCCCCACTGAATGGATCCGGAAATTCCGGGAGAATCCCTGTTTTGTGAGTTTTTCCACCTCGATTACCGAAGATTTCGGAGTCGCACTGGCGCAGGCGCAAGAGGCCGGCTGGCCCTGCCTGGTCTCAGATTGGGGTGGGCACCGAGATGCGGAAGGAAATAATATTCTAAAACTTCCTGCACCCCTTATCGGCAATAGCCACGAACCTTCTGAGCTGATTCGCATCAAAGGCTCCGCGCTCGCAGCCTGGCTCGTGAGAGAACAGAACCTGACCGGAAGTTCAGAGCCTCAAACCCCGAACTATCCGTCCCCGCTAACGACTCCCCTCACTCAGGTTGATCTGCTCCGCAGAGCCTTCATTACGGCACAGGACGGAGCGCCCATCGAAATTCAACGCTCCGGACCCGCTGCTTTTGCGGATACGGAGCAAGGACGCGTGTTCTACAGCCGGCATCGGCTCGCGTTTTCCAGTTCACCCCCTGATTCCTATGTTTTGGTTTTCGTCAATGATCTGCACCCGACGGCCGACTCAGCGCAGGCGGACCTGATCGCCCTTTGCAGTCACGCCTGGGAGTATTATTCCACAGACCAGAACCAAGCCGTGATCTACCTTTCGCTCCGCGAAGCAAACACCCCCGAAGGAGAGCTTCTGCTTTTCAAAGCGAAGCAGCTCATTCTGCCCTGGTTTGGCGCAAATACCCAAAAGATCCTCCGCGCTTTTGCCTCGCAACTCTCCCTTTGGCCTCCGCTTCTGGCCTGCGTTCCCGAGGGCACAACTCTTCAAACTCAAGCGAGTCTTCTTGCTTACTCGCCAGCCCATTTGCAAATGGAGAATCCTTTTCATGCCCGGAAAATCTAATCTCTCCGGCCTCAAGTGCCATATCGTGAGCGACTCCATGCATCCCGTACTCAAAGTCGGTGACTGGGTTACACTCGAGCCGGTCGGGTCGCAGGAGTCATTAAAACGTTTTGACCTGATCGTTTTCAAAAGAGCTGACCGCGTGGTTTGCCATTATTTATGGAGGATTAACCAGCAGCTGCTTCCGGGCACCCTCGTCACACGATCCTTGAGATCCCCGCACCACGATGAATTTCCCGTTTCTTTTGCGGATATTTTGGGGCGAGTCACGCAGAAAAGGATTCCGGCCTGGACGCGAGCGGTTCTGATCCTCAGAACCCTGCTCAGGGGCACGACCTGAAAAGTTCCTGAGCCAAGTCATAGGCCAGGCTTTCAAAAGCGGGTGAACAGAATTTCTTTCCGCTTCTGAACGCGCCTTTGACGGGGTACGATAGTTCTTCCCGGGCGAGGACCGGATTATTCCGAAACGACGCGAGCGCCTCAGAAGTCCGAAGTCGTTTAAAGCTCTCCTCCTTCTGGTGGAACCCGATCTCAAATTCGTGCAGGAGAGAAACAGGAAGAACCACAGGGAGTGCCTCCGGGCGATCCCCAGCACTGCCGGTCACCGAGGAATAATTGAGAGCCCCTCTCCGCATCAATTCATGAACGATGAAACTGTCTGAGTAATAAAAATCCACTTCATTCACATCCAGGAAAATCGTTCTCTGCAGCCCCCTTTGTAGCAATTCCGGCAGCGTGACTGGAGTCACGGGACTCCCCAGCTCCGCCTGCAGTTTCGCGATCATCTCAAAAGCATAGGGGTAAGACTCGACAAAACATTCTTTCCGGACCTGGAATTCTCCCGAAAAATAGACCAGACATTTGAACGAGATTTTGCCTGGCTGCTGTCCGGACCACTTCCTGATATTCGCGAGTTGCGCCGCCAGCCACTTCGGGCTGGCTTGACGTTCATCGATCAAGGTCAGAATGAAAACAAAATCCTCGATCCGCTCCGCATCCAGCAACTGGTCTCTTGTAGTCCGGGTGGTCCGGGGCAAATACCACGCACTCTGGCCAATCCATGCTTCCGGGACCAGGTTGCGAAGCTTCCCAGGAATCAGGAGCAGCTGTTCGGCAACGGAAGGTTCAGGATGATGATAAAAATAATGCAGAAGTGACAAGGCCCCGTCCCGAACGATCAAGGGTGAAAAATGTGCAAGAACAGCGTTATTTCTAGCTAAAAGAACAAAGAGCGGCCGCATGGCATGAAAGTACTCGATGGAATGAGGCACGATGAATTCAAGGAAGCGTTCTGCCGTACGGCCCTTTCGACTCCAGCTACGCTCCTCCCAGAAGCCACTCGTGGCGGCAATTCCTTCAGCACTGGCGCGAACAATCCGTTCACGAATGGAGGATTCAGAGATATTTTTCATAAACCTTCCGGTACAGGGCGGAATAGCCGGTGCCACTCCGGAACGGGGAATCGGGATACGCTTCAAATGCCTGAGCAACCTGTCGAAAAAGAGGACTGAATCCCGAAAAGCGCTGCTTCGTATCGCGCCGCCCCTGCTGCTCGCTCTTCAGAACCCCGGCTACCGACGAGATCGACAGATACTCCGCCGCTCGCTTGGCCAGAGTCTCACGGGAAAAACCTTTTTCAGCTTGAGCAGCCATTCCGATCATGGCCTGAACACAGCCCTCAAAAGCTGGGCTCACGCGTTTTTCTTCAATTCGCACCGGTACCCGGGCGACCAGGCCCGCATCGGTACCCACACCGGAAAACGAAGAGTAGCCGCCCCAGTCACTCAGAATCAACGGAAGCCCGCAACAGGCCGCCTCAGCCGGCGCCATTCCAAAATCTTCATCGTTATGAGTGCTCAAGCTGATGAAAAAATCAGCGGCGCCGTAGATCTGAACCAGCATCTCCGTCTGGAGATCTCCAAAATAGCGAACCTGCCGGCTCGCTTCAGGAGGAATGGTCTTGCGGATGGCTTCAAGTAAATCACTCGAGAAAGTCCCGCTCAGGCAGCGCTTCCCCAGATAGGGAACCCCCAGGTCATCCATCGGCCCCGCCAACCAGAGCTGCGCCCTCGGATCAATCTGCCGGAGGTAAGCTCCAAAACTCCTGATCAGGAGAATGAGGTTCTTCTGGAGACTGAGGCGCCCGGTATAGAGAAAGACCAAGTCGCCTGCTGGGACGCCTGCTTGCTTCCTGAATCCCGCTCGTGCCTGACTGGAGGACGGCCGGAACTCCTGGGTGGAAACTGGAAAAGGAGCGATCCTGATCTGCGCAGCCCCCCCTTGCACAAATGACCCGATCAGTTGCCGCTGTTTCTCGGAGGCACAAAAGAATGTAACATCAAGCGCCTTTAAAACCTGCTCACAGCCGACCCACTGTACTGCGTGCAAGGTGAAATCACCAAAAACATGGACGAAAATCCGGGGCGGTTTTGGAATGTTTTGAGAGAGGGCCTGCAGCAAGGTCCCGGGAAAGGGCGAATGATCAATGAAGACCAGAAGGTCCGGAGCAAACTCTGAAACCGTCCGAGCCGTCTGGATCGCAACGTAGGGATTGACCTGTGCTTCACAGAAAATATCGCGAAACTCCGCCTTCGGGAACGCAAGCCGGTAGGCCTGCGCCAGGTTACGAGTGATGGAGCGACAGCTGGTCCAGTCCGAGAGATGAGATCTGTAAATCAAAGCGATTTTTTCCATACGACTCGCCTTTTACTCTAGTTGCCATTTCTCGGTCCTTCTAGTAATTTGTTCGTAGTTTTTACACTTACGCACGGGGTCCCCATGAATAAAGAGAATCAAGAGACCGGAAAAGTTATTACACAGGGTGTCGTATCGCGAAGAAATCAGGACGGGACAGTCATTCTCATGAAACTGGATGAGTCCAATCTCTTTTTCAAGATAGACGGAATTGCCGCGGCAACCTGGGGAGAATACGAGAATCCGGTCACGCTCAACGCCCTGATCGAGAAATACTCAGCTGTTTATACTGAAAACCAGGACCAACTCACCCGGGACCTGACCGCGTTTCACCAGGAGCTCAGCCGGAGGGGCCTCATTGTTTCGACAACCGGCGCTCAAACGCTCCAAAAGACGACCGGGACTCCAAGCCCCCTCAAGAAAGTCACTCCCTACTGCTTCGGCAGCATCAAGGAATTCAATCTGGAGCAGATTGAAACCGAAGTTCTGAGCGAAAGCCTGTATTTGGATGTTTTTGCCGGGTCCGACCTTCGTCTGAAAAAAGACATCACTCCGATCGCAAATGCACTTGATCAAGTGCTTCAGTTGGATGGAGTTCATTTTGAGTGGAAAAACGCGGATGCTCCCCAAGGCCTGCAGGCCGGCCTCATTGCCCAGCAAGTGGCCGCCGCGATGCCCGAATTGGTTCGCAAGGACTCTGAGTCTGGCATGCTCGCCGTCAATTATCCGAAGATGACTTCCTATCTGGTTGAAGCCATCAAGACGCTGAACACTCAAGTGCGTACGCTGGAAGACCGGATCAAAGAACTGGAATGCAACTGATCCGATCCTGGATCCAGATCCGTTCTCTCACCGCGGCCCAGATCCGGGCTCGTTACCGCAGAACGATTGCCGGGTTTTTCTGGGTCGTCCTGAGTCCTCTTATCATGTATGCGGCCCAGGCGACTGTCTTCAAACACATCCTGAAGATCGGAATTCCTCATTACGGAATTTTTCTTCTCAGCGGCCTTCTGCCCTGGCTTTTTGTCGTGAATACGCTCGAAATGGGAATCCCCGTTCTCCGTAGCTCCCGGGATCTCCTGGGCTCGTTCCGAATCCCGCCTCATTGGCTGGTTTTGAGTGTCGCGCTCGACAATGCTATCAACTTCGCTGCGGCCACGCTGATCGTACTGATCCCGATGATTGCTTTGCTTCGCCCGCCCATGGGAGGTCTCTGGACACTTCCCTTCAGCTTTCTTATCCTGGTGATCGGGACTGCGGCGCTAACCTCCTGGCTCGCGGTTCTGAACGTCTTCTTCCGGGACACCCGCTTTGTGGTTCATTTCCTGATCAGTGTGCTCTTTTTTTTGACGCCGGTTTTCTACCCTGCGGAGCTGATTCCGGAACCCTGGAGGCAGGGAATTCTACTGAATCCGGTTTACATCCTTTTGGAGCCGCTGCGCCTGGGCATCTATGGTTACAGTTTCCCGAAGTTCCTGGCCTCATTCGGGCGCTCACTCGTGGTCTGCGGTCTTTTCGTGTCCATTGCGGTATTTTCCTGGAGGAGGCAGAAGAATGAATTCTATCACTTCCTCTAAGCCCATCCTGGAGATCGAAGATCTGCATCTGTTTTTCAAGATCCGGCATTTCCACAGCCCCACGCTTCGCGACGCTTTCGTCAATTTTTTGCGAGCCCCCCTGGAAACACTTCTCGGCCCCTCAGAATCTCTCCCGGTTCTCCGGGGGATCCATTTGAAGTTGCATCGTGGAGAGCGCCTGGGTCTGATCGGAGTCAATGGTTCGGGCAAAACGAGTCTTTGCCGCTGCATAGCGGGAATGTTGACCCCCACTGCGGGGAACATCGTTCTGAACGGCCATTGCCGCGCCATTTTCAACCCTCAGATCGGGGTCATTCCCGAGCTCACCGGAAGGGAGAACGCCCATCTGCTCGCCCAGCTGATCTACCCTGAACTGGAGCACAAAGAACTTCAGGCGATCACCGCTGAATCGATGGAATTCTCGGAACTCGGGCATTTTCTGGACACGCCATTTGAAAACTACAGCCAAGGAATGCGCGCGCGCCTTTGCCTTTCGCTGATGACTGCCAGAAGTTGCGATCTTTTGATCCTCGATGAAGTCACCGACAATACTGATCAGTTCTTCCGGAAGAAGATGGAAGCCCGGCTGCAGAACTTCCTCTCAGGAGCAGGAGTGGTTCTCTTTGTCAGTCATTCAATGGATCATCTGGAAAAAGTCTGTGATCGGGCAGCGATTCTGCACGAAGGGAAGATCGCTTTTGAAGGTCCCCTCTCAAAAGCCATGGAGGCCTACTCGTTTTTGAACCAGACGCCTTTGGAAAGTTTCAATAAATGAAGCCCCCTGCCCCCCCCCTCCCTGAAGCCTTCTGTGCGGCCAAATGGCTTCAGGTCACGATCGATCTGGCCAACGGCACCACCCATAGCTGCCATCATCCTGAGCGACATCGCATCCCTGAAGAGGAATTGAAAACGAATCCCTCCGCGCTTCACAACACCTCCTTCAAGAAATCAGTGCGACGACAGATGCTGGAGGGAATCCGTCCGAAGGAGTGCTCCTTTTGCTGGAAGCTTGAGGATGAGACGGCGACAGGAATTTCCGATCGCTTCATCAAATCTTCAGACCCGTGGGCGGCCCCTTACCTGGATAATCTTCTCAAAATGCCCTGGGACGCGGATGTGAATCCCACTTACCTCGAGGTCATGCTCGACGACCTCTGCAACTGTTCCTGTATTTACTGCCTCGGAAGCATCAGTACAAGTGTCGCCAGTGAGATGCACCGTCATGGACCGTACCCGGTCGCCGCCTGGCGCAATCGAATGCCCCTTCCAAACCCTCCTCGGGACCCGCAAGTTTATTCGGACGCTTTTTACCGCTGGTTGCCTGAGATCCTGCCCTCTCTCCACGTTCTGAGAATTACGGGAGGAGAGCCCCTGCTCAGCCCCAAATGGGCACAGCTCCAAGCGCTTCTCCGGGGGCAGAAAAGTCCGAAACTGACTCTCGCCCTGAACTCCCATCTCAGTCACCCTCCCGATCGTTTTGATGCTTTTCTGAAAGATTTCAGAGCACTGAAAGATTCCGGGCACGTGGGTGCGCTCGAGCTTTTTACCAGTCTTGACGCCTGGGGCGGGGAAGCCGAGTACATCCGTCACGGGCTGGAGCTGGAGCTCTGGCAGAGAAATATCCGAGCTTTTGCTGAAGCCCTTCCGGGGACGCCGATCATTGTGATGTGCACTTTCAATCTGCTCTCTTTCTCTGGAATCCGAAAGCTTCTGGAAGAGATTCTGGAGATGAAAAAGATTCACTCCCAGCTCTGCATTGACGCCGCTCTCCTGAGGTATCCTGAGTATCTCTTCCCTGATCTAGCCACTCCCGAGCTGAAGGCAAAGCTGACCAGCGCGCTGGATTTCATGAAAGCCGCCCGTCAGCCTGGGTTCACGACTCATGAAATCCAGAAATTTCAGAATATCCATGAAGCTCTGGAATGCCCGATGGCGGAGGAGGAACTGGCGCGCCTGAGGGCCGATTTCTACCGCTTTATTCACGAGTTTGACCGTCGCAAAGGCTCTGTGTTTTTGACCCATTTTTCGGAATACCGGGACTTCCTGATCGAGTGCAAAAAAGCCTTTCTCGCAACTCTTGGGTCAAGCGGGAGCAGACCTGGGTCTTTAACCCCCTGAATTCGAGGGCTTGGGCCCTCTTTTTTCATTGGAGAGCCGGGCCGAATCGTAAGATAATAGAAGATATATGAAAAAGATTCACGGGGTACGCCGGAAGTCCGTACTGGGTTTTACGTTGATTGAAACCATGGTTGTTTTGGGCATTCTCGCGGGCGCCTCTGCCATGGTTGCAGCCCTGATGCAGAATATGAACCGGGGGCAAGTCCAGTTCATGCAATCAATGGCGTTGCAAGACATGATCACCGAAATCACTCAGTACTTGAGGGATCCTGGAGCCTGCAAACAAACGATGACAGCGGCATCCATTCCTGGACCGGGGGGAAGCACGAACATCGCTGCAATAAAAAACAGCACAGGAACAAACGCAGTTCAAGTGAATCAAGAGTACGGAAGCGGGTTCGGCAAAATCAAACCGGTTTCATTTAAATTAAAAAATACCGGTCCTGCACCGGCAAATCAAAAGATTCTGACAACCTATCTGGAGGTCGGTTATCAAAAAATGAAAATGCCCACTGGCTGGCATCCCACTCAATATAAAAGTATCAACATCACCGTTCAATCATCCGGAGGCCCCGTAACCGTGATTGGCTGCGCAACCGATGCCAATATCATGAGTGAAGCCATGTGCACAGCTCTGGGAGGGGCTTACGATTTCAGCGATTCTCGGTGCAAGGAGCTGAACCTGATCGGACCCACGAGCCTCAGTGGCGCAACGAGCCTGAACGGTCCAGTCAATATCACTGGAGCCACCACCGTGAACGGGAATGCCACGGTTACAGGAAACATCGTCGCGAACAGCTCGTCAATCGGAACGCTGACGGTGGCGGCAAATGCGACGGTCAGTGGCTTAATGGCGGTCACTAATGCAAACCTGAACGGCACTCTCATCTTAAACGGAGCGGGAAGGCTTTGTGGTGCAACCGGCTGTATGACTCGATTTCCTCAGGGAGTTTGCACCGGAGCGAAGCAAGTCATGCTTGGGATTTCTGGAGGCAACGTGATCTGCGGAACGAAGTGGTAGCGAACTTGAAACTATGGCTGCGTAATAGCCGGGCCCTCGATTATGCCGGCTGGAAAAGTGATTTTGACCTGACCCTCTGGTGCCAGAATATCGCTCCAGAAACGATCTCAATCCTGGCGCACTGGCACTCGAGACTTCGACAATTCTTCCCAATCCTGGGGGAAGCCGCATTCATCACTGACAGGAATATTGACCTCATTATCAAACATCAGAACCCCCTGGAGCTTCGCCGCGACCCGGTCCTCCTGCGTAGCCTGCGTAAAAGGAATCTTGAACGTTGTACGCCCAGCACCGCTCAGAAATTTGTCTATTTCGCCAGAATGCTGGACGCTGATTTCGCGAATATCAGCACCGGCAACCTCGACAACAGACGGAAGAAATGGTCGTTTCATTTTTCAGAATTACAGATCTCCCTCCCTTTTTCTGCGCTGAATATGAAATCTCTGCTTGAAGCTGCAAAACCTTTTCTGCCATTACATCAAGACGAGGCGACAGCAGCACTCGAGGCCCGCCGTTTGGGTGCGGAGGAACTCTCGCTTGGCTCGTTTCTGCTATTCACCCAGCGGTGGAATCGCCACGCCCATGCTTCTGGTTTCATAAAAAATATCAAAGCGCTTCCGGCTCTCACATCGGAACAGAAGGAGATAGTGTACGAGCAGGTTCGTTGGGAGCTCACCAATCTTTCAATGCAACCGGCTCAAAATCTGGAGGCACTCAAAGGTCATGTGCGCACGCTTGCGAACCTCCTTGAATTCACGAAAGATCCGAGACGCAACGAGCTGATTCACGAATTTTCGGCTTACTGGGGGCTAGATCCCGAGCCGCTACTCTCCCCGTTATTTGCGAGCACCGTCTCTCCCACTTTCTGCATCCTCCCGTGGTTCCGTCTCCACTTTGATTCAGACGGTTCGTACCTGCTTTGCGAGCACTCCCAGGCCCGTTTCCCGGGACTCAACTGGAATGAGCGAGATCTGTCTTCTCTCGCCGCTGAACCCGAACTTCTGCAGCTCTGGCGAAAGATGAAAGAAGGAGAACTCCCGCCGCAGTGCAAAAGTTGCAGTACCCCGCGGCTCGAGGCAAATCGCTTCTATGACGAAGAAATCAACCGGGGTCTGCCTCTTTTTGAACCGAGAGAACTCGTCCTGTCCTTGGGGCGCGACTGCGAACGTCAGTGCCTGAGCTGCAATCCCGGTCAATCTTCCCGCTGGGCGGAGTTTCTTAAACCGCAGGTTGAAGACCCTTCGTACAACTGGCATAGCAAGCCACTTTTTCAGAATGCCGCCCCAGGGCTTCTGGCCCAAGTCCAGAAAATCACTTTCTCTCATTGTGAAACACTCCAGGACCCCACTCATCCGCAGCTCCTGCAAGGCCTCATCGAGTCGGGCAAAGCCCGGGATATCGCGCTGATTTACTTTACCCGCGGCGACGTTGATTTATCAGAATGGTTCCCTCGCTGGGAGACCTTCAAAAGCGTGGAACTGCGAATCGACTTTGAAGGTGTAGGAGCCAGAAGCGACTACCTCTGCGCACCCAGCCGATTCTCGGACTTGGAGTCCAACCTGTCAAAAGTTCAGCAGAGCGCCCGAAGAGCAACGAATATCAACCTCGTGTTCCAGATCCAACTCTATTGCCTCAATGCCTATTACCTCTCAGAGTGCCTGGCCTGGCTTGAATCCCAAGGTACCGGATTTCATCCGGGTCTGTTCGTCACCAGTCATCCGGCGCCGAGCGGACTTTCCGCAATTCCTCCAGAACTCAAGAAGGCCCTGAGGGAAAGATGGCTCGCTCCTGAAACTTCCGAAGGGTCGCTGGCGAAATGGGTTCCAAGGCCGGTAATTCTGCAATTGCTCGGGAAAATGGAGGAAGCGGACTTGAGCCCCCTGCCGATGATCCGGCTCTTAGGCAAACTGGATCAGCTCCGAAATAAAAAATTTGCTGATCTTTTTCCGGAGATTGCGCCATATTGGAAATCATGAGAGCGGCTCAGGTGATCCATTTCGTTTTTCATGAGATCCGGGTTCGAGTCAAGAGCGACTGCCCTGAACTTCTTGACCGCCTCAAGAGTGATTTCAGCCAATATGCAGTTGGCGAATCACTGCTGCCAAAACTCACGGTGGAAGGATTTCTTTCTCAACCCTCTTCTGGGCTTCGTGATTCATTTCCCGTCCGGCCGATCCGGACCCGGAATGCCGATATCCGTGATGTCGGCCACAAACGCTTCTCAGACTACTCCGGCGCAGGCTGGTCGGTTTTTGATTTCGAAAAAGAATCCGCCCATGTTTTCAGCCCCAGGCTGGATCGCCTGCATGAAATAACCTACCTCCTGATCTTATCGAGAGTGGGGAAACATCTCGACCGGGCAGGCCTGCACCGCATACATGCCATGTCCATTGCCGTCAGGCAGAAAGCCCTCATTCTTCTGCTCCCCATGAAGGGCGGGAAGACCACCCTTCTCTCATATCTGGCAGAGCAGGCACTCGCCTCCGGGGTGGGCGGATTATCCATTCTTTCAGACGATTCTCCTCTGGTGAGCCGGACAGGCCTGGTCCGCGCTCTTGCCCTGCGGGCGGGTACCCTGCAAAACCAGCTGACTCTGGGGGCTTTGTCCCTCAAGAAGCCGGCCTATGAGCTGGATCGAATGCGTTATGGAAGAAAGTATCTTTTTCCGATCGAGAATTTCGGGTGCCCAGTATCCAAAGAAGAGCATGGCGAGATCGTCCTTGTCTTAGGAAGGCGGACAAGCCGGAGCGAACCGGAAGTCCGCCCTCTGAACGCGTTGTGGATTTTGCCCACCCTTTTTTCACAGATGGTCATCGGCGCAGGGCTTCCCATGATGCGCGAGTACTTTATCGAAAACCGTCCACGTGACTATCTCCTTCTGGTCAGGATCGCTTGGTCACGCCTGATAGCTGCTTACCGGCTTCTGAGACGATCCACGATTCATGAGCTGCAGCTGAGCACCGACTCTTCCAAAAATGCAGCCCTGGTGACCCAAATCATGGAACGAGAATAGACAATTTTTTATACCTCGAATACGATCACAGGATCTGATGAAGAACTCCAGCGTGTTTGCAGTCTTTCTGCTCATCGTATTTGTTCTCTATGGGTTTTCGCTCCCATTCCCTTTCTTCATCTTCGATGACCCCCAGCATATTTACGCCAATCCCATTTTTCATCCCGTAAAGATGGAAAGCCTCCAATGGATTTTTTCCGAATCCATCATGAGCCTGCCCTATGCCCTCTGGGCAGCGCTGGCCAGTATCTTTGGGACCGCCAACCCCATTCCTTATCGCTCCCTGAACCTTCTACTGCATGGGGTAAACTCCGCGCTGGCATTCCTGGTTCTAAAACAGCTGCTTCCACTTTTCTGGGCTAAAAAGCCGGAATACCAGAAGTATACGACTGCGGCGGCTCTTCTCGGGGCGACCCTCTTCTGTGTTCATCCGGTGCAAGTCGAAACCGTGGTTTGGATATCCTGCCTGAAGGATTTGCTCGCAGGACTGTTTTCACTTTTGGCCCTCTGGCTCTTTCTCAAAACGATGAGTTCCCCGGATCTTTCCGTTCCGAATCGCCGACTGGGTCTGGCCTGGAGTGCCATCATCCTGCTTATGGGAATGTTCGCCAAGATTTCAGCTGCGGGCTACGCCCTGGTCCTGATTTGGCTGCATCAGCTATTTTTCAGGACCCATCAGCGCAAGGCCTTTGCACTCATAAGTCTGCTCCTGCTCGGCTTTGCGGCAGCCTTTTACACTGTCTATGTCCATCACGTGCCGGAAACACTCCTGCCTTTCATTCCCACCGCCGGGCAGCGACTTTTCATCGCGTCTGATGCTTTCCTCTTCAATCTCCGACAACTCTTCATCCCCTACGAGTACTTTTTCCTTCATGGACGAACCCCTCTTCGGGTCTTGTTGACCTACTCGGAAGCCCCCCTCATCACGAGCGTTCTTCTGATTGGACTCTTGGGCGCATTGGCGGTTCTGGCCTGGGGGGCGAAGAATCCCCGCCTGCGAGCGGCTCATGGGGTGATCTTTCTAATCCTGCTTTCAACTTTGCCGACTCTGGGCGCGGTTCCATTTGCCCATCAGAATCTCTCCACTACGGCCGACCATTACCTCTATCTCGCGGTTCTGGGCGTAGCGCTGGCGGCGGGACTGGCCTTCCCCTTGGTTCTCAAGGCTAGAAAGCCGCTTTCCTGGATTTCCATTTTTGTGCTGGTCGCGGCTTTCACCACCAAGACCTGGGTACAGCAGAAAATCTGGAAAGATTCCGAAAGCTGCATCCAGTACACTCTGGACGTCGCCCCTTTGAGCGATACTGCCCATGATGCCGCAGGATACCTTCGCGCGAAGGGGGGCCAGCTGAACGAAGCAGTTGAACACTTCGCCGCCGCTCAGAATATCCGCAATCAGATCAAAATCATCACAGCGGAATCGCTCGCACCCGCGGCTGCCGAGTCACCGCGCCCCAAGCTGTTGCCCGATTTCTGGAGCTCTTCACAATGACGGCTTTCTGCATTCTTCCCTTTCTCCATGTGATGCTTCACCAGGATGGAAAGATTCAGACCTGCTGCCGGGGAGGTGAACTGGCGCATGCGTACGGGTCACTGCAAGCTGAACCTTTTGAGAAAATCTGGAACGGCCCCGCCGCTCGCTCGATGCGCTGCGCACTCCTGGAGGGAAACGCCTTGCCCCAATGCGAGACCTGCTACCGCGAAGAGGCCCAAGGCAAGGCGAGCCTGAGAACAACGAGCCTCGAGCAATTCAAAGAGAGTCTGCATTTAAGTGCGACAACGGCTCCCGACGGAACTGTTCCCGGAGAGCAGCTCAGGTACCTGGGGCTTCGACTTTCGAACCACTGTAATCTCCGCTGCCGAACCTGCAGCCCGGGAAGCAGCTCGGCCTGGGCGCAGGATGGCCTGGCCCTGAGTGGCAAAAACGCGAACAATGAAACCACTTCGCTGGACGAAGGCAAACTCTGGCAAACGCTCACGCCACTTCTCCCTCAGCTGAAGCAGATCTATTTTGCCGGTGGGGAGCCACTTCTTCATAAAATGCATTACCGAATATTGGAAGAGCTGCTGGCTTGCGGTCGGACGAATCTGAGCCTCGTTTACAACTCCAATCTGAGTGTTCTCAAATTTCAGAACTGGGATATCAGCGCGCTTTGGAGTCGGTTCCGGCAGGTCGAGGTGAATGTCAGCTTTGATGGAATCTTTGCGCAATCAGACCTTCTACGCAACAATTCGAGCTGGCTGCAGCTGGAAGCGAATTTTGAGACTCTCCGCAGGACTCTTCCCGGGCTGCACCTCAAGATCAATCCAACGGCCAGCGTGATGAATGCTTTCCATCTGATTCCAGCCCTTCAATACTGGATTGAGCGAGGCTTCCTGAAAAACCCCGGTGATCTGACGCTCAATATTCTGGACTTCCCCCGCCATTTCAATCTGCAGATCCTCAATCTGACCGAACGCTCGCGATTGAAATCTGAGCTGACCCGTTTTCTGGACAAGCTTGCAGCAAAGCTGAACCCTGAATTCCATCAGTCACTCGTGGTGGAACTTAGACCCTTGCTGGCACTCTGTGATTCCCCCGTTTATTTCGAAGCGGAGAGACAGATTTTCCGGACAGTGACTTTCAAACTGGATCGCTTGCGCAAAGAAAAATTCGTAGATCATTTCCCCGAGCATTTCGGACTGCTCTATGAGTAAAACAACTTTCCTTTGGATATTTCTCGTTTTCCTGAGTCTGCCTCATGCGCGGGCCGCTGCCCCCTGCATGATACTGACAGGCGCGCAGTTCCTGGAGCCGGCCACGGGAGAATTCATCCCGGGCTCCCAGATCCTGATCCGGGGGGAGCGCATTGCTTACATTGGAGACCAGCCTCCCGGACCGCTTGCGAAATGTCGAAAAATCAAGCTCGCGTCGATGGTCATCATTCCGGGTTTGATTGACAGCCACACCCACCTGCTCACAACCGACCGCAGCTTCGGCAATGATTTCTCAACGCAGTTGTTACTTACAGTGGGAGAGACTTTCGCCCAGCGCAAAGCCCAAGCACGCAAATATGCCCACTCTCTTCTTCTAGCCGGGATCACCAGCATTCGGGATCTCGGTAATTCCGGGCGTTTTCTGGATGTCGGGCTTCAGAAAGAATTTGCTTCAAAAACGCCGGGTCCGCGCCTCTTCACCTCCGGTCCAGGGCTTGCCGCGCCAGAAGGCCAGTTCCCCGCGGGAACGCCGGATCATCTGTCTGGTAAAGAATATACGCTTCTTCGTCCTGGAACCGACTTTCCGGGACTGCTCAAGGAGTATCTGAAACAAAAGACCGGCTGGCTGAAAATTTATGCAGACAATGACCCCAACCCGAGCGCCCTTTCGTATGAGTTGCTCGAGGCGGCCATTCAGGCGGCTCACGCAGCCCGATTGAAAGTCGCAGTTCATGCCACGTCTGAAACTACCGCCGAGCATGCCGTCAAAGCTCTCGCCGACAGCATTGAACATGGCCCGCGTCTTTTGGATACGACCCTTCAGCAAATGGCTGAGCGCCGGATCTTCCTCGTGCCCACTCACTTCAGCCGTGCCATTTGCAAAGTGATCGCCAGTAAAGCACCTCGCGGGGATTGCGGAAATTACGAAAACCACCTGAAGGCGGCTTCAGATCGCCTGCGCCGGGCGCTTGAAAAGAAGGTCCCCGTTGCTTTTGGTTCAGACATGTATCTGGAGCTCGAAAATGCAGGCTGGGACCGCGGACGCGCCTCAAAAGAAGGACTCTACGCCTACGTCGAAGCCGGAATGACACCCCTGCAAGCTCTGCAAACCGCTACGGTCAACGCCGCTGAACTTTTACAAATGCAAAATAAGCTCGGGACCCTCCAGGTGAATGCCTATGCCGATCTCCTTGGAGTTCAAGACGATCCCAGCAAGAATATCCGCAGTCTCAGTCATGTTCTCTTTGTCATGAAAAATGGCAGGATTATCTACAACCCCAAAGTTCCTACGAGCCAATAAGATCGCTCTTCACTGCAACTTGAAAGAGCTGCGTGAATTTATCACGAAATCCCGATGGCAGACTTTCGGCGAGGGCCCGAATCAGCCGGTGTGAGTACGGGAATTGTTGCGGGCTCAGATTTTTAAAACAATACTCCAGAACCCCGATCCGTTCTGCCTCAGACAGGGTCAGAACCGAGAATTCTTCAGGTCGATAAAGAACCTGGACAAAGGGCAGAATCCCCTTCTGCAAGGGAAATTCAATCAACGCTGGAAGTTCCCGCCAGTTCTCCCGGAAGATCGTACAATTGACGATCAGTTTGAAATCGCCCAGTCCTCTGCGGATCCGATCTTTCCGGTACTCGAGGAGCTCGTCCACTGTTTTTAAGACCCGCTCCAGCCTGCCTTTGCGGATCGAGGCATACTTTTCAGCGGATAAAGAATCAATACTGATGGAAATAAAGCCAATCTGAATCCGGTCAAGCTGCGCCTGAATATACGGACTCAGGCGCCAATGGCCATTCGTCGTGAAACGCCATTCACAGCCGGGATTGAGTTCCGCCATCCGGTCAATCAGGCGATAGAGATCTTTCTGAATAAAGGGTTCGCCCGAAAGTGGGTCCATCTGCCGGAGCTGCGGAAAGATCTTCTCCTCCATCATGGGCCAGAGCTTCAGGCGGTCATAAAGTCCGTTCGGCTTTTCGCGCACATGACAGATTCCGCAACCCAGATTGCAGTGGCCATTGAAATCCGGCGAAAACCGCAAAAGCCGCCTGGGGGTCAGACTGATGTCGACCTCCGCCAGCAAATCCCGGTTGGACGCCAGGCAATGACAGGACTTCTGCCGCATGTCATCAGCACAGGTCCGGATATTTCCTTCCAGAAACTCCCGGCGCCAGTCCTGCATCCGGGGGCTGTTCCAGATCTCTTCCAGAGCCTGTTTTGTGATATCGCCAATGAAATGATCCGAGCCCTTCTCCCGGCAGACCCCGACCTTCCCATCCGGGTTGAAGATCAGGGTACTGAAAGGGACAGGGCAGAAGGTCTTGGAGTCTTTCGGCAGCATTCAAAACCTATGTTATGTTAAGCTGAAAAAAAGAAAAGGGGCATATGAACCGGCTTCCGGATGATCTCCAAAAACTGAATGTCTATACGGAGTGGGGCAAGCTCAAAGAGATCATTGTCGGCCATTGCATCGATACGGATCGAGTGAGTGTTGATACCTCCTTCCGCCTTTTTTACCATCAGCAGATCAAGGACGTCCTTCTCAAAAACAGCTACGAACTTCAGAAGAAAATGGTCCAGGAACGCCAGGAGGACCTCGACGCTCTTCAAAAAACCCTCGAAAGCCTTGACGTTCGCGTACGGCGCCCCAAACGTCTGGAAGCCGTCACTCCGTTCGCTACCCCACATTTCCAGGGGCATTTGACTTCGGTTCAAAATCCCCGGGATCAGATCCTGATAGCGGGAGACGAAATCATCGAGTCTTCGTGCGTGAACCGCAGCCGCTATTTTGAAACTGATCTTCTGAAAGAAATATTTTACGGGTACTTCCGGGCCGGTGCGCGCTGGACCTGCGCCCCCCGCCCGATGATGAGAGAAGAGTCTTTCGATTACAGCCAGGCTCAAAAAGTCCCTGGTAAGGGCGAGTCCTGGAAGGACCGGCAAAACCAGGACAGCTCATTTGAAATGATGTTTGATGCCGCGCAATGTCTGAAGTTCGGCAAAGACATCGTGATGAATGTCGCCAATGCCAATCATGCGTTGGGTGCTGATTGGTTGGAGCGGCACCTGCAAGACCGCTTCCGGGTCCATCGGGTTACGCTCACGGATCATCATATTGATGGCATGTTCATGCCCCTGCGCCCCGGAGTGCTTCTGATCAATCCGCTCACGATGCATGACAAACTGGACAGGCTTCCTGAGGCTTTGAAGAAATGGGACGTACTGACGGTTCCCGAGGCGGACAAGACTCGGTATCCCGAAGGCTCCGTGCTTCTGGCCAGCAGCAATATCAGTGTCAATGTCCTTCCGGTGGACGGGAATAAAGTGATTGTTTTTGATCAGCACGGCTCGGAGCATCACGCGCTGATGAAGACGCTGGAGCGCAAGGGCTTCACGCCAGTCCCGGTCAGACTGCGGCACTCGCGAGTCTTTGATGGCGGAGTCCACTGCGCGACTCTCGATACGGTGAGAGAAGATGCCCCGGAGGATTACTTCAGTGGCTGACCTTCTGCTGATCCAGCCTCCCGCCTATGACATCTACGCGCCCCCGCTCGGACTGGCCACTCTGGCGTCGGTTCTGAGACAGAACGAGGTCACGGTCAAATGTCTGGACTACAATATTCTTTTCTATCATCAAATCCATGACCACGCACCGGGCGCCTGGCAGTTCTCAACATCCCTGCAAATCTGGACTGACCCGCAGATTTACCGGAAGTTACTTCAACCGGCTTTCAAAATTTTCGGCCAGCGCCTTGTCCGGGATGTCCTGGAGTCCGGCGCAAAAACAGTCGGCATTTCCATCCTGCAAACCGGAATTCTTCCGGCAATTGACCTGATCGAAACACTGCGGGAGTTCTGCGGCGACATTCAGATTATTCTGGGCGGACCCAGCATGAATGAGCAGGAGGCCCGGCGTTTCCTGGACGACTACCGTGTTTTGACGGTGATTGAAGGCGAGGCGGAACGCGCGCTGCCCGAAGTCATGCGAAGACTCAAGGCCCCGTTCCCGCTGTCGCTTTCGGGTATTCCGGGGGCCATCTATAAAAGTGAAGGTCAGATCCTGAGCCAAGCCAAAGATCTGATCACCGATATCAATCCCCTGCCCTTTCCGGATTTCAGCGATTTCAATCTCGATCAGTATGCCTGGCGTGAAAGACTGCTTCCCATTGCAACTTCGCGCGGCTGTATTGCCCGTTGCCGGTTTTGCGGTGAAACGCAGGCCATGGGGAAATTTCGTGAGTTGAAACCCTCCCGGGTGGTCGATGAGCTTGCGCATCAGGCGACCAAGCATTCGGTGACCGCCTTCCGGATGAATGATTCCCTGATCAACGGAAATCTCGAGCATCTCGAAGCTTGGCTGGACGGCGTTATCGACCGCAAACTCGATATTATTTTTGGCGGTGCCCAGGCCCGCATCAACAACCGGATGAGTGATGAACTCCTCTGGAAGCTGAAGGAATGCGGTTGTCAGCTGATCATGTACGGCGTGGAATCCGGTTCGGATTCACTTCTGAAAATCATGCGAAAGGGCATCACCAGCCAGGACGCCCTCGAGGTGATCGGGAGAACCTCGCTCGCTGGGATTGCGATGCAAGTGAACATCATCGTAGGGCATTTCGAGGAAAGCCTGGTTGATTTCCTGAAATCGGTCTTGTTCGTTATTCGCATTCGAAAACAGATTCAGTACCTTCACGTGAATTGCTACGATTTTGCAGATCAATCCGAAGACTATCGTTTGGCTACGAATATCGTGAACCGGAAAAGCCCCCGCTGGCGTACCCGCTCGGGTCTGAATAATTATTATACGCGGCAGGCCCGGCGCGGCATTTTGCTGGTCCTGATGAAACTATTTGGAATTCGTGAATCATGAGCTTTGAAGCACCCTCTCTCACTTTTTGCGCGATCCCGTGGATGCACCTGGAGCTGCAAGGCGACGGTAAAGTGGTTTTCTGCCGGACGCATGGGCAAAAGGAAATCGGCAATTTCTGTCAGAACACCCTGCCTGAAATCTGGAATTCACCTGAGCAAAAATCGATCCGGGCGCGCATGATCGATGGCGAAGGAGTCTCCGAATGCGGCAAGTGCCTGCGGAACGAGCATTTCGGTTCGCTGAGTACGCGATCACTTGCGAACCGTCTTTACGGCAGCAGAATTCAGCAAAGCGTGGCCGGTACTGAATCAGGGAAATCACCGGAATTCAAACCGCTTTATCTCAGTATAAAAACCTCGACTCATTGCAATTGCCGCTGCCGGACCTGCGGGCCCTGGAACAGCACGGGTTGGCTCGGCGACTACACCAAGCTGACGGGCCTGGTTTTTGAGACTCCGCGTATTGAGGAAAAACAATTGCTTTCGGCTTTGGACTCCGTACTGGACAGCCTGGAGCTGCTGTATTTCGTCGGCGGTGAGCCGCTTTTGAGTGAGCTGCATTACAAAGCTCTGGATCAGGTCCTGGCCCACGGACGCGACGATCTTCATCTGAGCTACAGCACGAATCTGACAACGCTTAAATTCAAGAGCTGGTCGGCCCTGGATTACTGGAAACGGTTTGAACATGTAACCTTGTCCTTGAGCGTGGATGATATCGGCGAGCGCAATGAATACCTGAGGAAGGGTTCGGTCTGGCAGGAGCTTCTCGAAAATCGTGAGCTTCTCCGGCGACACGCGCCTCACGTCCGCGTAATAGTTCATCCGACCATCAGTGCCTTCAATGTGGCCGGCCTGCCGCACTACATGGAATGGATGATCAGTAGCGGGTTTATTGAACTGCAGAACGGCTCTTTCATCTTCAATCGACTGGAGGAGCCAGAACACCAGAGCATTCAGATCCTGCCACTCGAGATGAAAAATAAAATCACCAGCGACATTCAAACTTATCTTCGAGACCAGCTCCTGAAGAACTATCCCCTGGAGCACTGCCTCACGACCTTGCGCGGGTTAAAGGGGGTCTTGGCCTACATGAATGAGGCAGATCAAAGCCATCGCCTTCCGACCTTCCTGAAAGAAACGCAGGCACTCGATCAGATTCGCGGGGAAGCTGTTCTCAGCGATTTTCCAGAGCTTGAAGGGCTGTTCGGCTAGCGCCTCGAAAACACGCTGTAAACGCAAGGCACGACGATCAACGTCAGCAGGGTCGAGACCAGGACTCCTCCGATCACGGCCAGAGCCATGGGGATACGGCTCTCTGCTCCCGGGCCGATCGCAAGGGCGGGAGGGATCGCTGCAGCGACGGTTGCAAAAGAAGTCATGAGAATCGGACGAAGCCGGACGGGACAGGCCTCCAGGAGTGATTCTCGAACCCCCAGTCCGCGACTCCTCACCTGGTTGGTGAAATCGACAAGCAGGATTGAGTTCTTTTTAACGATTCCCATGAGGAGAATCAAACCAATCATGCTGTAGATATTGAGCGACTGGCCGCCGAGATAAAGAGCGACCAAAGCTCCCGAAACACTGAAGGGTAGCGCCATCAGGACAGTTACCGGGTGAATAAAACTGTTGAACTGGGAGGCAAGCACCATATACGAAACCAGCAGACCCAGAAGCAGCGCGAAAACCAGGCTATTCATGCTTTCCTTGAAAGTCTTGGCGCTCCCGCTGACGACCATATGATAGCCTGCGGGCAGGATTTTTTTGGCAAGGCCCTGCACTGTTTCCAGGGATTTGGCCTGCGAACTGGACTCGGAGACATTGGCGAATACCGTGATTGCACGCTCCCGGTCCTGGCGCGAAATAGCCTGAAGACTTTTGGTCTCTTTGAGATTGACGAGATCAGAGATGGTGATCAGCTCGCCGCGATTATTTCTCACCTTCAGCTTGTGGATGTCTCCGACCTGCCCACGCTCTTCAGGAAGCAGACGAACGCGCACATCATAGCGATGCCCGTTTTTGGAAAATTTCCCAGCCACCACGCCGCCCATCAGCGCATTAATCGTGACTCCGATTTCGTTCACACTGACGCCGCGTTCGCGGGCGCGCGCGCGGTCGGGCGTGACTCGGACTTCAGGCAGGCCGGCCAGATAATCCGAATCAATATCAGTCATCATGCCAGTCTCTTCCATTGCCTTCATGAGCTTCTCAGTGGAACTGACCAGCACACCCCAATCCGGGCCGCGAACGGCAAATTCAATCGGAAAGCCACGTTTAGCTGAAAAGCCCCTCAACGAAGGGTCCTGGATCACCACCCGCAGGCCTTTCACCTTTTTGAATTCAGCCCGCAGGACGCCTATCAGCTCCTGTTGCGTATAGGGCTTGTGCGTTTTTGGGTTGATTCGTCGCGCACGCTGCGGAACCAGATTGAGGGAAATCGCGCCGGAATTCACGTCACCGCCGCCCCCCATCCCCCCACCGATCGTCGTAAAGTACTCTTTGACTTCAGGTACATTCTTCAGGAGAGCTTCCACTTCGCTGATCTTGAAATCCGTCACATCCATCGACGTCCCGACGGGAGCCATGAGCCGCAGCGAAAGAAGACTCTGATCCTGCGCCGGAACGAATTCTTTTTTCAGGGCACTCACAAAGAACATCGTGCTTCCGAAAAAAAGCAAGGAGGTGAGAATCGTCACTACCCGGTGCCTCAGAACCATCCCCAGAATCCTGCGATAAAGAGCTGCGCTTTTTGTAAACCCACTCTCTACCCATCTGCCGATGAAGGTACGCCGCTTCTGCATTTCCAGAAATTGCGAACAGCGCATCGGAGTCAAAGTCAGGGCTTCGACAAGCGACAGAACGACGGCAACGGAAAGAGTCACCCCAAACTGGAAGAAGAATTTACCGATGATTCCCTGCATGAAGGCAACGGGCAGAAAAATGGCGACGATCGCGATAGTCGCAGCCAGTGCGGCAAAGGTGATTTCCCGCGAACCGGTCAAAGCGGCATCCATCCGGTTCTTGCCGGACTCGAGGTGCCGTACGATATTTTCGAGGACCATGATCGCATCATCGACCACAATTCCGATCGCCAGCGACAAAGCTAGGAGTGTGAAGGTGTTGAGCGTAAAGCCGAGCGCATAAAGAACAATGAAACTTCCGATGACTGAAGTCGGAATTGCCAGAATGATATTGAGCGTGGCTGACCAGGATCCCAGGAAAAGCCAACAGATAGCGGCAGTCAAAATTGCGGAAAGAATGAGTGTGAAATTCAACTCGTCGACTGATTCCTTGATAAACCTCGTCGCATCCGAGCGCACCCCGATCGTGACGCCCTCAGGGAGCATCGCCTGGACTTCCTGCACCCGTTCTTTCACCAGACGGGCGACTTCCACAGCATTGGATCCCCGCTGTTTACGGATACCGAGACCGATTGCCGCACGACCATTGGAGCGACTCTTGCGGCGGATGTCCGAAAGCCCGTCCTCGACCTGCGCCACCGCGTTAAGCGTGAGAGGCGCAAAATTCGGCGCCCCGCCCCGCTTGTTAATCGCGAGCTTCCCGAATTCTTCAGCTGTCGGAGCTTCACCCATCGTCCGGATATTCAGTTCCTTGTCAGGCGCTTCGATCCTTCCGGAGGGTTGCTCGGAATGCTCCTGCCGAATCGTATTCAGGATATCATCCACCGTCAGCTCATACTGATTTAGCTTTCTGGCCGAGAGCCAGACCCGTAAAGCCGGATCAACATAGCCTCCGAGATGCACCTCGCCCACACCCGAAACCGTGGAGAAGCGGTCCTTGACCCGGTCCCGAACCAGATTCATGAGTTCGCGATTGTTCATGCTCTCTGCGGTAATCGCGAGCCAGAGAATCGGCTGGTCTTCAGGGTTTGTCTTCCGGATGGAGGGAGGATTCAGCTCTTTCGGAAGGTGCCGGGCCACTTGCCCCAGAATCGTCTGAACTTCCTGAACGGCGACATCGATGTTCTTGTCCAGGCCAAACTCAAGTGTAATCGTGGCCGATCCGGTGCGCGAGGAGGAAGACAGAGACGTAATCCCCTGCAACGACATCAATGATTCTTCAATCTGGTCGACCACGTCGACTTCCATCACCTCCGGAGCGGCGCCTTCCAGGGTCAGCCCGATGCTCACGACCGGGAAGTCCACATCCGGTAGCTGACTCACACCCATCCGCTCAAAACAAATGCCCCCGAAGATGATCAGGCCAGCCATCAGCATCCAGGCGAAAACAGGTCTTTTGATTGAAAGTTCGGATAGACTCATAATCCTTGCTCAAGAGTACAACGCGCGGGCAGCCACGGCAATACTACAGTGTTTACTGGTCTCGGCTTTGCACCCGGTCACGTTATGAGAACACTAATCGCAATTTGTATCGTTCTTTTGGCAGCCGGGTGTACATCCGGGCCGCTCAGCACGGGGAAAACGGACAAGGACATCGCTGTTGTCGGACCGACAATTATGGACGCCAGAAGTAGTCCCTCGACAATAGAACTCAACCGAAACTATGCTCTGAAGAGTGCGGAAGTCCTGGCGGAAGTGAAGGACTTCAAATCGGAAGTGAAGGATGTCCGTTTGAACTTCACCCACGTCCCGCTTCAAATCAAGATGATCCACATCCGGGGGACCACTTGGCGGGCAGACCTTGGGCCCTATTTGAAGCAACTGGCAGTGGGCGGGAAAACCATGAAATACGACGCGGAGATTGTGGCAGAAAACAAGGCCGGACAGGTTTCTACAAGCACGCAACCCGTAACCATAAATATCAAGTCGCCCGATCTTTCCAGGAACGTGGGCTGAGAACGTCGGCTGATTCAGTATTCGAGTTAGAATGTCTCATTCTTGCATTCAGAATTTTAAGTGGAACACGAGTTGATCGAGGACAGCAAAGAAACGGAACGCCTGAAGCACGAACTGTCAGTAATCAAAGGACGCCTCAAACAGCTTGAACATGTCGCTCACATAGGAAGCTGGCAATGGGATATTCGCTGCAACAAAGTCATTTGGTCAGAGGGAACCCATGCCATTTTTGGGACCTGCCCCGGTGGAACTTACGAAGATTATCTCAAGCGCGTCCACCCTGAAGACCTAAAGATGGTCACCGACGCCATCACTGCAGCACTTGAGAAAAACACACCTTACAACATTGATCATCGCATCATCCGTACCGACGGAACAACGATCACTGTTCACTGCGACGGGGAAGTCATTCGAGACAAGAAAACCGGCACTCCGCGTACGATGTTCGGAACGACGCAGAATATCACGTTGCGCAAACGTCTGGAAATCTACCAGAGTTTTCTGGCGGACTTCGGAAAGCAGCTTTCGGAATCGATCGACTTTTCAGCCACTCTTCAGCAAGTTGGATCTGCGGCAATACCCGCCTTTGCGAATTGGTCTGCAGTATACCTTTTGGAAAAGAATAGCGTTCGAATTGCGCTTCTGCGGCATTCGGACAAGCAAAAACTGCTGCAGATGAAGCGTTGCATCGGCAGCGAAGTTCCTGCGCTTTGTAAAAAGCTCATTTATAGATCGATGGCAAGAGGAAGGGCGATACTTCTTCCAATGCTCTCCAATTACGGACTCGAACCGCAGCAGTTCGTGATGGCTCCGATGATCGCGCACGGACGTCGGGTTGGAGCAATCGCATTTGGCCTGACCCCTTCCCAGGAATTCGACAAAATTGCGCGAAATCTGTATTCCGAATACGCTTTCAGGTCGGCTCTCGCTCTGGATAACTCGCTCCATTTTCAGGACGCGCAAAAGGCGACACGCTCACGCGAGGAAATTGTCGCAATCGTTTCCCATGATCTTCAAAACCCTGTTTCGGCAATCCAGCTCAATGTTGATTTTCTAAAAAAAACAATCCGGGAGCTGGGAATCCAGAATAAGAATATCTCGCGCGTCATCAGTGCGGTCGAGGAATCGCTCAGACAGATGAAAACGCTGATATCGGACCTGCTCGATTTTGCACGCAATAGAGCCGGAAACCTTCAGTTTGAAATGGAAGCGGTCGATCCCACCTGGCTGATCACGCAATACCTGGAAATAATCAAGCCTCTTGCGGACAAGAAAGAAGTCGAGCTGACACTCACAGTCCCCTCTCACCTGCCCGAACTCCGGTGCAATCCTGACCGTGTGAAACAGGTCCTTTCGAACCTGGTTGGGAACGCGATTAAATTCACTCCGAAAGGCGGCAGAATCAGTATACTCCTTGAAGAACTGGATCGTTTTGTCCGATTCGTGATTTCGGATACAGGCCCTGGAATTCCTCCTGAAGACATGGAACGAATATTTGAAATGTACTCTGAGCCCAAGCGTCGCGCGAGCGGCGCAGGATTGGGCTTGACCATCGCCAAAGCGATTGTTGAAGCTCAGTCTGGATCGATCGGAGTCGAAAGTCAGGAGGGGAAAGGCAGCCGGTTCTGGTTTACGATTCCAAAACTGTCGTTGCAGTCTGGGCACGATTATTGAGCATCTTCACCTGACTATTTGCATTAACCTCCCCAGACTGGGGGGGCAGTTTTCGACAAAATGCCGCCAGAACCAAGCCCCAGACCAACCCGACCCCGTACCAGTAATGACAAAGGAAAAATAAAAAAGGCAATCTTAAAAGCTCCAGCGGAGCCCGCTCTGATCTGGCACTGATCGCGGAAGCGACAGCGGTGAAACCCAAATAAAGATAAAAAGGGGACCAAACCAGAGGCACCACAATCCAGCCATTCAAAGTGGCAAGAGCAATCGCGAACAGGAGGCCCGTGACATAAAGAGCAAAAACCAGCGGAATAAAAAAGATCCCGTCCAGAAAAGTTGTCCTGAGCAGCGAGGCTTTGACCCTTCCTTTTCCATAGCGGAGCATCTGCGCGATGAATTCGCCCAACGTGCCCCGCTGCTGCCGGTAAACAACCGCTCGAGGATGATGAATCATTTCGTACCGGTCACGCAGGCGGTTCAGGAACTCATTCTCTTCATTGGGATAAAGATTTTCGTTAAAACCTTTCTCCGCGATGAACACTTTCTTCTTCACACAAAGATTACAGAGGATCAGATCGCGCTCCGTCGCTTTTCTCAGATCTCCCAGCGATTGATAACGGGAGCGGAACGGGCCCAAACCGAACCATGAAGAGAAAACCAAATGAATGCCGTTGGAGAGCGGATTAGCCGTTTTTTTCAAACAACTCGGCCCCCCTACAACGGCAACCTGAGGTGACACTTCCATTCCCTGGAGATAGTACTTCAACAGTAATGGATGCACTTCTGAATCGTTATCGAGGAATACCAGGAACTCCCCTTGGGCCACCTTCGCAGCGCGATTCCTCTGCATCGAAGGACAATTACCGGTCGACAAAATAACTTCGTAGCCGCCGTTTCCAGATTCAAGACTCTGAAGTGAAGCCAGCACCCCCTGCACTTCCGTTTCAGAGCGGGCCACCATGATGATCGAGAATTTCAGTGGAGTCGCTTCAGTCTGAACCACGAGGCGACCTTCTCAGCAGCTTCTTTTCGGAATGCCGGCCTTTCGCTTCTTTCAACCTGCGTTGACTGGATTTGGAAGGCTTCACCTTCTTGCGTAGTTTCGGAACTTCGGCGGCGGCCAGGAGCAGCTCGCTCAATTTCTGGAAGCAGTCTTCGCGATTCCGGAGCTGGTCCCGAAACCGGTCACTGGTGATAATCAGATACCCCTCCGCACTCAACCGGGGGCCCAGCCGGGCAAGCAGACGAGTCCGGGCCCCGATTGGCAGACTGGGGCTTTTCAGGAGATTCCAGCGGAGAACCGCCTTGCTGTTGACCTTGTTTACGTTCTGCCCCCCCGGGCCGGAGCTTCGCACGTACGAAAGCTCAAACTCGCTCAAGGGAATGCGAATTTCCGGTGAAAGGGTCCAGAACACGAATGACGCCCGATTCTATTCGCGCGGATAGCAATTATGGCAGTCACCGCATTCGATGCAAACCCAGCGTTTGCAGATCTCGCACTGCCGTTCCGCATGTTCCTTCTTACAGAAATAACAAAATTGCATTTTCTTCCTCCAGGCTCAGGTTACGTTTTACAGCACCGGTCTTTAAGTGTGGTCAGATCCAGATCATCCAGGAAATCTTCAAACTGATCAATCAAAGTCAGCATCCGGTTACTCCCCAGTTCATCATCCGGCAAATCACGGATCTCCTTCAAAGTCTGGAAAACTCTCATACGATAATCAGCCAGATCCTGGCAGATTCGCGGTCCCAAGCTTCCGGGAAGAAAATAACGATCAAGCCGGGTCAACGCCTTCTGGCTTTCCTGGTCCAGCTGATTGCAGATCTCCGCGTGTTTTGAATTCAGAAAACAGGCATTGGCCACTTCGTGCATTTTCCTGAACTGGGCCAGAACTTCACTGGTCTGCTCATGAACCCTCGTAAGACATTGTTCGCGGGTTTCGGTTCTTACCGTCAGGCGATAAACCACTCCGGAAGTCGCCGTGAGCACCGCCAGACTGAGCAAGATCCATTTTCTTGGGTTCACAGGGCGGGCTTCTCTGGAAGGATTTCGGCGCGTTCTATTTCAGCAATAAACGCCCGATCCCCGCGCAGGGTGATTGTTTTCAATAGATTCCCGGTCAGCCGTGCTTTGGCTGCGGAGGGCTCGCCCAGAATACTATAAACCTTCAATTTCCAGGCTGAACCCGTGAGGGGCAACTGCACCGAAATTTTCTCGGTGCGAAGGTCCCGGGATCTTCCGGTCTTGTCCTTGACTTCCATCGGCAGCGAACTTCTGAGCCAACCAGTCAGAATGAAATTACCATTCTTCTTTTCGAAAGCATGCACCACACTCTGGGAGGCTGCAGGGCGATTGACTTTCAGCTGTGAAACCGGCCTTACGGGCTGGTCAAAAAGACGATTGTAGAGTTTCAGCGCGGAGAAAGCAGGTTTCTTTTGACCTTTCGTATCGAGCAGGCCGAGAAAGCGGTTATTCGCGTCTCCGATCACCACCTCATTCGTCGGCAGATCACGCGTCCGATACCAGGTCGTGAGCGAAACGTTATCCGCTGCACGCGCCAGCACATGATGCTTCCAGAGGGAGACTGCCTGGTAAATCGGTGTGTGCTCGTAATCATAGACGGCTTCGACCCACTCCGAAACTTTCCGGTCTGACAGTCTGAAATTACTGTAACCGAACTCCGCAAGCCAGAGATCACTGGAAGCGCGCGTGTCTTTCATCAGATCACGAACATCCTGAAGCCTCTGAGGATAACTTTCCGCAGGAGTCCCGTCCCAGGTTTCAAGATAACCGTGAACGCTGACCACATCAAAAAAAGAACCGAGCGCGAATTTGTCCAGAAGCTCTTCGAGAAACGGGCCTCTCGCCTGAGCCATCCCCCCGATCACGAGACGGGCTGCAGGATCAGCCCGCATCACCGCAAAAGCGCCTTCCCGGATCATCTGAGCAAAAAGTGAAACATCACCTAACCAGTAGTATTCGTTATCCGGTTCATTCCAGAGTTCCCACGAAGGAACCTTTCCTTTGTAACGCTTGGCGATTGCGAACATGAAATCGGCAAACCGTCGGAGATCCTTCGGCGGATTGCGCCAGTGGTCGTCGGGGTTTTCAGGATCAGAATTCAGCCACGCCGGCGTGTAGCAGACGTACGGCAGAATCGTCACACCATACTGGGGTGCCAGGCGAATCAGGTCATCCCAGTGTCCCCAATTGTATTTTCCAGGCACCTGCTCGATATCCGTCCAGGCAATGCCTACACGCAGGAACTGCACGCCCATTTCTGACAAGAGTTTCAAATCTTCACGAATCCGCCCGGGCGGCGTCGATCTTTGCGGGTAATCTTCGGCAACACCGGCAGGTTGAAAATAAAATCCCTGCGAATCCTGCTGCAGCGTCCTGGAAGGGAGAACCCAAGCAGCTGAAACGAGGACCGAGTTCAAGCCGAGCGCGGCCAAAATAAAGACGCGAAATAGTGGATTAATCAAGCCCCTACCTTAACCAACGCTACCGCTCCGCGCAAGAGCTGAAGCCGCAGTTCGACGGCCGACTGGCCTGTTTCATGAACGAGCTTTAACGAAAGGAACGAGACATGCCGCAACGCAAAAAACCACCTGCCGAGAAACAGGCTTGAGCTTTCTCAAACACATTTCCAAAGTACTTGTCGTTGCCGCCCACCCCGATGACGAAACCATCGGAGCCGGGGCACTTCTGCGCGGAATCAGCAGTAATGTCCGCATCATCCATATGACAGATGGCGCCCCGCGCAACGGTCTCGATGCGACGGCCTTGGGCTTCGCAACCGTCGCGGCTTACGCTCGAAGGCGGCGATCGGAATTGGAACGAGCCGTGGGCGAAGCAGGCATCCGCCCCAGGCAACTCACTCATTTTGGAATTCCGGATCAGGAACTCACGCATTGCCTTCCCGAGGCCATTCAAAAATTGCGAACTCTCATCGAGGAATTTGCTCCCGCGGTGATCCTGACCCATCCCTATGAGGGAGGCCATCCTGATCACGATTCAACCGCTCTTGCGGTCTTCATCGCAACCGCTCTCGTTGCCCAAACTTGTCAGCGGCCCCCTATGGTCGTTGAGTTCACGTCTTATCATGCAAAAATAGCGAATGCGGCAAGCAAGCACCGCGAAATGGAAACAGCAACCTTCCTTCCTGTTACAACATCTCCGGAATTCACCCTCACGCTAAGCACCGAAGAACAGGTCCAGAAATGCCTGATGTTTGCGCATTTCGAAACCCAACGCGAAGTCCTGAAAAATTTTCAGGTATCGGTGGAGAAGTTCCGGCGCGCCCCGAGCTATGATTTCACCCAGGCTCCGCATCCAGGTCCGCTTTTCTATGAGAATCATCCCAGGGCCTGGACTTGGGGAATGACTGGAAAAAAATGGCGCCAGAAAGCCGCGGAAGTTCTCCCATGTCTCTGACCATTCTGAGTGTAGCGTATCCCTTTTCGCCCGTCAGCCGCCACTCCGTCGGAGGTGCGGAACAGATTCTGGCGCAGCTGGATGAGTTTCTCGTGAAAAACCAGCACCGCTCCCTCGTGCTTGCCGAAGAAAGCTCTGAGATAGCGGGCACACTTCTGCCGCTGAAAAAATGTCCGGGACAAATCACCGGAGCCGCTCGGGAAGAAATATATTCAGAAACCCGGTTGAAAATCAAATGGGCTCTCGAGAACTGCTCCGTCGATCTCCTTCACTTTCACGGTATTGATTTTCACCAGTATCTTCCTGTTTCCGGGCCGGGCTCCCAGGTTCCCGTGCTGGTGACCTTGCACCTGCCACTGAGCTGGTATCCCAAAGACGTATTCCAAACGAGCAGAGCCAATGTATTCTTCCAATGTGTTTCAAGTTCGCAGCTGGCCACCGCGCCAAAAATGCCCGGACTCGTGGGCTTCATTGAAAACGGGGTTTCGCTTCCGCTACGGAGATCCCGGCACCATGCTTTTGTTCTGAGCATGGGGCGCATCTGCCCTGAAAAAGGTTTTCATCTCTCCCTGGATGCCGCGCGCAAAAGCGCTGCCCCCATGCTGCTGGCGGGCAAAGTTTTCCCTTACGTTGCGCATCAGGAATATTTTCGTACCGAGATTCTGCCCCGACTGGATCAGCAACGACGCTTCATCGGCCCGGCAGAAAACGACCGCAAACAGACTCTGCTTTCCTGGGCGCAGTGCCTTTTGATTCCCAGCCTGGCGCAGGAAACTAGTTCCCTGGTGGCGATGGAAGCGCTTGCTGCGGGCACGCCGGTCATCGCCTTTCCGAATGGCGCACTGCCGGAGGTGATTGAGGATGGTCGAACGGGCTTTCTCGTCAAGAACACCGATGAGATGGCCCGTGCAATTGATCAGTGCCGAGGGCTTGACCCCGAGGTCTGCCGAAGAGTGGCTCGTGAACGCTTCTCTTCGGAGCGCATGGCACGGAGTTATCTCGAACTTTATGAAAAGGTGACAAATGCAGATCCGGGTGATCTCCAGCTGCAGTGAACTCGAGGCGATGACTGAGCCGTGGTTCGAACTTCTGCAGCGAAGCCGTCGGGCCACGCCCTTCCAGGCCCCTGAGTGGCTGCTCCCCTGGTGGCATCATTTTGGATCAGGTAAGCTGAATGTGCTGGTCTTCGAAGACAGAGGGGTCCTCGTGGGACTCGCCCCGCTCTGCCTCGCTGAAACCCCGGATGGTCCGACCGTCACTCGCTTCATCGGCACGGGAAATACCGATTATCTCGACCTGCTGGCTAAAGCGGGTCACGAAGAAGTAGTGCTTGCGGAGTTTTCAAAATATATAGCAGAAATGCGCCGCCATTCGCGGGCCGGTTTTGATTTTCAGGAACTTCGAGAAGAGGCGCTCGCCACCTCCCTTGGTCCGAAGGCAGTTCAGGAAGTCTGTCCGGTCGTACCTCTTCAGAACACCTCGACATGGGAGGACCTGAGAGATGTCTGGAGCGCTGGGCTTTTCACAAAACTTCAGAAATACCGGCGGCGTCTGGAACGGGAAGGCACGGTTCAGTATGAAGCTGTTTCTGAAAAAAACTTCAGCATTCTTTTTGAGACGATCGTCACTTTGCATCAGAGGCAATGGGGACAATGGAAGGAAGGCGTGCGCACGGATGTCGGGGTATTTGGAAATGAAAAATCAATTCTCTTTCACCGGGAGGCGGCTCAGGGGTATTTGAAGAAAGACTTGCTTCGTCTTTACTGTCTCAGCCTGAACGGCGTTCGAATCGCAGCAATATATGGATTCGTGCATCACCGAAGGGCGTACTATTACATCAGTGGCTTTGATCCACTTTATGCACAGTTCAGCCCGGGCAGTCTGATCATAGCTTATGCAATGGAACAGGCCGTGAAAGGAAAAATCCAGGAATTCGACTTCCTGCGTGGTGCTGAGCCTTACAAGTATCGCTGGGGGGCAGTGGACCGGCGGAACTACCGGATCCTCATGCCACCTTTCTAGGCTTCTGGAGAATTAGCATTCCAATTGCAAACTGTTCGGCCATGAAGCTGGTGATTTTTGGGCTCTCGATCAGCTCGTCGTGGGGCAATGGTCACGCGACGCTCTGGCGCGGGCTTTGTCGGGCGCTGGCCCGCCAGGGTCACACGGTCGTGTTTTTTGAAAAAGACGTTCCGTACTATGCCTCCCATCGCGACAAAACCGAGCCTGACGGCGTGCGCCTGGTGCTCTATCGCGACTGGAATGAGATCCAGCCACTCGCTCGCCGGGAGCTCGATTCGGCAGAGGTTTCGATCATCACTTCGTACTGCCCGGATGCGCTTGCCGCGACCCAGCTCCTGCTTGATTCAAAAGTACGGCTCCGGGTTTTCTATGATCTTGACACTCCGGTCACCTTGGAGCGCCTCGCCCAGGGTTTACCCGTCGAGTACCTTGGCGAAGACGGATTAAAAAATTTCAATCTGGTCCTCAGTTACACGGGAGGGCGGGCCCTGACTGAATTGAAAGAAAAACTCGGGGCAAAAAGGGTCGCACCTCTCTACGGCAGCGTGGATCCGGAGATCCATTTTCCGGTACAACTCCAAGATAGTTTCAGGGCGGATCTTTCCTACCTGGGAACTTACGCGGCAAACCGTCAGAAGGCTGTCGAGCTACTTCTGCTGGAACCCGCGCAGCGGCTTGCGCACCGGCAATTCCTGATCGGTGGCTCCATGTACCCCCAGGATTTCCCTTGGAAACAGAATATTTTTTATCGTTCCCATGTTCCACCTCCGGAGCACGCGGCCTTTTACTGCTCCTCCCGTCTGACTTTGAACATCACCCGCTCCGCAATGGCTCTCATGGGCTACTGTCCTTCAGGACGACTTTTTGAATCGGCCGCCTGCGGAGTGCCGGTACTCAGTGACACCTGGGAAGGCTTGGACCAGTTCTTTGTTCCCGGTAAAGAAATCATTCTCGCGGAAACTGCTGATCAGGCTGTGAATGCCATAGAACTCTCAGACCGCGAGCTGCAGCAAATTTCCAAAGCCGCCCGCGCGCGGACGCTCACCCACCATACGGCCGAGATTCGCGCGCAGGAACTGGAGCGGATTCTGGATGCCGCAACCCGGCCTTGCGTGCCGTCCATATCCAAAGCCGCCTCTGCTCGAGACATCGAACTCCGCAATGAGCGGACCGTCTGGGGAATCATTCCCGCTGCCGGTGCGGGTACGCGCATCCAGCCACTGGCCTTTTCCAAAGAGCTACTGCCCATCGGCAGTTATCAGGACTGCGAAACGGAACGACCCCGCGCGGTCAGCGAATTTCTGATCGAACGAATGGTGTTGGGAGGTGCGACCCGGCTCTGCTTCGTCATCTCACCCGGTAAAAACGATATTATCTCCTACTACGGAGGATCTTACGGACCGGCTCAGATCTGCTACACAGTCCAGCCGAAACCCGCCGGCCTCTGCGACGCGCTTTTCCGGGCCGCGCCCTTCGTTCGGGCAGATGACCTCGTTTTGGTAGGCCTCCCCGATACAATCTGGTTTCCTGAAGAGGGCTTTCATCTTCTGCATAATCGGATGCTATCTTTTCTGCTCTTCCCCGTGGAACACCCGGAGTACTTCGATGCCGTCGTTCACGACGAGAAATCACGCGTGACAGAAATCCAGGTGAAGAAAAAAGACGCAAGCTCCACGTGGGTTTGGGGCGCGTTCAAATTGCCGGGAGAGGTCTTTCATCGCCTTTATCACCTCTGGTGCGAACGCGGCAAAAATGACGAATACCTCGGAACCCTCGTGAACGCTTATATCGCCGAAGGGGGAGAAGTTGTTGCCTCACGATTCGGAACAACTTATTCCGATGTCGGAACCCTGCACGGGTACCGCGAGGCGGTAACGGTCCTGCAGAAGCGGGCCGGCTAGCCTGAATGCGGCGGAATTGGAACTGGATCGGCCCCTTGCTTGCGATCGGCGGACGAATTCCAGAAGAACTGAATTGCAGATGGGAATTGCTGGGTGAAGGTATCAGCCGCGTCATTGATCTTCGCGATCTTCGCGCTGAAACGCAGCCCGAATGGCTGCCTGGCGTCGAACTGCTGCACCTTCCCACTCCGGACCACCAGCCGATTTCGCAGTCGATGATTTGGCAAGGCGTCCAGTGGACGCGCAAGGCGTGGGAAGCGAATCTGCGCGTCTTGATTCATTGCGAACATGGAATCGGGCGCTGCGCCCTGCTCGCAGCCTGTGTCCTGGTCAGCGAAGGCGCCTCGCCCACGGAGGCGATCCGCGAACTCAAGCAGGTGCGCTCCTGCATCGCCCCCTCTCCGGTGCAACTTCATGCACTGCTTGCCTGGGCTGCCTCCTGGAATCAGTCGCAGGGAAAACCGCCATCTACCGACACCTGGGCGGCTCTTTCCCGAATTGCCTACCTCGGCATCACATCTGTGAACAGACCTTGAAGACAGCCGCAGCTGGTCTTTCTTTTGCACCCCGCCCCTCGTCCTTCTGGAGGGAATTTCATGAAAGCTTCCGTTTTGACCGGTCCGAGACAGATGCGTGTGGAAAATGTCAGTTTACCGGAGCCTGGGCCCGGAGAAGTCCGCTTGAAACTGGAAGGCTGCGGCGTTTGCGGCTCCAATCTGGCGTCGTGGGTGGGAATGCCGTGGACCCAATATCCCCTGGCCCCCGGCGCGCTGGGACATGAGGGCTGGGGCCGGGTTGACGCAATTGGCTCGGGTGTCACAGGAATCAAAAAAGGTGACCGTGTTTCGGCGCTTTCCGATCATGCGTTTGCAGAATATGACATCACGCGAGCCGATCGCGTCGTGCCCCTTCCACTCGACATGAAGGATTTTCCGGGTGAAGCCGTGGGATGCGCGATGAATATCTTCCGCCGCAGCAAAATCAGCAAAGGTCAGACGGTTGCAATCGTAGGCATCGGCTTTCTCGGAGCGGTGCTGACCCGCCTGGCAGAAAGAGAAGGCGCGCGCGTAATCGCGATTTCCCGCCGTTCCTTCTCTCTGGAAGTTGCCCGCAAAATGGGAGCGGCAGAAGTCATTCCCATGGATGATCATTACAAAATCATCAACCGCGTCAAAGAGCTCACGGACGGTCTCTTCTGTGACCGCGTAATCGAAGCCATTGGCCAGCAATGGCCTTTGGACTTGAGTGCGGAATTGACCCGGGAACGCGGCAGACTCATGATTGCAGGCTACCATCAGGATGGCCCCCGGCAGATCAATATGCAACTCTGGAACTGGCGTGGCCTCGATGTTGTCAATGCCCACGAGCGCGATCCAGAAGTCTATATTCAGGGGATACGGGACGCCCTGCAGGCGATCCAGACGGGACGCATTGACCCGACTCTCTTATACACGCATCGCTATCCGCTTGAGCATCTGGACGAAGCGTTGAATGCCAATCTCGAAAGGCCCGAAGGCTTTCTAAAGGCGCTGGTGACTTATGATTAAATCAAAACCAAGATTGGGCTTTCTCGGAACGGGTTGGATCGGTCGCCATCGCATGAAGAAAATCATCGAAAGTGGCGCGGCGGAAGCAGCGCTGATCTATGATCCGCACTCGGAGAGTCTTGCGGAGGCGTTAAAAGAGGTCCCCACAGCCAGCCCTGCGGACAGCTATGATGATTTCCTCAGCTCGGACCTGGACGGGATCGTGATTGCCACACCCAGTGCACAGCATGCCGAGCAATCGATCCAGGCGCTGCAAGCCGGTTACGCCGTTTTTTGTCAGAAGCCCCTCGGCCGGACGGCCACGGAAGTGAAGAACGTGGTGGCCGCCGCGAAAAGTACGGACACTTTCCTCGGAGTGGATTTTTCTTATCGTTATACGGAAGGCATGAAGCGAATTCATTCGTTAATCAACGAAGGCGAGATCGGTGAGATCCACGCAGTGGATCTGGTCTTTCACAATGCCTACGGCCCGGATAAGACCTGGTTTTACGACCCCAAGCAGTCGGGTGGCGGTTGTGTGATGGATCTGGGCGTTCACCTCGTGGATCTGGCGCTCTGGTGCCTGAATTTTCCAAAAATTCTCGAATCCTCCAGTCGCCTGTTCACAGGCGGAAAGCCCCTCGTGAACGAAACCGAACAGGTCGAGGACTTTGCGCTGGCTCAACTCGACTGCGCCGGCGGAACCACCTTCCGCCTTGCCTGCTCCTGGCGACTCCCCGCTGGTTGCGACTGCGTGATCTCCGCGGATTTTTACGGTTCAAAGGGCGGCTTGAGCTTCCGAAGCCTGAATGGATCATTTTACGACTTCATTGCGGAACGCTTCCGTGGCACCGCCCGAGAGGTGCTCTTTCAGGCGGCTCCTCCGGGAATGGATCCCCCAGCAGAAGACTGGGGCGGTCGCGCTGCCGTCGCTTGGGCGAAACGCCTGGCCGAGGGAACACGTTTTGACCCCAGCTGCGAAAACTTGATCACGGTTGCCGGAGTACTCGATCGGATCTACCGGCGCTGAGCGATAGTACCGAACTGAGGCCCCCTCTCACTCAAATACAGGGTCGTGATCGAAATCGGCGGGATCTCGATGCGCAGGAGATTTTCGAGCGGTGCACCCAAGAAATGCATGATCGTCGAGCGTAGAATATCGGAGTGACTGAAAACCACAATCACCTGTCCCAGTCGAGACAGCCGCAGTTTTTCCAGCTCCGCCACGGCACGCAGCTGCACACCAAGCAGAAATTCCCCGCCAGGGATCTGGATGCTGCTGCGAAAGCCATGAAAGTTTCGCCATTCCGGAACCGCAATCAGTTCCTCTATGCTTCGTCCGGTCCAGTCTCCGTAATCCACTTCCGTGAAGGCTTCCGAAATTTGAATCGGAAGATTCCGTGCTCTCGCTAAAGGGCCGGCGGTCTCCCGGGTCCGCTCCAGGGGGCTTGAATAAATGGCATCCATCTTTTGCCCTTGTAGAACTGAGACGAGTTCTTCCGCCTGCACTCGTCCCTCTTGGTTCAAATGAATTCCGGGGCGTCGCCCTGCCAGTTTTATTCCCACATGGTCGCAGATGCCATGCCTGATCAGCAAAAACGTGGTGGTAACCATTAGTTGGGAACGTAGCGTTCCAGAACCGCTCTCGCGAACCCGGCAAAATCCGACGCCTCCAAGGGAGGACTCGTATGGTCCGGCCGTTTCCCTCGGGAAGGAGGCGTGAAACAAAGAGTGATCGTCAGATCAAAATCAGCGAGCGCCTGCATCTGCCGATCAAACCAGTCGAGCGCATTCGGCCGATGCCAGTCCGCCCAGCTGATGCCAGTTCTGAGCTTCTTCACGCCCAGGCGTTTGAGCCAGTCCACCGCAAAATCCAGGCGGGGATCCTCGTAATGAAACCACTGGCAGATTCCCATCTCAGGATCGAAGACTTCAACCGCGGGCTTGGGCGTGCCATCATGACGAATCAAACCCATATAAAAATGCCGGTAATAGGAACTTCCTTCGTTTTCCTTATGCCGGGTTGTGGCACCCCAGGCCGGGGGCAGATCCAAAAGACTGTACCAGAAAATTCGCTCGGATTTTCCTGCAAGAAGCTCGAAGGTCTTCTTCAAACCAAACGTCTGAACCTCATCGGCGCCAAAACTCGAGACACCCACCTCGGTGATCCAGACAGGCTTGCCGGAGACCTTCTGAATACCTTCGAGTTTTTCGGGCCATTCTTCCAGGCGCCAATGATTCCAGTCCAGAGGAAAACCGTGAATCGCGACGATATCCACGGCGTCCAAAACGCCCTGTCGCTGCATCCGGTGGACAAAGGCCGGATCAATCGGAGACATTCCCCCGAGGACAATTGGCATATGAGGTCTGACTTTGCGGATTTCCCGGGCACCGAGGATGGTCATCTCGGAGAAATCCTTCCACTCCGGATCCAGCTCAAAATCCCAGTGTGAAAGGTTGTTCGGCTCGTTCCAGATCTTGATCGCTTCGATCATAGGCGCTCCTGTCGGGATTCTCCGGTTGCACTCGCCCACTCTTCCTCTTCCCAGATGCGCCGCTTCCGGACACCTTGCGCAGGCGGTTCGCAAAAATAAACTTCGTGGGTGATTCGTTTTATTTTTTCAAAACCTGTAGAACGGAGCTGGGCCTCCACTGCCGCATGATTCGGAACCCACCAGTTGGTTGCATCGTTGGAATAGGACTTTTCAATGAAAGCCATCTTCGGCCAGCCCCGTTCATTGAAGATCTTCCGCTCGGTGATCGGGTAATCATCTTTGGTCGGAAAGTTCGGGAGTTCTTGCGCCGGGTCTTCTGTCGTGAGGGTTTGAAAAACCATGAGCTTGTTCACTTTTTCGGCCACGGTATCCAGCGCCAGGGTGGGATAGCGCAGATGGTAAAAAACTCCCATGAACAAGACGAGATCAAATTTCTCCGAAGTGCGCGCGAGATCATGAATCTGCATCTGGCGGAATTCCGGCTGATGCCGGAGGTTTCCTCCGAGCTGTCCGGCAATCCAGCGGGCCTGCGAAAGGTAAAGGGGCTCCGAATCGATGCCCAGGACCCGCCCGCCCCTTTTTGCCAACTCAAAGCTGTAGAAACCGGCGTTGCAACCGATGTCCAGGCAACGCCAACCGGTAAGATCCTGCGGAATCGCGTCCGCGATTTCCACCCATTTTCGCAACGGAAAATCTCCCAGGAAATGTTCGGGTGCGGTCTGCACTCCTTCGCTGAGATGGAAATTATGAAACCAGGGACCGAGTCGCTCTATCGCCTGACGTAATTGTCTGCTTGTTTCAGTTTCCACGATTTGTTCCTCGCTGAGTCATTGACGCTCTTTCGATTCAGGGCGTCGCGGAAATGCTGCTGCAACTCACACGCGCGATGAGCCGCAGTATGGGAATTCAGAATCCTTTTTCGGGCCCGCTCACCTATTGCAAGGCGCTCCTCTTCGGAGATTCTGCGAAGCATCCGGTTCACATCGTCTGTATGCCGCGCGATCAGGATTTCCAGACCGGGCTTGAAGAGCAGTTCTAGTCCAGACCAGTAATCAGATATAATCGGCGTCCCGCAAGCCGCGGCTTCGAAAAGTCGGACGCTCGGAGAGTGGCCGGCCCGAATCATGTTTTTACGGGTGACATTCAGGGTGAACCTGAGTGCATTGTAAAAATCGCGATGCGCCGAAGGAGGCAGATGCTCCACATGCTTTACGTTTTTTCCCCAGTCCAAGGCTCCTGGAAACTGCGCCCCTGCCACGATAAAGTGCCCCTCGGGCCAATTTCGCGCAGGCTCGAGCAGCAGAGTTTCGAGCGTCGGCTGGCGGTCAGGACTGTACGTCCCAAGGTATCCGAGATCCCAGCTGCTCTCGCCTTTTTGCGGATAATAGTGCAGTGGATCCACCGAACAAAAGAGAGGACGGGCCATGGGCGATCCGAATTCTTTTTCAAGGCGCTGGAGGGTGGGTCCTCCCGTGAAGGAGAGATAGAGCTGATATCTGGCGACAAGTTCCCGGGTCAGGTATTCACAGGAACCGAGACCAATATGAGCCAGGGTCTCAGGGGTATCGATGTCGTAGAAAACGGAAAGTCCCCGCGTGTTTTTGGTGACCCAATCGCCAAGTTCAATCCCCTCCGGAACAAAAGAGCCGACAATCACGGCATCGGCTTCCCGGATACTCCCGGTAAACCGGTCCTTGAATTCCTCCAGCGTCGAATAGAGTTCCGTTCGCCCATAGGGAGGAGCTGGAAGGTCCCGGTGCGCGGAGTACCAGGGACGGTCACGTTCGAGGAATAAAACTTCATTACCATTGGCCACCAGCTCCTTGACCAATCCCCGATAAGTGGTTGCATGACCATTCCCCCAGGAGGAGGTGATGGACAGACCGCAGATCACGATTCGGAGTGGTTTCATGTTTTCCTCAGCAGATTGTCCACTAAGGCGGCACGATGGTCATAGGTATGCTTGGCAATGACCTTTCGATAGGCCGCAGCACCGATTCGTCGCGCGCGATCCGGAGTGAGTGCTTCAAGATGAGCGATCAATTCATCACCGCTGCCCGCGACCAGGACTTCCTTACCCGGTTCGAAAAAGTAATCGACACCTTTCCAACGATCGGTAATGAGACAGGCCTCCGCACCCGCCGCTTCAAATACCCGGGTGGGCGGCGAATACCCGTAACTCACCATGCTCTCCCGATTCAAATTGAGAACCGTCCGAAGGCTGGAATTAAAGGCGTTGTGTTCATGAGTGTAAATATGTCCGAGATATTTCAGATTGGATGGGAGTTCTTTATCGGCCCACCCGTTTCCCCCGAGCAGAAAATCTGAGTTGGGCATCTGGCGGACTGCATGAAAAAAAAAGTCGTCCACCCGCTTTTCGCGGTCCGGCATGCGATTTCCGAGAAACCCCAGCATTCCTTCAAACCGGGAGTCAGCGGCGACGCGGTAATGAGTGGAGCAATCCAGCGCGTTGTACACCGGAACACAGGCACTGGCTCCGAGTTCCTCGTACTCCCGGACAACGGGATCACCACCGCCGTAAGTGAAGATCAGATCGTATTGCGGAATGAGCGAACGAAAAGGATCTCTTGGATTCAGATTCATGCGATCCAGCGTAGCCGGCGCATCCACATCCCAGAAAACAACACGGCGGCCCTCTTTCTTAAAATCAAGAACACGGGCCTCCAGTTCTTCGTCATAGACGCCGACCCCACTGGCTTTGACAATCAGGTCAGCATCCCTGGCACTTTCCAGGGCGCGTTCCAGCCCCAGGCGGTCTGCCGGCCAGACATGCACTTTCGCCCACTCCGGATCAGTAATATCCCGGTTCTTCTGCCGCTCATAGGCATCTGGTTCATAGAAGGTAATCTCATGTCCTCGCGCCGCCATCGCCCGGAGCAAGCCGCGATAATAGGTGGCAGCCCCGTTCCAGTAAGCAGAAACCAGACTCGAGCCAAAAAACGCCCATTTCATAAAATAAATTCCCCGAATTCCTGCTCCGCAACCACCTGGGTCCGCGACTTTTCGTTCTGAAGTGATCGCACCCAGTGCTCCAGGCTCTGAATTCCCTGTTCAAGCGAAGTGACGGGCCGCCAGCCGGTCATCCGGGTGAATTTGCCGTGATTGGAAACATAGTACCGCTGGTCTGAAGGTCTCCATTTTTCGTACTGGATACTCAGCCGAACACCTTGGAGCTTTTCCAGAAGCGATACGAGTTCAAGCAAGCTCGTCGTGTTTCCGGGACCTCCGCCGATCGTAAAGGCGTGGCCGCGAATCTTCGCGCTGTTCTGACGCGCCATCAGAAAGGCTTCGACCAGATCCTCGACAAAAAGTGCATCACGAACCTGCTTGCCGTCACCGTAGAAGCTCAGCGTTCTGCGGGCCATGGCTTTTCTGACGAAGTGTGCGACCCAGCCCTGGTCCTCATTCCCATACTGATGAGGACCATAAATACAGCTCATCCGGAAAACGACCGCGGGTATATTGAAGTTTCTCGCGTAATCCAGAACGTACTGGTCAGCAGCACCTTTGGAGCAACCATAGGGACTGCAGAATTCGATACTGCGGTCCTCACCGATTCCCTCGAGCATACCGAGATTTTCTTCAGCCGGCTCGTATCGGGTCGCCCGCTCCACCAGCTTGACGTCTTCGAGTCCACCGAGAACTTTATTCGTGGAGGTGTAGAGCAGAAAGGGCTTCTCGGATCTTTCATCTGTAAGCTTTCGCCTCCGGATGGCTTCCAGAAGATTCAGAGTGCCGCGAGCATTGATTTCAAAATCCGTGATGGGATCCTCAAGGCTTGTGGTGACCGCAACCTGCGCCGCCAGGTGATAGATGGCAGTGGCGCCTTCGACGGCGTCCTGGAGCTGCTCCATATCCCGAACATCGCCTTGCACAAAACTCACTTGCCCGGGATGGTGATTCAGAAGATAAAAAAGATTCTTCTCCACGCCAGCGCGGGATAGGTTATCGAAGACCAGAACTTTATGTCCCTCCTCGGCCAGGCGTTTGGCCAGATTAGTTCCGATAAATCCCGCCCCCCCGGTGATCAATACGTAGCTCATACCGCAAGTCCTTTCACTGCGAGCTCTTCACGGGCTTCCTGGGTGCGATCCACGGCTCTTTGTCCGGCGAGCCACTCGATGAGCTCCCGCATTCCGCTCTCCATGGAGACACGTGGTCGATAGCCCAAAAGCGTTCGGGCCAGACTGATATCCGCGAAGCAGTGCCGGATATCCCCGACTCGGTACTGTCCGGTAATTTCCGGAACGAGGTGCGGCTTGCCCATCGCTTCGGCCATGCGCAGCGCGACCTCTTGAATGGTGATCTGCTCACCACTTCCGATATTGAAGGCGTGATCAACAGCCTGCGGTCCTTCAAGCGCAAGACGGCAGGCCTGCACTACATCAGAGACGTGAACGAAATCCCGCATCTGCTTGCCATCCTCAAAAATGCTCGGCGTCTTCCCGTTCAAAAGCCGCGAGGCAAAAATGGCCATCACACCGGTATAGGGATTCGAAAGCGACTGCCCGGTCCCATACACGTTAAAAAACCGCAGGGCAACCGTAGGAATCCGGTAAGTTCTGCCCATGAGCAGGCACATCATTTCCTGATCGTATTTCGAAAGCGCATAGATGGAGGCAAGGTCGGGCCTTTTGCTTTCGGGCGTGGGGAGAGCCGATAAACTTTCACCTTCGGCGCCCAAAGGTTCCCATTCTTTTTTCTTAAGTCTCTCCAGCGGGCGCCGCGTCTCAAAATGCACCCGGCCATCAGCGCTCTTGTAAAGCCCCTCACCATAGAGACTCATACTGGAAGCCACGACCAGACGTTCCACCGGATTTTCAATCAGAAGCTGCAGGAGATTCGCCGTACCGAGCGTGTTGTTTTCCACGTAAGAGTGGACTTCGTACATGCTCTGGCCGACGCCCACGGAGGCAGCGAGATGATAAACAGCGTCAACATCCCGCAGCGCATGCTTCAGATGGGCTCGCGTTCGCACATCACCTTCGATGACTTCAATATTCTCAAACTGATCGGGGATTCGACTCGATTTGCCATGTACCTGGGCCGAAAAATTGTCCAGAACCCGCACAGTGTATCCGCTCCGTACCAATTCACGCGCCAAATGCGAGCCAATGAAACCCGCGCCACCGGTTATTAATACTCGTCTAATCATGGTTCTCTCTTTCAGCTGACGCTTGACGTCCGCAAACAGTACCTGCTTCGGTCGCGAGCGTATGCAATCGCTGCACCGGGCGCCCATTATTGCTGCTCCTCTGCAGCAGTTCTCGATTGATTGATGAAGCGCGCCTGCTCTATTCAGAGGGCAGCTTGCGCGAGAGAGACGCCGATAACGCAGCTGAAAGGGCACAAACATGAAGGTGGCGATCATAGGCACGGGTTACGTCGGAACAGTGGCCGGAGTCTGTTTTGCTGATGTCGGGAATTCCGTCATTTGCGTGGAAAAAGACCCAGTAAAACTTCAGGCACTATCAGAGGGAAACCCGGTCATCTTTGAACCGGGCCTCGAGGAACTGATTAAAAGGGGCCTCAACAAAAATACCCTGAAGTTCACCGATTCGATTCCTCAAGCCGTTGCCGAAAGTGAAGTGATCTTTCTGACGGTCGGTACGCCTTCCCTGCCAAACGGCGATGCAGATCTGAGTTTCATAGAAGCAGCGGTCCGCGAGATCGCGAAATGCATGTCTTCCCCGCGGATTATCGTGAACAAATCGACGGTTCCGGTTGGAACGAATAAGCTCGTTTCTGAATGGCTGCGCTCGGAAACCAAGCTGGGCTTCGATGTCGTCAGCAACCCCGAATTCCTGCGCGAAGGAGTCGCCATTCAGGATTTCATGACGCCCGAACGCGTGGTGATCGGGACCAGCAAGTCCGAGGTCTACGAAAAAATGCGAAAGCTGTACTCTCCGTTTGTGACCTCTGAAAGTTTGATCCTGCGAATGGACCCGGTCTCTGCTGAACTCACGAAGTACGCCTGCAATGCATTCCTCGCGACCCGGATCAGTTTCATGAATGAGTTATCAGATCTCTGCGATCGGGCGGGCGGTGATATTGAGAATATCCGCCGGGGAATGGGCCTCGACAGCCGCATCGGTAAATACTTCCTGAACGCCGGAATCGGATACGGCGGATCCTGCTTTCCAAAAGACATCCGGGCTTTGATTTCAACAGCAGATCTGTTCGGCTCCCCTCTGGAAATTGTTCGGGCGACGGAAGAAGTGAATCGTCGCCAGAAACATCATCTGGTGGAGGCCGTACGCGAGCGGCTTGGAACTCGTCTGTCCGGCAAGACGTTGGCAATTTGGGGCTTATCCTTCAAGCCCAGTACGGATGATATCCGAGAGGCGCCAGCGCTGGTAGCGATTGAAGATCTGCTACGTCTCGGGGCTACCGTACGGGCCTATGATCCGGTCGCCATGGAGAACACCCGCGGGAAGCTGAAAACACGGGTCCATTTCGCTGAGGACGCCTACTCCGCCGCAACCGGAGCGGACGCCCTAATCATCGCAACGGAATGGCCGGAATTTGCCAGACCCGATCTGACGCAGCTGCACTCAATCATGCGCAGCTACAATATTTTTGATGGACGCAATGTCTTGAACCCTACGGAAGTGATCGCTGCGGGATTCTATTACCGCTGCATCGGCCGGGGACAGACCATCAATATTCAAAAACTCGCAGCGACTGCTCCGCAGCCCTTGATACTCAAGCCGAAGCCGCCACAAAATTTGAGTGCCTGAAGCTGCCGGTTCAGCTGGTCAGTCCCGGCACTCGTAAAAACTTTCGCTTTCGATATCTTGCCACTTACCGTCAATTTTCGCCTTGGGAGCCGCGCGTCCCTTCATGTAGAACATCTCGCGCGTGACTTTATCGAAATAGAAATACATCGGCTTGACGACGGAAGAGATAAAAAAGCTCGTCGGCTTCATTTTCACGACAACGGCAGCGCGCCCGTGAACCACTTCTTCTCCGTGCTTGAATAGACTGAAACCGACGGTGTCCTTCCGATCGAGAACTGCAAAACGCACTTCAAGTGAATCGCCCTTGAGCAGCTTTTCCCATTGAGAATGCAAGTAGTTGACGATCCAGGGACCTACAAGTAAGTGCTCCGGCAGTTTCTCTGAGGAAGTCTCCGATTTCCCTTCCCGTGTGTACAGGAACTCCACTACGCCGTTACCCGTCTTCAAGGCGCCGGATTCACCGATATTGCGGCAATCCTGCGAAAAAAATAAAATCTTTCCATCCGGTCCCGTATCGATTACTTCACTGAAGACAACTTCTCCGTCGGAATTTTTATAAGCACTTTCGGAATGCACCCCTCCGCCATTCGCCGTTTTATCAGTGCGGTGGAAAAAAAATACCGGCGGCTTCTCCAACTGTCCCTCGGTGAAAATTTTCCCGGTGCAAGTCTTGCCGAAGGCAACACTGGAAGTGGAGAAAAGCATCATGATCAAAGACGCCTGTATGAATTTGGACATATACCCAAGTTTACGCCCCTCAATCGCCAGGCGCAAGCTGGCTTGCGGCAGACTTCTGCCCCGCCGAATCAATTGCCCTGCTGCGTAACCATACGGCGCATGAATTGCTAAAACATCCTCTATGATGAACTCTCGTGTACTGACTGCAACATTTTGGGCAATTCTGCTGACGACTGGCGCACTCACCCAGAATACCGCCTGGGCTGCGAGGTCCACCCCCATTGAAGTGAAAGAAAAAGGTGCGACCTTTCAGGGCGATTTGTATGTTCCCGAAAAAGGGTCCCCAACCGCGCTGCCACTGGTGATTGTGGTACATGAATGGTGGGGTAAGACCGATTACCCGAAAAAGCGCGCAGCGCAGATCGCCGACGAGCTGGGCTATGCGGCTTTGGCTGTGGATCTCTATGGGACCGCCGAAACAGTCAGTGATCCTAAGAATGCCCAGGCCAAGACCAAACCCTTTTACGATAATCCCGAACTCGGCGTTTCAAGAATTCGGAATTTCATAGCGGCGGCTCCCGCCGCCGCAAACAAACTCGATGCCGCGGTGGACTTGAAGCAGATCGCTGCAGTCGGTTTCTGCTTCGGTGGCAGCCAGGTTCTGAATCTCGCACGTTCCGGAAAACTCCCCAAAGGCCAGCAACTTCTCGGTGTGGTCAGTTTCCACGGGGGTCTGGCGTCCAGTCTGAAATCCAAAGGCAAGATCGATGCAAATATCCTTGTGCTTCATGGTGACGCGGACCCGATGGTCCCCAAGAAAGATATTGTAGATTTCAAAAATGAGATGAAAAAGGCAAAAGCCGATCTCAGATTCATCGCCTACCCCGGCGCCAAGCATGCATTCACAAATCCAGAAGCAACTGAAACAGGAATCATGTACAAAATGCCAATTGAGTACGATCCTGAGGCGACTACAAAAGCCTGGGCGGAGATGAAAACTTTCCTGCGTCAGATTTTCAGGGCGGGGAAGTAATCAATACGTCTTCCACATCTCTTCGATTTCGGCGATCTCTCGTTCCAGGTCTGAGTCCATCAGCTTTGATTTTCTGAGAACTTGCAGAAATTGCAGAGCTTCATTGTGGTCAAACTTGACCAACCCATAGGGATTGAAAAGATTCACCGCTCTCAGAAACACCTTCTTGTTCATATTCGGGTGAGAGACTAGAAGTGCGACGGTTTCAAGTTTGTTTCCGAGCATTGCTCTTCTGGTAAAGAGGGAATCAAGAACTCTGTCGAGTATCCTTATTGAAGTCCCGGGTTCAGAGAGAATTTCTTTCAGTAAGGGATCTGGCTCAACACTCCTGGGGTCGTATTGGGATTGACGGGATAAGTACTTAAGAACCGCGACAGTCACTGATTCATCTCTAATGGGTGCATGAAGAAGAGCAAGGAGTACGTCTTTACGATTACCCTTCTCCAACGGCCAATTCCCTAGACGGAAAGCAATTTCAACCAGATTGTCTGGAATTGAATGAGTTATAATCCGCTGCAGAAGCTCCATGATTTCTTTTGGCTCAAGATTGCTTCTTCCGATTGCTATGATCGCGGCGGAAGCAGGATCCCAGCGCGCTCTGTGCAAATGAGTGGGGTCCTTCGCCACTGCAGTTAAAACGAGCTTGATGACATGAGCCGTTTCAGCTTTCGAACGCGCCGGAGATGCAACTCTGGACAGAACGTCGGCATCGACTTTGGGCGAGTTTACAATCTCGGTAAGAAGATTCATTCTATGCTGGCTATTTCGTTCATCCTCTGAAGGCATATGGTAAACAATCGCTGGCAAAAGCGACGAATCCACCTTCGGATGGTTCAGCAATCTTCGGAGAACGGCAAAACGAACATCCATATCGGCCGTGGAATATACCTCAGGAATTCGCTTGAGGACGTGAGAGCCGATTTGCGAAGAATCAAGCAATTGATTTAGAAACTCCTGATCAGCCAGCTCGTGTTTATCAAGAGCCTTTAATAACGTCTCCTGATAATCCCTCAGATCCCTATCATCCGCCTTTTTACCCTGCATGGCCAGCTGCTCAAGAGCTTTGGATCGGATCAGGCGTTCAATAGAAGCGAAGGGTGTGCCGGTCATTTCCCTGAAGAATGCATAATAGTCAATTTTACGAATGAGACCGAGCTGGGGTGATGCGAGCTTCTGAGCGAGAAACTCCTGAAGCGAGGCATTATTTTTGAGTTTGTCCTGGACCTGATCCCGAAGAGCGAGATCTTCGAGTGTCACGTTCCCAGACAGTCTCTGCATGAGTTCGTAGATGGAATTAAAGCCGTACCCGATTGAAACCGGGTTCTTGAGAATCCGATCCAGAGTTTCCAAAATGGCTTTAGGCTGATTTTTGGCTTTCAAAATGCAATCATTGATCCGGGCTTCCCAAAGTTGCTTGTCTTCCGTACTGAGGAGCGCCTGGTAGGCATTCAGATCGGGATTATTGAAGCCCATCAACCCACTCTTCACGTTTCCATGCGAAATCCAGCCGCGAACAGCGGTGTCGCCACAGGAAGACCTCGATTCTGAATGGTCCGATAGCACCGAAACCAGGGCGTTCGCAAAGGCTCCAGCACTGAGCAACGATAATTTTTCGTTCAATGGATTGTCAAAAATATTCTTGCGATCATCATTGAGCATCGCGATATGAGCGATATGGTACGGAATAGAATACTCACTATGAGCATTGACTCCGGGCGCAGTTTTAGTCCAACCAAAGACTGTTGCGCGCGGAAAAGTTCGGAGATAGCGCGAAGAAAGCGGATTGTCCTGATCCAAGGTCGCGGAAAATTCAAGGTTCAGCTGCGAGAAGCTTTGAGTCAGATGATCCTCTTCCAGGACCGCCCCCACCCGGTGGGTGTGATAATCCGCGGATACCGCGGGATCTTCAAAACTCTCAATTCTACCTACGCCCAGTGTTCGACACCCTTGAAGCCAGAGCGCGCTGATTCCATTGAACCAGTCGGAGTAGAGTGGATCACAAGCAAGCTTTTCCATGAAATCGATACTCAGCGTACCATCCGCCCGAGCGCCACCAAATGAACCTGTATGATGGCCTGAAATAACAAGACCATTGCACCGCTCCCCTTTGGCGGTCATCGTACTCACCATTGCTTCAAAAGAATTTTCGGCCTCCGGGTTTTTGCTGCGATCCAGATATTCCACGACTTCAATTTTTCTAGGCGACAGTTGATTGAGCTTTTTCACAAAGCTGTCCATCGACTGAAATTCTTTTGCGTTATTCAAAGAAAAATAGCAGATGCGAAATGAGTCAGCTTTCGGCGGCTGGGCCGGCTGAGCAAGTGCGCTGCTCGCCAGAATCAATACAAAAGCCAAAATGCTGAAATAGGGCAGACCCATCAGATACTTTTCGGATAATCGGCGATAACACTGAAGGCATGCGGCACAGGTAGCAACAGAACATATAATCAGCTTTAAAAGCCGTTAGTTACGTCTCCTGCGGGGTTTATTTGCACGATTCCAAACGGGGGCATAGCCCCGGGTTACGAAATAGTATGCGGCAGTCCTTGTAGCGCGCTCACGTGTTCATTTTGTAACTCATATACTTTCTTGCGGCAGATTTTCAGGGCGGGAAGATAGTCAGCAGCGGAACGACGGGAATCGATTTAATGCCGCACGTCCGTGGCACTCACCAGATAAGTCAGTAATCTGGAAATACACTGACCTGAATTCCTGAGTATCCTCGGAATACTACTGTATTCAGGATGAGCCTTGAGTATTTTCTGCTTATTCGAATGCATCACTGCGCGCAGGGACTTTTCCAAGCCCTTCAGATCAGGTGATTCATCAAGGCTCGATCGAAACGAAAGTCGGCTTTCCATGTCTTTCAGAAGGTCATAAGCCTCACGTGTTCCAAGGCTCTCCAGCAACTCCGAAAGGTTCCCGATAGTGGATTTTTGGAAACCCAGGTCCGCATGGGTTACATAAAGCGCTCGGGAAAATGAGCGTTCAAGGACAACATAAAGGCCCCTGGGTGAGCGGCGGCAAAACACCATGTATTCGTCTAAAACTTCCTGTAGATCAGTAATGGGTTCATTCCGTTTGGCAGCAAGCAGTGAATCGATAAAGTTTTGGTTGGGTCCGGGGTCCATCCGCCGCAGCCCTTTGTAATAGACAAGTCTCTGTTCCGGCGTCATGTTCAGAACTCGTTGAAGTTCGGATTCTTTGAAAAGCATTCTTCGTCGCTCAGCCCGATCATAATTCGCCCGTAACTGTGGCGACTTCAAAACACTGTAGGCTTCGTTGATTTGAGCGGTTTGCATCTCATGTTCCAGACGAAGCTGTTCCGTCTGACCGGGAGTCAGGTGTTTTTCGTGGGCAATCTGTGCAGTGTGATCGGGATGAACGGACTTCAGAATGTTTCGGGCGGCTTTCTTGATTTCGTCCTGGGTTGCGGTTTTTTCAACTCCAAGTACAGAATAATAATCTCCGGCGTGTGCAAACGCCCCCCCGATGTTCAACGCCAAAAGAGCAAAAATTATGGAATGCCACCCCATATTCAAAGTGAATAAAGTGCTAAGCGCTGAAGATAGCTCTTCAACTTATTTTTTATGGCAATCGCCGCACCGAGTGGGGCCCTCTCCGCCTTTTTTATGGCAATCCAGGCAAATCGCATGACCCCGGTCTTTGCCGAGAGGTGCCAGGGGACCAATAGTTTCGCCGTGACATGCCGAACAACTCATGCTCTGGCCGTGAACTTTATGGTTGAACGTGATGTTGCCATACTTGCTTTTCAGCGTGACTGAATCGGGCGAATCTGCCGCGATGCCCAAGGTTGAAACCATCAAGCCTGCTGCGATCAAGACCAATTTCATAAGATCTCCTGTTAGGAACCGATTTTGTTTCCTGGAAAGTACCAGATTTTGCGAGATTTCGATAGAAACTTGTCGAGATTTAGTTTCCAGAACTATGCTTTGAAATATTTCTAGTAAAGAACTTGCTCGGATTCCACCTCCGACGTCGGAAGTGCATTACGACACCACCTGCACGCATCCATTTTCCCCGTTCTCCCTCTTTCACCCAATTTCATAGGCCTCGCCGGCGGCCGAACGACTGAGCGCTCGGGCAGCAGGGCCTGCCCCGCCCGCTTTCACTCACCGCTTTTCTGCAGTCGCCCGCCGCAAGCCCATTGAACGTACAAAGCTCCATACGTACGATGCTGACCATCTGCGTGAAAACTAAAACACTTGTATCAAATCATTTTGCCACAGCCCTCCTGCAACTCGGCAAAATCTCCGCTGCCGAGGAAATCACCCTTTCCGTCGAACAGGACGAGATCACTCTCGTCGCGACCTCAGAGCGGATCTTTCTTTTCAGTTCGAAGCCGGGCCCAAATGACCAGTATGGAACCCCCACGCTCATCGAAGACCTGGCTTTTGCCGAGATCACTGAGTTCAGGACACTTCCCGCAGTGGGGGCGGGGCTTCTGCAGATTCGGGTCGACGGAATCTGGCTGGATCTCCTGCGCTTTGAAAATCGCAATGCCTTCGCCTTTGATCAGCATGCCCGTCGCCTGGAAGGCCTCCGCAGAGGCGAACTCGCAGCACACTTCAACCAGAGTGGTCAAAACGAAAAAGACCCCAAGCGCTGTCCCGATTGCGGCATCATGTTGAACTACGTCGGGGAACTCTGCCCGCATTGTATTGACCACGGCGCCGCTCTTCAGCGCGTGACCCAGCTTCTGCGCCCGTACTGGAAATCGACGGCAGTCATGATGCTCTTTCTGTTCATCGGCATCGGGCTCGATATGTTCTGGCCGCTGCTCACCCGTTTCCTCGTCGACCATGTCCTGGTATCTCCAGGCAACCTCGAACCCCAGTCTTACGCCTTCCTCGAAAAATTTGACGCCCGCACCCTTCTCATTCTGGTTGTAGCCGCCTTGGCTGGAGTTCACATCCTGCGGGCGGGAGTTAATTTCGTTACCGGCCGAATCGCCAGTCGCGTCGGTAACGCCATGACCTTTGATATCCGGGGCAAGCTTGTCCACAAACTGGAAGAACTTGGACTCAACTATTACAGCCGCCAGGAAACCGGATCCCTGGTGGGCCGGATCGCCTATGATACTGACTCCATCCAGGGCTTTATCAGCCAGATCACCTCCGGCTTCTTCATGCAGTTTTTCCTCGTCGTCATTTCCTTCCTCATGATGTTCAAAATGGAACCCACCCTGGCCCTCTGGGCGGTCGTCCCCGCACCCGCCGTCATCGGCGGCGCGCTGGTCTACTGGCGGTACGTGCATCCTCATTTCCAACGCTACTGGGACCGTTCTTCCAAACAGGCCGGTCTCCTCAACGGAATCCTTTCAGGGATTCGCGTCGTCAAAGCCTTCGCGCAGGAGAAACGCGAATATGATCGCTTCCAGGAAACCTCCATGGATGTCCGGCGTACCCGCGAAGTTCTGGACCGGACGGCCGCATATTTTTACCCCGGAATGGGTCTCGTCTTCCAGGTGGGCGGCTGGATCATCTGGTACATCGGCGGACAGAGCGTTCTGCAAAACGGAATCAGTCTCGGTACTTTGATGGCTTTCTTCGGGTATCTCAGCATGTTTTACGGCCCACTGGGCAGCCTGACCAATCTCACCACTTGGCTCACCCAATTCAGCACCCAGGTGCACCGGATTTTTGAAGTTCTGGACACTCCGGTCGAACAGCCCGAAGCAAGAAATCCCATCGCCGTACCACACTTCAAGGGAGACATTGAGTTCCGAAATGTCACTTTCGGCTACACCCGTGGCGCCCCCGTTCTGAAGAACCTCAGCCTTCACTTCAAGTCCGGCGAAAAGATCGGACTCGTCGGTCGCAGCGGCTCTGGCAAGACCTCCCTGATCAATCTGATCTGCCGTTTTTATGATGTCGAAAGTGGCCTCATCCTCATCGACGGTGTTGATATCCGGGACATCGCTCAACACGACCTCCGCGCCCGGATTGGAATGGTCCTGCAAGAGCCGTTTTTATTTCGTGGCACCCTTCACGAGAACATTATCTACGGCAAGCCTCAGGCGCTCCCCGAAGAAGTCATTGCCGCAGCACGCGCCGCCAGCGCGCATGATTTCGTCCTGCAACATCCCCTGGGATACGACACCTCCGTGGGTGAACGCGGTCAGGAACTTTCAGGCGGAGAGCGGCAGAGAATTTCCATCGCGCGAGCCATCCTGCTTTCCCCCCCGATCCTCATCCTGGATGAAGCCACCAGCAGTCTGGACACCGAATCCGAACTCGCTATCCAAAACGCCCTCCAGGACGTTGCAGGCAAATCAACGGCAATCGTCATTGCTCATCGCCTGAGCACTCTTCAGAACTGTGATCGCATTTACGTACTTGAAAACGGCGAAATCCTGGAGAATGGCTCTCACCACGAGCTCATGGAAAAGTCCGGGCGCTACGCCAGTTGGGTTCGCATTCAGCAAGGGCACTCGTCTTTGGAAACAACCGCCCCGGAAACCGATTCATCCCTACTTTTGAAAAAGGCTGCTGAAAGTAAACACCCCGCCCGCTGGCTTGCGCCCGAAACCACTCAAATCCAGTCCCTCCGGCGTGGAGAGATTCAGGTCAGGTTGCCAGAACAGGTTTACCGCGGTGTCTTTGCCCTGCGCTGCTTCCCGGTGAGAATGCCGGATAGGTACATCAGTCTGCGTCACTTTAATTCCGAGGGTCGCAATGAAGAGCTTGGGATCATCCAGAATCTTTCGAAATGGCCCGAACCAGCCCAGGACCTGATCCGGGAATCACTGAACCGGCGCTACTTCTTCCGCACGATCCGTCGCCTGCATTCAGTCCGCAAATCAGCCAACTTCCTCAGCGTAGAGGCCCAGACCGATACAGGACGTGTGGCCTTCAGCATGCGTCACGTTCCGGAATCAGCAAAGGACTTTGGCAAGGGCGGAAAACTTCTGATCGACTCCGAAGAAAACCTCTACGTCATTCCGGATTTACAGGGTCTTTCCAAGGGGGAAAGAGTCGCCATGGACCGGTATATCTACTGGTAAGCTCCGCCAAAACCTTGGCGCCGATATTCCGGCGTTCTTGGTTGCCTCAAAGCGCATGTTCTCTCATCATTTATGAATGAAACAGCGTCTGAAGTTTCCCGTTCTGACCTCTGCGGCGATGACAGCCCTTCTTCTGCTCCCAAGTACCGGAACCCCATTCTCGAAAGCCCGAAAAACTCCGGTTCAAAACGGTTCCGAGAAAATTGCACACATCAGCTTACAATCGAGCACCGAAACGGATGGGGTCCCGAAGCTCGATCAGGTACTCGACCGGGGACTCAACGGACTGCCCACCGATCCTTCAGTCCTGATCAAGCTCTATGAATTCGCCGAAAGATTTGTCGAAAGCAGGAAATCACGAACTTCACTGGAGTGCGAAAGCGTTGACCACCCGGTCAGTACTGACCCCTTCTGCAACCTTGTTCCTGAAGCAACGGCAAGCCTGAGCAGCGCCCAGCAGCGTTCTCCCAAGATACGGAAAGCCGAAGCCAGAAAACTTGCTCAGGACATGAAGCAGGAACGCTTTGAGGTCCTGCAAAACGTTCCCGAAGCCACCTTCATGTCAGTTTTGAAAACACTCACTCCGGGTGATTTTGAAAGTGTCGCCCACGCAGCGGTGAAGGCCCCCACCTGCCCCAGCACGGCGCTCCTGACCGCACTCGGACTCAAGCTGGAAGAAAAACTTCCTGACCCGAAAATCCAGCAGCTTCTCAGCAAGGTATACGACCGGGCGCTCGCCTGCAGTCCCAACATTGCTGAAGATGGCTCCGCGATCAAATCCGCATACCGCTCGGGCTTGCTCAATGTTGCAGCGGGTGACTTTCAGAAAGCAGAAGAGCTTTTCGCCAAAATCGTCGCGACCCCTTCGGTCTTCCGTACGCGCATTCTTTACTGGAGACATTTCTGTGCCCAGAAACTCAACAACCCCACGCTCCAGGACGAAACACGAAAAGCGCTCCTGAGAGAAGCCCCGCTCAGCCTGCATGGCCTCATGGTTTCCGGAACGAACCTGACACTTTCAACTCCGGGTCTGACCAATAGCGATGAACCTCGGGTATTTTTCCGCTCCAGATCTCGACCGGAACTCAATGCATCAATTCTTGCCGCAGAACTGATGCACGCTTCGAATCGTCCGGAGCTTGCCTATAAACTTCTGATCCCGGCACTCGATCCAGTTCTCGGTGCTGAACCGGAGTTCCAGATCTATGTTGCAGTTCTTCTCATGAGGTCCGGCGATGTTCTCAGGAAGTTCCAGCTCATAACGTCCGTATTCAGGGACAATCCCTCCTACATTTCTAATGCCAGCATGCGGATGCTCTATCCCCTGCGCTCTCTCGAACTGATGAACGATCTTTCAACCCTGGATCCCTTCCTGATAGTCTCGCTGATCCGGCAGGAAAGTGCCTTCAATCACAAGGCACGCAGTCCCGCGGGAGCCATGGGATTGATGCAACTGATGCCCACGACTGCCCGCAGAATGGAACGCCAGACTCCGAAACGTCGTCTCTATGATCCCCAAATCAATGTCCGGATCGGCGTGAAATACTTCAATCAGCTCATGGAGAAATATGACGGTTCCGCGGAGCTTGCGCTCGCCGCTTACAACGCGGGGCCTGCGCGCGTCAACGATTGGGTGAAACGCTACCCGGTCGAAGACCGGATGCTTTTTGTCGACCTGATTCCGTTCCGGGAAACCCGTGAATATGTCGCCTCGATCGTGCGAAATTATTATTTCTATCTAAAACTGTATGAACAGGAATGGCTGCGTCGCTCACCTCAGAACAAACCGTCTTTCGGAAAATCACCGCTTTTCAGCTTTGTGATTTTCAACGAACCTTTGAAAGAAACCTCGAAAGTACGGTGATCCAGAATGGTCGTCCCAAGCCTGTCCATCACCTCTGATTTCCGCAAAGCCTTTGACCTGGATCCAGCCCTGATTTACCTGAACTCCGGCACGTTTTCGATTTCACCACGAATGGTTCTCAAGGCGCAGATCGAGTATCAGAAAGATTTTGAACGCAATCCCACAGCCTCGCTCATGGAAGCCTGGGGAAGGGTCTGGCGAATCCAGAAACTGCTGGCGGAATACTTTAATACCGTGCCTGAAAACCTTTTTTTGAGGCCCAATGTCACAGCCGCGATGAACGATTTCATCTCTCAAATTCCATTGCCCCGGGGAACAGAGATCGCGACGACGGATCTTGAATACGGCGCAATCGTCAATATCTGCCGCGCGCGAGCCGAGAAAGATAAATTCACTCTTCGGACTATTTCAGTTCCTGCCTCCGCCAACCATACCGACGAACTCGTCAGCCACATCGTGGAGCAGCTGAACGACAGGACCGCGCTGCTCATGATCAGCCACATTATGACAGGTACCGGCCTGATCCTGCCTCTGAAGGAACTCGCCGCGGAACTCCGCAAGCGCGACATCATTCTCGCGGTGGACGGCGCACATGGTCCTGGAGCACTGCCGCTGGATTTCAATCAGCTCCTGGATCTCGATTTTTACGGCGGCAATCTGCATAAATGGTTTCTGGGCCCCAAAGGAACTGCATTCGGCTGGGTAAATCCCCGTCATCACGAAGCGCTCGACCCCCTGTATACCGGCTGGACAACTTACGAACCGGCACCGCCCGCTTTTAGGAATTTTGCCCCGGGCAGTCACTTCGCCCGCAAGATGCTCCACTCCGCCTGCCAGAATTTCGGACCCTACTTTGCGCTGGAAGACTCACTCCGCTACTGGACCGAAATGGGTGCGGCAAGTATCTACTCGGAATTGAAACGTCTTCAGACCCAACTGGAATCAAAGATTTTTGCGAAAACCGGCTGGAAGTCCATTTCACCCTCCGATCCGGCACTCCGAGGACCTCTTCTGACCTACGTCCCGCCCGGCCTTCACGTGGCCGAGGCAGGACCACTCATGGAAAACCTTCGCAGCCAGCACGGTCTTCAAGTAGCCATTCCGGGCATCAAAGGTGTTCCCTGCCTGCGCCTCTCACCGCATATTTACAACACGGATGAGGAACTCGAGCGCGCGGTCACAATTCTGGCCTCAGTATTCGAATAGTATTCGCCTAGTATTCGAATGAACTTCCACCTAGGAACTCCCGCAGCAATGAATGCCTCGGCACCACGTCCATGGGAATTGGAAGAAAATACGATAAAAACTTCTTCAGCCGTACCGCCTCGCCGTAGGCCGGCGACTCATGGGGAACTGCATCGAGAAGTGGTTCCACTCCGGGTTTGAGAGCCGCGAATTCGTAAAAGAGAGCGGTATTGAAAAACACATCCGCCTCTTCCTGGAACGGAAACACATGTCTGGTCTCGCCTTCCCGTACGGAGGGCCAGCGCAGGATCGTCTGTGCGGCAGAGTAGCTGCGGAATTGATGATCCCGGAGCATGCGCCGGAGAATGCGGATATCCGTCGTCGGAATGCGGTTGTGACTGTCGAGCGGAATTTCTGTCAGTGGACTGACGTAGATTTTGAAGACGCTCCCCTTGGGCAATGAAGACGAAAAGAGCGGATTCAACCCATGAATGCCCTCAACAATGACCACGTTATCTTCACTCGGCTTGATTGTCTTGCCGGACATGCCACTCGTACCGGTTTTGAAATCATACCGCGGAAGTTCGGTCTCCTCACTGGCGACAATCGCCTTCAGATTCTTGAGGAAGAGTTCAATATTCATCGCATGCGGCGACTCGAAGTCGTGATCACCATTGGCTGATTTCGGTGTCTTGTCCCGGTCCAGGAAATAGTCATCCATCGATATCAGAAGCGGCTTCAGACCGTTGATCCGCAACTGCATGGCCAGACGTTTCACAAACGTGGTCTTGCCCGAGGCGGAAGGCCCGGACAGCAGGATGACCTTGGTCTGCTTGCGCTTGAAAATCGTATCGGCAATCTGCGCAATTTTCTTTTCGTGGAAAGCTTCCGCTAGAAGCACGAATTCCGTGTAACGTTCACTGCGAATCAGGGAATTCAGCATGCCAACATCCTCGACATCGAGGATCTGGCGCCACTTCAGGGTTTCCTTGAAAACGTCATAAAGCTTCTTGTTCTTCTTGGCACGAACGAGCTTGTTCGGATTCGAAATGGACGGGAGATGCAGAATCATCCCGTGATCATGTGGAGTGAGAGAAAACGTCTTGATATAGCTCGTGGTGGGCGCCAGATAGCCGTAGAAATAATTCAATTGCCCGTCCAGCTTGTAGATACTGGCTTTCGGGGCGTTGCGATAGCTCAGCAACCTGGCCTTGTCTTCCCGGCCTGAGCTGCGGAAGGTTTCGATCGCTTCGGCAATCGGCACTTCCTCACGCGTGAAGGGCAGATCCAAAGCCACAATTTCCTGCATCCGGTGCTCAACCGCTTTCACAAATTGAGGGGAAATTTCGAACCCGGAAATCTCGACGTACAAACCATTGGCAATGGGATGAAGGATTTTGATCCTCGCATCCGGCGCAAGGTCATGCACGGCTTTGATCAGAATGAACGAGGCGCTCCGCTGATAAATGCGGATTCCATCCAGATGCTCCAGGCCAACGAGGCGGACTTCGGAATCCTGCTCCACGGTCGTACTGAGTTCCCGCATTTTGTTATCAACGTACGCGGCGAACACGGCCTTTTGTGCCGGATTGGCAATGAGTTTGATCACTTCCGAAAGAGTCGTTCCCCGACTCACTTTGATTTCCGAATCATCCACTTTCAATGTCACTGACACAAGTCACCCCTCCCAAGCCCTGGCAAAGCCCCCCGTTATCCGGAGGTCGTCATCACTTTTTGCTGATCGAGTTTATTATAATCCAATTCAGAGCCAAACATGCTGTGGGGAATCAGATAAACACCCCACATCACAAAGACGGCGGCCAGAACCCAGCGTGCGGGCTTCCTGGCCAGATGAAGCATTGCGAGCGCCAGCAACCAGACTATCCAGGCGATCAGGGTTTTATTGTCAGTGAGATCTGTTCCATAAGGCCAGCCGGTCCAGAGCGCGCCGAAGGCGTAGAGCTGCACCACGGGGCCCAGAAACATTCCGCCGAAACTGAATAGCCCGACGGTCCAATAGGCAAGCTTCTTGAGTTCCGTCGGCTTCACCAGCGCCTGAATGCCCGTCCGGGTGGCCAGCAACATTGCCGCGAACATGGCGATCACGTGCGGAACGAGAATGAACGGAGGGACTTTGCCCTTGAAGCGAATGACAATTCCTTTTTCATCGGGAAGGACCGCACTGATGGTCGCACCGGTTTGCAGTGCCTCAAGTTTGATCCGGTACTGAAGTTTACCCGCCGGTGGCTGCCCCGGAAGAAAGCCCTGAAGTTCCCCATTCGCGAAGGTCATTGCAACAGCCGTCCAGGCGTCACTGGTTTTGAAGCGCTTCCATTCCAGAGTCCCCTGCCATGAATTGTCCGGAACCTTGAGCTGCACGGAATGGTTGTCGTTGCCGCTATGGCTTCGGTCGAATTTATAGCGGACCGTCTGCTCTCCCGCCGGAAGCTGCAGGACCGTCTTGCCTTTCAAAGCATACGTCGGGCCGGTCATCCGCTGATAAATTGCCAGGCTGAGTGTGAGCAGCGCGGCAAGGGCCCAAAGAAACGCATTATTCTTTATGAAGTTTTTGTTCATGTCGCTCTTTCACCTTTGTATCTCCCGGGAGTTTAAAGGATTTAGATTAAAATGCAAACAAACGCTTTCTCAAAACGACGACGTCAGGTAGATTTCTGACATGCAGCACCGGACTATCATTGAACCCTTTAAAATCAAAATCACCGAACCCCTTGCGATTCACACCCGCGAAGAGCGCTTAAGCGCCGCCGAAAAAGCGGGATACAATCTATTCCTCGTTCCCGCTGAAATGGTGACGTTCGACTTTCTGACGGATTCCGGAACGACGGCCATGAGCGCAGCCCAGTGGGCGGCCATGATGGTCGCCGACGAAAGCTATGCCGGTTCGCGAAGTTTTCATAAATTCGATGCCGTTGTTAAAAACCTGACCGGCTACTCGCATGTCATTCCCACGCATCAGGGTCGAGCATCCGAGCGCCTCCTTTTTTCCTTACTGGTCAAAAAAGGTTCCATGATCCCTTCGAACAATCATTTCGACACGACCCGCGCGAATATCGAACAGCTCGGCGGTGAAGCCGTGGATCTGGTCATCGATGAAGGTCGGCAGCCGGCGAACCTTCATCCTTTCAAAGGCAACATCGATCTCCAGAAGCTCGAGCGTTTTTGTGAGGCCAATCACGACCGGATTCCCGTGGGGATGATGACGATCACGAACAATACCGGCGGTGGCCAACCCGTCTCGCTTGAAAATCTCAAAGGCGCCGCCCGGATCTACAAAAAATACGGAATTCCGTTCATTCTGGATGCCTGCCGGTTTGCCGAGAACAGTTATTTCATCAAATTGCGAGAGGAAGGCCAGAAGCAAAGACCTGTTCGCGACATCGCCCAGGAAACTTTTTCGGTCGCTGACGGCTGTATGATGAGCGCCAAGAAAGACGGTCTTGTCAATATCGGTGGCTTCATTGCCCTCAAAGACAATCGCTGGCTCGATCACCTCAGAAGTTCTTTGATTTTGACCGAAGGTTTCCCGACCTATGGTGGACTTGCCGCGCGTGATCTCGAGGCTCTCGCCGTCGGTCTCGAAGAAGTTCTCAGCGAAGATTATCTGGCATACCGGATTGCCGTGAGCCGCTACATGGGTGAGAAACTCAATGAAGCCGGCATTCCCACGGTACAGCCTGCCGGAGGGCATGCGGTGTACATCGATGCCAAAACCTTCCTGCCGCATATTCCGTCGGAACATTTTCCGGGTCAGGCCCTGGTCGTCGAACTCTTCCTGGCTGAAGGGATTCGTTCCTGCGAGATCGGCTCAGCCATGTTCGGCAAGTACGTGGACGGTAAGTTTCAGCCCGCCGCGATGGAGCTGGTGCGCCTGGCCTTCCCCCGGAAGGTCTATACCCAGAGCCATTTTGATTACATTCTCGAAGGGCTGGCGGATCTGGCCGGACGCAAGGAGAAGATGCGAGGAATGCGGCTGGTGTACGATCCACCGTTTTTAAGGCATTTCACCGCGCATTTTGAGCCGCTGGGCTAGGTTTTGCGATTCGAAATATCTTGCTTGCGAAGTCTACAAAATCTAAACTGCCTTTCATGTCGAAAAATTATTACTTTTGCTTATTCGCGTTGGCTTTAACTATGGGTTGTGCGACTCCAACTTCCGCAAGCCGCTTAGTGAAGATCGTCGATCCCAGTGAACTTGCAGGTGTTAAGGGAAAATGTGAATATGTTGGGCTTGTGTCTGGTTCGGGTGAAGGACCGGATGCCTCAACTGGCAAGTCTTACGCCCTCATCGATATGAAAAACAAAGCAGCAGAAATGAAAGCGAACGTGGTCGTCAGTAAGCTCGAAGCTGAGAGATTCTCTTCCGGTGTTTTAGCTCCAACTTCACAACTAAAAGGGCAGGGATTTTTCTGCCATCCTGATCTCATGCCCAAATTTACTGATGCGGAAGGCCTTTAGACTAAATCACAGTTCTTCCAGCTTTGCCCGATCGAGAACTTCGATGCTGGCCACGGCGTTTTTAAGATCACACTTTGTGATCTTAAAAACGCGGATCTTGATCCAACGCTTTCAGACTGTCCTCTTTCTGCAATTCGAGAAATTTCTGTCCTCCCCAGCCCGCAGAAGGTTCACGCAAGGGGATCGCTCTTATCCCCCCAACAAATCTGTGAAGAGTTGCCCGCATGAAGGCCGGTCCTGAGCTTGCACTACATAGACGCCCAAAACGAATGATAGTAAATAAAAAGGCATGTACAGAGCTTCCCCCAAATTTTCTATTGGTTCTCTATTTCCAAACCCAATGCGTCCGGCGAAGTCGGTGACTCCAGCGGCTTCTTGCCGTCCAGCCTGCGGTAAATTGTTCGCGAGTTGATCCCGAGCAACCGGGCAGTCATGTTCTTATCGCCATCGGTGGCTTCAAGAGTTTTTCGAATCAGCAGCTCTTCAACGTCCTTGAGCGGAGTACCGAGCGCGACTTCTATTTTCTGCTTCAGCAGCTTCTCAAAATCGCCAGGGGCCTCTCCCCTCAGCTGACTCGAAAGCGCCATCAAATGGGGCGGCAGATCCGCCAGAGTCAGTTCCTCGCTCATCGCGAAGATCACCGCTCGTTCAATGACGTTCGAAAGCTCCCGGATATTTCCTGGCCAGAGATGCCCTTCGAGAACCGCCAAAGCCTGGTCCGTGATTCTCTCCACCGTCTTGCCGTGACGGGCGGCGCTGTCGTGCAAAAAATGAAACGCCAGCTTCCGAACATCCGCTTCGCGTTCGCGCAAAGCCGGAACTCTGAGCCCGATCACTTCGAGGCGATAAAGAAGATCCTGCCGGAACCGGCCCGCCTGCACTTCCGCGTGCAGATCGCGGTTCGTCGCTGCAATCACCCGGACATCCACTTTGCGGGAGTACGTGGCTCCGATTTTCCGGATTTCACTCTCCTGCAGCACGCGCAGCAGAGTCGTCTGCAGGGGCAACGGCATGTCACCGATTTCGTCCAAAAGAAGAGTGCCCCCGTGAGCGGTCTGAAAGAGCCCTTCTTTGGATCCTGTTGCGCCGGTGAACGAACCTTTCTCAAAACCAAAAAGCTCCGCTTCAATGAGCTGCTCTGGAACGGCGGCGCAGTTCAGACCGACAAAAGGGCCTTCTCGGCGAGGACTGGTTTCGTGAATACAGCGCGCCACGAGTTCCTTGCCTGTTCCGCTTTCGCCCGTCAAAAGAACGGATGCAACGGTACCGGCCACGCGCGAGATGTTCTCTCGCAGACTTCGGATCACTTCTGAATCGCCGATGATCCGCGATTCCAGGGAGCCTGAAAGCGCAGCACCGCTTGTGCCGACCGATGAACGTTTGGATCTTCTTAAAACAGCCTCCACAGCACTGAGAAGAACCTGGCGCTTGAAAGGTTTGGTCAGGAAATCAACGGCTCCGAGTTTCATCGCCCAGACGGCATCTTCAACTCGCCCGAAAGCTGTCATTAAAATCACCGGCGTCCGGTCACCGCAAAGGGAAATCGCCCGCAAAAATTCCAGACCGCCGAGTCTCGGCATTCTGACGTCGGTGACAATCAGGTCAAAACTTTCCTGGCTTCTCCCAGCGGCGGGGCGAACCAGATCGAGAGCATATTGCCCATCCTGAGCCGTCGTGACCTCGTACCCGGCAAAGGTCAGAATCTTCTGAGTGGATTGCAGCGACTGGGGATCGTCATCGACGAGTAAAATCTTAGGTGTTGGCATTATATTCCACCTCCTGATCCGGCTGATCCGGCTGATCCGGCCTCATCGGCATTTCCCGGTTCAGAGCTGCAAGCGGCAAAATAATTTCGAAGCAGGCGCCGTGCCCCTCGGCACTCCGGTACTCAATCCTGCCACCGTGGTCTTCAAAAACTTTTTTTACAAAAGAGAGCCCCAGGCCTGTTCCCTGGGACCGTGTCGTCACAAACGGAGTGAACAATTTGGGGAGAATTTCAGGGCTGATCCCCGGACCATTATCTTCCACTTTCAGCCAGACCCGGCCCGATTCAGCCGAGCCCAAAGCCAGGCGGATGGAAGGGGTCCAGGTCGGAGCTGGCTTGCCGGAGCTTTTAAACAATTCCAAAGCCTGCATCGAGTTCCGCAAAAGATTTCCGAGAGCCTGTTCGAGCAGATCGGGATCACCCAAGACCCTCAGATCCGCGAGCCCTTCGCGATGCCAGTCGACCCGGATGCCTTGGGCTTCGCAGCCGGAGGCATAGGTGGCCAGAACAGTCTCGAGCACATCCCCCATGTCGACAACGCGTTTTTCGCCTGCCGAAAGCCGGGAAAGCTTCAAATAATTTTCGGTGATTTTTTCCAGCCGGTCGACCGATGCCAGAATGGACTGCAGGGATTGCTTCACGGCAATGTCGCCGGATTTCGCAGCCATTTCCGCCGCCATCTCCGCTTCAAGACCGATCGAATGCAGTGGATTCCTGACTTCATGGGCCACCTGGGCGGACATGCGCCCGATTGCCGCCAGATTTTCTGCTCGATGGAGCTTCTCCTGGAGTTCCAATTCCTGGGTAAGATCATCAAAAACAACGATCGCTCCATGCGGCATTCCGAGATCATCCCTGAGCGACATGATTTGCCCGCCATAAACCCGATTGTCGAGCTCAAGGGGCTCAATTCGCTTCATCAGCCCGGCAGGTCCGGAGCTTTTCTCGTCCTGCTCGGCCGCCTGAATCCAGAGTGGCGCGCCGGCTTTGGCGAAGGCCTTCATTCGTGCCCACGAAAGCAAAGAAGAGCCCACGACTGCCCGGTCTTTTTGCCCCTCGAGTTCGCCCGCCTGAAGCCAGCTCACGCCGACCGGATTGCATTGGGTGATCTGTGCATTGAGATCGGTGACCAATAAAACGGAATGAATGCTGTGCAGGACATTTTCATTCAGCTTGCCCATCGTCCGGAGAAGGCGGTTCTGCTCACGAAGCTGAGCTTTCTGGGTTTCGACCATTTTCTCGCGTTCGAGCAGGACGGTGGCCATCCGGTGAAATTCATGAGCCAGTTGAGAAACCTCGTCATTTCTCGAAAGCGGCATGTCGGGCAAGAGCCCCTTGTCTTCTTTTCTGAGACCCCGGGTCGCAATCTCTCTCACAAGATGAGTCACCTCAGCGAGAGGCCGGAGTGCCCGCTCGCCGAACCAGAGCATCAAGAGCGAAAGGGCCACGACCACTCCGAGGATCACTTCCAGCCCGGTCCGCAGATCGACGATCCGGGCCTGCGCCAGCGAAAAAGTCTTGCGGATGGAACGGTCGTACTCACCCGCTCCCCAGGCAATTTGGCGACGCCATTCTTCCATATTGCTCGCCCAACGGGAACTGAGCTGCATGGAAGCGGAATCATCTTTCTGAGTCAAGGCCGCATGCAGGCGCGTGGAGTCCAGGCGCAACTCACCCAGATTCCGGTACATGGTCTCGGCCCAACTCTTCCACTGCTGCTTTTCTTCTGCAGTGGCCCAGGCGGAATCATTGGCAACGAGCTGGCTTAAACGCGCCATCTCGTCTTCCAATACATCCTGAATCCAGCGGGGAACCTGGCGGGGACGCCAGTGAGGATCTTTCCAGTGAGCGGCGCCGAGGCTGCGCTCCATTTCCCTGCGGAAGATTTCGGTATCCGACTGCAATTGCGAGAAGAGCCGGCTGAGAGGAACCGAAACGCGATTGATCCCGTTTAAAAGATGATTGACCTCAGTAACCCGATAAAGACTGATAGTTGAGCCGAGCAGCGATAAAAGAATGAGGGTGCTGACAGACAAAAGAATCCTGCGACGGAGAGAGGAAGTCTTTTCAATTTTCTGAGTATTTTCAGCAGCTCCCATTTGAATAGCTCAAGCATAACTGAGCACTTTGATTTGCCAAGTATTATTCAGCATGCTGCGCAGCATTAAAACCGCCTGAACGCAAATAGCTCATGTCTAAGTATTAGACAGAACTCACGTCCACCAACACTCAGGTCCAATCCCGAGGGCCGTCAGTCCGCCAGAATCTTCGAAACTGCAGCCCTTTTTTTTAATCTGAATCCGGTACGCTTCCTGCTCTAGGGGGTCCCTGCGGTGTATTGCCGCTCAGAAATATTCAAAAAGGTGGACGTATGAACTTTCAATGGAACCGTACCCGTTTCTTCGCTCCAGGCAAAATCATGATCCCGGTGCTCCTGTCTTTCACGCTCGTTTACTGCGCCGATCCGATGAGCAAACGATCCAACCTCGAAACGACCAATGAAGAGGCTCAAGCGAGTCTGGAGGTTCGACTCAAAAAAACGGATGAAGTTCGAGTTCAGCTGAATTCGATTCGAGACGCGCTCCGGCCAATTGAATCGGTTTTCACTGACATCTCCAATGGTCTGAATGCCAGGGTCACCATTGACGGGAAACCTGCTGATCGGTTCAAAACCGGAATTGAACGTCTAAGATTAATCCTGAAAGAATCCACCAAAGGAGTTGTTCAAAACAATCCTGACGGGAGTTGGATGATTCAACGGAAGATCTCACTTCCGCTGGGCCGCAAAGATTACGCCTGCAAGAGTTCCGAGCTTCATATTTTCGGATCTCGTGTGAATGATCACGAAGAAATGCAGATTTTTCTGACGGATTGCTCTTCTATTTATCCATTGCAGTTGGTTTCGGCCCGGGCTTTCAGTGACCATCTTGAGGTCCAGTTCTTCCCGGAAACTCTGGACACGCTCATTCAACCGGAGATGCAGGTCGGCCAATGCTCGGTTCGAATTCAGAAAAACAACGCACAGGTCCAATGTGAGCCCATTGAAATCATGTCGCCGGATTTCACGGCAGTCATACATCCGCTGGATTTCGCAAGTACCAGCCAAGGGATCGACGCTAGCGTGAAATTGAATATCCGAGACAAAGCCGATCTGTTCGTCGCCGAACTTCGCCTGGAAGCGCACCCAGGGTTCGGAACTCAAATTGACGTTCGTACAAAAGAATAAAATCCCGAAAGGATTTATGAACTCGAGCCTTGAATTGTTCCGCACGACGTTCTTCGCCTGTCTGATTGCATCCCTGGCAGTTGCATGCGCAAAGCCGGATCAGCAACCCCGTACGCCCACGCCACTGCACGAAGCATACGAACTGATGGACCGGGGTCAGAACGCGAAAGCGATTCTCCTGCTCGAGAATATTTCGCGGAAGGCCCCGGACAGTGACGAAGCGCGGGTTCTGCTGGCATCCGCATGTCTGGGCGAGGCCGGCGTCGATGTTTATGCGATTTATGATTCCTTTAAGGAAATCATTTTTGCTAAATCCCTGGAAGACAGCTTCTGGCAGCCCAAAGCCGACGTACCGGCTCCTGAACACCCGAAAGAAAAGCCGGTTGTCCACGGAAAGCAGGCCCAAGAGCCGGCCCCACTCGAACTCCTGATCGACAGGCTCGATCTGAACCTCGCTCGAGTTCAGAATGTCACCAACCTCTTGAGTCGTTTCCCGGACGTCGCAAAGGAAAAATGGAGTTTACTCGATAAAGCTCTGGAGAACCTTGACTCGGTTACGCAGTCACGAGATGTTCATTTGTATAAAGTCTTCATCCGGGTGGTCTATCTCAAAGCCTTTCTTGGCCAGGAAGTAGTCTCAGATTCTGACTTTGGCCGGAAACGATGGGCATGCAAGCTCGATCTGGAAAAACTGCGGGAGAATTTTGTTTGGATTACGCAAAATCTAGTAGCTGCGTCCGAAGATTTCCGCAGTGTTTTTCCAAGCAAAGCGACTTCCCTCGACGGCATGCATGGCCAGCTAGCGGGGGTTCTGACCATACTGGAAGAAATGAAATCCAGTGGTCCCGTCGGTTCCAATACGGGACTTCTGAGCGCCCAATTGAAACTTCAGAGCACGTTCCGCTGCGACACGAGTTCTTCCGCCTTTTAATTAAGGCCTTCTGCCTCATTGCTCTATTTTCAATCTTGATCCGCCCCCTTCCTGCTTTTGCGGTTCCGTCTGATTTCGCCTTCACTTCCGTGCCGTCGCGTTTTCATACCCTGGAGCTGACAGTAGCTTCCCGCGCCCTCGGGGAAATCTGCTTTTCTCGCGACACGATGCCGGACGGTACTGTTTGCAACGCAGCCTTTTTGCCAGAACAGCGCGACAGCGTCCTGCTGGGACGGGCGTTCATCGGCAATGGGTACACGGCACTCTCCACCGCCGACCAGTTCATCTATCAGCCGATCTCGAAAGAATTCCTGCAGACTCTCTTCCAAAATCAAAATGTCACGAGTGTTGAAGCGCATATTGGCCTCACATTTTCGAGCAAACACTTCTCTGCCGGCTTTTCTCCCTACCGCGTCCAGTATGTTTCCGAAATTCACAATCCCAACCTCCCAGTCATTGCAATCCATGCGTCAGTTGAGCGAAGTTTCACGCTTGCGGGCGGAATTCCACTGGAGATGCTCGACCGAAGTCTCGGTGGCTTTTCTTTTGGAACGCGAGCCCGCCTTCTCCAGCGCAAGTACGTCCATGGCTCCTTTTCCATGTTCCAGGCCATCAGTGATGACCCAAGAGCCCTGCTACCGACAAAATCACAGACTGCAGTTCTGCTGGATCCGACTCTGGGCTGGACCTCGCCAAAAACCCTCTGGAAACCAAGAGCAAGCCTTGGTTTAAGCAACCTTGGAAAGACCTGGCCCGACGACGCTCTCTTTCCGATCTCTACCGATCTCACAGCTGGCCTCGGAGTCGAGCCGCCTGTGAAATTCGGGAGGTTCAGAGTTGGACTTGATCTCGTTAACCTGCTTTACGCACCTGATTTATTGTCTCGTACCCGACTTGGAACCTCGTATCAATTTGGAGTGGTGGAAATCATGGCGGGAATGAACGCTCATTCATTATCAGGAGGGCTGGAGATGGGATTGCAAATCATTCAGGTCGGGATAGTTTATGAGTTTATCAGAGACGACTTTGGAGGAACTTCACCTGAATCACGAATCTCAACTGAAATTGCGATCAGGCTCTAAAATGAAAATATTCTTATTCCTGCTCATGCTCACAGCTGCTGCGGCTGAATCCCGCGTTTGGGCTGCCACGTCGCCTTACGAGGTTCTGCAAAAGAAAGCTGAAACAATCAGAACCGAAAATTCCACCAACGGTTGGGCTTATATCGTCAGCGGTGCTTTTTCGCTCGGCGTTTCCATACCGGCTTATTTCCTTTCAGACGATGTATTCGCAAAATCGGTATATATCGTTGGGGAAACCCTGGGCATCGCCGCCGTCGGCTATGGCTCCTATCTTGTACTGATTGAAAACGATTATCGGCGTTTTAACAAAGTCCTCAAAGGCGTACCTGAACTTTCAGAGCACGAACGCAACAAGCTTTCACGGCTGTTCCTGCAGGAAAATGCGCTCCAAGCTAAGAATATCCGCAAGATCAAGGTCATCACTTTCGCTCTCACCGCCGGACTGAACTACCTGGATGGTTTCACAACTCAGCATCGAGAACTTAAAACGACCCATTTCTTTCTGGCGGCAATCAATACGCTGGCTGCCTTGAGCTTCACTCTTTCCAAGTCAGAAGAGGAAAAGATGTATGAATCGCTCGCAAGCTCTGACCCCGTTCATCAGATCGATCTGGTAGTAGGAAACTACGTCGGTTTGCGATTTCATTTTTAGGAGCGATGCGGGGTTGAGATCATAAACACTGGCGATTCTTCATTCTAAACGCAATGCCCCTGAAACCCAGCGTTTGAATTTTGACGCTCAAGCTACTCGGGCAATTGCTCGATAAGGAGAGATAGAGGAATTTCCGTGACCGATAAAGTGACCAATAAAAAGCCACCTTCCCTGACCCATGCTTTGAAAACGAGCCATAAACTCGGTCGGGTCGCTTTTGTCATGGATGACCGTCTTTCGCGCGAGAAGATCGCGCTTCTGAACCGAAACGTGCACGCCATGCGGAATTTTGCTGAAATCGAATTGCTTCCGGGAACCATCCTGGAAGATGAACTTCTCAAGAAGCTCGAAGCCACTCCCTTTCAACTCGTCATGGCACCCTGGTACCGCTACCTGGCCTGGAGCCGCGTGGAAGCACTCTATGGCCTGACCCGTACGAGTGGACCGACGTTCGCGGGATACCACTGCGAACCTCTCCTGGCGTATGAGCTCGGCGAACAGGCGGATCACCTTCGAGCAATTCTTTTTGATTTCGGGGCTTCTTTTCCAAGAGAAATGATCACACTGCTCCGCTCTCTCATTCAAGATACCAAACGCTCCGGGATCCTGCCGCTCCTGGAAACCAGGACCCCGGTGTATTGCGAACACTGGTTTGGAAGCCAGGGACTCGGCGCCCGGATGGATACGGTGATGAGCCTGCCGGAAATCGCGTCCTACGACTGGACCGGACGGGCCAACGCCATCCGGATCTGCCTGACCGCGCTTTGGAGCCTGATTTACGAAGAAGGGCCCGGAAAATCCGACACTGCGAGCAAAACACCGAAGGCTTCATTCCAAATTGGCATTGATGCGAACTCACTGGTACTTCGGCTTTCGTATTGCCTCCCGTCGTCCTCCCCTAAAGACCTTCTCTCGCGATTCTGGCCCAAGACGGACCAGCCCTCCGCACCGGCCCAGCTCCTGCTCAAATATTCCGACTTCTTGCGTGTTCATCACGTTGCCGAAGGATACCTGGTCGAGGTCGTGGTCGGTTTTTTGAAGTCCGCACCGTCTGAAGTGAGCCATCCCAACGTGCACACCCTTTGGATTGAACCGCTGGCCCCCAATCTCCTGCACGAACCACCTTTTGATTTACCAGGTCCCACCGCGCCGCATTTGAAGCTGCTTCCCTCCGTTCCAATTCTCAAAACAGCGGAAGCCCCGTCCGCAAGTTCAATTGAGGAGCTTCGGGCCAAAGAACGATTCATCACCGAAGCCAACGAAAAGATTCGCGGCCTGCGCAGCCTGGTGAATGAGCGGGATACACTCATTCACAACTTGCGCTCCGGCGGCGTCGGAACCGCCCCCCCTCTGCCGCCCCCGGACGCCGAGAACCTGCTGGATGCCTTCCAGGACAAATTTTTTGAAGCGCGGTATCTCATCCGGAATTTTGAACTGCGCATCGCCGAGCTCGAAACCGAGGGTTCCTCACAAACGGAAATCGAATTGCTTCGTAGAAAAATGGAAGAACTCCTGCAACGGCAGAACGAGTGGATTAAAAAGATCGCCAAGACGATCCAGGGTTACAAGGAAAGCCGGACCCGGAAATAATCAGGCCATTTGGTTTTCACTGGGAACGACAGCCCAGCTTCGAACACGATGGGCGTGTCTGCGAAGACAGAAAAGGGAAGTGGTACGCCAATCAGGTTTACGACATTGTTCTGCGCGAAAAGCGGCCCAAAAGCCTTCAGCCTACTGTTGAGCACGGTACCGGTTCGCTCACTTCAGGAGGGTAACTCGTAGCGCAGCCTCTAATGCGGCAGAGTTTATTTCATGTGCGCCATCGAACTCGTAAAGCTTTACAGGGATATTGAGGTCCCGCAATCGACTGAAAAAAACGTGATGTGGGTCTCGGTTAACCTCATCATTTTTTCCAATCACAATACTCAGTGTCCCGCCGACAGGCGATGAGCGAGAGAAAGCAGCTGGAAGGTCACCAAAGTCACTTCCAATCGAAATCATGGCAAAAGGTGTGCGATGATTTAGGCTTCCGACATTCAGAAACCACGAATTGACAAAATAGCCGCCATTCGAAAAGCCGATGACTCCAAAAGGTGCGTTTTCTGGAAAGCAAGAAGCACCTGCCGCGAGAATGCGGGGTAGAGCGGATTCAAGTTCTGCTTGATCGAATGTCCAGCCCCAGCAGAGCAAAGCACCATTTGTAGGGCAAGCGGTTACGGCTCGCGGTAAGGCGATTCGTATGTTCATCTTGGCAGCTAGTTCATTGAGGACCGCGCGGTTCTGGTGCTCTTGATGACTGAGATTCTGAGTGTCCATTCCATGTAGATAAATAAAGTAGGTGTCTGCGTTCGCCGGACCGATACAGTCAATGTCGTCGGCCACGGCTACTTCACTGTTGATGTGAAGAAATGCTGACGTGATCAACCAAGCGAGAACTGAATTACGAAGAAATCGCGCGAAATTCACAGTGCGTTAATAGCAAACGAGGGCTGGTAATGCGACTACTAAGTGTGGTCCTTAATGAGTTTTGGATACCCGCTCACCCTGGGCCGCCGCAGGCGGCGGGCGGAGCGAACCACTGGAACATGTTCGATAGATGACGCAGCAAGCATCAAAAAGGAGGCGGATACTTTTAATTGTTCATCTTCAGGAAAGCCTGCCGCAATTTTTCAGAAAATACCGGCGAAAACATTCCAGGATGATTCAATTCTTCGTTGATGATCTGAACGCGGGCTTCCTTCTGATCCACCCGCTGCACTCCCATCCGGATCAGGGTACGGCGGTCAAACTCGCGACAGAAGTGAATGAGCTGGGCTCCTTCGGTGAGTTTTCTGCCCGTAATGCCTTTGGGGAACCCCGTCCCATCGGCCCGTTCATGGGTGGCCAGCATGAGGTCCCGGAGCTTTTCCTCCAGTGGCAGTTTGCGCGTGAGAATGACATCGAGGCTTCGCAGCGGGTACTTGCGGTAAACTGCTTTTTCTTCTTCTGTGAACCGATCAAGCTTCTGGTCACGGATCTTGGCCGAAATTGCCGGAGGCAAAAGAAGCAGGCCGACGTCCGCCAGCAGCGCTGCCATCATCATGTCATCAATATTATTGAGGTTCATCTGCAACCCGAAGAGCGCCGCATAGGCGGCAATCGCGGGAGCCCGTTCTGTTGAACCGAATTCGCCGATCGACGAGTTGTTCACGATCTCCCAGGCGTTGCCAAACTCACCGAGAGCGGTCATCAACTCACCAGCGAGCAGCCGGCATTTTTTTACAAGTTCTTCGCCCTGCTTGAAGGAGGACTGTTCACTCTGGTCTGTCAGAAGTAAAACCAGTTCCGAGTAACTGGCATAAAGCGCGAGGAACTGGCCGCGGCAGCGCCGGGCCAAACCGGCGGCTGAGCGATCATTCATGGAGCTGACATATTTCTTGAATTCTTCCGCCGCGGATTTCTTGATGTAAAGTTCGCCGACTTCACTGAGCTTCTTGAGCTTTTCGTCCGTGAACTCCGCACCTTCAAAAGCACACTGCAGAAACTTCTTCCTCATAGGCAGCAGATGATAGACTCCGAACGGCAAAGGCTTGCCGATTGAGAAGTCCGAGGTTTTCACCGGAAGATAATCTGCCTTGACCATTTGGGTACAGGCATACTCGAGTTTGCTCATGTTCATGAGCTCGTCTTGAAGTAGAATGAGACTGGCGCCCGATTTTTTAATGAAGGCCGCGCCCTCTTTGTCGAGACGGTCACTGACCACACAGATCAGAAAGCAAGTCGGTGCCTTGAACCGGATGCCCTGTGCGAATTCTGCCGCGGCTTCCTTCGTATCGGATACGACGCAATCGGCAAGCACGACCCGTCCGGGTTCGCCTTTTTCCAAAAATTCCTCTATGGTCGCCGAGTTCCCAAAAGAATAGCCGAAGTCCTCGCAAACTCGCTGACAACGGGTTTTGACTTCTGCGCGGGAACTCACCAGGGCAAAATCCAGTTTCTCCTCAGCCATAAGTTTATTGAAGCACAGTGGCCATAAACAACAATACCCATTTAATCATTAAAAATCTTTAACGCGGGTCTCAGGCTCAAAGGCCTTGAGTTTAAAGAGTCCTGAAGGTTAAATATTTCCGGAATGGTCGCCGTTGCTTCAACTTTTGAGCAAACCCGCTGGAAACAGTGGCTCGGGATCTGGTTTCTTGCACTTCTGGTGCATGTCGGGTTTTTCCTGACCCAATTCCAATGGACCTTGCCCGTCTCGCCACAACGAGTGGAAATCGAGTCGATCGACACGCATCGTCTAGAAAAAATCCGCAAACAATGGAACACAAAAAAACAATTCATCCTGAATAAAAACCCGACCCTACCTAAAGCCGATGCGCCTCCCCCGGAAAACGCGAGGTATGAGTCCGATCGCAATCAGCAGGTCAAAACTGAACAGAAAGCCCGGATCACCGAGGTCGTTCCCAAAGCCGGAACGCCGGGAGCACAGCAAGCGCCAAATATACCGAAGCAGGTGACCGAAAAATCGGCTCGGCAATCGGCCAAGCGCGCTCTTCCCATTCCGAAGCTCCAGAATTTCGGTATCCCCTTTCGACTTTCAGCACCCAAAGCTGCCGCAGCGGTTCCCCAGAGCACCAGAGAGCAAGCGGCTGATCAGTACCTCAATGAAAAGCTCCCAGAAGGAAGCGAAAATCTCCTGAATACGCAGGAGTCCGTCTACTACTCCTTCTATTCAAGAATCTACAATGCGATCGGCCCAATTTGGCAGAGTCGCACGCGGGAGATCACCTATCGCCGCTTCATCCGCCCGGGTGACTATTCGACGATTGTCGATGTCGTCCTGGACCCAGAAGGCGAACTTCTGGCAATCCGCCATTTGCAGGACTCCGGTATTCCAGAACTCGATCATGCCGTGGACAGCTCCTGGCGCCGGGTCAATCGCTTCCCTAACCCACCCACTGGTCTTCTTAACGAGCAAAAAGAACTTCACATGGTCTGGACTTTTACCGTTCACATTGATGAAGGGGCTGGAATTCAGTACCTCCCCCCCGAACGAATCGACAATTGAGGCGCTTCGTCTCAGGCTCTGAAATAAAGGTAAAACAGACCCGCGCCCAGCAAAAGCACGAAGAGAATATCGGGCTTGCGAAAGAAGATGCTCAAGCTATTCAGAAACCGGGGATGGCCACTTCGGACTCGCGCGCTCTCCTGACAGGTTTTCTCCAGATTGGCGGCAAGCGCAGCCGGATCATTCGCACGCGGAATCAGACCTTCGACTTTGAAATACATTTCGCGACAACGGTTCAGGGTTTCACGGCACGGATCACAGGCCATCAAATGATTCTGAAGGAAGAGCCGGTCCGCACCCGAGCTGATTTCCTCATCCAGAAAACGCTGGGTCCAGGGACGATGCGAAAGATACTCGGGACAACAGGCCCCACCACAACCATTGCCTGAAGGGTAGGCCGTCGTATTTTTTCCGGCTTGTACGGCATGAGCGAAAATCTGTATGCGGGCCTGCCAGGCAAGCTCCTCGACTCGCTCCGGAGTTTCATCAAGAACCCGTGCTACTTTCGCGTACGACCAGCGCCCCAGGTGCAGCACCACGAGCAAAAACCGGGCAATCGGATCCAGCCGATAAAACGGGCTCGAAATCCTGCTCAAATTCCTGCGACTGTTTGCAACTGTACCGTCGTGAGCGGCGCGCTCCAGAAGAGCCATGGCGGCCCGTTCAATGGTCCTTTCGGGATTCAAATCGAGCAGGGAAACTGCGGCAACGGTCTCAAGCGTCGTCTGACGCGAGAATTCAGGATCGCCCCAGATCGCAATTCCAATCTCCGCCAGTGTTTTAAGATCTTCCCTCGGCATGAAGCTCTGATTCCCCCACTGATTGGAGTCTAGCGCGAAAAATTCCCGAGTGACTAATCTTTTTACACCTGACTGTCAGGTGAGTGAACTTACCCGAACAAAACCGCGTGTTTAAAATATACGATCAAACCATCCTCATAACTACCCGTAATCAATGCTATTTTATTACTTAACGCAATGCATTTAATTGGCCTTCTCCTTGCATTCTTTCCAGGTAAGCACTCAGAGAGGATGTCTGTATGGAAACGAATTGGAATTCTAAAATTCTAAAAAGCCCGCGCTGGATCGCCGCCGGCGCATGCGCGTTGCTCCTCTCCGCTTGTGGAGCGCAGCCCTACTCCTCTCAGAACACTTCAAACGTTGCCCAAAGTTTTTCGCTCCCTGAATCTCAAAACGCCCCACTCCCGGGTGAAACGACGACAACGACCAGCACTCCTGGCACATCCGTCAATTCGAACCTTCTACCCACGATCATAAAGCGAGTGGAAGGCGTCGGTTACGACCAAACGGTCAGTGTTGAAGTCCGGGTTCGCCGCATATTGAAAGTGAAATTCACACCCGGTATCGCGGATAAAACCGAAGCCGGAACGGGTTTTACGCGCCATTATTCGGGTCTTGGCGTTTACCTCTCGGTCGAATCCAATTCCCAGCCCACGCCCCTGCTGCAGAACGCCTTCAATGGTGCAACGCCCGAGAGCAAGACCATCGACTTCTCAGGATCGTTTACCCGGTCGTGTGCCACAACGGATACGAGTTGCCGGCAATTCGTCACCATCACCGTGAGCAAACCCAATTACGATTACCTGTGCCTGGTTGAACGGATGTGCGCGCCCTATTTCCCCGCCTGGACCCATGTGGCGGCCACCCACCCCTGGAACGGAACCCTGGAAATCCAGACAGATGATACGAGTGGATTGTGACCAAAGTTTGGACAGTCGTATGAAAAGACCTGATTTCCTGCAGGAATACGAAGAAAGATGATTTTGAGCAAAATGAAACGATCTCAACAAATTACCAGCCGGGACCCAAGTGGCCCCAGCATTGCAAAGAACCCAGTGAGAGCCAATTTTGGCGAAACAGGAGAAGTTATGAAAACGTGGAAAACATTCAGCCGAATCTCAGCAGTTCTGATGCTGACCGGATTAGTTTCCGCGTGCGGCAGTCAGGCTGTTCGTGAACCCGGTGGAATCCCCCAGGGATCTGAAGGCAATCCCGGTGGCGGAACGATTCCAACTCCGACTCCCACCTCAACCACGACACCGGATGGTGTGGCCCCTGTCTCCGTTTCCTTCAGCGTTCAAGGCGCTGGAACTTACACAAGCCCGGCCGTGAACACGGACAACCTGCTCAAAATCAGAATCATTCCGAACATGGCCCCTGTTATTTCGAGCACCGTCGGTTACACCCCTGCCTATAATTGCGCGAGCTTCAACGTCACGGTACTTGGGCGAACTGTTCGGACAGAAGTTCTTCGCGTGGGTTCCAATACTGCAAACTGCCCCAACGCAAAGGCCGAACAGATCATCGACTTCTCCGGACGGCTGAGCCCGGGTCACAATGAAGTCAATATCCTCGTGGATGCCGTGCAAACCGACTGGAAATTCTCAGCCTGCCTGAACGGTGGTTTTCAGCCCTACAACTTATGGCTCTGGCCCAATACGACGGCCACTACTTGTGGCTGGTACAGCCCGATGAACAGCCTCTACACCACGCACACGGCTACCGGCACTCTGGACATCCAGGTCAACGGCACTGGGCTGTAAGCGAAGCAAGCAAGCCGGTCAGCTCCGCCTGATTGGTTTTTGAAAAGCTCTTGGCCTCGACTGTCCGGATCACGCTCCAGAAGTACGCCCAGTCCAAGTGACAGGCTTTGAAAATTTTCGCGAACTCCTCAAGCCCTGTATTGTATTCCTTGTGATCCAGCAGAGTCGCGTTCGTGAAACGCCGTTTGGATTTGAGTTCCTCCTGCAGGGACAGAAGAATGCGAGCCTTCTCCTGCCGCTTTTCTTCGTCAGAGCGCGATGATCCGTAGATTTTCTCAAGCTGAACGTAGGTCTCATGCATCCGCTGGTTATAGACCTTCCCTCTTTTTTCGGATTCAAAATACGCCCGGGTCTCACCTGCCTCGGGCCCCTGCTTGACGCTCAGATACTGCTCAGTCAGACGGTCCCCGACGAAGCTTGCAAGGCTTTCGTTAAAATACGCCTGCCCATGAATGTAAAAAGTCGCGTGAACGGATTCATGGAGAACGACATTCACCAACCCTCCCAGAGCGGCATCCCCTTCATAAATCATCGACGAGAGAATCGGGTCTTTAAACCAGCCCAGCGTGGAGTACGCTCCCGCCCCCCTCAGATCCACATCCCATCCCTCGCGCTCCAGCTCCCGGGCAAACTCTTCGGCGCGCTCACGGTCAAACCAGCCGAGATAAGGAACCGTTCCCACGATGGGGAAAGACCATTCCTTGGATTTGAAGCGCAGCGCTTCGGCCGCACTGACCACCCAGACTGCCGCCGGCCGGTCGAGCTGCACGTAATCCGTGTAATTTTTGGTGGCCTTGAGGCCCTGCGATTCACCGAATATTTTGATCGAGGGGATTTCCTTCAGAAGTCTGCGGATTCCGGTGGGAACGCGTTCATCCCGAAGCACCTCCTCGATCGGACGTGCGCGATTGGCAATCGCCAGCTGCCCCGCCCCTGCCTGCACGAGATAACCCAAAGTCCCACAGCCGCTCGTAACGGCGGCCAGAACCGCAAGCAGCAGAGCTTTCATAAATTGACTTTTCTGCATTTCACTCTATGTGTCTCAAAGATAGAGTGAAAAACCAAGCGTGAGCTTCGTATTATCTTTCCAGGTCCGGATACTGCCGCCCGTCAAATAGGACGTCACTTCGCTTCGCAGCCCCACATTGCGCGTGAGATAGATTTTGAGACCGCCCCCGAGCACTCCCATGACGGAATCCACGATTTCGGGAGGGGAAATTCCATTGGCGTAAGACCCGGTCGCTTCCCGGTTCAACTGCCCGATCCCCACCTTCACGTAAGGCTGTAAACCGGCATTCTTGCCGGCAAAACTCTGGGACCAGTCGACGGAATAGATTCGGTCATAAAACGTCGTGTCCTGATAATTCGCAATATGGGTTCGATCCGTCACATCCTGAAAGCTGAGTTCGATCTGGGTCAACTCCGTCAGATTATAACCGAAGGAAGCGCCCCAGACCCGCGTCCAGCTATAGCTGCCTTCCGCATAGGTACTCTGACTGAAGGAAAAGCCGGACGAAATCTCAACTCGCGCTGCGGCCTTCCTGGGGATCACGACCAGGGCGGTGGCGATTCCCAGGATCGCCATGGCGAAAAGCAGATTTGAATTGAGTTTGTTTTCAGAAATTTCCATAGCCATCCTCCTTGAACTTGCCTGCAACGAACCTGAAACTGCTGCTTACTGAAGTTGCCTGAGCTCATCGATGAGCTTCTGCTTTTCCTCTTCTTCAACAGTTTGTTTCGGTTTAAAAAATAGACCTGCCGGTTTGCGGCCGTTGGGTTTCCCGCCCGGTGAACTCACGCTGACCGAAACCTCTCCTTTGCGCGAGCTCGCCGTCTGGCCGGTGAGCTTGTCACCGATTGGCGTTCCACCGACAAACTTCTGGACCCAGTGGCCTTTCAGTTTTTCATCAACCTCACTCGGACGGTGCCGCATGTAGGTAACCTGCTCCTGCTCTTTGTGTTTTCGCCGGGCGATCGCGGTCTCGGAAGTCGCGCTGTCTGCGCTGCGCTCTGGATCATGCGAAAGAATGGCAAAAGAAGCCGGGCGGCGCCCCTGCCGCGCTTCGGCGCTCCGGGCGAGATGCTTCTGCTCCCGCAAATCCAGATTCAAGGTCACCAGCACGGATTTGAGCGAAGCCTGCGAGACGGCCCGAGGTGCGGAAGGAATGACTCTTAAAAGTTTGAAATTCAGCGAACTCGCCTCCCCGGCTTTGACGATCATTCTTTTGTCTTCAATAAACCGGTTTTCCAGAGCCGCCGTTTTATCGAGGGTGATCAGCTGCGAATCTTCAAGCTCATCGTTATAAACCAGAACCACCGTTCCCTGCCGTATTTTGGCGCGGGCATTGGCAGAAATCATGCGAAGCTCGGGTGCCCCAGGACTGACTTCCGCATAGACCGAACCCCGGTAAAGCAGCACCTGGTCTTTTTCAGTCCCCAGTGACGCGAACGATCCCGCGCCCACCGTGAGGTTGTGACCATCCCGGTGCTTCAGATGCAGAGAACCTGAAACCACGGAAATCCACGATCCGCAACCCACGACCATTTTCCGTTCAGGCTCGACCGTCTTCGTACGATTCGCATCCATGATACTGATCTGACCGACAAAGCTGCTGATGATGGCACAAACCGGCGCCTGTTCAGCACCGGGCTGCAGATCGCGCGCGGCGACAGGCGCCGCGATGAACGCCAGCAAAGAAAGACAGAAGATAATTTTAGGATTATTCCTCTTGAAACTATTCTTTTGGGGTTGCGGAATGATGCACTGAAGCCGTGGCACGTTCCACCTCCTTAGAATTGACCCATTTCGCTTCCTTGGAATGGGGATGATGGTCGATCAGGTCACGAACCCAGTACTGCGCCTTCATCTGTTTGCCTTGCCGTGAAGCCGTCAACGCTTTCCAAAGCCGAGCCTGAGCCTGGAATTTCAGAATCTCCGGCGTTTCAGGGGTTTTGAGGACGTATTCAAAATATTGATCCGCAAGCTCATAGTTATCCAGACGGTACCAGGCGATACCGGTTGTCAGCCAGTGCGGCGCGGTCTTGTAAGTGCTGACGTCTTCGAGTCCTGTCAGGAAAGTGAAAATGACCGCAGCTTTTTCGTCTTCGCGCGTTTTGAAATACGAAATCCCGAGCGTGTAAAGCTGCGAGGGCAGCAAATTGCTCGGAGGCGAATAATTAATGGAGGCCAGGTTTCGGCCGACGCGGCTGCCAGTCTCTTTGGAAAGTTTCATTTGCAGCTTTTCAGTCTGTTCCGCCGCTTTTTCGGAACGACAGCTGTAACGCGAAGTTTCAAGCTTCACTTTCAAATGCGCATTCTCCAAACTGAGGCGACGATTCTGCTCTTCGGCCCGACGGAGCGCATTCATCTTATCCTGCACACTGACAAAAGCCTGCCCGTAGGTATCCACCAGATCCGAGACGCTGAGCCACTCACCGATGCGAGCCCAGAGCTTCTTTGTTTCCGCAGGAGCTACTGCGGCGTGTGTCTCAGTTTTGGCCTGAGTGGCAGGCGCAGAGTGACCACGCGTGGTATAGAAGCCAGTGCCAATCGCAATAGCCGCGACACCTGCTATCCCCAGCAGCTTTGTCCGATTTAGCGACGTTAATAAATCCAATAGTCTGCGGTCCATCTCAGATGACTCTTCGGCCGGACGCGCTAAGATCTTGAAGTCCTTTACGGATTTTTAATATTCTTTAGTAACAACTACTTACGGAAGAACGGTTTCCAGAATTTCCCGGTTTTGGCCTTGACCACCTCAGCCGGAGCGGAATCGCCCAGAAGCTTCTGCGCTTCATCAGCAGCAATCTTGCCTTCAGCGGCCGCCTTCGCAACCAACTCGCGAGCCAGCTCTTCAGTCATTTCAGAGCTGGCAGGCTCTGGTTGTGGAGCCGCACTGGCTGCAGCACCAAGTGAAGGCTGCAATGCACGAAGCATCTGCTGGAACTCGACAGGCAGAGTCTGCTCAAAATCCGCCGCCTCTCGAGAAACATCTTTTCCGGCCATCGCTTTCTGCATCAAACCCTGAATCCTCTGCAACTGTCCTTTGGGCAGGCGCTGCATGGCTTGCGCGACTTCCATCATTTTAGCTTGATCCATTCCCATCGCCGCCGGATCAAAACCACCGGGTGCACCGGGCATTCCGGGTGCTCCTGCCGCAGGGGCACTCAATTTGGGCGCTGCACTGACGCCGCAACAGCGTTTGTATTTCTTGCCACTGCCACAAGGACACGGCTCGTTGCGTCCGAGAACGTTAGCTGTATTTTTTTCTGACTCTTCGCTCATGACTTGACCCCGATCCTTTAGAGTTTTACGCTCGCTTGGTGAGAGCAAAAACCATTTTAGCCACCTGTGCAGTACTCTATTTTCTGAGCCAGGTTCTGTTTCTCGTCAACATCCAATTTCCGCGCGGCTACGACTTTGACGAATTTCATTACGTCCCGTCAGCCAAACAATTCCTTCAGATGAAGGAAAACCAGAACTGGGAACATCCTCCGCTGGGCAAGGAAATCATGGCCGCGAGCATCGCATTATGGGGCGATCGCCCGATCGGCTGGCGATTTCTGAGTACGGTCTTCGGTTCGCTGACTCTGGTCGCATTCTACCTGTGGGGCCTCGCACTTTTCAAGAGCCAGCGCGCAGCTCTGCTGGTGGCCGGGCTCACAGCAGTCAACTCGCTGCTTTACGTGCAGGCCCGGATTGGGATGCTCGATACCTTCATGTTCTGCTTCACCAGCTGGGGTCTGGCCGCTTTCACGTTCAGCTGGAATCCGGAAAACCCGGCAGCCCTCAACCGGCGTCTTTTGATTTTTACGGGACTGATGATGGGACTCGCCACTGCGACGAAGTGGTCAGCTGTGATCCCATGGATTCTCTGCCTGGGCCTGATTCTGCTCATTCGGTTACTGCAATATTGGAAGACCTCATTCGGCCCCAGGCCCTCACCCGACGACTGGTATCATGTCTCGCTTTGGAAAGGCATTCGCGTCCGCGATTTTTTGCTCTGGCTGGTTGCGCTGCCTCTTTTGGTTTATTTCATTCCTTTCATCCCGCTGCTTTATACGGAAGGTTCCAAGAAATCTTTCTGGGATCTTTTCACAATGCAAAAAAAGATGTGGGAAGGTCAGCTTCGGGTTGTAACGGCCCACCCCTACATGAGCACCTGGCCGGACTGGCCCCTCCTGAAAAGGCCCATTTGGTACGCCTTTGACAAGGAGGGCGAAAAAGACGCCTTCGTTCGCGGGGTGATTCTTCTTGGGAACCCTCTGATCATGTGGAGCGGAGTACTGGCCGTCCTGCTCTGTCTTCGCGACTGGATTGCGGAACGCCGCCGGGAAGCCTTCCTGATCACCGCATTTTACGCCGCGCTTTACCTCTGCTGGATCATCATCCCCCGGAAGGTTTCGTTCTATTATTATTATTACCCGGCGGGCATGACGCTGAGTCTGGCGCTGGCTTATGTTTTCCACCGAGCGGAGCGGACGAATTCGCCAAAAGCCGTGCGCAATGGGGGTCTTTTGTTCCTGCTGGCCTGTCTGGCGCTGTTCATTTATTTCTTCCCGATTTTGGCGGCGCTGAGAATCCAGGCCAACACTTTCCAGAACTGGATGTGGTTCAGGAGCTGGATTTGACGGTGTGAGCGGCAAATAAAGGTTCGTAACTGCGGAAGGCATAGGCAGTTTTCAAGCCGAGGCGTTTCTGGATTTCATCACGCTTGATTCCGTTGACATACCAATGAACCACTGCCGAATGACGAAAGGTCCTGGGCGTGAGTTCCTCGGCTTCCTCGCTCAGTAGTCTTGAGGCATACGAACGCACCAGAAGTTCGACCCCCCGGGCAGTGATCGCTCCGCCCAGGCCGAGCGGGCCGAATTTATTAAAGCCAATGAAAAGATAATCGGTGGCATTCAAAGGCAGTTCCTGCACGGCCGCAAGCAAGTCGCGCGATACGGGAAGGGTCCTCCCCGCTTTACCGTGTAAACGCAGGGCGCAGTTACCGGAGTGCTCATCGGAACATTGCCAGTCTTCAAAGCGAATCTGCCGCAGTTCACTGACCTGACAACCGGTTTCAGCGAGGGTCCAAAGCAGGATGCGGTTTCTGCGGTCCAGTACGGTTTCGACGGGCAAAGCGCGAATGGCGCCGATCAAGACTTCAGAGGGAACGATGAAGGGAATTCTCTCCACTTTCTGAGGGGCGGCCACTTTACGATCAAGGGTTTCAGGAACTTTTTTCCGCCTGCTGAGGTAGCCCAGGAATTTTCGCACGGTATGCAGTTTGCGGCGGCGGGTATTGGTTTTGAGACCATCCTTTTTCAACCAGTTATGAAATTCTTCAATGTAGCTCTGATCCAGCTCCTCGAGTTTGACCTCTGGTCTCTTGTCATAAGAAAGCAGGAATTTTTCAAAGGCGAGCAGGTCAAAATGGTAGTTGCGGATGGTGTGCTCGGATTTAGAGGTCCCTTCGAGATACCCTTCGAAGCTCTTAAGCGCGGCTGCAAAGTTGAGGTGTTTGGACATAACGGAGGTGAGTCTAGCATACCTGATGAATCTCCGCTTGCCCCTCGGTAGGAAGCCTGCGAAAATCGGAATATGCGATTTCCTCCCCTCTTAGGTTTGCCCTTATTGCTGACGATACTCACGTCCGTAAGTACGCTCACTCACCGGGCAGCAGCCGAAGAGCCTGGAACACCGGCTCCCGAATTCGCCCTCCCTCCGCAGGTTTCGGAGCCCTACAACCCTCCTCCTCCGCCGCCGGAGCCTCCTTTTGTTCCGGATGAAGTACCCACTGCACCGGAGGGTTTGCCGGATGTCGTTGCAGAGCCAATGATCCCCCCTGCACCGGAACTGGATACTCCTAATCCAGATTCGCCGCCTGCTCAGAGTTTTACTTCGATCGACGATTTTGATGACCCTCGAGTCCCACGCTTCACGCGTCAGCGGCCTTATCTGGCTTTCGAGTTTTCGGGGTCCCTCAGAGCATTCAAAGATCGGGGTGCTTTGGCGGGCACCCAGCCGATTCGGGCGATTACGGGATCGATTCATATCCAGCCGACGTTCACGCAGGCGATGGGCATTTTTTCCTTCGGGCCGGCCGTGTCTCTCTATCCCTTCTTGCCAAGGCTCAGTGCGACTCCGTCCGGGTTTTCGATCTGGGGGGCAGGCGGTCAGGTGCAGTACCAGGCGCGCTATTTCAGGGAGCAGATCCTGGTTCCGGTTGTGGGCTATACGGCCGAGATGATGCAGTACAAATTCAGTGATGGTCCGAAAGGGCAGCTCACGACGAAAGGTCCCTACTTTGGTTTGTATCTTTTATTGAATGCTCTGGAGCCCCGTGCGGCCTCTGATTTCTTTGCAAACCATGGGGTGCTTCGGAGTTATCTCGTTGCGGAACTCCGCAATCTGGAAGGAACAGATGCGAATCTTACGTTAGGCGGCAGCAGCGTCTATTTTGGTTTCAGAATTGAACACTAACGCAACCAGTCAGCCGCGCTTTTAGATTATTTCCCGTTGACATCAAGCCAGTAATTGAGCAAAAACAAATAACTCTCAAGCGTTCAGTCCTTTGTGCGGGGATGGTGGAATTGGTAGACACGTACGTTTGAGGGGCGTATGCCGCAAGGCGTCCGGGTTCAAGTCCCGGTCTCCGCACCATTATGAACAAGATGGAACACAGTCCATGTTCTTGAATCTCGAACGAACAGGCTCCCCCAGGAGGGGGGCAGGTTCGACTTCCCAACCAAAAAATTCCGAACTGACGATGCGTTGTACCAAGA